>Ga0209317_1000002_pt1 | contig 724523 bp, 570 predicted proteins | sample RifGroB2_FD_183994 | JGI IMG/M metagenome (GOLD analysis project Ga0209317, IMG submission 183994) | Soil microbial communities from Rifle, Colorado, USA - Groundwater B2 (SPAdes) (version 2) | ecosystem: Environmental > Terrestrial > Soil > Unclassified | place: Rifle, Colorado | collected...
TGGGTGATTGTTCCAATGGTCGGGGCAGATGGTGTGGAAGCTTGAGTATTAATTACCACATTGGCCGATGCCGGAGAAATACATCCTGATGCATTGGTCACTGTGAAATTATAAGTTCCTGCTGCAAGTGATGAAATCGTTGAACTGGTTCCCGAACCGGTGGTGGTTGTTCCACCGGGTGACCTGGTTAGTGTCCATGTACCTGTGTCAGGCAAGCCAGTTAAAGTTACGCTTCCTGTTGCAAGTGCGCAGGTTGGCTGGGTAATTGTTCCAATGGTCGGGGCAGATGGTGTGGAAGCTTGAGTATTGATTAACACACTGGCCGATGCCGGAGAAATACATCCCGAAGCATTGGTCACGGTAAAAGTATAAGTTCCTGCTGCAAGTGATGAAATTGTTGAACTGGTTCCTGAACCCGTCGTAGTTGTTCCATCGGGTGACCTTGTTAGTGTCCATGTTCCTGTGGCAGGCAGTCCATTCAGAACAACACTTCCGGTTGCCAGGGCACAGGTTGGTTGGGTGATTGTCCCAAGGGTAGGCGCGTCAGCTGTTGCAACCAGTGTATTGATTACCACACTGGCCGATGCCGGAGAAATACATCCTGAAGCATTGGTCACGGTAAAGGTATAAGTTCCTGCAGCAAGGGATGAAATCGTTGAACTGGTTCCCGAACCAGTGGTGGTTATTGCGCCGGGAGTTCTGGTCAAAGTCCATGTACCTGTGGCAGGCAAGCCATTCAGAACAACATTTCCGGTAGCCAAACTACAGGTTGGTTGGGTTATGGTTCCAACGGTGGGAGCGGTTGGTGTACAATTTTGAATTGTGATAACCACCTGATCGACAGTAGAATTGTAATTGCCATCGTTTACCACGAGGGAAAACGTGTAATCGGTATTGTTTGTCACTTCAGGGGCAGAAAAGGCAGGCTTCTGTACTGTGTTAGAATTTAAAACAATTCCTGAGGGCGGGGTCCACAAATAAGTCAATAAGGATCCATCAGGGTCGGACGAAGCGGACCCATCAAGGGTTACCAGCAAACCCTCATCTATGGATTGATTAGTTCCAGCATTGGCAATGGGTTGAGATGCCGATAGTTTAACAAAAACCGGTGGACTGTCGGAATTGTAAGTTGGTGCCACTATGGGCAATTGTGTATTTGGATCAAGATAAATGGCAGATATTCCGGATATTTCCAGATTGTTACTAGAATCCCAAATCTTAAATAAGATTGGATGACCGACTATATATCCGTTTGATTCTCCTGGATCTTCTCTAGAGGCTTTTACAACCTGGTAGGTGCTGGATGCCCCGAAATAAATGGTTTGATTAAGTATCAGTACCCCACAACATACATTTCCATCAAAAGCAGCAATTTCGTCACCTGGTTCAAGATTTACTCCTAAAATGACGGCAGATGTAATTATTATATTCATTTGTTCCTGACCAGCGCCAGTATATGCAGGAACATAATGTCCTTGTGAGAAGCTTTTTAAAGTCAGAAACAAAAGAAAAATGAGAAATTCAAAGATTTTCATAGCAAAAGAAAATTACTATTTAGTCTATTTCAAACTGTAATTGTCAAAAAATCAAATACCTAAATTCAGGAGATATTATTTCCACTTCACATATGAAAAATTATTCATTTGATTCTATAAATGTAAAATAATTCAGGAGAACAATTTACTCAAGATTAGATAAAAAAAGCAGGAAAAAAAACTTTCGGTAATTTTATCCTGCTGTCATTTATTGGTGTCCATTCCCCAGATATATAATTCGGTAATTGGACTGATTAATCCTGCAAAAATAAATACCTGGAGGAACCTGACGCTGGTTGATATCTTTTCCATCCCAACCTGCCAGTATCTTTCCCTCTACTATTCCTTTATGAAGAGTTCGGATGAATTTTCCGTTCAGGTCAATAATGACAATAGCTAGATTTCTTTTATTCGGAATGTTGATTTCAATGTGCAAAACACTATTAAAAGGGTTCGGATAGATATTTTTCTTTTCCAGGCCTTCAATTATAAACTGTCCGGTTGATCTGGAAAAGTCAACCAATGCAAACATCGATCCCTGATTTTCAAAAATATCCTGACTATTGTTGACCGTCTGAAAATACAATAGATATACTTTACCGGTCCGATAAACTTTCAAGGTAATTTTATGTCCCTCGATAAATCCATTTGGACTGGTAATTAAACTATCGTTGGCTGAAGAGGGTATGTTTATGCTATTTTCAAGCATATGATTTTCAGTAACCACCATTGCACCAACACAGTACTTGCCATCAAAAACACCTATTTCACCTCCGATTTCTAATCCTGTCAAAGTCAGATTAACCAGATTAATGTTCATTTTTTCAATTCCAGCGCCTGAGTAAACTTTAGGAAAGTACGAAAGTAATGTTGAAGCCTCCTTTTCTGACAAAAATGAGGTGGTTCTTAAGTTTCTTTGATCAGCAAAATTTTTAGGATAAATATTTTTTGAGTTGGCCAATGATGAGACTGCCATTAATACAATCCATCAAAAAATACAAATACCGGAAAAAGAAAAATATTTTCCAGATCGAAGTGTATTCATAATGACAAATGAAGGAGATAATTCAAAACAAATAGCCAGTTTTGACTGTCAAGTATTTATATACAAAAGGTACCGTATATCACACTTGAAATACGAAAATAGAAACGATTAACTCAGCATAAAGTTTACTTATAACATTACATTTGAATAATGAAACTATTGTTTTTATTGACTTTCTGCATGAGTTTACAGGCTATAAATATACAATTTCTGCTTTACTAATTGTTTTGAAAACTGTGATTTCTAAATACGTAGATATGATCTTCTGGGAATATATTTCTCTGAAATAAATTGGGATCACCTTTGTTTATGATTTGGGAATAACACTGACGAATAGGTATTCAACGCCAAAAAGACATTAACACCATATTTGACACCATCTAAAAACAAAAACGCTGTAATTATTTCAATTACAGCGTTTTATGAATCTTAAAAGTGACCCAAACCGGAGAGGTGTCGAACTTTTTGCATGAAGATTTTGAGGCAGTAATGAAGGTTATAAATATAGAAAGACAGAATAAGGTATCTAGCCGACAAATTAAATAAATAAGCAATCATTGAGTGTTCTAAAAGTGCGACTGTTTCCATTTAGAACTTTGCATTAATCCTAGATTTTCTACCCCTCCTGTAGTTAATATTCTTGGCATTAACTTACCACAAGTTCATTATGATTTTTTACCTTTATCAATAAAAATAAAACCAAAGGTTGAATTAAACTTTTATGAGTATTAACTGGAACAATATAACCGCCATAGACGGGCAGAGAGAGGGTTTCGAAGAATTAGTGTGTCAACTGGCACGAAAAGAGACCATTCCTTATGCAAAGAGCTTTACAAGAATAGGCAAACCAGACGGTGGAAAAGAATGCTTTTGGGAATTGAATGACGGAAAAATTCATTGTTGGCAAGCCAAATATTTTACAAGAAGTTTAAAGACCTCTGAATGGTCACAAGTTGAGGAATCAACAAAGAATGCCATAGATAATCACCCCACACTTGCTAAATATTATGTAGCTATACCCATTGATAGACCAGACGGGAAAGGGCGTGGTAAATCGATGCTTCAAAAATGGAATGAATTTGTAGAAAAATGGAAAGCTTATGCTTTAAAGAAAGGAATGATTGTCTCCTTCGAATATTGGGGAAAACATGAGCTTGAAGTCAGACTTAGTAAGCGAGAAAATGAAGGGATGCTTCACTATTTTTTTAACCAAGAAGAATTTTCTGATGATTGGTTTAAAAGAAAAAATCAAGAAAGCATTGATGCGCTTGGTGGAAGATACACTCCGGAATTAAACTTTGAATTACCCTTTATTCATCAATTTGATGGTCTGGAGAGGGGTGATAGGTTTGTTCATCAAATAGATGGTGAATATGATGAATTGTTGGATAAATACAGGAAAATTGATATTAAAATACAGAATGAGGATATTGAGAAAGAGAATCAAAAATTAAGGGACTCTATAAGTAAATTTCGTACTGAATATGAATCTCTCGTTTTGGAAGGAATTGAAACTCTTTTATTTGATAAATTAAAGCAGGCGTTATTAACAGCTAAAGAATCAGTAATTAAAATAGAAGATATTTTCTGGCGATTAAGCGATGAAGAAGAAAAAAAATCCAAGGAAAAGAAAATTGATTATTATTCTCGGCCTTATGGCAATGAATTAAATTCCATTAGCAACTTTTCACGAGCGGTAGACAGCTTCATCAACTATTTGAATTCTGTTGTATGTCAAACCGCAAATAATCCGATATTAATTTTGCTGGGTCCAGCAGGACAAGGTAAATCACATTCTTTGGCAGACTTCGTTCAAGAAAGAGAGGACCGAGGAAAAAATAGTTTATTATTGTTGGGTGAAAATTTTGTTACCGAAGAACAACCATGGACACAAATCTTAAATAACCAACTTCGATTTAATCACAACGAAGAAGTTTTTTTAGGGGCATTAAATGCCATGGGGGAAAACAAGCAAAGCCGTATTCTTTTAATTATTGATGCTATTAATGAAGGAAGCGGAAGAAGAGTATGGCCTAAAAGATTACGTTCTTTTGTTCGCTCTTTTGAATCTTATCCTTGGTTAGGACTCGTAATGAGTATCCGAACACCATTCGATAAGTTAATTGCGCCTGAAAATTCCATTGATAAGACGGTTGCATCCCGGATAGCGCATCCTGGTTTTGAAGGAGTTGAATATCATGCATCATATCATTTCTTTAAACACTATAAAATAACGCCACCTAGTTCTCCTATGCTTCATCCTGAGTTTCAGAACCCGTTGTTCTTGAAGCTCTTTTGTGAAGGGCTCGAAAAAAGAGGTCTCTCTGATGTCCCAGAAGGTTATGAAGGAATAACTATGATTATAACTTATTTTCTTGAGAGTGTAGAAGAGAAGCTTTCACAACCAGATGAATTAAACTATGATGTTAGACTTAAACTGATGCAGAAATCCGTTGACGAAATACTGGTTAAGATACTTGAGTCGAACTCTGATCATATCTCCTATGAAACGGGAAGTGAGATTGTGAATTCAAAATTTCAGGGCAAATGTGGTAGTCGCGACACCCAGTATTTAAAACGAATAATTTCAGAGAACGTGCTAAATGAAAATTTGTACTGGAAAAAAGAAAATGATTACTACTATGGAATTCATTTCGCTTATCAGCGATTTCAAGATCACTTAATGGTCTCGGCACTATTGGATAAATATTTAGATGAGTCAAGTCCCAAAGAATCATTTGAGCATGGGATTCTAAGAGAAATTGTCGAAAACCACCATGGTGCCTTTTATGATCAAAACCTTATTGAAGCGCTTTCTATTCAAGTTCCAGAAAGAATAGGGAAAGAACTTCATGAAGTTGCTCCTTATGCTGCTCATGAATATTCAACAGCATATGCTTTTATAGACGGTTTAATATGGAGAAGGTCAAATACTATTGGGGAAAATTCGCGTAGTTACGTTAATGATGTATTGGGTAAAAGGCGGGATTGGTTTTTCCATTTTTTAGATGTTTCCATTGCTTTGGCAATCCGACCGGAATTTTATTTTAATGCTGATAAATTACATGACATGCTTTGGGGTATGTCCCTCCCCGAAAGAGACTCCTGGTGGACCACATGGTTACAAGATAAATATGGTGAGGAATATCAGTCGAACTCGGTAAAACGTTTGATAGATTGGGCTTGGGATTATTCCATTGAGAAACACTTGAGTGATGAATCGATCAGGCTTGCATCGACCTTGTTAAGCTGGTTCCTCGCAAGTAGTAACAGGTATTTGAGAGACTGCGCGTCTAACGCTATGGTATGTTTGTTACAAGACAACATACCGGTAATAATTCGCATTTTAAAACAGTTTGAAGGCGTTAACGATCCCTATATCTATGAAAGATTATTCGCTGTATCTTATGGATGTGTACTTAGAAGTAATGACCCCAAAGGCATTGCTGACCTAAGCCAATATATATATGACCAAATTTTTACTAAAGACAGAGTTTATCCACATATTCTGCTCCGTGATTATGCCCGAGGAGTAATTGAATATGCAGTTCATTTAAAATTAGATGTTCTGGTTGATATGAAGAATGTCAGACCTCCATATAAAAGTGATTTGCCTGAATCATATCCAAGCGATGAGGAAATTGATAAAAAATACAATCCGAAAGGTGAAGATGGAAATTTTGGTAAAAAGCACTGGGGGGCAACAGCAATAGTTGATTCAATGACTACGGAATATGGACGTGGGATTGGAGGTTATGGTGATTTTGGACGTTACACATTTCAAAGTGCATTAAGTCATTGGAATGTTGATTATGACAAGTTTAGTAATTTAGCGATTCAAAAAATATTTGAACTTGGATATGGTCCTGAGGTATTCAGTGATTTCGATTCACGCCAAGGTTCAGGTAGAGGAAGTGGGCATCAGGAAAGAATCGGTAAAAAATATCAGTGGATAATTTTTTATGAAATATTGGCCCTGGTAGCGGATAATTTTGAAATGCCTGATGAATCTTATTGGGGAAATAAGAAGAAATTAATGCAATATGATGGCCCATGGGTACCCTATGTTCGGGACTACGATCCAACAATGATAATCAGTAAAACATTAAAAGATAGTACCATTGACAGTTATAAGCCGCCATGGTGGCTTAATTTGCCATATAGTAACTGGAAAGTTGATTCAGAGGTATGGATGAAAAAAGAGGACTTTCCAAAAGTTTGGGACTATCTAGTTGTTACAGATACTAATGGAGATGAATGGATAAATTTAGACATACATCCAGACTGGGTGGAGCCCAGAAAAAGAGGAGAAGATAAGTGGCAAACTACAAAAAGAAGGATTTGGCTTGATGCAAGTTCAATGCTGGTAAAACCCAACATGTTAAAAAAAATGATTCAAATACAATCTTCCAAATCCCCAAAGAAAAGGTGGTTGTGGTCAATAGACTCTCATAGTCGATATGAACTCTTTAGTAGAGAGTATCTTTGGTCTCCTGGTTGGTCTTTTTTCGAAACAAATCAGTATTATGGAGGAGAAGCACTACCTATAGAGTTGGAGGACCCGGACACAAAAAAAAAATTGGGCGAAGGCTATAAAACAACATCTTATTTTATGTGGGAGGAAGAGTTTGATTGTTCCAAAGAGGATAAAATCATTTATTTAAAGCCTTCTTCCTCGATCTCATTTGATTTGAAAGCATGTAGAAAGGAAGGGCAGTACCAAAATAAAGATGGGAAACTGGTTTGTTTCGACCCCTGTGTTTATAAAAAAGGACCTTCTTGTCTTTTGGTCAGTAAAGATTATTTATTGGAAATTTTAAGCAAAACAGGACTCTGCTTAGTTTGGATAATACAAGGTGAAAAACAAATAATTAATGGACATTCGTTATCGAAAGTAAATTTCGACCATACACTCTCAGGTATATATTATCTGGATGGCGAAGGGCATATCAAAGGTGAAGTTAGAAACTCGATTCGCGAATACTAAAAAACTTGAGATTGTTTTATTTAATATAAAAAATAGGGGTATGAAGACAAATCATACCCCTGCATAGACAAATTGACCAAGTGATCCCAAGCGGGGAGGTGTCGAACCATCTTGCCGAAGATTATCTTGCTGTCCTGAATTATATGGGCACTGATATACAGAAGAAAAGACTCAAATTATAAAAGATTGTTGATCCTAAGTCAGCCCACCATTATTAATCAACTAAAATAAAAGTCAATACAAGACATTGTTAAATTCTTTTGTTATTTAAAATTTTGCCTAAATTTAAACACCCAATTGTCGTTAAGGCCATGAATTGTATCAATCATCCGACAGACTTTGCAGTTTCTCAATGTATGTATTGTGGCAAAGGACTGTGTGTTGAATGCACCAACAAGTTTTCAAAACCAGTTTGTCAGGGTTGTTTTTCTGGATTTCGGAAGAAGCAAAAGAGAGCAATTGTAATGGATATTCTGCTGACTTTCTTTATAGGATTACCCGTTGGCTTCTTGCTTAGTCAATTGTTTCATGCACCGGTAAGCCCCGACTATAAACTTTTTTTTATTTATTTGGGTTTAGGTATAGTCCCCGGTTGGAAAACATTAAGCTGGGTGACCCCACGAATGTTTTTGTTTATGTCATTATTAGGTTGGGTTCTTTATTTTCTCATTAAAGCTATTTTATCTTTATTTGTTGGGTTGGTTTTATTTCCTCTAATAATGGTCAAGAATGTTTTAACTCTTTTAAAATGAAGACTAAACAGGTGTTTCACAATCTGCTTCTTTACCATTTATATTCGTTTGTTTACAAAATAAGAACTTAAAATAGGAACAATAAATGAAAATAATTTTCTACTTAATATCAAGAGATGGAATCGTAGGTGAACTCCATTATGACTGGCAGTTTCCCATTATTCCCCGTATCGGGGAAAATATTTATATAAGGGACATATTTGATGAAGGGAAATTTATCGTGGTGAATGACGACCATATTGAATCCAGGGTAAGTGACATTCCTGAGTATGTAAAAGACCTTATCTGGAAAATAACAGATGTATCATGGTACAAAAAAGAAGGTGACTATTCTTTAGCCATCGGTATGAATGGAGAATGACCAATAATCCCGGGACCCTGTTGGTGTATCGACTTTATTTGAGAAGCAAATAACCTGGCAAAGTTGAACCTATCGTTGAACTTTAGATCGCTTTATTTTACATGTTCTTTAACCAGTTCAACAAATACATCAGCAGGCTTAAAAGAGGGGATAAAATGCTCAGGAATAATAACCATTGTGTTTTTTGAGATGTTTCGTGCAACTTTCGTTGCTCTTTTTTTGACGATAAAACTGCCAAACCCACGAAGGTAAACGTTCTTGTTGTCTGTTAACGAATCTTTTACCGTTTCCATAAAAGTCTCAATAGTTTTTTGCACAGTTTGGTTTTCAATACCGGTACTTTCACTTACCTTTTTTACAATATCTGCTTTTGTCATCTCTATGAGTATTTGTTTGTCAATAACTTACATTAATATTATAACATTGTTCAAAGATATAATATTTAACAGAAAACACAATTATCCTCCCGACTTCCGAACAGAGTCTGCAAACAAAATTTGGGACGAGCATTTTGGAACAATAATAAGGCATGAAAAGGTGACCAAAATATCGCCCTTCATGCCTTGCAAAATACGATAGGCCAATCCGACCTATTTTGTGTTTGTGTTTAAAAAATGAGAATCTAAAGCTTTTCGATAGTACATGCCTTTGTCAAATCTGCATTTTTTATAACAATGCGCTGATGCCGTCCGCCATTTTTTTCGAACAGCTCCACTACCAGTTGCTTTTTGTCCGGAATGGTAAATTTCTGAAATGCAAAAACGGTGGATTCCGCATTCTTTCCCTTTACTGAATTCAGATAATTGTAGGTTCGGACAGGTTCAACCACCGTTTCCTGTATCGCCATCCGTTTAAAGACCTTTCTGTCAACGATCCTGAAAGTCAGGAAATCAATATCGAATGGAATGTTGGAGGTATTTTTAATTTCAGTGTGGAAAAATAACAGCCCGTTATAACTGTAAATGCTCTGAAGCAGAAATTCAATCCCAAACTGTTTGCTATCTACGTGTTTAACGGCTCCCTTGTTGGTTTTATAGATCCTTTTCATCGCCATATCAACGGTTTTCGGTGACTCATTTCCCAGTTCCAAGAGATGTACCTCCATTGAGTTTTCCGGCAGATTATCAGATTTATTCTCGAAAAGGAAATCTTTCATTTCAATGTTTAGTTTTTCAGGGTTCTCCGAATAGTTCACAATAAACGAATAAAAACTGCCTTCATCAGTAATCACCGAAAAATTGGTTTCTTCTTTAAAACCTTTTACCGCAGCTTTTACCCGCACTACATTTTCAGCGCCATCAGCTTTACCGGCAATTAGGTTGGGTGAGCCCAGGTCGATGTACAAAACACCGGAAGGAAAGATCAAGTGAATTGTTTTATCATAGCACACATCCAGACAATAGGATGGGATAACCCTGTCGTTGGAGATGGTTTTGGTAAACTGCGCTTGTGCGAACAAAGACAACGTATATGCTGAAATAAATAGATGTGTGAAAAACAGCTTTTTCATGATGATTGATTTTTAAGTTAAACAATTTGATTTTTAATTGGAAGGCATCAACAACAAGCGGTGTCCGGCTTTCAGTGTCACTTTGGTGGTCCGCAGTTTTTTTGAAACATACTGCGAAGCGCCCTGTATTAGGCTCCTGCCCACGTCGGCAGCCAGTTGCTGACCGGCTGTTGTGCCCTGAGTAATACTAATGCTCGTTCCGGCACCTTGCCCCATCGAGGCGGTAACCTCTTTAAGGGCATTGACTTCCTGTGAGCCGGGAATAAAAATGCCCAGTTGTCCATCCATGTCATACACCGAAATTTTTACCGGAATAATCCTGCCCCCGCACTCTAAAGAGCTTACAGCAATATTTAACCGTTCGCCCTGAATGGTAGCAATGCCGGTAATCAGTTCATTTTCCGGAATTATGATCTTTCCGGCTTTTACAGGCTCAAGCAGACGCAGCCGCACGCTTTGCCCCGTAACGATTACCTGGTCATTGTGGACACATGCCAGCACTGTATTCTCGCCGGACTCATTGTTACTTTTAGCCGTTCCTGAAGTATAAAATTTGGTTCCGGCAGATTGAGTAAACCGGTACAGAAAAGCAGAATCGCTAACCTGTTGCTGAAGGGCGCTTGTTGCGTTCGTCCCTAACCTGGAAACCGGCGCAATGGTTTTGTCTTCCTTCGGCAATGGGTCAGGGGTAAGAACTTTGTCTGGTTGTTTGGCAGCCTGTTGAACCTGCCCCTGAACCGATGGCATATATTTGGCAGCCATTTTATAACTTTCTTCCATAATGCGGAGCTGCCTTTCATCCTGACCGGGACTGACCACTTTTTCTTTTTCCTTCAAGTCGGCCTGCAACTTTTCTACCTGTTTTTCCAGCTCTTTCTCCCTGGAGCCTGATTGTGGCTGATCGTAAAAGTTGTGTAGATCGCGGTTCACTTTTTTATAAGACTCAGCTGATGAACGAACAGACGACTGATGTTTCTCCGTGGATAAATATCTCCCGGTATTGCCTGATACAACTTTTCTTTTTGTAGTATCAGTTTCAACGCCATAGTCTTTAAGGGATAGCGTTTGCCGGTGTTTCTTTATTCCAAAAAGTTCCATCTCGTAGGCTGTTTTTTTGTCGCCTATAATTTCATTTTTGGGTACAGGCAAATCGCTGTTAAGCCCCTTCTTTTCCTTTCCCGTTGGCGGAGCAGGTTTAAAGATAAAATACATGGCCAGGGCAAAGACTGCAAACATTAACGGAAAGACAACCATTTTCTTCCGCTTTTGCAGTTGTTCCGGGGTAAGTATCTTGGGTTGTGCTTTCTTATCCTTATTCTGTTTCATGGTCAATAGTTTTAAGTGAAACTGTATCAATGGACACCTTCGTCGGTTTTGTGATTTTTAACGGCAAAATATGCCCCGTTTCGGAAAGCTTCGCCCCATTTCGGAAAATGTCAGCAATGGAAACACCAACCAAAGCGGTAAAAACGGTTAGCATTGCACAGACAATCATTTTGCGCTGTTTTTGGCTTAGCTTTTCATAGGCATTCTGTAAGCCGTTCCGAAGGGTTGCCCTTAAATTGGATATTTCCTTTCTCTCAGGAATATCACCGGTCCCAGGTTGACTTGTCTTCATTTTCCTTTATGATGAAATTTTCAAGGATAAACCCATGCGGGTTGTTATCACTGCGCGAAGTATTGCGCAAACGGCATGAAGTAACCAGGTTGCGTTCTGTTACAGTAGTTTCCCTGATAATGTGCTCCCGTGCATAAACCGTAGCTTCATAGGGATAACTGTTGAAGTTGCAGGAAATACTGTCAACCCAAATCCTTTGTGTTACATTTCCCGAAATAATCCGGTTGAAATATCCGCTCTCGACCAAATCTTTGTAAATGGTAAAAACGCTTTTGTCGGAAAGGGCAAGGGCCCGGTTGATGTTGTATTCAATGGCACTTTTATCAGGCGAAAGCGTGAAAAACAATTCATGAAAACGCATGATGTGGTCTTTGGCTTCGACGGGCCGGTTTTGCGATAAGTCCTGAGACAAGGCCAGAATCAGCGATTTGCCCTGGTCGAGTACATAAATCTTTTGCCGCTGAGCCTCTGCATAGCTGTACGAACTCCATACCGAGTAAACCGTAACAACGGTGCAGGCACAGACAAAGACAATGGCAAACATCCGTACCAGCTTAAAGCTGCTCTCTATGTTCATTAAAGGTTTGAATTCCATAATCTTAAAATAAATTGTTATCGTTTAAGTATTTTTCCAGTTATGTTTCCGGCAGCAGCTCCGACTGTACCCGATGCAACCGATGTGCCCCGCATGGCAGAACTGTTCACATTCTGACCGTAATTTCCCATCCCTCCTGCCTGTACAATCCATCCGGCTACACTGGGAATGGTAAAATACCCGACAATTCCGATCAGCATAAAGGTGATGTAAATCCCATCGGTGCCTTGCGGGATATAATTGGGATCGGCAGCCATGTCAGCAATGTCTTTCTGGAGCATCAGTACCTGGAGCTTAGCCAGAATGCTTGAAAGAATATCGGAAACGGGGAGCCACAGGTAAATGCTGATGTACCGCGTAAGCCATGTGATCAGCGTATTTTGGAACCCGTCAAAAACACTGAATGCAAATGCAATTGGCCCCAGAATGGACAGCACAATCAGGAAGAAGGTCCGAAGGCAATCGATAACCAAAGCGGCCGCTTGGAATATCAGCTCCAAAAGGTTCAAAAACGCTTTCTGAATGGATTGTTCCAGTTTGTACCAACTGCGCTGTGCATACATTCCGGCCATAGTAGCAAGATCTGAAGGGCTCCAGCCCAGATCGTCAATCGCTTTATCAAATGCTTCGTCACTCACCAGGTAAGCTTCATCGGGGTTTCTCAGCATTTTTTCCCGTTCAATGGCATCCTTGTCCTTTTTAAGTTGTTCCATATCCAGCACCTGGGATTCCAGTATGCCATTTGTTCCCCGGACTATCGGGCTTAAAACGGCGTTCATTGTACCAAGCACAATGGTCGGAAAAAACAGGATGCACAAGCCGATGGCAAAAGGACGGAGCAACGGAAAAACATCAATGGGTTCGGCCTTTGCCAGCGATTGCCATACCCGGTAAGCCACATAAAACAGTGCGCCCAACCCGGCAATGCCTTTGGCTACAGCGGTCATGTCCGAACAAAGGGGCATCATTTCAGTATAAAGCACCCGGAGTGCCTGATGTAAATTATCGAATGTATCCATAGCTAAAATATTTTACCAGTACCTGTCATTTGCTGTTCCATAAAGGGCCAGGATGCGTGCTGTATTGCCATTCTGTTCTGAACGGATGAGCGATATGGATATGTTCTTGTTGGTATAGTACCGGGTAAGGTTCCGGAAATGCTTCACCGAGTTGTAACATCGGTCAACAAGGTCCATTCGCTCTTTATCCGTCATGGACAGCTCCGTAGCACTGATTATATCCTTCAGCTCTTTGAGCGTAGCTGCACCTTCTTCCAGCAACTTGGCGTAACCAAAGGCGATGGCTTCCAACTCCGGGGCCGAATAATTCTCATCCTGCAACATCAATTCAAAGGAGTTGACATACATATCCGAGATTTCTCCAATCATTAGCAAGGTTTGCTGTACTTTTCTGGCGTCTTTTACCAGGTCATTTACCGCTTTCAGCTTGTCGTAATATTCTTTTCCCTGGTCGTAAACTTTTTTTACTTCCTGAAAGTTCTTGATCACATTGGAAACCGTGCTTGAAGTCTGTATAATCTCATTGGCTGAGTTGACAATACTTTGTGCAAGGTTTACCGGATCGGTAACCACAAACTGCGCTTTCAGGCTTAACATGCCAAGAACGACAAACAAGCCTGTTGTTATTAGTTTTATCCTCATATTCCTAAATTTTAAATGTTAATAATGAAGCTATTTTTTGCTTTCGGCCAGTTGTTTGATGGCCATTTCGATATTCCCGCCCAACTTTTCAGTCAGGCAAGTAAGTTCAAGTTTTTCAGTTTCTTCGGTCGTGTATGTGATGTACTCGCTCAACGAAGTTTCTGTAGCGTAAACTGCTGAATGAACCCCGCCAAGGCCCACCCAGACTTCCTTATATTTCCGGGTGGGGTCGTTGTCCATGTTAATGGACAAAATCTGGTCGCGCTCTTTTTCAGTAAGTCCAAGCAACGCCTGTATTGCATCAAACTTGTTCATATACTTGCGCTGGTCGAGCAAAATCTTGCAATCCGAATTGTTGATGATACTCTCCTTTACAATGGGCGAACTGATGATGTCGTCCACCTCCTGAGTAACCACCACAGCTTCGCCATAGTATTTGCGAACTGTTTTGAACAGGTAACGGATGTATTCGCTCATATTGGCAGAGGTCAGGGCTTTCCAGCACTCTTCAATCAGGATCATCTTGCGGATACCTTTCAACCGCCTCATTTTACTGATGAAAGTTTCCATGATGATTATCGTAACAATAGGGAGCAATACTTTGTGATCGCGGATATTGTCCAGTTCGAAAACGATAAAGCGCTTACCGAGCAAATCAAGTTGCCGGGACGAATTGAGCAGGTAATCGTATTCTCCGCCTTTATAATAAGGTTCGAGTACGTTCAGGAAGTTGTCCACGTCAAAATCCTTTTCACGGACTTTTTTTGTATGCAACTCCTCGCGGTAATCTCCCCCGACAAACTCGTAAAAGGTGTTGAAAGAAGGTATTATCCCAGTATCCTTTTTTATGCGCCGAATGAAATTGTTAACGGCATTGTCCAGGGCCACTTCCTCCGCCCGGGTGGGTATCTCACTGTCCTTTTTCCAAAGGGTGAGGATAAGGGTTTTGATGGATTCCCGTTTTTCAATATCAAACAGCCCATCCTCATTATAAAAAGGGTTGAAAGCCACCGGATTTTCTTCGGTGTAAGTAAAATATAGCCCGTCTTCACCCTTTGTTTTATGGTTGATCAGGTTGCATAGCCCTTTATAGCTATTGCCCGTGTCTACCAGTAAAATATGGGCGCCCTGTTCGTAGTACTGCCTGACCAGATGGTTGGTGAAAAAGGATTTGCCACTTCCTGAAGGGCCAAGGATAAATTTGTTCCGGTTAGTGATAATTCCCTGCTTCATAGGCAAGTCGGAAATATCCACATGAATTGGCTTTCCGGTGAGCCTGTCCACCATTTTGATGCCGAAGGGCGAAAGGGAGCTTTGATAATTGGTTTCCCCGGTAAAGAAGCAACAGGCTTGTTCGATGAACGTATAAAAACTCTCTTCGGAAGGAAAGTCAGCCGCATTGCCGGGGATTCCCGCCCAGTAAAGGGTCGGGACATCGATGGTATTGTGGCGAGGCTGGCACCCCATAAGAGAGATTTGGGAACCCACATTGTTTTTGATCATTTTTAATTCCTGCGGGTTGTCAGACCATGCCATCACGTTAAAATGGGCACGTACGGAAACCAGCCCCTGTGCGTGTGCTTCGTTCAGGTACAAATCAATCCATTCTTTGTTCACGAGGTTGCCACGCCCGTACCTGGCCAACGACTGCATATTGCGACCCATCTTTTCGAACCGTTTCAGGTTTTCCTCGTGGTCGTCGATAAATACAAACTGGCTGTAAATGTGGTTACAGGGTAAAAGCAGCCCCACTGGCGAGGCAAACGATAAACGGCAACTGCTCTTGTCGGTAGAAAGGCGCTCATACCGGCAGTCGGTAGCCACCTTTCCCGGCAAATCACTTACATCCGAAATGGTGTGCAAACAAAGGGCGTTGTCGCCGATATGCACTTCACCCGGATCGATCCGCATGTCTTTCAATAAGGGGTTGCAGTCCTGGGTAAGGGCGAGGTACTTCTCAATAATACCGCTCTCTTTTTCCGTTCCAATAATTTCCGTAGTAGTAAGCCGTTCCAATGAGATCATGCCGCTGTCGTTCATGATACGTTCAAACTGGCTAACCGAATCCAGGAACCGGTTTGCTGTTTCCTTGTCCTTAACTTCTTTGGGAACGATAAACCCACGGGCAAGGCTGTTGAATGTACTTTGCTGTCGGGATCGTTCTTTGGTCGTTTTTGTGAGCATCAGGTAACAGTAATGGTTCAGAAAAGGCCGTTCATTAAAATGCCTCTGGAAACTTCGTGATAAAAAAGAAATATCACCTGATTCGGGTATTTCCGGGGCATATTTTTCCTCACAGTACCAATCCTGTTTCAAGATAACGGAATAATCAGGTAATACCTTTATCGCTTTGCACCATGCCAAATGCAATGTTTCGTAGCCGGTGGCACTAACCGTAAAGAGCTCGGGTAAGATCACCCTGAATGCAACAGTAATATCCGCATCTTTCGACAGGATACAACCGTTCTCAACCGCCAGCAGCGGAAATTTTCGTTCTAATGTACTTGTGTTTAAAATACTTCTCATCTGGATAACTGATGGTTAATGGTGGATGCTTTCCTGTTCCGGTTTAACAGTTGCTGAACCCTTCGCCGGTTTATCAGCCTGCGGGGATACCTTTTTACGGCCTGTAGTTTCATTAACCCGTGGGTGCCGTATTTTTTGTTAAGGGAAAAGGTTTGCCAGATAAGCAAGGGTGCAGTTATTAAAGCGAACCCGATGCAAACAGATTGAGGCACGCTGCTCATGTACATCACCATGAAAAAGATAATGATTCCAAGCAGCCCACCTGCAAAGATGAACAGGTACTGACTTCTCAGCCCTTTAAATTCAACGGGCTTATTGATGCCCTTGTTGATTGTGAATTCGGCCATGGTTACAGGAAGAATGACCGTAAAATGGTTGCTGCCACAATCAGGAAAATACACGCCCCAAACCATGAAGCTGCCGTCTTAGAGGTATCTGGGTCACCGCTTGAGAACTTGCCATAAACTTTAACCCCACCGATCAAACCGACCACGGCTCCAATAGCGTAGATCAGTTTGGTGGCCGGATCGAAGTAGGAGGTGACCATCTGGGTGGCTTCTGCAATGCCGGCGCTGCCGTCGCCCTGCGCCATAAGGGTCAGCCCGTAAAGGGCCAATGCTGAAAATGAGATTACTTTTTTTATCATAACTGGAAGTTTTATGCCGGGCAATATTTGCCCTAGCGGTTAATACTTCCGCAAACCTAGAGTCAATTTTCAGTGAGTTGATTACGAGTGTGTAAGGTGTCGCTTATTGTCGTAGTTTGTCTGAGGTCGCCAATTTGCTAACTGGCAGAAACGAAATTGTAGTAAAGTATGGATAAAGTGTCTATCTGTAACTGTGTGTTGAGTGACGATTGCGATAAGGGTGTTATTTTAGCCCCTTTGGCAAACAAAAACTTATGTCATTGTCGCATCAGAACCAAGTTTTCGGTTGTTTATTTTACCGTCGTTTCAGGTAATAATTTTGGGGGATCATAAAATATACCTGAATTGCATCACAGATACTTTTCCAGATCAAACTCTTCGATATTGGACTTATCCGGCAGTGGACGGTCAACGGCCTTTAACTCTTCATCGCACCTGTCCAGAATGTCGGCAACTTTTTGCGACCCACCTTCAACTTGACAGACAAGCTGTTCAAACAGATTAGTGTCCTGCACAGACCTGATTGTCTTCGCTGTTCTTACAATGTGTGTACGCGATAAATCCCCCAGACGACTTTGTATGGCTTCCGACATTTCGGCCAATTCGTCGAAACTTGCACCAGTTGCCAGTACCGGAATAACGTCAGTATCGTCAAAAAGGAGCGGGTCTTCCTCCTCTTCCTGCTCTTTGTGCAACAGACTGGGTTCAATGTCCACATCTATATTTAAACGCGCCTCTTCCCGGGTATAGAAAACCTGTTCCATTTCTTCCGGGGGAATAACTAATCGCTTTTTCGAACGATCAGATTTTTGACTGTCATCATATTGCCCCAGTTTTGTTTTACTGGCCCCAACAATATTGCCGGTATTTTCTATTGGTTTATTTTCAGTCTCTTTTGAAGGTTTTCCGGCCTTTAGACCATCGAATACATAATAAGCTGCTGGAATAAAGCAGCTTAATACGACCATCATCAATATAATCATGCCTATGCCAATCATTGAAAGGGTTTTTTGATATTTTCGTTAAAAAGCCGGATTATTTCGCCTTTGTATTGCTCAAAATGAGCGGTGATAATGGCTTCCACATAGCTCCCGATTGTTGCTTTATCCGGACCAATGTTTGCCACGATATTTTTCAGCTGGTTGATCAAATCCTTGTTCAGATAAACGGTACTTTTCTCCCCGTCCTTAGCCCGTTGCAGAAAAGTGTTTATATAATCCTGGGTGGGACTTTGTTGCGCAGAAGTGTCTTTCTTTTTTATTGCTTCTCCCGTGTGCGTTTGGGTTACTCCTTTTTTCGGATTGTCGCCGCCTGAAGCAACCATTTTCATAAATTCGTTATCATCAACTTCTTTCATAGTCTTTTAAATTCAGGATTTCCATAACTTCATCAATCAATTCTGCAATGTTGCTTCCTTTTGCCATTTGTTTATCCGGCGGAAACAGTGTGGAACGAAACGGCCGTTGTCCGGCGCGGAGGATTTCCTTCCGATATCGCTTGGTATCGGGTATCCGGGTCTGTAGAAGGTGTAATCCCAGGCTTGCAATACCTTTGGAGTAGATGGTGTACAAAGCTGTCTTTTCCCTTTGGTCAACAAGGTTCCAGAACAGGTGCAACTGCTTTTGAGGGGTTGCCTTAATCATTGCATTGATGGCCTTAGCGAAATTAAGGCTACTTTCCAGTACTACCCGGTCTGCGCTTATGGGGATTAGAAATACATCCATTTCAGAAAGCAATTTGTACATTCCCGAAGTGTTAACTGTCCCCGGAATATCAAACAAGACCAGATCAACAACATCGGGCGCCTGCCTTAGAAATTCTTCAACGATCCCTGGTGCCGATTCGGCGGAAGCCTTCAAAACTGGATAAGCTTTTTTATCCAGCCGGGTAAACTGTTCATAGGCAAGGGCTTTTAACTGTCCGTCTTTTGAAACGGTTTCCACTTCCCGTTCGCGCATTTGAAAAATACTGTGCTGCGGGTAATCGCAATCCACCACCAAAACATTAAGCCCTTTTTCGTAATGCAGATAGCTTGCCGTTAACACAGTAAAAGTTGTTTTGCCTACGCCGCCCTTTTGGGTAGCGTAAGCCATGAATAAAGGTTTGTTCATTTGTCTTTCCATTTCTTTAGATGTTTATGTTCTTAATCAAATAATTCAATGTATGCCTGGGGGTTTACTTACAGATTCAATAGCCCAGGGATATTATTGTCAATCTATTTCCATGTTTTGCCGGGCACTTGTTTACTCAGATGACTGTTTCCTTATTCAGTCCTGTCTTTGCCTGTTTGCCTGTTCCTTTATTTATTGAAATCTGCTTCTGTCCAAATATTCATTTACCTGTTTATACCCCCGGGTATTTACGTTGATGGTTTTATGCTTCTCTGAATAAGTAATTGCCAGGTCAACAAGTCATTAGTTTATATACTTATCCAATTACACAAACAGGTATTTGGACAATTGTCCACCTGTACATTTGGGCCTATAAAAACATCCATAATCATTCAGCTTTTTGTCTGTCTGTTCAGGGACACAAACAAATACACAGGCAAACAAAGCCAAAAGAATTACGCTTTGGAATAACAGTGGTCAACCTGTCCCTGCTTGTCCGCATTTGTCTCTTTTACACTATTTTAAACCGACCTACTTTTGCTTTCGTGAATCGAAGAATAAACACATTAAGCTTTTCCGGGATTTACCAACCGAACGGTAGTGAAGGAATATTTGCAACGGCAAATAGCAAGGTGTGTTTTGAGCCTCCCGAAATATTTTCGGTGGCTCAAAACGACCGTCCCGAAGTCCGGTGTTTTTTGCTCCGAAGTCGCTAAAATTTAACAGGGAACAGAATGTACAACGCTGATAAAAAATACAAAGGGGGGCGAAAACCCAAGCTCAACCCAGTAGTGGCCAATTACACAGTCAGGTTCAATGCCGAAGATAATAGCCGCTTTCTGGCGCTGTTTGAACGTTCGGGAATGAAAACGAAGGCCCATTTTATTGCAGCCCGCATTTTTGATGAGACCTTCAAGGTGGTCCACATCAATAAAGCGGAGCATGATTATTACAGCAAACTCAGTACGCTTTACAGCCAGTTCCGTGCCGTGGGGGTCAACTATAACCAGGTAGTAAAAGCCCTCAATACGCATTTCACGGAGAAAAAGGCACTGGCAGCACTTTATAAATTGGAGAAACTGACTATTGAATTAATTGGCCTGAACAGGCAAATCGTTGAACTTACCCGGAAATACGAACAGCAATGGTTGCAAAAATAAATATCGGCAACTCGCTTTTTGGGGCATTGTCCTACAACCAGCAGAAAATAAATGCAGGCGAAGGGAAAATCCTTTGTTCCAACAAAGTGCTTTTGCCAACGGATGCGTCCCTAACCCTGGCATTTTGTATGAAAAGTTTTGAGAATCATCTGCCCAAAGACATTAAAACGGAAAAGCCGGTTATCCATATTTCACTGAATCCACACCCGGACGATGTCCTCAGCGATGAACAACTTTCGACCATCGCCCGGGAGTATCTGGACAAAATGGGCTACGGCAACCAGCCCTATGTGGTCTACAAGCACGAAGATATCGACCGCCACCACATTCATATCGTATCGCTCCGGGTGGACGAATACGGTAAAAAGATCAATGATAAATTTGAGTTCAGGAGGAGCAAGGAAATCACCCGCGCACTGGAACAGAAATATGGACTTCAAGCCGCCGATAAACAAAGCTGCTTCACTGCACCGCAACTTCCCAGGGTTGATTACAAAAAAGGAAATGTAAAAAAACAAATAGCCAACCTGACCAAGGGACTGGCAGATTCTTATCGCTTTCAAAGCATCGGGGAATACAAAACACTGTTGTCGCTTTATAATATCGGGTTGGAAGAGGTTAAAGGTGAGTTTGAAGGTAAGCCCTATCATGGGATTGTCTACTTCGCGATGGATAAAAAAGGGCGGAAACAGGGCCAGCCCATCAAGGCGTCGCTTATTGGCGCATACGCAGGTGCAGAGGCGCTTAAAAAACGTTGTGGTTACAATACTCAATACCTCAAAAAGAACAACCTTACCGAAGCTGCCCGGTCAACGATCAAATCTGTATTGGAAACATCAAAAAACAGGGGCCAATTTATCCGGCAACTTCAAAAACAAGGCATTGATGTGGTTTTCAGGGAAAATAAGGATGACCGCATCTATGGCGTTACTTTTATCGACCACAACCTGCATACTGCCCTTAACGGCTCCCGTTACGGTAAGGAATTTTCAGCCAATGCTTTCAACGAGAAATTCGGACCATCCGACATTCCGCAAACTGCTGCTGAAATAAATACTGAAGATTATTATACCAAATATGAAGACCTTTCCGACGGCCTGTTTTCATTCCTCGACTTTGAAGGACAGGGAGAAAATTACGAAGAAGAAGCTTTTATCCGCAGGATGAAACGTAAACGAAAATCAAAAAGATAATATGGCACAGGAAGATGATTTAAGGGCATTGGGTAAGATCATTGATTTTATACGGGCCATCAGCATATTGCTGGTTATTGTCCATATCTATTGGTTCTGCTATGAAATGATAGTGAGCCGAAACCTGAATATGGACATTGTGGACAAAATACTGCTGAATTTCCAGCGGACTACCGGTTTGTTCTCGTCATTGCTTTATACCAAATTATTTGCAAACCTGCTGCTGGCAATTTCCTGCTTTGGTACGAAAGGGGTAAAAGCAGAGAAAATCACCTGGACGAAAATAAACATCTGCCTGGGTTTTGGGGCAGTCCTGTTTTATCTGAACTGGTGGATACTGGAACTGCCTTTGCCTGTTGAAAGTAAATCGGCGTTGTATATCTTGAGTATTTCTGCCGGGTTTATCCTGATGCTGGTTGCCGGGACGTGGATCAGCCGCCTGTTGAAAAATAACCTGATGAACGATGTTTTCAACATCGAAAACGAATCTTTTATGCAGGAACAACGGCTGATGGAAAACGAGTATTCGGTTAACCTGCCAACCCTGTTTGTTTACAAAGGAAAGAAGCGCCGGGGGTGGATTAACGTGGTCAACCCGTTCCGGGCTTCTATCGTACTGGGAACGCCCGGCAGCGGAAAATCATACGCCGTGGTTAACAACTTTATCAAACAACAGATTGAAAAGGGCTTTGCGATGTACATCTACGACTACAAATTTCCCGATCTGAGCGAGATTGCCTACAACCATTTAGCATCTCATCTGGGTGGTTACGAGTTGAAACCCAAATACTACGTGATTAATTTCGATGACCCGCGAAAAAGCCACCGGTGCAACCCCATTAACCCGGCATTTATGACGGACATATCGGATGCCTACGAAAGCGCTTACACGATCATGCTCAACCTGAACCGAACCTGGATTCAAAAGCAGGGCGACTTTTTTGTGGAATCGCCGATCATCCTTTTGGCGGCCATCATCTGGTTCCTGAAAATTTACAGAAATGGGATATATTGTACTTTCCCTCATGCTATCGAGTTCCTGAATAAAAAGTATGCCGATACATTCACCATCCTTACTTCGTACCCTGAACTGGAAAATTACCTGTCGCCTTTTATGGATGCGTGGGAAGGGGGAGCACAGGACCAGTTGCAGGGGCAGATTGCCAGCGCTAAAATTCCCCTTTCGCGAATGATCTCGCCGCAATTGTACTGGGTAATGACGGGCGACGATTTTACGCTCGACATCAATAATCCGAAAGAACCAAAAATACTTTGTGTGGGTAACAACCCCGACCGGCAGAATATTTACAGTGCCGCGCTTGGACTGTATAATTCGCGGATCGTAAAACTGATTAATAAGAAGCACCAATTGAAAAGCTCCGTGATCATCGATGAGCTTCCGACGATTTATTTCCGGGGTCTGGATAACCTGATAGCCACGGCACGAAGCAACAAAGTAGCCGTTTGCCTGGGGTTTCAGGATTACAGCCAGCTAACCCGCGACTATGGCGATAAGGAAAGTAAGGTTATCCAGAACACCGTTGGTAACATCTTTTCGGGGCAGGTGGTTGGCGACACCGCCAGGTTGCTTTCCGAGCGTTTCGGAAAAATCCTGCAAAAACGCCAGTCCATGACTATTAGCCGACAAGACAAAACAACTTCTATAAATACTCAACTGGACAGCATCATTCCGGCGGCCAAAATCAGCAATCTCACGCAAGGAGTGTTTGTCGGTGCGATATCCGACAATTTTGACGAACGCATTGAGCAAAAGATTTTTCATGCTGAGATTGTGGTTGACAGCGAGCAGGTAAAACGGGAAATGGCCGGATATAATCCAATCCCCACCATCGTCGATTTTACTGACCAGACTGGGCAAGATACTCTGGAACAGGAAATACAATCCAATTATAAAAGTGTAAAACGGGATGTAATTGAAATTGTGGAAAGCGAGATGCAACGCATTCAGAACGATCCAGAACTGGTACATTTGGTAAAAAAAGGGAAATAGAATGGATAAATCAACTATACCTGACTGTTCGTAATCTGTGGCCCCTACGGTACAAAACTCGAACCATCTTCTAGTAGATTTAAAACTCATAAGTAATTTATTCGCAGCATAAATCATCTTTTATTTGTTGCTTATTCAAGATGTTTTTATCGTTTGTTATTAGTGTCTTTACAATTAATAAGACTTTTAAATATTACTATTGCTACACCTTCTATACAAATTCATTTGCTCACAAATTTTGATTTCCAGTAGCCAAATCCATCTTTCGGATAAATACGGGAGTATCCCCATTTGCAATTTTCCAAAGTACAAAGCAGGTTTTTACTGCCCCGCGCACGGTTTCGTAGCTAACTTCAGTAACCGTTGAGCCGGAAACCGCATCAACCGAATAATAGTGTTTCTCCGCAGCCTTGTTGGTCAGGTTTTCAAATTTATAATAGCGAAGGTAAGATTTCGGATTGCCAAGCAACTCGTTTAACTTTTGATAATCACGGGGCGTGAACGGCTTGTGGTTCAACTTGGTTAAGCCAGTGCCTTCTTCGGTTGATAGTTTCAGGTATTTTCCCTGAGTGTCCCAATAGAGGCGAACATGCATTCTTTCGCACACCGAATCTTCGCAGGGGAACTGATCGATGTCGCGGTAGAAATATCGGGTTTGCCCGGCGCTGTCGAGCACCCGAGACAGTACATACGACGAAGAATCAGTCTTTACCTCTATATCAACGATTGTATCGTTGCCGGATTCATCCCTTCCGGTAAAAGTAAATCCCATGCAGCAAAGCAACAGGATCAATCCGGCGATTCGCACCCCAATGGCGATGATTTTAATTCGTTTGTATAATTGAATGTTCATTGTTTTTTTATTTAAATACGTTTTTCATAGCGCTTTTTTCTGCAAACTGCAACTGCGTCTGATCACTTTCCCATGCCCCAAGCCCTATACTCCATGCTTTTTACCTCCAATTTTGACATGAATATTAAACCCGATCCGCAAATCTTTCAGCGAAAATCCGGTGTGGTTATTTAAAAATTCTTTCCCCAGGCTAATCTGGCTGCCGTTACTCAAAAAAACCTGAAAATTATGCGAACGGGAGCCCATAATGGTTCCAACCGTCAAAACAGGCTTTGGCTTTTGCGGACTTTCTTCTGAAGCTGAAGCTATGCCCAACGGAAAATCGCACGATGCAAAAAGCGACCGTTTTCGGTTCATTCTCCAGGCTACCGACCAGTTTTCGGAGATAAAATCGGAGTATGAATTCTCAGGAACAATATTGAAATGCACAAACGAAGTGTTCGACATCAGTTGCCAGCGCGAAGCCACTTCCCGCGAAACCGCCAGTTGTGCTGTGTAGAAAAACCGGTCGATGAAATAATAATTGTCGCCAAAGAACCTTTTGTCGCGGGCATCGGCCGAAACCGAAAAAGCCAGCGCCATGCTCACCGGCGATTGGTCACTCAGGTTTTGCCGGGCAAATTGATACCGGACTCCCAATTCATGTGTTTTATTGAGCTTTTCGGTCAGGAAAAAAGCTGAAAAATGGTCGCTAAAACCGTGTTCAAAGCCCATTTGCAGGTTAGCCGTTCCATAAATTCCAAACCAGTCGTCAATTCCATTGGCGGTAATCCGGTCGAAATAGTGAACGATGAAAACAGAAGTTTGTCCTTTTGCGGGCAGATCGGCGGTTTGATGATTGCCCAACCGTCCTTCCCAAATTGCTGTAATGGGTTTGTCATCCTGTGCATTGACAGAATTCAGGAACATGATTCCCCAAACCAACACCATGCAAATATTCAATTTGTATTTTTCCATATTTTTTAATTGAACCTACTCAATTTTCTTTTGCTCCTTCACCAATCCAACCAATCAGCCGCTGGATTTCGCCTTCGGCCAAAGCTCTCTGGTACGGATGCCCGGAACGGATTTTAATAATCAGTGTACTTTTCTCCGGATCAGGAACTGATATATAATTTCCCATAGTCAGCGATCTATAGGCATAGGCATCTCGCAGATCAGGCAATGTAATGGTTCCGTCGTGGCACGAAATGCACGACGAACGGAAAACCGGCAATACGTCGCCAGTGAAACTTTTCGCCACAGTTCCGGTCTCCTCTTCGTTGATCACCACATCGTAGTAGCAACTCTGAGAACCCAGTAAAATCAGGAGGAGCAACAGTCTTCCCAATTGCTTATTAATTGTTTTTTGCGCCTTCATTGATCCAGTCTGTAATTAATTGTTTGTCGGCAACAGTGGCCGAACTGCTTGCCGCATGATCGAAATCGATGTCTTTGTTCAGCACTTTGACCAAATAACTGTATGTTGCCGATTCAGGATTTACCCGAATAAATGTTGGATTTTTCACCGATGAAACTCCAACCAGTTGGGCATAACTCTTTCCCGGCATCAGGTTGAGGTTGGCGGCAAGCTGGCCACTCGATCCGCCATGGCAAAGAATGCACGAGTTGAGAACCTGCCGCTGAACACGGTCGAAACTGATCAGCGTGATTCCGGTTTTCGCCAGCGACAAATCGCTGATAACAGCTTCTTCGCCCAAATCGGCCAAATCCACTTTATAGATCGAATTCTCTGTCAGGTATACTTTAAACTGGTAAGTACCCTCAGGAATAGAGCCAATTGCAAACTGTGTATTTTCTCCGGAAGGCCGGGTAACCACCACGCTCGCCACCGGATTTTTCATGTCTCCGGCATTAAAAGCGCCCACCCGAATTTGCTGCCCTTCGGGCCAGTACTGCGAATCGGTAAACGACAACGAAACCTGCACGTTCCAACTGGCCTTTTCATCGGGAAAATATTCGTGTGTACAAGCCGATATTGTCGCCAAAAGCGTTAGCCCAAAAAATTGTCTGATTCTTCCGTTCATAAGCCCGAATAATTAAAATGCAAATTGCAGTTGTACAACAGCCTGATGTTCCGACATGCCGTTGTCATCGTCGTTGGCTTCATACAAGCTGGCATGACCGGCTTTTCCGAGGTATTGGTACATCACCTGAAGTTTCAGGTTATGGCCCGACAAATAGTAGTTTAATCCGGCTGAAGGCATGTACAAAATTCCGTCTTCTTTAATTGAATTGCGGTCCATCACATCGATGCGGAGAGCCGGTTGCAATTTTTTGGTTACAAAATAACCGGCCTGAAGATAACTTCCCCAAAAGGTATAAACCGGTGAAACCTGTTGGCGTTCAACAAAATCCATGTTCAGCAAATAAGCCTCTGCAGAAACGAACCACCGGTTGTACAACAGCGAAAATTCGAGCCCGGCATGTAAGTCGTTGCTGCTTTCGTAGTTGGCCTCAACTCCATATCCGGCAGAAGCCGCAACCAGCACGGCCTTGCGGTTCAGTTGCGACGGATCTCCCTGATGTTGAGGCATGACGCCCCAGGGCATGTAGGCCAGCCTTCCGGAATACAATAAAGCGGGCAACCCATTTTCGTCGCTCAGCGATCCGGTGGCTGTATTTACATCGATACCGGTTCCATTGAAAACACCCAGTTGATATTCGAGTTTCTTGTTCAGCAAGCCATGCATTTGTACGCCAATGTCGAAACCGGTGGAGAGCTTCGGATTTACCGAATTAATGTCGTAGGGCAAATTGACACGTGTTGTGAGCGAGGCTGGTAACAATGGGAAAAGTGTTTGCCCGTTCTGCACCAGAAAAGCCTGGTTAAACGGAGTTTTGAACTTCCCGACCCTGAACCGCAGTTCGTCGCGAACGTTGACATCAAACCAGGCCTGGTTAAGCAAAACTGCGCCTGAAGCTGCCGCATTGATGGCCACATTAAATGTGATTTTATTGAACGCTTTTCCGGCGAAACCCACCAGCGCGTAAGGAAATTCGAAACCGGAGTTCAGCACATTGTCCTGCTCGGCCAGATCGAGGCCCTCGTCGTCGTAATAATTGAAAATGGCGCGGGTTTGCAGCAAAGTGTAAGGTTTGAACAAAAAGTCGCCCGAGCGCGTCTGCCAGGTTATCCCGTCTTTTCCGGCCAATGAAATCAGCCCGTTCTCGATGTATTTATCGACTTCAGGTAAAGTATCCTTTTTTGCTTTTTCCTGGGCCTGAACCAGTAATCCGAAGTTCATCAGAAAAATAAAAAGTATTGTTTTACGCATAATTTTCAGAATTAATAATTGTTGTATTGCGGATTGTGGATGGCTTTGATGGCGATACCTTCGATTTCGATGAGCCAGCCCGGACGGCAAACTGGAGCCTGAACAATGACATACGGAATTTCGGGATAATGGCAGTTGATGTAGTCTTCGGTCACCGCGTAATCGGCGATATCGCGCAGGTAAACAATCGTATGAGTGAGGTCTTCAAGTTGGGCGCCGGCATCGGCCAGCAAGGCCGAAATATTCTCGAATGTCCGCTTGATTTGTCCCTGAATATCTCCCATACAAACGATCTGTCCGTGGTTATCAATACTCGCCGTTCCGGAAATGAAAATGTGGCGACGGTCGCCGTAATCCACGGCTGTTCCGCGCTCGAAAGCCACGCCGTATTCGTGTGTCGGGTTCAAATGGGTCAGCGCTTTCAGGAATTTAACCTGTTCCTGACGAATTCCGCCGATGGCATACGCGTCCATCAAAACCGAAACCGAAGGATCGGCATAACGGCCTTCTATGCCCGTGCTGGCAATAAAATGCGTGTCTTTGGTCAGTTTCTGTTGATCGAAAAACCGGTTGCGGGCTTTTACCATTCCGGCGTAATTGTTATCGATATCGCGCACATAAATCCAGGTACGGATACAGTTTTCTGCAAGCCGAAGGTTCTGTATGTTCAGTGTTTCCAGGTAATCCTGAAAAATATCGGTGGTTTGGTCGAACGAATCCTGTTGCGAATTTTTGCTGTGCAATTGGGTCGAAAAAACGTGGGAATAACCGTTACGCGAGAGGCACAGGCTGTTGCCCTCCTGAATTTTCTGCGTATTCGCCCCATCGAGCAAAGTGGCCTGCATAATTACTTTGGCGCCGTTAAGCGGCGTTTGCTGTACGACTGAGACCGCGCTCGTGTAACGTGAAACCGCAATCCGTTCCTGAATTTCGGTCTGGTTCGAATAGTCGCTCACGAAGTAACGTTTGAAAACAACGGTTTCGTCCGTCATTTCCTGTTGCCTGAGAAAAAGCTTCAGAGCTTTCTCTACCGAAGCAAGCTGCACCGAAAAACTGGTTCCGGCTTCCGGCGTAATCATCAGGTTAAATTCAGTCGAATCTTCGCCATCGAATCGCGAAAATGCGACATTGGTCCGATCAAACTGATCCTGATCGAAGATCATCGATTTGGGTTCTGTTCTGTAAATAGGATGATTCATGATTGGTTGTTTTTGGGTTCTGGATAAAGGTTAAAGCGAGCGCAGGAACATGATGAGGGTTTCGCGCTCTTCTTTGGTCATTTTGCTGAATTTCTGGCGCGAAACATCGCCTTCGCCGCCGTGCCACATAATGGCTTCGGTGAAATTACGGGCGCGCCCGTCGTGCAGAAAATTGCTGTGCCCGTTCACTACTTCCTGAAGCCCGGCTCCCCAAAGTGGCGTGGTGCGCCATTCGTCGCCCGAAGCATTGAACTGCGAATAATCGTCGCCCAGTTCGGGGCCCATGTCGTGCAGCAGGTAATCGGAATAAGGATGAATGACCTGACTGCCAAGCCAGGGAACACGAGTTCCGTCGATTAGCGAAACACCTCCGGGCTGAGTGTGTAAAGTTGGCGTGTGGCACAAATTACATTTGGCCTGATAGAATAATTCCCCGCCTTTCTGAACCACCGGATTGTTCACTGCCCTACGTGCCGGAACGCCCAAAGCATGAAGGTAAAAATCGACGGCAGCCATTTCTTTTGTGGTTACCTGAATGTTGTAGCCGCTGTTTACCTGCGATTGCCCTTCGGCCACTTCGTGCGGGAAACGGTCGTTGGTAACTCCCAGATCGGAGCTGAAACCCAGCTCGACAGTCAAGTCGGCGTGTTGGGCTTTATGTCCCGACAAACCAAGGTATTTTTTATTCCGTTCGGTCACCCAGTTTACTTTGCCCGAAATACCATATTCCGGATACTGAATGGTGGCCAAACGAAGAATTTCGTTCTGATCGACAGCCATCATTGGTCCCATTCCCACATGGCGCAATGGAACGCGCACGCTCATTTCAATCTGATCGACTGGAATGGAATCGGCGTACCAATCATAGATTTCATAATGCGGAAAAATCAGGCTATACGTTTCGCCATCGGGAAAAGCGAATTGCTTTTCGGTATAGGTTGCGCGGAGTTTTCCTTCGGGTTTCGATCCGTAAACGGCCTGATCGTGCAATACCCGGCCATATTGACGAAGGTTCTGATCGTGCGGGGTACGGATAAATGTCAGGAACGACGAAAAGCCATAAGGGCCCGACCCTCCGGCGCTGAACAAAGTGGAGCGGGTACGACCGGCATCGTTGTGGCAACTGGCGCATGAATATCCGGCATAAACCGGTCCGAGCCCACCGCTGGAAGGGCTTTCGCCCGATACGCGCGGATCGTCGTACAGAGCATCGCCCTCAAGAAAAAGTTCCAACAGGTCGCCTGTCACCCAATCTGACGGAGTGTCGTAAGCCTTACTGGTTGATGTAAAAATGGTGGAAGCTCCGGCTGAAAGTTCCTCCGGAAGGGCTACGCGTCCTCCCGGAGTTAAAATATCAACCTGTTCGTCTTTCTGGCAAGCCTGAAAAAACAGACCAAACAAAACCAGAAGGGCAAGAGAGCGCAGCGACAGAATATTGGCGACTTTTAGCATGTTGAGTTGCACTAGAAACTTCATAATGATGAATTAATATTCACTACACCAAGTGGGTTACAGCTAATTTGATGAAACCACGAAGTGGTTAAATTTGAATAGCCCCGAATCAAATTCGGGTTTGAGATCATTTCCCAGAACAGAACCCTGAAGGGTTCAATGAGAGTTAAAATATTATTCTTGAACCCTTTCAGGCATAGCCGTCAACCTAACAATTGTAAGTTATTGATAATGAGTAAAAATATTTTTACAACCCCATTTCTTTTGGAAACAGGGTTCTGTTTTATTACTTTCACCATATCAAAGAACTTTTTAGTTTTTTAAGCCGGGACGGTATGTTTGTTTTGTTGTCCCGGCTTTTAAATATAATATTAAATATTTGATTATCAACAAAATAAATTAAATATTTCATCTAATCCAACTTTGTTTTTTCGTTTTTCCAACCAATGATTTTTTGCTAACAGTCGGTGCATTGTATCAACATAACCTGTCAATCGAAGCCGGGGAATTTTCAACATCTCCCGGGTTAAGTTAAAGTACACCTGTAAAGTTTTCATTCCTTTATCCATACTTAATTGCCTTTTCCCATCATATAGTTTTCGTGCTATCATCCCCACAATTTGACTATTTACCAGGAACAGAATGAACTTTGCATACAACAGGCACATGAGACGGTGGTACTTCATTGGTTGTAACTTACTGATTCCGATGGTCGATTTCCATATTTTGAATACCAATTCAATTTGCCAGCGGGTTTTATATAGTTTATACATATTTTCCACAGGGAGGTCTTCTTCGGGAACATTGGTCACAAGAATATTGAATCTAGCCCTGATCCTGAACTCTTCTGATGTTGTCCTGCCTTTTTTCTTGTTCTCTTTTTCCACTGCCAGAATACGTTTCTGATAGACTTGTTCAGGAACCAACTCAATGGACATTCTTACCGGGAAGCGTTCCTTTTCTCCAATAAATGCCTGTATATGGACTCGTGGCATTTGGTTTCTGACCATGTTTGCATATAGTCTGGCGAAATTCACTTCACGGGAGTACTGGTCGAATACCTTCATTTTTGGTTTGAGCCTGCTCAGGAAGAAGGCCTCTTTTTCTGCGATGGATTTGAGTACATGCAATGAAAAATAACCAAGATCTCGTATGACTAAGTCGCCTTTTTCGATTTGTCCGACTTTCTCTTTGGCATCCTGATAATCTGTCCTTTTTGCCGAAGTGATGTCCAAATCAAGAAGGCATCGGTTCTTCAAATCAAACTCATACTGGACACAAGCTGCTGCATCTGAAGTGATTTTCCCGCCGAAACCAGGAAAATTTTCCTTAAGTCTTTGCGGAAGGTCAAACCGGGTGCCGTCTTTTATCCTGACTTTATTAAACATGGCCAAAAACCTTGGATCCAACGGTTCTCCAATTTGATTGGCCATCACTTCCCCTAAGATGCTTTTTACAAAACATACCGCTTTTTCGTCGAAACGAGAGTCGAATCCTTGCTTGGTTATTGGAATGTCGTAACTCATCGCAGCTTCGCCGCTAAGCTGGCCCAGACTGAACTGACCGTTAATCGAGGCACTGTATAGCAAAATATCAAAGAACTTGGAGGGCAATAATTTTGAACTTCGTTTGTAAAAACCACATGCCACAGCTTTGCGCTGTAAATTGGCCGCATCAAATATCCTACAAACTTTTTCCTTAACATGGAACCGTACATTGACAAGATCCCATATTTATACTGCCATTTTTTATCTTACACTACCACTGCCTAACACACTGAATTAATCGTATTTAATAACATTAACTTGACGGCTATGCCTTTCAGGGTTCAAGATCATCTTACATTCTCACCCACCGGTTTCACCGGTGGTTATTCAAATTAAATCCTTTCAGGATTTTGAACTCACCCTAATCGACCACCAATGGCAATACCTTTTTGGTGAGCACATCCTCCAGATCGCTCATGGCGGCAATGGCAGCGCTTGTTTTTTCGGTATTGTTTAAGCTGTTTCTGAATGGCGCCGGAATATTGTTGATAGCTGTTACGGCAGCGGCAATTTTGGCTTTTACTTCAGCATCAATCGTTGGGTCGTTTGCCTTTACAAATGCCGAAAGGCTCGATCCGGGAGTTGATCCGTTGTAGCCGTTGATGTAAGAGTTCTCGATGCTGCGGACATTGTTGGTAAAGTCAGTCAGCGAGTTCCAGCTAAACCACGATTCCACATCGAGCACATTCTGGCTTTTTACCGGACCGGCAATTTTCTGGCTTCCAACCTCCGCAGCAATATCAATCATTCCCTGAATAATTTCTTCAACAGCGCTGGTCTGCGAAAGGTAACGGCTACCGGCTTTCCCAGCATTTTTAAATTCTTCAGCATAAGAGGTAGCAACCGAAACTTCAATATTTTCGAGGATTTCAGCTTCCTCAGTTCCGGCTTTAACACCAGCCCAAAGCGCCCAAAGCGTGGTACAGTCGTCGCGCAAAACTTCTGTTACAGCAGCCAGGTATTGTTTTTCGCGGTTGGTAATAGCCGAAGCGCTGCGTGGTGACCCATCACGGAAAATCAGGTATTCGATGGTATGGAAACCCCGCAGCCCGGAACCCAAACTATTCCTGACATAATCGGCGGTTAATTCCTGATTGCTGGCCAAAACATTGTCAAGCTGAGTCTGATCCAAAGGCCATGAATCAAGCAGCGGATCAAGGTTTTTAAACGATGCCGGGCCAAACAAAAAGGCTTCACTGCTTTCCCACGGTTTACGGGTTGCTTTCCAGTTGTCGCAAGCGGCATTTAAATCGGTCTGAGAGCCGCTGGTCAAAAAATCTTCGGCAGATTTCAGCAACAATTTTGAATTGTCTTTCATTACTGCATAAGTGGCCACAACGGTGTTGTCCACATAGTCGTTCAGGATTTTGGTGTAGTCGTATTCCTTTCCACCTTCATTATCTGTGTTGCTGTCGTCAGAGCAGGCGGCAAAAAGCACGCTCAGTAAAATAAATATTCCTAAATACTTTTTCATTGTTACTATTTTTATGGATTTAATTATTTCTGAAGAAACCAACCGGTATAGACCAGGGCCAGTCCCAATGTATTTTCGTTGTTGTAGCCGCCCAAACCGATACGGCGGTGCGAATAATCAGCTTTTAAAGCCACCGAAGGCATCAGGTAATAATTGAGGCCAAAGGTGAGAACATCCCGCTGGTACCGGTTATCGGCGTGCATTCCACCTGCGGTTTTTTCCATCGAATTGTAGTATTCGTACCGGGCAAAAGGAATAATCCGTTCTCCGGGATTATTCAAGCGGAAACTGTATCCGGCTTCGACACCGTATGCCAGTGCATTTTTTGCAACCGGAGTGCGGGAGTATTGGATGTTTTTTGAAATGGTTTTGTTGATGGCCGAAATCTGGTACGAGTCGCTCAAATCGCCCGAAATGATATTCCCGCGGACAATCAGTTTTCGGTTGTTGTATTCAAAATCTCCGGAAAGAATGCTCACACGGCCGTTCAAATGCTTCATGTCGTCTGCCTTGGCTGTGTTTCCGGTGCTGTTGCCCAAATAACCCGATGCGCTGATCCGCAGGTTGCTCAAACTTCTGTTTTCGATGCGCAAAACTCCGGCCGGATCGGTCATTTTTACCTCCTCGAAGATGCCCTGTTTCCCTTGGCGCACCCAGTAAGCCGATGTAAATCCGTTGGCATCGAGGCCATTTACCAACATCAATTGATACGACCACTTGCGGAAGTTTCCCAGAACGGAAATACCCGTTTCGTGCCAGGTTAGCGGAATGATGCTGGTTTCACTTTCGGGACGAATGGTTCCGAAATAAAGGATGGATTCGTGACGGGCATTGGTCTGGCCAACCGGAACAATCATGTGTCCGGCGCGAACATGCAGCCACGGACGGAAGATCTTTGTGAAATGCAATTGTTCGAGCACCACCTCTCCGGCTTTTTCAACTTCCATCTCATATTCTCCGGCCTCTTCGTACTCCAGCTCCATGGCCGAGCCTGTCCCCCCGTGCTCAAATTCCAGTTCGGTCGAAAAAATAAGGTCGTTGCGGAATTTATAGTCGAACGAGAAAACAGCGCGTGGCAGTCCGATTGACGAACGCTTATCGGGTTGCGCCCCATCGGCATAGTTGTAGCGATCGGGGCCAAAGTCCATGTGCTGAAACAATATTTCGCCGTAGCCACCCAACCGGTATTTTTTAAACCCTTGTTCTACGCGACTTGTATCAGGCTTTTCCTGGCCGAAAACCACATTGGCTGCCATTCCCAATACCAGAACTAAAACAGTAAACTTTTTCATTATTTCTTTGTTGTTGATTTTTCTGTGTGCAAAGCAACCGAAACAGGTCAATCGCATCAATCCCCATAAATAGCGATTAACAATCAGGCGATCCCCATATGTTATGATTGGACACTAAAAACCCTCTGAAATCGAGCAATTGCGAAGTAAAGTCTGGTATTTTATGATTGGATTTCAGTCCGAAACAGCTACCCATTAGTTGGGATAGCCACCCGCTTTTTCATTATTTCAGGCGATTGACCGTTGCGAAATTTCAGGATAGTTTTGCATTGTATTCATCGAAAAACCCGAAATATGATTTTACACAACAGCACAACCGGACAAATCTTTATCTGTACCCAATGTCAAAAGATTCATCTTGAATTTGGACATTTTACTATCGATTTCACTTCAGAAGCACAGTTGAAGAATTTCCTGAACCATCTGGAACAGGTTGACGGACTACATTATGAGTATCTGAACAAATCGACTTCATATCGCAGGAAAGTAATGGTTCCAATTCCGGAGACCGGACTAAAAATGCTTTTTACTTCAAATGAACTGGATGAAATCAGGAATCTGATCCGGGGTTTTATTGGTCGAAACAAAAAAGAATTAGTATCAGTTACAAGAATAGAGGTAGACATCAGAACATTAATGCTTAAACATTTAAACTGACAGGAATTTTTATAAGTACTGAAAATGAAAAAAATAGCCATTCTTTACGGTTCTGTAACTGGAGATGGTGAATTTGTCGGGTTACCGCTCGACCATGATAACGAAAACGGTTCGACCGACAGCCGGATTGCGCAATGGCTATTCGAAATAATACCCCATTTGCGATAATTAATTAAACTCATTACAAGTGGGCAACTTTTAAATCAATTTATATCAACCTTATCAATTATCATGATGGTTCACAGTTCAGAATCCAGAAACCAATTCAGGTCGAAACAGCGGTTACATTCAGGCAAAATGGATAAATTTTCTTATTTTGTAAAAAAAACAGGCAATATGGCACATACCGGCGAATTCCTTATTACCGGCGATTTGCGGATGGCCGATATCATACACATCAACCAGCGGTTGCTGCTGGTGATCGAACGGTTTGGCATCTCGCTCGGATTTGGCGACAAATCCATCGCAGAGGTTTGCGCGAAGCATCAGCACAACACTTCATTTGTACTGCTTGTACTCAATGTTTTTAACGACCACACTTTTTCGGTCAATGAGCTTTTATCGAAAGAATATATTCCCGAACTGATCGATTACCTGAAAAACGGGCACCGTTATTTCCTGATGGATAAACTACCCTATATCAACGAATTAATCGACCGGTTTATTGAAAAAACTGAGAATCCGGATACCCGGCTTCTGCACTCCTTCTTTCAGGAATATATGAATGAGGTGATTGAGCACATGAACCTTGAAGAACGGACTGTTTTCCCATATATCCTGGCGCTTTTCGGTAAATTAACTGGTCAGGAAGTGAACGAAGAATTGCTGCGCTACCAAATTGACGATTTTATTGACAACCATTCGAACATCGAGGAAAAACTTGACGACCTGAAACAGTTGTTAATCAAACATTTTCCACCAACCAACGACCGGTTTTACCGCAACCAGATTTTGTTTGAACTATTTGATCTCGAATATGATTTGAACGATCACAACGGACTGGAAGAAAGAATATTAACCCCCATAGTACGGACACTCGAAAAAGAAGCCAAAGGAAATGGACAAAACTAAAGTTTTGGTTGTTGACCATTCGGAAATCATCCGGCAGGGAATTCATTCGATCCTGAAAGCTCAATCGTTCAATTATGAGGTGTGTTTCTCCGACAACACCCGTGAAATCAGCGATCGTGTGCGTTCAGGAAAAGTTGATATTTTGCTGGTCAATCCATCGGCTTATTTCGACAGCAAGGGAGAACGGATAAAACTACTCAGGCAGGAAGCCATTAATTTCGGTTTTAAGCTGATAGCTTTGGTTTATGCCTATTTTGATGAGCAGCTTTTGTCTTTGTTTGACGATGTAATATCCATTAACGACGAGGAAGAAAAGATTTTCAGTAAACTGGAGAAGATTGTTGAAGCAGGAAATGCTTCGTCAGAAGATGATGAAAATGCCAATCTTTCGCAACGCGAACTGGACGTGGTTAAGTTGGTAGCCCTGGGTAAAAGTAACCGCGAAATTGCTGAAGAGCTTTTTATCAGCATTCACACGGTGATTTCGCACCGAAAAAATATCACCAGTAAATTGGGCATTAAATCGGTTTCTGGACTGACCATTTATGCGGTAATCAACAAATTGATCGGAACAGATGATTTTAACCGTACAGTATAATAAGGACAAAGGAAAAAGGAAACCTTGATTACAGCGATTCAATAAACCTTAACAGTGCTTCGCGGTCTTTGGTTGATAATTTTCTGAAGTCTTCCTTCGATTTTTCGGCTTCTCCACCGTGCCACAGAATGGCTTCGGTCAGGTTGCGGGCGCGCCCATCGTGCAAAAAACTGGTATGCCCGCTGGTTAAGGCAGTAAGCCCGATCCCCCAGAGCGGACGGGTCTTCCATTCATTTCCGTTGGCCAGAAATTCGCTGCGGTTATCGGCTAAATCGTCGCCCATGTCGTGCAAAAGCATGTCGGTGTACGGATAGATCTTCTGGTTGCCGATTTCAGGTATTCCGGCGTAAGTTCCGGTAGCAAACGACGCCACATGGCACGACGAACAATTGATCTTCTCAAAGATATGGTGACCGGCAATCACTTTCGGGTCGTCAAAATCACGGCCAGCCGGAACTCCAAGTGTCTTCAGGTAAAATACTACATTTTCCAGATCTTCGCGGCTCACTTCAGGCGAAACTGCATTTGGGTCGTTGTTTGACTGACCGGCAGAACTTTCAACCGGTTTCAGGTAATTGGTGAGACCCATGTCTTCGTTGTAGGCTCCGGCCGATTGTACCAGAACGCTTGGCGCCCCGGCCTTCCAGCCAAAACGGCCCAGTTTCAGGCTTCCCGAAACAATGTCCCAAACGTAGTTCGCTTTTCCTGAAATGCCGTCTTTATCCTGATCGTTGGGATCGGCATTGGCCAGAATTGCACTTTCAGGAATCGCTTCGAGCAAGCCCAGTCCAAATACGGGCATCCCGATACGCGGGGAAATCAACACATTTCCGGGCAAGGGAATATAGGGAGACACGATGGAATATACTGGTTTTTGCAAAGTAACTACAGCGCCATCGGCCAGCGAAAACGTTTTCTCCTGAAAACTGACACTCATTTTGGCCTCGGGTTGAAAGCCATAAACAGATTGGTGCTGAAGCTGTGTACCAAATCCGGGCACTGGCGCGGAACCGCCATGTTCGTCAGTTCCCTGAACGCTGATTTTCAGGAATAGTCCGCTCAGTCCATTGAGGTTCTCCGGAACCGAGGCACGCCCGTCGGACGGATGGCAACCGTTACACGAATTGTTGTTGAAAACTGATCCTAATCCACCGTTTCGTGGAGCCGGACTGGCAACAAATAACGCCCCAAAAGCCTTATCTCCTTCTAAATGTTTTTCCAGGTTTTCGGCTGAAAGATTGGTTGCCGGTAACCCGAAAGCCTGACTGGTTTTAACAAAAACAGTGGTTTCGCCACCAGCTTTTTCACCATCCAATTGACGGGGTGTATTGTCGTCGTTTTTATTGCACGACAGGATAAGAGCCGCCCAACCTAATACCAGTATTGATTTTTTCATCTTTTCTTAAAAAAAGACAAAACTATCCGGTATTGAGTGCCGAATCAATCCCCATTAGTTGGGATTATTAGCCAGCAAATCCCTACAAAAATTTTAAGTATTGGGTAATTGTTTTAAACCTTTAAAGGTGGAAATTTCCATCCTTTTCTATGTTTTCAGGTTGCATCTATTTTGCAAAATAACTCACAACTTCATCGCCTTTCTGCAACGAAAATGATTTGAACCCTTTGTCTTTCAGCATATCAATAATGGGAGCAGGAACAAAAGGTGTTTTTATTTCAAGGATTTCGCCGGATTGAAGTTCTTTAGCCAAAGCAAGGATATCCGCCATTGGACTGCTACCAGCATTAATAATTGGCGTAGCATCAAACTGCCGAACGATCCGGACATCGTCGAACCAATCGGGAGGAGAAAGCACCAGATATTGAGCATTTTCAGATTCACCTCCAAATAAATCCTGTCCCACTTCTTTCCGCAATCGGTTTACCATTTCATCAACTTTCAAACCTCCCACAATTGCAGCCTGTTGCAATGAAGCCACACGGGCAACCGTTTTCCGAAGAATTGGGTTTTTGAGTTTAGCAAACGATGGAGATAATTCGAGCAAAACATCTTCCAACTGAGGAAAAGCATCCAACAGTTCACCAACCTTTGTTTTTGGCGAAATAATAAGTTTGGGTTCGCTCATAATTCTTCTTTTTTAGTGTATGATAAAAGACGTTGGTCTCCTTCCAGTTTACGCAACTGGGTTAAGTCCTGAGTAAATTCTATGGTACCCAGGTAATTTCCCTCTTTGCCGCGCATGGCAAAGTATTCAATATAAATAAACCGTCCCTGCATATTAATCCAGAAGGCAGCGCTGCTCTCTTTTCCACTTTTAAAATCTTCCAAAATCTGGTCAACCACATGTACGCTTGAAGGTGGGTGGCACATGCGCACATCGCGACCAAGTATAGCTCTGTTTCGGGTAAAAATACGGTTAGGACCGTGACTGAAGAATTTTACTTTATCATCTTTATCAACGAAAGTAATGTCGATGGGAAGTGTCTTAAAAAGAGCTTCCAACTCATCAATCCCAAAGCTACCCGTTGTGAGCTGAATTGAATTTTTAGTATTGTAAACAACCTCGCTTGTTGTTATTCCTTCGGGCTTCCATTCGTCCTGCGGATCGTAGAGGCAATACCCAAACTCCATAGTTTGCTGGTCAATGGCATACCAATCTTCATCAGTAAGTTTATCCATGCACATGGGTAACAGAATTTCCTCCTCTTTCATAATCATGTCGGGGATTGCCTTTACTGCCGGGAATAAAATCAGATCAGTAACTATTTGAGCCTCATCAACAGTTATGTTTCCTGGTGCAGAAACAACCGCGATTGCAGCTTTTAGCTTTTCCCTTATTTCATCGTGTTTTCCCCACATCACTTTCGGAGGTCCGGTTATCTCGTATTTTTCCAGAAACGGGAACAGCAAATATTCTTTGCGCAGGTAATGCTTGTCAACGTCCATCAATTCGTTAAAGCGCCCGTGAAGTTTCAGAAAAAGATCTTTCATCTGATCATCCTGTAGGGATGGAATCTGACTGAGTAATTGCTCAATGGCATCCACTACTTTTTCCAGTTCCCTGTTTTCTTTCCTGAAGGTATCAACCGGATGACCGGGAGGAACCGTTTTGGCATGGCTCTGGTCGATGTGTCCGTCAAGCACCATCGAATGTATATCGCAAAACTTCAATACTTCTTCTTCGGGCAACCCTTCTGAAATTAACTCTTGTTCAACCTCCACCACTTCATCGTAAGGGATATTCTTCAATACTTCGACCAACCGTTTCCGGACCAAATCGGGGGCTTCGCCCTGGTGAAGCTGCAAGATCATGTGTTTAAGAAGTTCCTTTCGCTTCTGCGAGTTATTAATTAATTCACTCATATTCAGTTTTATTTTGAACAAAGTTACCTGTAAAAATCTTTAAAACAATCCCTAATAATGATGATCTTTTTGCCTGAATGTCCTAATACAATAATCATTTTATTGAATATAAAGGTGGGCAGAAGAACTCAAACAGTGTAATGAAACAATCGTCAACATCATATCTTCTGTAGTTTTTGTTCCTAATTTTATAACCAATAACTTTGAAGTTGATGCCCTGACCATTGCTTTACTTCACAAAGATCGCTGGCAAATTGAGTTGTTCTTCAATTGGATTTATCAGCATTGGCGAATCAAAACATTCTAAGGAAAATCAGCCAATGCTGTAAAAACTCAGGTCTGGATTGCGATTTGTTTTAATTATTAATTGCTTACGCAAAAAAACAACTCAAACTAGACCTGACACTCTACGAAATTACACAAATAATAAGTGTGTCAACATTTGACAAGGCACCGCTAAATGAAGCACTTACAAACTTTCCAAAGAACGATGAAATATGAGATGTCTGTAATCAATTGGATTTGTTCGACTTATAACGCAACACTTATAATATTGAATAATAAAATCAGATTACAAAACATGATGGTTTCTATGACCCAATTATAAATTTTTGATTTCTCAACTACTGAAAATCCAAAATAAGAATATGTTTATTTTCTTTGTGTTACCCAATTATCAAATAGGCCGTTATCCTGATAAACATGAACGACTCTTCAAATAAAATAATAATTGCAGATTCGCAGTTTCTGGCAGTTGAAACCCTGAAAACACTGCTGGAAAAAGACGGACGTTTTATTATTTCCGGCGTTGTAAATTCAAAATTCGAACTGTTAAAAGTTCTGCAATATGAAATTTGCGGGCTATTAATCACCGACTTTAACTTAGTTGATTATGACGGTCTTGATGACCTTCAGAAAATAAAACGTATGTTTCCGGATTTAACTTTTCTAATACTTACCAATTCAATTAGCAAAGTTGAGTTTACTGAGCTGTCCAAAATTGGTATTAAGAATATTATATACAAAACTGCTGACCGTGATGAGATTTTAACCGCAGTTGATGCAGCAATAAAAGGGAAGAAATATTTTGCCGATGAAATTCTGGATATGATTCTCGAATCAGGTGAAAGTAAAATGATCCATGAAGAACCAACTCACCTAACAAGTTCGGAAATAGAAATTGTGCGCTTGATCGCAGGTGGTTTAACGACCAAGGAGATTGCTGCTAAAAAGAATATCAGCTTTCATACTGTGAATACTCACCGGAAAAATATTTTTCGAAAATTGAGAGTATCAAATGCTTCCGAATTGATTATGCAGGCCATAAAGCATGGATGGATCGACAACATTGAATATTTTATTTAAGCTTTCACTTTTAAAAATGATATGACAATTTATAAAGCTACTAATCTTTCTAAGATAATTGAACAGTATAAATCTGATACTGAATCGGTTTATAATACCTGGTTTATAAATAATGAGGACCGATTAAAAGCTTTTCGCACCATTCGACGAGGTGTTATTCAAGTCATAGAAGATATTAAAGGTGGAAAATTTGGTAATGATTTCAAAGGCAGTTCCTTGGAATTTGTATTAACGTGCATTACTGAACAGAAACAGGTATTTGAAGGAGCTGCACATCCATTCTATTGGAAACCGAAATTGAGGATTCCTGATATTTATGAAAACGAGAAAAATAAGATTGCTTTTGGTCAATTTCTGGAAAATGTGTTGAAAGCTACAAATGAAGAGCAAATTATCCGGGAGATTATCCGTTTGGACGATTTAAAGATCAAAGGACTTGGACCTGCAGTTGCAAGCATACTCTATTTCCTTCATCCGACAATTATCCCACCTTCCAATACTGCCATTATAAACGGGTTTAATTTTCTATTCAAAGACAAGAAGAAATTAGGTTCCTGGAGTGAGTATTTGAAAATCAGGGAGGTATTAATAGACGTAAACAAACAATATAAGAATGAGTTTTCGCTTGATCTTGGGGCTATTTCCGGCTTAATGTTTGAGATAGGAACACAAAAATTACTGCTTGGAAATGACGAATACCTCTCGGAACCGGAACGGAAAAAGCTGGAATCGCTGATTATAAAACGGCAAAATAAGATTCAGGAAGATAAATTAGAAGAAAATTTGCATACCGAAATGCAATATCATCTGATAAAAATCGGAATAGCGTTGGGTTATGATGTGATATGTGCACAAAACGACCAATCGAGATCGTTTAATGGCACCAACTTTTCATTTCACTGCCTTTCTGCTTTTCCAACAATCAACGCAGACAAAGATACCGTCAACACCATAAAGATGATCGATGTACTTTGGTTTCAAAAATCAACGAACAATATCATTGGGGCATTTGAGGTAGAGAAAAGCACCAGTATATATTCGGGCATTCTGCGTTTGACGGATCTTGCCTACTCTATTGCAGATGGAGATGAAGTATTGTACATCATTATTCCCGACAGCAGGGAAAAAGATGTACGGATGCAATTATCAAGACCTTCAATAAAAAGCATCAAAGTACCAATCAACTATATTTTGTTTTCAGATTTGCGGCAGAATTGCGATGCCCTTTGCAAGTTTGGCGAAAATCATCACATTATGAAGAAGATAGCCAAAGCTATTTAATACATCAACAATAAACCTTCTGTATTCTCCCAATGATGTTTCCCATGTATTTGTAACCGCGTCCTATATTTATCAGAACTACCTTTTTGTGTTTGCATTCCGGTTTTCTGATTTGAGCTGTTTGTGTGCTGCCCACTTCGCATCGCTTTCCGGAGTATTAAACATCCTTTCCAATGGAAATAGCTACTACCTCACATATGGTATGCCATATACCTAATACATGGTATTTGAACAGAATTCAGTTGAATGCAACTTTGCAGGGTATTTATACATATCCGAAGCAGATATCAAATAAGACTGAAATGTATATTATTCCAGATTCATTAAAAAGTGAAATCGGGGCATTTGCCAAACATGTAAACGATTTCCGCAGTGGCGAAATTGAAGCCGTAAGATTCAAGGCCATCCGTGTGCCGATGGGCATTTACGAGCAACGTAAAAACGGAACTTTTATGGTTCGCATTCGGTGTGCTGCGGGTATGATTTCGCCACAGCAGTTGAAAGAAATTGCTCTTTTGGCGCAAAAAGAAGGGGCAGAACCCATTCATATTACCACCCGGCAAGAGCTTCAGTTGCACAATGTTCAGTTGGAGCAGGCACCCAGAATTCTGGAGCATTTGTACGAATTAGGCTTGTCATCGCGCGGAGGCGGAGGTAATACGGTTCGCAACATCATGGCTTCGGAAGATGCCGGTATCGCAAAAGATGAAATTTTTAATGTTACGCCTTATGCCTTGACGTTGACCAATACCTTGATTGCTGAATCGGATTCATGGTCGTTGCCTCGCAAATATAAAATTGCCTTGGCCGGAAATGATTCGGATAATGCCAATGCGACCTTCAGCGATTTGGGTTTGATTGCCACAATCCGTTCAGGAGAAAAAGGATTCAAAGTCTATATTGGCGGAGGATTGGGCTCCAAACCTACCGCCGGATTTAAACTGTCAGACTTTATTCCAGCAACCGATGTGTTATACATTGGTGAAGCTTTGAAAATATTGTTTTCGGAACATGGAAACCGCCGAAACCGCCATAAAGCGCGCATCCGTTACATCTTCTACAAACTGGGCGAAGAACGTGTTTTCGAGCTTTTTTATGAAATATTTAACCGCTTGAAGGCTGAAGGCAATTATGAACTGGTGCTTCCAGAAGTTCATCAATCGCGAAAAAAAGGCCAAGTGATTGACTATAATTCTGAAAGCGAATTGTTCGGAAAATGGTTTAAACGATATGTCAGAGAGCAAAAACAAAGCGGTTTTTATTCGGTCGAAGTGCCATTCAATCAGGGAATGGTTAAAACAAAAACATTTATCAGGCTAGCCGAATTCCTTGCCCCACTTGGCGAAGATGTGATCCGTTTTACCATGAGGCAAAACATTCTGTTGCGAAATATCCCCGGACAGTTGCTGGAATCCTTGTATCTGGAATTGAAAGGTTTGGGCGTGGAAGTCGATTTGCCCCGAATCCTGAATTCGCTGGTTGCCTGTGCCGGTGCAGATACCTGCCGGTTGGGAATTTGCCTATCGAGAGGCGCATCATCGGCAATCAAAAAATCATTGTCTGGCATTTCTGAAGCCCAGTTGGATGAATTGAGCGACATTAACGTCAACTTATCTGGGTGCCCCAATTCGTGTGGACAACACAGTATTTCGCAGCTTGGTTTCTACGGAAAAGCGTCGCGCAACGACCGTCTTTATCCGGCCTATTATGTGGTTGCAGGTGGGCAGACCGGTGACAACAAAGCCCGGCTGGCATCGAAATATGGCGAAATCAGCTCCCGCGACTTGCCTCAATTTACAGCACAACTTTTAGGGAAATGGAGTGTGAAAAAATCACGATTTTCTGATTTCAATGAGTACCTCGACCGTGAAGGAAAAACCGATATGGAAGAGCTGTTGACCAAATTTGAAACTATTCCATCATTCGAGGATGATAAAAACTACTATTTCGATTGGGGAGCCGAGGAGATTTTCACGCTCACAGGGAAAGGAGCTGCCGAATGTTCAGCAGGAATGTTTGATATGATTGATTTTGACCGCGATGCTATTTTGGATATTCGAAAGGGCATTGAACACACGAACGATCAGGAGTTGATCAACAAATCGCTATATGGTATCGTATATCATGCTTCAAGAATGTTGTTGGTTACCCGTGGAATTGAACCCAATAATCGCGAAGAAATTTTCACTTCGTTCATCCAGTCATTTATTCAGGAAGGACATGTCATTGAGAAATTCGAACCGGTTGTTAAGCTGGCCCTTGCAAATCCGGAAGCATCATTCATAAAGCATCAGGCTATCATCAATGAATTAGCCACTGCTGTTATTGATTTGTATAACAATATGGATGACTCGCTTCAGTTCAAAGGACAAAAAGAAGTTCCAAAGGTTATTGAAACAACCGAAGGGACAGCCCCGGCTAAACGTTTCAGAGATTTTCGTGGAGTAGCTTGCCCCATGAACTTTGTAAAAACAAAGATCGAATTGTCCACGATGAAAAGTGGCGAATTACTTGAGATCCTTCTTGATGACGGTGCACCAATTAAAAACGTACCTGGTTCGGTTCGTAACGAAGGACATCATGTTCTGGAAGAGAAACAGAACGAAAACTTTTGGTCGGTTTTGATCCGGAAACAATAGCATACATACCTAAAATGTGGTATATAAAATACTAAGAATGAGGTATTGTATGAACTGAAAATCGCTACAATATTTGAATAATGTAAAAAAAAACAACATGGCAAAAATTGCAAAAAAATTAACCGACTTAATTGGAAATACTCCATTACTTGAGCTTTCTAATTTTAACCGTAAGCATCAACTTGAATCCAGGTTAATAGCCAAGCTCGAATATTTTAACCCGGGTGGAAGTGTTAAAGACCGAATTGGAAATGCTATGATTGAAGATGCCGAGAAACGTGGAATACTCCAACCTGGATCGGTAATCATTGAACCGACCAGCGGGAATACCGGAATCGCCCTGGCGTTTGTTGCAGCGGCAAAAGGATACAGGCTAATATTAACCATGCCCGAAACCATGACTGTTGAACGACGAAACTTGCTGAAAGCGCTTGGAGCCGAGTTGGTTCTTACCACTGGAAGCGAAGGAATGAAAGGGGCTATCAAAAAAGCGGTTGAACTTGCAGAAATCACACCCAATTCATTTATTCCGCAACAATTTAAGAACCCCGCAAATCCTGAAATACATCGCAAAACAACTGCCAACGAGATATGGAACGATACCGATGGCGAGGTCGATATTTTTGTTGCAGGAGTTGGAACTGGCGGAACAATAACCGGTGTAGGTGAAATTCTGAAAGAGAGAAAACCGTCTGTTCAGATCATTGCAGTTGAGCCAGCCAGTTCTCCAGTTATTTCAGGCGGAAATCCCGGCTCACACAAAATACAGGGTATTGGGGCAGGTTTTGTCCCGGATATACTGAACCGCTCGGTAATTGATGAAATTATTACGGTTAGCAATGATGCTGCTTTTGAAACCAGTCGTGAACTGGCACGTTCAGAAGGTTTGTTGGTCGGAATATCTTCAGGAGCTGCTGTTTTTGCTGCCAGGGAGGTCGCAAAACGTCCGGAGAACAAAGGAAAATTAATAGTTGTCATCCTTCCCGACACCGGTGAAAGATACCTGTCAACTTTACTGTATCAATTTGAAGAAGAACCGGCAGAATTACATGCCAATTAATTTATTAAAAACTTTTATGAGCAAAATACAAGTGAATGGTAAGGAGCAGGAGGTAGAAGTTCCAATCTCTCTGATTGATTTAATTAAGAAAAACGATGTTGCGCAACCCGAAATGGTTTCGGTGCAGCTAAACGGCGAATTTGTTGACCGGGGAGACTTTAATTCTATTTTGGTTAATGATAACGACGAAGTAGATTTTCTTTATTTCATGGGCGGTGGATCAAAATAATTGACCATTTTTTCATTTACTATTTACCCTTTAAATCTGGAAAAAGCATGATTAGAAGAAATAGTAAATGGTAATAATCAAATCGTAAACACAACAAAATGGACTTTACAGAAGATCAAATACAACGATACAGCCGTCATATTATCCTTCAGGATGTAGGCGTGGAAGGACAGGAAAAAATTAGCAACGGGAAGGTGCTAATTGTAGGAGCCGGCGGTTTGGGTGCACCAGTTGCCCTTTACCTCGCAGCTGCAGGCGTTGGAACCATAGGAATCATCGATGGCGATGTGGTCGATTTATCGAACCTGCAACGTCAGGTTATTCATTTCACTCCTGATGTGAATAAAGCCAAAGTACTTTCAGCCAAAGAGAAAATTAATCAGCTTAATCCTGATGTAAAGGTAGTTACCTATTACGATCTTCTGACATCAAGCAATGCTTTGGATATTATCAAAGATTACGATTTTGTGGTGGACGGAACAGATAACTTTCCAGTGAAATTCCTGATTAACGATGCTTGCGTTCAGGCCGGAAAACCTTTTTCACATGGTGGAATATTGCGTTTCGAAGGACAGACCATCACCGTTTTGCCCGGAACTGCCTGTTACCGCTGCGTCTTTCATGCGCCACCACCGCCCAATGCAGTACCCACTTGCTCGCAGGCTGGTGTTTTAGGTGCCATTGCCGGAATGTTGGGAACAATTCAGGCAGCAGAAGTACTAAAATACCTGACTGGCGTGGGAGATTTGCTGACCAACCGCTTGCTGACTTTCAACGCTAAAACGATGGAATTCCGCACTATTAAAGTGAAACACAATCATCGATGTGCAGTTTGCGGCGACCATCCAACCATCACCGAACTGATTGATTACGAACAGGCTGTGTGCGAAATAAAAAATCAAGCATAGCATGATACAAATACCTGTACCAATTATTGATGAGTTGTTCGAACACGCAAGAACTGGTTTGCCTGAAGAAGTTTGTGGTTATCTGGCTGGGACCGATAGCCAAGTTGTCAAACATTTCAGGCTAACAAATATTGACCACAGTAACGAGCATTTTTCGTTCGATCCGAAAGAACAGTTTCAGGTGGTTCGTGAAATGCGCAAAGCTGGGTTGGAGATTCTGGCCAATTACCACAGTCATCCGGAAACCCCTGCCAGACCTTCGCAGGAAGATATTAGGCTGGCTTTTGATCCGAATATCAGCTATGTAATTGTTTCTCTAGCTGCTGAATTGCCTGATGTAAAGGCTTTCAGGATACAAAACGGTGAAGTTGAAAAAGAAGAAATACAGATCATTTAAAATTATGCCTGTTATGGAAACTCCATTATTTTTTATTGGTAAGGAATTGTCATCAAAAACGCGGCAATGGCTTCATCGGCAACAAATTCAGTTTGTTGAACAAATAGAACAGTCAACCAGGACCATCAATGCTTACTTGTTTTTCAGTCCATCCGGAATCGATAGTTTTAAAGCTTCTGGAAATTTCACTTACCCTGACTCATTGGTTTTTGCGAATGAAAATTCCACAGCCCGCGCTGCATGGAGGCATTTTACCAACAAAGTACATACCTCGCCGGATACTGAAGAACTTTCGTTTGTTCAATATTCGATTTTTCGATGGATGAAGGAGAATAAAGTTGATCTTTTATCCGAATAGAAATCTATCCTTTATTGTAGGTTATTTTCTGGTGACTCAGCCTGCAGGCTGGCCGGTTGCTCTTTCAGCTTTGATTGCCTCCTTCCTACACACTCATGTTATTCTAAACAAAATTTCAACTTGTTAAGGAAAATAACAGAATCAATTTGCCGTATTATGCGGAGGGGATTTCCATGCCTAAAGTGATCAAAAGCAGCCGATCAAAATACTGCAATCCAATACTCTATGAATAATATGGAAATTTTCACAAAAAAGCTCAAAAAAAGTAGGGTACAAAAGCTCCAATACGGATATAGGTTAAAACAAATAAATTTTAACTTTTTTAAATATCTCAAAACTATGAAAACAACTATTAAGGCTTTACTTGTATTCTTTGCTTTCGCATTTTTCTCCTGTCAGAAGAATGATGTAATTCAACCTTCAACTGATTTAAGCGCATCACAATTAAAATCGGCTACTCTAGCGGTTAACGATGTTGCTGTCGAAAGCGTTTCAGAAGAAGCAAACTATGAAACTTACTTTTATGGCGAATACGAACACATGCTTCGTCAACTATCCCGTGTAAAGGGGAGAAATGGTAATTTGATGGAAGGACAGGGCAACATGCATTACATGAACGGTCAAGTACCAATCGTCTCAATTGATAATGCATCAGGATATCCTATGAAAATTACTATTGATTATGGGAAAAGTACGGAAACTCAACATGGAATGAAGATCAGTGGTAAAGTAGTCATTGATATTTCAGGACCTAAAGATACAGAGGGAAGCACCCGCACCATTTCGTACATTGGTTGTAGCATTGACTCCATTGGAATTGCTGGTACCAGTACCGAAACATTTTCAGGGAATAATACCACTACACGTAAAACTACCATGGTGAGTGATATAACCTTTACATTGGCTAACGGAACTGTGATCAACCGGGCAGGAAATGATGTCAGGGAATGGTTAAAAGGTTTGATTACTCCACTTGATAGGTCTGATGATATGATTCAAGTAACTGGAACAGTTAATGTGAAAAATTCAACCGGAGATAATTACTCACGGGTAATCACTGTACCTCTCATCCGCCTGGGAGATTGCAATAACCCGGTACAGGGAACTGTAGCTTATAGTAAGAATGGAAGTGTGATTGCTACACTAGACTACGGAACAGGCGTTTGCGATAATTTAGCAAATCTTACAACCAATGGAGCTACAGTTGAAATCGTTTTAAAAGATCATGGAATGCCAAAAGCAATGACAGATGGCCAGCACAATGGCAATATGGGCGGAAATGGAACTATGGGAGGCAATGGAAGTATGGGCGGACACGGAAGTAATGATGGTGGCAGCATGGGCGGAAACGGCAGCATGGGCGGTCACTGAAAATAAATTAAAAGAACATAGTATATTAAAAGAGAGTTGCAAATGGTAACTCTCTTTTAATGTTCCTTGAAACACAAATCCCAGCATCGTTTATCAAAAAGACTAAATTAAGTTTAGTTCCTTTTACGAACATTCGCTAATATAAAATTTCAATCAATCATGAAACACAAAATCATTATTTCAACCATCGTTATTTCAATATTTTTTGTTTTCACCAGTTGTATGGGGGTTTCTCAACTGGCTCATTCCTCCGAAGCTCAAGCAACAAATGCGATGGGGACAGACGATGTAATTCAGGCAAATCAGAACAACCAGGGATCAGTTCTAAATACTTCAAAAGTTTATACCTGTCCAATGCATCCGGAAGTGCTTTCTGACAACCCTGGCAAATGTCCAAAGTGCGGTATGGAATTAGTTGCTCAAAACTCAGTCGCAAATTCGCATGAGCCAATGAAAATGGGGTGCATGGGTATGATGATGCAACCGAACAATCACAAATCGCATAATGGAATGTACCTTGGTGGCGGGGCAATAATGGTTGGGATGATGACTTTTATGCTTTTAAGATTCCTGTAAGTATATAGATATATAAGTAATCAATTTTCATCTATCTTTGAGACAGATGAAAATTGGAAGAAGTTGAAAAAAGAAGAGTTCAAAACCTTATTCGATACTCATTTCGAGGATGTAAGAAGATACGTTCTTTACCGCTCAGGCAATGAAGAAATGGCAACTGATATTGCCCAGGATACTTTTCTGCGAATCTGGGAAAAGCAATTAATGATCGACCAAAAAACGGCAAAAGGCCTGCTTTTGAAAATTGCAGGCGATTTATTTATCACTCAATACCGCCGCAATCAGGTAGCTTTTAACTTCTTCAATACTTTCCAGCCTGCCAATAAAAGTATTACTCCAGAGGACGAATTAAACTTTCAGGAATTGAAAAAGGCCTATGAAAAAGCTTTAGAATTGATGCCGGAAAAACAACGAACCGTATTCCTGATGAACCGGATAGATGAATTAAAATACAAAGAAATAGCTGATCAACTCGAACTTAGTGTAAAAGCCATTGAAAAAAGAATGAGCCAGGCACTTGAACATTTAAAAATACAGTTGAAGGACAAAGTATCAGGTTTAATTTTATTCTTAATAGGATTTCGATTGAGCCGGATCAAAACTGAAAAATAAAAGTGAAACAAAACGACGAAAATATTGATCTGAATGCTATTGACCAACAAAGCAAAGTTTTCTTTACCGGTGGACAATTTCATTGGAAGAAAAGTGAAGCAGATGTCTGGGCAGATATGGAGGACCAGATTGTTGATCAGCCAAAAGGTCGTTTGTTGTCTATTAATTTTGGTTTGGCCAAATGGATGGTAGCTGCCAGCATCGTTATTTTATTTTCAATCGGAAGTTTTTTACGTTTTTACACCACCACCATTGAAAATCCAGCCGGACAGCATCTGGAGGCCATGCTACCCGATCAATCAAAAGTCAATCTGAATGCACAAAGCTCAATAAGCTATAATCCATACTGGTGGAAAATAAGCCGTAAGGTAACGCTGGAAGGTGAAGCGTTTTTCGAAGTACAAAAAGGCATGAAATTTACTGTGGTTTCGGACAAAGGAACCACCCAGGTTTTGGGTACCAGTTTCAATATATTTGCCCGCGAAGAAATTTATAAAGTGACTTGTATTACCGGAACAGTAAAAGTCAGGTCACGATTAGGGTACGAGGCCATTATTAAACCAAACAGCAAAGCGGAGATTAACCGGAATGGTGAAATAAACGTTTTGACTAATATTGAGACTTTTCCGGAAATTTCGTGGAAGAAAAATATTTTCTTGTTTACAGCCAGCCCTATTTATGCGGTATTTACGGAAATTGAACGACAGTATGGTGTAAAGATTGACACTAAAATCAACGATGAATCGTTTTACACCGGAAACTTTAACAAAGATCAAAATGTTGAAGATATATTGGAATATGTTTGTCCGGCTTTGGGTTTAAAATATGTCAGAAAATCGGTTGGTGAGTATATCATTATTCAAAAAGATGAATGATCAGGAAACTAATAATATCATGCGTTTTTATTGTATTCATTTTGGTGTCGGGCTATGCTCAACCCTCGAATATCAGAGTTGAAGCCATTAATCAGCCTCTCAATCAGGTACTTTTACAATTGCGTGAACGATACAATTTTCAGTTTTCTTACGGCGACAATCAAATTTCACAATATAGAATCACAGTTTCCAAGACATTCTCATCGAAAGAAGAAGCTTTAAAATTTTTGTTGAGCGGCCTTCCTTTTCAACTCAAAAAAACAGGTGAGGTATTTGTTATCATTCCGGACAAAAAGAAACTGAAGGAAGAACAGAAAAAAGATCAGACCCAAATTAGCGGACAAATTGTTGAGACCGGATCGTTTGAACCTTTGCCGTTTTCACAGATTCTGATTAACAACCATCCGATGATTGCCGATGTCACCGGAAACTTTAATTATACGGCAACGGCTGACAGTACTTTCCGCGTTCGAATTTCGCATTTAGGTTATTACATCTACGATACATTGCTTTATGCTGGTATCAATCAGCAATTCAAACTTATCCCGGCTACCCAAACCCTTCCTGAAGTGGTTATTCAGAATAACAGGATTGAAAAAGCAACCATCGTTGGCGAAAAGGCCGGAAAAATTACCATCAACCCTAACATCGCCCGGTTTCTGCCAGGTCAAGGCGATAACTCAGTTTTCAATATGATCAGGCTAATGCCGGGCATTCAGGCTGCCGGCGAGCAATCAAGCGATCTGTTGATTTGGGGAAGTTCTGAAGGACAAAGCCTGGTGACATTCGATGAATTTACGCTCTTCGGATTGAAAAATTACAACGACAATATTAGTGTGGTAAATCCATTCCTGGTAAAAAATATCGAAATTTTAAAAGGAGGTTTCGAGGCTAAATATGGTAACCGTGTTGGAGGAATTGTAAATATTACAGCAAAAAATGGTAACATTCAAAAACCAGTTATCAGCCTGAACATTAACCCTACTACCTTGAACGGAATGGTTGAGATACCGCTGTTTAAAAAATCGTCGCTGCTGTTTGCCTATCGCCAAACCTATTATAATTTATATAATCCCAACGATTTCAACCTCTTTACACCAACCTTTAGATCAACTAACGACCATTCAACATCCACACAGCATCGAAATATTGCTTTTGACATGGATGTTTATCCTAACGATTACCAGTTCAGAGACCTAAACCTGAAGTACAGTTATCATTTCGACAATGGCGATCAGTTTTATGTCAGCATGTATGGTGGAGGTGACAATTTTAGCCTGAAAGCCAATACCAATACGACCCGCGAAATGAATATGGGGATGGGTATGGGGCATGAGGGAAATGATCCAACTCCGCTAACCATCAGCCTGCTTGACAAGGAGGAAAACAGGCAGTTCGGCATTTCGGCTTTCTACCATAAAAAGTGGTCAGATAATCTGGTTTCAAAATTTGTTGCTACGAATTCCAATTTTTCAAAATCGCAGTCAGATGATGTAAATTCGAGAAATACAAATACGCAATCGATATACAATAATGATCAGGTAAATACGAAAAATAGTGCGCTGGAGAATTCTTTCAGAATGGAAAATCTGCTCACTCTTTTAAATGGACATCAGTTGGAATTCGGCGTTGGCTATTATAATAACGAAGCGCAAATTGATCTTAAAACCAATCTGACGGATACGCTTTCAATTAATACTTTGAATAAATTTAGCTCTAAACGAGCATTTGTATATGTACACGATAATTTGCCAATTGGTGACCGCCTGATCATGAAAGCAGGAATACGAACAAATCTATCTTTAGATCGAAACAAAATCTACGTTGAGCCCCGAATAAGCGCCTCGTATAAGATTTCCGAACAGTTGAAAATCAATGCCTCATGGGGGCGTTACAACCAGTTCATTTATAAATTGGCCAATGTTGACCGAAATCAAAACTATACTTATTTGTGGGTTACTGGCAACGAAAATATCCCGGTATTAAACGCTACGCATTGGGTGGGTGAAATCAATTATACCGAAAACGAGTTGACATTGAATGTACAAACTTATTACAAACCAACCAGAAACCTCACAGAACGTGTATTTGAGCAACGGGTTGTCAAGGGCATTCCTACAGACGGTTATTTCCCATATTTTGGCGATACCAAAACTTACGGAATCGACTTATATGCAAAAAAAGATTTTGGAAAACATTCGGTATGGGCCTCATACACTCTCAGTAAGGCGCTTGAGCGTTTTGCTCCGGCGAATGTTGCCCTTCCAGCATATACACTGGCGCCACAGCACCAATTGCATGAATTTAAGGCAGCCGGACTATTTAATATTCACAAATTCTATTTTTCTGCTAACTATATTTATGGCTCAGGAATGCAAATTTTGCGCGACGTCTTTAAAGCTAATACCGGCAATGTATCGTATAAGCGCGTCGATGCAGCAATAACTTATAAATTTACTCCGAAACGGTTTAGCGGAGAACTTGGTTTATCGATCCTCAATGTATTCGACACCCAAAACCTAAGGTATGCCAATATCAAAAATTTCCAGTTAACGAAAGAGCTCGGCGATTTCCGTGTTTATTCCAGTTCCGTTCCTTTTACACCTGTTTTATTTCTGAAGGTTGTTTTCTAATAAGTGAATGTTATCCCTGCACCCAGTCCCATATCACTATCGTAATGTGATGAAACTGAAAGGCATTTTGTGGCAATGTATCTTAAGCCTGCCATGTATTCTTTATCAGTATTTATCATCATGCTAAAACGTAAGCGTTTGCTAACTGGCAAATCTTCCCTACTAAATTGAAAACGGAATTTACCATCGCTATCTACTCTTAAATCAGCCACAAACAACATGGGCAATGTGTATGCAATACCTGCTACTATTGCATTCCTGTTATTTTTATTACTTGTTTGACCAAACCAATTTTTTTCTTCACTGCCGAAAATATTTTTGGGACCACCTTCTACTTTATAGTGATAATCAAAACCTACATACGGATACCACCATTGCATACGGCCTAAATAACGCCCTAACATTGTTTCGCTTTCGTAACCATGAATGTCCTGGTAGCCCAAATGCCATTGTGTGCTTGCTTTCCATCTTGTATTTGCAAACATGGCTTCACCATCGCTGCCATTGCTTTCTACACCAACCTTTGCCATGAAATGAAACATTCTATCGTCAGCATATAATTTTCGTTGTGCCAATTTCGGATTTGGTATTTCAGGATTTGGTGATGAGTTTTCATAACTGAAAACCCTGCCCATCCCGCTCATCATGTGGTATAAAATATGACAGTGAAAGAACCAATCTCCACTTTCAGTTGCTGCAAATTCTATGGTATCTCTTTCCATTGGCATAATGTCAATGGTATTTTTTAATGGTGCATAATCGCCTTGTCCGTTCAATACTCTGAAATCGTGTCCATGCAGGTGCATGGGATGGCGCATCATGCTGTTATTGAATAAAACAATTCTCAGGTTTTCTACTTTCCTTATAAGTATTTTATCGCTTTCGGAAACTGTTTTATTATCCAATGTCCATACATAGCGGTTCATGTTTCCTGTTAAATCAAATTTTAGCTCTTTTAACGGGCCTTGAGGTAAAGTTGTCTTGCCAGTGGCACGAAGCATGGTATAGTTCAAAGTAACTATATCGGGAGTTTCACTTTCCATATTCATACCCTGCATACTATTATTGTTGGGCATTTGCATATTGTGCATATCATGGCCCTGCATAGTATCTTTTTTCTTTTCGCTTTTTGGATTTTCTTCCCCGGTTATTTCCGGGTACATAACAGTATTCATGTCCATCTCCTGATTTTGCATTTTCATTCCTTCCATTTCAATCATATTGCCTTTCATGTCCATCATTTCGTTCATCATCTTCATGCCTGCAAAATATTTTAGCTTGGGCAGTTTTGTTGCCGGTACTTTAGCGCCACTGCCCAACCAAAGGGAAGCTGATTTGGTACGGTCTTCGGGTGTTACTAAAAATTCGTAACTCCTGTTATCAGGAATGGTTACCACAACATCGTAGGTTTCTGAAACGGCTATAATCAACCTTTCTACTTCAACAGGTTCAACATCGTTGCCATCGCTTGCTACAACTGTTATTTTACCCCCTGAATAAGTGAGCCAAAAATAATCGGATGCACCACCATTTGCAATTCGCAACCTAACTTTATCGCCTGCTTTAAATTGTAGTTGCACATTTTGGTTTTTGCCATTGATTAAGAATTTATCATAGTACACATCGCTGACATCCATTGCACTCATCCGTTTCCATTCGTTGGTTAGTTTGGTTTTTAAATGACCTGTCCTTATCGCTTCTGCATAGCTTTGTGTAGCGCCTTTTTTTATGGCAAACCAATCCGTGGCCGCGTGCAGGCTGCGTTGTATTTCTTCGGGTTTCATATCTGCCCATTCACTTAATACAACTGGTATGGTTGGTATATCCCATTCCTTTCTTTTGTTCATTATAAACATTCCATACATACCAATCTGTTCCTGCACCTTAGTATGGCTGTGATACCAATGTGTGCCGTGCTGAATAATAGGAAACTTGTACATATGTGTTGTGTGGGCTTTTATTGGCATTTGTGTAAGGTTAGGCACACCATCATATTGATTGGGCAAAAACAAGCCATGCCAATGCAAAGATGTTTCTTCGTTCAAATTATTGTGTACATAAATTTCTGCTGTATCTCCTTCGATAAATGTAAGTGTGGGCATAGGTATCTGCCCGTTTACTGCAATGGCTCTTTTTTTCTTGCCTGAAAAATTAACAATTGTATCGGCAATATATAAATCATACCGTACCGTATGCGGTGGTGTATTATTTACAATTGTTTTAATAGTGCCTACGTTGGCTTTTGGCATGGGCATATTATTCTTGTTATCATGCTTTTGCATGGGCTGCTGCTTTACTTGCTTTGGCTTTTCCTTTATCAGCTGCATACCACACTTGGGGCAGTTGCCGGGCTTTGTTGCATGTATCTCAGGGTGCATCGGACAGGTGTAAGAAACAGGTTGTGTCCGTGGCCTCGTTTCTTTTTTACCCATATCCATACCTTTCATGTCCTGTGCTTGTGCAAGAGAACAAAAGGCAAAAAGGAAAGTTATTATTGCTATTTTTTTCATCTTTAATTTTTTATTCTTTCACTTTAAATATTCCGTTCTTTTAAAATTGATTATTTTTTGGATCCAGACTTAGGCTTGACTTTGACTTCATGTCGAAGCCCAGCTTTTACTTCGGGTTTGGGCTCAGCTTTGTTAACATGTTGATGCTTGGCTTCAATCTTGGTTTTGGCTTTAGCATCAGGTTGACGTTCAACATTGTCTTCTTGTTGATGCTTGGCTTTGGCTTCAGGCTTTGGCTCTTCTTTGACTTTAGGTTCGTTTTTAGTTTCAGGTTGATCTTTCGCTTTAGTTTCCGGTTTCTGGATTTCCTGCTCCGTTTTCTCCATATCCATTACTGCCCGAACGTCCTCGCGTCCCAGTTCTTCGTAAAATTCATGAACCCGTTTGACAAGTTCCGGCGTCACAGTGGAAGATAAAGTGTTACCTGCCTCAGATTTGGCCGCAACTTTAGTTTCCGTTTCATCTTCAGCTTCAGGCATTGACTCGGCTTTGGTATAAAGATCAGCTTTTGCTTCAATCATTGACTCGTCTTTGCTTTCTGATTGAGGTTCAGATTTTGCCTCAGGCTGAGATTCATCTTTAGTTTCAGAATCATCCTTTGCTTCAGGTATGGAGTCGTCTTTGCCTTCAGATGGAGGTTCAGCATTTGTTTCAGGCTTGGGCTCGTCCTTTGATTCTGGCTGAGATTCATCTTTAGGTTCATCCTTATTCTCGTCTTTGGTCTCTGTTTGAGGTTCTGCTTTGGAATCCGATTTAGGCTCGTCTTTCAGTCGCAACATACTCGCATTGACAGCCACGATCACTGTGCTGATAGACATAAACACTGCACCCATAGCGGGAGTGAGGAGTATCTTCCAGGAATAAAGAATTCCGGCGGCCAGGGGCAAGGCTACAATATTATAACCTGTTGCCCAGATCAGGTTTTGGATCATTTTGCGATAAGTGGCTTTCCCAAACAGAATCAGGCCCACAATATCCTTTGGATTACTATTTACCAGAACGATGCCTGCAGTTTCTGCCGCAATATCACTTCCTGAACCTACCGCAATGCCCACATCGGCCTGTGCAAGTGCCGGTGCGTCATTTATTCCATCGCCTGTCATGGCTACAAATTCGCCTTTGTCTTGAAGTTCCTTTATCTTCTCTAATTTCTTATCGGGTAACACTTCGGCAATAAAACTATCCAAACCCAATTTGTCGCTAACACTTTTTGCTACTTTACTGTTATCGCCGGTAAGCAATATTGATTTAATATGGTTGTCTTTTAACGTTTTAATTGCTTCGGCTGATTCCGGTCTTATCTCATCCGACAAAGCAATATATCCTGCCAATTCATTATTGATGATTACAAATACAACCGTTTCACTAGCATCGGTTTTGAAATCATCGGGAAGAGCAATCTTTTTTTCTTTTAAATAGCCGGGACTAACAATCAGTACCTTTTTACCTTCCACTGTGGCTTCAATTCCTTTCCCGGTGATGGCTTTAAAGTTTTCCGTTGAAGGAACATCGACAGATAAGTCTTTTGCTTTTAGAAGAATGCCTGTTGCAATAGGATGCTCCGATTCTTGTTCCAATGCAGAAGCTATTCGAATAATTTCATCTTCAGTAAGTCCACTTTTCAGGGAAACAATTTTTGATACTTCAAATTTCCCTACTGTAAGTGTTCCCGTTTTGTCGAATACGATTGTGGTAATTTTTCTTGCATTTTCAAATGCAGACCTGTTCTTGATCAGCAATCCGTTTTTAGCCGATAATGCAGTTGATTTTGCTACTACCAAAGGGACTGCCAATCCTAAGGCATGAGGACAGCAAATAACGATTACTGTCACCATTCTTTCCATAGCAAAGGCTAAAGTTTCCCCTGTTATAAACCAAAATGAAAATGTACCAATACTAGTAACAAGTGCAATAACGGTTAACCATTTTGCGGCCGTGTCGGCCAGTAACTGGGTTTTTGATTTTGATTTTTGTGCATCATCAACCAATTTTACCAATTGCGAGATGTAAGAATCTTTTGAGGCATTAGATACGGTCACTTTAATCGATCCATTCCCATTAATTGAACCGGCAATTACTTTTTGGCCTTTTATTTTCTGAACAGGCTTTGATTCTCCGGTAAGCATGGATTCATTCAGGTAGCTTTCCCCTTCCAGGATTATTCCATCGGCTGCAACTTTTTCACCCGGCTTTACAAGAATAATATCGTTCTCTTTTAGCGTTTCAGTCTTTACATCATGCACCATATCAGGCATTACCATATGGGCATCGGCTGGCATCAACTGTACCAGTAACTCCAATTCTTTTGATGCCCCTGCAATTGATTTCATTTCGATCCAATGCCCCAAAAGCATGATCAGGATCAGCGTTGCCAGTTCCCAGAAAAAATCCATTCCCTCCAGGCCAAAAACAACGGCAACGCTGTAGATATAAGCTGCGGTTATGGCAAAGCCTATTAAAAACATCATGCCGGGATTCTTTGTTTTTATTTCAGTAACCAATCCTTTAAAAAAGGGCCAGCCACCGTAAAAAAACACCACCGATGATAAGGCAAGTAAAATATATTTAGAGCCTGTAAACTGCCAATCGACACCCATAAATTTCTGTATCATAGCTGATAACAGCATAATGGGAACCGTCAGGATTAACACAAGGTAAAACCGCTTTTTAAAATCAGCAATCATCATGGCATGATGATTATGCCCTTCCATGCCCGTTGATGGGTTGTCTCCATGTTGCATGGAGCTATGGTCCATTTTTGAATGATCCATTTTAGCCATTTTTGCAAGTGCTATGGGTTGTTGTGAATGTTCCATTTTTGTATCTTGAATTATAATTCTTCCTTGATTTCGCCACAAGAGGGCATTTTACTTCACAAATACTCTATTTTTTCACGATCAAGGTCATTCCGCACTTTGGGCATTTGCCGGGTTTTTCCGATCTCACCTCAGAATGCATGGAACAGGTGTAGATTATCCCTGCTTCCTTCTTTTCGCTTTTTGAATTTTTCATTTTTGGAATTGTTAATGATTTTTAAAATTGATTAATAGCATCATCCTTAGGAATACGGATCACAGCAATTGGGAAATACACTCCCGAAAGCAGGATGAGTAAAGCTAAATGATATGGATAATAGTTTTTTCACCTTTGAGCAAAGGTGATTCCTTTATTTCTGCTAAGTGTTATACAATTACTGAATAGATTTACATCATTCACACATGTAAAAACAGTATTTTTTTATCGGTATATGAATACCAACCTACCTGAACCACTACTTTTTTTTCCATCTTTAGTTGTTGCACTAATCCGGTAAATATACACTCCAGGTTTCATTTTAACCTGTCGTTCAGCAGGAGTCCACTCCAATGCCAAGCTCTCAACACCCTGTGAACCAATTTTTTCCTTAACTAAATCTATACGGGAACCGGTAGATTGGAAGACTTCAAGTTCTACATCAAAAGTTTCATCGGGTTGGTTGTGTGTGAAAACGAACCGTGTTTCTCCCTGCATCGGATTGGGATAGTTTGATACTGTTTCAATCCTGAAATCATCTTTCACCACAAACCTGATTTCTTTTTCAGAAGAATTGTTAAAAACATCCCAAACCTTGATTTTCAATACATGCTCACCCTCCGATAATTTAGTCAATGGAAAAACAATTTTTCCACTGGTATAACTATCCATATCTGTCTGGAAAAAATCATTTAAGTTCAAGATATTTGAATCATCTCCGTCCAGAATTGCAGTGATATCATGTCCGATTCCGATACCGGCTGTATTTATCCCATTGTCATCGGTTATGTTGGCCAGCAATACCGAACTGGCACTCACTGTCCCACCATCCTTAAACGACTCCGAGTTCATGTACAAATCAATTTCGGGACCGTTGGTATCAACAATCGATGAATTGGAAGTACCGCCAAGATAAAAATTGTCAAAATATCCCTGGGCATCAATCGACTCGTTGTAGGCATAATACAAAATTTTACCCTTGCCCAATTTATATGAAATTTCTTTCGGAACGAAAAATGAAAATTCGAATTCACCGTTTTTAACGCTGGCCGACCCTTTATAAATAATGTTGTTCTGAAGGGTAAAGCTTGTCGTTTCCTGTCCGGCATTCCCCAAAGTTTCGAGCTGCATCGCTTTGTCGTAAACGGCAGGAGTAATTTCACCATTAAAGGCTGTAAGCTTTACTCCCTGGCTGTTAGCCACGTATCCTTTTATTGTTACAACAGAAAGTGTATTTAGGGTGTCGGTTTCTATCCTAACATCATTACCATTAAGGCTGGTGGTTATAACCTGATTATTTGGATTTGCCAACCTTAAAGCCGGATCGGCAAGCAACGTAAAGTTCAATTGATTGATCCCCGTATTGGCCGCAGCTTTTGCCAAACGCATCACATCGCCCAAACGTAGGTTATTGCCTTGCTGGTCTTTTTCAAAAATGTATTTAAAGAATTTGCTGTTCAAAACAAAGTTAGCCCCGGAATAGACTAATCTGGTCGTTGAAAAGAGGCCAACCCCGGCACCTATCGGGTTAAACAGAACATATTCACCTGCTGATGTTTCATTGTCATCGAAGCGACTGAATTCGCATGTTGCTGTTACAAAAATTGCCAGACGATTATAATTGTCCCATGAATTAATGCCCGTAATATCAATAACACTTTCGTCAGCCAGACCTTTGGCATTGCCATGTCCGGTATAGTTCATAATCAAAGTCCCCCGCTTTACCCGACTGTCGATAGCAGCATTAACATCCGGATATTTTTCACCACCAGCTGTCATAACTCGCCTGTAAGTATCAAAGTAAATTCTTTCAGTAAAGAAAGCCGGATAGGTTTTGTTCACATAACGGGCCAGGCTTTCTGCCTGATCTGTATGAATAGTTGTATATCCGTCAGCAACATTTCCGTCGTCTGCAATAAAAGTTACCACATTACGCCAGTTTCCCATTGATTCCTTCTGCCGGTAATTTTTGATTTTATCCACCACAATTTCCGCTTCCTCAACAGTCCTGGCTGGTATTCGTCCTATTCCCAGATCAACAATTCCGGAATAACCACCTTCGTTTTCGTCCAGAAAAACAAAATAATCATCAGTTACGAACGATTCAGTTGGAGATAGTGAATTATCCGACTGAAAAGTAGGAAGAAGGTTGATATTTTTGCTCTGAATGTTCCGGTTATCAAAAGAACCATCGCCCATCAGCAAAATATATTTGAGGGTATTTTTGCCAGTCAGTTTTCCCCGATCATAACACATTCTGAAATAATTTTTAAACGCAGAAGGGTCGGGCAAGCCACCTGAAAATTCATTGTAAATCACTTCAGGAGTAACAACTTGAACAGTCATTTGGTCTGAACTACGATGAAAATCAGCCACTTCATTTGCTGCTTTCAACAGGGCAGGATTGGAAACAATAATCAATTCTGACAATTCGGTGGCATGCAAATTCTGATTGGCAACCGGACCAACCAATTCGGCTGTGGGGATCGTTCCTCCCGGATTAAAGGCCACATATTCGCGGGTCATTCCCGAGTTGGATTTAAATTTTAATCGACCATCAGCATAGTTTGCCGGAACTTCAACGGTATTCGCATGATCAGTCACATCAAAAATGCGTGTCGTTGCCACAGCATTGTCCAAAACAAATTCTGAAATCGGGATCTGGCCGTCTACTCCCCGGCCCCGGAAAGAATATATGTCAGCATTCATGCTTAGAAGGCTTTGATAATTAACCGAGATATAATCGAGCCACGCTTCCGCCGAGCTATTGCTCCCTTGGTAGGTCAGTTTTACCTGAATGTTCTTGGAGGGTAAACTTTCGGTATATAAGCCATTGCCATCAGCGGCATACCAACTGGTCGGATCAGTTGTGTTAATCGTTTGAAAAGGAATACTCTTCAGTGATTTTCCATTCAGCGAAACTGCCATTGTACTTGTTCCTGAAGATCTTGCTACCGCAGAAATTAAAAATCTGGCCGTTTGGTTAAGGTCTGGATTTTCGAGCACAAAATCTATAGTCTGTGAACTTCCATTATTAAAGCGTTCTCCAAACCATCGGCTTCCGGATGACATCAGGTTTACTGATTCCTTCTCGGAATATTCATATTTAAGAAATGATGTTACCTTTTTTCCGGCTACATCGGTCAGTGCAGCTACCTTATCGATAGTTCGTGCATTTCCCTGGTCACTAAGAAAAAAGTAAGTTTCGGTAGAATAATAATTTTGCTGGTGGGAAAATAACCCTGTTTCAAGGTTTTGGCTGAACGACACATTTCCGGTAGAATAAAAGAATAAACAATCTTTGCCTGCACTGTCTTTTCCTTTCCAGACCGGATAAGTAGCCAAATCGTCAAACCGAAGGTCTTTATTCATAAATGGAAGCATGTAGCCTCCAGTTCCATACAAAACGACCTGATCCGGATTCGTAAAACCCCATTGTTTGATCTGGTCATAGGTTACTTTATAAATTCCACGATCTTTTGTCTTGATTTCTACCCATTTGCCTGAATTGAGTACAGAATTGGTTTTCCAAGGATATGGTGCATTTGCTGATTTCATCTTATTCTGGTTCTCGATAATAGAAATCGTAAAACTGATAAGTTTCTCAACCTGTTTATTTTTTCTGATAAATGGAAATATAGTCAGACGAAGGAACGATTTCCCGGCTGAGACCCCGATGTCTGATTTGAATGTCAATTCTTCATTCTGTATATTTTTCAATGCAGGGATAGAATCTTTTACTGGTTCAAAAATTGCGTTCCCAATTACAACATCAGCCGAAGGGCTGTTTAGTTCAAAGCTTTCAAACCAATAGGGAAGCCCAGTCTGATCAACTGAGGTACTGCCCTCAAAATGAAGTGGAAAGATTCCTCTTGCCCCATTTTCAATTGAATCAATGTTGCCTGACCAAATAATTTTACGATGAAAATCGTTGGCAATAGAAGTTGCGACTAAAAAAACGAAGCAGCAAAAGAGTAAGATTTTCGACATTCAATTTATTTATTATCACAACATGAGCCTGACTTTTCAACTTTCATATAAGCATTTTCAGTTGCGCCATGATTATTTCTTTTTCGGTTTTCGTCCCGTTTGTATTGACAACAACCGGGAAGTTTATAGTAGCTTGATTCACTCGCACTAAACATTTATTTAAAATGTTTGAAGTTTTCTTCAGATTCAAAATAGCTTACTTTTCCATTCGATTTTTTAGTCAAAACGATGAAAGCCTTTGACTTTTTTATCCGGTGATGCGAATACTCATCAACGGCAAATTGGGAATCGTGAAAATTAAGCTTCAGTTTATCTGCACACATTTGACAGCAGACATAATAGGTTTCACCATCAATTAAGACAGGAGTAGCTGGTCCCATTTTTAGCTCATTACGAAACATACATATTTGTTGGCCTGTTAATTCTTTGTTTTCGAATTTGGCCAACATATTATTCCTCATAATATCGTAACGGAAATAACTATTGTAAGCAAACCAGGATGCAAATGCAAAAAACAAAATCATACCTACGAGGAATAAACGGTTGAACCACTTATCCTTTACAATCTGGCGTTTTTGCGCTTCTGTTAATTTTTTCATAACTCATTGTCAATTATCTATTCAATGCACTATAAACTATCCTGCAACGCATTTAAATTTTTCTATCTGTTTAGTGATAAAGTGATTCATCTGGATCATTAATTTTCAATTTCGGTTTATCAGAACGGTACTAATTCATTTATCTCCTCCATGACGATGTAAGTCAACGTTTCGCTAAAACCGTTTTAAAAAGAATCAAAAAAGAACTTCTGGAAACCCTATTTTTTTATCTGCCTTACAATCAGGCTGAAATAATTCTCTTAATTCTTGTTCGATAAGAATTCTTCCTTGTTGTTTTAAAAATGGAGTATAGTGAGCATAAATTGTCAATTTCCCATTACAATTTTTTATCCAACAGTCTTTTTTTGCATGATTTTCAATTCTCGTTCTCAATTTTAAGCTTTCGCCAAGATCTAATATAAAATATTCAGTATCCACTTTACAAACTATAGCATATATGCCTGATCTGTCTTTGATCTCATCAATTGATGCGAAAGGGCCTCTAAACGAATATTTTCCTAATTTAATTGCCATATCTTTAAATTTTGATCATCTCCCTTATTGTAAACTATCCTGTAGCGCATTTAAATAATCAACAAGTAATTTTTTGCTTTCCGGTGTTAAACGGGCATCGCGATGGATTAATGTATAGGAGGGCAATGGCATTTCGTCTTGTTCAATCTGGCTTGCCATTGACTTTAATTTGCTTTTTTGTTTCCTTACTGAGTAGGATCCAAATTCGTTAAAATTTAGTTCTGCCTTACCTTTTTTGATATGGTTCTTCAAAAACCATCCAACGGGTTGCACGTGGCTATACCATGGATAGTTGGTATTATTACTATGGCAGTTGTAGCAGGAGGTATGCAATGTCTGCCCCACCTCATCAGGAACTTTATAAGTAAGGATAAAGTCGGTTGATGGTACTTCCGAACTTTGATTGGTTCTGGTGGATATAAATTGAATACCCACCAGAACAACCAAAATTGCTAAACCAATGCGCTTCAGCAGTTTCATTTTACTGAAATTTCTACAAGGACCCTTCCACATTTCTCCATTTTCTTACCGAAAAAAGGATTCTTTATCTTATCGGATACACTCAACCACTTGCCACCTTTGTTGTTGTTATACATCGGGCAAAACAATTGATATAAGGTCCGGTCCGACCCTGTTATAACGATCAGGTCTTTAAGGTCTCCTCCCAAAACTTCAAAATGCTCCCTTTGGTGGTCAATTTTGTCACCATTTTCCGAAATATGCTCCGCATTTTCTTTGGCATCATCCAGAATTTCTTTCAATTCTTTTTGTTTTGATGCGTCCTGGCTTGAAAGGTCAAATTTTCCAAGGGCATCAAAAAGCATTTTTCCTGAACTGGCCGCTTTCTTGCTGTTATCATCAACCAAGGCATCTTTTAAAGCGAGGTAATTATCAAGAATAGAGGTTGCCAATAGAGAGTGTTTAACCTTGATTGAAGGTATCACACGAGGTTCTTCTTTCATTTTTGGCGCCGTATTGGAATGGCTGCTTCCTGAGTGTCCCGAGCTCGAATGGTCGTGTTGGGCACTTGCTCCCCAGCTCACTAAAGCCAGGAAAAGCATAATCATTGTTGTTTTCATTGTTTTGACATTTAAAAGAATTAAAAAATTACATGTGTTTTAGTGAGGGTTTCACTTTGAGTGAGGCCCTCACTTTTTGCAGAACTCACGGGGTAACTTCGAGGTGCCCCGTGAGTGGATGCTATTTCCGGTACAAACAGCACTCCGGAAGCGCTTTATAGGCGGCATCCGAAGCCTTGAATTTTTCGGTATCATGGCCAACTTTGGCAATGGCTTTCTGTATTTCGTCCAGGTTGGTTTTACCTCCGTCAAACTGTACATGGAGCATTTTGGTTTCGGCGCCCCATTCTGCTGAAGTTACTCCGGAAACCGACTTGGCAGCAGTTTCGATCCGGTCTTTGCACTGGTCGCAATTACCTGAAACCTTAACCATCTGATGTTCAGTTTTGGCCTTTTCCGAACCACTTCCCATATCCATTCCCGACATGTCACCTGATTTGCTGTTCTCAATTTCCATACCTCCATGATCATGGCCCGTCGAGACTTTTCCTCCTGATGGATTCATCATACTGGGTTTACCTTCGAGTTGCGCCGCAGCGTCCACGCTAAAAGCGCTTTCGGTCACAATTTCCTCGCCATCGTCTAAACCACTCAAAATTACGTAGCTGTTGCCCAGTTGCGGCCCCAATTCAATTTCGCGGATCTTGAAAACAGGTTCTTCACTATCAGGTTGTTTTACATATACGATGGAGCGTTTACCAGTCCAAAGCACTGCTGAACGCGGAATAACCAATTTGTCTTTGTATTCGTTGAGATTTGCTTTAACCAGTCCGGTTGCAAACATTTCAGGTTTTAGTTTTGCTCCGGGATTGCCGATTTCCACACGAACTTTGGCAACGCGGTTAACCGGGTCAATCACCGGATCAATAAACCTTACGGTTCCGGAATAAGCTGAACCCGGCAATGCCTGAATAGTGAAATCTATTTTATTGCCAATTTTAAGAAAAGGCAGGTCGCTTTCATAAGCATCAAACAAAATCCAAACGCTCGACAAGTCTGAAACTTCGTAAAGCACCGAGCCTTGACCGACATAGTCGCCCATACTGACACGCTTTGCCGTAACAATGCCTGATGTAGTCGATTCAACTTCTATGGTAGCTTTAATGTTTCCGGAGTTCTCGATAGCCAAAATTTGTGTTTCAGACAATTTCCACTGGCGGAGTTTTTCTTTGGCTGCTTCGTAAATTTCGGGCTGTACCTTTTTGGTTTTGGCCGCTTCGAGCAATTCCTGCTGCGCCATGACCAATTCAGGAGAATAAATGAGCGCCAACGGTTGCCCTTTCCGCACAGATTCGCCGGTGAAATTGACCAAAAGTTTTTCAACCCTTCCGGAGATGTAGGCGACCTGGCTTTGCCGCAAACGTTCGTCGGCCTGCACTTTTCCATAAAGGCGTACCTCTTTTTCAGGATTTTGGCGTGAAACCACTGAAGTCAGCACGTTGGCCAACTGGGCTGCCTCTTTTGTCAAATGCACTGCGTTAGGATCCATTTCTGCGGTACTGCTTTGCGTTAGTGGGATTAAATCCATCGCGCAAATGGGGCATTTACCGGGTTTGTCCATTCTTATCTGGGGGTGCATGGCACAGGTCCAGATTTCAGATTTTGCAGTTTCTGCCGCGTGGTCGTGTTTTTCTTCTTTGGCCGGTGATGAATGGAAAAATATCCAACCGAGCAAAATACCTCCAATCAGAATGAGGCTAAAACGGACGTATTGATTACTAAATATTTTCATCGTATTTAAATTTTAGTGTTACTTGATTTTCGTATATGCCATTAGACGGTTGAACCATGCAATTGACGTGTTATTGTCAGCAACTGCTTCTATTTGCTGGTACTCGTAATCGAGTGTTTGCTGCCTGACACGCAAAATGTCGGTGAGGGAAGCGCCTGAAGAAGCAAAACTTTTAAACATGATGTCGAGCGATTTAGAAGCCAACTGATACTGACTGGCATAAAGTTTTGTTCGGCGTTGCGCATCCTGATACAACTGCAATGCCTGATAATACTCGGTTTGCAACGAATTAGAGGCAGCCTTATAGTTCTGGTTATTCGCCGTTTTCAAAAAGTCGACTTCGTCGCGCATTGCCTTATACTTTTTTCGGTAAATGGGCAAAGTAACCTTCACCTCGGGCATAACCATGTCTTTACCATTCATCGGCGATGTTGACATTGCACTTTTATTGATCAGCGAATAATTCAATCCGACCCCGACCATTGGATAGCTCATCTTGGTAACCATTTGTTTGCGGGCTTCCAGCGATTGTTGTTCAAACTGAAGCATTTCCAACATCGGGTTATTTTTCAGGATACTATCTGAAATTGCGAAAAGCGAAGGATCAAAATTTTCAAGCTTCAAAGTATCCGGCAAGGCAACAATTGCAGCTTGATGCCTGTTTAAATAACTGTTAAACTGTGCTGAGATGGTAATCAACTGGTTTTTTAACAGGTTAATGTTATTCTGAAGGTCGCCAATTTCAATTTGAATGCGATATACATCAGAAAGGCCAGAGCCTCCGGAAGACGAACCCATGGAACTGCCCCCCATTGGCGAAGCCGCCTGGCCTGAAGATGACCCGCCGGAATTGCCCGAACCTCCGCCCATGCTGTTCATGCCCGATGATCCGGAGGAAGAACCGGGACTGGAAGCCTGGGACATTGATTTACTGGCAGGGGCAGGTCCGCTTCCTGACGGACCGGCTTTGAACCTGACAATCGCCAACCGTTCAACCGTCTGAAGCAATGCAATGTTTTTTTCCGAAATACGAATTTTCTGTTTGACTTTATTCAATTCGTACCACGTACGTTGCACATCATAGAATACCTGAAATTTGGCATCACGAAACGTTTCCAGTTTGGCTTTGGCCATCAGGCTCATTTCGTCCCGGGCATTTTTAAGCACACCAAACCAAGGGAACATCTGCATCAGTTGTATATCAGCCAATTGGTTTCCAGCAACCAGTTCCATGGGCTTGAGGAAAACCCCCAAACTAGCTTCAGGATCGGGTAAACTCCCCACCTGTGGCACTTTTTGCAAGGCGGCTTCGTATTCAGCATACCGCTGAAGTACTGTTGGATTATTTTTAGCTGCAATTTCAAGATAATTCAATAAAGAATCTGTCTTTTCCTGACTAGACCCCATAACCCAACTACCAAGAGCAAGAAACAGGATCAGTACTTTTTTATATGCCTGAATTTTCATCATCATCTTGATTATTAAGGTTATCAATTGCTAATTTATTGTGCTTGGTTACGGCTCCTTCTCTCCACATGGCCTGAAACATCGGGACAACAAAGACGGTCATTACCTGAATGACCATACCTCCAAACATGGGGATGGCCATAGGTATCATGATGTCGGAGCCTTTACCGTTCGATGACAAAACGGGTAACAATGCAATAACGGCAACAGCTGTGGTCATCATGGCAGGCCTCACACGTTTCAATCCGGCAGAAACAACGGCTTCACGCACATCGTGAACGGTTGCAGGATGCCGTGCTTCAAATACCTGGTGAATATAGGTTCCCATAATTACCCCGTCATTGGTGGCAATTCCGAAGAGGGCAATGAACCCGACCCAGATGGCCACACTCAAATTAATCGTATGCACCTGGAACATATCCCGAAGGTTGATCCCGGAAACTGAGAAATTCAGGAACCAATCCTGCCCATACAGCCAAAGCATAATAAAACCTCCGGCAAAAGCTACAAAAACTCCTGAAAAGTGAATGAGCGAGGCCGTTACTGTACGGAATTGGAAATAGAGCAATAACAAGATCAGGAGCAAGCTGATTGGTATCACGATCATCAATCGTTTGGTAGCCCTAATCTGATGTTCGTAATTCCCTGCAAATTTATACGATACTCCGGTTGGCAAAACCAAGGCGCCGGAACTTAATTTCTCCTGTAATATTTTAGTGGCTTCGACCACCACGTCCACTTCTGCGACGCCTTCGTTTTTATCGAAAATAACATAGCCGTTCAGGAACGTATTTTCGCTGCGGATCATCTGGGCGCCACGGGTATAATCGATATCGGCAATTTCGCTCAACGGAATCTGAACACCATTCATTGCCGGAATCAGGATGCGTTTGATATCGTCGGGATTATCGCGCAATTCGCGGGCATAACGCACCCTGATCGGGAAACGTTCGCGACCTTCGACTGATGATGAAAGCGCCATACCACCAACAGCTACCGACAGAATTTCCTGCACATCGCTAACACTCATGCCGTATCGGGCCATTGCTTCGCGGTTCAGCTTGATTTCAAGATAAGGAGCGCCAACAGCACGGTCGTAAAATACGGCTGAAGCTTTGATGGAAGGAACTTCTTTTAGAGCCTGCTCAAGTAACATCCCTCCTTCTTCAATTGCATCCAGATCGGGGCCAAATACTTTCAGACCCATCGGCGCGCGCATCCCGGTTGAAAGCATGACCAAACGGGCCTCGATTGGTTGCAACTTCGGTGCAGAAGTCAATCCCGGAATGTTGGTCACTTTTACAATCTGGTTCCAGATGTCGTTCGGCCTTTTGATCTCTGGCCGCCACTGACGGAAAAACTCACCATTCTCAGCCGGAATCAAGCTGTCTGCAGAAATCTCCCTGAAACCTTCCTTTTCAATATTGTATTTTGATCCGTTTTTCAGGATGAAGCTGCCATCCCGATCGACTTTAAATTGCATCCGGTGTCCGTCTTCATTCAGGATATATTCTGAACGGTAACTGATCGTGTTCTCGAACATTTGCACCGGCGCCGGATCGAGCGCAGAATTGACACGGCCCCATTTTCCAACAGCCACCTGAACTTCAGGAATAGCGGAAAGCCGTTTATCAAGCGTTTCTATATATTCCAGGTTTTTCTGGATACTCGAATGTGGCATACTGGTTGGCATCAGCAGGAACGAACCTTCATTTAATGAAGGCATAAATTCCTTACCTGTTCCGGGAAACAGCGTTTCAGGAGTTTGCCAGAAAGACGTTTGCCTAATGTTTTTCCAGCCCACTTTTTCGGCGCCGGTGGCAACAAACCCGAATGTTTTATCGAATCCCTGCCATGCCAGCAGACCAAACAACAGGGTTACCGCAGGAATAATCAGGAATTTCCATTTATGCTCCAGCGCCCATCGCATGATACTTTCATAAAAGTGTACCATCGACATGAGGGCAACAAGAATCACTGCTATAATACCTGTCACGAAAATAAAGTTTGCGACTGTACTGTTATGGGCGCCTAATGGAAGCCATTCGATGGTAAGGTACCAGGAAGCAAGAAGTACTGTAATGGCAATGTTGATGTAATTAGGGAATTCTTTTCTGTGTTCGGGCCAGCGGTAATCTAGTAAATTATTGATACCTACTGCTACCAAAGCCAAGGCAGGCCATGCTTGCCAGATGGCTACAAACAGGATGCCCGCCAGGATCAGACAAGAATTCCATACTTTGCGGATCTTTTTGGCATCAAAACTAATATTGAAGAAAATATGTGTTAAAGTAGGCAAAGCAACAATTCCCAGAATAAATGCCGCTATAAGTGCAAAAGTTTTGGTAAAGGCCAGCGGGTGAAAGAGTTTTCCTTCGGCAGCCTGCATAGCAAAAACGGGTAGGAAACTTACGATGGTCGTGGCAATGGAAGTAACCACGGCCGCACGAACTTCGGTTGTTGCTTCGTATATGACCGACATTAATTTTTTTCCACGAATACCTTTATTTTCAGGCATTTCGAGGTGCCGCAGAATGTTCTCCACATCTACAATCCCAATATCGACCATTACGCCAATGGCAATAGCGATACCCGAAAGGGCGACAATATTGGCATCGATACCAAAAAAGCGCATCAGGATAAAAGTCATGAGTACGCCAACAGGTAGCAACCCGGCCACGATAAGCGATGCCCTCAGGTTCAAAACAAGTACAATGATTACAATAATACTGATTAGTATTTCGTGCGAAAGAGCCGATTCGAGCGTTCCAATGGTTTCCTGGATCAATCCGGTACGGTCGTAAAACGGCACGATGGTCACTTTGGAAACGGTTCCGTCTGGCAACGTTTTTTGTGGCAACCCAGCTTCAATTTCTTTGATTTTATCTTTGACATTGCCGATTACATCCATTGGGTTAGCGCCGTAACGGGCAACAACAACAGCGCCTACGGCTTCGGAACCCGCTTTGTCAAGGCCTCCCCGGCGTGTAGCGGGGCCAAATACCACATGGGCAACATCTTTAACACGTACAGGGACATTATTCCGGACAGCAACTACCGAAAGGTCGAGGTCATCCAGGTTTTTAATGTACCCCAAACCTCGGATAATGTATTCCACATTATTAAGCTCAACAGTTTCAGCGCCGATATCGAGGTTACTTTTACGGACAGCGTTCATTACATCCATGGCCGAAACGTTGAATGCTTTCAATGCTTCAGGGTTCAGGTCGATCTGATACTCTTTGATAAACCCGCCGACAGATGCCACTTCAGATACCCCTTCGGCTGTGGCAAGTCCGTATTTGACGTAAAAATCCTGAACGGTGCGCAATTCCTGTGGATTCCATCCCCCATTGGGTTTTCCTGTTTTGGGGTCACGGCCTTCGAGGGTGTACCAATAAATTTGGCCCAATGCAGTTGCGTCAGGGCCCAATGCCGGTTGAACTCCCTGAGGCAAAGTACCGGAAGGCAATGAATTGAGTTTTTCGAGGATACGCGAACGGCTCCAATAGAATTCAACATCATCTTTAAAAATAATATAAATGAACGACATACCGAACATGGATGTACTTCGTATGGTTTGCACACCGGGAATACCCAGCAATGCCGTAGTTAGCGGGTAGCTTATCTGATCCTGAATGTCCTTGGGCGAACGCCCCATCCATTCAGTTGCAACAATCTGTTGATTTTCCCCAATATCGGGGATTGCATCCACCGCGACAGGGTCGCGGGGAAAATAATCTGGCTTCCAGTTGAAAGGCATATATACCATACCCAAAACCACAAAAGCGATCATGAATATAAAGGTAATCAGCCGGTTTTCCAGAAAAAATTTGACGAGTCGGTTAAAAATCATGAATTTATTTTTAAGAATTGATTGATTAAATTTTCAATTAAAAAACGCTTGACATCATTAATATCATTAAGGCTGTCATCACCACTCCTCCTCCTATCCATCCAGCAGTGGTCAGTGTTTTATTTGGAGTATCCTTGTGCTGCTTATGTATAAAGTGATCCGGATTGCTTTTAAAAACGGACAAACATTGCCCGGTATCAAAGTAGTACACATTTCCTTGATATTCATAAGTTAGGGAGTTTTCGTCCATTACTTGTTTTCCACATACCGGGTCGATTTTGGTCGTTGAACCATCATGATTGTGATTCTCATGCATTGAGCCAGACATGTGGCCAGGCATCATCATCATGCACGATGAAAATGATACTCCTATTGCAATAATTAAAATAAAACACTTTTTCATTATAATTTTTTTTAGAAAGTTACTTGAACGATTAATTTGTATCAAGGTCTTATTTTTACAAAAGATACAACAGTTCAAAAATGATTACAAGGAATCATCTTTATTGGCGTCATGGTGTTCCCCGTGTGCCTACAGAGTTAACAATCCACATCAGAACTGACGGGAAAAATGGAGAGAAGAGAGTTTTCATATGATTTTAGGTTTTTTATACTATGGCAATTTAACCATTTTTAAAGTATGCTACTTAGAAATCATAATAAAAGTAACTGGCCATATAAACGACAACCGTAAGTTGATAAATTTTATGGCTTTAACAACAGGGAGTTTAACTCCCTGTTGAAATACTCGTGGTACTCTCTTTCACAAAAGCACTATATAATAATAACCCGCAATTTTGAAGGGGAACAACATTAGTGGCAACCGCCAGAATGTCCTCCTCCTCCAGCACTCGGATAACTTCCTCCTCCGTGATTTGAATGACCTGCTCCTCCCGGACTTTCATATCCTAAATGTCGAGCGCTCATACAACTACTAAATGTGATAAGTAATATTACGGAAATGGCTATGGCTAGAAATATTTTTTTCATGATTGATTTATTTTGCATTTTGAGTTTCTAAAAAATGATTGATTTTGTAATGCTTGTGAAATTCGTCGTATTCACCCAGCGATGTAGCAGACTTAAACTGTGCATCAATTGCATCATGCAACATGTGGTTGTCAGGAAATGAAGCTTTCAAGTTCAAAGGTGTTAACTCCAAAATTCCATTATCACCGCCTTTACTGAAATAATAGGTTGTAATCGTTTTGACCCCTCCACGCTGACCAACTCCTTTGACCGTTTGTTTGGTATAAATCCAAAGCACTCCTCTGTCGGCAACCGGATAGTGTTCGTTATCCTGAAAACGTACTATTTTTTCATCGCAAAGCTGAAAACCCCATGTTTCAGCCTTTTTAAGGTTATAGGGTTTGCCTTCGTGAACAACAGTAATAAAATTTTTGTCAAGAAATTCGTTAAGCCTGATTTTATGCTTTTCTGTGGAGCAATCAATACCATACTCCATTTTGCCTGATGTGTAATCGGCAAATGTTTTATAAACACCACTCTTTTGTGCGAACAATGAACCTGCGCTGACGAAAGCAATTCCAGCTATCATAACAACTGTTTTTACTAAATTTTTCATGTTAATGTCTTTTTAAATTTAAATACTCAAATTAAAAATGATCAGAAACAAATGATTATCGATTGCCATCAAGCCACGTCCATGTTTTTAATTGTGCATGAATAGCTTTTGCAATAAATAATTATACTTGAAAGTGGGTTCCAGATTTATTGGCGTTAATTCAAAAATACCTCCATATCCATCTCCACATCCGCTAGAAAATAGGTCGTAATCATTTGGCCCCATTCCCAATGAGAAGCTGCCATGACAGTTTGTTTGGTATAAATCCAAAGTGCTCCATTATTAGCAAGCAGATAATATTCGCTATCCTGAAAGCTCACTATTTCTTCATCGCAAATTTGAAAGTCCCATGTTTCAGAAAATTTAAAGCTATAGGGTTTACTATCCTGAATTGTAATCATAAAATCTTGACCTTGAAAATCGTTGAGTTTTATTTCATTCTTTTCGGCATCGTAATCATCATATTCCAGTTTGCCGGATATATGATCCTCAGGTGGCTTAAAATTCCTGCTTATTTTTGCAAACGATGAATTTGTACCGATAATGGCTTTCTCTGCTAACATGATAATTTTCCCCATTGCATTTTTCATTTGAATGTCAATTTAAATGATCGATCTAAAAATGATCAGAAACAAATGATTACCTATTGATGATCTTACTTAAACCTCATAACGATTCCGTTGGGCTTTTTGCCAACAGTAATCTTCATCATTTCTTTGAAGGTTGCCACATCAACGACCGACACTGTACCTTCATTTTGGTTGGTAACATACCCGGTTGTGCCTTCTTTGTTAAAAGCCATGGCATGTGCGCCACTACCAACAGATACAGCTCCCCCATGTACAAATCCAGTATTGTCTTTTGTCCACATGTGAATTTTACTGCCATTCGGATCAGAAACCCACATCTGGTTCATCATTGTATTACGTGCAGCCATACCGGGCATAAACCCAAGATCTACCGTATCCGTCATCATGTTGGTCATGCCGTCAATCATACTGATGCTTTGTCCATCTTCATTATCAACATACATCATTCCATCCATACCTGGCCATGCCCCAACAGGGTTGTCACCAACTTCTATGGTTTCAAGTATCTGTTTGGTAACGGCATCGATAACGGTAACGGTATTCGACATGCCATTGGCGACAAAAGCCTTTTTACCATCGTCCGAAAATGTAACTTCGGCTGGCATCTGCCCAACAGTAATGGTGTTTAAAAGTGCATAAGTATTGGCATCAAAGACCAAAACTTTGCCTGCCGTCATCATCTGTGAAGTCCACAGTTCTTTGCCGTCAGGCGAAAAAATTGCATTGTGAGTCATTCCTTCGAGCGTGATTTCCTTTAATAAATCACCGGTAACGGCATCCAGTACCAGAATTCGGCCCGGCATTGCCGACTCGCTTACAGAACTATTTGCCGCACTTCCGCTATGATGCTGACTGTGGCTATCGGACGAACCGGCGGAGGAAGATTCCTCCATCATATTGTGTCCTTCACTGAAATCCATGCCTGGAGCAGCTATCGCCAACTTACTTTTATCGGGCGATAGTGAAATGTGGTGCGGCCACATGTTGTCCATGCCCATTCCCATCGCTCCTTCGCCCATACTGTTCTGAAGTTCAGAAAGGTTAAAGGTTAAATCTACCTTACTTGTAGAAAGGTTAATTACTGAGATCGAATTACTTTCACCGTTGACCACATAAGCAGCATCAAAATTTACCGTGCTGTCGGTATCTGTTGTTCCATCCTTTTGGCAGGACAAAAATAGGATAGCGCTTCCGGTTAGGGTTGCTATCAATAATCTAAATTTTTTCATAATGATATTTTTTGAATTTGTGAATAGAATCAATGAATAGCCATGACCAAATTCAAAAACCCTCTTTTCTCGAAGTTGGTTGAACCATGGCTATTACATTGAAATATAAGGATCGAAAGGTTATTTCTTTCTTTCGTACTTGCAGCAAGCGTTGAGTTTTGCATACACCTTATCGTCAGCCTTATACTTTTCGGTATCATAGCCAACAGCAGCAATTTTCTTTTGAATGTCGTCGCTTTTAAGTTTTGATGGATCGTATGCCAAGGTGAGTAACTTGGTGGTTTTGTCCCAGCTTGCTTTGTTCACACCATCAACCTTAGCAGCCTTTTCAATGGTGGCCTGACAGGTTTCGCATTCGCCCCAAACTTTAATGGTTTCTGTTTTTGTGGAGGTCATATCCATTTTTACATCTGTTTTGGCTTTGGACATGTTCATCTGAGAATGGTCGTGCATCTGGGCATAAGAGTTTGAACCCAGAACTATTGCCAGGATGGCAACTATAATGATTTTTACAGTTTTCATTTTATTTTGAATTTGATGTTAATGTATTGAAAAATAGTATCAAGCATCAGGATACAAGTATCAGGACACAAGACAAATAATTATTCAGAAGAAGAGATCTTCTACCTGAATTTTTAATACAAAAAAATCAAATCAGGAAAACACAAATTTTGGGCAGGCTAACAGCATGAACCAGCTTATTTTCAGGCGGACTGGCATCTGTACTATTCAGATTTATTGAAGTGAATGAATAAATTTCAAGACTTGTTGGTACAATAAAAACCTGCAAAACTGTTTGCGCAAATGCTTTAAATTCAGAAAATGAAGGAGCATAATTGTCATCAACAGCAAGAGCTGAAACTTTGTTGTCGCAGCAATGTTTTTCAATATGTTTTCCAGGTATTGGACATTGGTCCGAAGAAACTTCCATACCACACGAAGCTAACTCACCTGAAATAGAAACTTTCGAAGCTGCAATTTCACCGCCACACAAATGTGTTGCAATAGATAAATGCATTCCCGAAAGAATAATGAGTATGGCGAATGATATGGAAAGTATTTTTTTCATTTGCTTATATCAACGCAAATTGTTGAAAAATGTTTTTCAAAGGTATAATTATTTTAATTGGTTGAATTTCCCTTTCATCGAGATTAGGAAATATTAACAAAACAAATATGGTCTTTGTGTAGGTATTTTACCTTGATTGACCTGAATAAGGCTAGTCCAACCTTTTGATTTTATTTAATTTCCAGATACTCCCCATATCTTACGTCATCTTTTATTTATTTAGGCGTTTTTAATATAAAACCCCCTTGCTTTTGTTGCTATATCTGTTAATTTATGCTTAAATTTTAAACATACCCCTATTGGGAGCATCCTTGGCATATAAAAATGTATACTTTTGAACAGTTATAAAATCTAAAAATTAAGTATCATGAAAGCGAGAATTATCCTCATTGACAAAACTCGTATTACTGAATTAATAAAATTATCGAAGCTGGTACTACTAGCTGTAATAGCTTTGGCTATGACTACCAATACCGCCAAAGCAACTGGCTCTACTATCATCTGGATTCCTTCAGTTGATTTTCAGGCGTTTAAAACCATGCACCTTGGAATAGACAATTACATTCGTGCTTCTAAAGACAATGGAGTTCGTGGCGCCGGAATTTATGACTTTGGCTTGACGGTCGGCGCTTTGCAGATCAAAAAATTTCAGATTGAAGTTGGAGTTGATTATTTAACAATGGGCGACAATGTTTATGACGACCAGCCTTTTTATTTTAATGCTAAAGGCGGATTCGCCGAAGGATCACTTTTTAAAAATTCACCGGCAATAGCTATCGGAGGGTACAGCTTCGGAACGAAGAACAATTTGACCAATTACAATATTGCCTATGCTGAAATTGGTAAAAATATATCAGTTTTAGGTCGGTTTTCATTGGGTTACTATGTTGGAAATGAAAAACTGCTTCTTGATAGCAAAGGCGCTAAGGCAAATTCAGGGATATTAGCTTCCTGGGATCGTCCAATGAAAGAGATATCTGATAAACTATGGTTTGCAGTTGATTATCAGGGCGGTAACAATTATCTTGGAGCATTAAATCTTGGTTTCTCCTGGAATTTCTCATCAAATGTTTCGATCATTTTTGGATACGACATTTATAATGACAGCAAAACGTTGTACAACTCAACCAATACAAATAAAAACACCTTCACCACTCAATTAGATATTAATTTTTAATTGCATTCTAAATACTATTCACCGATTTAGAGTGACTTGCTTGATATCCCGCAATATACAGAATCGATTTCCAATTCGGTTTTCAGGGATATTTATGCCCCGGTTGATGGATTTGTTGTAAATGGTGTGGGATTAAGATCAGACTTTAAAATTCAGTGCAACAGCTTCTATTTGCCTGAATAGGTGGGCAAGAAACTGTCCCATACGAACAGAATACACAACAATCTCCTTCTTTGGGTTTTAAAATTGTTTTGCAATTCTCGCATTCGTAAAAGAATTGGCACGAATCTTCCGGCATCGTTTCTTTCTTTTCAAATCTACAAACAGGGCAGGTAATCGTTGATTTTAATTGAATGAATTTTTGCATACCTATTGGTTCTATTGTCATGAAAATTATTTATTGCCGGGGCGAATAGTATATAATGGCGACACCCAACAAGGCAATAATTGCTCCAATAATATCGTATTTGTCTGGTAAATAATGGTCAAACTTATAAGCCCACAGCAAAGACATGACGATGAAAAACCCACCATAAGTTGCGTACACCCTGGCAAAATTCGAAGTCTGCAAAGTGGCCACAACGCCATAAAGGGCAAGTATTAAACCACCCAGCACTCCAAACCAAATGGGTTTATCTTCTTTTAGCCATAGCCAAACCAAATAGCCTCCACCTATTTCACAAAAACCGGCAAGAATAAATATTGAGATTGATTTTAAAACTTCCATTTGTATTTATTTAATTCAAGTTCTAATGAATATGCCTGTGGTGCAAATCAGGATCGTGAGGATGCTCATGCGTTACAGGGTTATGAGTATGAAGGTGAGAATGCCATTTACGCTCTGGAACTTTTTCGCCATCGTGCGTATGGTTGTGATGCCCGTCGGTATGTTTGTGATAATGGATATGCTCCATAACAACATGAGTATGCAGATGCCTATGTGAAAATACATTGGTAATGATAACGGCCAGAGTCAAAAGCACTATCGAAATGAGGTGAACCCATTGGAAGGGTTCGTGAACAAACAGATACGATAAAACCACGCCCCAAATTGGCGCGGTTGAAAACAAGATCTGACTTCGGGTTGCCCCGATATTTTGTGCTGAAGTTACATAAAGCACAATACTGATTCCATAAGCGAAAATCCCCACTATGATCGCCGGAACCACATTTCCCAATATCATAGACTGATCGGCAATCAGGCATCCAATTATTAAATTAACCGAACCAGCTACTATTCCTTTGACAAAAGTTACTGTTTGAGGAGAAGCCCCGTCAGTTAAGGCTGTCAGGTGATTATCAACTCCCCAGCAAATACAGGCCGCTGTAATAAGTAATCCTGAAATGATGCCGCTTGTGCCTTCCCCCAACGATACCACAATCCCGGCTACAATGGTTAGAAAAACTCCAATCCATGTATTCCGATCAAGAGCATCTTTAAAAACTAAAGCACCTAAAATAGCGGTTGCCACCAGTTCCATATTTAACCAGATTGAAACTGAAGCTGCATTGGCCATTCTTAAACCAGCCAGCAATAGTAAAGGCCCTGCAAACCCACCGAAGAAAATGATACCGGCAGTTTTTGCCCTGCTACCTGATTGAAAAAGTAATTTAAGGTTACTGTTTTTTTTGAAAATGTAAGGCAACATGGCTAAAGCAGCTCCCAAATAGAGCAAGCCAGCCAATTGAAAGGAGTTTAATCCGTTCAAAAGCAGCTTGCTAAATGGCGTGGCCACACCAAAAAGAAACCCGGAAAGAATACCTGTTATGATTGCAAACCGCTTCATGATCTACTTTTATCCAAAATTGCTCAATTAATTGGACTTAAAAAAATTGGGCTTGCCTGAAGTTTCATCCTTCCGACAAGCCCAATAATCAATTCTTTACCACTCGTATTGCTTCAGATATACCATTTCGAGGTAATAATCTTTTGCTGAAACGAGGTAACGGTCGTAAGTTTCGTACCATGACGATAGTTCGCGGTAATATTCAAGCACTGAAATATTGCCAGTGCTTAATGATTTTTTCAGCAAGTCCTGACTTTGGATGCCTTCAGCAATTTTCTGGTATGCGTCAAAGTTGGTTCTTAACGAAACGGCTACGTGATATTTGGCGGCAATGTTCGATTTCAATTGCTGACTGTATGCAAAAGCACTGCTTTCGGTTGCCTGTTGTTGCGACTCTGCATATTTTACTGTGTTTTTGTTTTGCCACAACGGAATGCTGATACCAGCCTGAACGCCACGGTATGAACCATTGATAATGGTTTCCTGTCCATACCCGGCCTTGAATTGCGGTAACCAAAGTGATTGCTGCAATTTTACATTATTGCCAGCTATCTGCTGTTCATATCCCATCGCTTTTAACACAGGGTCGTTTTGAATGGCCTTTGATAGGATTGAATCGACAGGCAATAACTGCCAGATTGGATATTCAGGATTATTAAGGGTAAATATCCTTCCTCCGTTCATAGCCGCTAAAATCTGTACTTTCTCCGTCCGTCGTGCCTCGTTCAAACTAAGCTCGTTGGCCCAGCGCGAGGCTTCTATGCGTACTTTATTAATCTCCATCTGGTTGGCATCGCCTGACTGTAACCGTTTTTCAAATAAAGTCTTTACATTTTCAGCATCGGCTGCCCGCTTTTTTAATTCAACTGCATATTTATCGAGGTAAACCAGCTCTAAATAATGGGAGGCCGCTTCGATCAGAATATTCCGTGTATTGAAGCGGTGCAACTCTCCCGATTTTTCGCCGGAAAGTTTTGCCCCGGTCTTTTTGTGTGAATAAACTGTTGGAAAATAAAACGATTGAAACACGCTTAGGGTTGATTTATTTCCGATTGCGGTATTGCTTCCGGGAAAATATCCATATTCTACCTGAGGATCGACAGGTGTTAGTCCTGTGCGGGTAAATGCAATTTCTGCATCACGATTTTGTGACGAAGCCTTTATTTGCAGATTGTTGACTGCAATACTGTCTAAAACAGTTTGCAACGAAACTTGTGCATCGGCCAGTTGTGCCAGGATTAAAAAAAGTATAATAAATGGAATGCGTTTCATGCTTTTTCGGTTTTAAATTGGTGTTTATTGCGGCTTACCAAATAGTACACAATCGGTACAATAAAGATATTCAGCAAGGTAGAAGTGAGTAATCCACCCAGAATAACCTTTGCCATTGGACTTTGAATTTCGTTTCCGGCCACATTCCCAGACAAAGCCAGCGGAATAAGCGCCAATGCCGCTGTTAGAGCTGTCATCAGGATTGGACTTAGCCGTTCGCGAGAACCGATAATGATGGTGTCCATAAGGCTATGGCCTTCATGTTGAAGGGTCTGGTAGTTCGAAATAAGCAAAATCCCGTTACGGGTGGCGATACCAAATAAGGTAATAAACCCGATAATTGCCGGAATACTAACAACTCCTGAAGTGAAATACAAACTGAAGACTCCGCCAATCAAAGCCAGTGGCAGGTTAAGCAGGATAATGGCAGCCAGTGTTGTATTCTTGAATTCCTGAAAAAGCAACAGGAAAATGATCAGAATTGCAATCAGTGAAGTAATCAACAACATTTGTGAAGCTTTTTCAGCGCTTTCGAATTGTCCGCCATATTCGACACGATAACCTTCAGGAAGCTGAATATTCTGGTTGACTTTTGTTTTAATGTCGTCAACTACACTTTTCAAATCACGCCCAGCCACATTGGCCGAAACCACAATTTTACGCTGTACATTTTCACGGTTAATTGTGTTGGGTCCACTCGCTGAAACCACATCGGCCACATAGTACAATGGCACTTTTTTACCGTCTTTGGTATCAATCAGTGCGTTCCTGATATTGTCCATCGAACCACGGTTTGCCGCATCGTAGCGCACTACGAGGTCGAAACTGCGGTTGCCCTCGAATACTTCCGACACCTTTTCACCGGCAAAGGCAATATCCACAAATTCAGTAAACTGATTGATGGTAATCCCATATTTGGCGAGCATGTCACGTTTGGGTTTTATCTGCAACTGTGGTATATCAATTTGCTGCTCAACGCTGATGTCAACCAATCCTTCAATACCTTCCACATTCGATTTAATTTGGTTGGCAATACTGAACAATTTGCCCAAATCGGCGCCAAAAAGTTTAATCGCAATATTGGCGCGTGTGCCCGAAAGCATGTGATCAATACGGTGTCCCAATGGCTGTCCAACGGTAATGTTTACCCCGGAAATCCCAGCCATTTTTTTGCGTACATCGAGCATGAATTCTTCACGCGGCCTTTCACCAAGTGTGAAGGTAACATCAATCTCAGCGCCATTTACACCCAAAGCATGTTCGTCAAGTTCAGCACGTCCCTGACGGCGGGTTACTGATTTTACTTCAGGAACTGACATCAATGTTTTTTCAACCGATGATCCTATTTTATTTGCTTCTTCGAGCGAAATACCCGGTAAGCTGACCGTGCCAATGGTGAGTGAACCTTCGTTAAATTCAGGCAAAAAGCTTCTTCCCATCGTAAAAAATATAAACCCGGCAATAACTACCATTAAGCCAGCGCCCCAAAGAATCAGTTTCTTTGCATTCATAGCGCCGCGTAACAGTTTTTCGTATTTCTCCCCAAGCCATTTTACCACCGGACTGCCAGCTTCGTTACGGGCAAGCATTTTGGGACTGGTTAGCAGGTACGACGACAAAACCGGTGTTAACGACACGGCCACAATAAGCGAAGCAAACAACGATACGATAAACGCGATGCCCAGCGGTTGAAGCATTCGGCCCTCCATTCCCGAAAGGAAAAACAGAGGGATGAAAGCCACGATAATAATCAAGGTGGCGTTAAGAATGGACCCCATAATTTCTTTGGTGGCCTTGAAAATTACTTCGGTATTGCCTATCCGCGCATGATGTTCATGTTTTGCATTTATCTTTATTCGCTTGTAAGCGTTGTCAACCACAATAATGGCATCGTCAACCAGTACGCCAATAGCAATAGCCATACCTCCAAGGCTCATCGTGTTGATGTTGTAGCCAAATAGTTTCAAGGCGATAATGCTGATCAATAATGAAATCGGAATAGCTACCAACGATATGATAGTGGTACGGAAATTCATCAGGAACACCAACAATACGATGATTACAAAGAACGAACCTTCGATAAGCGCTTTTTGAACGTTATTGATTGAAGATTCAATAAAGTCGGCCTGACGGAAAATCTGGGTGTCGATATTGATGTGTGCCGGCAAACTCTTTTTGAGGTTCGAAATGTTTTCGTCAATTTTTTTGGTAAGAACCAGCGTATTGGTATTGGGCTGTTTCAATACAGTAAGTATAACCGCAGGTTTGCCGTTTAACGAACCATACCCCAACGTCGGACCCGCGCCAATGGTGATTTCAGCAACATCTTCGAGTTTTACCGGATAGTCATTGATCACTTTAACTACCGACTTTCCGATTTCGGCAAGGTCGTTGGTACGCGCCAACCCTCGAATAATATACTCATTGTTGTATTCGTACATCACTCCACCCGTGGCATTGTTGTTCATACCGTTACACGTTTCCATGAGTTCGGCAAGCGACACCTTGTAAAAATTCATTTTGGACGGGTTGAGCAATATCTGGTACTGTTTAAAATCTCCCCCAATGGTAGTAACCTGCGAAACTCCAACCGTAGCAAGCAATGCAGGCCGGATTGTCCATTCTGCAATAGTCCGTAAATCCATTTGGCTGGTAGAATCGGAAGTAAGGCCGATCAACAGTATTTCGCCCATGATGGACGATTGCGGGGCAAGCGTTGGAGAGCCAACGCCAACGGGCAAGCCTTCGCCAATGGTGATGAGTTTTTCGCTTACGATTTGCCTTGCTTTGAAAATATCAGTACCCCATTCAAACTCGACCCAAACAATCGAAAATCCGGCAGAAGACGAAGAACGAACCCTGCGAACATTGGTTGCGCCATTTACGGCTGTTTCAATCGGGAACGAAACAAGCCGCTCCACTTCTTCCGGAGCCATGCCGTGGGCTTCGGTCATTACAACTACGGTAGGCGCGGTTAGGTCGGGGAACACATCAACTTCCATATCAGAAGCAATGTAAGCCCCGCCAAGGGTAAGCAATGCAGCGCAAAGCAATACCAGCAGCCTGTTCTTTAAAGAAAAGGTGATTATATTATTTAGCATACGATCTGTTTTAACTGATTAATGAGCATGACCATGAAGTGGAATTGCACCCGATGCAGTAGCAAGTTTAATCTGGTAAGCCCCTTTGGTCACCACACGTTCACCTTCGTTCAAACCAGCCAGTACTTGTATATTAATACCATCAGAACCGCCCAATTTAAGTTCGCGTTTCACAAAGCTTTCACCGGCAGCTTGCACGTATGCGTAAAATATCCCTTGCTCTTCAATTAATGCTGAAACAGGAATAACGATTGCACCATCAAAGGGCTGTAATTTCAGGTAAACATCAACCAATGAGCCCGGCACAACTTCACCTTTGTTGTCGAAACTGAAAGTAACCGGAATAAACAGCGTATTGGCGTCGTTGCTTTTGCCATAAGAGAGTAACTTACCGTTTAGAGCTTCTATGCTGTAGGTTTTATTGTCGTAGGCTGTTTTAAAGTTGGCAGAAGAAATGAGCGGTAACTTTGAAAAATACTTCTGTGAAACTTCAGCTTTCAGTACTAAACTCCGGTTTTGTGATACACTGGCTATGGGTTGGCCAACAGATACATATTGTCCTTCAGTTACCAAAACATTTTTCACAAATCCTGAAATGGGGGAAACAACTTTTTGACCGCCTCCTTGATAGTTGCGTGAAAGATTGTTGTAATTAGCCTGTTCTGTTTCGTATCTGGCTTTTATTTCCAGAAAATCTCTTTGCGAAACAATATTGTCCTTCACCAATTCCTGCGCACGGTCAAAATCGGCTTTGGCTTTGTCGTAAGCTACTTTTGCCTGTGTAAAACGGGTTTCAGTGTTACCGTCAGTAAGGTTTTTTCCTGAAATTGCAAAAAGCATTTCACCAGCGCGGACAGATGTTCCGACCACTGCTTTATTTCCTGAAAAAGTTACGATACCATTGGTATTGGCAGTTACAACCATTTCGTCGCCTTGTGCCGGTAAAATTTCGCCTGTGGTTTTAATAATCTCGTTGAACGACTGGCGGATAACAGCCATATTGGCAAACTCGACTTTCCATGCCTGTTCTTTCAAATAAGATATTTGGTTGCCTTTTGGTTCTTCCTTTTGAGAGGCAATGGCAGATTTTTCATCGGCATAAACAGTTACGTTGTCAATTACAAGTTGGTCGGTGTAATCTTTGTTTTTGATGTCGAAAACCATTTTGCCGATTCCAGCTTTTCCCGGTACTATGGTGAACCGGAATATGCCCGGAGACGATGATACCGTTGATTCTTGTGAAACGGTATTGTCTCCAACTGTTAACGAAATGGTTATTGTACCGTTGGTTATGGCTGTAAAAAGCTCGGAAATATGTGTAAAATGCCCGGCTAATTTCATCGAATCTCCAACAACAATGGAGCGGAACTCGGCAAATAATTCGGTTTTTTCAGTGTAGATTGTATAAGCCAGTGAAGGTAGTTCAGTTGCTGTTCCTTCTTTGGAATTGCCTGAATTGTTTTGTTTCGATTGGCAGGCTACCATCAGCAGCACGGCAATCGTGTAAAAAAATAATTGCTTCATAAATTAATGATTTATAAGATAATATGCCCATGCAAATGGGAGTAATTAAAAGAAAAGGTACTTCGGGATTTAGGCAACAGAAGGACTTCCCCGCATGGCATTGGGGGAAATGATAAATGGGTAAGAATTTAGGGGAACTGAAAAGTCTGAATAAAAGGCACTTTCCGGAGGTTCTGCATCAGGGATGCGCAACAAATGATTGGGAATTAAAAAACAGAAAAGGGAAATGATATTTCTTTCTAATCCTGTCCCAATCCGGGCTAGATCAAAACCTTCGGAAGCTGATACGTGATGATGTGCAGGAAAAGGGAAGTGATTGGCAGTGCCGGTTTCGGAATTACTTCCCTGTTTATTGGAATGGTGTTGATAAGAAAAAAGTTCGATGTCATCCTCCATATCATGATGATGGTGCGGTATCATCTCATGGACGACCACCATCATAAATGAAACGGTTAATAATATGGCGAGTATATTTTTTCTCATCGGACTCAAAAGTATAAAAAACAATTGAACTGGCATTTGGGTTTTGGGTGAAGAGAATCCTGTTGCTTTCTATCTTCCGGTAATTAGTTCCCTAAGACTCTGCCTTGAGTAGTTCATTTAACGGACAGCATAGTTTCATTCAATTCAAAACGACCTGTCTGGGAATTTATCTTTGTCAGCATTTCGTCTGTAGTAAATTTATTGCAAACGGCAATGTGAACATTGTTTTGTTTAAGGGCAAATTTGCGTAAATTTTCAAGTGTGAGCGTGTAAACGATTTTATGGCTATCGGTGCTAAAATAGAAATAAGTTACAGGTATGTCATTAGCCCTACGGTGTGGTCCCGCCATTTTATACACTGTCTTAGTGGTTTTGAAGCTATAAATGAACAAGTGCGAAGTATCGGCAACAAGATAGGGAGCCCGGTTGATAAAGCGATAGTTTTCTCCATTGCTTAGTCGGATAGCAAAAATACTGTCTTTGTAAAACTTGCTTTCCACATTTTGTTCAATAATTATTATTTCCGGCGAAATGAAAAACTGTTTGAGTTTTATTTTGTCTCCGTCGTGTTGTTTATCTGTTGGACGCGTCAACTTATCTTGCTTAAAATCTGCTAAAGTCAGATATAGTCCTTCTACATCATCATTGTTTAATAGTTTCTCTCGTTGAGCAAAGATTCGCACATTCGCCAAGAGCAAGACTGCTAGAGCAATGAGTTTTATATGTGTTTTCATCTTTGAAATTTTTTAGAATATGTAAATAAATTAAACTACCTGCCCACTTTCTGGCAGTAATTGAGATAGTTTTGTCCATGAACCTTTGCTAGATACTCTTCTTCAAATCGCATATGCATCTGAATAGCAGGGTCAAGAAATTTGGAATAATCAGGAATAACCTATTTTCGTAATATTCTCAGGGCATTAAAAATCGCGATCAAAGCAACGCCCATATCCCCGAAAACAGCTTCCCACATGGTGGCGACACCAAATACACCGAGAACAATGAAAGCCAGTTTCACGCCCATGGCAAAATAGATATTCTGCCATACAATTTTTCTTGTTGTTTTAGCGACATCAATGGCCTGGGCAACTTTCGAAGGTGAATCAGTCATCAGCACCACATCGGCAGTCTCGATTGCCGCATCGGAACCAAGCGCTCCCATAGCTATTCCTACGTCCGCACGTGCAATGACCGGGGCATCATTTATTCCATCGCCCACAAAGGCGACTTTTCCCCCTTTGCTTTCTGCTATTAATTGTTCGATGTGTTTAACTTTATCTTCAGGTAGCAGTTCAGAGTAAAACCGGTCAATACCCAATTTTTTCGCAAAAGCTTGAGCGGCATATTGGTTATCCCCGGTAAGCATGACCGTTTGAATTTTCTTCGCTTTCAGTTTTTCTATTGCTTCAATGGCATCATCTTTCAGTGTGTCCGAAATAATTATATATCCCGCATAAACCATATCAATGGCTACATGAACAACAGTTCCTTCCACATTACAAACAGGGTGTTCAATGTTTTCCTTATGCAATAGCTTATCATTGCCAGCAAGAATTGTTTTTCCGTTAACAACAGCCTTAATGCCGTGGCCGGAAATTTCTTCAACTTGCTTAATCCTTTTGCTATCGGTATCCTTCCCATAAGCTTCTGAAATTGATTTTGCTACCGGATGATTTGAATTTGTTTCGGCATAAGCTGCATATTCCAAAATTTCTTCTTTCGAAAAACCGTTTGAAGTAACCACATCCGAAACCTTAAACTCTCCCTTTGTGAGTGTGCCTGTTTTATCAAAAACCACAGTTGTTACGCGAGTTAAAGCATCCAGAAAATTTGAGCCTTTCACCAGAATCCCTTTACGCGATGCCAGACCAACCCCGCCAAAATAGCCCAAAGGAATACTGATAACCAACGCACATGGGCAGGAAATAACCAACACAACCAGGGCGCGGTAAATCCAATCGTTGAACGTTTGCCCGCTAAATAAAAGTGGTGGTACTATGGCCAGCAACAAAGCCCCAATAACCACTATCGGCGTATAATACCTTGCAAAAGTGGTAATGAATTTTTCAGTATCTGCTTTTTGCGAAGTGGCATTTTCAACCAATTCAAGGATCTTAGATACAGATGACTCACCAAATAATTTATTGACTTTAATAGTCAATAAACCGGATTGATTGATCATCCCTGCCATTACATCGTCCTTTTCTTTTACGTTTCGGGGAACACTTTCGCCAGTCAATGCTGCGGTGTCAACAAACGAATTCCCTTCAAGAATTGTTCCGTCGAGTGGAACCTTTTCACCAGCCTTAATAATGATGGTATCACCAACCTTAACCTCTTCCGGGGAAACTTTTATTATTTCCATGCCCGACTTCAGATTGGCATAATCGGGCTTGATTTCCAGCAATGCTTTGATTGATTTGCGGGATCGGCCAACAGCAATGTCCTGAAACAGTTCACCAGTCACATAAAATAGCATCACTGCTACTGCTTCGGGCATTTGATGAATCGCAAAAGCTCCGAGTGTAGCTATGGACATTAAAAACTGCTCATCGAAAAATTGTCCCCTGATGATATTCTTCACCGCCGAGGCTAACACATTCCAACCTACTATAAGATAAGCAGTAACATATACAGCATATTCTGTTATTTCAAATGGAGTGTTGTGGAGTTTTTCTTCAAAGATCAATCCGATAAGAAGCAAGGCCAGGCCAGCGCCCGCTTTGATTATTGTCCATTTGTTTTCGCCAAGTTCACTTACTGAAACCAATTTTATCTCTTTATCATTTTCTTCTACTTCAACTTCCGGCTCTATCTCTTTTATTCTGGCTTTAACCTTTTCGATGTTGTTGGTGTCAATGGTCATGGTGGCGTTCGCAAAATTCACAGTTACGAATTTTACTTCACCCAGCTTTGTCAGGCTATCTTCAATCTGTGCTGCACACGAAGCGCAATCGAGATTTTTGAGTTGATATTTTTTCATATTAAAATTTGAAAAGTAAAGTTAAAAACCGGTGGGGATTTTATATTCCCCACCAGTCCTGATTGAACCATTAAACTCTTTCAAGAATACCGTCCATGGGTACTAAACCTTTTGGTCCAGTATGATTCCTTCACCCGTTTTTACGCGGAATGCTTTTTCAACGCCGGATACATAAATAAGGCCATCACCGGGATTGCCTGTACGGCCTTGTTCCGATATGATCTTAACTATTTTATCCACATCGGTTTTGTTGCAGACAATTTCAATTTTGGCTACCTGGCTTTCGGTAATTGAAAAACGGGTTGAAACCGATGTGTCATTATTTTCAAGGTTTCCTGTTCCTTCAGCCATTGAAACGGTTAAATTTGGGAAACCGGCTTCAATTAAGTGATGAAATATATCGTTTACCTTGAAAGGCTTAACAAATGCTTTTATTGCTTTCATGTTATTTGTTTTTTATGTTGGCAAATTTGATAATTGGTATTCTCCTATCTACTATTCTTCGCCTGTTTCGCTTTTTTTCATTTCCGATAGCAGGTAATAGGCGTTGTTCATGGCCACCAGCGAACCTTTTTCCAAAGGGGAAAGCAGTTTTATTTCGACAATACCGTCCTCTTGCTGTCCGGTTACAATTTCAACCGGTTCAAATTTCCAACTGTCTTTATCCTGTTCTGCAATAAAAATAACCTGTTTCCCGTCAGTGTTTACAATGGCCGCTTCGGGGAGTGCAAAGGCATAATCTTCACCCGTGGCAATTCTCCCGGTAATGTACATGCCCGATATCAGGAGGCCTTTTTTGTTTTCAATTTCTGCATGGACATGCACTGCTTTTGGATTCTGTTCGAAGGATTTGCCCACGGCAAAAATTTTGGCCGACAGTATTGCACCGGGAAGGGACTCAATTGAGAAAGTTACATTTTGACCTTCTTTCACTTTGTAAATATCTTTCTCGAAAACCATTAAGTCAGCGTGGATATGGTCGTTGTTGATGACTTCAAACAATTGCATCTGTGGTTCTGCAAATTGCCCGGTCTTCACGTTCACTTTTTCAATGAAACCATTGATCGGGCTTATAACAGGAACTTGTTCAACAATATCTCCCTGTTTTATTTTCTCCGTGTCGAGCTTCAATAATTTCAATTGCGCTTCAAGGTTTTTCACTTCACCTGTAAGCGAGAGGAAATCAGATTGGGTTTTTTGAAAATCTTTTCCCGAACCAACCTGTTCTTCGTAAAGCCGTTTTTGTCTTTGGTATTCTTTTTCGGTGTATTGCAACTGGTTCCACGCATTTAAATACCGGGTCTGCAAGTTTAACAGGTCGGGATGGCTCAAGTAGGCCAGCACCTGCCCCCGATTAACTTTCTTGCCTTCAAAAACTTCGATTGAAGTGATATTAGCGCCAATAATTGCTGTAACAGAAGCTTCATTTTGGGGCAATACCTCAAGCTCGCCATTGGCCACAACCACGCTTGAAAAATTACGTTTAGACAGGGTATCTGCCTTCATCCCTAACGCGGTAAATTGTTGTGCTGTCAGCACAACGGCCGTTAAACCGCCCTCAGAGCTCTCCTCCGATTTTTCTTGTTCAGCGTTTGCAGGCGGTTTTTGGTTACAGGAGGAAAGGGCAAGGATGAGCACACCTGCCATGATCACTGTTTTCATTGTAATGAATGATGTTTTTACTATTTCTATTTTCATTGTTTTTATTTTGAAACGTTTATAAAATATTCAATTTTGAAACGCGAATCGAGGTAGCTGGCATTCGCATCCAGATAATCAAATTCAATTTGCATGGCATCCTTCATATTCTGGAGGAAAGTGACATAATCGATTGCCCCCTCCCGATAGGCTATGATTGCCCCCTGTTTTTGCTCTTTGGCGACGGGCAACGCCACATTACGGTAATATTCCGTGGTGGACAACCATTTTTGATACTCTTCAAACAGGCTTCTGTACGCAGCGCTCATTTCCAATTCTTTTTGGCGGAAATTTTCCCTGGCAATACTGCTTTCTATTTTTGCCGATTGGGTTTTACCTGATTGCGAAGCGAAAACCAATGGAATGCTTAACCCGAACTGGTATTTGTAAAACCCTGTTTGATTGCCTATTTTCTGGCTCCCGTATTCGGCGGTAAATTTAGGCAGGTAACCCGACTTCGCCAGTTTAATCCTTGCATCAGCCAACTGTATTTTTTGCCCGTAAAATTGTAAATACGGATGTTGTTTTATGACCTCCGGAGATAAAGATGGCATCGTGCCGATTTCGTTTATCGAACTATCATCAACCGTAAAGAGTGTATCGCTGGCCAACCAAAGATTTAGTTTTTGCAGGGCAATAAGATAATCCCGGTTCGATTTTTCCTTCTGAATAATGATTTGTTTGGCCTGATTGGAAGCCGACAGGTATTCAAGCCTTGATGTGGCCTGGGTCTCGTAGCGAATCTTTGCAGCCCGTTCAAAATCTTTGAAAACCGAGTCAAGCTGCAAATAAAGCTGATATTGCTTTTTCGCGCTATACGCATTGCCCCACGCAACACTTACTTCACGTACTACTTCTAATTCTGTCAGGCTAAGCGCTGTTTGCGAAAGGGCTACCTGCCTGGCTTGCACACTTGATTTAGCCCCGATACTTAAAATATCAAGTTCCTGCCTCACAGCAATAGTATTATAGATTCCATTTTCCGTGTTGTTGCCAAGTTCTTCGGCTCCTGTTGAAAACTCTGTATTTCCGATATCCCAGGCAGTTTTTTTCAATGCTTCCTGGTTCTTTATCTCCATTTGGGCCGCTTTTATTGCCGGAAAATTAGTTTTTGCCCTGCTGATTGCGTTCGTAAGCGACATTTGAGTTAAGGAATCCTTTTCCTGTGCCTGTGTAGTTGTGGAAACGAGCGAAAAGCCCATACTTAAAAACAAGACAACAATCAGCGTTGTGTTTGTTGTGACCATCATACGGCGCGCTCTTCTTCTTTCGGTAAATGATTCAACCAATGCATACAAAACTGGGATTACAACCAATGTGAGGAAAGTAGCGCTGAAAAGCCCCCCAATTACAACCGTTGCCAACGGGCGCTGTACTTCCGCCCCGGCTGAGCCTGAAATTGCCATAGGCATAAACCCCAACATGGCAGCAGTGGCGGTAAGTAATATCGGTCTCAGTCTTTCTTGTGTCCCGATGGAAATCCGTTCCATGATATCGGAGATACCCTCTTTTTTTAGCGAATTGAAGCGGCTGATGAGTACCAACCCATTCAATACGGCAACCCCGAAAAGTACGATAAATCCTACGCCAGCGGATATACTGAATGGCATGCCCCTAAGCCATAGGGAAAATATGCCTCCAATGGCAGCCAATGGCACAGCCATGTATATCATCACTGTTTGCGGGAACGAGTGCAAGGCAAAGTATAAGAGGATAAAAATCAAGGCCAATGCAATAGGCAATACGATTGACAGCCGGTTTTTTGCTCGTTGGAGGTTTTCAAACTCGCCACCGTAGGTGATGTAATAACCGGCAGGCAAACTGAGCTGTTCCTCCAATTTTTGCTGGATTTCATTCACTACCGATTCAACGTCCCTTCCCCTGACATTGACCCCAACATAAATCCTGCGGAAAGTGCCTTCCCTTGAAATTTGCATTGCCCCGGGCTGGAAGTTTATCTCGGCAACTTCCTTAATAGGGATTTGTTTGCCATTAGGCAGGTCAACATACAAATTCCGTAAATCTTCAATGCTTTTCCGGTGCTGTTCATCGAGCCGGATAACCATATCGAAACGTCTTTCCCCTTCAAAGATTACCCCAGCGCTACTACCTGCAAAAGCAGCGCTGACATACCTGTTGAGTTTGGCAATATCCAACCCGTACTGGGCTATTTTTCGCCGGTCATATTGTACGGTCATTTGAGGTAAACCGGCAGTTCTTTCAAGGGTCACATCTTCGGCACCGGGCACCGTTTTAATTATCTCCTCTATTTTCTCCCCTTTTTCAGAGAGAATATCCAGGTCTTCACCAAACAACTTCACAGCGACATCTTCCCTTACACCTGTTAAAAGCTCATTGAAGCGTAATTCTACAGGCTGGCTGAATGTAAAATTGAGGCCTGGAAGATGGGCCAGTTTTTCCCTGATTTTTTCTATCAGTTCTTCTTTTGTTGATGCGGACACCCATTTGCTTTTATCCTTCTCTAAAATGATGAAGCTATCGGTAAAATCAAACCCCATTGGGTCGGTTGGGATATCGGCAACCCCAATTCGGGCAGCGACCGTTTTAACTTCCGGAAAATTTGCCATAATAATTTTCTCTATTTCCTTTTCCCGGTCAATGGTTTCCGACAAAGAACTTCCCGGACGAAGGAAGGCTTGCATGGCTATATCCCCTTCATCGAGGCTGGGGATAAATTCGCCCCCCATACGGGTAAATACAAAAACAGCGCTCCCCAATATTGCCAATGCAATAATGAGGGTGACCATTTTACGTTTTAGCGCTATACGAAGGACCGGTTTATAACCAGCATGGATTCTGTTCAGTAACTTGCCACTGATTTTTTCCAGGGAGTTTTCAAAACGGGCGAACCAACTGTTTTTGTTTTTCGTTGGCTTCATTACGATTGAGGAAATCATTGGAACATAGGTCAGGCAGAGCAATATAGCCCCAAGGACGGCAAACCCGAACGTGTAGGCCATTGGCTGGAACATCTTGCCCTCAACACCGGTAAGAAAAAGTATTGGCGCAAAAACGATCAGGATAATTAACTGGCCAAAAAATGCAGAATTCATCATGGTACTGGAAGCATGGTAAGTAAGTTCATCCATTTGCGCCTGTCCAAATTTTTCTTTCCCGGTTTTTATCCTTTTCTCAATTTCGTGGACAGTGCCTTCAACTATTATTACCGCACCATCGACAATAATACCAAAGTCGATAGCGCCAAGGCTCATCAGGTTCGCCCACACGTTAAAGACCTTCATTAAAATAAAAGCGAATAAGAGGGAAAGCGGGATAACCGAAGCGGTAACCAAGCCACCTCGTAAACTTCCCAGCAAAATAACAAGTACAAATATGACAATAAGCGCGCCTTCCATCAGGTTACGGCTAACAGTACTGGTTGTACGTTCAATTAATTCGGAACGGTCGAGAAAAGGAACTATTTCCAGGCCTTGAGGCAAAGTCTTTTGTACTTCGTCAATACGGGCTTTTACGCTTTGTATCACTTCGTTCGAGTTTTCACCTTTCAGCATCAGGATCATACCGCCAACAGCTTCGTGGCCTTCCTGCGTGAAAGCTCCATAACGGACCTGGCTTCCAAAATGAACTTTCTCGGCCACATCGCTAATCAAGATGGGTATCCCATTGTCGTTTTTTACCACGATGTTTTTTATATCGTCCAACGACCTGGCCAAACCTTCGCCCCTGATAAAATTGGCCATGTGCCCCTTTTCGATATATGCCCCGCCGGTATTGACATTGTTGTTCTCCAACGCTTCAAAAACCTCGGTAATTGAAACACTCATGGCGTTAAGTTTATCAGGGTTCAGGGCAATTTCGTATTGTTTGATGTTCCCCCCAAATGAGTTTACTTCTACAACACCCGGGATTAAAGCCATTTGCCGTTTTACAATCCAGTCCTGAATGGTACGCAATTCCATTGGGGTATAAGTGGTGTCATAACCTTGTTTAGGTTTTATCGTGTATTGGAAAATCTCCCCCAGACCTGTTGTAATAGGCCCCATAAAAGGTTCGCCAAACTGGGCTGGTATCTGGTCTTTTACGGCGTTAAGTTTCTCCTGTACCACCTGTCTCGGCAAATAAGTGCCCATGTTGTCTTTAAACACAATGGTAACTACCGATAACCCAAAGCGGGACACTGACCGCAATTCGATTACTCCCGGTAAGTTTGCCATAGCCAGTTCCACGGGATAGGTGACAAATTGTTCGATATCTACCGTGGATAAATTCTGGGAAATTGTAATCACCTGTACCTGATTGTTGGTAATATCCGGAACAGAATCGAGGTTAATTGTTTTTAAGGAATAAATGCCAGCTCCTATCAGGGCGAAAAGGATCAGGCTGACAATAAATTTATTCTTTATAGAATAAGCTATTATTTTATCTATCATAGTATATTATTTGAATTTATTTTCTCGCGTCATAATATTGACTGAATGTTTTTTTGTTTTTGAAATAAACGACCCAGGGTTTTCCCCGATTCTTTAATCCAATCAATGCATCGGCCTTACAAATTGTATCTCCTGAAAATGAATCAGGAACAAATGCATCCTGTCGAAAGTGGTTCACAAAATGGTTATAGCAGTCTTGGCTACAGAAGTAGTAAGTTTTACCTTGATAACTTTCTTTTGAGCTTTCATGAATTTGTAAATTGTTCCCATTCATGCAAACTAAGTCGAGAGGAATTTCCTTACCATATAAGGCATATTGCCGATAGGCGTATTTGGTATCGCACCAATAAGTATAAAATGTTAAAATTGATATTATTAGCACTACAAGTAGGCTAAAACTTATCAGCATTGTTCTATTGAATTTTTTATCTTCAATAATTTGCCTTTCCTGCAATTCCTTCTTTGTTAGTTTCCTTTTATTCATTTGATTAGAATATAAAGCATTAACAAAATCCTGACATTTCTATCAGGGAAAATAAAAAATTGAGAAGAAATTAAGCTAAGGCAGGAGGACCCCTAAAGGATAGTTCAGTAGAAAAATATTGTTTGAGTGGAACAATATTTTGAATAAAAAAAGTGGTTGGTTCTACCTTGTTATTGACTTGTTCTGCGCCAAAAACCGAAACAAAAAACAAATTGATGTTTGACTCTGTATTGGTATCAAAAGTTTTAGTGTCAAACTTTTCTGTAACGATATTATTAAAAGCGTGACAATGCTTGTTGGCTTCATCCGAAGATTCACCTGAAGTTTGGGTTGTGCCAAAATCACTGTAATTGTGGTCGCTGTATGAATCGGAATGATGATGATGAGGGACAATAGAATGAAGTAATATTACCAGCCCAGCCAATAATATTAACACAATTCTCCTATTTTTCCTTTCACTATTCATAAAAACCTAATTACAACGATAATAATAACGCCAAAGGTAGAAAAAAGTTGATGCAACCAAGTTGCAAAGTCATTTAGGACAATTTGAACAAATACCTTTCACTACCATGTTAATATTTTCGAGGGTAAAATAAACAGGCAGATTTACCGAAGGCACGGGAATGTCGTTCAGGCAATATGTTTGCTTGCATTTTGTGCAAAAAAAATGGACATGAAGGTCTTCGGGGTGGCACTGACAGGATTCACGGCACAGAGCATACTTTATGGAGCCTGTACCATCATCAATGCTGTGAATGAGCTTGTTTTCTTCAAAGGTTTTGAGTGTACGGTACAAGGTAACTTTGTCCACTTTGTCAAACTTCTTTTCCAGTTCTGGCAAACTAATAGCCGTTTTTTGCTCTGCTAAAACTTGTAAGACCAACTGTCGCATTGCCGTTGATTTTATACTTTTAGCATTAAGCTTGTTATCAATGTTTTTGTTCATTTATTTAATATTTCATAAATGAACAAAAGTAATGATTTCGCAATAGTGGGTGGGCAAAATTGCAGCTCTTTTGATCCCGAAAGCTTTCGGGATGGATTGTGTGTTGGCTCCCTTCGACTAACTCAGGGCAAATGTGGGGGCTTGCAAATGTGCCGCGATCTGCATGGGCTGCTCGTGCATTTCCATTATTTACTATCCAACGGTTTTCTCGAAACAAAAGTAAGCGCCTACGTTTAACTTTCCATACGGTTAAAAGTATGATGAGATTCCGAACTGAATAATAGCTGTTTTTGAAGGAGGGTTGCCTAACAAATCGTGCTGCTGCTGGTAACGGTAATTTAAACGCACCACGGTTGTACCCACCGGCCTGAATGCGATTCCCGGAACAACGGCCCAAATATCGTCGCCAATATTACCATTTGTTTCCTTAAATTTTCCCTGATTGTAGTCGGCATACTCCAATCGCAAGGCAAGGTTTATTTTCGATTTTTCCCAACCCAATATGGGTTTTTGAATTATAGTGCCAACAATGTCGATAAAAGCGCCGAGCTGTTCCGAGCCAAATGCCTGGCTGTATGTTGCCGGAACGTCAACAAATACTTTTACCGCTTCTCCGGTAATATTCAGTTTGTTTCTAAGCGCTGTAACTGTGTAATCGATGGCCAGCACATCGAAACTCCTTTTGCGCTCGAGAATAAAACCATCCGCTTTCCATTTGTTGTAAATTCCGGTCATGTACGAAAAACCAAGTTCGCCAATCCGTCTGTTCCTGATTGCCAGTTTACCTGTAAACATGGGTGATCCGCTATTACTTTCTTCAAACTTTTCCGGGCTCAATTTTCCTGCCGCCAGCGATGTCCGGTTTTCGCTATTTGCTGTTATATGATCGTCAAACCCATTGGTCACGTAGGCTTCGTAACCCACTGTCCAGTTATGCATAAAATATTTTCCGAGCAAGCCAAACCCCACGTTCGACAAGGTTGCCGGAAGTACAGTGGTTGCCGGGATTGGCCGGTCGATAAAATCCCACCGCGGGCCATCGTGGTTTTGGTTAAATGCCCCGATGGGGTTGACTATTATTCCGCCGCGCAGGTTAAGCGCCGGGTTGAATTCAAAATCGATAAATGCTGCTTCCAGGTTAATTTCTTTTGTTCCGTCTTCAAATTCAAGTTCCGAGAAGAACCGTATTTTCTTTGCAATGGTGGAAGAGAAGAAAAGGTTGGTCCTCCTGAACTGGAACGAAAACCCATCTGAAACGCCATCGGTAGAAGCATATTGTGTATTGGCTTCCATATAACCGCCAATAGCGATTGGCATCTTTCCGGCTTGCAGGAAAGGCCGGTTATAGGTTGCATCCATATTTAGCTGTGCTGAAACCCCTTCAGGAATTATTTTGACTTGCAAACTGTCGTTCTGAGCATAAACAGTAATAGAAAGACTTACAAACAGGAGTAGTATGAACGCATTTTTAAAGTTGCACATAGATGTTTTCGTTATCTGTTTTTACCTGAAATGTTTTTAAATTCTCTTCGGCAGGGGGATTTTGCACATTGCCCGTGTTCGAAAATTCGCTTCCGTGGCATGGGCAGCTCAAAAAATCCCCATGCGGCTTCAGTTCACAACCCTTATGTGTACATTTCAGCAGCAAAGCGGAATAGTTTTGTTCGCTTAATTTGTAAATACATACCGGGAAATCGTATAGGCTTGTTTTTACCAGCACGTATTTCCGTTGTGTGGTTTTGTTATTTTCGACGTGAACAAATTCCAATTTTTTAATGGCAATCTGATTGTTTGATACCACATGTGGCGCGAAATAATTGGCGGTTGCGCAGTTTTGAAGCAAAACAACTGCGGCAGTCCCCCCCACAAAAGCATATCCGGCGTTCCGGATGAAATCTTTTCTGTTCATAGAATTAAAGTGACTTTAGGAATTTTATCAGGGCTTGTCGGTCCTTTTCAGTAAGTTGGTTGTATTTGTTTTTGGATTGTTCGGCTTCGCCCCCGTGCATCAAAATGGCTTCTTCAATACTTTTCGCCCTGCCATCGTGCATCAGGAAATATTCCCCGCCCTGCGAATTTGGTGCAAGTCCGAGTCCCCAAAGCGGCGGTGTACGCCACTCGTAAGTTTTTGCGCTGCCTTCGGTGTAACCATCGTCGAGGGCGCTTCCCATGTCGTGCAGCAATAAATCGGAATAAGGGTGAAACTCTTTATTGGACAGCGCGGCAACCGGCGAAAAACCTGTTTTCAACGTGGGTACGTGGCAACCAGCGCAGTTGATGGTATTAAAAACCTGCTTCCCGAGAAGTACCTCTTCATCATTTTGATTTCGCTGAATGGGCGCCTTTAATGTTTGCAGGTAAAATACCACATCGTGCACGGTTTGCATGGAGACCTCATCATTAATTTCTTGCAAAGAATATACGTCGTAAGGTTCGAAATACGAGGTAATCCCAATATCCTGATTGTACGCATTCACGGTCTGTTGCAGCAAATTACAGACACTCCCTTTTTTACCGAAACGACAAATGTATTTCCCGTTTCTCGCAATCGAATAGGGGTAGCGTTCCACATAGAAAGGAACGGTATTCCAATTGGGCACGCCAGAAATACCATCGCCGTTGGCATCGTTGGGGTCGGTCATTGCGAGGATGTCGGCGTCCGAAACCAGTTCCAGAAATCCCAAGCCGCTGTTTATCGGAGGAGTGAATTTCGAAAATGTTGCGCCATCAGGAATTTGTTCCGGTTTATAGCCAGGCAGAGCCCTGTTCTGAAGTTGGGGACCGCCCAGTTTTAAAAACTTGTTCCCAAGGCTATCCACCTGACCGAAACGGGTAAGCGTTGTAAAGGGATGGCCTTTCCCGTCGCCCGCATGGCAACTGCCGCAACTGTTAGCTACAAATGTTGGCCCAAGCCCGGTTTCGGAAGTGAAAACCTCGTCGTTGAAGGCTATATCGCCCAATAAATGCTGACGGTTTTGAGCTTCGTCAAGCCCTGCAATAGGGCCATCCAACAACTCGTCATCGGCAGGTAGCCGGGGCGTAATTTTTTCACACGAGGTCCACAAGACCATCGCGAAAAGGATAAAACTTATTATAGTGAGCGTATTTTTCGACATGATTTTAAAAATGTTGTTCATACAAATATACGCTTCAAACAACATGTTTGATCGGTTTGTTCATACTCTATATCTTCAAAACATAACCGTACGGTCGGCGCAAATCGCCACATTTTCGCAGTCAACTACTGTCCCAGTCTGATTAAACCACCCTCATTTTCGGTCCCTTCATTTTTCGGCGGTTTGGTAAGTTTAAATGAATTTAAGCCTTTTTCATTAATGAAACCGGTTATCTTTGGTCAATGTGATCCGTTGCTGCCGGTGGATTGCCAGCCACCGCCGATGGATTTAATCAATGCCACTGCTGCAACAAACCTTTCTGTTTGAATCCGGTTTACATTTGTTTGAAGAGACAACACTGTTGCTGCTGCCGATGAAACATTAAGGTATGTTACCAGGCCTGAGCGATATTGATTGTAAGCAATTTGAAATTGCTTTTGTACCGATTCCAGCGCTGAAATTTCTGTTTCATATTGTTGGGCCAACAGCTTCTGTGCCGAGAGGTTGTTTTCTACATCCGCAAAAGCCGAGAGAATCGTTTGCCGGTAATTGGCTACGGATTCATCATACGAAGCTTTCGCAACTCTTAATTTCGCGTTCAGTTTGCCTCCTTCAAAAAGCGGCTGAAAAAAAGAAGCCCCCACCGACCACAAAGCGCTTGGCGCATTAATCAAAGCAGCGATGTCTGTGCTTTGCCAGCCCGCAGCGCCGCCTAACGAAATGGTTGGGTAGAACGCCGAAACTGCTACGCCAATGTTTGCGTTGGCAGCATCCATTAACCGCTCGGCAGAAGCAATATCGGGTCTGCGCTCAAGTAATTCGGAAGGCAGTCCGGGTGGAATAACCGGCGGCAGCAGATTCAGCGCATCGCGTGGAATGTTGAACAGCGATGGACTCTTGCCTGTTAAAACTGCCAGTGCATTTTGGAACCTTGTTCTTTGTAATTCATTGTCGGGGACTTGTGCTTCAGCGGTTTTCAGAATGGTCTCTGCCTGGGCAACTTCCAAATCGGACGCGAGCCCGCCGGCCCTTCGATTTTGAACAAGCAGATAAGCTTTCCTGTAAACTTCGGCAGTAGAATCAATCAATACTTTGTAAGCATCCAACGCGCGGAGTGTGAAATAATCTGCGGCGACTTCAGAGGCAATCTCCAGCTTCATCCATTCAAGATAATCGGCATTGGCCTGAAGATTTGCGTTGGCTGCTTCGACCTGCCTGCGTATTTTTCCCCACAAGTCCAATTCGTAGCTTAAGTTGAACGGAATGGAAAAATTATTATAGGTAAACCCTTGTCCGGCTGCTTTACCCGTGTTGCTCAAAGGACGATTATCTGAATCCTTCTGCCTGCTTGCGTTGCCGCCAGTGCTTATTTTCGGGAAAAGTCCCGATGAAGCAACATCAGCCTGGGCGCGCGCCTGTTCAAATCTTGCCAGCGCTGCCTGAAGCGTTTGATTAGAATCCATTGCATCGGATTCTAATTTGTTCAGGACACTGTCTCCGAAAATTTCCCACCACTTTCCCTTAGGCAGGTTTGCCTGTGGGGATGCTATTTTCCAGCCTGGTGGAACACTTGCGTAATTTGACGCAATCGGTATCGCATTTGGCCGGACATATTTGGGTCCTACTGCGCAGCCTGCTGATAAAAATGTTAAGACCACGACGGCGGCATGTGAGAGAACTGAATTGAGATATTTATTCCGCCTCATTTTATTCCTCCCTTTTTATTTTTAACCGTTTCGACCACAGAAACAACGGTACTGTCCGTAAGCGATTCTGAAGGATTGGAAACAACACGGTCATTTTTATCAACGCCGGATAGAACTTCAATTGTCTGGCCGAAATTTCGTCCCAGCTTTATTTTTTTCATTTCAATTTGGTCATTTGCATTCACTATTTCAATAAGAGGCCCATCCTCTCCGAACACCACTGTGTTGGAGGGAAGCGTAAGAGCCGGTTTAATATTAGTGTTAACAAATTTTACCTGCCCAAAACTGCCGGCAAGGATTTTACCCGATTGATTATCAACTTCAAGTTCTGTCAGAAGGGTTCGTGAATCGTTGGAAATTTGTTTTGCAGTACGTGTTATTTCTGCAGTAAAAGGATGATTCGGTAATTCCGGAATAAGAAGTTCTTGAGTTTGCCCGGGCAGGATACGGGCCGCATATTCCTGCGGCACGCGGACATAAACCCGGAGTTTGTTCGTCTGCGACAAGCGGAATAGTTCTTTTGAAGCTGAAATAAGCTCGCCTATATCGGTTTCGCGTGCTGTTATTGTGCCATTAAAAGGAGCCGTTACGCGAGAAAATGATTGTAAATACGCTAAACGGCGCACATTCGCTTGTGCAGCAGAAAAAGCAGCGGTTTTTAACTGAAGCTCCGCTTGTTTTTCTGCATTTTCCTGTTCGCTTACGCTTGCAGTTTTTATTAATCCGGCATAGCGGTCAGCGGTAATTTTTGCGAGCGACAATGCAGCCCCGGATTCTGCAAGCCGGTGTTTTGCCTGGTCGAGTTCCTGGTCGAGTTCCGGTGTTTCAATGATGGCCAGAAGCTGCCCTGCTTTCACGTCGGTTCCGATGTCTGTAAGCCAGCTTTTAAGGTAACCTGAAGCGCGCGCATAAATGGGCGCTTCAACCCACGGCTTTATTTCGGCGGGCAATAATAATTCGCCGCTGTTTTTTTCATAAACCGGATGAACAATGCTTACCCTGGGAATTGCGGACTCATGCGTCTCTTTAGCCAGGGCAGCATTTTTCAATAACCTTGGGATTAACCCTGCAGCAACAAGCAGAACGATTGCGACGATAATAATTAATGCCGGTTTATATTTCAAAGATGATTGGCTTGATGCCTGTCCGGATTCTTTCTCTTGTGATAATTCAATCATATCATTTTTTTGTGACGTCATTTTAATGCCTTTTTATTCAATTACATTAGTCGTTTAATAACCTCATTTCCTCCGGTGAGGGAGCCTGTGGAATTTTCTTGTGCATCAGCCTGAACATGACCGGAACAAAAAACAAGGTAGAGAATGTGGCGAATATCAAACCGCCGATAACAGCAATACCGAGAGGTGCATTCTGCTCGCCGCCTTCACCAAGGCTTAATGCCATTGGGAACATCCCGATTATCATTGCCAGTGCCGTCATCAATACAGGACGTAAGCGGGTAGTTGCCGCTTCCCATACTGCTTTTGCAGGTTCCATACCTTCACGCAAATTTTCCCGCGCGAATGTTACTACCAATATTGAGTTCGCCATTGCCACGCCAACGCTCATGATAGTTCCGAGCAATGCCGGCACACTTAGGTTTGTGAAAGATAAATACAACGCCCAAATAACTCCTGCCAGCGCGCCGGGAAGCGTCATCAGAATAATGAACGGGTCGAGCCAGCTTTGAAAATTAACGACAAGCAGAAGGTAAACCAGCGCTATGGCCATTAATAGTCCCACAAGAAGGCCATTGTAACTGGAACGCATGGTCTCTGCCTGCCCGCGGACGATGATGAAACTGCCTTTGGGCAATTCTTTTTTTGCTTTTTGAATAAGCGGGGTTATATCGCCAAGTACATCGCCAAGGCTGCGCCCGTCTGCGCCGGCATAGATGTCAATAACGGGTTGAACGTCATAATGAGAATAAACCGGCGATGTATTTGTTAACTTAAGGGAAGCAAGATTAGCAAGAATCTGCGTATTGTTTTCTCCCGGTTTGCTGCCTGTTATCGCCATAGAATTCAATGCATCAATGGAATTCATATTATATTCAGGAACACGGACATTCACTTTATATTGAACCCCGTTTTTCGGGTTGACCCAAAAGTTAGGCTGTGTTTGTCCGCTTCCGCTAAGGGTTAAAAGAACAGAGCCTGCTACATCGCGCTGCGTAAGTCCCATCAACGAAGCTTTTGTCCGGTCAACGTTAAATTGAAGGTTCGGCTGATTATTTGGCTGCTGAATTCGTGCATCAACAGCGCCGGGAATGCGGCGTATTTCAGATAAAAGTTTTGCCGCTATTTTTCGGTTTTTTGCTATGTCGCGCCCCGCTATTTGAATATCTATTGGCGCGGGAAGACCAAAATTAATGGTTTGGTTTGTTATATCGGAAGGAAGGAAATAAAACGTGTTTCCCGGAAATTCAGCATTTAATTTTTTCCTCAACGCTTTCACATAAGATTCCGTCGGCCTATGGTCTGCTTTTAGCGAAACCCAGATGTCGGCATCAGACGTCCCGACCAATCCGTTGTCGATATAGGTAAGGGGAACTCCGCCGCTCGGTATGCCAATATTATCGAGGATTCCCCCAAGCTCGTCCGGAGGAACAACACTCCGGATTACCTTCTCAACTTTGTCAACCACCTTCGCGGTTTCTTCAATTCGTGTGCCGGTGGCGGCCCTTACATGAAGCCTGAACTGCCCGGCATCGACAGTCGGGAAGAAATCCTGTCCGAGTAAAGGAAGAAGCAGCCATGTCCCTATTGCAAGGGCCAGAAAGACTGCGGCAAATTTACCACGGTTAGCCAGAACGGTTTCAAGTAATCTCCCATAACCTTTTTTAAATTTGGCAAACCGTTTTTCAAAGCCGGTTTGAATGGAAATAAAAGGTTTAAACAATGCCAGCGCTTTTGCAGGCTGTTCTTTATGTTCGCTGTACTTGGTGTTCCTGTAAAACCATTTTACCATCGTAGGGACAAGCGTCCGTGAAAGCAAATAGCTTGTCATCATTGCAAACACGACGGCTTCCGCAAGGGGAACAAATAAATACCGTGCTACACCGGACAAAAGAAACATCGGCAAAAAAACAATGGAGATGCTTAGCGTTGATACAAATGCAGGCAGGGCAATCTCCTGTGCGCCGTTTAATATCGCCTGCAGGGTTGGTTCGCCCCGTGCCAGATGGCGGTGTATATTTTCAATTTCAACAGTTGCATCGTCCACAAGTATTCCAACGGCCAATGCAAGACCGCCAAGCGTCATTAAATTAATTGTTTCTCCCAGGGCGCCGAGAATGATTATTGAAACAAGAATGGACAACGGAATGGAAGTAGCCACAATGAAGGTCGAACGCCATGTGCCGAGAAAAAGCAGAATCATAAGGGCAGTAAGTGCGGCGGCAATCATCCCTTCTTTAAGTACCCCGTTTATTGCCGAACGTACAAAAATGGATTGGTCGGCAAACTCTTTCACCTGGACACTTTCCGGAAGCGTAGGTATTATTCGCTGCATTGCCTTTTTTATTCCTTCAACAACCTGCAGTGTTGAAGCAGCGCCGTTTTTATATATGGTCAGTAAAACTCCGGGAATTCCGTTTAACCTGATTTCATTTTGCTGGGGAAGCGCACCAAAATACACCTGTGCAACATCATGTATTCTTATAACAGAACCATTTACTGTTTTAACCGGCAGTTCGTTAAGTTCATCAAGTATTGCAGGACTTGAGTTTAAAGATATGTCATATTCGGTTTTGCCTATTTTGGCTGTACCGCTTGGCAGAACAAGGTTTTGGGCATTAACAGCGCTTATTACATCCTGGGGCGAAAGATTTTTGGATTCGAGGGCCGGGAGGTTAATATCAACAGCAATTACAGGAGATTTACCACCGGCAGGAAAAGGAATTGATGCCCCGCGCACGGTGGACAAACCAATTTTAACCTGGTTCATTGCAATATCCTGCAACTGTTGCTCTGTTAATTGTTTGCTTGCCAGGCTGTATTGAAAAACCGGGACGGTTGAAGCATTGTATTGAATTACAAACGGCGGTGTAATACCCGGGGGAAGCGTTCGCAAAATAGTTTGCGCACTTGCCGTAATTTGGGCAGTCGCCCCGGATACGGATGCTCCGGGCTGTAAAAATACCTTTATCACACCGACCCCGCTGTAACTGGTCGATTCGATATGCTGAATATCGTTAACCAAAGTGGAAATCATTCTTTCATGGTTATAAACAATGCGCTGCTCCATTTCGCGCGCATTCAAGCCGTCGTACGTCCATACAACACTGACTACCGGGATATTAATTGAAGGCAGAATATCGGTCGGCATCCTAAGGAGCACAAAAGGGGTTAAAATAAAAATAATAAGAGCAGCTACCACAAATGTATAGGGCCTGCGTAATGCTAATCTGACAATCCACATAGTTTTATGTTTGGTTTTTTGTTTTCAATTCAGAATTTCTTCATTTTATTTCTCTTTACATTACAATGAAAATTATAAAAGACATTGTTATTCCTAAGAGCACCACATAGAGTATATCCGTTTAAAACAGAAAGTTGATTATTTGTAGCCATTTGTGTTTCATTTTACTTCCCTTTTACAATGCGGCTTTTATATGAAGCAAGATTCTTTTCAATTATTTTAAGTGTGGAGTACAATTCATTGATCTGATTTTCGGACAAATTATTCAACACAAGGGCGTTTGTCTTTTGAAATGCTTTTTGGATGTCAGGTAAAACATTCCTGGCCTTTTCGGTAATTACCAGCCCGTATTTTCTCCTGTCCTGCGAATTTTGCACCCGTTGCACATATCCATTTTCCGATAAGTAATCGATAATGCGCACCACGTGCACTTTGTCGCACGATAATTTCTCCGCGAGCTCCTGTTGGGTCAGGCTACCTTCGCCGGCTTCAATCAACATTATGGGCAAATAATAGCGTTCGATATCGAGATGGGCAAGGTTTTTATTGAGTATCGCCAGGAACATCCGGTGAATATTGCCTGTAATATGTCCAACAGGTGTTCCCGGGTTATCGTCTGATTGTTTCATTTTTCCTGAATTAAGTTTTGCAAATATAGTTACAATCATTAACTGTTAACACTGTTAACCATTAATTTTTAGCTATACTATAGGACATCTGTTTTAGAGTTTAAACGTCTCAACGCTAAATATTTTATTATAAGGGTTTGACAAATAAAAATAATTGCTTTACTTTGTAAGTAAATGATTACATACTTATTTTAGAAAGTTTAGAAATGGCACGAGAAACAACAGAGACAAGGCAAACACAAATTAAAAAAGCGGTTTTGGAAATAATTGCTGAAGAAGGTCTTAACAATATCTCTACAAGAAACCTTGCAAAAAGAATCGGGCTGACAGAAGGCGCAATCTTCCGGCATTTCCCTGCTAAACGCGATATAATAAAAGGAATAATGGATGATGTTGTCAATGATTTGATAGGAGCATTGCGAAATATTGTTTTGAGTCCCCTGAAAGCCGAGGAGAAATTGTTTGAATACCTGTGCCGGAATGTGAAATATTTTGAAGAAAATAATGGTATTATGATGTTACTGTTATCTGAAGCCACTTATTCAGGAGATAAAGAGCTAAAAGCCAAGTTAAATGAAATACGTACCGAACAAAAGCGGTTAATAATTAAGATGGTTAGTGATGGAGTTTCAGAAGGTGCCTGGGACAATGAGGTAAACCCCGAGGATTTTGCATTGCTCTATACAGGAATTCTGATCACATTTAATGTTGAATTGGTATTGAACAAAGATGGAGTGAATATAAATAGCTTTTGCAACCGAATGTATAACTTAATTTTGAAGTCGTTGAAGAAATAAAAAAATTTGCTTATTTAAGTAAGTAAGTGTGTACTTAATAATTAAAAGATAAAATATGGCATTAAAATTACAAGTGATCTTTTCCATTTCGATACTGCTCTATAGTCAGGCATATAGCCAGGAAATAAATAATATCGGAATGCTTTTCGATTCCCTGAAAACACATCCGGCAACGCAAGCTGATGAGATTCGGATTGAACAGGCAATTGCCGGAAAAACCCTGGCTTACAGTAAGCTATATCCCAACATCGACCTTTTTGGAAGGTACGATTATGCTTCAATTGCAACAGGAATGTTACCCGTTCCGCCAAACGACCTCATTGCAATGGTTAAAGATCCCTCAGTTGGGCAACCTTTCAGCGAAAATATATTCCGGATGGGCGCCACGATTTCCATGCCTGTTTTCGTCGCCTCAATTTTCCCTATGGCTGCCAAAGCGAAAATGATGGCACGTTCGGCTGAAGACCAAAAAACAATCAACCTGCTTAAAAATGAGGCTATTCTTGTTGGAGCCAATTCTAATCTTTGGTATATGCAGGCATTGGATCAGGCTTTGGAAAAGAAGAAGGCTTCGATGCTAAAAACCAAAGAATTTGTGGTGATGAAAGTTAACAATGGCCGCGCCCCTGAATCAGCTCTCCTGAATATTAGCAATGGCATTAATCAAATTGATATTTTAAAAAACGACCTGGCCTTAAAAAAGGAGGAAGTTACCGCAGTTATACAATCCCTGACCGGAGTTGCCCTTTCAGAACCTATAAAAATGGATCAGACTGGAACCTTTAAAGATGGAGAGTTAAAAGCGCTTGACCCTTTACGAAAAAAAGTGGAAGCCAACCGGCTGGGATACCGGGCTGAAAAGGAAAAACTCCTTCCGGCGTTGGTATTGCAGGGAAGTTACAGCAACAATTCGGGAAAAGCCTATAACAATGGGGTAAACATAAATAACGATTACACCACGGTTGGCGCTATTTTAAAAATCCCCCTTTTTGCAAAAGACCAATATGCACAGATTAAAAAGGGCAGGTTGGACTTTGAAGCTTCGCAAAACGAACTCGACCAGATGAGCCTGGAACTTAGCTCGCAGGCAACACAGTTGCAAAACAGCCTCACATTAATCGATAACTCCATTCAGTTGTATGAAAATAGTGTGAAAGAAAAGGAGCAACTTTTAGACATCGCCAAGGTGAGTTACCAATCGGACCAAATGACCATGGAAGATTACCTGAAATACGAGGATGACGTGATCCTCGAAAAATCGAAGCTGTTTAAAGCCCAGGCTGATAAATGGCAAACATTAATGAAGTTGTGTGTAATTTATGGAAACAATATAGAGGAGATTGTAAAATGAAAAAGAATACAATAATTTGGACAATTGTCGTTTTAGCGCTGATCGTCGGAGGCATTCTGGTGGTGAAAAATGCAAAAAAACGGGATGCAGAAGCACCTGTTGCAAAAACGTATTCGATGGTGGTATCAACCATGAAACCTGAACTCAAAGAGGTTACCCTTACCTTGCCTTATCTGGCCATTGTTCAGAACGATCAGGATGTAGTTATCTCATCAAAAATAGCTGCCCGTATTGAGTCGCTGAAACCAAGCAGTACCAGTGTTTCCAGAGGACAGGTCATTGTCAGGCTCGACAATACCACAATCGAAAGCGGCAAACAAAGTATCAAAGCTCAAATTTCGGCAGCAAATACTGAACTGAAAAATCTTCAGGCCACCCATAAACGAACCCTTGAACTATTGGCTGCAAAGGGCGCTTCCATCGAGCAATCGGAAATGGAAGAAAGCCGGATTGCCGAAGCCGAATCGAAAATTGAAGCGTTGACACAGTCTTTGAAAGACGTGAACAACAACAGTTCTTATGCAGCCCTGACTGCACCGGTATCCGGAATTATTTCGAAAACAATGCTCAACGTTGGCGATATGGCCATGCCTGGAATGCCCATCGCTATCATCAGCGCTAAAAATGGTTCGTACCTGAAACTTAGCGTGCCAACCGATCTGAAAGTGTTCGGGGTAACCATCAACGACAAAAGCTATCCGGCCGTTGCCCTCAACAGCACATTCAATAGTCTGGCTGAATACAAAGTGATCGACAGTGACCTTGTCCTGATGACCGGCCAACGGGTCGAGGCAAATGTTGAAGTCTTTAAAGGACAAGCAATTAAATTGCCATTTGATGCGATTTTAGACCGGGATGGTAAAAGTTATGTTTTTGTAAAGAACAACGACAAAGCAATTGCTACTGAAATTAACATCCTGCAATCCGGCGAAGATGGCGCTGTAGTGAGCAATAACGAACTTGAAGGGAAAGAAGTAGTTGTTGCCAAACAAGATATTCTTTTAACACTTCTTGGCGGTGCAAAAATTAAAACAGAGGAGAGATAATTATGTTTGAATATTTTTATAAACGTCCGTATTTACTTTATTCACTTATTGCCGGCTTTTTTATTGTGGGTGTAATTGCTTTAATAACACTGCCCAAAAATTTATATCCCGATTCAACGCCGCCACAAGTAATAGTAATAACAAAAGTGCCGGGTGCAACTGCGCAGGTTGCTGCCAACATTGTTTCAAAACCGATAGAGCAGGAAATAGCACGTATAGGATTGGTAACAGATGTCAGTTCAATTAATGTAGCCAACTTTTCAATTGTTAAGGCAGAATTCAGTTATGAAAAGAAGCTTAATGAAGCGGCTGTTGATGTAGCCAATGCTCTTTCAATTGCAAAAGGGGTTTTACCGCCGGATGTAAATCCGGCAATTTATACTGCCGGGGACTTTGTTCTGCCGGTAGATGTAATTTCACTTTCTCCGAGAAACGATAATATAACTCTTGGCGATATCAGAAAAATAGCAGACAGTTATTTAAAACCATATTTGCTTAGTAACCCCGATATAGGCAATGTCGAAGTTTTTGGCGGGTATGAAAGTTCGATTAATATTGAAATAGATCCATTCAAGGCAAAAAAATATAATATTAATTTCGATAAAATTGCCAAAGCCTTACAAGCGATAAACCGTGATATACCGATAGGATTCATTAAAGGTGAAAACAGTTTTTACACGTTAACTTTTTACGGCGAAAAAGATGAGGTCGAAAAACTAAAACAAATTGCCGTGATGCCAAATGTAAGGTTAAATGATATTGCAAATGTAAGCTGGAGCTATGCAAAACGCACAAGCGGATATATCGGCAACGGAAAACCGGCGATAGCATTAGCAATTCAAAGAGCCCCGGGAGGAAGTGTTCTTGATGTAAGCAATGCTGCCAGGGAAGAGATGAAAAAGCTTCAGGCAAAGTATCCAAATATAAATTTCGATATTTCCGATACACAACGCGATCTTATTGAACTCTCGAACAAGAATATGCTTGCCGCACTTCGGGATGCAATCTTCTTTACATTGCTTGTTATACTTTTCTTTCTGGGAAATTTCAGGGCAATAATTGCTGCCGCGGTTTCGATCCCAATGGTTTTCTTTTCAACAATAGCTTTAATCTGGTTGACGGGCGGCAGTCTTAATATTGTAATTTACACTGCCATAATCCTCGCACTGGGCATGTTAATGGATGATGCCGTTGTAGTACTGGAGAATATTGAGCGGCATCTTAACGAGTTAAAAGAGGATTTACAAACGGCCATTCATAAGGGAACAAAAGAAGTTATAGGCCCGATCTGGTCCGGCACGATGGCTACGATCGCCATAGTGTTCCCGCTTATGTTTGTTGGCGGCTTTCCACAAAAAATATTTCAACCGCTGATAATGACTTTAATTATCGCACTCTTGATTTCCTTTTTCTTATCCATCACATTTATACCCAAACTCTCAGAATTCCTTTATAAGAAAGGAACCGACAAAACAAAGGCAGAGTTATGGTTCGACAAAGTGTATAATAAATCAATCGGCAGTTTAGTTGAACCGTATGTAAGTGTTATTAAATTTTCAAACCGCAGGAACAGAAAATGGCGTCGCGTTGCTCTCACTCTGGGCGTAGTGATTCTTTTTGTTTTCAGTTTAAGAACAATAATGCCGATCATAGGGAAAGATGCAATGCCGCCAATGGATACCGGTATTATCAAAGCACAGGTAATGTTTAGTTCAAATTCAACAACAAACAGCGCCGAATCTAAAGTAGAACCTTTCCTGAAATGGCTGCATCAACAGCCGTGGGCTATAAAAAGCTCTGTTGCTTTTGGAACCGAAACTGGCGTCCTCAGCCTTGGAAGCGGTAATTTACCTGCTGAAGCAACCATCACAATCTACTGCGTTAACCGCTTTGACAGAAAAATGACTATATGGCAAATCGAAGATATTATCCGCGATAAACTTTCGCATTTAGAAGGGATTAAGAAAAATGACGTTTATGATTTCGGCGCTACTGCACTTTCAACTATCAAAGCAACATTAGATGTAAGAATAAAATCGCCCATGGTAGATGGCCTTTCTGAAAAATCTCACGAAATAAAGAATGTATTAAAGGATATTAAAGGGCTTACTTCTGTTTCTTCAAGCTGGGATAAGGATTTTAGCGAAATTGTATTGAACATTGATGAAAACAAAGCATTGAGCTACGGGATAACCCCTTACGAAATTGCTATGCAAATACCGGTAAGAGGACAGGTTGTTGGGCTCAACGCCGACTATCAATCATTAAACGCACAGGTTGTAAGACTTTATTTAAAGGGGAAGTTCAGCGAGAATGAACAAACGCTTCGGTTACTGCCAATCCAAACGCCTATGGGAGAAATTCCGCTTGAACATCTGGCGGCTTTTTCAAAAAATTTAACTTTTGCAAAAATCGAACGTGATAAAATGCTGTACAGTATTGACGTGAACGGATACCGGGCCAACCGACCTGTAAGCCATTTAACCGATGACGCAGAAGCAGCGCTTTCAAATATCAAAACTGATGATGATATAATCATAAGCCAGGAAGGCGATATTGCACAAATACAGGATAGTTTTACACGTATGATAAAAGCTATGAGTTTGGGCATAGTTCTTTTATTAATGGTTCTGATTTCATTCTACCGTTCGCTAAAAATGTCATTCATTATGATTGCCGTTTTACCTCTTTCAATGATTGGCGCAAGTTGGGGAATGTTGTTGTTTCATAAACCAACCTGTGTACCGAGTCTGCTTGGAATATTGCTGCTCTTTGGTATCATAATAAAGAATGCCATTCTGCTTATTGACTTCTACCGGAAACATAAGGAAAGCGGCGAAACTCCGTTTGAAAGTGCCATTGAAAGCGTCCGTGTTCGTTTCCGTCCGGTTATGATGACAGCGTTCGGAACGATTGCCGGAATGATTCCCATCGCCCTTGAACAAGCGGTTGGCTTGGAACGATTGAGTCCATTGGCCGATGTCGCAATCGGGGGGCTTTTAATAGGAACACTGTTAACATTGATTTACGTTCCAATGTTCGCATATATTGTTGATACTAAGAAAGGAAAAATAAAAACGGTTGCTGAGATAGAATAAAATATTTAACAGCTTCCAGCATCATTCCCATGTTCATGGTTGAAAGAATCGTTTTGTCACCTGCTTCATACACCGATGAGGTACAGGGCATTAATGTTGAAAACTCAGGATTCGTTGCGAGCATCATCGATGCTGTTTTTGCCTGGCAAATGTTGTAAACAAGTACTTTCCGTTGAATGGGAAAACCTTTTGGTTCAACGATCTCGTGATAAATATAGGTTTGGAGCAAGGCCAGACTATATTTATTACAAGCAGCTTCAACCCGTCCGGCAATTTGTTCCGCAGTCAGGCTGCTTTCTGTTTGGTGCATGACCATTCCTATCATTTCATTGTTTGACATGATTTTTTGTTTTTAGATGGTAACCGTTTTATCCGCCCAAACCACCAACTCCACGCAATCAACCATAGTTGAAATGGGGCAAGCATCGGTGCTGTCCAGATGACGTGATTTTAAACATGTGCCACAAGCCAAAATTTCACAACCATATTTACAAAGGTTTTCAGATGATCACCAACAATGTATTTTATAAGCTCCACCTCCAAACCAGTATCATAATCAGAAAGGTACTACCGTAAATGATGGGTATCAGATAATGTGGGTTGCCTGTTTTTTCAAGTTCCTGTTTTTGATTTAGCCGTTTCACAACATTGAAGCTCAACCAAACACCGACAACAATAACCAAGGCCAAAAGAATTGATACAACGAAATTGACCCAAAAGGGTATTTGTTGCAAAACGATCTGTCCGTCAATAATTTTTTGAGCAGTTGAAATGCCCGAAACATCATCGAACAGATGTTCGAAATACGGTATTCGCGAAGTTGACTTTAAAATAGCTTTGTCGAGATGCGCTGCGGCAATGATTGGAACGAATGCGATCCCATAATTCAGAAAGTAATCTTTAATTTTTAGGGTAGCCCCGGTTAATCTGGAAATCACAAAAGGCAAAAGCCAAATAATCAATGGAATTATAGTGAAAATTACCGAACCTTTGATGAAACCGGTCAGGAACTTGTTGTTCAAGGCCATTGGCTTAATAATCATGTTGGGGAAATAGTTCAGGAGCTTATTCGTTACCGTCCATTCCGACCAGATTTCAGAAATTACAAATCCGGAAACCACCAATACAAAAACCATTTCAGCCATTTTTAACGGTTTCAGCCTGAACAAATCATTGGCGAAACCGATACGGTTAAACTGTGGATTGGGCCTGTTGGCATTGGGTTCTGACTGGTATTTACCGCATGTTTTCAGGCAACCGGCACACAATATACATTCAGAATTATCGGTAATGTTTGCCGGATATAAATCGACCCCACAACTCTTAAAGTTTAAATTGTATTGATACTTTTTGTGAATGCAGGATTTGTCCTTACAGGTATCGCAAAGGCTTTTGTTTTTAACCCGGTAACCGAAGAATGCAAGTCTTGAATACAGCCCCAACAAATAACCAACCGGGCAAACATAGCGACAAAAAGTATTCTTTTCATAAATACTGCCAACAAGTATTGAAACTCCAACAATAGCTAAAAGATAAATTGCCATAAAGAATGGGTTGCGATGTATGGCAAAACCCTGGATTCCTACAAAAAGGATCATGATGTAGAACACAGTAATTGCCCATCCGGAGAGTAGCCATGACGGGCGTTTCCGCTTTAACCCGATTTTAGCGAAGAAAGTTGTAATGATCTCCACGGGACAGACCATGCACCAAACCCGCCCGAAAAAGATTGCCCCAATCACGATGGCGGGCCACCAGTACGACCACACAATCAGATTGCCAAGATTTGTATTCCGCAACTGGTTCAGAAAAGCGGCATCGGTTGAGTAGGCTGTCAATCCCACGACAATTAAAATGATGTACGCAATTAATGAAATGTATTTCAATGAAAGGGGAAAATACCATTTGGCAAGCAGGTTGTTGATTTGCTTCATCGTTAACGATTATATGATTTCTGAATTGTATAATCGAAAGAGAATTTGCCTGCCCCGTAAATGATCAGGTATATTAACAACATGGTCATTGCAAAATCAGTACGGTATTCGTGAGCCATCGACCAAAATCCTTTGTTCATCAGGATTGGGATTTTGGTAGTAACCAGCGCTGTTGCCATGATGATAAGTAAAGGGATGGATGCCAATCGGGTCAGTAACCCAATGATTACTAAAACCCCGCAAACAATTTCAAAGGTGGCAACAAATGCGGCCAGAAACTCAGGATTGGAAAATCCGATTTTTTCGAAACGTCCGGTACCTACCAATTCAGGAAACAGGAACTTTTGAATCCCTTCGGACAGAAACACAAGCCCAACAATCAGGCGTGGAATCAAAGTGCGGTTATCACTTGTTGCGATGATTAAAATATTCCAAAATTTCATCTGTTTATAATTTGTTTTTTAATTGTCAGATGGAACTCGCCATCCGCCAGATGGAGGATTCTTCTGTGTCCTGATCGGGATGGTTCGTTTCATAATTAAAGTTTTAAATGATTCCCAAACCCAAAGCAAATGAAATAAAAATAAGCATTACGGCCACAACAAGTTGAATAAATCGCAGGGTGACCTTTTTGAGCAATTTGCTGCCAATTAAAGCGCCTGAAATGGCCGCCAATGTTGCTGAAATAAGCAAAGTAAGGTTTTCGTGCAGATTGGCCGCAGTAAACCGCGAGGCATAAACCGTTAGCCGGGTAAAGTCAACCAAACAGGCAATCACCACCCCGGTGGCAATGTATGCTTCCTTGTTTAAACCGCTTTTTATCAGGAATGAGCTACGGATAGCCCCCTGTATTCCTGATAAACCACCAAAGAAACCACTTAACGCACCACCCAACATCAATTTATCTTTACTGAATTGCAGTTTTTGAAACGATGGCGAAATTTCGAGTATTGAAAAGGTGATTAACAGCACGGCGATGATCAGTTTTACCGGAGTAATCTCAAAATCCTTTCCCCATAACTGATATTCATACAATGTTGGTAATACCGTAATTTTAAGAAGCAACCATGCCCCTAAAAAAGAGGCTAAAATTGCAGGAATTCCAAATCTGAGCAAGACAGCTTTGTCGGCTTTCTTACCCACTAAAGCAATTTTAAACAGATTGTTTGAAAAATGTACAACACCTGTTAATGCTATTGCAACGTCGATGGGAAAAAAGATTGCAAACACAGGGGCTAAAATAGTTCCAAGCCCAAATCCGGAAAAAAAGGTGAGAATGGCAGTTATAAAGGCGGCAATTGCAATGATAATGATTTCCATATTTTAGCGTTTCTTATTTTCTGACCGGGGATTGCCTCTCAACCGGAGTTTTAACAGTTACATAAGCAACCTTTTCCAAAGCATGGCAAGCCAAACAATTTGCAGTAAGCGCATTAAATGCCTGTGTAAACTGTGTGGTATCCCTGCTTGCAATGGCGCTGTCCATTTCGGGCAAAGCAACGTTTAAAAAGTTTTGTGCCGATTCGGCCCTTTTTGGCCTCCTCTCCAACCCGTTTTCGATGGCAACCTTTATTTTTTCCGACTGATAGGAAGCATATTCCCAGTTTTCGTCCTTTCCGGCCCAGTACAATTCCTGGTATCGATAGCCGGTTTCAACCATGGCTATATCGAAACCCCGCAGATGTTTGGCAATGGTTTCGAATTTCTGGCTCTCATCTCCCTTTAACCATCCATCAGTCCCTGATGCTTTATTGTCGTCCCGGCTGTTACAGGCAAACAGAAATATAACCATCGACAGGCAAAGTATTCGAATAATTGTCTTCATTTCCATTTAGTTTGATTGTTATAAAAGTAAATGGTTTAACCAACACAGCGATGGTCAAATAAACTGTTAAAATGGTATTATTGAAAATGTTTCTCCCGAAATTGGATAGGGGTCAGTCCTTCGGCTTTTCTGAAGAACTTTACGAAATTGGAAGTGTCGGAAAATGACAGGATTTCGGCAATTTCATTCACCGAATTGTCGGTATGCAAAATGTAGCGTTTGGCTTCGAGCAGAATTTGCGCCGTAATGATTTCGCTGGCGCTGCGGTTGGTTTGTTTGCGGCAAACAGCATTCAGGTTCTGTGGCGTTGTGTTCAGCAGATCGGCAAACTGGTTCACTTTGTGTAACCGTGGACATTCTTTCACCAAAAGTTGGCGGAATTTGTCGAAAGTAGCTTGGGGCAAACCTGATTGATGAGGCTGATCTTCGGATATCTGAAGTAATTTACCCAGCAAGGCTTTTAGCAAGCCGTGAATAATTGGTTGGGAGTAGCTGGCATTCCGGTTGTATTCATTCAAAATCTCATTCAGGAGTACTCCCGGAAATTGCCCGGACTTTAATTCAATCCGGGTAGTCTTGGTTAACTGGTGAACGAGTTCCAGCAAATCACTCTCTTTTAGCGCATCAAATTCAGCTTCTTTAAACAGGATCACAAAACCTTTGGGAATGGAAGTGAACTGCCAAAAGTGTAACTGTCCCGGTTTAAGAAAGTAAAACTCAGGAGAAGCAACCAGGTATTTTTCCGATTCGATGCAATGAAAACCTTCGCCTTCACTAAGGAATATCAGTTCGTAATATTCGTCGTGCTTGTGCGGTTTGGTTTTCTTGATCTGTTCTTTGAACCGGGAAATCTTAAAAGTCAACCCACCATCCAGTTTATTCTTCGTATCGATCTGTTTGTTCTCCATATTTCAAACTATTTTATATCAAGTCTACTACGAATAAATATCAGGAACAAAGAATAGTTAACTTTTATTAACTATTCTACTTTTGGCACCTTGCTGATAATGAATAAATAAAAATAAGAAGTTATCTTTATGCAAATAGTGAATAATTCGTCTAACAAATTAGAACACACAAATGAAACGTAAATCTGGTTACATTATCGTTTTAAGCCTTTTATTTATATCGATGCTTTTAAGCATTCCCTCACGAGGGCAGGAGAAATCTGATAAGGGCGAACTTGATTGGGCAAAACTGAATGCCGGTTTTAAAGGTGCAACTTTCGTTCGAAACACGAAATCATGTTTAGAATGCCATGACGATGTTCATGGGAAATACATGGAAACAGCACATGGACGCGCGTTTGGGCTAAATCCGAAAGGTTCGCTGGAAGCTGCCAATTGCGAAGCTTGTCATGGCCCGCGTAGCAAACATGCAGAAGAGCCCGACCAAAGCCTGAAATTTTCGGTGGAACAATACAGCGCGGTTTGTATGCAATGCCATCAGGGAGGCGAGCGTATGCATTGGAAAACCAGTTTGCACAAAACAGCCGAAGTAGGTTGCGTATCCTGCCATACTGTAATGGAAAAAAAGTCGCAGTCTGCATTGTTGGCAAAAACGAATCAGTTGGAACTTTGTTCGAGTTGCCATAAAGATGTTGCGGCCAAAATGAGCAGAAATTCACGCCATCCGGTTAAGGAAGGTAAAGTTGATTGCTCCTCTTGCCATAACCCACACGGCGCTCCCGGAAGTGGAATGCTGGTGAAAGGCAACGTGAACGAGACTTGCTACAGTTGCCATCAGGAAAAACGTGGACCTTTCCTTTGGGAACATGCTCCAGCCCGTGAAAACTGCATGACTTGTCACGACCCTCATGGCACCAATAATAAAAGTTTGCTCGTTACACAAAGCGCTACCTTGTGCATAAGTTGCCACCAATATGGCGGGCATGTCAATGAATACCGTTATAACAGGGTAAGTACACCAAATGGTAATGGCTGTGTTAATTGCCATATAAGCGTACATGGTTCCAATCACCCTTCAGGTACAAAACTAACCAGGTAATTAAGGAGGAGATAAAAATGAAAAAATCAACATACTTAGCATCAGCTTTACTTTTTTGTGCATTTACTATTAATGCTTTAGCGCAAGATTCAACCAAGGTCAATGTTGGGATTACTCCTGGCGTCAGTTTGATCAATATAGATAACAATTCAAGTAAGTTCAACGAATATCGTGATCTTCGGGATGGGTTCTATTTGGACAACTTAAATTTTAACCTTTTTAATCAGAAAAACGGTTTGTTTATAGATGTCGAAGCCAATAAAGTGCTTCGAAAAGATCAGGATGCACTATTTCGTATTGGCAATGTAAAAAGCCGCTGGAATTTGGTGGTCAATTACAGCGGTACGCCGCATCAGATCAGTAATAAGGCGATGACACCGTATCTCGATGGCGGCAACGGACTTTACACATTATCGGCACTTTCAGGCATAACAAAGGACGGAAATGATGCTACCGGTACACCTTCACTTGTACCTACCACCAGTCAAATGGCAATAAACGATAACATTCTGGCCAAATACATGAGTTCGCCATTGGTGTTGCCGGTTAAACTTGGAACCCAGCGCGACCGGACATCTGTAGCTTTAAGTTTACCGGATTTCAAGGGATTAAAAATTGGCGTCAATTTTATGAATGAGCAAAAAAATGGTACCCGTTATACGAATGGAACCATTGGAGACAGGCCTCCCCGTACGCTCAACGTTCAAATACCTGACCCTATAAAATACAATGTCAGCGAGATTCACGCGAATGTTAATTTTAACAGGAAATTCTACCAGCTTAAGTTGGATTACCTCTTTTCTAATTTCACCAACAAGATAGCATCATCACGCTGGCAAAATCTCTTTTTTGCTCCGGATGCCGGTAAAGATTATATTGCTACGGTAGCTGGAACGCCACGAAATGTTTCGAACTTTGGGCAACGTGCACTTGCTCCTGACAATTTTTCAAACAACATTACGTTTTCTGCAGGCATTGATTTACCGTTCGACAGTCGTTTTAATGCTACTGTTGCTTTGGGAAGCATGAAACAAAATCAGGAATTGTTGCCATATAGTTACAGTACTCTTGGCGGTGATTTGTTAGCAGGTGTCGGGGATGGTAAGAACTGGAACGATGTAAGTAAACTCCCCCGCCTCCGGGCTGAAGCAGATATGCGCACGGTTAGGTTCGATATGGAATATACCATAAATCCCATCAAGAGGCTTAATGTCAGGGCCTACATGCGTTATTATAAACTCGATAACAATACGCCTACCGACCAGTGGAGGTATGTGACCCAGGATGCGGCCAATACCAATGGTACTGTGAGCCTCTTAAACGAGCGGTATAATCTTGCATATTCGTACGGGAAACAGAAATATGGGATTGACTTAAAACACTATCTGCCTTTCTGGCACACCAATATTGGAGTGAAAGTTGCAAAAGAAAATATCACCCGGGATTTCCGTGAAGCTGATACTGATGAAAGTATTTTGGAAGCATCACTACGTTCAAGGCCAACTAACCGGCTTTCTTTAACAGCCAGCTTTCTGTATGGTGACCGAAATGGGGAGGATTACAACTCCAATGTCACCAGCCAAAGTTATTGGTACGATTTCGAGCGTGCAAAGGCTGATCATGATAACCCCCAATTCCTGTTTGCAAACCATCCTGATCTCCGGAAATATGATGTATCTGACCGGAAACGTAATGAATTTAAGTTTGCTGCCACTTACATTGCCTTTGATAAACTGGACTTGAGCGCATCCTATCGCTTTAACAATACCGATTATGAATCAAACGTTCAGGCTGTTGCTCCAATGGCAAACACGAACGTTCCACTGCCCAAACCAAGTGATGCCAACGTTAAGACACCTGGTCAGCAATTAGGACTGCTCGATGACAAAAGACAGAATGTAACGGTAAATATTCAATTTATGCCAAATGAAAAATGGACACTGTCACTGTTTGCCGACCGGGAATTTGCCAATTACGACCATCGCGGGATTTATTTCAATGAGACAGCACGTAATGAGCCAACCAGTGCCGCAATTCAGCCTGCCAATCAGTTAGGGCCATGGTCAGATCCCAATCGCATTTTCAATACGATTACTGATGAGGTTACCAGTTCTTTTGGTATGGGTCTGAATCATGAAATTATTCCTGGCAAACTGCGTATGGAATCTGATTTTAGTGTTTCCTTAGCCAGCGTTGAAATGGATTACAGCGGTTATGGCTCCGATGCTACATTTATTGGTCAGCCATGGGAAACATTCCAGTTTGGTTTTAATGATCCTGAAGAGAGAAAGTACAATCAATACATATTCAATATTTCGTTAGAATATAATGTTTTGAAAAATCTGATTGTTGGATTACAGTATAGCTACGATCAATATTCAATTAAGGATTGGTCTCAAGGAACAGAAAGCCCATGGGTTGAGCAAGTTGGCAGCGATTATTTTCTACGCGATACTTCGCGGGACAACCGCCAGGGTAACCGTTTAATTACAATGGGCAATTACCTTGCTCCAGGCTACAGTGCCCACATGGGATTTTTAACTTTAGCTTACCGGTTTTAATACTTCTGTTATTTTTAACAGCAATAATAAAGGCTGAACAGTTCATTTTGTTCAGCCTTTATTTTGTTATAATGAGGGCGTTTCAACTATTTGGATCAAGTATCACCAAATGATTCACCTTATATCCCGGTTGCCAGTTCCTCCATCATTTGCGTGAATGTTTTAAACAGATTTGATGCCTGGACATACAATTCCTCATTCGATTTAACAGCCTCCAGCATCATTCCCATGTTCATGGTTGAAAGAACCGTTTTGTCGCCTGCTTCATACACCGATAGGGTACAAGGCATGAAAGTTGAAAACTCAGGATTCGTTGTGAGCATCATCGCTGCTGTTTTTGCCTGACAAATGTTGTAAACAAATACTTTCCGTTGAATGGGAAAACCTTTTGATTCAACGATCTCGTGATAAATATAGGTTTGGAGCAAGGCCAGACTATATTTATTACAAGCAGCTTCAACCCGTCCGGCAATTTGTTCGGCAGTCAGGCTGCTTTCTGTTTGGTGCATCACCATTCTTATCATTTCTTCGATTTGCATGATTTTTTGTTTTTAAAAGGTTACCGTTTTATCGGCCCAAACCACCAATTCCACACAATCGACCATTGTCGAGATAGGGCAGGATTCGGTGCTATCCAAATGCCGGGATTTCAGGCAGGTTCCACAGGCCAGGATGTCGCCACCTATTTCAACGAATTTCCTTAATTGCTCGTCAACATTGTACTTTTCATGGGTCAAACCTTCACATTCAACGGCTTCGCCCATTAAAAACAGTTTTACTTCATGTCCCGTTTTCTTTGCGGTAACGGCAAAACGGAAAGCATTCCATGCCTTTTCAAACTCTTTGGTCTCAAGGATAATTCCAATTTTCATTATAGTATTGTTAAAATGTTAATACTTTATCGCTGTCAACCACCCATTCAGTTAGCTCGGCCATGGTGCTTATTTCTGTCCCTTCGATTAGTTGGACGGTTTTCAGCCCCCTGGTTTCGGCACACGATCCGCAGATTTTCACTTTTGCCCCTTTTCTGAGCGCAAGTATCAACATACGCTCAATGTTGTAATACCCATTTGGCGTGGTTTGGTGGGCAATGGCACAATTGGCTGCGTCTGCCATTAAAAAGATTCTCACTTCAACCGTTTCGTGGTCTTTGCCGAGTTGGTTCGCCAATCGTAACGCGTTGTACGCTTTTTCTGTTCCGTAAGGAGCATCATTGATCAGGATTAGAATTTTCATTTTGATTAATTTTTGATTATGAAATTTTATTTTTTATCTCTTCGAATTCCTCTTTGGTGATTTCTCCTTTTGCATATCTTTTTTTGAGAATTTCCATGGGAGTTTCATTTCGTGTCGTTGGGTTATTATTCTTATAAAGAAGAACTACCAATACAGTAATCAATACAATAGTTAGGAAGGGTATGAACCACATTCCCCAACCCATTCCACAAAATTGTCCGGTCATCATAGTTCTTAAATTTTAAGGTTATTGAATAATTTTGAGTATTACTTTTCTTTCAAAATAATTTCCGATCATTCCTTCCTGTGCATTACCTTTCACGCTTTCACCTTTAGTCAGCATTACCTGCAATTGCATTTCAGCATCCTTTGCATTACTTAATGGCTGAATGGTCATAGGTAAACTTGTGATATCAGCATTTTCATAACCACTAAGTTTATCACCAACCAAGCGACACGATATGGGTAGATTTACATCCCAGCCGGGCGCAAATTTTGAAAGTGAACTTGTTCCGATAGTTGTCGGGTCAATATAGAGCCAGGCATTACGATACGGGGCAGAAACTAAATTATCTTTTTTTCTTCCGATAATGGTGAGAACTGTTTTTTGTTCCCATCTTTTTGTTTCAATTAAAAATGTCCCGTCCGGTTGCTTGAATGATTTTTTGGTGTCTTTGTCCAGAATGTCGATGATGGTTTTGTCATCGTCATTCCATTGACCGTTGTTGGCATGGCAAGAGAGGCAATTTTTGGAATTGCCTAGGATGCCCACTGCTGGAGGGTAGGCATTAGCTGTGCTGATTCCAAATGAAGTAGATGATTTACTGAATTCAGGATGATAAAATACCTGTTGTTTTGTAAAGATGCTAATAGCAACAATACTCAAAACAATAATCGAAAAGGCAATTAATTTTTTCATGGATATATTATTAATAATTGTTTACTTTCAATAATTTCATGATAAAATGTATTTTAACCACTAAATGTTATTTAACTGGTTAATTGTGCGATAAATCAAATTCAATGAATCAATGCTACCGTTTTCAATCCCCTTTTCAAAATCAATTCCATTCTGCGCCATTGAATTGGTTAAATGTGCAAAGCAGATAATGTTTTTCTTTCTTGCTATACCGAATGCATACAAGGCCGAAGCTTCCATTTCAACCGCAGTTACACCAAGATTCTTTGCATTTTCAATAGATGCTATTGTTTCACGATATGGTGCATCAGTTGTCCAACTTGTACCTGGTTCAAGTGATGTTTCTGTATCAGCAAATAAGATAGAAAGTGAATTGTATAAATCTTTGTGAATTGCTACGGCTTTGTCAGGTGGGAGGTAATGATAACTTGTGCCTTCATCACGCAATGCAGATTCGATAAGTATAAAACGCGAATTATTTTTTGTAGGATTTATAATACCAGCCGATGTAATGCTTATTAACAATTGGCAACCTGAAACAAATAATTGTTCGGCTAATAGCACTGCAAACGAAGCTCCTACTGCATTGCCAATAATGCCAATGGTCTGTTCGTTATAGAGGAACCTGTATAGATTTGTATGGTAACAAGCCCAATATTTATCCAATTCAGCTTGATTTGTTTTTAGCAAATATTTAACTATATCTCCGTCTGGGTCGAGGACACACACCTCCGGGATATTGCCTTCCGGAATGTTTTTTTGTCGCCTCGCTTCTCGTAGAAGATTTTCGGGAGTAAAAACAGAGGATTCGTTAAAGTTCTTTTGGTCAAACATAGACTAAATGGATTACTGGTATCGTAATAGATTACCTTGAAGAATTTAAAATGTTAATACGATTTTATTTTTACGGATCAGAGCATACAGATCAGCTAAAGAAGAAAATGTGCAAACCTGTGGCTCTTTATTATTCCGGCTTCGTAAGCAAGTTCCGCAGCCCAGAATACTGCCGCCATTGTCCAAAAATTTATCAGCTTGCTCTTTCAGGTCATTATTTGTTTTTACCATGCTATCCAATTCGACACCTTTGCCAAGTAAAAAAATACTCACCGAATCGCCCTGATTTTTCGAGTAATTGGCCAATCGCAAAGCATTCCAAACTGTTTCGGTATCGTTGGAATAAATAACCATTCCGATAGAGGTTTGCGAACCTGAATCCGGAGTAGGTGATTTGGCATAAGTTCCATAAGTGAATACACATGCCAAGAAAACCAGTAGAATAAAATGTTTCTTCATAGATTGATTTTTGATTGATTTTATAATGAGAGTTTTTTAACAGCATTGACAAGCGCTTCGACGGCAAAATCTATTTCTTCAGTTGTCGTAAGTTTTCCGGTTGAAATCCTAACTGTTGCAGCGGCAGTCCTGAAGTCGATGTTCATTGCCTGAAGGACGGACGAAATGGTTGTTTCTCCGGAATGACAGGCTGAACCGGTTGAAATTAATACATCGCTGCTGATGAATGAAGCCAGCGTGTGCGCACTGACTTTTTCGAAAGCCACGCTCAGCGTATTGGGCAGGCAATTTCCAAGATCGACGTTTACATGAACCTTATTGCCGAGTTGTGAAACCAAACCGCGAAGCAGCCTGTCGCGCGAAAGTTGCATATTATACTGATTTTGTTTGAAGTCGCGCATCGCCACTTCGCAGGCTTTCCCAAGTCCGACCGTGTGAATGACATTTTCTGTTCCCGGACGGATGCCTTTTTCCTGTCCGCCACCATGCATCAGGTTTTCGATGCGGGTTCCCTTTCGGATGTACAACGCTCCGATACCTTTGGGCGCATACAATTTATGTCCGGCTATGGTTAGCAGGTCAACCCCAAGTTTATCGACATCGGTTTCAATTTTACCAACCGACTGGGATGCGTCGGTATGAAAAACAATATTGTTTTTCCGGGCAATTGCCCCGATTTCCTGAATAGGCTGAATCGTTCCAACTTCGTTGTTGGCGTGCATAATGGTGATCAGGATCGTATCTGGTCGGATAGCCCCTTTTATCTGTTCAGGATTAACCCTGCCATACTGATCGACCGGAAGATATGTGATCTCAAACCCTTGTGAACTCAGGTGTTTGCAAACCTCGGTTACTGCCGGGTGTTCGATTTCCGAAGTAATAATGTGCCGCCCTTTTTCGCTGTTTGCCCAGGCAATTCCTTTAATGGCCAGGTTGTTCGATTCGGTGGCACAACTGGTAAAATAGATTTCTTCCGGCTGGCAGTTGATCAATCCTGCAACTTGCCCCCGTGCTTTTTCAACAGCTTCTTTATTGCTTCGCCCGATTGAATAGGAGCTGGAAGGATTTCCGTAGAACGATTCAATATACGGGATCATTTCTTTTGCAACCTCAGGATCGATGGGGGTGGTGGCGTTATAATCGAGGTAAATAGTTTTTTTCATAATCGTTTATTTTAATTGCTTCAATAGCTACAAAACTTCCCTTGTCATATCCCGGAATTGGTATTTCTTCTTTCACGGGCTGCATAGTGAACAGAGTCTGACATGTATTGAAAGTTGTAAAACCGCTCAACCGAAGCTGTTGGATTGATTCGGATATTGTATGAAATTGTGCGCTTTTATAAACATCACTATCTGACATTTCCATGTATTTTTGGGCAGCCTCACCTTCCTTGTGCAATGTTCCTATGATCAGTTTTCCACCAATTTTTAGTATCCTGAATATTTCCTGATACACTTTCACCGCGTCTTCTACAAAAGGGTCAACTGCTACCATAATGGCAAAGTCAAAACTTTCATTTTTATAAGGAATATCCTCTGCTTTCCCGGCAATTACATCGATACCACGCTGTTTTGCAAACGTTGCCATATTTGCAGATGGCTCAATACCATATTTAATCCCAAGTTCCATTGCAAATCTTCCGGTACCAACACCAATCTCAACACCTGTTCCTTCATTTGGAAGAAAATATTTTATTGCATTCAACTCGGACAGAAAAATATTCATATTATCGTCAAACCACTGGTCGTATTCTTTTGCAATAGGGTCGAACGGATTTGTGACTTTTGTATTCATTGTGAGTAATTATTTGGGTTTGTTACATTGCAATCAAGGTAAATTGGGTTTTCCATACCGGTAAAATTTATATTCCAATGGCTAACTGCAGGGTAACCATACTTTGGTTTTCAATTTCTGAATGGTTAATAACGGTATAATCCAGACTTAGCTTTGCATTGTGACCTTTTAGATAGTAATTGAGCCCGCCGCTCCAAAAGCTGGTTTCATTCTTTTGTTCGACTGACACGTTTTCGTAACGGAAATAGGGTTGTAAATTGCCTTTACCGATTGGAGCACCAAAATAATAGCCCGCCTGGAGGTAGAAAAGCCCGGCATTGTCACCCGGGGCTAGCTTCGCAAAAGTGTTCGTCTGGGTGCTGTTCCTGATATGAATATAAGCCGATTCCACTGTAACAGCATCTTTGGCTACCGGATGATCAAAAAAACCGTCAATCGTCCAGGCTGTGTTGTCCTGTCCGGGAATGTTATTCAAAGTCAAGTCGTTTTGCTTGTCAAGACCGGCGCCAAAGCTTAAAACTTTTTTCTTGCCCAAATAAGTGCCCTGGTTGAACCACTCTTTTTCCGGCTCCAACAAATTTACTGCTACGCGGCCAACAAAGCGAAGCTGGTCATTGGGATTACTAATATCTTCCATGCCTTCAGAGACCATCAGGCGGTATTGCAAACGACCATCAAACGGATTGCCCCAAAGGGTCACGCCATCGTCCCGGCCTACCTTACTGGTATAGAAAATGCCTCCCCGAATACCTCCCTGCATAAACGAAAGGTCGGTTGTAAGAAGCGATTTAGTTGAAGTTGTCCCATAATTTCGTGTAAGAGGAACATACATGCGCCCGGCCTGAATTTTGAAACTTTCATTCAAGCTTAGGGTAATCCATAAATCGCGAAAAGCCAAACCACTACCCAAGCCCTGAGACGGGTTGTCCAAACCATCCTGCCCCAGGCGGTCAACCGCAATGTGGGCGAAAAAACCAAGGTAATCGGTAGGCTGACCCTTAACAGACAGATAAGCCCTTCGTACCATAAAGTCGTTAAGGGGATTGTTGTTTTTACCATTTTCAACATGTTGATACCAGGCCTGCGACCAAAAACCGATGGCTATTTTTTCTTGAGCGGTGGCGCCTTGCGGCAAAACAAAATTTAAGGCAAAAGCGAGAAGTAAGATTAAGGTTGATTTTTTCATTTTTAATTCCATTGATAGATTATTTGATTACAGGACAATCACGTCCTTGCTTTTCTGAAGGTCCAATTATTTGGGTTGATGATATCCTTCCGGTAAAGGGGTACCTTCCATCGCCCGAGGCATTCCTTTTTCTACAAATTCAGAAACCGCCTTATTTGCATGTTGCCGGATTAATTTTACAACTTCAGGGTCATCCGAGGTTTCAACCATATGCACCCCTTTGCCAGTTTCTTCTATTTGAATATGGATTTTATCATGGTGTTTGAATAATTCTTTGAAAAGCGGGTCCATCTGGCGAATTGGGCGGCCTTCCTCAATCCTTTTTTTCATTTGCCCGACATGTTCCCTGATTAATTTGGCAATTTCCGGATCGTCCGATTCAGTCCAGGTCTCTACTCCATTTTTTATGTTTTCTACCCGCCTTTCAATCTTGTTATGATTGACAAGCAACGAATGGATTGTGGGCATGTCCTTCATCATTTCCTGCCCCATGCCTTTCATCATGTTGGAGTCGTTCATCATCATCTGCATCATATTCCCGCCCATCATCGAATTGTCAGGATGTTCCGGGTGTTCACCGGACCTCTTGTCACCTGTATCTATTTTTTCGTTCAGCCCTTTTGTTTTCCAAACACCTCCTTCCTCATACCAGGAATAACGGGGAGTACCGTTTTGTTTATGCACTTTTGTATCGGTAGCCACAAGATTATCTTTACTTTTTCCTTTCATAAAAATATCAATGTCATAAACATTTCCATCGTCTGCCTTGAAGTCTGCACAAACAAAATAAACATCATTACCCAGCGCAGAAAGCCGGTCATCATGCACCTTTTCTAATTTCAACTTCAAGGTTTTCTTCTGCGTAAGGTCTTCCACTTCAAAGTATCCCTTGTGTTTTTGGGATTCTTTGTCAATGTACGCTTTCACGGCTTCCGAAAATTCTTTCACATTTAATTGTTTCTTGCTGCTTTGGGGATGTTCGGGGTGTTCCTGGCCAAAGGCCTGGTTGCCCAAGAGGAAAAAACTGAAAATCCCCAGGCAAGCGACTGTTTTATAAATCAGTGTTTTCATAGCTAAAAATTTTAATTGTTGTTATCAAATTAAAACCATTTCTCAAAAAAAATATGTTCATTAAAGTTTGACCGGGATGCCGATTATTTTACCTCCCGATTGAAGTAAATTCTTATAAAATGCCTTCTTTAAACCAAACGGGCTTAACCACCACTTTTCGAAAAGCACTTTCCCGATGTGCCATTTTCGGCCAATCTGTTTTAAATGAACCTGAGGATGGGGTTCCCCGAAAAAATCGCCATAGGCAAATCCGGCCAGATCCTCTCCGGCTTCGAGCATGCAATACCCATCGGCACAAAATTTTTCATCCGCTTTTTCACCCTGAATTTCCTTGACAATGTTTTTTGCCACAACTTCAGCCTGCAAATGGGCAAAAACCCCGGCTTTGGGCAGCATCATTGGCTTATCCGGAAACCACCTGCCTGGCAAAGGAATGGAGGCAACATCGCCGATAGCAAAAACGTTTTCATACTTTGTTTGAAGCGATGCAGGGTTCACATCTACCCAACCGTTTGCATTGGCCAAATCTGATGTGCGAATAACCTCAGGAGCCTGGTGAGGCGGAATTACAATGAGCAGATCATATTCATAAGTATCTCTCCCATTGAAAAATAGCTGTTTTGATTTGGTGTCAACCGAATTAAACTGCATAGAAGGATGGAAGCGAATCCCTTTCTTATCGAGAATGCTTTTAACTGCATTTCCAAGTTCAGGTCCGGCAACAGGCAGAGGTTGTGGCTCGGGTGTAAAAAGGCTGATTTCAACTTTCTCCCGAATTCCTTTTGACTTGAGGAAATCTTCAACAAGCATTGCACCTTCGTGCGGGGCGCCGGGGCATTTATAGGGCATCGATGAAATTACTACTGCAACCTTTCCTCCTGAAAAGTTCGTAAGCGTTTCATGTAATCTTTCCGCGCCGTCCAAGGTGTAAAAGGTATGAATACTATTGTCCCAACCCTGAATTTTTTCAGGTGCTAAATCGGCGCCAAGGGCGATAACGAGAAAATCATAACGATATTCCTTCCCACCAGCTTTTACTTTCTGTTCAGCCGGAACAATTTCATTTACAGTTTCATTTACAGCTTCAATATTCTTTTTCAGGAGCGATTTGAGCGGTACGCTTATTTGCTTTTTCGTGCGGTCGCCGTTCATCAGCCATAAATACGAAGGGGCAAACGTGTGTTCATAATTCTTTTCAATCAGGATAATTTTGTGCTCCCCGCCTAAATGGTCGCTAAGTTCATTCGCGGTTACAATTCCGCCTACACCACCACCTATAATTATAATTGTTTTCATCTGTTTATAATTTGTTTTTTAATTGCCAGAAGGAACTCGCCAACGATAATCATGCGCCTGTGTGAGATTATCGCTCATGGCTCGTTTCATATGTCGAATTTTAAATTATTGAATATCTTTTAGTTTAAGAGTTCCAGTGCCAACAAAATAATATACAAATGAAACTCACTTGAAATTTGTTCATTAGTGTTTGTGTTGACCTACAAACATTTTCGGCTCATATTATCTTTACCAATAGTATTACAACCATCATGGCTACCATCAAAAACCCCATCCCTTTCATTCCTTGCATCATTTTCATATTATCTTTTTTGGGTTCATCGTGTTTATGGTTCATATCTACCATTCCGTGCATCGAACACATCATCATACCCATCTGATGTTGCATTGGCTCTGATTGCTTTTGCTTTTCTTCCAACTTCACTAATTCCATTCCGCACTTGGAACAAGTTCCCGGTTTATCAGATATGATTTCAGGGTGCATCGGACAAGCGTAATCTATTTTTGTAGACTCAACAGTAAGAGTCGTATCTTGTTTTTCGGAAATTTGCTGAGCAAAAGTGTTTTGAAAAGAGCTAAACAACATTGTTGCGACGATTAACATTATTGACCTAGTTTTCATTTTAGTTGATCTTAAAAAGTTAGTTATTTGTTTCTAATTGTTTCATTTTCCACTCCGGATATCCTTCATCCAATCGGCGGACCTTATATCCCTGTTCTTTCAGGAGTTTTACGGCTTCATCGGCCAGAACGCAGAAAGGTCCACGGCAATAGGCAATAATCTCTTTATCTTTTGCGATGCTTTTCAGGTTAACCATGAGTTCGTTCATGGGGATTGAGACAGCCCCGGTTATGTGCCCGAATTCGTATTCTATTGAAGGGCGAACGTCCAAAAGCAACACATTTTCTGCACCAATCATCTGTTCCAGTTCACCCAGACTGACTGCATTTTGCGCGTTATTGTCTTCCCGCTGGCGATTCATAATTTTTTCCAGTTCGGCAATTTCCTGCGATCCATATCGAATTACGTGCTGATACAAGGAAAGAAAGTCATCATTGACTAAAGAATAATACACGTATTGCTTTTCCTTTCTGGCTTTTACAATATTGTTGTTCCTGAGTACCTGAAGGTGCTGAGAAGCATTGGCAATCGTAAGATTGGTGGCTTGTACAATTCCCTCCACGCTTTTTTCGCCCTGAGAGAGCATTTCAATGATTTCCAAACGGGATGGATTCGAGATGGCTTTGAGCATTTTGGCAAGCCCATCGTACATGGCATTTTTAAATTCGCGTCCTTTCATTTTTATTTGTGTTAAAATGATTGGACAAATATAAAAGAAATATTCAAGTATTCAATAAATTTGTTGAATACTTGAATAGAGATTTGTGAAGTACCTGATTATTGATTTCCTATTTTGTTTTGCAATGATGCAGCTACATGCTTTTTCTTTGACTTTTTCAAAAGTTTCTTTGCATTCAGCTACTGAAGAGCAGTTAATCCTCCTACACCATAAGCATTGATATAAGCAACCAATAGTGGAAATGCAGATCCAGCTATAGCCAGAGTATAGATTTTATAGTATAAATCAACAATATGTTTAGACCGGAATGAGGAAGCTGCTATTGATTAACGTTCTACTCAAATATTTTTATGGTATCTTAATCTGACGCTGATTATTTTAGAACGAAACCATGCTGATTTTGAATAAAATATATAGTTCTCTAGGAATTCTAATATTTTTTAATTTAACTTTACAAGTAGCTCATAAACAACAATAAAGCAAATAGTAATTTTATACTAATCTATCTCTTATTTGAGTTTAATCTTTATCAATGCACCATCCATCGAATAAAAAAAGAACGGCAAATTTTTTCGTCGCAATTAGTATTCCATTTATTGCATTATTGGTGCAATGGCAACTGTGGTTATTCATAGGCCCCTTTGTCTGGTTCTTGTTCTATCCCGCAGTGTTTTTCAGTGCACGTGTCGGGGGACTGAAAGCAGGTATCGCCAGTACCTTTATTTCGGCACTGATGGTTTGGTTTTTCTTTATGCCCCCTGAATTTTCTTTTAAAATGGAAGAACCTAAATCCCTGTTTTCAATTATAGTATTTGTTGTTATGGGTTACCTTATTAGTGACGTGCAGGAAAACCTGAAAAGGGCTAACCTGAAAACTTCAGAAGCCCTGGATGCTGCATGGGATGCAAACGAAAAAATAAGCCAACTCTATGAAAAATCAGTTGAAGCCGAGAGACTTAAAACCCATTTTTTTACTAATGTCAGCCATGAGCTCCGCACCCCGCTTACTTTAATTGTAAATCCCGTTTCTGAGTTGTTGAAGAAGGGAAAGTTTGATAAAAATATAAGGTATGATCTTGAGCTCATCCAGAGAAATGCCAATGTTCTGTACCGGAGGGTGACTGATTTGTTGGATATCTCCAAATTGGAAGCCCACCAGATGACCTTAAATTATTCGCGTGTTGACCTGGTTGAAAATACCCGTTTGATTACTTCTTATTTTGACTCTATCGCCAAATCAAATAAAATCCAATATTTGATTCAACTTCCTGATAAGTTAATAGTTGAACTCGACACAGAGAAGTATCAGCGTATTCTCCAGAACCTTTTGTCCAATGCATTTCGTTTTACTCCGCCCGGAGGTGAGATATCGATTAGTTTAACAAGTGATGCTGAGAACGTAATTTTCGAAATAAATGATAGCGGCCCTGGAATACCGGTAGAAAAAAGGGGAAAAATATTCGGACGCTTTCAGCAAATTGAGGGACAGAAAGGACAGCTTTATGGGGGTACAGGGTTGGGATTGGCAATAGTTAAGGAATTTGCAGAGCTTCATAAAGGGAAAGTCGTTGTTTTAGATTCACCGAAAAACGGGGCTTTATTCCAGGTTTTCTTTCCCCTGAAAGCCCCGGAAGGAATTTTGGTTTCGGAAAATGAGGGAGAAAAACCGCGTGATATCAGTAATCAGGTATCCTTTGATTCATACTTGGAGGAATCCGGGAAATTAAAAAAGACCGGAAATTCTGAAACAGCGTTGTTAAATTCTATCCTGATTGTGGACGACAATCAGGATATTACCGATTTTCTTAGCCGTAGTTTATCACCCGACTTTTTGATATCAACAGCATCAAATGGTCAGGAAGGATTTGAGAAAGCGTTGATGATTAAGCCTGATCTGATTATTACCGACATTATGATGCCCCTGATGACCGGTGATAAAATGGTCCACCTGATACGGGGCAATGCAGAGCTGGCGGATACACCTATCATCATGCTGACGGCAGTTATCGACGAAAAGTTAAAGAATAAATTACTTAAGGAATCCGTTCAGGATTTTTTGACCAAACCGTTTTCAGTTGAAGAGCTTCAATCAAAAGTTGAAAATATTATCAGGTTAAATTCAAAACAGAAAGGTAAAATTGCCGAGGTGGAACACCGATATCAGTATGCCCTTGACAATATGCTTGAGGGCTGCCAGATAATTGGACACGACTGGCAATACCTGTACATAAACGACAGTGGGGCAAAATTTGGACATGCAACCAGGGATGGTATAATAGGGAAAAAAGTCTTTGAGGTTTATCCCAACATTGTGGAACAACCTATCTACGACAAACTTAAAAATTGTCTTGAAAACAAAGTTCGCGACCACTTCGAAATTGAATTTATATATCCGGACCAATCAAAGGGCTGGTTTGAAATGAGTATACATCCTATTCCCGATGGGATTTTTATATTATCTTTTGATACTACCGAACGTAGAAAGGCTGAAGAACGGATAATAAAGTCGGAAGCCGACCTGAAGAAAGCTCAGAAAATAGCTGGTTTAGGATATTGGACGTGGTCTATCAAGGACAACAAGCTGGAGCTATCGGACGAGATCTTCTCTATAATGGGGATTGATCCAAAAACGTTTGACGGGAGCATCGATTCACTTATTTTGAGCGCAATTCATCCTGACGACCGGGAACGGATTTTTGATTCGATGAAAGTAGTCATTGAAGAGGGGCTTACAGTTCCTGATGAATACAGGGTTGTTTGGCCGGATGGTTCGCTTCATTACGTCTGGACGGAATCCGGGGAACTCATACATGATAACTTAAATAAACCATTAATACTAAAAGGAATAATTCAGGATATTACACAGCGCAAACTTGCAGAACAGGAAATTGTCAGGGCAAAAGAAAGAGCAGAAGAAAGCGACCGGTTGAAATCGGCATTCCTGGCAAATATGAGCCATGAAATCCGTACCCCTATGAATGCGATCATTGGGTTTTCTGAACTTATTTTGGATCCGGACTTTGACGAATCGAAAAAAGCTGAGTTTACCCACCTGATCCGGCGGCGGTCATACGATTTGTTACATATTATTGAAGACATTTTAGATATTGCTAAAATTGAGGTAGGGCAATTACAGGTTGCTATGGTTCCAGTCAAAATATCCAATCTATTAAAAGAATTGAATGAATTTTACCAGTTGCACCTTGAAACAAACTATGAAAAACCTGACGTTTCAATACTCCTATCCATTCCGGATGAATTAAGCAACACTGTGATCAAAACCGATGTACAGAGACTCAAACAGGTACTTGGCAACCTGATTGACAATGCGATCAAATTTACCAAAGAGGGCTTAATTGAATTTGGGATTACCAAAGGAACTGATTCCGAAATTATCTTTTTTGTTAAAGATTCCGGAATAGGGATAGAGCCGGATAAACAAGCGATCATTTTTGACCGGTTCAGGCAGGCCGAAGATATAAACTCTACCCGGAAGTTTGGAGGCACAGGATTGGGTCTTTCAATTGTCAAGGGTATTCTTGACTTGTTCCATTCAAGAATGTGGCTCGAATCGGAATTTGGGAAAGGGTCGGCGTTTTATTTTAACTATTCATTGAATGGTGATATTGAAATCCATGAAGCGAAACCGGAGGAAATTAAACTTCATTCGAAATGGAATGGTAAAGCCATACTGATCGTTGAAGACGACCAGCCAAATGCAATATATCTGAAGGAGTTGCTTAACGGGCACGACATAAAATTATTTCATGCGGGGTCGGGCAATGAGGCTCTTGAGATTGTGGCCCAAAACCCTGAAATCAATATGGTCCTCATGGATATCCGTTTACCTGACAACAATGGCTTGACTATTACCCAGTCATTGAAACAGACAAAACCTAAAATGATAATTATAGCCCAAACAGCTTACGCCTCGGCCAATGATATTCAGGAATGTCTGGCCGCCGGATGCGACGATTATATTTCCAAGCCAATTAATTCACAAAAATTATTTGAACTCCTGAATAAATACCTTCCAGTTAAAGAATCTATCAATTAACCCAATTTCTGATAGGAAACTAAACTTCTACATGGTAAACCCATGATATTTGAATGTTAGATGGTTTTGGAGCCTGTTCGCTCCATTTGCTTTGCATTGTGTTCACAATCCTCGTTTTCAATTAGAAGACCGGAGCGATCCGGTTCAAATCCAACCCCGGACATTTTATGCCTGGAATTGGATTTTTCCTTTCATGACCGAACTTCCCCGTTTTTGAAGGTTTTGTTGTTGCTTTGGAAAGGCTTTCATGGATTACCGTTACATCCCCTGTACCCCGGCACATTCGCTTCCCTCGCTTTATTGCTCCCTTTTCCCCGTTCGTAACCTCACCGGAACCGGTCGCTTGATCAGCTTGATCAGCTCATAAGCCGGGTTGTACCGCACGGCAAGAGAAGCCCGGTTCAGTTTCATTTCGCAGCCCATCCCAGTTTCCATTTCGCCCGCCCGTTTTTTTACCTGCCCGCTATCCAACGCACAAAAAACGGATGCAGGCTCCATTCCATCCCGAGCCCTCTGCTCCATTCCCTTTCCGGGCCACACTTGCCTTTTGCCTGCCCGCAACGCTTTAATTTTCGTGATTAATTCAACTTTGACACATTCGAAAACCGGCATGTTTTTTACTCGCCTGTTCATTTAGTCAGACAAACCCTGCCACATCCCGGACAATCGCTGCATGTGCCTAATAGACAATAATCCAAAGATATAACTTCGATGTATTATTCATTTTAAATGTACGAGTTATGGACAAAAATTTAGCCTCCGAAACCTTACTGGTTGTCGAAGAAAAAGAAAAAGGTAAACCAACGGTAAAAGTAGCTACCGGCGGTTTGGACAACAACGGAAATCCCCAAACGGTCCCGCCTTGGGAGAAAAACAACCCCGATTTTCTGCAAATCGACAAACATGGTAATGCCCTGGAAAACTTCTTTTCCAATTTCATGCGCCAGTGCAAAAACCCTACGCAATTCACCTTCTTCAAGTTGCCCGCCGAAGGCGTTGAGCAAATGGCCACTGTAATTGGCGACATCATCAAAAACGGTTACGACTCGGGACGTGACTTATTGGACGCCTACCGGGTAAAGCCGGAAGACTATCAGAATAAACAGGATCAACAACAAAAACAAAACGAAGAAACAACTATGAAAACACCAAACGACACAAAAGAAAAACAAACTTCAATTGCAGAACATGAAGTGGACTGGAGCAGCCTGGCTAAGTTAGGCATCAGCAAAGAAATGCTGAAGGAAAAGAATTGCCTGGAAACCATGCTGAATTTTGGGAAAACGCCTTTACTGCCTGTAAAAATGGAACTGGATGGGATAACCATCGAAACGCAGGCAAGGCTGGCATTCCGCAAGGGAGACGATGACAAGCTGACCGTTTCGGTTCATGGAGTAAGGGCCCAGCCCGAACTCGACAAACCGTTTTACGGCCATAAATTCACTGACGACGAAAAAAAAGCGCTTTGGGAAACCGGTAATCTGGGTAAAGTGCTCGACCTGCAAAAAAGTGATGGTTCCGTTTTGCCCGTTTATGTGAGCATTGATAAACTAACCAACGAGGTGATCGCCCTGCGCGCCGATAAGGTAAAAATACCTGATGAAATTAAAGGCGTAACTCTGGATGACAGGCAAAAACAAGAGTTGCAGGAAGGAAAAGCTGTTTGGGTGGAAAACATGACAGACCGAAATGGCAAGGCTTTCTCTGCCCATCTGCAGGTAAATGCAGATCGGAAAGGACTTGAATTCATCTTCAATGAACAGCCTCAAAACCAGCAAAACAGTTTGCAAATCCCATCGAAGCTGGGCGGGGTAAACCTGTCGGAACAGCAGCAAGCTGACCTGAAGGCAGAAAAGACCATTTATGTGGAAGGGCTGACCGATACCAAAGGCGAAAAATACAACGCCTACATCAAGGCAAACCCGGAAAAGGGCAAACTTGATTTTTTTAAGTGGAACCCGGACAAGGCCCGGGAGAAAACGCCCGACAACGCCCATCAAACGCAGGAAGCTGTCAACTCGCAGGGCAAAACCAACGAAGCTACCAAAAACATAAATGAACCGCTAAAACCGGGGCAAATGCAACCCGATGAAAGACAGCAGAAAGAGGCAGATACCCAACAGAAATCGAAAGGGTTGAAGATGTAAAAACAGGAAAGTGCTGTCAGTGAAAAAAGTACAACAACCGAAAAAAAAGTTGGAATATGAAATGAGCATGATTCCTCGGTAAAACCAATCAAAGCGATTATTTCATAATCATGCGAATTCCATGTGACAATTAAAAATTTAAAAATAAACACATGAAAGCAATATTAGCAGAAAAACCAAGCGTTGCCCGAGAACTGTCCCGGATAGTCGGGGCTGACAAAGTTCAGCCTGGCTACCTGGAAGGAAACGGCTACCTGGTAACCTGGGCGCTGGGCCACTTAATTGGCCTGGCCATGCCCGAAGAATATGGCTATGAAAGCTTCAGGAAAGAAAACCTGCCTTTTTTACCGGCAGAATTTATATTAACACCCCGGCAGGTAAAAACAGGAAAAGCATACGAGTTTGATAAAGGGGCATTAAAGCAGCTTAATGTCATCGAGTCGGTCTTTAACCGGTGCACCCATATTATCGTGGCCACCGATGCCGGGCGTGAAGGTGAGCTTATTTTCAGGTACATCTATAGTTACCTGGGCTGTAAGAAAACATTCTCGCGGCTGTGGATTAGCAGCCTGACGGACGCAGCCATCAGGGAAGGCTTTAATAACCTGAAAGATGGGCATCAATACGACAAGCTTTACCGGGCAGCCAAAGCCCGGAGCGAATCGGACTGGCTGGTAGGGATTAACGCAACACAGGCCATTACCGTGAATGCCGGGGGCGGATTATTTTCGCTTGGCAGGGTACAAACCCCCACGCTGGCAATGGTGTGCAAACGTTTCCTGGAGAACAAGAATTTTGTTTCGACGCCCTATTGGATCGTGGAAGTGGAACTTGAGAAAGACGGCATAAGCGTTAAGGTTCCGGTTTCCGGGCAATTTGAAGATGAAGCAAAAGCCAAGCAGGCCTTTCAGCAAATTAAAGATTCCGGGCAGCTATGTATTACCGGTATTGAAACAAAACAACGGGAAGAAAAACCTCCGATGCTTTACGATTTGACTGCCCTGCAAAAAGAAGCCAACAGCAAATGGGGTTTCCCGGCTGCCAAAACCCTTGACATCGCCCAAAAGCTCTATGAAAGCAAACAGGTGACATATCCCCGCACAGGATGCCGGTATATTCCAGAGGATATTTGGAGAGAAATTCCTGAACTCATCAAATCTTTATATCCGCATCCGCAGTTGGGCTATTATGCACAAACGCTTACAGTATTTAACAGACAATGCGTTAATGATCAAAAGATTACCGATCACCATGCCCTGCTTGTTACCGGAAATGCGGTACGGGGGCTTGATAAGGAAGAACAGGCCGTTTACGATATGATTGCCGGGCGAATGCTGGAAGCGTTCTCACCCAGTTGCCAGAAGGAAGTAAGCCATGTTGTAATTACCTGTAACGGCATTGAATTGAAAGCTGTTGGCACGCTTATTAAAGTTAAAGGATGGAGGGCTGTACTGAATACCATTGAAAAAGATGAACCACCATTGCCCGACTTTTCTGAAGGTGAAATTGTGCCGGTAAACGGGGTGGGAATTGCAAAGAAGCAAACAAAGCCCAAAGCCTTGCTCACCGAAGCCAGCTTGTTGTCGTCCATGGAAAATGCCGGTAAAGAGCTGGAAAACGAGGAGTACCGCAAAAGTATAAGCGATGTAGGCATTGGCACTCCGGCCACACGTGCTGCTATTATCGAAACTTTGTTTTGCCGGGAATACATGGTACGACAGGGAAGATCGCTTGTCCCGACAGAAAAAGGTCTGGCCGTGTACGGCATTGTCAAAGATATGAAAATTGCCGATGTTGAAATGACCGGAATCTGGGAGCATGACCTGTCACGTATTGAACAGGGGACTCTCGATGCCGGAACATTTTTGCGGGGAATACGGCAATACACCACACAGATTACTGAAGAATTGCTCCAATGCAAAATTGACACAGTAATAAACGACACTCCGGGCGTCGCCTGCCCGAAATGCAAGAAAGGGAAGGTGTTTTTCTATTCTGAAGTTGCCAAATGCAACCATACCGAATGCGGCCTTACCATTTTCCGCAGTGTGTGCGGAAAATCACTGACCGACATGCAAATCAGCCAGTTGTTGACCAATGGGAAAACCTCGGAGATAAAAGGATTTAGAAATAAGAAGGGAAGCACCTTTAATGCCTGCCTGGTTTTGAACAGCGAGTTTAAGACCGGCTTTGATTTTCTTCCCGATAAAAAGTCGCTGAATTTTCAAAGTAGTACCCGTAAATGATGCTTTGCGGTACTTTGGCTTTTGTTCATTCAAAACTGCTGCGACAGTCCCTTCGGGCACGCAGCAGTTTTCCTTCATTCACAACCGCCAAAGAACCCCGCATGTCCCGGGCAGGAAGGTAAAAGGCCGTTTTTGCGGCAAGGGCCGGTCACGGCCTTTTACCACTCTGCTTTCCCGGGAACAATTCCCCAAAATGTTAACAAACCAATTGAATGATTATGGAACTTTCCTATTTCAGGTTACGCCTTATGGCCTTTTTGCAAGAAAGCCATCCCGACAAACTAAACAACCGGCAGTTGATCCGCCAGCGAAGCGAACTGGCAGCTTTGGCTTATAGTGGCGCTATCCAAAACGGCCAAACCCATATTGAAGCAGAACAAGTTTCCCATGCTGAATTATTCCGTGGACTGCATTTTTCAAAATTCAATATGCTGTTTGAAGTGCTATCTGAAGAATTTTCGAACACGGTGAGCGAAGAGAAAACATCCCAATACGCGCTGGAATTTTTGCCCCTGTGCGAAACCATCTTTGCGAAGTTCAGTTTAGTGGATGACTTTGCCGATACGCCGGAGTACCAGAATTTATATGCCGAGTTAACCGGAAAAATCGAGGCGTATGGCTTATAACAAACGACAACACCTGCAGGACAATATGGAAGCCATCCGTACGATGTTCCGCCTGGAAAAAGAGAAAAGGCAACCTTCCGCAGAAGAACTTGATAGGCTCCGAAAATTCTCCGGTTTTGGAGGCCTGAAGTGCGTGTTAAATCCCGTTGGCAGCCTGGAAGATACCCTGCGCTGGGCAAAATCCGATTTACCCTTGTTCCCACTGGTCAGGGAATTGCACAAGGTTATTTACGAAAATAGTTCCGACAGGGACCAGTACCGGCAGTATTACAACAGCCTTAAAAATTCGGTACTGTCCGCTTTTTACACGCCCCCGGAAATTGTAGCCACGCTGGCGGCAGCCCTGAAAGATTCGGGGATAACCGCCGGACGATTTTTGGACCCATCGGTGGGTATGGGCGAATTTATTTCCGCCTTTAACAGTCAGGGGAAAATTGATGAAACCGTTGGCTATGAAAAGGATTTGCTCACGGGCAAAATGCTGAAATACCTTTTTTCAGGCTGTTCAATTAAAGCAGAAGGCTATGAAAACATTCGGGAAAGCCGGAACAATTATTTCGATTTGGTGGCCTCCAATATCCCTTTCGGTGATGTTGCCGTTTTCGACCCGGCATTTCATACCTCCTCGGTAATTGCCGAAAAAATGGCAACCGGGGCCATTCACAACTACTTTTTCCTGAAAACGGTAAAAAACCTGCGCGAAGGAGGAATACTGGCTTTTATTACTTCCCAGGGCGTCATGGATTCACCTAAAAACCAACCTGTTCGGAACTGGCTGATGGGCGAATGCAGCCTGGTGTCAGCCATCCGGCTGCCCAATAACCTGTTTTCAGATTATGCCGGAACTGACGTGGGAAGCGATCTTATCATCCTGCAAAAGAATGGACTTAAAGAGCGTATTTCGGACAAGGAAGAAGCTTTTATCCACAGCCGTCCGCTTTCTTCCGGTATCATAGTGAACGACTATTTTCAAAACATGCAGAGCATTGTGCATACCCGGGGGTATAAGGATACAGACCCCTACGGAAAACCGGCATGGATTTATGAACATGATGGTGGAGTTAAAGGTATTGCCAGCGATATGCAGAAAATGCTGCTGTCCGACCTGTCTCAAAACCTGAATATCGAACTGTTTGACAAGTACAGAAATAAGGAACGGAAACAAGTCAGAGAACGGGAGGAACCAATAGTGCTGCCGCAAATAGAGAATCCTCCCCGAAAAGAAATAAAAATCACCCCCCCGCAACCGGCGAAATCGCAGCCTGCCGGGATACAGCTTAGCCTGTTCGACCAGTTTATGGCCATCCCGGTTACCCCAAAAGCTAAGCCGCGGACGGAAAATTTTGATCCGCGCCCATTTGATGGGGAGTTGTTCCGTTTTCACGGCGATGGCAGCTTGGTTGCCGTCAATGGTTCACAAGTCGGGTATTTGCGGAATGTAAACGATAAAGGGGCAGAGTTTCACCCACTGGATATAAGCCAGAAACAAAAAGACATCATTCGCTCTTACATCGGGATACGCGATTCCTACGAACAGCTTTACCATTTTGAAGCAACGGAAAAAACAGAAAATGCCGAAACGAGAAAACTACTGAACAGTCATTACGACAGTTTTATACAAAAGTATGGTTTTCTGAATGCCCCTGAAAATCTGGGGATTATAAAAATGGACAAAGGGGCTCTTTCGGTACTGGCACTGGAACGTTTTGTTGACGGGAAACCTGAAAAATCCGATATTTTTCGCACTCCGGTTAGTTTTTCAAGTGCAGATAATACTGAAAATATCAACCCGGAAGAAGCGCTGGCCTTGTCGTTGAACAGGACAGGGAGCGTAGATTTGGAGTTTATGGCGGGGCGGACCGGCATTGAACCTTTGGAACTAAAAGAGCAGTTGCATGGCCGTATCTATTTTAATCCGCTTGAAGGAAGTTATGAAACTACAGACAAGTTCCTGGCCGGAAATGTGGTGTACAAATCGGGTTTAATTAAAAAGTATTTGGAAGAGAATAAGGATAATCTGCCCGAAGGGCACGAAGCCCGGCAATCCTACAAGGCTTTACAGGGGGTAATCCCGGAACGGATTTCGTTTGAACAACTGGATTTCAATTTGGGAGAGCGGTGGATCCCTTCAGGAATTTACGAAAAATATGCTTCTTACCTGTTCGATGCCAATTTAAAGATTAGCTACCTCTCCAACATGGATGAGTTTTCTGTAGAAACAGACAGATACACCGCCCAGATTTACGATAAGTTTTGTGTGCGCAGCGAAAGCCGCTCGTATAATGGCCTGACCCTGTTAAAACATGCGCTGCTTAATACTACTCCCAACATCACCAAAACCATAACAGTAGATGACAAGGAGGTAAAAGTTCCCGACAATGAAGCAATCCAGATGGCCGGAAGCAAAATTGACGAGATGCGGGAAGGTTTTACGGAATGGCTTTACCAACAGTCTCCCGAGTTTAAGGAGCGCCTGTCCGGCCTTTACAACGATAAATTTAACTGTTTTGTCCGTCCGGTTTATGATGGCAGCCACCAATCCTTTCCCGGTCTGGATTTCAGGGGATTGGGGATAACGGATTTATATCACAGCCAGAAAGATGCCGTATGGATGCTCAAGCAAAATGACGGGGGCATCTGCGACCACGAAGTGGGGGCCGGGAAAACCTTGATTATGTGCTGTGCTGCCTATGAGATGAAGCGGTTGAATATTGCCGCGAAACCTATGATTATCGGGTTGAAAGCCAATGTGCACGAAATCGCGGAAACCTTCCGGACTGCCTATCCCCATGCCAAAATCCTTTATCCGGGGAAAGAAGATTTTACTCCGAAGAAGCGCCTTAAAATCTTTCACAACATAAAAAACAACAACTGGGATGCTATCATCCTGACCCATGACCAGTTTCAGAAAATCCCCCAGTCGCCGGAAATGCAGCAGCGGATCTTGCAGGAAGAACTGGACAGCGTGGAAGAAAACCTGGAAGTGCTCAAAGGGCAGGGGGTCAGCGTATCCGGGGCCATGTTAAAAGGTTTGTTAAAGCGCAAGGCCAACCTGGAAGTAAAACTCCAGGGCATTGCCCTCCAGATCGAACAGCGCACAGATGATGTTGTCGATTTCAGGCAAATGGGCATCGATCACCTGTTTGTGGATGAAAGCCATAAGTTTAAGAACCTCATGTTCAACACCCGCCATGAGCGTGTTGCCGGTCTGGGCAACTCGCAGGGGAGCCTGCGAGCTTTAAACCTGCTGTTTGCTGTCCGCACCATTCAGGCCGACAAAGGCAAAGACCTGGGGGCCACGTTTCTATCGGGAACAACCATCAGCAATTCGCTAACAGAGTTGTACATTTTATTCAAATACCTGCGCCCAGAGGCTCTTGCAAGGCAGGATATTCATTGTTTTGATGCGTGGGCGGCCATCTATACGAAAAAGACCGCCGATTTCGAATTTTCAGTGACCAATCAGATTGTACAGAAAGAACGTTTCCGTTATTTTATAAAAGTGCCGGAACTGGCCGCTTTTTACTCAGAAATAACGGATTACCGTACGGCTAAAGATATAGGTATCGACCGTCCTGAAATGAACGAAAAGCTGTATCACATTGCACCAACGCCTGATCAGGAGATTTTTATAAAGAAGCTGATGGTTTTTGCCCAGAATGGCGATGCCACGATTTTGGGACGCCCCGAATTATCGGAACAGGAGAAAAGGGCCAAAATGCTCATTGCAACAGACTATGCCCGGAAAATGAGCCTGGACATGCGGATGATAAGCCCATATTATGAAGACCACATAGATAACAAGGCATCGCATTGTGCGGCAAACATATCCCGTTATTATCGCCAATACCGGGAACAGAAAGGAACGCAGTTTGTATTTTCGGATTTGGGGACGTACAAACCCGGCGAATGGAGCGTTTACAGCGAGATCAGGCGAAAGCTACACGAGAATCACGGTATTCCTACCCATGAAATCCGGTTTATCCAAGAAGCCAAAACCGACAACGCACGCAAAGAAATTATCAACGGGATGAACACCGGGCAGGTACGCGTTTTGTTTGGCTCCACCGATATGCTGGGCACTGGGGTAAACGCCCAGAAAAAAGCGGTTGCCATTCACCATCTGGATATTCCCTGGCGTCCTTCCGATTTGGAACAACGCAACGGGAGGGCAGTTCGAAAAGGCAATGAAACTGCTAAGTTGTTTGCAGGGAATAAAGTGGACACGTTTATCTATGCCGTTGAAAAGTCGCTGGATTCGTATAAGTTCAACCTGTTGGCCAACAAACAGATGTTTATCCGTCAGTTAAAATCCAATAACTTGGCTACACGAACTATCGACGAAGGCGCAATGGATGAAAATTCAGGCATGAACTTTTCGGAATATGTGGCGATATTGTCCGGTAATACCGAATTGTTGGAGAAGGCCAAGTTGGAGAAAAAGATTACTGCCCTGGAAAGTGAACGAAAAGCATTTTACCGTTCGCAAAGTTCTTCCGGGTTTAAGCTGAATGAAATGCAGCATTCCATCAGCCACAATAACGCGATAATTAACGAATTGACTGCTGATTTGAATTTTTTCAACGAATGTGTAAAAAGAGACAAGGATGGTAACATTCTAAATCCTGTACGCCTGAACGGGATCAATACAACCGAATCTGAAACAGTTGGGGTAAAGCTCAATGAAATAAGCAAGAGCGTCAATACCAGGGGTGAATACCGTGAAATCGGGGAATTGTACGGGTTCCGGCTTCTGGTAAAATCGGAGCTTTCGGCCAAAGACGAAACGATCTTCAGCGATGAAAATTTTATCGACAACCGTTTTTTTGTTCAGGGGCAAAGCGGTATAAAATACACTTACAACAATGGCCGGATAGCAAACTCGCCCAAGCTGGCTTCACTAAATTTCCTGAATGCCTTGCTCAAAATACCGGAGATGATAGATAGCCAACTGGCGCAAAACGAAAGACTGAAAAAGGATATCCCGGTTTTACAGGAAATCGTAAACGGCAAATGGAGAAAAGAAGACGAACTGAAAAAGCAGAAAACCGAACTCTCGCTATTGGAGCGAAACATTAAGGTTTCGCTGGAAAAGCAAAGCCAACAACTGTCGGGTAATTCGGAGGAAGGGGACAAAACGGATATGAGTTTTTGTCAAAAGTCACCTTGTCTGATAAAATCATTGACCTGATCAGTAGTATAAAAGGTCTTGCCACCAATCCTTAAATACTTTAAAGTTCCTTTTGACCGATACCGTTGTAGTGTCCGCTTATTGACGTTCAAGAGTTGGCAAAGGTCCTGGTTATCCAATAGCTTTAGATTTTTACCTGCCTGGTCCGGTATTAGTTGGTCTGTTTTTTTATGGAGCAAATCAATTTGTTCCAATATACGCTCCATGTAGCTTTCAAATTCTTCCCTGTCAATGTTCATAATTTGTGGTTTTTAATTTGTACCACAAATGTGAACCAGACTGAAAAGGCAAAAGGGATACTTACCGGTAAGTACCCTGTTAATTTTCATCCAGGAGCTCTAATTTTGAGTTGAACTTTATTACTACTTCATTGAGGAAGAAGGAGCGGGATAGCAAATGAATTTTTTGCGGAGTCCGGTCGGTCATCTTTTTCAGAGCTGTATGGTAACCGGGAAGAGGAATATGGAAGGTGTGACTGAAAAAGCCAACCAGTTCTTTTAATGAAATCTTGCCATGATTGATACTCATTGTGAGATATAAGGCATAGATTAGCTCCAGTAGGGCTCTTTTACTGGCAGTCCATGAAAGGGGAGTATCTTTGTAAACATTTAGGCTTAAGTTGTCTGGATTAATTTTTTCGTCATTCCTAAATTTGGTGCATTCGATTTCAACTTCTATATATCGGATCAAGTGATTTAGAAAAACGATCAAATCGGGAGCGGACTTTTTTTTTGACGACCAGGATGTCTTTGATCCACTCAACAGATAGCTTGAGATAGTGCCATTCCCGGTATTCTTCTGCCTGACTTTTGTTTGCTTGTCGGGAGTTTTCAATTAATTTTTTCCATTTTGAAATCAACTTCTCCATTTCCTGCGCCCGGATTTCTTCCTTCTGATCAATTAGCCCCTCTACTTCATTTAAAAATGATTTCAACGATCTATTTTTCATGGCGTTAGTATTTTTGGTTATTATTATATTTGGTCGGACTGGAATATTTAGGAGTAAAAGCGTGATCCTGTCATATAATTATGTCCACAAAATTGAAGTGTATAATAATTAGCTACTTGCCTGTCTAAACTCAGGCGAAGTTTTTTTAAACTGACTAGTTGAGGTGATATTTTAGGTTTATTACAGGAATGGTCGTTCTGAAATTTTTAGGGGAATGAAATTTTCACAGCTTATGTTCCTTTATGAAGGACAGAAAGGTTTTTATCTCAACATTTATTTGCCATCACCATCAACCGCTTCACTATGGTCTCTCGTTCCTCGTTCCCCCATTCAGCCGTTTCTGGTTCCTCACGGCAAAAGCAACCCCTCATTCCGCTTCGCTCCATAAATGTGTTGCACTTGCCTTTTGCCCGCGCTGTTGCATTTTCGATTTTATTGGCCAGCCTGTGCCTGCGGCAACTTCATTCCAGTCGTTTCCCTGATTGCAATCGGGAGAGCTCCCTACATTCAGTAGCCTGCAGCACAGCGCACAAGAGTAGCTGCCTTATTCCACCTTGTTTCATTTCGGTCACTACACTTGTTTCTGCCTGTTCAGGCGAATGTGTATTTCGGTTATGTTTATTGGTACTTTCTGAGGTAAACTTTTGGAATTCTCAACCAGGGTAATTGCTTTTCCCGGCAATCACGTTTAAGTATGCTTGTTTTCGGTCGGCGGTTGTCATTGGGTGGCAAAGGTAATTCGTGTGCCTGAGGTTGCAAGTTCAGGCCTTCGGTTTTGCAAAAAATCTCCATCCCTGCGGGTAGTATTTTTTACAAAAAACTTGCATGCTCTCGGCACACTTACCTTTTCATGCCACCAAAACAACAACGACCGACACGATGGAAAGACGCATAAACTTAAATTGGATTACTATGAAAAAGAAAATTGAAAAGGATAGTTTTGAAAATCCTGGAAATGAAAAACAAAACTCCCTCTCCTCCTGAATCCGCATAAGTTTGGAAGGAAACAGAGTTCGGCTTAATTGTACAAGGGCGATCAACACTTGGTTTAAATTACTTTAGTCGCGTATCTTTTTAATCTCTTCGGGGTTAGTTCCCCGAAGCCCTGCTTCGTAAAAAGGGTTATTTTTGTTACATGAGTGATTTTATCCATAAAAGTCATAACGTATCAGTATTACTTTATCATTTTGTTTGTCCGGCCAAATATGGTCGAGTAGTCTTCACAGAAACAGTTGACTGTAGTTTGAAGGAAATTTGCCTTGAACTTTCGAAGAGATTTGAAGTAGTCTTCATTGGGATTGTTACAGATAAAGATCATGTTCATTTTTGGTTCAAAGTATTCCCATGTATAGTCCCAAGCAAATAATCCAGACAATAAAAAGTATCACATCCAAAGAGATTTTCAGACTTCATCCTGACGTGAAGAAGCAACTTTGAGGAGGTGAGTCTTGGGTAAAGGGGTTTTATGTAATTACTGTTGGCTGTCAAGGGGATGAAAAAACAATACAAGAATATATAAAGAAACATGGCACCGAAAACGATTATAAAAGTATACATCATCAGCAACTAGTTTTGTTTTGATACCTTGCCAGCTCTGCTACGAGGTAGTTCCTTTTTAATTCCTCGTTTCTTCAGGAACAAATCAAACCGAAATCGCCATTCATCAAGCACTTTCTAAAAAAGTATCAAAAGGAATTCTCAACTTCATAAAGACGATTTATCCAAAAGAAAAAGTTGGGTTTCGGAAAAGACTTTGATAAAAACAGAGCAACCAGAATAACCTTCCGACCAATTGCCGGGAGGTTGGGGCTGTACGAGCATGACAAATACTACCGGGCAACAAAGGTTGCTTTAACTCGGGCATCTTTCATTTTATTTCCGGACCGAAAGCAGATATTGACCGACGCAATCGTATGGGCGAAGGGTGATTATTAACTCACACAGCGCATTGTAGACGACCGGAAGCTCCTGACCCAAAAGTCGTTTCATGACAAGATTATAGAAAAGAGCGCTGATTGAAACTTCTATTGAAGAACCTAAGAATATCTGCCAAATCAGTTGTCTGATTTCTTTCAAAAAATCCCAAGAAATAGGGATTTCGCTGCTCTCTCTTTGTTCCTACTTTCATCCCCGAATTTTTAACCAATCTTAATAAGAAAAGAATCATGAAAGCTTTTTTATTTGTACTTGTTCTAATAAGCAGCCTGACATCCTTCGCTCAAGGGATACTCCGTGGAACCGTCACTGCCGAAAACAATCAACCTGTCGCCGGTGGCACTGTTTATATTGAAGCCCTGCAGGCAGGGACAATAACTAAGTCAGACGGCTCATATGAACTTCCTCAACTGAAAGAAGGAAACTGGAAAGTATCTTTTCGAATGGTAGGCATGCAAACAGTCTTTTATAATGTTCAGATACACTCAGGAGGCACGACCAAACTGAATGTGGTGTTGAAGGAGGAATTCAGTGAACTGGATGAGATTGTCGTGTCTGCCAGCCGCAATTCAGAGTACATTTCAGAAATCCCGGCATCTATCACAGTCATTGATGTCCAGCATCTCGGTAATTTCTCAAAATCAACTTCCAATATCAATGATATACTACAGTTTAGCGTTCCTGGACTAGCTATTGGAAGCGGAACATTTTCCAACTGGGGACAGACGATGCGTGGTCGCACTCTATTGGTGATGGTAGATGGTATTCCTCAGTCAACCCCACTCCGAAATGGTTTGCTGGAAATTAAATCGGTAAATCCTAATGACATTGGCCGGGTTGAAGTCATTAAAGGTGCCACCTCGATATTCGGAAATGGCGGCAATGGTGGTTTTATCAATTACATCACCAAGAACGGTGGTTCGGTAAAACCCATAGAGGGGAACACCAATTTGTGGGGCACCAGCAACCTGTCAAAAACAAAAGATGCCCAGGGATGGGGTATTTATCAATCCTTGAAGGGCCAGGTGAATAAACTCTCATATTACCTCAGCGGTAGTTTCGAACAAACCGGCAACCAGTATGATGCTGATGGAGTTCCGCTGCTTCCAACCTATGGAATGGATAACACGGATATTTACAGCACCTTTGCAAAGATTAGCTACCAACTATCCGAAAACCAAAAGCTGAGTTTGAATGGCAGTCTTTACAAAACTGCTCAAAAAACGCCCTTTATCCCGGAACTGGCACAGGTGCAGGTGCTAAATGCCCAAGGCGATTACATTCTCACACCCGGCTACGGAGTGGAAGGTTCAATTCCAGGGCAGGAGCCTACAGGCACTGAATTAGTTAATGCCCGTTTGAAATATGATGCGGATGCTCTTTTTTCAGGAACAACGCATTTTGAAACTGATGTTTATTATCAAAAAGCAAATAATATCTTTTTTTATTCTGAAAGCTTTGAGAACGGAGGGCAATCGGTCATTAATGCCGAAAAATATGGTATCCGCCCAAACTTTAACACACAGTTGAACGCTTGGAAAAGCACTGAAGTGACTCTCATATATGGCTTAGACATTCTGCGTGATAAAACAAACCAAGGCTTGCTCGATGGTCGCCTTTGGGTACCTAACATCGAAATGGTCAGCTGGGCGCCCTATCTGCAATCCACTTTCAAACTGCATGAAGACTGGGTGCTGAAAGCCGGATTACGCTACGATGAGATGCAAATGAACATCGAAGACTACAGCACGCTCCCTTATTCGCCTAAAGCCGATGGCAATTTCACCTCGTCTGTTACCGTGAATGGAGGGAAGTTAAAGTTTAACAATATTGCCTACAACTTTGGTATCCGCTACATAAAGCACAACGAATTTACACCTTACCTCAGCTACTCGCAGGGTTTTTCCATCGCCGACCTGGGTGTGATATTGCGCTCTGCGATTGCTTCAGACATTAACGACATCAACCTGAAAGCAGCAGTAACCGATAATTATGAGTTCGGGTTCATGTCAAAATTCAGGAATGTGCATTTGGAGGCTGTTGGCTATTACAGCAAGTCGAACTTAGGGACCGGCGTCGTATTCAGCGATGAAACCAATTCGTTTATCCCTTCAAAACAACCACAGGATATTTTAGGCGGAGAAGTCGTTGTTGATGTCATCCTTTCCAAAGATAAACTGATGGTAGGTTCTTCCTACTCGTATGTAGAAGGCTTTAAACACAGCACAAACGACAAGAATGATATAAGCTATTTGGGGGGAGACGTCATTGCTCCTGCAAAACTAACCGCTTATATTACCTGGAAGCCGACAACCAAAATGAGCACCACATTACGAATGACCCACCAAAACAAACGGGAACGGTTCAACCCGTATCAGGATGCAAAAGGGAACTGGGCTTTTCGTCACACCGAATTTCCGGTCGACAACTATACCGTGTTGAACTTCACGATGGATTACGAGTTACGTTCGAACCTATCGTTATCACTCGGAATTAACAACCTGTTGAATGAGTATTACCTGCCTGCCCGCTCGCAATGGGCAGCGCCTTTACGCACATTCACAGGAGTAGCAGAAGGAATAAATACCCGTTTGGGTTTAAGTTATAATTTTTAGTCGGTTAAAACCTGTCAGATGCGGATGAATTCATCCGCATCTGATTATTACCATCATTATCCTTGAAACGTAAATTAGTTATTGCAAAAAAAATCCATCTCTGGATAGGCTTAGTTAGTGGTTTTGTGGCTTCTATATCCGGGCTAAGTGGCTCTTTGCAAGTTTGGCAACCGGAGTTGTTGCAAGTGTTGAATCCTGAGATTCTATCAGTAAGCGGAGTAGATACTTTAAAAGAAGAAACCATCCACAAAACTGCTTCTGAACTATATAATCGTTTTGGAGAAAATTTGGCAGTGCTAAACATGCCTTATCGGGAACAGGAGAGCATTCAACTCGTGTTGAAAAATGCCGAAAGTTTCTATTTTCATCCGGGAACAGGTAAATTGCTCGGAGAGAAAACTATATCTATCAGGTTTTTTGAAAGTTTGTTAAACTTCCATCGAACGTTGTTGATTCCCAATTACGGTAAATATTTAGTCGGGGGGAGTACCATCCTGTTTTTTTCCTTGCTACTGACCTCTGGCTTTTATTTATGGTGGAGACGCTATCAAAGAAATCCAAAAGAAGGTTTATCCTTGCAGAGGAACAGATCCAAAAGAATTTTTAACTACGATTTGCATAAATTGATTGGCATTCTTTTTCTGATTCCCTTGCTTATAGTTGCCTTTTCCGGTTCATTTTTCACATTTATGCCCACCTACAAAAGTGTGCTTCAGATTTTGGATGCACCAATGAAAGCAACGGAAGAAATTACAAAAGAAGCCTTCCTCTACCTTCAGCCCGAGGAAGTATTGCATCTTACTCCTGAAGATGGTTATAAATTAAGGGCCGTCTATTTTCCAACAAAAACTTCCGGAGAGTATCGATTCAGATACGTAAAGAAACGGTTTATCTCGGCAGGGCTCCGCAAAACCAAAGAAATCCGGATCAATCAAAATTATCAGGTTACGATGTTAACTGAATACCATCAAAGTTCATCAAGCGAAAAAATAGCTGCACAAGCATATCCGATCCATATTGGGGAAACGCTTGGAATATTCGGTCGGATTCTTGTGTTTTTTACCGGGTTTATTCCATCGATCCTGTTAATCACTGGCTATCGTTTTTATCGGTTCAGAAAATCGAACAAAACTGTTCCAGGTAATCGCTTTAACCCAAACCGTCAGCCCTGAGTGTGTCGTAAAGTGATCAAGTCTTAGCTATCGGTATGTTGGGTCCATCTTTTTTGCCTATAAGCACTTTGTCTTTTTTGAATTAAGTAAGTTGTTTAGCATAGCCACTCCTTATTCGGTAGAAACATAGGGGTTACGCCTTAGTCCTATATTAATAGAAGTGGTTTTCTATATCTGAGATCGATTTTCCATTGATTATTTCAACAACTTCCCCCAACAGTTTTACTTGCGAACCCCGTTTCAGCCCAATTTCTCAATTTCATTAATAATATTTTCCACCGAACTCTTTTCCAATTTTGAAAAGGCAAACCACTTTTTGCCAAGGTCTTTAAGGGAAGCTCCTAAATGGTAAATATCCTCATTGTCGATAATTAAAAAGCGGTCGTGGCTTCTCGTAAATGCTTTTATTACAAAATTGCCATATTGCTCATTGGCTTTTTTTACATCCAATAAAAGCTGTTTGTCGGGATTTTTAGTGAGTAAAAGTACGTTTATTCCTTTTTCTTTCTTTGATAAATGAGTCAGTGTACTTTCATTTATATAATTATCAATCAAAATAATATTACTCTTTGCGGAGCGAATGATTTTTGAGGTCAGTCCATAAGCATCGAATACCTGCCCGTCGAAGAATACACCCTGTGTAGGTATAAGGTGAGTATTTATCTGCAAGTCTATTTCATTCACCTTACTCTTCAAGGTTTCCAAACTATCTTCCAGTCGGTTCATTCGGTTGTTAACGGCGTATCCTTTAAGCAGGTAATCCTTTAACACCCGGGTTGCCCAAATACGGAACTGTGTGCCCTGTTTTGATTTTACCCGATAGCCTACAGAGATAATTACATCTAAGTTGTAATGCTCTGTAATAGTGGTTTGTGTTTTTCCTTTAATTGCACCGTGTTGAGTGGTTGTCGCAAATTTTGCGACAACCACTTCAGGTACCAATTCACCTTCTTTGAAAACATTGTTGATATGCTTGCCAATAGTTTTGACATCTCTACCAAATAGTGTAGCTATTTGATTTCTGTTCAACCAAACAGTTTCATCTTCGAGCCTAACTTCAATGTGTTCAGCTAACTCATCGGGGCGATACAAAATAATTTCATTTTTCATATCAATCCAAAATTTTTCTGATTAGTGTCCTTTATATGCTGAGGCTCTCGCAGCGTACAATTCCATAAATCCGGCCAAATCGTTTTCGTTGAGTGGGCTGGTCTTGCCCAAATTATGGTCGAGCATGACACGCTTACCCCCGATCCCGTATATTTTGCTTTGTATAACCTGTAACTCCATGATTCAAACATTTTTCCCGGCCAGATTTATTCCGAAATTTATCCATTAATTTTTCGGCGTTCTTCGGGGCCAGCCAGCAACAACAACAACAACAGAATTAAACGGCGATACGAGAATCCGCGACCATAGAACCACCTACCCTGGAATGCAATATTGCACATTATTATAGCCAAGTGCTTTGTTTTCTGTCGTTTAATTGTCAGTTTACTTTTAATTATTTCTTGAAATATTTTTGTACTAATGAAAGTAATTCGGCTTTGTTAATGGGTTTTGCGATATAATCGTTGCATCCAGCTTCAATTGCCTTTTCTCGATCGCCAGAAAGTCCAAAAGCTGTCTGTGCTATTATGACAACGTCATTGTTAAATTGACGAATTTGACGGGTCGCTTCATATCCATTCATATCTGGCATTTGAATATCCATCAGAATTAAATCAATTTCTGGGTTTTTGCGACAAATTTCAACAGCTGCATTGCCGGTTCTTGCTTTTATAACTTCATTGATTAACTTATTAACGATTATTGTAATTAATTTTTCCGATGTTTCATCGTCTTCGGCAATTAATATTTTCAGTCCCGAAACTTCGGGATTAACTGGATTCGCCACACCTTCAGTCAGAACAACTTTCCGAACAACATTTTTGTCTTCCGGTTCGGTGTTATAAGGTAAAGTGAAATAAAATGTTGTGCCTTTTCCCACTTCGCTGCTTACCCAGATTTTTCCGCCCAGTAACTTCACAAATGCTTTAGAAATAGATAAGCCTAACCCTGCTCCCTGTCGTGCCATTTTATTAGCAATATCGGCCTGAATAAATCGTTCAAAAATGGGTTCCTGCCTGTGTTTTGGAATCCCAATGCCTGTGTCTCTAATGAAAAATTCCAATACTGTTGTCTGACTTTCAGTTTTTAGATCATACCCAAATTCTATCGACCCTTCATCAGTATATTTAATGGCATTTTTAACAAGGTTGGTAAGAATTGCATATAATTTCTCACGGTCTGTAATAATGACAGCTTCTTTCCCGATTAAAGATTTTTTAGAAAAAAACTGGATTCTCTTTTTATCCATCTCAGGTTTGAAGAAGGTATGAATATAATCTATTTGCTCGTTTATATTCGATTCCTTCAAATGAACCTCCATCAGTCCCGATTCTATTTTCGAAATATCAACAATATCATTGATGATATTGAGCATGCGGACACCACTTTGCTCCATGAGTTCAAGAAACTCTCGTTGCTCTTCACCAGAGAGATCAGCCTCTTTCAATATGCTGGCAAAACCTAAAATACCGTTCATCGGAGTCCGTATCTCATGCGACATATTGGCTAAAAATGCAGATTTTAGACGGTCGCTTTGTTCTGCGTGTTCTTTGGCAATGACCAATTCTGCCGCACGTTTTTCTTTCTCTTCGTTCTGAAAGACAAGTTCATTATTAGCAAGGATCAACTCAGCAGCACGTTTTCCCTTTTCATCATTTTGAAAAGCAAGTTCTTTGTTAGCAATGATCAGTTCTGTTGCGCGTTTTTCTTTCTCTTCATTCTGAAAGACAAGTTCTTTATTAGCAAGGATTAACTCAGCAGCACGTTTCTCTTTTTCATCATTTTGAAAGGCAAGTTCTTTGTTAGCAATAACTAGTTCTGCCGCACGTTTTCCCTTTTCATCGTTTTGAAAGGCAAGTTCCTTGTTCGCAAAGATTAACTCTTGTTCCGCCTGATGGTGTCTGATGGTGTCTTTACCGTATAATAACTTTAAGGAATTATACTCTTGTTGCAATTCTTGTAGCTCTTTTATTAATTCATCTTTGGTTTTTTCATGAGTGTCCATAATGTGGTGTTTTAGACGATGAACTTTCAATGTCGAACATAGCATGGGCTATAACATTCCAGCCGGATAGGCCAAAGGGAGTCTCACCCTAAGTCTCTCACACCTGCCCGACCAGTCAGGTGGAGAACCGGACTTAACAATCTCCCGTACTACGGCTCTTATTATACAAATCTAAAACGTTTCAATCCGTTATGCCTGTCTGCTGGCCCCTGATCCCGTTAATTTTGCTTTGAATAACCTGTAACTCCATGATTTAAACATTTTTTCGGCTGGATTTATTCTTAAATTGTCCATTCATTCTTCCGGTCTCATGTTCTTCATGGCGGGCTGTCAATACCGCGTTCAAGCCCTGCGCTGCGCGCGGCTCGAACGCTTAATTGCAAGGCTCTGGTTTTATTATCCATTTCTACCAAATAGTCGTTTAAATTCATCTATCCTCAATTTATGCATAAGTTGATACTGAATCTTTAAAAAGTTATTGTCCTTAATTGTTATTGTATCCTGAATTCCAAGTCGTTTCAAATCTTCAGAAAAATAGTCAACGATTCTTTCAGAAATCATTTTTTTTATCCCGCTTTCGTCTAAAATGTATAGTCCGGGGTCGTCAATTTGAATCCCAAATAAATGGTCAAATGGGAGAATACCGTTAAGATTGGTAAATGTTAAATGATACCCACCGTCATTTAGTTTATTTCCAGATTTAAATTTTGTCTTAAATTCCTCTGTACTAGCAAAGTATTTGTTTTCAAAAGAGTCTTCCTTCTTCCAATAAATTGGGTTCCTTTTTGTTATTCTGACCGTCTTTACGGACTCACTTTTCAATAAATTTAACTTAAAGCCAAATAGAATCGGACCGTACTTGTTATAAGTCGAAAAGTATTTACTAATGTTGATGGAATCCAAGAATATATCATCCCAAATTCCAAATTCTTTGTCGAGATCATCACTTTTCTGAGTTGTTTGATATAGTCCGTTATCCTCGATAAATTTTCTCGATAACACTCCTCCTTGTTCAAGAAAAGTCTTGGATGTCCTAACTGTATTAGCGTGATAAAGTCCCTTTACCTCTTTTGACACTAATATGTCATAAATCTCTGCCGCGTTTAAGTCCATTTTCAAATCTGTTCAGAGTTTGTGCCTAACGGTAAATTGCAAGTTGTCGTTGCGGACTTCGAAGAGCCTTAGCGTCCGCCAGGACGAAAACGCTCAAGAAAGGAGCAAAGACAACACACGGCACAAACCGTGCAATGCAATTTACTAAATATTACCAACTGGGCTTTATTGTTTTCCATATAGTTTTCTTAGAGTAAAATCCATGTCTGTTATATACTCTATGGTTCTCAATTGAGTATAAATAAATCCACTGCCAATCAATTTTTTGCTTTCTTCCTTAAGAAATATTTCTCTACTTAACTCAGCTCTTGGAGTTACTTCAAGAAAGAATACATTACTATAAATGAGCATTGTATAAAATCCAAAATCGTCAATTTGCGATAAAACATTTTCCGGAAAGTGGAAGCTGATATTATCAATATTTTCTTCAACAAAATGGACTCCGTTATTATCTAAAAAATAAAGCGGAGGATTTCCAATGTCATAACGAACAAATTTTCTAATTGAATCAAACCGCTTATCTAAACCATTTTTCGTTTCTCGGTGATATTCTTGTAAAAAAGTTTCATAAATCCCTTTTTTGAATTGTCTTGTCAGACTGCCAATAAAGTATGGATTTAGTTTAAATGTCTTATTTATTACTATTGTCGATTTTGAATGGTGATAGGAAAAATATGTTGATTTAAAAGATTTATGGGTGTTTTCATTTAAATCATTTTTAAGTAACAATCGCATTATATTTAAAATCTCCTTAAATGCTAATTCAACAGACATTGGATATTTCTGACTACGATCAATCTTACCAAAGAAATGGTTGCAGCTATCACAAATATCAAATCCAATGTTTGTGGCTCCTAACTTTTTAGAAATTGTATGAGGTTTATTAAAGAACAAAACTTCGGGTTCTGTTTTTAAACACCAGATACATTGTCCAGTCTCTATATATTTCCTTTTTGCCATGTTGCTGGTACTAACTCATTCAACTTATTGGTAGCGTGTGCTGCAAGTTTTTATAGCGGATTCTCGGAGTGATTTTTCGTCCGATAGGACTGGAAAATCGATACAGGAATCTGCACCCCGCACACCACCGACCCCGCTATAAAATTTACATATCTTTACCACTCGCTTTTATTCTTTGCAAATTATGTACGTCTCAGCACTTACTTCATTGCAACTTGAAATTAAAGATGATACGAACCATAATATTTGTATAACTTCATTTCGCTCTCTAAATTGCTCGTTCCTTTTTAACATTTCTAACCTATCTGCGAGGCCTGACTTAGAAATAAAGTTTATTACTAAAAACACCTTTTTTGTTAGATTGGGGAAAGATTTCAACTGTTGAAAATATTCAATAGCTGCTTCTGCTGATTCTCCTTTGCGAACTCGCTGTATTTGAGTTGAAGTGTTGTTTAAAACGTAATTTCTATTCCAGAATTCTCTTTTTGCTTCCCATTGATTATCCGAAGGACTGAGATTCCCAAGGTTTTTCTGAGCTTGACCTACAATATCTTGAAAATCAGATGCTGAAAACCCTGAGTTTTTATACTTTGAATGAAAAAAAGAGATATTGTCATCATAAAGACCAATATGGTCAGCCCATTCTCTTCCCAAGTCATCGCAAATGAAGAATTGAGAATCTTTAAGAAAAGTATTCTCTACAAAACCAAATACAGAATCATGCGAAAAAACAGTTGAATCAGTTTGTACATCTCCTTTCTCACTTTCAACATTGTCAAGTTCTGGATATGGTTTAAAAACACGCAGAAAAGCATCCGTATTTCCAAGTAAACGGCTGTCCTTGAATAGTTTTCTATGACTATATACCAGCTCGACTCTGTCAAAATTTACTATAAAGCTACTGTACCTGTTAAAATAGTCAATAATAGAAATCTCGGTCTCATCACTGAATTTAATGATTAGATTCCTCAATTTCTGTGAACGTAGAGAAATTGATTTCGCATTGACAGAAACCGATAAGTCATCTACAACTGGCGTTACAACCTTAAAGTATGAATTACCGCTTTCGCTTCTAAGCTCCCTAATCTCCATTAGCCTTGAAAAGTTATTTAGAACAGAAACTAAATCCACATCTCTTTCCATCTCCTCAATTATTAGCTTGGTTGATTCAATTCGATTAGCTTCGTAATCAGCATTTAATCTTGTAAGAAGTAATAAAATAGCAATTGGTTTCAAGGATTCTCTTTCGCTTTCAAAATCTAATGGAGTTGCAAAAGAAGATAGGAAATTTTCAGAATCAGTGAAATTTTCAATTTTATCCACTATAATATTAGCCCAAGAAATAAAAAAATCGAGGTTGTTTTTCTTTCCGAATCTATTGATTCTGGAAGAATTAAGTGATAATGAGATTTTGTTATCATCATTGTTTAACCGGAGGTTACTCAATATATAATTTTGCAAACCTAAGGTTGAGATATTTTCTTTCAAGTCCACCGCTTCCATACTTTTTTGCCGAATAACATTATCCGATATGTTCATGTTACTCATAGAAAATTTTTCAAATGCTGTTGTATCATTAATGAATAATGATGACATCGTTTTATAGTCAATCGGAAAAATTTTTTCATTTAATTCTTTTGTGCCAGAAATATTTCTTTTTGAGATTGCAACATAATTTTCAAAATCCACAATAACTAGGTATGCAAGTTTAGTCTCGTTCCATTCAACAATCTCTTCACGGATAAAAGTAGGTTTCTTTGAATACTTAAAAACGCATAATGAATATTCAACATTTTTGTTTTCTAACCGGTGCTCTGTTTTCATCTCATTTAAAAGATATCTACCAGCTTTTTCTAGAGAAGCTTCTCTAAAAGTTCTTTCAATTAAAGCTTTACTTATAAAACCAGCTCTAATTTTTTGAAAAAAATATGCATTTTCATTTAGTACTAAATTCTGAATTAATTCGTCTGTTGTCATAATGGGCTGGTTTTAGAATGAGCGGTAACGACCTGTGTATATGAATCAGGTACACATATTTCCTTATTATTGTTGATTTGATTTTAAATCTATAAAAATCAAGTAATAGCCCTTGGCCGATTCTCTCTATTTACACCCATTCTTCCTCCAACTATCAACCTCAACCGGTAAACAACCCTTGTCTTTTCGGCCTTACAAATTACAAAACCAAAAAATATTTTACGATAAGTCAAACTAATTTAACTTCATTCTAAAGAAAACTACCCTTCCAAAATGAAAATATAATTAAGGAGATAAAGGCATTTATGACTAAATTGCAACTACAAACAGATGTTTTTATGCCGGATATCTCTCCCTTTCAAGTTTTTCAATCATCTCCCGGGCATCTAGTTCGATTTTAGAAAACGCGAACCATTTCTTCCCCAAATCCTTCAACGATGCCCCAATGTGATAGACAATTTGTCGGTCGATAATTAAAAACCGATCATGTGATTTGGAGAACTGCTTTATCTCAATTTTCGGATATTGGGCATTGAAGCGTTTTAGATCAAGTTTTAGTTGATGTGAAATATTAGCGGAATATACAGTTGCGTCAACATTAGTTTTTTTCTTTGATAATAATGCCAAAACGTTTTCATCAATATAGTTGTCAATTAATATTATGGATTGATCGGCAGTTTTAACCAGGTTTGAGACAAAAAGATGGGCATCGAATATTTGTCCGTCATAAAAAATACCTTCATGGGGTGGTAAGTTTGTTTTAATCCGGAAATCAAATTCCTGAACTTTTGTTTTCAGATAATTCACATCATTTTCAATCCTTTCAAAACGCTGGTTTGCAGCATAACCTTTTAAAAGATATTCCTTCAACACTTTGTTTGCCCATAGGCGAAACTGGATTCCACGTTCCGATTTAACTCTGTAACCAACAGAAATAATCAAATCCAAATTATAATATTCTACCTGATATACTTTACCATCAGATGCAGTTGTCGCAAATTTTGCGACAACTGAGACGGAACGTAATTCTTCTTTGAGTACATTTGAAATGTGTTTCCCAATAGTTTTGACATCTCGGTCAAATAACAGTGCAATTTGATTCCGGTTAAGCCAAACAGTCTCATTTTCAACCCTGACTTCAATCTGATAATCAGCATTGTCTATAGCTTTATAGATAACAATCTCACCTTGTTCCATGGGATATCGCTTAGGCAGGGATTTTTGGGTTTTTCTCCATTAATCTTCGTGTCAGGCAGTTGCTGCCAACCATCTTCTCTGATCAACATCTATATCAACGCTGAGCCTTTCAGCTTACTTCTTCCCTTCCAGCAACTTCTCCAACATAGCTACTTTATCTTTTTCTGCTGCGAGTAGCCGCTCATATAAATCAACAATTTTTTCTATTGGATTAAATGTTACATTATTCGCAAAAAAACCATTGCCTTGATTATTATAGAAGGTGTTAATATAATTAGTGGTAGCATCTTCATTCAAATTCTTAATTGCATCCAAAGGAATGTTCAAAACCTTAGATACCCTTTCCAATATTTCATCTTCAATCTGTTCCTTTTGCTCCAGTTTCGAGATTGCTTGTTGAGTCATATTTAACTCGTTGGCAATATGCTCCTGTTTTACGCCAAGCATTTCGCGCAGTCTCTTAATGTTCCGTCCGTGATGTACCTTAGGTGATGTGGTTGTTGTGTTTGTTTCCATGATGAATCTTTTGTAAAGTTATTCTACTTCTAACAAAAATACGAATTATTTCAGGCTATCAAACCGAATGGGAGTAAAATACAACAGCTTATTTGTGCGATACAAACCATTGTTGTTAAATACCTCTGTTCAGTGCATTTACTTCGTAAAATTATCCGGAGGAAGTAATCCTGCCATAACCTCAGTACGTCATGTTTTCTAAACAAAGTTATTCTACTTTTTTCATTCATTTTTCCAAAGCCGGAATTGCTTTACGGGCCAGACACATCCACCATGTTAAAACCAATGATGTGTTTTCCCTGTGCCACCGGCAGATCCTTTACCGCAACAAGATCAAATCACCCGAGTGAGGTTACCTGCCTTTTATAAAAAAGGCTGTGTTAAACCAGTCTTTCAAGATTCTATCGCAGCACCTCTTTTTCAGTAACAAATCCTTATTTACCAAACTTTAAAAATGAATGTTCATGCAAAAAAATAAAACCTATTCCCCAAAATTCTTCTGGCCTGAGCCCGGAACATCGCCCGGTGCAATCAAATGGTTCCGGCTATTGCTGCTGGTCAGCCTGGCCGCTTTACTCTTTGTAAACCACGCGAATGCACAAACAATTACCGTGAACGGCCGGGTAACCGACGAGGCAGGCCAGCCACTGCCGGGCGTCAACATCATAATTAAAGGGACGCCATCAGCCGGTACCGTCACCGGCGCCGATGGGCGTTACACACTGAAAGGCGTACCGGCCAGCGCCATGATTTCTTTTTCCTTTATCGGATTCAAAACCGTCGAAATACCCCTTAACGGGCAAACCCAACTGGATGTAAGGCTTCAGGAAGATATAACCACCCTCTCCGAGGTAACGGTCAATGCCGGGTATTACACCGTCAAAGACCGGGAGCGTACCGGGAGTATTGCCAAAATAACGGCTAAAGAAATAGAAGACCAGCCGGTGAGCAACGTGCTTTCGTCGGTTCAGGGCCGTATGGCCGGGGTCAATATTACCCAAAACAGCGGGGTTCCGGGCGGTGGATATAACATACAGATCCGCGGGATCAACAGTTTACGGGCCGAGGGCAATTATCCCATGTACATTGTCGATGGGGTGCCGGTTGCGGCCAACGCCGGTTCCGTGTTATCGGGGGTGACCTTCCCCTCCAACGGCGAGATTAACCCGCTCAATGCCATTAATCCCAACGACATTGAAAGCATCGAAATCCTGAAAGATGCCGATGCCACGGCTATCTACGGATCGCGCGGGGCCAACGGGGTGATCCTGGTCACCACCAAAAAAGGAAAATCCGGTGGTAAAACAGCTTTTAGTGTAAACAGCAGCTACGGGATCAGCCGGGTAACCAACCTGATGAAAATGATGAACACCGAGCAATACCTGGACATGCGCAGGCAGGGGTATGCCAACGACGGCATTACCAAATACCCGGTCAGGGCTTACGATATCAATGGCACCTGGTCACAGGATCGTTATACCAACTGGCAGGATGAGCTGATTGGCCGGAGCGCAGAAAATAAAACCGTACAACTTTCCATCAGCGGGGGCAGCCAACAGACCAGTTTCCTGGTAAGCGGCAGCCACAACCAGCAAACCACGGTATTTGGCAACGATTTCAGGTATAAAACCGATAACCTGTCCGCGAGCCTGAACCATCGCTCCGGCGACAACAGGTTTACATTAAATGCCTCCGGCCTGTTTTCAGACCAATCCAATAACCTGGTCCAAACCGATATCACCAAACAATCGCTTTTACTTAGTCCCAATGCACCCTCGTTATACAAGGCGGACGGTAGTTTAAACTGGGAGAACAACACCTTCACCAACCCGGTAGCCGCATACAACAGTACCTACTCATACGGCAGCAAAACATTTAACATCAATCTCAACCTGGGTTACGAGTTGTTGCCTTCGTTGTATGTCAAGCTGAACGGGGGCATAAGCTACCAGGCTTTTGAAGACTTGCTGCTCTATCCCAGCACCGTGTACAACCCGGCCTACGGAATTACCCCGGCCAGTTCCACGGCTTATAAAAGCCAGAACCAGCGGTTTTCATACCTTTTGGAACCCCAGTTAAACTACAAATACAGGGTTGGAGATCACGAAATTGACCTGCTCGTTGGAAGCACCTACCAGCAAACAAAAAATACGGAAATGCGGGTACTGGGCTACGGGTTTGAAAGCAATGCCCTTATCACCAACCTGGCCGCAGCAAACACCGTCTGGGTGGACAGCGACGTGCTGACAGCATATAAATACGCCGCCCTGTTCGGGCGTATCAATTACCAGTATAAAAATAAATACATCTTAAACCTTACCGGGCGCCGGGACGGTTCCAGCCGCTTCGGGCCGGATAAGCGGTTTGCTAATTTTGGGGCCGTCGGGGCAGCCTGGCTCTTCTCGGAAGAAGGTTTTATCAAAGATCGGTGGAGCTTTTTAAGTTCCGGGAAACTCAGGGGAAGCTATGGCGTTACCGGCAGCGACCAGATCGGCGATTACCAATACCTGGATACCTATACGGTGAGCAGCACCGGGTACGGGGGCAGTACCTCCCTGTATCCTTCCAGGTTGTACAACCCATCCTTTAGCTGGGAGAAAACAAGCAAACTGGAAGTGGCCCTGGAACTGGGCTTTGTTAAAAACAGGATCACTTTTAATGCCGCCTGGTATCGAAACCGCTCGGGCAACCAGTTGGTAGGCATCCCCCTGCCTGGAACCACCGGGTTCAGCAGCATACAGGCCAATTTACCTGCCACCGTCGAAAACACAGGACTGGAGCTTGAGTTCAATACTACCCCGGTAAAAACAGAGAATTTTCGATGGAACAGCAGTTTTAACATCAGCTTCCCGAAAAATAAACTGGTGTCCTTCCCCGGTCTGGAAGGTTCCACGTATGCCAACCAATACGTGGTGGGCTATCCTACCTCGATTGTGAAAGTGTATAATTACGAGGGAATTGATCCTGCCACCGGGCTGTACCAGTTTACAGATTACAACAATGACGGTAAAATTACATCGCCCGATGACAACCAGGTGATTAAGAATGCAGGTGTAAAATTATTCGGCGGCTGGACCAACCAGCTCGCTTATAAAAACCTGGAATTTTCCTTTTTGTTCCAGTTCGTCAGCCAGAATCAATGGAACTACACCAAGTTGACGCCTACCCCGGGAACGAAGTACAATCAGCCGGTTGAAGTATTAAACGTATGGTCAGAAAACAATCCCGACGGACAGTACATGCCCTATTCATCAGGGGCCGATTCGCAAAAAGGATTGCGTCACGGGTACCTGATGAACAGCACAAGGGCCATTAGTGACGCTTCGTTCATCCGGTTAAAAAATGTTCAGCTTGGTTATCGCCTGCCGGTTAAAAAATACATACAGGATATACGGGTCTATGTACAAGGCCAAAACCTTTGGACAATCACCAACTACTTCGGCACAGACCCTGAGTTTGTTACAATCGGCTTTTTGCCTCCTTTAAAAACCTGGTCCTTTGGGCTTCAACTTAATTTTTAAATCCGAATATTATGAGAAAGATATATACCGTATTGTGCCTGGCGTTACTACTCCTGGCCGCTTGCGAGAACCTGGTAGAAGTAGATTACCCGGCCAACCAGATTGGCACAGCACAAGTGTTTGAAGACCTGCAAACAGCCAATGCGGCACTGGCGGGCTTATACGCCGGACTGCGCGACCAGTCGCTCATAACCGGGGGCAGTTACTATGGAGCCGGAGCCCTGTTGGGTTCTTATGCCGATGACCTGGATTGCTACTTTTACGACCAGAACGGGGTTGTGGATATATACAACAACCAGCAGCAGAAAACCAATTCCAACATTGAAACGATCTGGAATACGGCCTACCAGCAGGTTTACTATGCCAATTCCATTATCTATGGGGCAGGGCACTCTACGGCATTGGCCGAAGGAGATAAAAACCGCATCAAAGGGGAAGCTTTATTGGTCCGCTCGCTGATCTATTTTTATTTGCAACAACTTTTTGGCGACATTCCCTATACGGCCAGCCTCGACTATGAGTATAACCGCACCCTAAGCAAAACCGATGCCACGGCAGTTCTGGAGCAGTTGGAACTTGATCTGACAGAAGCCATTTCTCTTTTGCCAGATGATTACCGCGATGCGGAACGGATTTATCCCAACCGTAAGGCAGCGCAAGTGCTTCTGGCCCGTGTCTGTTTACTCCGACAGGAATGGTCGTTGGCCGAACAGGCAGCCAAAAGCATCCTGCAATCACCCCTATACCGGTTCCAGACTGATATGGGCGAGGTATTCCACAAATCCGGCACTCATATACTCTGGCAGTTAAAACCGCAGAACAGCGGGGATGCTGCCCTGGAAGCCTCTTTTTATTATCTCCGGAATTCAACGCCAAATTCGTATGTCCTTTCAGAAAGCCTGGTCAACACCTTTGCTGAAACCGATTTACGCAAAGTGCATTGGATGTCCCTGGTTACCTTCGAAGGACAAAGCTGGTACAGGCCCTGTAAATATAAGAACCTGCCCGGGGACAACACCGATGAATACTCGGTTGTCTTCCGGCTGGAAGAGGTTTACTTTATTATGGCGGAAGCCCTGGCCAAACAAAACCGGCTGGATGAAGCGTTGCCCTACCTGGATGCTACAAGGCAGCGGGCGGGCTTAACCGCTTTGACTTCATTAACCGGCGAAGCTTTTAACAGCGAGCTTATGGCAGAGAAACGGCGCGAATTCTTTGCCGAGTCAGGGCTCCGCTTTCTCGACCTGAAACGTTGGGGACGACTCAGTGAATTAAGCGCTGCAAAACCCAACTGGCAGGATTACAAGCAAGTCTGGCCACTACCCCAAAAAGAGTTGCTGTTAAATACCAATTTAAACCCGCAAAATCCCGGTTATTAAGTATGAAGCCTTTACGTTCCTTATGTTTCCTGTTTTTCCCGTGCCTGCTGCTCGCGGCAGGCCGGGATTTGGCGGCGCAAAACAAGCAGGGCAGCCCGCCAATGGCCCTTTATGAAGCTTTCCAAAACATTGAAGTCCCGATGATGACTGAAGACGGCAACTGGCTTGCTTTGCGCAAAAGAAGCTGGATACCCGTCCGGGATAAAAGTGACCTGGATAAAGACACAGTCATTCTGTTTAGCATTGCCGCTACTGGTGAAAACAAAATAGTTGCATACAGGCTTAAAGTCAGGGAACTGACATTTGTCGGGAACACCCACCTGTTGCTCTCCGGCGGACTGCAAACCGAATTACTGAACCTGGAAGAACAAACAAGTACAACCTATAAGGGGGTAAAAAACATACAGGTATTAAAAAACAAAAAACAGTTTGTGTTGCACTACAACCCGGAAGAAAAAAACAAGTTGGAATTGCATGCCAATAACGGGGATCTTTTAAGTGCAACAGACCATGTGAGCCGGTTTTATACCACTGAAGAAGATCATATTTATGCTGTTACTGAAAATGAAAAGAAGGAATCTGAAATTATCCTCTTAACCGATAGCGTAAGAGAAAAAGTGTATGGTTCAGCCCGCAAAATTCTGTTCCTGAACATCGATGCCGGGGAACGGGGAATAATGATCTGTGAGCAAAGTCCCGGGAGTAACTGCCGGGAAACCCTGTATCTGGATTTGGGAACAAAAGCGACTTACCCGTTAAAAGAGGTGTTGCCGGTTGCTTTTCAGAGATGTTTTTCCGAAGTGGTTCGCGAAGGAAACATTTACTTTTTAAAGCTATGGATCAAGCAGGAAAAACAGGACACTTCGGCAGTAGATATCTGGTATGGTAACGACAACCGGCTGGAAGAAAAGTTTTTCCCTCCCGTCGATGTACTGACATACGCCTGGGAACCCCGCAACCATTTTATCCGGCGGGTAGGAACAGATCATCTGCCGGTCAGTATCAGTACGGGCAACAACCGGTATTTTTTAAGCTTTGACCCGAATGGTTTGCAGGACTACAGGGCAGAAAATCCCCAGTTACAGTTGTACGTGTATGACCTGAAAGAAGACAATTATTCGCTTTTAGACACTATCGCATCGGAATTCTACCTGTCCGGGAACGGGGATTATGGGCTTTCACCGGCACGTGGCGGTTGGAACCTGTATCATTTTCCTTCAGGAACTAAAAAGCTCATTGAAGGGAAAGACCTGGGTTCACCCTGGTTCACAACAGATAATCAGGAGGTGATCTTAGAAGAAGAAGGGGCAGTGTGGCAATACGAAATAAAAACAGCAACCCTTACTCCCTTAGTCACCTTTAGTGGATACCAAACCAGCATTACAAACGGGCAGTGGAAAGGCTTCAATACCGGGAAGAGCGCTTTTGCCAAACAACAGGTAAACCTGTCGGAGCCCCTTGTAATTAAACTGTACGACCCGCAGGAAAACCGGACCGGTTACGCCTTGTGGGACAAAGGAAAAACCCAGGTTATTATACCACCTACAAGCAAACACATCCAATCGCTCAGCTACAACAGGTCGTTTACCTGTTTCTTCTGGATCGAAGAAGATTATAATTTGCCGCCACGTCTTGCTTATAAACAGATGGGTAAAGAGCAGATACTGCTATACCAGAGTAACCGGCAGGATAATGCCATTCTGTCCCTCAGGCAGGAGATCATCCGCTACACCAACGGAGACAGCATTCCGTTGAAAGGGATTTTGTATTACCCGTTGGGTTATGACCCATCAGAAAAGTATCCTATGGTCGTACATATCTACGAAAAACAAAACCAACTGGGCAACCTGTACCCGTACCCCTCGTATTACGAGAGCCTGGGTTTTAACATCCGGCTGTTTCTTGAAAAAGGGTATTTCGTGTATCTGCCGGACATCGTGATACAAGGGAAGGCGGGCCCGGGACTGGATGCTCTGGATTGTGTGAACCGTTCTCTGGATGCTCTGGCTCACAACCCGCTAATCGATAAAAGCAAAATCGGGTTGATCGGACACTCCTTTGGCGGATATGAAACAGATTACATCGCCACCCGTTCCTCCCGGTTTGCAGCATACGTTACCGGCTCGGGGCACAGCGACATCGTCTGGGATGCCAACAGCTTTAATTATAACTTCTATGCTCCCGATTATGTGCGGATTGAGGCTAACATGTATAAATTTGGAAAACCCTTTTCTGCAGATAAAAGCCTGTATTTTAAGAACAACCCGGTTTACCATGCAGAGAAAATGAATGCCCCGGTATTGCTGTGGTCGGGACAGGGAGATCAAAATGTAACGGCTGACCACTCGATGGCTTTTTACAATGCCCTGCGAAGGAACGGAAAAGATGTCATTGCCCTGTTTTACAAAGGCGAAAGGCACAACTTGCAACAACTGCATTTCCAGGTTGACCTGACTGGCAGGATACTGGATTGGTTTGATTATTTTTTAAAAGATCATGCAGAATGCAGGTGGATAAGCAAAGGGATAAGCAGGAAGGATGCCCCGTAGAGCATCCTTCTTTTTGCTACGGTTTGGCCAATTGAACGGGGCAATCGGTTCCGCTCAACCTGCTCAGGTTGTGAGGAACATTCGATGCATCAGTCCAGGTACATGTATTGCCCGGGGTGCTGCTGCACATTGCCTTTGCAATACACTGTTCTGAAGAACTATCGAAATAATACCCGGTTTCTGATGACTGCGATGCTTTCGCCCCATGGGTTGCAAAAGCAGCAACGACACCTACCAGCACAACAACAGCCGGTAAAAAAAAGCTTTTTGACCTTTTCATAATGGGAAAAATTAAAATGGTTGCCTACTCTTATCCAGGTTTTCGGCTTCCCCTGTTTTGAAATACTGCATCACCGCCGGCGCAAAGCGGTAACGCAAGATTTCATTGCCGGACAAAACAAATAAATGCTTATCCGTGGCAAACATCCGGGACATCGTGTTTTTCCCGCGGTTCTGTACATAAAAACTGCCCAGATATTCTTGTTTATCGATCCGGTACATATCAACAACAACTGCCCGTTGCCACATCTCGTGGGATTCGAATTTTCCCATGAGGTTGGACTCATTAAACAGCACCTGTCCATATACCGCCGATTTTTTATTTACCTGTAAAGGGGGCGCATCCATTCTGTGGCTTCCGTCGGAAAGAAATCTTACCTGTACCTGCGCCCTGGATATGGTATCTATCGTGTGAAGTTTTCGCAGAAGGGCAATATTACCGTCAACTACCAGAAATTCATTGCGATAGGCATAGATATAAGTAAGCGTTCCGGTTATATCGTCACGGAGTAACTGCCCGTCGGTATCAAACATGCCATCAACCTGTTTTTCCAGCAGTGTTTCATTCAGTGTCACCCTCGGGTTTTGATTTAAGGATAGTTTCCCAAGTACTTGTGTTTTGGTTTTGCTGCTTTGGGCCCTGAAAACAAAATCGGTGGAATCGATAACTTCTAATTGTGAAAAATAGCTGTCTTCAAAACTAATGGTACGGGCAATCGAATCGTCTAACTGCCCCCGATAAATGACCGGTACATTGCCGTCGTACACGTAAAAATAAGGTTGTAATACTCTTACTTGTATAGAACGGAACGGGTGTTCTGTATGGTCAATTTTTATTTTAACAACCTGTTTAATCGTAAGAGTGGTGTCCAGCGAAGTTAGTCGCAAGGGAGCGGTGATATTCCCCAGATATATCTTCCCATTGGCAATGCCGGCAAAATAGTAGGAGTTTACTCCCAGGTCATAAGCCTTTTCATCTCTTATCGGGTGTTGTCCAAACCGGCGGATAAAGTTGTTTTCCTTTTTTATAATGTGTTCTGAAGACAGGAACAGTCCTGTTACCAGGCATATTGCTGCAAAAGAAGGCAGTAAGCTTTTAATAACGATCATGTGGGTCCTGCTGCCTTTCTCTTTTTCTAAAATGAGGACAGCAACCATGGCCAGTGCAGCAAAGAAGATATTAAAAATCAAATGTTCTGTCCATCCTAACTTTTCAATAATGCCACCACAGGAACATGGGATAAAATCGCTGTAATTCAATATCAGGTAAATATATACCGTAAAAGCAACCATCAAAAAGAAAGAAGCATACAGCCCCGATAGACGAGTGATTTTGAAGCTCAAAAGCAAGACGATCAGCAATTCTGCAGCGATCACAGCAGGGGCGATCAGGCCCGCATAAGCGCTTAGCAGAGGCGATTGCGCCAACTGTACCCGGAAGTTCTCAAAATCGAGCAGCTTGCTTAGCGCGGCATACACAAAAAGCAGGATATACAGGTAGCAGGTTACCGGGACAAGGAAAGAGTGGTATTTCGGAAGTAGCTTATGCATGGGTGAACTTCTAAGGCCATTTTAAAATTTCGGTGCCATACCAAAATTAGATAAGCGACCAATCTTTCTTTGGAACAAGGATTAACAAATGACTGAACTTGGCTTAAGAAAATTCTTAAGCCCTGACAAGGATTCTTATGACCATTTGCTGGGAAAAGCTTTCCCGGAAAAACAAAAAACATACTGCATCGAAATCGGGAAAGAATGTAGAAGTAATCCTGTTGCCTTTTATGACAGATAACTATGAACAAGAGGCGGCACAAAAATCAGGGGTGCCCTCTATCCCTGATCATTTTGCTGAGCGTTTGCGGGGCAATATTAAGATAAGAAGCGATGATCTCTTTGGATACGCTTAGTTCAATGCCCGGGTGGGTGGACAGTAAGTGTAAATATCTTTCCCATGCTGAAGCTCCGGCCAATTGACGTGCCCGTTCAGCAAAATAATAAACGTACTGCAGGGAAATACAGGGGGCAAAAATTTCGGCTTCGGGAAATGCTTCAAAAATGTCCTGAAGCTGCCGGTAGGATATGGACAGCAACAAGCTGCCCGGCATCACTTCAATGTTTACATCTGAAGCTTTGCGCTGAAAAAAACTTACCGGGTCACAAACGATACTCTGTTCTTTCCAAAGAATTGATGTCTGTTCCCTGCCGGTACAGTCATCAAAATAAAAGCATCGGACAAGGCCCCTCCCGACAAAATACATATAGTCCGACGTATGGCCAACATTTAACAACAAACTCCGGTGCCTGTGATCCGTTAGGGTCAGTCGCTCGTCAACAGCAGCAATAAGCTCATTGACGTATTGCCTGTCTGTAAGCCTTTTGGATATAGGCCGCATTTTAAAAATAACATCATATAGTCCATAGTTTTCCATAGTTTTAAAATATTAAATCGAGAGTGAGTTAAAATTGGAGTTCGAATCCCAGTATAAAAAATAGCCAGAGTGCACTCCCCCAGGTTTCCAACCATTGAGCTATTCCTTTTATTCACCAGCTAAAGCTTTCCCAGTTCAGATCTGGCAACATCGATACATACCGTATGGTTGATTGCCTTTAATTGGATGCCAAACCTGGTTTTGCTATGTTGCGTTATCAGCACTCCTTCGTACCCTTTTAAAGGCCCCGACAAAATCCGAACGCGTTCTCCTTTGGAAAACTTCGTTTCAACGGTGATTACCCTACCCAAACACAACATGCGCCGTATCCCGTCAATTTCCTGATCGGATAGCGTTGATGGTTTTCCCCCACAGGTAACGCAACTGACCACCTGTGGAATACGCTTAATCGGGTAGAGTTCATGGGCATAGGTGTAAACAAACAGGTAGTTCGGGAAAAGAGGAAGCTTGATCTTTTTCTTTTGCCTGTTCTTCCATATCCGTATGGATTGAATTACCGGCCAGAATACCTCGTAGTTAAGATTCGCAAGCATCCTGCAAACCAAACTTTCAGTTCGGGGACGCAGATAAAAAATATGCCATTTCTTTTCACCGGCAGAGCTATTACTGGCCATGCTCAACTGATACCTGCCGGCTTTTTGTTTTCTGGTGTAAGGCATACAAAGGTTTTTGAACTTATTATTTCCAGTGATCTCTCTTAATCAGCACGGTTTAATAAAGGTCGAATAAACCACCGTTTTCGATTGTTGAAAGATATTCCTGGTACAAAAAGCTTCTAAAACCCTTTTCAGAATCGCTAAATCAAAATATTCAACCAATCTTATATCAGTCGTTGACTGTAATAAGAAATCGCAAAAAATTATCTGAAAAAATCCGACAGAGATTATCGGAATAATACCTGTTTTCTACAGTTAAACTAAATCAAATCCTATCAGAAAGAGCATGCCAGAGGCTGGTCACTTAGCAAAAGTAAGTAATTGACAGAATCTCCAAAAACATACCGTACATACGGTTTACAAATTTATAAAAATATTATTCAAATAAAAAAATGGAAAATATTTTCCATGACTAAACCAATATCCTTATTTTATAAACTTACCCGGATTTGACCTATAAATCATCATTTTTACGTAAGTTTGCAATCCATAGACCTTAATTGTTATGACTACAAAAGAACGAATTATTGAAGAAGCCTTTAAATTATTTTTGAATCATAATTTTGAGAAAGTAAGTATCTCCGATCTGGAGCAGGCCGTTGGAAAAACAAGAGGAGCTATCTTCTATTTTTTTAAAAACAAAGAGGAAATATTTAACGACGTAATTGACACCTACATTATTAAAACGCAGAGTCCTTCCGAGAAATTTAATTTTGACGATAATTTATCGTTAGAGCAGTTTATCTACCAGTATATTAATGGAATAAATACAACCATGTCAAAAATGTTGTCCTTGTCCGTTGTCAACATTTATAAGGGGTATTTCTCTTTATACATGCAGGCTTCACGTATTTATCCAAACTTTGCTGAAATAATGACCAAAAATTCGGTTGAAGAACTAAACCTTTGGGAAAAAGTGATTAACCGGGCCATCCAATCCAAAGAAATAAAAGAGGTAAATACCAAGCATTATGCTACTCTTTTCCGGAGTTGTTTTCTGGGGCTTGCCTTTGACAGATGCCTGTCCTACGGGCTTAATACGGAGGAACTGCTTGTCCTGTATCAAAACATTTACAGCCAGATCAAGCTAAAATTTTGATGTTTTCATAACAACGTATGTAAATTTTATTTATTTTTACATACCAATTAGTATAATTTATTGTTATGAAAGCAAAAGTTTACATCACCTCCGTAAGTAAATTCTTACCCAATCTACCGGTCAGTAACGAAGATATGGAACGATATCTCGGGCAAATCAATTCGAAGCCATCCAGGACAAAACGCATTGTATTAAAACAAAATGGAATCAAATGCAGGTACTATGCCCTGGATGAAGATCAAAAAATCACCCACACAAACGCGGAACTCGCATTTCTTTCGATCAGGAAACTCTTTCAGGATGAAATCATCCCCGGGGATATTGATGTGATGGCCTGCGCTACCGGTAATCCGGATCAGTTGTTACCGTCACATGCCTCAATGGTACATGGCCTGATGAAAAACAAGCCGATGGAATTGTATTCCGCCTCCGGGGTATGCCTCACCTGCCTGCAGGCTTTAAAAATAAGTTACCTGGCTGTCCTGGCTGGAATCTCGTCAAAAGCAATCTGTTCAACTTCAGAACTGGCTTCTCCTACTCTTCTATCAAAAAATTATGAAGAGGAGTATGAGCATTGTTCGCAGGTTGGAAAAGATCCCTATATGGCGTTTGAAAAAGATTTCCTGAGATTCATGCTCAGTGACGGGGCCAGCGCGGTATTATTGTCAGACCAAAAGAGTGAGAATGGATTGTCACTTAAAATTGAATGGATTGAGATGACCTCTTATGCCAATGAGCTGCCAACCTGCATGTTTATGGGTGCGGAACTTCGGGAAGACGGGGAGCTAATTAGCTGGAAAGAATTTGAAAGTAAGGAATTGATCAATCGCTCTGTATTAACCGTCAAACAGGATATTCGCTTATTAAAACCCAATATCATTAAGTACTGGGTTGACCACATCGAGCTTTGTCTGGAAAAATATCGCGTTAGCCCTGCTGGAATCAATTACGTTATCCCTCATGTTTCATCCATGTTCTTCTATGGCAAATTAGCAGAAGAAATAGAAGCCCGAAATATCGACCTTGGAACAGAAAAATGGTTTACCAATCTTACGGAAATTGGAAACATCGCTTCTGCTTCCATTTTTGCCGGACTTGATGACTTATGCCAGTCCGGACGCCTGAGAGTAAATGACAAAATTCTTCTTTTGGTGCCTGAAAGCGGACGGTTTTCCTATGGAACGGTTTTATTGACGGTGGTCTAGTTTTCTTAGTTTCGTCTATTTCCCTGTGACAAAGTGGTAGTTGTCTATTACTTCCAAAATATTTTCTACTAAACAAACCGTTGTTTCAGGAAAGACAATTTCCTCTCATTTGGACAATGATCCCATATAATAGGATGTCTCCGTCAAATCCATTGCGACACCATTGACCTTAAACATAGAGGGGACACCGTTTAATAATTGAATTAAATTACTCTTTTGAATCTCAAAAGAAAAAAAGCAGGAAATGGATTGCCCAATATCTTTTTCAATCATACCAATATCCTTGAGGAGTAAAAACCAAATAAGAGATTAGACAAATGCAGACAAAATAGGACGTATTTTCGCCTGTTTATTAGTATGTTGTAGTTTTGCATAGGTTTGTTGGGACTGGTATAACCACCGGTTTTTACGAGCCAATGCAAAATAGCGAGAATAGGGATATTGAACAAGCAAGCCAGAAGGTTAAAGAAAGGATGCCCTTGGAAAAACTACGACTTGTTCCCAAGTACATGGATTTGTCTGTTGAAGATTATGAAAAGCTTATTAAGGATGCGGAAACCATTGCCCTTCTGATTTTAAAAGCCCTTTTTTTGAAGAAATAACACACCAGCTTGGTTCAAAATTTGTTGCACATTTTTTATCCCTGTTATCCCTGATTTTTAACACAACAACGTATCCCATGAGCGATTTAAGCCTGTTCAAACAGTTTGCCCCACAAGTACCCCATGAATTTAAGGAAGGGAACAATGCGGTTATTTATACCCGCGTATCGTCGGCAGACCAAGAAGACAATACCAGCCTGGCATCACAGAAGAAGCATTGTGAGATATATGCGGACAGGAGGGGACTGAATGTTGTCGGGTATTTTGGAGGTACCTATGAGTCAGCTAAAACCGACGACCGCAAAGAGTTTAACCGGATGTTAACCTTTGTCAAGCGCACAAAGAATATCAACTATATAATCGTTTACTCTTACGAACGTTTTTCCCGCTCCGGTATCGCAGGGGCTTCCATTGCTGACGACTTATTGAAAAAATATGGGGTTATTACTTTGGCAACTACGCAGGAACTTGACCCCAGAACCCCGTCAGGCTCATTTCAGCAGAAGATATTGTTCCTTTTCGGACAAATGGATAATGAGTTAAGGCGGGATAAAGTAGTGACGGGTATGCGTGAGTTGGTATCTAAAGGTTATTGGGTATGGGCTGTTCCACGAGGTTATAAGGATTTAAACAGAGGGAGGGCAACTGAACGCCAACTAGTTGTCAATGAAGAAGGAAAAATTCTAAAAAAAGCGTTTGAATGGAAGGCGTATGATCAACTGCCCAATGTTGAGATTTCCCGGCGACTGAAAAGATTAGGGGTTAACCTAAATGAAAAGCGGTTGAATGTGTTGTTCTTAAACCCGTTCTATTGCGGGCTCATTGTCAGCAAGATGATTCCTGGACAAATTATAGAAGGGCGGCATGAGCCATTAATTTCAAGGGAATTGTTCCTGGCAGTTCATAACATCCGGCAGGAAAAGAGGAATCACGGTTTTGTCCATGACAAGGACAATGAAAACCTGCCCTTGAAAGTATTCACTAAATGCGATAAATGTGGCCAGACCATGACCGGGTACCTGGTAAAAAAGAAGGGAATATATTACTACAAGTGCAGGACCAAGGGATGCAAAGTAAACCGGAGCGCCAAAGCGATGCACGAACTGTTTCGGAATGTGTTAAAGGCTTTTCAAATCGGGAAGGAAGAGATTGAAATTATTAAGTTGCAATTGGAAGAACAGATGGCAGTGTTTTTCAAATCTCAAATGGAGAATGCAAAATCTTTAAAAAACCAACTGGCAGAAACAAGAAAAAAATTAAATGCCATAGAAGAAAGGTTTGTAATTGGCGAAATAGGCAGAAGCCTTTATGAAAAATTCAGGCCAAAATATGAAAAGGAGTGTTTTGAAATTGAGCAGGAACTTGACAGAGCAGGTGGATACAGTTCGAACCTCAAAAAAGTGATTGATTTTGCTGTAAAAATATGCGGGAATCCTTTTCTTTTATGGGATTCCAGTGATTTGAACAGTAAAAAGGTATTTCAGAATTTGTTGTTTCCTGAAGGAATCTACTATAACCACGAATTAGACTTAGTTCGAACCTCAAGGATTAATACCTTTTTTTCTCCAATCCCTGAATTAGCAAGGGTTCTGAAAGGACAAAAAAAAGGGGATTCTATCAAACTTGATAAAATCCCCGCTTTGGTGATCCTACCGGGATTCGAACCCAGATCATAAGAACCGGAATCTTACATTCTATCCATTGAACTATAGGACCGGCATTTTTCAGCGAGGACAAAAATAGTAAATCTTGAATTGAATCAGCTTGTTTAAGCAAAAAACATAAAAATGAATTATTCTTTTTATTAACATTCAAAAATTGGTGTTGTTTACAGACAAAAAAACCATTCGGAGGCTGTTAATAATTTTATTTTGCATTCCATATCTTAAGATCAGAAATGTACTACTTTTGAAGGACTTAAATCCACCATATGATTACTGAAGGACTTCTGAAAGAATGCTACATTGAATTTGAAGAATTTTTCCAATCGCTTATTATCGATTTAGCTGAAAATCATCTAAGAGTTCACGATGTACGGGCTCACTCATTACGTGTTGTCAGCCACTCTAACTTATTGGCAAAAAATGTTTTGCAGAACGAAGATGATACGCGTATTGCTGAGGCTATTGCTTTATTTCACGATTTGGGAAGGGCTTCTTTAATTGCGAAAGGTACTGCGTCACCAACGAATATTCAACGCGATCACGCTCTTTTGTCGGTACAAATCCTTCAAAAGATGGATTTCTTTTCGAAGTTACCTGCTGAGACCCAGTTGATTATTCAGAAGTCGGTTGAAAATCACAATAAACTTAAACTGCCAAAGCTTGATAATGAACAACAAACGCTTTTTGCGCGTTTGCTCCGGGATGCCGATAAGTTGGATATTTTTGAATCATCATATCGTTTTTTCAAGGAAAAATCAGGAGTTCAGCCAATAATGACCTTCGATTTGGTAAATTCTCCTGAAGTGTCAGAAAAAATTATCAAAAGCATTATGTCAGGAAAAACGGCAGCCATTGAAGACATGAAAACCATGAATGATTACAAATTATTACTGATTTCAATGGCGTTTGATATCAATTTTAAATTTACATTCCGCTTAATCAGTGAAAAACAATACGTTCAGAAAATATACGAAACCTTACCCAAACGCGACTTGATTATTGATGCCTATCGTGGTATCAAGTTGTTTGTTGAGAATAAGTTTGTTTCCTGAAAGTCGCACTATTAGTAGATTTCAGTATGAGTAAACGGTTGGTTTGTATCTGTAATATGGTTACAGAGAAAGAAATCCACACAGCACTGGCAAAAGGTGCACGATCAACACTTGATATTCAAAAAATAACACGGGCAGGAACCAGTTGTGGCAGGTGTTTGACTTGGATTGATTCAATTGTGGAAGAATTTCTGGAAACCCTGCCGAAAGACCCTCAGCAACGTATTGATTTCGGCAATTAATCAAAATGATTTTCCGTTTAATTACCTATTTCGCATTTTACAACAGTCAATAGTTGTCATTCATAGTCAATTTATTGTAATTTTAAGGCAATTTAATGACGAGAGTATAACTCCACCTCAAATTTGCAAAAAACAAATTGGGCCTGAGACTGACTTCTGCCCACTTTTCCCGATTTAGCTCACCCGTTTGATCCCTGAAAAGTTTTCACGATAGGTTCCGGGAGTACATCCTTTACTCTTTCTAAAAATACGGTTGAAGTTCGAGATGTTATAAAATCCGCAACGAAAAGCTATTTCAGCAATGGATTGGTTTGTTTCTATAAGCCAACGTGAAGCAAAACCAATTCGATAGTCGTTTACAAAACTGACAAACGATCTTCCAGTCCGTTTTTTTATTAATCGGGTAAGGGTTGTTTCAGTCAGGTTTAACCATGCAGCCACTTCTTTTATCTGTATTTTTTCCTGATAGTTTAGCTCAATGTATTCGCATACTTTTTTAATTCGGTCGCTATAGGCAAAATCATTGGTATTCATGGTTCCCGAACCCAAAATCTGCTGATTCTCCGATAATGAAAGCAAATGAAGTACCGAAATCAATCCAATAAATGCATCCATGCCGTTTTTATGCGATAATTCCTTTAACTGACCGGCAAGTCGTTGGGTGGTAACTTCAGAAAACAAGATTCCCCGGGAAGCATTTCCAAGTAAATCCCGGATGGGTTTCATCATATTTCGGGAAAGCAAACTTTCATGGATAAGGTCACGGTGAAATTGTAGGGTAATTTCATGGATTTGCTTGCTTTTACATTTTCCATTGTTCCAGCCGTGATATACATTTGGCCCAACAAGTACCAACTCAAACTCCCCAATCAGGCTTTTGTGATCGCCAACAACCCTTTCTGCATCTATTGCATGTTGTATAAAGTTTAACTCATATTCAGGATGAAAATGTACCGGAAAATCGAACTTGTTTTTTAAACGATCGAAAACCAAAAGGCAATCGCCCTGAGCCAAAGGAGTAATTTCACGCTGAATGTTTCCTGACAATTGGTGCATACGTTAATTGGTAAATTTTAGTAAACGAAGATAGTTAGGTTGCGAATTCAAAAACCATGTCAATTAGTTTGTTTGTACAGTTTTAATTTTAAATGATAATCTATTAACTTTAAGCAAACATTTTAATGCCGATTACGTTCTTAGTTTCAGATAAACCTTTAAAACAAAGTAAAATGAAAAAACTACATGGATTGGCCGTTGTACTTTTAGTAGGATTGATGTTTGCCGGATGCTCGCAAAAAGAAGATCAACTGCAGGTTCAGGATGATTCTCTAACTCTGAAAAGCGCTTCAGTTAAGACAGACTATGACATGGTTCCAAACGAAATCCTTGTTAAGTTTAAGGATGGAACCGAATCATCCAAAAAGGCTTTGGTTTTTGAAAAGTTAGGAGGAAAACTTAAAGAGAAAATCCTGACCAAAATGATGGAGAAGGAAGGTGATAAAAATGGAATTGATTTGGTTTCAATCTCCGGAACCGTTGCTAATGCAATACTTGCAGCCAAAAACTATCCTGAAATTGAATATGCCGAACCCAATTTCATTTATCAGCACAATGCAACCTCAAACGATACCTATTATACCAATGGTTCGCTTTGGGGAATGTATGGAGATGCATCACCTCTGAAAACAAATGCTTATGGAAGTCAAGCCGGGGAAGCCTGGAATGCAGGTCACACCGGATCAAGTACTGTTTATGTTGGCATTATAGATGAGGGTGTGATGAACACCCATACTGAATTACAGGCAAACTGTTGGGTTAATCCATATGATCCTGTTGATGGCGTTGACAATGATGGAAACGGTTATATTGATGACAAGTGGGGATGGGACTTTGATGGAAATAATAACTCTACATTTGATGGAACACAGGATGACCATGCAACCCATGTCGCAGGTACAATAGGCGCCGTGGGTGGAAATGGTGTCGGAGTTGCCGGAGTATGCTGGAACGTTAAAATGATTTCATGCAAATTTCTTGGACGTAACGGAGGTACAACTGCCAATGCAATTAAAGCTGTTGACTATATTACTGATTTAAAGACTAGTCATGGTTTAAATATTGTTGCAACCAACAATTCATGGGGCGGTGGGGGATTTTCTCAACTGTTGAAAGACGCGATTGACAGAGCAAATGCAGCAAATATTCTATTTATAGCTGCTGCGGGTAATAGCGGAACTAATAACGATGCTACAGCAAGTTATCCATCAAACTATACCAGCGCGAATGTTATTGCAGTTGCCGCAATAACTTCTACAGGGGCATTAGCAAGTTTTTCACAATATGGTGCTACTACTGTCGATTTAGGAGCCCCAGGCTCAGGAATTTATTCTACAGTTCCGGTAAAGGCAGGAAAAAGCGTTGGCTCCGGTTATGCCAGTTATAGCGGAACCTCTATGGCCACGCCTCATGTTACCGGTGCTGCAGCATTATATGCTTCAACTCATCCGGGAGCTACTGCAGCAAGTATTAAAGGTGCAATTCTTAGTGCTGTAGTTCCAACGGCTTCACTAAGTGGCAAATGTGTATCCAATGGAAGATTGAATGTGAGTGGATTCTAAAGTCATAACGTATAAAAGTAAAGGGTCATTAGTCATTAGAAAATTTATCTTTCCTAATGACTAATGACCCTTTCCAATTTTGAAAATGACTCTTTCCTTTTTTCGTAGTCGGCTAATTTCTTTTAACCACCCAGTCAACGGCACAACCAATGTGTTCTTTTACTTTCGGATCCTGAAAAGCTTCAGGCGTATGGCCGAAAACGGTGTAGTAGGAGCGGGTCTGTCCCAATTCCTGATACCAGATCAACGGATGATCAACCATTTTCCATTTGTCATCTTTCAGAGTTTCTGCATCCAGCGAAGTTTCGTCTAAACGTGCCAAAACTTTAACTTTTGCCCTTGGATTTTCTTTAAAGGTATACCACTCATCAAAAGTGCGGTAAGTTTGCATTCCCTTAAAAGGAAGCATACTTGGATGATCGGTATTCTCAAAAATAACAGTTCCGGTTTGACCTTTTGGATGGGTTTTGAAAAAAGCTCCGTTCAATTGTCCGTACCAGGCCCAGTCGTATTCACAATCGGCAGCAGCATGAATACCCACAAATCCTTTCCCGGTATTCATAAATGCTTCAAATGACTTTTGTTGTTCTTCGTTCAGTACATCCATAGTTGGGTTTAGGAATACCACAACATCAAAGGTTTTTAGAAAATCAGGAGTAAACAGATCAGAATTTTCAGTAGCAGTTAGAACCCATTTTCGTTCCTGCGCCAAATCGCTCATCATTTTTAGTCCCGATGAAATTGAGTTGTGACGGAATCCGGAAGTTTTCGAAAAAACAAGTACATTGATTTTTTTGTCTTGTGCTATGCCCGAAAATACAATAATCAGGAGTAGACAAATTAACGAGGTTAGTTTTTGCATGGTTTAAGTTTTTAGGTTTTGGGTATGTAAGGTTACAAATTTTCAATCAAAAAAATGGATTTGTCTGCAATCAAATTTAGCAGGCGAACCAACTAAACCGGATTTTCAGACAAACCCACCTGCTTAAGAATTCAGTCTATTTTTGTTGTATTTCAGGAGTAGGATTTACTTGTTCTGTGGGTATTCCTTTATGTCCGGCAGTATCCTTTTTTTCAATTACTTCAGGTTCCCATCCCCATAAGAAAAGCAAAACAAAAAAACCAAGGACATAGGCTACGGCAATGTGCCAGCCTGATTTCAACCATTGGAATACCGATCTGGCTTCAGGAAATTTATTAGTAATAGCCACGCCCGCAGATGAACCAAACCAAATCATCGATCCGCCGAAACCAACTGCGTAGGCCAGCATACCCCAATCGTAGCCATTCTGTTCGAGGGCCAGTTTGGTCAAAGGAATATTATCGAATACCGATGAAACAAAACCCAGTGAAAATGCCGTTTGCCATGATGCGACCGGTAATTCATTCACTGGCATCAGTGAGGCACAAGTAACCAATGCAACCAGAAAAATAGCGCCGCTTATGGAATTTACAGCTTCCTTCCAATCAGTTTTACGGAAGAATGCCCCAATTAATATCGCAATCCAAACGCCAATGGCTGGAAAGTCGAAGTATACATTAGTAAGAATTGTACAAAAAAGGATGAAAATCACAATGCCAAGCCTGACCCAGTCAATATGTACATCTCTTGGGGCATCTTTCTGAATCCGATGATATTTATCCTGTTGGATGGATGCAAATATGGAGAAAAATGCCAATGCTGTAAAAGCTGCAATATATCCATGTAATACATTTAAGGGGTGTACTCCTTCAATCCACATCAGCGTGGTAGTAGTATCACCGATCACACTGCCTGAGCCACCGGCATTGCTGGCCGCAACAATAGCGGCAATATAGCCCATATGAACTTTACGATTGAACACTACTATAGCAACGGTGCCTCCAATAAGTGCTGCAGCAATATTATCAAGAAATGAGGAGATGACGAAAACCGAAATCAATAATACCAAGGGGCCTTTCCAGTCGTTTGGCAGTAAATCTGGCAGATATGCCGGAACTTCTGATTCTTCAAAATGTCTGGAAAGAATAGAAAAACCAATTAGAAGACCAAGTAGATTCAGCAGGACACCCCATTCTCCTACCCGCATTTCCTTGTCCAGAATCTGATCGGCCATTGAAATATGTCCAAACATGTGTTCTGAGAGATTAAAATCAGGGATGGCAATAAACTTGAAGATCAGTATAGAAGTAAGTCCGATTAAGGAAACCCATAGTGTTTGACGGTGAAAAAGCGCTACTCCAAGCAAGGTTAGGGCGAACAGCACAAATTCGGGTCTAATCCCGAATATTAGTGGAATTATTTGTCCAAAGATCATAAATTAGATGGTTTTAGTTTTGTGAAATCATTATGAATCATTTCGAAAAATTTTCGGAAGATAAAAAGAAATTATTAATGTTGATCTTTCCTAATAGCCTTAGATTTGGTCGAAAAGGGATTTTGATTCGGAATTCTTTTGCAAACTATTTTTAGTTTTATTTTGGATGTATTTTGAAATTCAGAATTGCACGAGAGATAGCTAATTTTGAGTTAATTTGCATGTTGATTTCTCGGTGAGAATAATTTCCGTTCAATCAGATTTTTTGTTTCAAACTGGAAATACATTTTTGTTTCGTTTTCCCGTTTAAATCTTACTTCAATTAAGTACGATATAATGATGTCAAAAAAAAATCAAAAATCTGTCAGATTATTTCTGGCTATCTATTTCATTTTGTTTGGTTCACAGGTGTTTGCGCAAGAAAAGTCTCCTGAAAAGGGAATTTATGATGGTAAAGTAGGAGATGATCAGCTTGTTCTGGTGGAAGAAACTTCAGATTCAGTTTTTGTGAAAGGTTATTTTGTGATCAATCGTGGTAAAGCGTTGGAGGAAGTTCATCCTTTTTCACTGGATATAAGTAGAAGTTTGCCTTTTTTCCAATCCGATTTATATGTTGGGCCATTAAAATCAGCAAATATTAATCCTTCAAGTTTTAGTGGTAGATTGACACTTCTGAATAAAAAGAGACATTTCTTCTTTTGGAGGCAGAAGACAGATTTGAGTTTTATTCGTCGCCAGGATTTAAAGGTGAGCCCAACAGAACGTTATCAAAAAGAGGTTTTCAGCAACGTCGAAGTCAAAAGCGATCTTTTATACGGAAAGGCCAAGGGTTTATGGACCCGTTCACCTTATTCTGACGATCCCTATATCACAACACTGAGCAAAGGCCTTGTCAAGACCTTCAAAGATTTGGAATTACTCGACCTGAAACTGGATATCTATTATCCGAAAACTGACATTTTTAAAAGTCGACCACTAGTCATGCTCATTCATGGCGGTGCATTTTATATTGGGAGCAAAGAATCGGCTTGCGAACAGGCATTGGCATCTTCGCTGGCCAAATGTGGGTATCTGGTTGCATCAATTGATTACCGGTTAGGGTTCAAGCTTACGCCCAGTGACATTGAACAGAGTGCTTACAGGGCTGTTCAGGATGCCCATGCGGCCCTCCGGTTCTTGTCGCACAACGCAAAAGGATTGGGAATTGATCCCAGTCAGGTGTATGTAGGTGGGACCAGTGCAGGGGCTGTTGCTTCGATGAATGTGGCTTTCATGGATAATGATGAGCGTCCGGAACGAATTTTAGAAGACAGTAAAGCCGGTTTGTTGACAAAAATTGAGGATTCAGGAAATAAGTATACTGAAACGTTTGAAATAAAGTCGATTGCTAATCTGTGGGGTGCAGTTGCCGATTTAAATATTTTGGATACTGACGAAAAAATTTCAGTTTTATCCATTCATGGTACAGCTGACGAAATTGTACCTTTCGAAAATGATTATCCGTTTCGGAATTCATTGATGGTAAATCGTCTGGTCATGGATAAAATGTATGGTTCCAAATCCATTCATGATCGGCTAAAAATTCAGGGAAACAGAACCCGTTTAGTTGCTCTGGAAGGATTGGGGCATGAGCCGGAACTGGAAACTTACAATACCTTGAACCATTACATGGATACTATAACCTATCAGGTTACTAAGTTTTTTTATGAAGAAACAGCTCCAAATGTGATATTGCCGGTCAGTCAACTAACTATTTCTGAAAATGCCAGTCTGAAACCGTTTTTCTACGAGGTTTCCAATGGATTTCCGGTTCAGATATCTGCAGAAGGTGGAGTGAAAACTAGTGCAGATGCCAACGATGCTTCTATCATCTGGTTTAAAAATAGGGATAATAGAAAACTTATTTTCCTGACAACCAATAAATTTGAAGCCTGGAACGAAAAATCATTTCCTGTAAAAATTGTAAAATAGGCAATCTCGTCAGGCTTTAAATTTCGTCTGATTGTTAAATTTACATTAACTGCCATTCTTCTAAAAATGAGCAATTTAATATTTAAATAACTTGGCATCGTTTTTGGTAATTTTGACAGTAAGCTCAGGCTAAGTTTCATTCTGCACTGTTCCTGATCGTTATACTTTCATTTTAAAGTAAAAAGGAGTATAATGGCAGGATTTGTAAATCATACATTCGTACTACAAATCATTCTTTTTTTTTGAAATGATTGATAAAGTAGTCATATTTGCCAAATAATGTGTTGCGTTTGTGTTAATATTAAATTCACTTAGAAAATTAATCTCAATGAAATCGAAAAAAAATTCAAAAAAGAAGCTGAATGTAGGCTTCTCATCAGCTGTTATTCCGGTGTCCTTATTGGCTGCGATCCTGGTATATATGTTTGTTTTTGGTGACGGATCTAATTTCGTCGGGGGCGACAATGCCAATGTTCCAATTCCGGGAAATTATTTTGGAATTATATATAAGGGAGGACCTATTGTTCCAATTATCATCTGTTTATTGCTCACTGTTTTGGCATTTACAGTTGAACGTTATTTGGCAATTACCAAGGCTGCCGGAAAAGGAAAAGTCATTGATTTTATGACAGATATTAACGACCTGCTCGAAGATGGTAAGATTGATGCCGCAAAAGATTCATGTAATGTGCAAAAAGGTTCTGTTGCCAATGTAATTTATAGTGGATTGATTAAATATCAGGAGATGGAGAAAGAAAAAGCTCTTCCTAAAGATCAAAAAATAGTTTCTATACAGAAAGAAATTGAAGAAGCTACTTCGCTTGAGTTGCCAGCACTTGAAGAAAACCTTGTTATCTTATCAACCATTGCCTCAATCGCTACGCTGATGGGACTTTTAGGTACGGTAATCGGTATGATCAAAGCATTCTCTGCTTTGGCAAATGCAGGTGCTCCTGACTCTGTTCAGCTTGCTGCAGGTATTTCTGAAGCGTTGATCAATACAGCCCTAGGTATTGGTACTTCAGCATTGGCAATCATTTTTTATAACTTCTTTACGACTAAAATTGACAAGTTAACCTATTCAATTGACGAAGGTGGGTTTACCATTGTGAATACATTTGCTGCAAAAAATCAATAAGCCAAAATAAAAATGCCAAAGGTAAAAGTACCCAGAAAAAGCACAACAGTCGATATGACTGCCATGTGTGATGTGGCTTTTTTATTGCTTACTTTTTTCATGCTTACGTCCAATTTTGTTGCAAAAGAACCAATTGTTGTCGCTATTCCTTCCTCAGTTTCTGAAATAAAGATACCTGAGCGGGATATAATCACAGTATTGATTGATAGGGATGGCAAGGTTTTCTTCGGATTGGATGCACAGCAAGTAAGAAAAGATGTACTAGAAAATGTAGGAAAGGCCTACAGCATCGAATTCACGGATAAAGAACTTAATGAATATAGTAAGATCAGTTCTTCCGGAGTTCCAATTGAAAAAATGAAAGCATTTCTTGCCTTATCGACCGAAGCAAGAGACAGTAAAGATGCCGCAATTGGCATACCGGCTGATTCGTTAAACAATCAGTTTAAGGTATGGATAAAAACTGCCAGACAAGTTGGTGGACCTAAAATGCGACTTGCGATTAAATCTGACTCAAACACTCCTTATAAAGTTATAAAGAGTGTTATGACTACTCTTCAGGATATCAACGAAAATAGGTACAATCTGATCACCAGCCTCAAAGAGGTTTCAACTAATTAAAAGGATAGAACTATGGCTGAAATGCAAGTTGAAGATAAAGGCAAAAAAGGTAAAAAACCGAAGCAAAAGAAACACACTACCCGTGTTGACTTAACGCCTATGGTTGATTTGGGATTTCTCCTGATCACTTTTTTTATGCTTACTACCTCCATGCTTAAACCCCAGACAATGGAAATAAGCGTGCCTTCGAAAGATAAGGTTGAAGAAGATGAGCAGAATAAGGTAAAAGCCTCACAGGCAATTACCGTTTTGCTCGGGAAAGAAAATAAACTTTATTACTATTTCGGGACAGAGGAAAATGGTGTGGATCCTGAATTGATCCAAACCGACTATTCTTCGGAAGGAATCCGGAAAATGTTGGTTAGCAAGAATGTTGAAGTAATGAATAAGGTAAACCAATTGAAACTTGATAAGGCAGCGAAAAAGGTTAGTGAAGAAGACTACAAGAATAAACTGTCAGAATACAGAGCTTCAAAAGGCGCTCCTACCATTATGATTAAAGCAGCAGATGATTCGAACTATAAGAACCTCGTTGACATCCTTGATGAAATGAATATTTGTAATATAGCTCGGTATGCGATAGTAGATATAACCCCGTATGACCTCGGTTTGATCGATAAAAAGTTCCCACCGGCGAAGTAGTCACAATTTATAGAAACAGTCTATGTCTCAAAAAATAAACTTGTTTAACGAAGCTTGGGTCGATCTTCTTTTTAAAGATCGCAACCAGGAATACGGTGCTTTTGAACTCCGAAAAGACAGCTCGCGGCGCCATAGAGTGGGAATTATAGCTGCTCTCATTTTTCTTGCTTTAATAATCTTTGTACCAATTTTATACAAACAGATTATTGAAAAAGTGAAAGACCGAAATGTAGAAGTAACGACCCTTTCAAACATTGAAATTGAAAAGAAAGTGGAAAAACCAAAGGATATCATTATTGAAAAACCTGCACCTCCACTCAAATCTTCAATTAAATTTACGCCTCCGGTCATTAAGCCTGACGAAGAAGTTCAGGAAGACGAGGAGATCAAAACCCAGGAAGAACTGATCAATACCGATGTAAATATTTCGGTTGCTGACGTTAAGGGAACCGACGAGGAAAATGGACAGGATATTGGTGACCTCAACAACATGATTGTTGGTGAAGATACCACCTCCACGCCCTATGCCGTTGTAGAACAAATGCCTGAATTTCCGGGGGGTGAGGCTGCCTTGCAAAGGTATCTGAAAAACTCGGTAAAATATCCTAACATCGCCATGGAAAATGGTATTCAGGGTAAGGTATATGTTGGTTTCGTGGTTGAACGAAACGGAAGTATTTCAAATGTAAGAATTGCACGTGGAGTCGATGCTTCACTTGACAAGGAGGCTATGAGGGTGGTAAGATTAATGCCCAAATGGATTCCTGGCAAGCAGAATGGTGAGCCTGTTCGTGTAAGTTTTACAGCACCAATTAATTTTGTTCTTGAATAATAAAATGAAACTAAACATATCTAAAGTTTTTTATAGCTTTTTTATTGTGGTTTTATACTTTTTTCTTGGTATCCTCCTGCTTTATAAATATGTCATATCGCAGGAGGTGCCAGACTACCGTATGGCCGGCTTTGCAGTGGTCGTGATTGGTTATGGAATTTACAGAGGATACCGCACTTATCGGGAGTATAAAAGAACCAAAGAAGAAGAAAACAGTGATGTTTAAACAATGGATTATACCAATTCTGCTTGCATCAGTTATTTTAGTCTCGGGCTGCCGGAATGCTAAAAAAGAAGTGCCTCTATCAATGGTAACTGGCAAAGGTACTATTGCCGCCGATGAAGCTTTGTTGCCTTTGATAAATGCAGAATTGGATGTCTTTCACAGTCAATATAATTTTGCGTCGATTGACTGCCAATTTGGATCAGAATATGATGCAATAAATCTGCTTCTTCGGGAAAAGGTTCGTCTCGCCATAGTTACCAGACCACTCAATCAGCAAGAAATTGATTTTTTTAGAAGCAAGGAAATATATCCTGAATCTATTGCTCTGGCCTATGATGCCATTGCAGTAATTACAAATCCTGATAATCAGATTACAGCTTTAACTACCAGCCAGATATCCGGAATATTATCAGGTCAGATTCTAAATTGGAATCAAATCGAAAATTCAGGAAAAACTGGTAGTATCAAACAAATACTGGATGCTGAGTCATCAGGAATAATAAGGGCACTAGTTGATTCCCTTAAGCTTAATGAAAAGATTTCGGGAGATTTTGAGTTTACAGGAAGTAGCAATAGTATAATTGAATCAGTTGCCACTAATGCAAATGCAATCGGTTTTATCGGTTATAACTGGATTAGCGAAGGTGAAAATTTAAAAGTACTGGAAAACCTTAAAAAAGTAAATCTGATTGCAATTTCTGGCAAGCAAATTGCGGATGATACCAATAGTTTTAAGCCATCTTTAAGTAGTTTGTTTAATTTGGAGTATCCGCTTATCCGGAAAATATATGCCATTTATGCCGATCCGTCTCCAGGCCTTGCCAGGGGGTTTCTGGCGCATTTAACATCCGAGAGAGGTCAAAAAATTATTTATAGAATGGGTTTAAAGCCTGAAAACGATTTTCAACGATTGGTTAAAATTAATAAAGATTATTAGATGAAACTGAAATTAGCATTGATCGCAGTTCTGCTCACCGGACAAATATTTTCCATTTATGCACAGGTGGAGTCGGATGGTTTTGCAAAATTAAATCAGAAGGAATACAATAAAGCAAAACAAATCTTTAGCGGATTGTTGAAAAAGAATCCTGAAAATGCTGTTGCATATTATGGATTAGGAGAAAGTTATTACTATTCCGGAAGAATCGACTCAGCCAAAAGTAGTTATGAAAAAGGAATTGAGGCTAATTCATCATGTGCCGGTAACTACGCTGGTCTTGGAAAAGTAAAACTTCTTTCGTCTCCGGCAGAGGCAGAATCGCTTTTTAAAGATGCAGTTAAAAAATCGAAAAAGGATGCCACGGCCATTGTGGCAATATCCAAAACATATTACAGTCAAACACCTAAAAACCTGAATGAGGCTAAACGATATGCGGATATGGCTATTGGTGTTGATCCAAATAATGCTGCAGCGTTTTATCTGAACGGATTAATTGAACTCGATAAGGGTAATCATGGTGAAGCATCCCTTCAGCTCGAACGAGCCATTTATTTCGATAAAAACCTGTATGATGCTTATTTTTTACAGTCAGATATTATGGTTGCTGCCCAAAATATGCCACAGGCTATTGATTACATTAAGAAAGTAACTCTGATTAATCCTGAATATTGGATAGCTTTTAAAAAGTTGGGAGAATTGTATTACGACAACCAGAAATATGCCGATGCAGTTACCAATTTTGCGGTTTATTTCAAAAACGTTACCAACGACACCGATATTACTCATTACGCCTATAGTTTGTTTTTCAACAAGCAGTATCAGGAAGCCCGTGAGATGATAGATAGACTTGTTCAGCAGAATCCTAACGATTACGTTTTACTTCGGCTTTTAGGCTACATCAGCTATGAAACCAAAGATCTGGTGAATGGTAAGAAAATCATGGATAAGTTATTTTCGCTTATACCTGCAGATAAAATTTTAACAGATGACTATTCCTATTATGGAAAAATGCTTAGTGCTTCAGGAAATGACTCTTTAGCTATTGTAAATTACCAACTTGCCCTGAAAAATGACAGTAACCAATTTCAGGTGTACGACGATATTGCCCGCTCTTTAACTAAACTTAAAAAATACGAAGAAGCACTTCAATACAGTACAAAATATTTAAGGAAAAAACCTAACCTGACGCCACTTGATTATTTCCAATTGGGAAAAGCATATTATTCAACTGGAAATAATCTTGATGTTAAAACTGATTCTTTAAAACAGCTAGAACTTTATCAGATTGCAGATTCATTGTTTAAACAGGTTGAAGTATATACCCCTAATTCATACCTGGGCCCTTTCTGGAGAGCCAGGGCTAATTCTTCCATCGATAAGGAAACTACTCTCGGATTAGCAAAACCTTTCTACGAAAAATCATTGGAGATTCTGATTAAAGATCCGGTCAAATACAAAAAGGAGCTTTCTGAAATCTATAATTACCTTGGATTTTATTATTACGTGAAAGAGGATAAACCAAATTCCCTGGAAAACTGGAAAAAATTGCTTGAGATTGATCCTGAAAATTTGAAGGCTCAGGAAGTTATTAAATCACTCGAGGCGAAATGATGAAAGATCAATGGAAATCTTTGTCAACTCATTTTCCTCTTTTCTTTTTCCTTTTTTATAAAGTTACAGGCTTCAGTTTCGCACGTTTGACATATACATTGGAGTATTTCAGGTTTTTGAATTTCTTTTTTCCATCTGGTGTTTCAAACACGGTAACCCTTGCGATATAAAAATTACGCTTCCCATTGTAAATCGTTATTGGATGATCTACATTGCCCAGATCAAGTTCTGATTGAAAGAAATGTTCAAAGATATGATCAACAGAGTCTTTCGATTCGACGATATATTTATGGAAAGTTCTATCCGTATGGTCTTCAACAAAAATGTAAAAACCAGGCCTGAAATTACTCTCTGCTTTTTCTGTTGATGGACGAAATGAAAATAAACTCATGGAGATCAACAACAAATAAAAAACTCTCATATCATAGAAATTTTAGACGATTTCATTTTTCTTTTGTGCATTTCTATTGCTTTTGATCTTTCCCCGTCTTATCTCTATGAATTTAAAGCTATAGCATTGCGATGCAATATCGGTTGCCAACAGATTCTGGGCTAAATGAAGCTCAGTGCATGGAATGGAAAAGGTATTTTATAGCGACAAGTGAACCCGATCTGCGTGACCTCGATTCTAAATTAATCAGGTTTTCAACTTTGTCTATCCTATTGATTCTTTTTTATGAAATTTGAAAATCAAAAGATATTTAATTGTTTACTCTCTTTTGACTTTAGAGCTTAAACAAACATTTTATGGCTTCAAAACTAATGAATACTTTTAATTCAACTGTCGGAAATTACCTATTTTTATAACAATAGCACCAATTTTATCAACAAAATTGAACAAAATCGTGATTAGAAGTCTAAAATGATACTGTGAATTGATTATTATCAATTAAAAAGGTTCGGTTTTCAGCATTCTCAAATCGATATCATTTCTGTTTCATTACTACAAAAAGCCCATTAATAACACGTATTCTTCACTCATCCGGTGATCTGCCAATTAAGGAATACATTTGCCATTCCGAATTGTTTTGGAGTCTGATTCATTTTAGAAGCGATTCAATTTTCGGAATACTCTTTTTCTAAAATAATTCAGCAAATATGTATAATCGATTTTTCCACATTTTTAAACTGGTGTTTTTTCTGGTGGTAAGCAGCGTCATGTATTTGAAAGCTCAACCTGTAAGAGCTTTTTATATGGATGAAAACCATCCAATTGAAGAACGGGTCAAAAATGCTCTTTCTCTCATGACTTTGGAGGAAAAAGTGGCCCTCTGCCATGCTCAGTCTAAATTCAGTAGTAAAGGAGTTGCCCGTCTTGGTATTCCTGAAGTATGGATGAGCGATGGCCCTCATGGTGTTCGTGAAGAAATATTGTGGGACAGTTGGAGCGAAGCTAAATGGAGCAATGATTCATGTACGGCATTTCCTGCCCTGACCTGTCTGGCTGCTACATGGAATCCTGAAATGTCAGCTATCTATGGCAAAGCAGTGGGAGAGGAGGCCCGCTACCGCAATAAAGCTGTACTTCTTGGGCCAGGTGTCAATATCTATCGTACACCTTTGAATGGACGTAATTTCGAATATATGGGTGAAGATCCGTATCTGGCTTCGCGCATGGTAGTGCCATACATTCAGGAGGTGCAGAAAAATGGCGTTGCTGCTTGTGTTAAACATTTTGCACTTAATAATCAGGAGCTCTGGCGGGGACACATCAATGTTGAACTAAGCGACCGTGCCCTTCGCGAAATATACCTTCCGGCTTTTAAAGCCGCAGTTACAGAAGCCAAAGTGTGGTCAGTGATGGGTGCGTATAATCAATTCAGGGGTGAACATTGTTGTCATAACGATCTTCTCCTGAATAAGATTCTGAAGGGAGAATGGCGTTTTGACGGAACAGTTATTACTGACTGGGGAGGTGCTCATAACACCATGCAGGCTGCTATTAATGGTCTCGACATCGAAATGGGAACCGGTACCGACGGAATGACCCGTTCAATAAAAAATGCCTACGACAATTATTACCTGGCTCTCCCTTTTTTGGATGAACTTAAAAAAGGAACTATTCCTGAAAGTGTGGTAAACGATAAAGCCAGCCGTGTGCTTCGGATGATCTTTCGGACTACTATGAATTCAAAGCGGCCGTTGGGTAGTTTTGCCAGTCCTGAACATGCACAGGTTGCCCGAAAAGTTGCTGAAGAAGGAATTGTGTTGCTGAAAAACTCCGGAAATATTTTACCACTTGATGCTTCTAAATATCAGAAGATAGCCGTAATTGGAGAAAATGCTACCCGAAACATGACCTCTGGAGGTGGAAGTTCGAGCCTTAAACCTTATAAGGAAATCTCTCCATTGAAAGCATTACAGGCTAAATACGGAAGTAAAATATCGTATACAATGGGTTATGCATCAGGTCCTCAGGCATGGGGCAGGGTAATTCCTTCAACAATGAATGCCGATTCCTTGCGTACCTTAGCTGTAAATCTGGCACAATCATCGGAGTTGGTCATTTTCGTTGGCGGCCTTAACAAAAGCCATACGCAGGATTGCGAAGGTGGCGACCGTCTGTCATATAATCTGCCTTTTGGGCAAGATCAACTTTTGAGCGAAATACTTAAGGTAAACAAAAATGTAGTGGTGGTTTTAATTACCGGAAACGCAGTAGCAATGCCCTGGATCAATCAGGTTCCTGCGGTTGTTCAGGCCTGGTATCTTGGGTCGGAGGCTGGTAACGCCATTGCTTCAGTCCTTTCCGGTGAGGTTAATCCATCAGGAAAACTTCCTTTTTCCTTTCCGGTGAAGCTAACAGACAACAGCGCTCATGCATTCGACAAGCTTTGTTACCCGGGTGACAGCATCCGTGAAGTTTATAAAGATGACATTTTGGTAGGTTACCGCTGGCACGATACAAAAAAAATTGCACCGCTTTTTGCTTTTGGCTATGGGTTGAGCTATACCAGTTTTGCTATTTCAGAACCCCAAACCGACAAAAAAATCTATGAAAAGAACGAATCAGTAAAACTGACTTTCACCATTCAGAATACAGGAAATGTTGCCGGCGCTGAGGTTCCTCAGATCTATGTAACACAGAAAAATGCACCGGTATTACGTCCGGCCAAAGAACTGAAAGGTTTTAAAAAAGTATTCCTGAAAGCCGGTGAAAAGCAAAAAATCACCCTTTCTGTGAAAGTGGAAGATATGGCGTATTGGGATGAAAAAAACAGTAACTGGAAAGTTGATTCAGGTGAATTTGTGATGAACCTTGCAGTATCCTCTGGCGAAGTAAAATATACTTTACCAGTTCAGGTGAAATAGAAGTAGGAAGACTGAAGACCGGAGACTGGAGACGGAAGTACCGCTCCCTGAGCGCGAAGCGAGTCGAAGGAAGCATCCTTGAAGTCGGAGCAGGATCTTATTGAATTTTCACCATTCGCTTCATCTCGCTGAAATCCTCAGCTTCGAGCCGGTAAAAATAAACGCCGGGTGTAACTGGCTTTTGTGAGTCATCCATTCCATCCCAATAGATGGTTTGAATGGAAGAGGACTGGTCATTGTCTTCATAGACCCGTATAATCCGGCCATTCACGTCAAGTATCGAAATGCGGTATTTCCCGGGTTTGGACAATTTAAATTCAAGATAAGTTCCTTGTCCGAACGGATTTGGATAATTCTGGAACAGTTCAGGGGTTTTTGCTACCACTTTTAAATTAAGAATAGCATCGGGAATATAAGGCGTATTGCGCATTCCCGGCGTCCCCTCTTTCTCAGAAATATACCAGTTTCTTCCGGAGTTATTGTTTTTAGCCGGGTCAATAAGTTCCAGTGACCAAAGTTCACTGTAACTGAAAGTTAACCAAGGTTCTGAGTTTCCGTAATTGACTTCATCAATTAATTGAGCATTACGTGAATATAATTTAACAGCATCAACAGTATTCCCAAGTCCATAATTAAATGTAAATGGTTCAATGAGGTTTTTTACTGATCCGAAAACAGTTTTCATTTTGGTTAAATCGTTCGAAACCACCAGAAATTCATTCGCCTTAAGCCAGGTATTGGCTGCAAAAATAAACTGATGATCGGGATCAGAGTCTGTCAGTTTCCATCCGGAAATATCAATGTCATATCTTCCCTTGTTGTAAAGTTCGATCCAATCTCCGGGATTTTCCGAAGCATCATTATTAAAACTGATTTCATTTATAATCACGTCTTCGTAATGACTGCCATCATTCTCGAAAACAGCTGTCACATCCAGATTGGCTTGCGGAACTACGGTAACCGTTGAAGAATTGCTTCCTGCGGTAATACCTGTCCATTTGACAAACCGGTATCCGGCAAGCGGAATTGCGGTTATAGTAACTGGTACATCCGGAAAATAAGCTCCTTTCCAGGGAAAATTGGTCAATTTCAGTGAGTTTAGCTGAATGAGCCCTTGGGTTGAATCAGCCCGGAAGGTTATTGTTTGCGGATTTTGAAAGTTGAATTTTTGGCGAATGTGATTTAGAACATTTGCTGGTCGGGCAGAGGCAAAATTCTTCATCACCTGAACATTCCATTTCCAATCATTAATTGTTTTGCCATTCCATCTTTGCAAATGACTACCAATTTCCTGAGCAATCATATTACTTTTACGGTCAATGGCTTTGTTTACGTTTTCAACATTAAATCTGGTATTTAGTAAATCTGCAAAACGATTTACAAACTGATTTTTGAATTCCGTATTCTCGAGCAATCGGCGTAACATAAGTGTGGACCAAGGCGGATTGGGCCATTGGGGTCCATTAGTAGCAGTTGCCAGTTCCAGTGTATTTTCTGATGGCTGTGAATTATAGATACCCATGCCAAAATCGGTGTCAAACAAAATCCAGCGCCATAGTCCGTTCGAATCGTTGGTTCTCCAGTATTTTATGTTATTTCCCGGCCAGTCATGGTTTCGGAAGTAGATCTGTGATGCGAAATAATCGATAAAACTGCTCGCATCAATCCATTCCAGCATTTTGTTGTAATTGGCTGGCGCCGATAGAGTATTTTGTTCCAGAAAGCTCATCATAGTCCAGTAATCGCCTACATTACCTGTAACAAGCCCTCCATTGTTTTCAAGAATAGTGATATCCTCCGGATCTAAATCATGGTGAGATGCAATCATATGTTCGTTAATCTTTTCACGTATATTCAGGATGCCCCAGTATTCGCCATTCAGGTAAAATACTGCCGGACGAAAGGCTTGCTGATCCAGGTTCATTCCAAGTGTTAAGCCGGTCATCAATCCATCCCTAAACATGGTGTTATTCCAGTCATTCCCAGAATTCCGCAAAACCAGGTCTTTAAATTCATCGAACGGCCTTTCATCGAAAATCTTATACTTAAAGAATTCGGCTCCATAGCTTTTCCGGCAATAAAAAGCCATTGATTTTTGGGCATTGGCCCTGGAGTAATTGCCAAATATTTTGGTGCCAACATCCAAGTCAATTACTTTGTTCCCAATAGGTTCCATCATTTCAAAATGACATGCTTTTTCCCAGTCCATCCAGAAATTAGAACCAAAATATGGATTGATTGCTTCGGCATTAGGTCCTTTAACATAGATTCCTGTATTGTAGTCCCATAAATCATCCGGATCCATCGAAACTGAAACTACCGGCATATTTTTTAGTCCGGTTAAAATGTACGAATTGGTAATTGTTTCGCCGGGAAGCATTCCTGATTTCAGGATACAAGCCCTGACCACTTTGGATGCAATAATATTGATTTCGCTGGTGTAGATGTATGAGAAACGGTTTGGGACAGATCCGTCCAATGTGTAATAAATCGTGTCTTTAGCGGATGGAGCAGTCAGTTTCAATGTCAAGGCAGCCGGATATATTCCGCCGGGTGAGCTAAATACCGGATTTGCCGGTTTTTCTATCTGAAATTCTTCACCTGAATTTGCTTTATTGGGGGTTGAGGTAGTAAAAATGGCCCAATCAGATTCATTTTTTAATGATCGCCCATAGGAAGAATTCAGCTTTAGAATACCTATTCTGACACTGTCTGCAAGTTCTCCTGTTGGTTTGGTCAGGTAAAGGGATTCACCGTCAGCATCGAGTTTGAAGTTCGTATGTAGTTGGGTTGTTTCAAGATTAAGTATGGCAATCTTACGCGGATTGACCGGTGGTTCGGTAGTTCCAATTGATAGAAAAGGAATGACTGATAAGTCAGTTGAGGTTGAAAAAACATTGTGCCCCTGAATGGCGAGTACATTTTCACCAGCTTTTAACAGGGCTGATGGATTGTCAATCACAAATTTTTCAGGAATTATTCCCTGGTAAATAACGGCCTCGTGCTGACCAGTGGCCAAAGCGCTGTAATCAGGATACTGGCCTCTGTCAATCATGTTCGCACGGGCAATTTCCTGTCCGTTCAGATAGGCCACAAATCCATCATCGTAATCTAAATGAAGGATTAATTGAGCTACATCAGAAGGATTGGCAATATTGAATTTTTTCCGCATAAAGACACAGGTGGCATCCGGAATTTTGGTAACATCGTCATCATCGCCAAATCCAAAGCCACTTTTACCGGTTAGCCATGATGTATCGTTAAATTCATTGAACCTCCAGTTGGTTGCAGGTTCTGATTTAGGTACAAGGTATTTCCATTCATCGCCTTTTGAAATAACTGTGTTCCAGTATGCCGGTGCCTGCCTGAGGTCTTTTCCTGAGGCAAATACCAGTAAGTATTCACCAGGGCGAACCTGAAAATCAGGAAAAATCCATTGAAATGGCAGATCTTTTTTATCAGACAAGCCATACCCATTCAGGCTGACAGGAACGTTGGTTGCATTGTAAAACTCAATCCAATCGGGAGTTTCGCCATCGGAATCAGTTATAACACCTCCGTTTGATGACATTACTTCATTAATCCGGAAAGGCTGTGCAGTGGAAAATAAAGCTGCGAGGACCAGACAAATGGCTGTGAGAAGAAACTTCATGGAGAGCGATCTGTTAGTTTGAGTTTAGCGGTAACAAAATTAATAAACCTATTGAGAGTCTGTGGCATTTGATCTAAAATGGGCGATTAACACTATTCTTTGCAGGATTTGTTCGATATTTAATAGAAGGACAGAAAAAGGGAAAAAACAGAAGCATTTTGTAACTTTATCATGTTTTAAGATTTACCTGATGCTAAACCTGATTATTTTTGGGGTTTTAAGTGTGCCAATTGTCTTTGTTTCCTGGCGTACTTTATTGTCACCCGGCAGCCATGGATTTTACAGGTTTTTTAGCTGGGAGTGCATCATTTGGCTTTTAGCTTTCAATTACAAAGTTTGGTTTAAGGATCCATTCAGTCTTCATCAGATTCTTTCATGGATTTTGCTATTCATTTCTGCCTATCTGGTAATTTCTGGTGTTATTCTGATGAAAAAATCAGGGAAACCCAACAACAACCGAAACGAAAAATCGCTGTATCAATTCGAAAAAACCTCAGTACTGATAGAAACAGGAATTTTTAAATACGTCAGGCATCCGTTGTATTCATCTTTAATCTTTTTGACTTGGGGAATTTTTTCGAAAAGTCCTGATTTTCACTTATTACTTGTGTCATTTATATCGACTGCATTTCTTTATCTTACTGCGAGAAGCGATGAAAAAGAATGCGTTGAATATTTCGGTATTGAATATTTGGAATACATAAAACGGACTAAAATGTTTATTCCGCTTCTGATATAACCCCAATTCATGGAAACAATGATTGCTTATTGAAGCCTGATTTACGATTCCTGTCCAATTCACCATTCAATTTTTTATTCCAATATTCTCCTGATTTTTTTTATTTAATGATTGATTTTTGAAACTTTCTTTCCGGAAATAGGTAATATTTTTAGGAGTTATGTTTTCGCTTTATCTCAAACAACAATAGTTTTAACTTTTAAACTTTACTTATGCCAGTTAAAAAACTTAAAGCTTTTTTGGATGAGGCTAATGTCAGATATGTTACAATTAGCCATTCACGTGCCTTTACTTCTCAGGAGGTTGCTGCATCGGCGCATGTTTTGGGACGGGAGTTTGCTAAAACGGTCATGATTAAAATAGATGGTGAGATGGCAATGGCTATACTGCCGGCTTCTACTCACGTCGATTTCGACAGCCTTAGAAAAATTCTCGGCACAAAAAATGTTGCCCTGGCAACTGAGCCTGAATTTATGGATCGTTTTCCGGATTGTGAATTGGGGGCTATGCCACCTTTTGGCAATCTATACGGTATGTCTGTTTTCGTTGCTGATGCGCTGACACAAAATAGGGAAATTGCATTCAACGCCGGATCTCATACCGAAATAATCAGGTTAAGCTTCGCAGATTACATTCGACTGGTAAACCCACGAATTTTTAAGTTCTCCTGGAAGGCCTATTCTTTCCCGAGTGATCCGATGGACCGGTGGGATGAAGATTTCAGGGGTAATTGAATTGGAACAAAAAAACCGGCTAGAGGCCGGTTTTTTTGTTATGTATAAATAACTTAGTCGTACATGTGATCGTCACAAGGTTCTTCGTTACCACATTCGCAGTTACATCCTAATCCTTTTTCATACTGGGCAAGTGCGCGCAGGCTCATACCCATCGAAGAGAATCCTCCGTCGTGGAACAGGTTTTGCATGGTCACTTTTTTCGTCAGATCTGAGAATAAGGTGATGCAATAATCGGCACATTCGTCACCGGTAGCATTTCCCAAAGGTGACATTCGTTCCGAAAAGTCAAGCAACTGACCGATTCCCTTTACTCCGCTACCAGCCGTAGTCATGGTTGGCGACTGTGAAATGGTATTGATACGAACGTTTCGTTCACGGCCATAAATGTACCCGAAACTTCGGGCAATGGATTCAAGCAATGCTTTTGCATCAGCCATATCGTTATATCCATAAAATGTCCGCTGTGAAGCCACATACGATAAGGCCACTACCGATCCCCATGGATTGATAGCATCCAGTTTACGGGCAACTTGCAACACTTTGTGAAACGAAACCGCCGAAATGTCGAGGGTTTTGGTGAGGTAGCCATAGTCGAGATCGCTGTAGTGGCGACCTTTACGCACATTTGGCGACATTCCTATTGAATGCAGCACAAAGTCGATTTTACCTCCCAGCGCATCAATCGATTGTTTAAAAAGATTTTCCAGATCTTCCACGCTGGTTGCATCAGCTTCAATTGCAATGGTGCCACATGCTTCAGCAAGTTTTGCGGTATCACCCATTCGCATTGCTACTGCAGTGTTCGACAAAGTAAACACTGCACCTTCTTCAAATGCTCGTTGAGCAACTTTCCAGGCAATTGAATCGGAATTTAATGCACCAAAAATAATCCCTCTTTTGCCCTTCAGTAAATTGTAAGCCATAGTTTATTTTTTTAATTAGATAACAACCATTTTTGTAAATGGTTGTAAACGGGATACAAATAAAAGCAAATAGCTACACTGCATCATAAATTCAGAGTAGCTATACCAGCAAAAATGATAATTTCTTAAATCCTTTCGATCGCTTCAGTCAGTAACCAACCTTTATTTCCATCAGCCAGTCTAATTTCGAGCCAATCACCAAGTTTATCGGTAATTCTTACTTTCAGTCCTTCGTGAATAACAAACAGATTTGTCCCTTTTTCGGAAGGGGAACTTTTTATAGTTACAGTTGGCTGCATCACAATGGCAAAGGAATGGTTAACCAAACGGCTTTTCTGCCGGGCTGCAAAGGACCAACTGAGAATAGTGAACACAATCAAGAAGCAGCCTGCCCAGAAAGAAACACGTTTTACATCTCCGGATCGGGCGAAGAAATAGAGTCCGACCAACGTGAGAAAAAGGATAAACCCGATGATGCTTAAAACTGCCCAGCTGTCAGTCGTTTGACTGTTGATGAGTGAGTTCCACCAGCGTACAATAAATATTCCGGGTAATTCCTGGATAGAATCAACTACTTTTTGGTTGGCTACGAGCAGGTTAAACTCAATGTCTTCGTCATCGGGAGCCAGCAGTTTTGCCCTTTCGTAATTGAGGATGGCAAGTGTAAACTGATTTGTTTTATAATAGGCATTTCCCAGATTATAATATAATTCGGGCGATTCAATCCCGGCCATCAGAATCTGATTGTAACCATCAATGGCCTTTGTAAATTCCTCTTTGGTATAATGCTCGTTTGCCTTCTGAATCAGATCGCCCTGAGCGAAAACTGTAGCAGCGAAAAAGATAGTCAGTATCGTAATAAAATATCGTTTCATCCCAGTTTTGTTTCAGTAGTTTACTTTATTTGTTTTTCGAAAATACCCATTACTCTGGCAGCCCCATCATATATATCTTTCATTGTTCCTGAAAATGCTGCCGGTGCGTATCGGGCAAACTCGCAGTCGTCAATAATTTTCATCAATTCGGATACTGTTTCCTGATCAATTCCTCTTGACAAAAGACTTTCTGATGCTTTCTGCCGATTAAGGTCTGCTACCGGAATAGACAGTTTATCACTCAGATAGCCCCAAAGAGCCTTGATTACTGATTCATAGAACTTTTCTGCATGGTTGCTCTTGAGGAAAACAGAAGCTTCTTTTAGTCGTTTAAGCGCAACTTTATTGGCTCTCTTATTTTTTACCAAGGCTAAATTTGCGTTTTCTTTGATCTTTTTGCGGTTCAGTACAAACAACACTGTAAAGGCCAGCAAACTCAAAATGTAAATACTGTAAAACTCAAAGGTTCCATAAAAAGAACTTCCTTTAGGTTTTAATTTCGATTTGTTTTGTTTGATAAACCGGATGTCTTTCCCGATCATTTTCACGTTTTCTTTTGAAAACGAACTAACTATTGATGAATTCGTATCGTCACTTCCTTTGGCAACTTTAATATCGTAGGCATCCGTAGTTTGGGTTTCGAACTGACGGGTGGCTGGATTGAAGAATACAAACCTAACCGATGGAATCGTAAAGTTTCCGGCAAAACGAGGGATAAACAAGTACTCGAATGATATGGACCCATTCAGTCCGTTGTCGCTGGCAACTACCCGGTCACTGGTTTTGGGCTCATAGGCTTCAAAATCCTGTGGCAATTCAAGTTTTGGAGGATTAATAAGTGTGAGGTTTCCGCTTCCGTTTACAGTAATCTTCAGGGTAACGGCTTCGTTCGATTTTACAGCGGTTTTATCAATTGAGGAACTAATATTAAATTTACCAACAGCTCCTGAAAAACCAGCCGGTTGATTGGGTAAATCTTTCACATTAATCGTAACCGGTTCACTGACCACTTTAGCCTTGACCATCCGGTAATTGTCGAAGAAGTCGTCGAAAAAGCTTTGTTGCTGCCGTACTCTTTGGCGAACCACACAGGTTATTTCGAACGGATTTATCCGAATGGCGCCTGTTTGCTGTGGAAACAGGATGGTCTTTTTTAGGACTCCAACCTGGTAGATTTTTCCATTGTAAACTTCCCTGGTAAAATTTACCTGAGTGGGTACTTCAATATCTTTAGTCCAGAAACCTTCGTAAGTGGGCAGTTTAACCTCATCGAAACCATTAAGCGGCACATTTTGACTGATGTACAATTTTACCGTTGAAATAATTTGTTCACCTTTCGATACGTTGGTTTTATCAACGATAATACGTACAAACAGGTTGTCTTTACTGATGTTTGCGGCAGGAGTCTCCTCCTGTGACTGATCATCCTGCTGATTGCTTTGCTGACTGCCTGCTTGTTTTGGCTGGCCTTTTACTACCTGAATATTCAGGGTATTTGATTCGTAGGTTTTACCGTCAACTTTGATCGAAGCGGGACGGATCATGAAATTTCCTTCCTTTTTGGCGCGAAGAATAAATATGTAGGAAAAACTTGATGTTTGGGTTGTTTTTCCATTGATGATTTGAATACTTGAGCTTTGTGATGTAGATGGCCCCATTAAAACATCAAAATTTGACAAGTCAGGCAACTGTAGATCGGTACCTCTTTCATTCAGGGTAAATCCAAGCCTGAATTGTTCTCCGGCTTCAACAACTTCGGGACCTTCCATGATAAACCGAATATTATCGGCCACTGCCAGATAGCCAACAAGCATAAAAATCAACAGGATTTTAATTTTTTTGATCATAGTTATTTCTGGTATTCTTTTTTTCAAAATTACGCTAAAGATAAAGTTCCAGGTTCCAAGTTCCAAATTCCAAGTCAGTGCCTTGAAATTTGGAACTTGAAATTTGGAATTCTTTTACCAATCCTTCTCAACATTTTTCGACTTTGCTTTCAGTGCCTGTATCTTTTTTACTTTATCCTGAGTCTTTTTTTCGCTATTTTCCAATGCCTGCAACATTTGTTCAGCATTCTGTTTTGATATCTTACTTGGCGGTGGTTGCTGTTGTTTTTGGTCCTTATTCTGATCCTGATTTTTCGGATCCTTCTTTTGGTCTTTATTCTGGTCCTTATCTTTTTCCTTGTCTTTATTTTTATCCTGCTGTTTTTGTTGCTCCTGCTGTTTTTTCTTCATATTCATGGCATACAACAGGTTGTATTTGGTGTCCAAATCGTTCGGATTATTTCGTAAGGCATCTTTATAAGCGGCTATACTTTCGTCAAGTTTGTTGTTCATGAGCAGCGAATTTCCCATATTGTGCAAGGCACGGCCTTTTTCTGCTTTATTGGAAGTGTGGTCAGCTACATCCTTAAATTTATCAGCCGATTCTTCAAATTTCTTTTGTTTATAAAGTGAATTTGCCAGATTGAAATTCCACTTCTGATCGTCAGGCTTTTTATCCAATGCTTTACGATATTCAATTTCTGCTTTATTGAATTGGGCCGTATCGATACGAGTTGTATCCGATAAAGCTTGCTCGTAATATTTATTTCCCTGTCTGACAAATTTTCGTTCGTTTTGGGCCTGAATGCCAGTTACCAAAACAAATAAAAACAAGATCAGTATAATTTTTCGTTTCATAGTTTTATTATTATTTTCTGTCAGCAAAAAGTCTGTAATTTTTCAGATACTTATTTTTACGTTCAAGTATCAGAAAATCAAGAAAAATAAGCAATAATCCAAATCCGATAAAATATTGGAACTGATCATCATAATCGGCATAAATTTGTGATTCCAATTCTGATTTTTGCATTTTATCCACTTCGTTGAATAAATTGTTCAGTCCCACCTGTGCATTGTTTGCCCGCACGTAAGCACCTTTTCCCGCTTCAGCAATTTTTTGAAGCATGGGTTCATCCAACTTGGTTACAATAGTATTTCCATTTTTGTCTTTCCGGTAATTTCGCATTCCGTTCGAAAAATCAGGAATCGGACCACCCTGAGGTAAACCCATTCCAATGGTATAGACAAAAACTCCCTTTTCGGCAGCTGCTTTTGCGGCGCCAACAGCATCGTCTTCATGATTCTCGCCATCGGTGATAATAATCATGGCTTTGCTTCCGGCGAATTGCGGATTAAACGATTTCACTCCCAGTTCAATGGCAGCTCCAATTGCAGTACCTTGTGTGGGAACCATATTCGGACTGATCGAATTCAGGAATAATTTAGCTGAAACATAGTCGGCGGTAATAGGCAACTGGATATAGGCGTCACCGGCAAAAACGATCAACCCGATTTTATCGTTGCTCAATTTATCAACCAGTTGCGAAATTGCCCGTTTGGCCCGCTCAAGCCTGTTGGGCTGAATATCTTCGGCCATCATACTATTTGATACATCCAGCGCAATGATCAGTTCAATACCTTTACGCTTTTCGGTTTTTAGCTTCGATCCGAATTGTGGCCTCGCAATACCAATAATAATGCTGGCCAAAGCAAGCATTAAAACCATAAATTTTAAGATCGGACGGCCTGCGCTAACATTGGGCATCAAAACCGATAAAATTTCTTTTTGCCCGAAAAGAGCCAAGGCTTTTTTTCGTTTAATTCTGGAATACCAGAAAAAAGCAATCAGAGCCGGTATGACCAGCAGTGCGTATAAATATTCGGGATTAGCTATTCTAAACATTCTCTTATAGTTTCAAGTTCCAAATTTCAAGTTCCAAATTCAAAATTTCAAGTTCCAAATTCAAAGTTTCATCCGCCAGCTGGCGAACAAGTTTCAAATTCAGGTTCCGTGTTTCGCGTAACCCGCAACTCGCAACTCGTAACGTTTTTGCCACTGCGATTGAACACAGAACACTGTCAACATCTCTTTCCTGATTTTTAAGGTATATTCCTGAAAATGGTTGTTTTCAGAAATAAAGCCACAATCAGGAAAAAAGCTCCAGCCAAGGCATATTTCAGGTATTCTTCTTCTCTTTTACTGAATTCCTTTACATCAATCTTCGATTTTTCAAGCTTATCGATTTCCTTGTAAATCTCAGCCAGCTTGGTGTTATTGGTTGCCCTGAAATACTTTCCATCGGTGGTTGCAGCAATTTTTCCCAGGATTTCTTCGTCAATTTTAACTTCCACATCGCGAATCTGTATCCCGAAAGGTGTTTGCATAGGGTAGGGAGCTGTGCCAATTGTACCCACGCCAACCGTATAAACCCTGATTCCGAAAGTTTTAGCCAGTTCGGCTGCAGTTACCGGGGCAATTTCACCTCGGTTGTTCTCTCCGTCGGTCAGTAGAATAATTACTTTGCTTATGGCATTGCTCTCTTTCAGTCGTGAAACGGCTGTTGCCAAACCATTTCCAATAGCTGTTCCATCCTCGATCATTCCGCTTTCGATGCCTTTGAACAAGTTTATAACGGTAGCATGGTCGGTAGTTAGCGGGCATTGCGTAAAACTTTCACCTGCAAAAACTACCAGCCCGATTTTATCGGTCGGACGACCCGAAATAAATTGTGTTGCCACATCTTTGGCGGCCTCAAGCCGGTTTGGACTAAAATCCATCGCCAACATTGATGTGGAAATATCAAGAGCAATTACAATGTCGATACCTTCAGTGGTCACATTTTGCCAGCTATTTGACGACTGTGGCCTGGCCAAAGCCAAAATCAAAAACGACATACTGGCCAAAAATAGGACAAAAACACTGTGCCTGAAGTAATATTTCCAGTTCTTCGGGATTTTTGCGAACCCCATATCTGTAGAAAACTGAATACTTGCCCCTGATTTCTTCTGTCGCCAGATGTACCATGCAATCATAGGCAACAGAATCAGAAACAGGTAGAAGAATTCTGGATTTTTAAAGCTTATTCCGTTCATCATTTTGTTCTGTTATTTTTCGGCTACTTCTTCAAGTTTAATTTCTACATCAGCCTGTTTTACCGGAGTTTTCAATTCTTCCTTCTTAGTTTGATTCACGAAGAAATAGGCATTCATCAGGGTCAGGTTATTGTCATCGGGCAGTGGATTGTATTTGGCAAATTTTACCAAATCGGCCAGACTCAGAATGTGTTGAAGCTGATTGAGCGAATTTTCGTCAACCATATTTTTGTTATTCCTGAAAGTCCCGATTGTTTCAGCAGAGGTGAATTCCATAGCAGGAACGTCAAACCTGTTTTCGATGTAAGCACGAATAGTATCTGCAACCTCAGAATAATATTGTTTGATTTTTTCATGTTGCCACAGTTTCTGATCTTTAATCCGATCGAGTTCACGCAAGGCAATAATATGTGCCGGTTCCGCGGGTTTCTCTGGTTTTACGAACAATGGCACATTCTTTTTCTTCCATTTAATGTAGTAGAAAATAAAAAAGATGATGGCAGCAATCAGTATTATTCCCAGAATATAGGGCGTAACTTCCTTCAGTGTAATGGGCGCACTGTAAGGCAATTTAATATCTGTGGGTCCTTTAGCCGTATCAATTTTCATTCCGTGAACCTGAAAAGCCAAAGCCCTGGTGGCCACTGAATCTAAAATTTTCCCGTTTTTAAGTTTAAAATAGAATGGCGGAATCTGATGCATTCCACTGTCGAACGAAGTAATGAAAAGTCGTTGGAAAAGCTTTTCGCGATTTTTGTCATCCAGCGTTGAAGTATCGATTTTTGATCGCTCAACCACTTCAATGTTTGAGCTGAACGAATCGGGAATGGACGGAAATACAATATCGAAATCTTTTGGTTTTTCAATTTCGAGCAGTAATTTCAATTGATCGCCAATGAGTATATTCGTTGAGTCGATACTTGCCTTAACCTTAACTTGTTGTGCTTTCAGCGAATGGATGCTGCCTGAAAGCAAAACTATCATTAGGGTATAAATTAATCCTTGCTTCATTTTAAATTGTTTTATCCACGTTTTTTAAACAGGCTCATCAACGATTTTACATAGTCGTGGTTAGTACTGATGCTCACATTATCGACACCGCTCTTCTTAAAACTATTCTCAAGTTGATCAGTGTGATTGTGCCACCATTTCCGGTAAATATGCCTGGCTTTTCGATCTGAAGTGTCGACCCAGGTGTAATTTCCGGTTTCAGCATCTTTAAGCTTAATCATTCCGATATTAGGCAATTCAGTTTCCCGTTCATCATAAATCCGTAGAGCCACCACATCGTGCCGGTTGTTCGCAATCGAAAGTGCATTTTCAAGCGTTGGTTCATTTTGCAGAAAATCGGAAATGACAAAGGCAGTACAGCGTTTTTTGATGGCATTGGTCAAATATTGTATTGCACCGGAAATATCGGTACCGCGGGCTTCTGGTTCAAAATCGATTAATTCGCTGATGATCCGCAGAATGTGGCTTCGTCCTTTTTTCGGTGGAATAAACTTTTCAATTTTATTGGAAAAGAAAATGACCCCGATTTTATCGTTGTTCTGAATGGCAGAAAATGCCAGAACTGCTGCAATTTCGGTAACGATATTCTTTTTCAGCTTATCCATCGATCCAAATTCGCGCGATCCGCTAACATCAATCAGCAACATGACAGTCAATTCACGCTCTTCTTCATATACCTTAACGAAGGGTTTATTATATCGGGCGGTTACATTCCAGTCGATGTTGCGGATATCGTCGCCAAACTGGTATTCACGAACCTCGCTGAAAGCCATCCCACGTCCTTTGAAAGCACTGTGGTACTCACCGGCAAAAATATTGCGGCTCAATCCACGTGTTTTAATCTCAATTCTACGGACTCGTTTTATTAGTTCGCTTGTTTCCATTTATCAAAAGTTCCAAATTTCAAGTTTCAGGTTTCAAGTTGTTGCGGGTTCCGTGATACGAGTTTCGGGTTAAAAAACAACCCGTAAACTGTAACTCGCAACCCGTATCTTTTTACTAAGGAACTTCAACGGTATTTAAAATTTCGGCAATAATTTCTTCGGAAGTTATGTTATTGGCTTCGGCTTCGTAGCTCAATCCAATACGGTGACGCATCACATCCATGCAAACGGCACGGACATCTTCAGGAATAACATACCCACGACGTTTAATAAAGGCGAAAGCCTTGGCTGCCTGGGCCAGACTGATACTTGCACGCGGCGAACCTCCGTATGAAATCATGTCCACATACTTGTCCAGTTTATAGGCTTTTGGATCGCGGGTGGCAAATACAATGTCAACAATGTATTTCTGAATTTTTTCGTCCATATACACATCTTTCACCACTTCCCGTGCTTTTAGGATGTCTTCAGGCCGCATCACTTTGGATGCCGTTGGGAATGTTTTCAGCAGGTTTTGCTGAATGATCAGTTTTTCTTCGTCTTTTGAAGGATATTTAATCACTACTTTCAACATAAAACGGTCAACCTGAGCTTCTGGCAGCGGATATGTTCCTTCCTGTTCAATGGGGTTTTGGGTGGCCATAACCAGGAATGGTTCCTGAAGTTTATAGGTTGTTTCGCCAATCGTAATCTGGCGTTCCTGCATAGCTTCGAGCAACGCTGATTGCACTTTGGCGGGAGCACGGTTGATTTCGTCGGCCAATACAAAATTGGTAAATATCGGACCTTTTTTTACGATGAATTCTTCTTTCTTCTGGCTGTAAATCATCGTTCCCAGTAAGTCGGCAGGCAACAAGTCGGGAGTGAACTGGATGCGGGCATATTTGGCATCGATACTGGTAGCAAGCGTATGGATCGCCAGCGTTTTTGCCAACCCCGGAACCCCTTCCAACAAAATATGTCCACCAGATAAAAGTCCGACCAAAAGGCTTTCAACCAGATGTTTTTGACCTACAATCACTTTATTCATCTCCATGCTAATGATGTCGACAAACGAACTTTCTTTTTGAATTCTTTCGTTCAATTCACGAATATCAACTGTTTGATTCATATTTTTAAAATAAAATTATTAATTGCTATTTTTTTGAGAACACAAAATTAACTATACATGCCTAAAAAAGGATAAATTTTCGTTAAATTTTGTTAAGCTATTCCCTGCTCAGAAGGCTGCAAAATTAATATTTTCAGCGATCTTTAACAGAATATGAATTCACTTTTTTATTTTTGCCAAAAATTAATCCATTGACACAAAGGTATTTCATAGAACTCGCTTTTAAAGGTACACAATTCCATGGTTGGCAGATTCAACCCAATGCAGTTTCGGTACAGGAATGCCTTGAAAAGGCACTGAAAACCATTACCCGGGAAACAATCGCGGTTACCGGTGCAGGTCGAACGGACACCGGAGTACATGCCAGCTATTATGTAGCTCACATCGATTCCGAAAATCCCAATCTCGATCATCCGGACTTTACACATAAACTGAACAGCTTTCTGAATAAGGACGTTGTTATTTTCAGTATTTCGAAAGTGCAAGCCGATGCTCATGCCAGGTTTAATGCTGTTTCGCGGACCTATCAGTATCATATAAACTTGCGAAAAGATCCTTTTAAGCAAGATACTTCCTGGTATTTTTTCAGGCAACCTGACTTAAATCTAATGAACGAAGCAAATCGTATTTTATTTGATTATACCGATTTCACCAGTTTCAGCAAACTACATACAGAGGTAAAAACCAATAATTGCAAAATCTATCTGGCAGAATGGACTCAATCTGGTGCAAATATTGTTTTTACAGTGAAGGCTGACAGGTTTCTCCGGAATATGGTTCGCGCTTTGGTTGGTACCATTTTGGAAGTTGGAATTGGTAAAATTAACCTGGATGAATTTCGTGCCATTATTGAACGGAAAGACCGCGGCGCAGCAGGCTTATCGGTTCCTGCACAAGGTCTTTTTCTCACTGATGTTGAATATCCGGAAATGCTATTTAAGCGTACTGTTTAGCGTTGATTTTGCAACACAAAGTTTCTGAAATTAGTACAGAAATATTCACACCCTGATGATTTTAACACGGTGAAAAATAAAAGTAAACTGTAATCACTCTCAGATTTTACATTAAATTGGTATAGAGAAGTAGAAAGTTGAACCTTTACCCTGTTCAGAGTCAACCTCGATATTTCCACCAAGCAATTTAATTATACTTTTTGAAATAGAAAGACCAATCCCGCTTCCTTCAAATTTTCGGGTGATGTTATTATCTTCCTGCATAAAGTTATCAAAAATCTGACTTTTGTACTTATCTGAAATTCCGATTCCTGTATCTTTTACATAAACCAGAAGTTCTTTTTCCTTCAATTCATAGCCAATTTCGATGGTTCCGCTAATCGTAAATTTTATGGCGTTATCTGTCAGATGTGAGATGATTTTACCGATGAGGTTTTCATCGCTGCAAATTTTCGCTTCATTTTCAATATTTCCGTTTATTAAAGTTAATTTTAAATTCTTTACCTCGCATTGATTTCTGAACTTCTCACCAATTTCATTGATCAGTTTTTCAATTGGGAATTCTTTGATATAAACTTTTTGATTGCCGGAGGTAAGCAATGAAATGTCCATAATACTGGTGATGGTATTAATGAGCCTGTCACTGCTTTCATTCAGAATCTTAAAAAATGGTTCTTTTTCTTCCAGAGGAAAATCCGGATCAGCTATAATCTGACCTGAACCCAAAATTCCATTCAATGGAGTCCGGATTTCGTGCGAGATATTGTTCATAAATGCGGTTTTTAGCCTGTCGCTGGCTTCAGCTCTTTCTTTTTCGATGATTAATTGTTGTTCATCTTTTTTTCTTTGGGTGATGTCTTGCTTTACAGCGACATAGTTTGTGATTTTTCCCGATTCATCGTGAATTGGGGTAATTGAGACACTCTCCCAATAAAGTTCGCCGTTTTTCTTCCGGTTGATCCATTCGCCCTCCCATTCTTTTCCAGAAGAAATTGTTTTCCAAAGTTCATAATAAACACTTCTTTTTGTTTGACCAGATTTAAGTATTCGGGGATTTTTCCCAATGGCTTCTTCCTTAGTATATCCGGTAACTTTGGTGAATGCCTCGTTGACATATTCAATAGATCCATTCAGGTCGGTAACAATGACCAATACCGGGCTTTGCTCAACGGCCAAAGAAAGTTTTCTGATTTGAATTTCTTTTTGTTTCTTCTCGGTTATGTCCCTGATAAAAGTCAAAACGCGATCTTCTCCCAATGGAGCCAGCCGGGCTTCAAAAAGCAAAATCGAATTTCTGTTGCAAATCGAATATTCATAAGTAATCAGCTTATGCTGTTCAATGCATTCGTTTATTTTTCGGACATGCAAATCAGCCGTTTCAGCATCAAATAATTCTTTTACATTGGTCCCAATAAAGCGATCAACAGGAGCAAGCAGTTTTTCTGCATTACTTGCATAATATTCCAGATTTGTTCCATATTTATCCACCACGAACATCAGGTCTGGCATAGAGCTAATGATTGCATTTAATCGCTCATTTTGCTGTTCAATTTTTTCTTCGGCTAGTTTTTTTTCTGTAATATCAATATTGACTCCTTTCAGTGAAACTAACTTCTCATTTTCAAAAACAGGTATTACATTATTTTGCAACCATCGCGTTGTTCCATTGGGTAAAATGATTCGAAGTTCAACTACTTCCAGCTTATTTTCTGAATAGTTGGTGGTCTGAAGGTATTCTACAACTTTTAAATCATCAGGATGTACAACACTAATAAAGTAATCATACAGTTTTTCTTCGTTTTCCCCAGGTTGCAACCCCAATTGTCTATAGTAATTTTTTGAACAGGTCAATTGGTTGGTAACCAGATTGTGTTCCCAACTGCCCATGTTGGCGATTTGTTGTGCGTAATTCAGGTCTCCTTCACTTTGTCGCAGAGCTTCTTCTTTTTGCATCATATCTGTAATATCTATGACAGTGGCCGACAAAAATTGTGGAATATTATTCGAATCTACAATAACGGATGCATTCATCAGGCTTGGGAAAACGCTGCCATCTTTTCGTGTGCGCCAAACCTCTTCAGCCGAGAATTTTCCATATAATTTTAGCATTTCTAAGGCTTCTTCTACCCGACGCATTTGTTCCGGATTGTGAGAAATACTTAAGTTTTTCCCGATTAATTCATCAGGTTCAAATTGATGCATACAGGCAAATTCTTGGTTTACATAGATTAAAACTCCATCAAGGGTCGTTATGGCTGATCCGTAATTAGCCTGATCGGTAATGGTGCGAAACTTGCTGACTTCCTGCACTGCTCTTTCGCGTTCTTTTTCTAATTCAATGGCATCGAATGCAAAACTAATGTCGCCTGCAACCTCTTCAAGCAAATTAATTTCTTCGTGATTGAAGAAATGTGGCAAAGTGGAATATAAATTGAAACTGGCAATTACTTTTCCAGATTGCTTAATTGGTAAAGCTATGGATGAACGGTATCCCCGTTTCAGGGCCTCCTTTCTCCAGGGAGCCATGTGTGGATCATTTTCAATGTCGTTGCAAACGAAATAGGTGCCTTTGCGCAAGGCATTTGCAGTGGGACCGTGGCCTTCAGGTGAATCGGAAAGTGAAATTTGCTTCATATGTGAGAGATAGCCCTCTTCCCAGCCTTTAACGATGGTTGGTTTAACAGTCTGAGATTCTTCATCGAGCATTCCGATCCAGGCCATTCTGAATTTTCCAAAATCTATGGCAATGGAACAAATTTCATCCAACAGTCTATCCTGGTCTTTGATATATACAATGGCCTGATTAACCCGACTGATTACGGCATACAAGCGATTTGCCCGTAAGATTAACTCTTTGGCCAGTTTCTGTTCGGTAATATCAATCAGCGTCCCCGAAACTCCAATAAACTGCCCTTCTTTATAAATAGCTTTGGATGAAAACCTGATCCAGTGAGGTTCTCCGCTTGCTGACAAGATTTGATATTCATTTTGTATTTCAATGCTCTTCTGTATTTCTTCAAATCTTTTTTGCAGTTGTTCATGGCTTTCTCCAACAAAATGAAGGAAATTCTTGCCAATGACTTCTTCAGGCAAGTAACCCAGCAACCTGGTAATGGATGGACTGATAAAGGTTATATTGGCCTGGTTATCTATTGTGTAAATAACATCTGATATGTTTTCAATTAATTCTTTATAGTTTGCTTCACTTTGGCGTAAAGCAATTTCTTTTTCTTCTTTTCCAATATAATTTCCAAGTTTTACAGCAATTGAGAAGAGTAATTTAGCTTCTTCCGGTAGGAAAGTCTTCTCATCGGAGCCTGTTCTATTATCGGGGTAACAAACTTCAATATACCCAATAATTTGGTGTTTAGATAGTATTTCCTGGTGTAAAGAATTCATTGTCTTTACAAAATTCGGGGTTTTAAATTCTTTTTCATAGATTTGAATGAATGCCTCAGTAATTTCTGGAAATTGCCAACTGGGTGGAATTATCTGTACAATCTTCTCACAAACTTCATCGATCTGAAATGCTGAATTGCTCATTAGTTCAGCAATCTGATTATGACAGTTCAGTTCCTTCAGCCTTTCCTGAAGATTATATTCGATGGTTTTTCGTTCGTTTAACTCATGCTGTAGAGATTGCTTTAGAGAACTGATCTCGAGCTCAAGTTCTTCCACTTGTTTCATCCATTTTTCACCATCATTGTTGTGTTTCATGAGCTAATGAGTTGGGTGTTCTGCTTGTGTGGCTAAAAAACCTTTTAATTTAATGGTTTTTTTGATTTTTATTCCATCTCGATTGAAAAAGATGAAAAACATCGAAAAACACATCTACCACATGAAACAGTATATGTCGGATTACTAACTCGAAAAAGTAAAAAATATGGTTGATGACAACATCGTTTATGGCGAAATAAAAAACCTAACAAGTGGATTATTCTGGCTATCCGTAAGATTTTGGACGATGGGGAGCCTGGTCAATTCTAAGGTGAAAGTTACCTTTTAGGTGAAATCCTCAGCGATTTCGACGGACCTTTCGCATTAGCCGGTAGTTTTAGAACCACAACAATATCGGACTAAATCATTTATTCCACGACGAACAGATATTCGTTCTTCACCGCATAACTTTCATCGGTCAATAAGATTGGCGAAGAAATATTCACACCCTGATGATTTTAACACGGTGAAAAATAAAAGTAAACTGTAATCACTCTCATATTTTACATTAAATTGGTATAGAGAAGTAGAAAGTTGAACCTTTTCCCTGTTCTGAGTCAACCTCGATATTTCCACCAAGTAATTTGATTATACTTTTTGAAATAGAAAGACCAATCCCGCTTCCTTCAAATTTTCGGGTGATGTTATTATCTTCCTGCATAAAGTTATCAAAAATCAAACTTTTATACTTTTCCGAAATTCCTATTCCCGAATCTTTTACAACAACATGAAGTTCATTATCATTCATTTGACAACTAATTGTAATAGTTCCATCTACGGTAAACTTAACTGCATTATCAATCAGGTGAAATAAAACTTTACTTAGCAGCTTTTCGTCAGAATATATTTTACTGTCTTTTTCACAATTCTTTTTTTCAATAGCTAGAATAATGTTCTTTTCCTTACATGGAATTCTGAATTGCTCACAGACCTCATTTATCAGATTTTCTATCAGGAATTCACTACGGAAAACCATCTGATTACCTGAGGTGAGCATGGAAATATCCATAATGTTGGAGATGGTATTCAGTAGCCTGTCACTGCTTTCAGTCAACATTTTAAAATAAATCGATTTTTCCTCAGTCGGAAAATCCGGATCCGCTATAATCTCACCAAAACCTAAGATTCCGTTTAACGGAGTTCTGATTTCATGAGAAATATTATTCATAAATGCAGTTTTTAACTTGTCGCTGGCTTCTGCTTTTTCTTTCGCTGATATTAATTCCTGTTCGGCGTATTTTCGCTCAGTAATGTTTTTATCAACCCCCCGATAACCTTTAAGATTACCTTCGTCGTCCAGAATTGGCACACCGTTGGTCAGCAAACAAATCAGATTGCCATCCTTTCCAATGTTCCAGTTCTCCAAATCTTTAATGGGCATTTTATTTTGAACAATTTCTGAAAAGATAGCCGCAACCCTTTTGGCTTCATTCGGGGGCATAAAATCGAAAGGTGTTTTGCCAATAATTTCATCATGAGTAAAACCAAACAAATCAATATCTCTTTGAGAACTATAGGTGTAGAACCCATTTTCATCGACCTCCCAAACCCAATCGGCTGTGCTGAAAAGGATATCTCTGAGCTTCTCTTCACTTAACCGAAGTGCTTCCTGATCCTTTTTGTGCTCAAGTTTGATTCTGGCTTCATCAAGGGCCCTCTTTACGGCAAATGGCAGTCTTTCCATCCGGTCTTTGATAACATAGTCAACGGCTCCATTTTTCAGGAGTTCAATAGCCTGAATTTCACCTATCGATCCGGATACACAGATAAAAGGAATATCCGGACAATACATATTGCAAAGCTTTAGTGCTTCGAAAGCATCAAATTGTGGCAATTGATAGTCAGCCAGGATGATATCATAGATGTTGTTTTGAATTAATAACGTAAATTCTTTTTCCAAAACAGCTCTTGCGATATTCAAATTGTATCCGGTATTTTTAAGTTGCTCGGTAATAATTTCGAAGTCTAAATCAGAGTCTTCGAGCGACAAAATTTTTAAAACGACCACCTGTTCATCTCTCTTATTCATATTTTGGTCCTCCGGAAATGGGAAGTTCATTAATTAAAGCCCAGAAAACACCCAGTTGTTTAATGGCATAAAAAAAGTCTTTAAAATTTACAGGTTTCACTACATAAGCATTTACTCCCAGGTCATAACACTTTTTTAAATCTGGTTCCTCGCGCGAAGAGGTGAGCATCACTACCGGAATTATTTTCAGTTCCGGATTATTTTTGATGAGTTGAAGTACTTCAATACCATCCATCCGGGGCATTTTAATGTCCAACAGTATAACGGCAGGATTTTCCTTTTCCCTATTTTTGAATTTTCCTTCGTATAGCAAGTATTCCATGGCTTCCACACCATCATTCAGTGCAACAACCCTGTTGGCAAGGTTATGTTCTTCCATTGCGTTAAGGGTTAATTCCAGATCATTGGGGTTGTCTTCGACCAAAAGTATTTTCCTTAAACTAACCATTTTTATATCTCCTTAAATTTAGGTAATGTAAAATAAAAGGTGGCACCCTGATCCGGTTGCGATTCGGCCCAGGTTCGTCCGCCATGTTTGAGGATTATTCGCCGCACATTGGCCAGTCCGATACCAGTTCCTTCAAATTCCCGTTTGGTATGAAGCCGCTGAAATACTCCGAACAACTTATGGGCATAATTCATATCAAAACCGGCACCATTATCGCGTACAAAAAAGACATATTCTTTTTCGTCTTCCTGATATCCAATATGAATGATGGCCGGATCTTTCGCTTTTGTGAATTTAATTGCATTGTTTAACAGGTTGTACCAAACCATTCGGAGCAGGGCAGAATCCCCATTCAAAATGGGCATTGATTCAATTTTCCATTCGATATTACGTTCCTCAATGTCGTGCCGGGCAACATTCAGAACGTCCTGCAAAACTACATTCATATCCAGCTCGATTTGCTGCATTTCTTTTCTTCCCGTTCTGGAAAATTGAAGCAAATCGTCAATGAGCGCTCCCATTTGACGTGAAGAATCAGCGATAATCTTCAGGTAGTGATTTCCTTTTTCGGGCAAATGATCCTTGTATTTATCGGTTAACAAATCTACAAATCCATTGATGTGACGAAGCGGAGCGCGCAAATCGTGGGATACCGAGTACGAAAACGCTTCCAGTTCCTTGTTGGCTTCCTTAAGTTGTTTGGTGCGATCCTCAATTCGTTGTTCAAGCGTTTCATTCAATTTTTTAACTTCTTCCTCTGCCTTTTTCCGGTCAGAAATGTCAATAAATGTGACGAGCAGATTATCTTCAATAAGTATCCCGGAAACGATCATTGTCCGTTCGGTGCCGTCTTTACAGGTAATGTCGTATTCTATCGGCTCAATATCGGTATTTGTTTCAGTTGCATTTTTTACAGCTGATTCCCAGTTCCGGATCACCCATTGTCGGTATGTTTCATCCGGATAAGCTTTCCCCCACCATTCATTGACCGAAGGAACTTCTTCGTGTGTGTACCCAATTACCTGATTGAAACGATCATTTCTAAAGACAATTTGGCCCAGGCTATTTACGTAGGTTACTGGTAGCGGAATACTTTCGATAAGTAGCCGGAATTTTTCTTCACTTTCGCGCAGCGCTTCTTCGGCCATTTTTCGTTCGGTAATGTCTTTGGTGGTGCTTAATATATGAGGTACACCGGCAAATTCAAGAATGGTTGCCGAAACGAGGGTATCTTTTATTTTTCCGTCTTTGGTGCAAAGCCTGGCTTCAAAATTTTCGACAATTCCTTTTGTTTTTAATGCATTTACGAATTTTTTCCTGTCGTCAGGATTATACCACATATGTATTTCAAGTGGAGTTTTACCCACAGTTTCTATATCAGAATATCCAAAAATCTGGCTAAAACCATTATTGACCGAAACATACATTCCGTCGCTTAGGCGGGTTATGGTAATTGAATCCGGATTGGTAGCAAATGCCTTACGGAACTTCTCTTCACTTTCCTGAAAAGTTTTTTCAATTTGTTTCCTTTTGGTGATGTCTTCTATCGTTCCCTCATAATAAATAACTTGACCATTACTGTCGTAAAAGGCTTTCGCATTTTCGTTTACAATGACTGATTGTCCATCTTTTGTCTTCCAAACCGATTCCATACCGATCACACTTCCATCTTTTTCAATGCTTTCCCGAAATTTGTTTCGTTCGTTGTAGTTTTCGAAACCTTCAGTTTCCAGGTTACGCTTTTCCAGCTCTTTAAACGATTTAAATCCCAACAAATTAATGAGTGTTGAATTGGCCATGATGATTTTCCCATCAGGAGTGGTGCGGTAAATGCCAATTATGGCGCTTTCGAAAATATTGCGGTATCGTTCTTCGCTTATTTTTAGTGCCTCTTCGGCATTCTTACGCTCGGTAATATCCTGGAAGAAACCATAAACTCTCCGGTGTTCCAGATCTGCTTTCCCGATAGAATGGACTGTCCGCAAATTTCCTTTAGCGGTAATGATTTTCAGTTCTACATCAAAAGGTTCGCCGAATTCGATCACACGTTGTACCGCTTTTTCAATGATTGGTCTGGAAGCGGGTGAATAAAAATCAATTCCTTTGTCAACATTCTGATTGAAATCGAGATCAACTTCGTGTATCCGATAGACTTCATCGGTCCATGTCTGTTCCTTGGTGTCAATATTAAACTCCCAGCCACCAACCTTGCCTATTAATTCTGTTTCAGCGAGTAATTTTTTACTTTTTTGTAGGTCTTCTTCTGCCTGCTTTCGGTTGGTAATATCCTCTATAATACCCAAATTATATAGAAATTGACCTTCGCTGTCGTATGTGGCTGTTAGAGTAAGCGATCCCCAAATCACTTGACCGTCTTTCCGGATGTAGCGTTTTTCGGTTTTATAAACCGAAATTTCTTTATTCATCAGTCTCCTGACATTGACCATGTCTTTTGACAAGTCATCCGGATGGGATACATCTTTAAATGTGAATTGCTGAAGTTCAGCTTCACTGTAACCCATGATGGTGCAGAATGCAGGATTCGCTTTTTTAAACCTGAACTCTTTATCAGCCATTACCATTCCGAAAGGTCCATTCTCATACATTTTACTAAACCTGAATTCACTTTCAAATAGTTGTTGTTCCTGATGTTTCCGTTCAGTGATGTTGCGGTTTGTGCCCCGCCGTCCCAAATATTCGCCATCATCGTTAAATATCGGGCTGCAACTGTGATTAATCCAGCGTATTTCACCTGTTTTGGTGACGATACGAAACTCCACATTGTGGGGAGTGTTATCCAGTTTTGATATACGGGCATGCTGACTGACTTTTTCCCGGTCAGCTTCGAAGACAATCCTGTGAGTGAGTTCAGGATGTTTGGTAAACTCTTCAGATGAATAGCCTGTGACCCGCTCACAAGCTGGTGATACATATTTAAAATTTCCATCGGGCGCAACCCAATAAATCCAGTCGTTCGAATTGTCAGCAATTAAGCGGTATTTTTCCTCGCTTGAGCGCAAATCGTTTTCGGCTCTTTTGCGTTCGGTAATGTCAATGGATAAAATAAATACTCCTTCCGGAACCGGTTGGATACTCAGATCGAACCAGCCACGGCTTCCATCCGGGAATACAAATTCATTTTCGAAATGATCTGAAACTCTGGTTTCAAGTGTTTCCTTTATAATTTTAAATACCTCGGTTTCTTCAATTCCGGGCCACATATCCATGTACCGTTGACCAAGCAATTCATCTTTCGATCGTTTATTGTGAATCTCGGCAGTGTGGTTCAGGTAAATGTATCTCCAGTCAAAACCAATAATCTGGCAGCCTTCCAGCAAATGATCGAGGGCATCACGCGAACGTTCTTCGCTTTTTATTAAGGCTTCTTCTGTTAGTTTGCGCCTGGTGATGTCATTTACCATCACATGGCGGGCAATGCGACCCTCATAGGTTATGGGGTGGGAGATAATTTCGACATGAATGATTTCACCATTCTTTTTTTTATGTCTCCATACTGCAGCAGGATTGTATGTTTCCTGTATCCGTTCCATCTCTTTAAGCAAGCCTTCCACATCTTCTTTAGGCCGAATATCTTTTAAAGTCATCGAAAGAAATTCTTCGCGGGTATAATTGTAATGATGGATTGCTGCGTTATTTACCTCTAGAAATGCAAGTGTTTTCAGGTCATAAATCCACATGGGTTGCGGATTATTGGCAAACATATAACGATATTTTTCTTCGCTTTCATGCCATATTTCAAGCTCTTTAGCCTTTAGAAGTTCTTCGTGCTGTAACTCCAACTCAATTTGACTTACCTGAAGTTCGTGAATTAATTTTATCGTATCAGCTTCGGAAATCGGAATACCTGCCTGTGGAAGTCTTGACTTCAGAATTTTTTCGGCCCGACCGCGCAACGATTTTGATATAGGTTTGTAAGTTTTTTTCATATAACATCTAATATAAAAGATGCATTGCAAAAAATAGTTTTCTCAATTGGAGTGATTAACCCTTAATGAAGGAATTTAATCTTTGGCTAAAAGCATCATTTCAAAATCTGTTTCAATGTACCACTTTTTCTATCAATGAAATAATTTTTTTTGTACTAAACAAGCAATTTACTTGACTGTGTTAAATGAGAACTCGAAACTGTAACATTCAAAAGTACTTTTTCCAAAAATCAAATTCTTTTTCCGGATACCAATTTCTTAACGAATAACCAATTTTGAGTAATAAAAATCACTCATTCTTTTGTTTTTCTACTTTTGTGCCTGATTATTTATCGTTCTGAAAACACATGACAGAAAATATATCCACAACCGGTCAATCTAAAGTCGTTCCTGAATTGAGGCGTATTCGGTTGGCTGTTGCACTGGTATATTTCAGCTTGGGCCTGTGCTTTTCATCGTGGGCGAGCCGCATACCGGATATCAAAGTTGCGCTGCATTTGAACGATGCTCTTTTCGGAACCATCCTGTTTGCATTACCTGTAGGTATTTTCCTGATGATGCCAATTTCAGGCAGACTGGTTACCCGTTTTAGTAGCAGAAAAGTTTTGTTGTTTGCATTGCCGGCTTATACCATTTGCCTGAGTAATGTGGGTTTGGTTCACGAAGGCTGGCAATTGGCCATTGCCCTATTTATTTTTGGTGTATTTGGCAATATGTGCAACATCGCAATTAATACGCAGGGCGTTCTGACCGAACGGATTTACGGGCGTCCAATCATGTCCTCTTTTCATGGGAGTTGGAGCCTGGCGGGTTTCACCGGTGCATTAATCGGACTGTTAATGATTAATCTGAAGATGACCGTTTATTGGCATTTTGTTACCGTTGTGCTGATGGTTTGGATAATCATTGGAATTAATTATACTTTCTTGGTGAAAACTTCATTGGCTCAACGTCTTGCTGAACCTAAACGAAAACTTTTCAGTAAACCAGATCAAGACTTGTTTCAGCTGGGGATCATCGCATTTTGCAGTATGGCCAGTGAAGGGATCATGTTCGACTGGAGCGGCATTTATTTTAAAGATATCGTAAAAGCGCCTCCATCCCTTGTAATTCTTGGGTACACCTCGTTTATGATTATGATGGCAACAGGCCGGTTCATCGCTGATTATCTGATCGCAAAAATTGGAAAGAAGTTATTGATGCAGATATGTGGAGTACTTATTTCTTCAGGATTGTTCATGGCGGTATTAATGCCTTATCTGGTATCGAGTACCATTGCTTTTATGATGGTTGGTCTTGGCGTTTCAAGCATTGTGCCTACTGTTTATAGCGCTGCCGGTCGTCATCCGATCATTCCTCCAGGCATCGCAATTGCAACTGTTTCAAGTGTAGGTTTCCTGGGATTCTTAATGGGGCCGCCGTTAATTGGCCATATTTCTGAGGCATTTGGGTTACGATATTCGTTCGCATTAATTGGGATTTTCGGAATAGGTATCACCTTGCTGGTTTCTAAAATCAGGGCGTTAAAAAACGAAAATTGAGAAGGTTACTCCTGAAAATGAAAAGAGGCTGTCTTAAAAGGCATTGATCCCGTCATCCTGAACTTCTTGCCCGCTCGCTTGGCAGGCGGGGTTTCAGGATCCCAACGAATTGTATATCAGATCCAGAAATAAATTCGGGATGACTAGGTTCGCGAGTATTTTGCCTTTTAAGTCAGCCTCTTTTAGAAGCGTATTAAAAATAGACCGATTTTTATTTTTCAGGTTCCCACTCGTCGGTGCGGAATGATGAAGCAGGTAGTCCGTCGGTATTAAACAGATCTCCAACGATGAAATCTTTAAAAGCATAGCGAACGGCAACTGGTTCAGCCACTGAAGGCGAAAAAACAGTAATCCCGGTCCCGGTAATAAATGCTTTGGCCGGAAAAAACCTTTTGTTGGCACCAGCCACTTCAAAACAGTTTAATTCTTTTCCATAGGTGGTTAAGCCATTTGGAGCATTGTCGAAAGTCAGTTTTACAACGCCTTCAGCTACTTTCATTTCTTTTAAAACCGGGCCCAGGCAAGCTATTCCCTTTATACCATAGGTTTGGGACAGCGCAAGTAATGCCAATCGTTTTGAGCCTGTTTCCTTAGCTGCCGGATGTATGCAGTCTTTTTCACCAATGTCCATGATACAAGCCATACCAATGTTCTTTATTGCTGTCGAAGCTTTCAATTGAGCCTCTCGTAAATAAGCTGAATTAAGGCCTGTTGATCCGTAATCGAAAGGCGCAATCTGGACAAAATAGAATGGAAATTCACCGATTCCCCATAAAGAACGCCAGTTTTCAATCAGTCCTGGCATTAGTTTTTGGTAGTTTTGTGGTTCATTGCGGTTCGATTCGCCCTGGTACCATATTGCGCCGCGTATTCCGTATCCAACAATCGGATTGATCATGGCATTAAAAAGAACGGTTGGAGTTTGCTGCGACAGGTTTTCAACAGGTTTTTTCTCCGGAATTTTTACCCAATCGAAATTTTTACACCCCATTTCACTTATCCAGGGTTCGATACGGGTTCCTCCCCAACTGGTATTGATCAGGCCAATCGGACAATTCAGAGCTTTATTCAGCGTCAAACCAAAATAGTATGCGGTGGCACTAAATTCATATACATTTTCAGGGATACAGGTTTTCCAGTCGCCTGAAAAATCATCCAGTGGTTCAAGACTGGTAGCCTTTTTCACTGTGAACAGCCTGATATTTGGATTGGCTGAAAGTGCAACAGCGTCAGAGTTGCCCGTAATTGGCTGGTTCTTGTAGCCTTTCATGGGCATTTCCATGTTCGATTGTCCTGAACAAACCCAAACTTCGCCGATAAGGACATTTTTTAGTTTGAGTGTTTTGCCATCGCTGATGGTAATGTCATAAGGACCTCCGGCTTTTGGAGTGGCAACTTTCAATTTCCAGCTACCATCGGAAGCTACCTTCGAACTGTAACTTTTGTTGTTCCATGAAGTGATAACTTTAACAGTTGAATTTTTGGTTGCTTTTCCCCAAATGGCAGCTTCAGTTTGCTGTTGCAAAACCATGTTGTCGCAAAATACAGCGGGTAATTTAACTTCGGCCAATGCCTGGCTTGCGGTTAAGAGCATGACCAGAAGAATGGCCATCATTGATAAGGCAGTTTGTCTCATTTTAGTTTATTCTAGATTGGTTTTTGGTATTCAGTATAAATCAGATGACGCAAGGTAAGTTAAAATCGAAACCGAAACAATTGAATGCACAAGAAATCTGGTCAGGATAAATATACAAATGACTCAAACATACTATCACTTAACGATGTAACTGTCGTACTTTTTGATTCGCAGATGATAATGAATGGACGAATCAGGCTTCATAACCGGCATTTTCCAATGATTGGAAGGTTTTAAAATGGGCATATTGAAATTCGGATCAGCATAAACCGAAGGTCTTTGTTTTGGAATAACAGCCAGATTAGGGTTCATCTGAAGTGGTCTGTTGCCGGGAAGAATAAAGCGGTGATTTTCGTCGCCGAAAGGACTTTTTAGTTTCAGTCGATTATTAAATTTGGAAAGTAATGAGTCGTTATTGATGACCAGCGAATCAGTTTTCAGATTCAGCTTTGTCTGTGCTGTTGCTGGAATGGAAATTAATAACACAAGGATTAAAATGAATTTTGGCGTTTTCATGGCTCGTGCATTTTGGACACCTAAAACTAACCAAAAAACTAATTTGGAAATGTTAATTTGAGTTTTTTAACATTCCAATAAAGGTTAATCCTTATTTTTCGAGCAGTTTTTTAAGGTTCTGCAGACCTGTTTGCAGATCGTTTTCAATCATTTTTTCCATCTTCATTACCAAAAGCATCAGGTTCATAGGATAGGCCATTTTGCTTGTAAACCCCCATTTAACCAAAGTAACCTGGTCTGATAGTGAATCTGTTGACAGGTAAGCCTGAGCTATGCCCGCGAACGGTTTAATAAATCGAATCTCGAAATCGATTTGTTCACCTTCTTTAATCTTCCTGATTTCCTGTTCCCCTTTGCCGACATTCTTATCCTTACTTTCCCAGGCCGAAATAAAGCCGACCGTCCCATCAATTCCACGATATTCTTTGGTCATGTTTGGATCCATCAGAGCCCATTTACTGAAATTGTCCTGATTTTTCAACAGTTTCAGGTAATTAAAAACTACCTGACTAGGCATTTGAATGGTAATTTCGCTGGTCACACTGTAATTCTTTTTTGCAAATGCAGCAATAGTCAATAGCAAAACAATGAGGCCCGCAAATCCGGATAAAATGTATAAGAATAAATTCATGTCTTTGCTTTTTGAATTATTAATTTTGTAATTGGTTCAATAACAAATCAGAAGAAGGATTTGTTGAGCAATTGAAATTCAAATTTGGGAATGCTCGAAAAGCAAATTAGATTTACTCAGGAAAACTTGTAAAATTTAAGGAATCATGATAAAGCGTCTTTTTATTGGAATTCCAATTTATTCGGATAAGGTTTTTCAGGTTGGAGAAACCTGGAAAACAAATGAACGGCTCTATCCGGATGTACTCAAATGGGTGAATCCTAAAAACTGGCATGTTACACTAATTTTTCTTGGTCAGACTGCTGAATCAAAAATTGCTCTTCTACACAAATTAATTGAAGAATCTTTTAGCGGTATTCAATCTTTCAAAACCAATTTGAGTGGAATAGGTGTTTTCCCAAATTCAAACAATCCCAAAGTACTTTGGCTTGGCATTGAGAATCTACATAGTCTGTTGTCTGCCCAAATCAGTTTGGTTGAATCGTTAAAACAATATGGCTTTCCTCTAGATAATAAACCTCTTAAACCACACCTGACATTGGCCCGTATTAAAAACTCAGCCTGCCGGATGTCGATAGATTCTTTAATTGAGCAATATCAGAATTTCCATTTTGGTTCAGTTGCTATTGACCATGTGATTTTGTACGAAAGCATCTCAACGCCTGATGGTCCGATTTACAAGCCTGTATTTATAAAGAGTTTAGCGTAACAAACTATTTTGTGTTTGCTTGTTTAATCTGGTTTGCCAAAGTCAGAAGCGCATCCATATAATTTTTTGATACTTTTTCGCTTCTTGCAATGTTAATCGCTATGTTGATATACGAATTTGCTTCCTGGAAATTCCCGGTCATGGCATTGCCCAGGGCAAGGTTTTTTGCAACAGCCAATAAGGTTTCGGGAGTGCTGGAAACATGAAAGAAGGCTCGTTCTGACAATTCCAATCCTTCCCGGATATTTTGGAGGTTCGGGTCGGGGCATGAGATAAGCAAAGTCCCCAGCTTTTCAAGAAAAATACTTTCGTTGGGATGATAGTTCAATGAACTTCTGAATAAACTTATTGCTTTTGCCCAAAGTCTTTGTTCAGTGTAAAAGAATCCCAGTTTTTTGGCCGTTTCCAAATCGGTCGGATCTTTTTTTAAAGCTGCTTCAAATAGTGGTATGGCAGCGCTTTTGTTTCCTTCCATTTCAGTAATTATGGCTGTCAGCTTAGGAACTGCCGGGTCGGAAGGCGCAACTTGTTTAAATTTATTCAAAAAGGTCTTTGCCTTTTCTTTGTCTTTGATATAAAGCATGAACTCAATCTCATTGGCAAGGACTTGCGGATTATTCTTGTTGTTTGTATAGATTTCATCCATCAGTGCTAATGCGGAGTCTTTTTTATTATCCTTCCAGTAACACAAGGCAAAGTTTTTTAATATGGAGAAAGAGTCAGGCGCAAGTTTCATCGTTTGTTCAAAATAAGGGATCGCTTGCGGGTAGAATCCTTTAATGTATAACAGGCTCGAAATTTCGCTCATTTCTTTAAAGCTTTCCTTAAAATTGTTGAAATTTTTATCAAGGTAAGGCAAAGCTTTTTCTCCTTTATTCATCTGAAGGAAAAATTTGATAGCCTTGGTAATGACGTGCTTGTTATCGGGAAGATACTGCAAAGCATGATCGAACAGAATGGAGGCCCACTCAGGATTATTACTCTTGTTGGCCTCATCAATTTGTTTGGGAAGGTATAATTCTGATCTTGAAATTAACGTAATCCGATCGATTAACGTGTCGTTGACCGTTGTTCCAACAGCCAGATCCTGCGCTCTTGTGATGTATTTCCGGCTCAGAACTGAATCTCCTTTTGCGGTGTAAATGTTGCCCAGTAACCTGTAAAGCGGACCAACAGTTTCGCTCCCTTTTTCTACCTCCTTCAGCAGTTTCTCTGCTTCGTTTATTCGATTGGTATTCAGATAGGTTCTGGCCAGTTCAAACCTTGCTATGGTGGACAATGATGAGTAACTTAAACGGACGGTTTTTTCACCTGAATTCTTATTTGTGATATTCGCAATCTTATTGAAAGCTGCTTCTGCTTTATCTCCTGAATCTGAATTTCGATAGGCTTTACCCAGGTAATACCAGGCCATTAACGCATCCGGATTTTCAGTAACTACAGCATTAAAATTTTCAATAGCTTCTTTTGAATCACCCATTTCCTGGTTCAGATAGCCCAGATAATAATTCCAAATCCATTTCGATTTGTCCCTTTTGGTCGCTAGTTTATAACACTGTTTAGCCTGATCGTAATTAGCGCTTGAATGATAAGCCATGCCCAACTGGCCAATGTTGTCGGATGTAGGATTATCGTTTGCTTTTTGGTGGGCAAGAGATAATTGTTCCTTAACGGGTTCTGTCAGTCCGGTGAAATCAGGAGATTGCGGAAGCTGATCGCGATATGAATTGTTGGAGATACTTCGGGTTACGAAAAAAATAATTATCAAAGCGATAACCACAAAAGAAATTGCTATAATGAGTTTTTTGCTTTTGTTCATGATAGAATATTAATCGAATCGATGTTAAGTTTTTTCTCAAAGATAAAGGAACTGTTTAAATTATCTATTTTTTTGATTTTTGCATTTAGGGCAAGGCAGGGAAGTGCGGCAAAATCCCCCTTTGACGTTCGGCAGGAAAATCATCCATTGGTGTCGTATTAAATTTTTGAAATGTATACCATTTTATCTTTTAAACAGTTTCCAAAGAATCAAAAAGATTCTCCGAAAGAGATGTAAAATCCATTGTTTTTGTCCTGTCCAATCGCGTAATCAAGCCGAAGAAAGGTGTTTTCGGTTTTGTCAACCAGGAAGCGAATCCCGAAGCCATAATTAGTTTTGGTTTTTTCGATACTGAATTTATTTGAGGCTGAATAAATATTTGACAGGCCGCCAAAAGTGGCCAGGTAGATTTTCCAGAAGGCGGGAAACCGGAATTCAGATTGTAGCGAACTTAAATTATTGTCGCGGTATCGGCCCAAATAATAACCTCTTACGAATTTATCTCCGCCTAAAAGAGCGCGATCATAAAACGGTGGATGGCCAGTGTTTATATCGTTTATAAACCGGTTGGCGAGGGTGAATTTATTTTTCCATGTTTTGTAATACCTCAGGTCCAATGTAAATTTCAGGTAATTACTTTTTGCGAAATGCCAGGTAGTGTTTAAATAGGAGTAAAGTCCTTTAGTTGGAGTAAGTAAATTATTCCGGGTGTCCTTGAGCAGCGAATACCCGATCCCAAAAGTAGATGCGGCTGTTAGTTCAGGGTAAATCAACTTGCTATTTTCCATCTCAACATTGCTGTAGTCGATGTATTTTACATTAATCCCGGTAAATAATTTATAACCTATATTCTTCAGCAATGAAGTTTCAAAAATAAATCGTCGGCTATCAAAAAATAACTTGTTGCTTTCAGGCGTATTTGAGCCAATTCCATAGTACAAATCCGGGTATTTCGAAAAATGTATTTTGCCCTTGGTGAACCACTTTTCCTGTCTGAAAAAGTAATTCCATTCACTTTCCAGGATTATCTGCTTATTCCACGAATAGTTGACCTCCAACTTCGCGTTTGAAGTTCGTGTAATTGAGTCGCGATAAATGTTAATGGTAAAAAGTGTAACGGCACCCAAATAGGTTTTTGTTTCAGGCGAATAACCAAATGCCGGAACCGGAAGGATTTTTATTTTTTTTACCTGAGCGGAGTCCTTCCCATATACAGGACTGAACATCAGGAAAAATACACTTATCAGTAAATAAAGTTTTGATCTAGTTCTCATTGATGGATGTCAGGTAATCGGTGATTAATTCAATTTCTTCAGAAGAAAGTTCTGTTTTCGGCATTTTACTATTCCTGAAATTGATTAGTTTTTCATAATCAGGATTTTGGATTGATCGGAGAATGTATTGGCGATCAATGATTAAGGTGTGTTCTGAACCATCTCGTATTACCTGAATACTTGTATTTAAAATACCATTTAAGGAAGGGCCGTATTTCGTTTCTCCTGTAACAGAATGGCATGTGGTGCAGCCTACCGAATTGAATAGCACTTTCCCCTTATTTGCATTTTCTTTCGGATTTGTTTTGTCGCTCTTTGGTGAATTACATCCGAACAAGGCAGATGCGGCAACGAATGCAAGACAGAAGATTCTGAATGATCCAGACATTAATTAATAATTGTAAGGTACGAATTGAGCGGCTAAGATATTACTGAATCGCTATTTTCCGACCAATCAATCCGTTTTTTGTAGTTACTTCGATCAGATAATTCCCAACCGAAAGATGAATTTTTAATGTGGCGGTTTTCAAGTCACTTCCGAATACCCGCTGGTCCACTAATTGTCCGTTTAAATTCATAAAACGGATTTCAGAAAAAGGTTCGTCGCAGGTGATGGTCAATACATCTTTTGCCGGGTTAGGGAATATTCTTAATTGTTCAGGCTCATTGAGTTGCATTGGGGTGGATGTCACTTGCTTCAATCCGCCAACGAACCGAAATGATTTTAATTGAAAGAGTTTACCTGTCCCGTCACCAGTGAACTTCAGGTACACATCGTGATTGCCTGTAACTTCAGGAACATCAGCCGAAAACGTTTTGTAGGTGCTTAAACTTCCCGTTGACAAAATCTTACAATCAGCAAGTTTTCGTCCTGTTTGAAGCGAATCGAGCCAAACTTCGATGTTTCCTGAAGTGCTGACCGATGAGGCTGTGGCTTCGAACGAACTGAGGTGAACCGGATAATACAGATCCCCAAATTCAACTCCGGCATACATCGCCCAGTCTCCTGAATGAATGTTATCGAGTACACTCAGTCCCGAAACCGGTGTGCTTCGTGTAGTTCCGTACTGATTGGCTGTATATTCGGCCATTACAGGAGTAAAAGCTTCCCGGTAAATGTAAAGGTCAAAATCAGCAGAAGCGCCTTTCACATACAAACCTTGTCTGCTTCCGGTCCAGGCGTTAAAATCAGGCTGTTGTATATCCATACTTTTTATGTCAATGCTGCTGCCAATTCTTGTCCAGTCGAATCCATTGGCACTGAAATAGCCAGTCAAAATATGATTTATCCGAACCAGTTTCAGCCAAACAACATTTCCTGCAGTATTTGGTACTTCGTAGGTGGTAGATCCAAACTTGAAGCGGATTACCTTTTCGCCTGAACTGTTAACCGAACTATATAAATTAGCCGATAAATTCTGTAAGCCTGTCATGATGCGGATTCCAGCTTCGTGGGTCGTTGCCTTTGGATTAAAATCGAGTCGCGTAATCAACGAATAATTGTGCTCTGCATCCGTTTTAATCACAGTGTTTTGCAGGTTAGTTGCCGTAAGTCTCAGCCATCCGGGCCTTGCTGTCAGTGAATAGGGGAGCGTTGACATATATCCGAGCAACGACCATTCCGGATTTAATTTGGTGGCATCGAAGAAATCGGAGTGCGGAACCATCCACGGAATTCCTCCTGATGGCAATTTTGGGGAGGACATCGGCTCATTGATCGGATAGTCGGCAGTAGGTTTTCCAGCGGCATTGTAACGGACACGGCTCAGCAATCCCTGCCGGCCAATGCCTTCCCATTCACGACTGTTGGCTGTGAGGTATGAATGATAAATGACCCAGGAAGTGCTGTCGTCGAGCATTATTACCGGAGAACAATGATTGGAACCCTGGAAAAGCGCCTGCGATTTCTTTGGGTCAGATTCATTAAAAAGATCACCCAAATTAACCCACGAAGCTTTATCAGCAGTTAATGTTTTACTACGGAAAACTTTCTGTCCGCCACCGGCATTGATCGCAAAAGAATAATAGTAATATCCTTTGTATTTCCACATCACCGGACCTTCGGCCCATCCAAAAGGATAAGCGGGCGCAGGGTTAATCCATCGCAAATCAAGAATTTTTCCCGATGGCTGGCCATTACTGCCAAGCTGTAGAATCCAGTTATTTTCCTGCCCGTTTTTTACCAGCATATACCACAAACCATCGTCGTCAATAAAAATGGAATTGTCCATTCCCAAACCCGGTACTGAAGCGGGACAAGTCACAGCAACCGGCGTGCTCCACGGGCCTTCGGGTTTGGTGGCTGTGGTAAAGTACATGGTTCCCCAATGACCAAAAAAATCCCAGTATTTGTTGCCGTAATAAACCAAATGACCTCCCCAGCAACCATCGCCCGTACTTTTGCCGTAGAGCGACCATGTTGCACTCACCGGTTGCGCTATGGCCCGCCAATGAACTAAATCTGTTGAATGGTAGATAACTGGTGTTGGACTGAATGATGATCCCGTAGTGTAAAAATTGTTACCAATCCTGGTTAGGGTTGGATCAGGGTGATCGCCTGGAATTACCGGATTCATGAAATTGGCAAACGAGGGATTTTGTGCTGAGGTAAAACCGTAAAAAGCAAAAATGAGAATGGAGAATATGAAATGTTTTAATCGATACATGGCAGATTTCAGATTAAAAAAACTGATCCGGTGACTAGCAGTCATCGGATCAATAATAAAACAAAGATAAAAATTGTTTTAACTCTGAGGTATTTCTCCTTTTGTTGACTTCAAATCATCGTAGGAGCAAATTTAAAAAGGTTCTTAATTTCGGTCAAAATATTTGGTGTGCAGCAATTCGTGTGACAAATGGCTAAGTGGCTGTTTCAGGAACTCTTCATAGATCTGAATAATTTCAGGATTCAGGTGCGATTTGCGCAGTTGTTTGCCTTCATCTTCCTTGTAAATGGCACCAATTCTTTTTTTCCTGATTTCGTTGGTGGTAAAGCGTGGTTGCCCGCCACCTCCAATACATCCACCCGGACAGGTCATGACTTCAATGAAATGGAACACTTCGCCGGCACGCATAGCTTCGATGATTTTCTTAGCATTCCCCAGTCCATGAGCAACACCGGCCTTTAATTCAACACCTTCAAGGAAACTCCATGCAGGTAAACATCCTTCAATTTTTAACGTTGCTTTTTTTACTCCTTCCAGTCCAGCTACAGGTTGGATGTGTAGATTTTCAACAGGAAGTTCGCGGCCTGTGACAATTTCATAAGCTGTGCGCAGGGCTGCTTCCATAACCCCACCCGTATTGGCAAAAATATCGGCAGCTCCGGAACCACTGCCCATGGGCGAGTCCATAATACCTTCTTCCAATGCTTTGAAATCAATGCCCGATTGTTTAATCATTCGTGCCAGTTCACGGGTCGTTAATACGTAATCAACGTCCTGAAAACCACTGTCCTTCATTTCGGGACGTTGTGATTCAAACTTCTTGGCGGTGCAAGGCATCACTGAAACAACTATGATATCTTTGGGATCAACTCCTGCTTTTTTTGCGTAATAGGTTTTGGCCACAGCGCCAAACATTTGCTGTGGTGATTTGCAGGTTGAGATATTATCGAGAATTTCAGGATAAAAGTATTCGGCATATTTAATCCAACCTGGCGAACAAGAGGTAAACTGAGGTAAAGCAACTTGTTGCTTATCAACCAGGGCACGCTTGAGCCTGGTGAGCAGTTCTGTTCCTTCTTCCATAATAGTGAGGTCGGCAGTAAAATTGGTGTCGAATACCCGGTCGAAGCCAAGTAGCCGAAGCGCAGAAACCATTTTGCCAGTAACCAATGTGCCAGGTTCGTAATCGAAACACTCGCCTAATGCAGCACGAATGGCAGGAGCCGTTTGAACGACTACAAATTTTTTGGGATCTTCAATGGCTTCCCAAACAAAGTCGATGTGTTCTTTTTCTGTAATGGCACCAACCGGACAAATGGCCGCACATTGGCCACACTGAACACAGGCCACGCCATCCAGGTGCTGATCGAAAGCAGGCCCAATTTTAGATTCAAAACCGCGTCCCTGTGCAAACAGTGAGCCGACTCCCTGAATTTCGTTACAGACGGTCATGCACCGGCGGCATTTGATGCATTTGCCCGAATCGCGTACCAGGGCCGCGGTACTATCATCGATAAATGTTTTTAATGTCTCCCCCGGAAAGGCGATTTCCATAATTCCCATTTCAGTAGCCAATTGCTGCAGTTCGCAATCCTCATTGCGCACACAGGTTTTACATTCGCCACAATGTTCCGAGATCAGCAGTTCGATAACGAATTTCCGAGCATCACGGACGTTTCGTGAGTTGGTGGTAATTTTCATTCCTTCAGCAACAGGAGTGGTACACGAGGCTACCATGCTTCGCGCTCCTTCAACATCGACCATGCAAACCCTGCAAGCCCCTTTTGGGAGCTGGTTTTCGACATGACACAACGTTGGTATCCGGATTCCAGCCTTCGCCGCCGCCTCAAAAATAGTACTGCCTTCTTTGATTTCTACTGCTTGTTTGTTGATATATACTGTTGTCATTTTTTAAATTTTAAGAGCCCCCTCCAAACCTCCCCCGAAGGGTGAGGCTTTAGTCGGTGCATATTCACAAAATTTTCTCATAAATTACAATAAATTCAGAACTTGGCTTTCTCTTTCTCCTCCCCTTCGGGGAGGTTGGGAGGGGCTTTTTTATTTGCTTCCATAATCGCACCTCAAACACCGTCTAGCCTGCCTGATGGCTTCGCCTTCCGGCCAAACCAATTCCACTTCGTCGAAGTTGTGCATACGGCGGGCCGCGCTTAACATGACCATGTGGGTACGCGGGTATTTGGCTGGATCTGCTTCGGGATCAAAGAAAGTATCGTTGTGTTTTTCCTTACGCCAGAAATCGTGTTTGTCTCCGGTAAGAAAAAGGTCAATTCCAACAGCAGCTCTTTCTCCTCCTGCCACTGCCTCGATAACCGACGACGGACCGGTTGCCGCGTCGCCTCCGGAGAAAATCCAGGATTGAGAGGTTTGTCCGGTTTGCTTGTCGCATTTTATCTGCGATTTACCAGTCAAATCCAGACTCAATCCATTGGTTACACTTTCCACGTCGAGTGTTTGTCCGGTAGCCACAATAATCTGGTCAGCTTCCATGATGAATGACTCATCGCTTTCAATGGGTTTCCGGCGGCCACTGGAATCAAATGTTCCCAATTTCATGCGTACACAGTGCACTCCGGAAACTTTTCCGTTTTCAGTTAATATTTCTTTTGGATTAGTTAGAGTAAAGAGTTCAATTTTTTCCTGAACTGCCGCGTCAATTTCTTCAGCCCAGGCCGGCATCTCTTCCTGAGTCCGGCGATAAACAACACTGACCTTTTCAGCACCAAGTCTTACAGCGGTGCGGGCTGCATCGATAGCTGCATTTCCGCCACCAACCACAATAATTTGCTTTCCAACAGGAACTGAACCTCTCAGGTTATAAGTCTGAAGAAATTTCAGTGCATCAACTACGCCTTCACTATCAATGCCGGGTATTTTAGGTTTTACCCCTTCAGGATTACCCACACCAATAAATACGGCGTCGTAACCTTCTTCTTTCAGAGAAGAGAGAGTAAAATCAATACCAAGGCGTACCCCGGTTTGAATGTCAACTCCCATATTTTCTATCATACGGATTTCCCGGGCAAGAATTTCCCGTGGAAGCCGGTACGATGGTATGGTCTGTACCAACATACCACCAGGACGCTGTTCGGCCTCAAATACTTTGGGCTTATATCCCAGCCGGGCAAGAAAGTACGCACAGGAAAGACCTGCAGGACCTGCTCCGATAATGGCAATTTTTTTCTGACTATTTATGACGTTTTCACGGATTTCAGGAAGTTGTATGGTAATTTCCTGATCGACCATAAATCGTTTTACACCACGGATCGAAACGGAAGCATCTAGGCTTGTCCTGCGACATTTGTCTTCGCAGGTATGGAAACAAACCCGGGCACAAACGGCAGCAAAAGGGTTTCGTTCGCGGTGCAGTTTCAGCGCTTCGGCATATCGTTTTTCGCCGGTTAGCGAAATAAATCCGGGGACATCAACCCCGGCAGGACAAGCGCTTTGACAGGGAGCACGAACCAATTTGGCACAGACGCCAGCTTCGCACTTGTGCTCCATAATGTGCATTTCATATTCATGCCTGAAATATCTCAGCGTTGACAACACCGGGTTTGGAGCCGATTGTCCCAATCCGCACAACGAAGTCTGTTTAATCCAATGTCCAAGCCGTTCCAGTTTTTCGATATCGGCAGGAACACCGTGTCCGGTGGTGATCCGGTCCAGTATTTCGTACATACGCTTGGTCCCGACCCGGCAAGGAGTACATTTTCCACAGGATTCTTCGGTCACAAATTCGATGAAGAATTTGGCAACATCAACCATGCATGAGCCTTCATCCATAACAACCAACCCTCCTGAACCCATTATAGCACCCAATTCGTTGAGTGATTCATAATCGAGGGCAACGTTTAAATGTTGTTTGGGGATACAACCTCCGGAAGGACCACCAATCTGTGCGGCTTTAAAAGGTTTTCCACTGCTGGTTCCGCCACCAATATCGTAAATTAAATCTCCCAGGTTGGTGCCAACCGGAACTTCGAATAATCCTGAATTTTTGATGGCTCCCGCCAGCGCAAAAATTTTGGTTCCTTTGCTTTTACCCGTTCCAAATTGAGCGAACCATTCGCCGCCTTTTTCGATGATGGTGGTGACGTTTGCAAATGTTTCCACATTGTTCAGGACAGTAGGTTTTCCCCACAGTCCGGCAGTTGTCGGGAAAGGTGGGCGAGGGCGTGGTTCGCCTCGTTTTCCTTCGATGGAAGCCATCAAAGCGGTTTCTTCTCCACAAACAAAAGCACCAGATCCCATACGGATATCCAAATCGAAACTGAAATCGGTTCCCAAAATGTTTTTCCCCAGCAGACCCATTTCGCGGGCATCGTCCATGGCTTTTCCCAGTCGTTCAACAGCCAGTGGATATTCCGCCCTTACATAAACAAATCCTTTGGATGCGCCAATGGTGTATGCCCCGATAATCATTCCCTCAACTACACTGTGCGGGTCGCCTTCCAGAATGCTTCGGTCCATAAATGCCCCGGGGTCGCCCTCGTCGGCATTACACAAAATATATTTTTGATCGGCAATCTCCTTCTTTGCCAGATTCCATTTCATGAAAGTAGGGAAACCGGCACCACCACGTCCGCGTAATCCCGAAGTTTTCATTTCATCGATCACCTGATCCGGAGAGAGTTGAGTAAGCGTCTTTTTCAGGGAGACATAACCTCCGGCAGCGATATAATCATTGATGCTCACCGGGTCAATGGTTCCGCACCGACGTAAAACAATTTTTCGCTGATGACTGAAAAACTTGATATCAGCAGCTTTCGCGACAGGTTTTCCATCTTCGTCGCGATGGTGCAGCAGTCTTTCTACCGGTGTGCCACCAAGCAAATGTTCATCAATAATCAAATCGATATCTGCTAACTGAACATTTTCGTAAAATATTCCCGATTTTTTCATCAGGATAACCGGGCCTTTGGAGCAGGGACCCAAACAACCGGTAGCTTTTACCAGGAATTTGTTTGAAAGTCCGCGTTCTTCCAGTTTCTCAGCCAATTGAGATCGTACATTCAGTGAACCACAGGCTATGCAACCACCGCCTGTACAAACCTGAACGATCTCTTTATAATGGTTGTATTGTTCGGATTGTTTTTCCGATAAATCCTGAAAATAGTTGTCAAACTTTTCAGGAGAATCTAATTTGTACATATAGGATTTAATTTATTTCCAGGTATTCATTGCAGACTGATACGGTTCCTGTTGATGTCAAAAAGTTCCTTATCTTTTAAATGAGCCTGGTTGATTGGTATTGTTATTCAAAACTGTTTAAAATCTCGCCAATTCCAGTTGGCTTAACCCGCTGAAATGTTTGGTCACCTACCATCACAACGGGTGCCAGGCCACAGGCGCCAAAGCAGCGCCCAACTTCCAGCGAGAATTTTTTGTTAGGGGTGGTGCCTCCAATACCGATATTGAGTTCCTTTTGCAGCGCCCTTAACACATCTTGTCCACCCCGGACATAACAGGCAGTTCCCATGCAAACGCGAATGGTGTATTTGCCTTTTGGAGTAGTTGAAAAATAGGAGTAGAATCCAACTACCCCTGCAACTTCACTGTAAGGCTTTTTAAGCTCTTTACTGATTATCCGGAGTGCTTTTTCAGGAAGATACCCAAACAGGTTTTGGGTAGTTTGCAAAACCGGTATAAGTGCTCCGGGAATAGTTCTTTGCGATTTTACGATAATACTTAACCGTTCGTAAAGTTCATCTTCATTAACTTCACTGCAATAGCAGCCAGTTACTTTGGTTGTTTGTTCGGTCATAAGAGTATAAGGTCAGGTTGATTTTTACTTTTCGAAAAATACAAATTAATCGTCGAAGAAAACAGGCGATTTTTCATATTAATTCACTCTAAATACATGTTGTACAATAACATATAGAGTTATATGCATAAGTGAAAGCAGGCATGTGTTTATAATTTCAAATTGAAAGGTAATTTTTAACAAATCGTAACATGCAGATTGTTAGCTATATTGTATGTTTGAATGTTGATCGCTAATTTAATTCAATCAAATTCTGAGGATCAGCTATTTAAAAAAAGAGGCCGAATTCTTTCGAATCAGCCTCTTCAGAAGGTAAATTATTTAGTGTTAATCACTATTCTCAATCAAATATTTAAGGATTGAATTTTGTCTTATTTTACATCCTTCAAAAACAATGTTTTTTGGTCGTTGTAGAACTTCACAAAATCCTGCTCGCTGGGGCAACCTTTGTAGGGGCCGAAAGCTACATGGGCGGGCTGATTGAACGGATTTCTCCAAACCAAAACATACGATAATTTGTACGGACGAAGTGTTTCCAGAAGTGTTTTTGTCCACCATTCCGTGTTTTTACTAATCGGACCACCTGCCTCGCTCACAGCACCTATTTTGCCCTTTTCTGCTGCAATTTTGGAAACCAGCTTGGCGCAATTTCCCAATGTAGCCGAAAATTCAGGTCCGCGATCATACAAATCAAAAGCAACCATGTCAATCAGGTCGTCACCCGGATAGCGTTCCAGGTATTCTTCTTCGGTGGCAAAGCGGTCGGTCGAATAGGCAAAAAGCAGGTGGTGAATGTTCTTTTCGTTCCGGAGATAATTTACTGTAAAGCGCCATAAAGCCTTGTATTCGTCAACCGTGCAAAGGTTTTTGCCCCACCAGAACCAGCTTCCGGTATGTTCGTGGAAAGGACGGAAGAAAACCGGAATGAATTTGCCCTTTTCGGTTTTCAGGCTAAGCATAAAAGCAGCCAGTTTATCGAGATATTGCAAATACAGCTGGTGCTTTTCGCCGCCGGGGAGCATGGATGCAATGGTCTTTTTTGAAGAGACATCCCAAGCATTTCCGCCAGTTAACACATTGCGGAAATGCCAGCTAATGGTATTTATTCCGCCAAGACGATCTACATTCTGAATGCCTTTTTTGATGTTATCAAAGAATACCGAATCGAGGCTGTATTGGTCTCCGAGTTCGAGATGCCCCAGTTCCCAACCGATAATGGCCGGGTGATCGCCGCAAACATCTTTCACATCCGAGCGGCCTTCGGTGGCATACCAGCTTGTTCCGTAGGCAAAAGCATCCTGATGACCGAACATTAGTCCCTTATCCTGAAGATTGAGCATTTTCTGGTACAATTTCACTGCTTCAGGAGTCGCTTTGGGGTCGGAGGGAAGCGGCTTCGCTGCAAAGCTTGCCATGCTCGCGATGGTAAGCAAGATACTAAGTAGTTTTTTCATTTTATTGTCGTTTGGTTTTCAAAAACAATTCACCATTTTATAATTTACAATTTACCATTTTGTAGCTGCAAGAAGCCAGTTGTCAGTTGCCAGAAGCTTTCCTTTAATTAAATATCAATGTATTTACCGATTGTGCTTTAACCTGAAATTCGGTTTTGCCATTCTTTGTTTTTGCAATGCCTTTCAGTATTTCCCAGTTGTTGGCTTCGGTAGTCGAAGTTACATCAATCTGTTGAGATTCTAAGCCTGAAACATCAACGCTGACCGCTTCTTTTTTCATGTTAATCAGTTGCAGTACTCTTTTGCCGTCGGAACGAATACCGCTGATGACCAGTATTTCAGGATCAGAACTGATTGAATGTACGACTTGTGTACCGGTATTCATGTATTCGGTTTGATGACGGGTTACATAATAGGATGGGTATTTAGTCTTGGTGTCAGCCGACATGATGGCATAATTGTCTTGCCAGGTCCAGTAAAGCGAAACTTCCACTTCGGCGTATTTCATCATGCGGTGCGAAATTTTGGCAAAACGCAGGGCGTAATCCCAGCTTTTATTCATGTCCTTGATTTTCCAGGCCATGGCATCGAAACCCAGTTCAGCACACCATACTTCTTTGTTCCATGCTTTTCCGAAACCGGCAATACGTTCAAATTCGCTATCCGGAATACTTTCCGACCACCAGCAATGAAAACTTAAAGGACCAATGTATTTCCAGATGGAGGGATCGGCCATAATTCGGCTCGCAAATTCAACGGTTCCTTTGGTTTGCGCGGTATCGGCCAGTAGAAATTTGGTTTTCAGCCCGGCTGCTTCAAATTTTTCTCCGGCTTTTTTTACAAATGCGATGGTTGCTTCCGGCGAAAAAATGATTTGATAACCTCCATCGGATTCGTTGAACGAAAATTGATCGACCTCAACACCGTATTCATTTTTGGCTTTCAGAAAGAAGTCGGTGAGCAATTGAATGACTTCGTCGTAAGCTTCAGGCTTGACAACCCGCTGTGCCGTTTTTGCTGGATCGACGATAAACTCGTCAGGCAAATCCCACACCGAGATGGTAAAGTTTTTGACTCCGAATTCGTTTTTCATCCGTTTCAGTTCATCCAGAACTTCGACAACGAGCGGTTGTTTGGTATAATTCGCGCCACGATAATCTTCAAATTTCATATTTCGGAGCCGAACGGGCAGGGCTACCCGAACATGTGTTGGTCGGAACTCGCGTAAGGTTTCGTTACCAATGGCATCAGCGGCGTGTGCCGAATAGTTAGCCTGACAATAGTTTCCGCCAATGGATTGGATGACCTGTTTCTTGATTTCAGGAAAAATTTTTACGGCTGCCTTTTGAGCAAACAGTATTCCGGAAAAGCACGAAATCAGAATGAGCAGAAGGAAAAATCGTTTGGTTTTCATCTTAGTTATAGGTTTACGTTTATTTTGGTTATTCAGGATTGGATATTTTCTTCAGAAAACTGACTACTGAGACTGATCACTTTTTTTCAGCGCTTAAAAACTTTCACAGTCGTATTTTCATGGTTTTTGACCAGGTACATTCCCGATGAAAATCCGACCAGTGAGATTACCGAATTACCGTTTTCTGACTTTACCGATTTAATGCAAATTCCAAGTTGATTGAACACCGAAATTGAACCGGTTATTTCATCAGTCTGAATATGCAGCAACTCGTCAAAATACGTGGGAAATACTTTGAAACTGCTTTTTTCAGGGATTGCCATCCCAGTAATTGGCGGGCTCACATAGGTTTTCAGATTTGGCATTTCATCGAGTGTCAGCACGTAATCGCTGGCGAACATCTTTTTCCACAAATCGAGCGAATTGTATTTGGCTGAACGGGTGAAATCTCCGTTCCAGGGCATAAACCATGACCAACCGGCTCCATCCTTGATCAGATTATCGACATCAGGGAATGAACCACTTTCGCTGATAGTGACCATTTTCTTTCCTCCATACCGGCTGGTCATGTCATTAAATTCGAGTATTTGTGAACTATGATCCCCTTCCTTGTAAATGTCGCGCCCAACAATATCCACATATTCATCGCCCGGATACCAGGCATCGTCGTTGGGCTCGCGTGTCCAAACCCAAATCAGGTTGTGCAATCCATGATAGTTGACCATTCGGTCGAACATCACCTGCCACAACTTTTTGCAGGGCGCTGCACCTTTGGCACCCCACCAGAACCATCCGCCCGCAGCTTCGTGCAAAGGCCGCCAGAGGATAGGTATTTTGTTGTCCTGAAATCTCTTCAAAAGGTTGGCGGTGTAATCAATATCTGCAATCATGGCTTTGTATTCAGCCGAATTGATATCCGTAATTTTGGAGATATCGAAAGCAGTTTTATCGGTGTAGAATTCTTCGGTTTTCCGTGATGGATCGCGCCAATGCCATGAGAATGCCGGTATTCCGTTTTTATCATACAAAGCTTTGGCTTCGTTGTATGGTTTGTTTTCGTCATACCAGGAGTAATTGCGACCACAGAACAAAAAGTCGAAACCCACCAGCGCAGGACTTTTGCCCGTGTAGGTTTTCAGCCAGTTCGATTCGGGCATATCCATAACTCCGGAAATGATTTTTTTGCGGTAGTTATCGTAAAGGAACTGGTACAATTTAGCTGTTTCGGTTGTTGGATTGGGTGTAACCAGCGTTTTATTGATGTTGAAGACAGAGGAAGGATCAACTTTTTCAAATTCAATGTAATCGATGTTAATCCAACCCCACGATTTGGTAATTTCGATTTTGTGAGCTCCAGCCGCCAATTTCAGGAAACTAACTGCTTTGAGTTTAATATAGCTGGCATTCTGGTTAGTAGCAAAAGTTATTGATGTGCCATCTACTACCAGATTATTGGCTTTGTAACCGCTGGGTGATGCAACCTGAATGTAAATGTTGTAGGAAGCATCTTCAGTAAAATTCAGATTAAAGGTCAGGTTTCCTTCCTTCTGTTCTACGATAAAACTTCCTGAAGCTGAAGCCAGAGCTGTTTTAATTGCTCCTCCTGAAAGGGTTGCCGATTCTGCCTCAAACTTTTGGCTGAAGCTGATGGTTGCTGAAAAAAGGAAAATGAAGAAGAGCAGCGTTGTTTTTTTCATCCTGGAATAAAATAATCTGTTATTTGTTAATGTCCCAAAGGACAACAATTTTTTCTCTCATTATTTTTCTATTGATATTGATGCCCTACGGGCAAAATAAATCTGAATTAGAAACTGAGACTGATCACTTCATTGTCGAAATATCCCGAAATACTGCAGTGGCTGTTTCTTTGGTGTTATGTGATGTAACTGCAAGGCCCAGGTATACTTTTTTAGATAATTCCATGGTGAATGTTGTGAATGTCTTCCACGATTTGCCATCTGCGCTGCAATAGCCGGTAAATTCGTTTCCTGCACGCTTCAGTCTGATCCAGGTATGCGGATAATTTACAGGAAACTCTGGAATTCCGTCAAACTTAGCCGGATAAATCGCTTTCATTTCGCCTGCCTGATCTTTCCGGTATTGAAACTCGTATCCGCCATTGTTTTTGTTGCGCGGATTGTTGTTTGGAAATACCTGGAAAAAGATGTGGCGGCTGTTGTCCGACAATTGTTCGCGGGCCATCAGTCCTGCTTTGGTGTAGAGGTGGGGAGCAGTCAGACTTTCGATTCGTGCAACCAGATCGAAGTCGCCGGTTTGCTCGAAATAGGAGAATCCGAATTCATCTCTGGCACCCCAAACATCGGCACCGCCCGCTGTCAGGCTAATTCCATCTTCGGTCAAATTTGTTGAAGCGGCCAGTGCCGGATTGCCAATGTCAGCAAATTTTAATTTTTTAAGCGGGACAGCCTTCCCTTTCGCAGCCACCATTCCTGCTGAAAGAATCAGGATAAGTAATAAAGAAATGTTTTTTTTCATTTTGAGGTTTTCGTTTTAGTTCCATGTTTATAAGTCTCCCTGAGCAGCAAAGCGTATCAAAGGGAGCTTCAACAAGTTGTCAATTCAAATATATTCCTATTTCCTGATCTCAACATCTTTCTGATATTTTGTAAAAATATCTTTCATATTCAGGAGCATTTTTTCGTGGTTGGAGTCAGTCCAGCTCCATGATTGTGCACCGGCATAACCACGTTTGTATAGTTCATCATGGAGCAGCAGTTCATCGACTCCGAAAGTGGTTTTTGGGTGAAACTCTGTAATTGCAAGTGGCTTGTCAAGCTGCCAATAGGATGCATCGTGATGAAATGGCGATAATTCTTCTTTTGCCCAGGCGTAATAGTGAACGGTATAAAAATCGAGTGTCCCGCTTTTGTCGCCACCGGCTTCTATCAGCCGGGCATCGGTGTAGTAATTTTTATTCTTTCCGCCAACATCTGTTGATGCCAGAAAACTCCATGAGCCATTGGTAACCTGTGCTGCAGGATCGGTACGGTGAATGGCACCGGCACATAAGTTAATAAACCGCTGAATATCCGACATCGGCACATGATGATTGAATTCCCAACCAAATTCATTGCTCATTCCTTCGGGTTCATTGAAAATTTCCCAGGCAATAATTCCGGGATGCCCTTTCAGTGCCAGCACCATTGGGATGAGCGAATTGTTTACGTATGTTTTGGTTGCTTCCGGGTTGGAAAGTATGTTTTTTGCCCGTCCGGTTACCAGATCTCCGTTATTTTTTCTGAGCATATCAAATGACCACAAACACAATACCATACCTACATTGTTTTCCCAGGCAGCATCGAGAATTGCTTTTATATCTGCTATTGTTCCTTCACCCGGTCCAGTCACTTCTCCTGAAGCATTGAATACGGGTGAATGGGCGCAGGTGGTATGTAACCAGATGCGCATTGAATTGCCGCCGTTGGCATGTACCTCAGCAAATGTTTTCCGGAACCCTTCGAGATTGATTTCGCTATCGGGGCCAATGTCGTTGGCAAAATTGATCCAGGCATTGTTTGATCCATTCAGGAATAAATCCTGATTATTGAATCTGATCCGGTCTTTTTTGTTTTGGGCACTGCCGGCTACTGAAATCAGAAGCAGTATTAGGAAAATATTCTTTTTTATCATGGGTTTTGTTTTAATTTAGGATTGCCTACGACCACTAAATGACTATTAACAAATATTTCCTATTTGTCTTTTTCTGCCTGTTTTCTTAGCAGTTCACGGGTTTTAATACCCGATTCTTTCATGTCTTCTTCTTTCCAGTTTCCTTCGGAAGATGCGGTGGTTTTGAGCATCGAGCAGGTTTCGTTTTTATCGGAAACTGACCACGAAATCAGGCTGATTTTGTTGGTTTCGCACCAGTCAATCCAGTTTTGCCATTCGGTGTAATTTATCGGGCCGTTTCCTGAAGCTTCCATTCCGGCTGATTCAGAAATAAATATAGGACAACCTTTTTTTATCGCATAGTCGCAGCGGTCGCGCAGGAATTTACCATGTGTTCCGGCATAAAAATGACAAGTATACATGATATTACTGAAACCCTGAATGGGATCGTCAGCCACCAGATGAATGTCCTGGTCCCAATGCGGACTACCAACCAGAATTACATTGTCCGGATCAATTGCCCTGATGGTTTTAATCAGTTCGATGGAATATTCTTTTACCTGTTGCCACGAGTCTTTTACCGGCTCGTTGAACAGTTCGTAAATAACGTGAGGGTTTTTACCGTATTTGGTAGCCATTTCAGCGAAAAATACTTTAGCCTGATCCAACTTCAGGGTGTGGCTGTGCCAGTCAATCAGCACATAAATATCGTTTTCAATAGCTCCCTGAATTACGGCTTCCATTTTTTCTTTCGACCATTCAGGTTTATCGATGTATCCGCTGTTCGGATCGATTCCCATGGCAGCGCGCACTGCAGAACATTTCCAGTCGGTTGCCAGCCATTTAACCGACTCTTTGTTGTAAAAGCGTGGCCACCAGTTGTGCCATCCGTAACTCACCCCGTTCAAAACAGTCGCATTTCCATGTTCATCGGTCAATTGAGTACCTTTTACAGAAAGATTGCCGTGCTTTTTTACAGGTTGTGCCTGCATATTTGTAGAGATAAAAATTCCCAAAAACAACAATGCCAAAAGTTTAAGTTTCATGTTTATTAATTTAGGTTGTTAATTCTTAATTAGTTTTATGGTTTGGATGTCGTTATTCGAAGTAAATCTGATCAGGTAGATACCTGGTAAAAGGGTGCTGGTATTCCAATCAAACTGATGACTTCCTGCATCGAAAATTTCGTTGGTAATGGTTTTCATGAGTATTCCATTGGCCTGAAATAATTCGATCAACAATTTCCCTTTTTCAGGAATTGAAAAACTGAGCTTTACCTCGTTGGTAGCAGGATTTGGATAAATCTTTGATTTAAGTTTGGTATCTGTCACTTGGGTTTGTGCTGATGTTGGCGCAGCTTTCAATATAATGCTGTTGACTGAAAGTGGTGCCAGTTCAACTGTAATCTGGTTCAATGCTGCTGTCACTTCTGTTTTTACCAGCTTGTTATTCGAATGTGATATGAATGTTTCATTGGCGGGCAGGCCCGATAAAGAATACATACTGTAAGTGCGATTCTGCAGAAGATATCCGGCGAAGTTGAGATTAACTGTGCTTTTTGCAGTCTGTGAACGGTTTACCAGCACAACAGTCATTGAATCGGCAGCCTCGTTTACGGTTGGGTAAGCCGAAACCAGAGTTTCGTTTTGCGAAGTAGCCTGCACATAGTTTTCCTGATTGTAACGGCTGAACAAGTGCAGTGTTTCCCACATACCCACTTTCCAGCCCCAGGGAGTAAATATCCCGACACCATTTTTCATAAATTCGCCCATGGTTGAGGCATACCAAACGGCCACAATTTTTGGATCAGTTGATTTTATGTCGGTTTCGGTAACCGCTAAACCAACTCCGTGATTTGCACCTTTGTATTTGGTGAGCCAGTCGGAACAACGGCCCAAAATGTACTCTTTAGTAATGCTGGTGTTCCATCCCCCTGTAATGGTTCTAACGCCATTAGCTCCCGGATAAACGTAGTTTCTGTCAAAATAAACCCTGTGAAGCTGAACGCTGTTGGTTGCATCAGATTCACCCGGATAAAAATGAATATCAAGCACATCCAGTAGTTTTATACCTGAGGCTTTTTCTTCTTCGGCAATCCGTTTAATGAAAAATTCGAGCCATGGATGGTGAATTCCGTTTATTTTGCTGCCTCCGCTCCAGTTATACCACTGCCATTCGTTGGCAGGAACAGGTCCCAACAGTTTAATATCAGGATATTTGGCACGGGCGGCTTTGGCCACTTTAAAATACAATTGCATAAATTCTTCAGCAGTGCATTGGGTTTTCATCACATCATCGTGCGTTCCCGACCAAATTTCAGGTTCATTGTCCATGCTCCAGTAGCGGAATTGATTTTTGTTGTAGCCAAGTCCCTTTGCTCCAAACCATTTGTCAAGGATACCAACTGTGGAGTCGGCACTCCAGTTCATCAGGTAAAGGTCTGGGTTACCTTCAACCAGAGCTTTTCCCTTCGGATTGGCAGTATTGGGTTGACCGCCGCCCGCCAGATTTTGGTTAACTCCTTCCCACCATTGGGATTGGTTATAGGTCCAGTCGGCAAAGTTATTTTTTGTGTTGGCCGCAGCCTTTCCCAGAAGCTGGAATGACCACATTCCCTGAACTCCGGGCATTTTATCGATGAGGTTTCTGGCTGCACCATCCCAGTCGTTGGCGTAAACATTGTTGTACCAGTCGGGGTGACTTGAAAGCTTTAACCGCCAGTTGTATTTGGTACTGTTGTTCCCTCCGCCCTGCCTTACAAAACGAATGCCTGCTTCTTTTGCTTTGGTAATTTCGGCTGTTGTTCCCGAATTTAAAAATGTGCTTGGTAAAACATTGTTTTTGCCATAAATGAATGGTGAAACCGGCTTTATAACTTTGGTCAGGTCGATGTCAATGCGTACGGAAGTTTGCGCGATTGAAAGGTTTCCTGTCATCAGGAGCAGGGCAACTATTTTAATTGCGGATGTGAATTTCATACTTTATTGGATTGCAATTTTTTTACTGAGTTTTTGCCCTCCTGAAATGACTTGAATGACATAAATGCCGGAGTGAATATCCTGAGTTGAAATCCTGAAACTGGTATCGGTTGCTTTGATCGTTTTTACCACTGAGCCCAGAATATTATAGATAGTGCAGGTTTCCATAGACTGATTCTTATTGGAACTGATGATTATTTCCTGTTCGTTTTGTGAAATGGAAATGAAGTCTTCTGATAAAACAGGTTGATTTCCGACAGGGATGACCCTTTTAAAGTCTATAAAATCGATATAAAACAATGGCTTTTCGATAAATGTAAGCCTCATGATTTGCCTACCTGCTTCCAGATTCATTGAAAAATTAGCCATTTTTGTGTTGACCCAGCTACTTGTTGCAGGGGCCTTAATTATTTCTGATTCAGTCGTGCCAATTTTAACACTAAACGTTCCTCCGCCGGTAACTGCGGCAATGCTTGCGCTTATTTCGTACAATCCTTTCTGTGCTACATTCACTGTATACTCAAGCCATTCGCCCGGGTAATTATCTATAACGTAGTATTTTCCACTGCCCAAATCGTAAATATCAACAGGTTCGTCAGGCCGTAAATCGCCGGTTACGTTTTTAGTGTCAGAGTCGTGGTAGGTCATGCCATCTTCGCCAATGTCAAAGCTTTCTGCTTCAAGGCGGCCAGGTATTTCTATGGGTTGTCCGGTAAAGAGTTGCCTCAAAACAGGTGGTTTGGGTATATAAGTCGGTAAGAAAATTTTTTGCGGATAGGAATACAAATCAGAATTGCTGTTGTAATGTGCAATTACGCGGTAAAAGTATTCTTTGTTTTGCGGAAGTTTAATGTCGCTGTAGGTAATTGCATTTCCTTTTAGTACTGCAATTTTTTGGTAAGTAGCTGTACCAGATGTTTTTCTCTCAATATAAATACTGTCGTAATCGGTTGCTGGGTTGTTCCAGTCTAGTTTTACTATCGTATCCTGAAAGATAGACAATCTGGGCATACGGGGTGAAAGTAATGAGGAATGTGTAAGGATGTCCTTAATATCCATATCCCAACTTTTTGCTGAACGTTCCATAATCCGGAAATTGCCGCCGTCGTCCCAGGCTGCGGGGGCAAAGCCGAAGGTTTCCGACAATTCCATATAGGTTTTGTAGTGCTTCATTCGTGAATTGTAGTCACAGGTCTTCAATGATCCGAATTCGCCCAGGAAAACGGGAATGTTATTTTTATCTGACCAGTCTTTCACTTTCTGAAACTTGGCCCTCAAGGCGCTGATATCTGAGGCGGTTCCCCAGGTTCCCTTGCCTTCGAGCCCAAACAAATAGGGGTCATAAGAATGGAAAGAACCGATGATGTATGGATCGTTGGGAATGGCGGCGTTAATCAATGCATCGGAGCCGCCCCAGTCAATCCCCTGAAAAATTATCAGTCGGGTGGGGTTTGTTTTCCGGATTACCTTGATTGCTTTTTGATGCATTTCATCGTTTTGGGCTTTCGTCATTGGTGAGACGGGCTCGTTGGCTATTTCGAAAATTAGTTTTTCTGATTTGTTTTTAAACCGGGTGGCAACCTGGCTCCATAAACTGTCGAACCTGGCCTGATTTACAGGATTGGCATAATTTTCCTTTATCCAGCCGTCGTGGTGCGAGTTTACAACCATATAAAGTCCTTTTGACAGACCCCAGTCAAGAATTTGCTCTACCCGGTTTAGCCAGGTTGGGTCAATTTTAAAAGGACTGGTGGTTGACATGTGTTTGTCCCATCGCACAGGCACGCGAACGAAATCGAACCCTTCCTTTTTATACATATCGAACATGTATTCCTGAGTTGGTGGATTACCCCATTCTCCCTCATTTGGTGGTTCGAGGGTATTACCCAGATTGATGCCATGTCTCATTTGAATGATGGCATCTTTTGGAGCAAGCTGTGCCGATGCAAATAATGGCAGGAGAGTGAAAAAGGTAATTACAGATTTAAGGGTTGGTATGTAAATACTCATGGTTTGTTAGTTTTCTGCAAAATTACTTTCTAATTGGTTTAAAGTTGATATATAACGTTATTAAGTATGACACGATTCTGTCAAGAGTGAAAGAATTCAACCATAACCGGTATTATTTTGAAGGCTGATATTTTTTATTCAAAATTCAGTTACTCAGATTTCGGCTGAGTTTAGACAAAAAAAAGGGCCCGTAGAGGGCCCTTTTTTATCAGATTATTTTGATTGACTATTTCTTAACAATCTTTTGGATATTGATGTGTTGTTCTCCGTTAGAAATTACAAACACATAGATACCAGCAGGCTGAGCAGAAAGATTTACATATTCTGTAGCATTGTCAACAGTAACATCACGAAGAGTAACGCCAACTGCATTAAATACCCGAACACGGTTACCAGCGGTAAGACCATTGATAACAACTCTGTCAGTAGTTGGATTTGGATACATCGTTATAGCTGATTCGATCGGGCTAACTGATGTAGCAAATTCAATTTTGTAAGTAGCTGTAGTTGAATTGTCAGCAGCTGTTACCAACAGTTTGTCGTATGAAGCTAACTTGGTAAGTGTGCTTGCAGCTCCGTTTTTGTCAATGATAGAAAGTTTTGCACCGAATGATGGGTACAGTTTAGCAAAGAATGTTGCAATATCAAGTCCTGTTGCCGGAACTTTAATGACAAGTTTAACCTGGTCAATTACATAATCATCAGAGATTACATAGGCCAGATATTTGTTTACATTAAAGTTAAGCATAGAGAAGTAGTAAGCCTTTGTTACTTTACCATCAGCAGAAGTTACAATCAACTTATCATCTTTGTAAACATTTCCATCAGCACGGGATAATCCTGCTTTATTAAAGATTTGTAGGGTTGCTCCTGTTGCTGGAGTAACATTACTGATCAAACTCTGAACAGTAGTTCCGGCAGGTACAAACTGAATTAAAGAAGCAAACTGGTCAATACTGTAAACATCAGATGTAACATAGGCATCGCTGGTATTAACAGTCGGCTTCAATTGATAAACAATTTTGGTAAGACCGTCTTCGGCAATTACTTCAAAGTTGACCTTATCGGTAGCAATTACGCTTACATAGGCTGAATCGTAGTTCAGTTTCATTAAAGACATGTAAGCATCATTAGCATCGGTAATAGTAAGGGTTGCACCGGCAGGAACAACAACAGCACTCAATACATTTTTCAGTAATTCTCTTTGTTTAATTCCTGCGATTGTACCAGTTGTTCCGGTAGCTGTAACCGTGTATTTGGTTGAGGTCAACAAAGCATTGTTACTCAAGCCGCCAGCAGTTACATCAAGCACGTATTTAGAAACATTGGTACTGTCAGCCGAAAGAACGATCAATGTATCACCTTTGCTGATAGCATCAGCAGCAGCTAATACTTTGGTAGCCGATTTTACTGTAAGCGTCTGTTTTTCGTTAGCTTTCAGAATGTTGGCATAGAATCCGGTAACTGTTGTTCCGGTGGTTAAACCTTTAATGGTTTCTTTTGTGGAGTAACCTTCACTTACTTTGTAAATTTTTGAAGCAACAGTTGAGCGGTACATGGTTACATCATCCATAATGTGAGAACCAATACCATCACAAATGGACATAATATTCAATGGCCAGCCGTAATGCAATGCATTAAAGTAAGCGTCGTCTTTCATGGTCCATTCGCTTTCAGCCCAGGTAGCTCCCAAAGAACCTTTAACTTCAGTATTACCTTTGTAAATGCCTGGTTTACGGGTGTAGGCTGTAAGCTGATTGATGGCTTTTCCACCAACAGTTATATTGCTACCATCTTCCATACCGAATACATCAACTAATTCGAAGTCATTTAAGTCAGTAGCTGGTTTCAACCCATTTACGACTGAATCGTTCAGAATTTTATACATGTAGTAAGTTGTTCCCATCCAGTCGTGTATTGCATTGTTCCAAGGCATACTATAGCCCCAAGGATTCTTGCCTGTAGCAAAGTTAACATCCACTTCTTTTCCATAAATATTGAAAGCATTACCACCACCATGTTGGGTCATTACAAAAACATCACCCGGGTAAACGATAGCATTAACAGCCAAGTCTGGTTCCAGAATACGTGGCTGTACGGCCCAGCTGGCTTCATCCTGCCATTTTTTACCGGGAACATATTTACGCCAAGGCCCATCTTTATATGAAGTACCAACCGCATTGAATGCACCAAGGGCAGACGCACGTCCGGCATAATTACAGAAGATCATGTAATGACTTAAGTCCAGAATTTCGGTTCCAGGATTTACCACTTCAATCCATGGATTACCCCACCATTCCTGGAATACAATCTGAGAGAAGAATGGTTCGCCTTTCCAAGGTTGAACTTTCGATGGGTCTTTTTCTTTTTCGAAACGAACGGTGTAAACATTTTCAGTAGAGTCATCCTCTGCAACAACCGTATAGGTAATCGTTCTGTCTTCAGGAGTACCTGCTAATGTTTTGGCACGATTAACAGTTACTTTTGAATTAAGGTTTCGTTTAGAAAATACTAAAGCCGGAATTCCGTCATATCCCAAAGGTATTCTAACAACATAGTTGTTTTTTGAGTAGATAAAGCCAGGAATAGTATCACCAGCCCAACCATAAGATTCAGCAACGTCACCTTTAAAGAAAGTTGGCATATCGGGCCATGTAATTGATGCCAGTTCAGCATTGGCGCTCGGTACAAATTTCTGAAGTTTCAGGAAGTATTCTTTTAGCTTGCCACTTTCGGAAGTTACCTGAAGTTTGTCGCCATATTTGAGGTCAGGACGAACCACGCCGTCAACAAATGCAATTTTCCAGGTTGCTTTAGCTGGTTTTTCCAGATATTTAAATAAAGAGTCAATACGGGTTGCATAACCAATCTGGCTAATGGTATCCATGCCTTTAACTCCGTCGGTTACACGATAACCCCATGCTCCCGGAAGCTGAGCTCCGAAAAATTCTGTTAAGAAACTTGCAGCCCTTTTGTAGATTACAATGTTGTCATCAGCGGTTGGCTCTTTCACGATAATGTTAAAATCTTTGATAGTAGCAGCATCACCACAAACATAGAGAGTTAGTTTATCACCTGTTCGCATTGAAATATAAGCAGAGTCCTCATGATTAGGAGCCAGGTGATATGTCCATGCTAATCCAGGTCTGCGCTCAAACTGGTACATAATAGAGTCGTTTCTCCTGATTCCCCATGGAACAGTAATTTCTCCTTTTTCCAGATCAACTTTTATTTTGCCCGGAGTTTTGGAAACCAGTGTGTTAGCATCTAATACTGCACCAACAGCCTGATTTCCGGCAGTCCAATAAACAGCCCGCCAGTCGTAAATACTCAATCTTGGAACTGGAATCCATTCAGAGTCGGCTAAGTCAAGTCCTCTTCCTGCGTTGAAATTCACATTCCCGGTTTTTACCGATGCTTTACGAATTAAAACACTGTTTCCGGTAGCGTTTAAAACCCCGGCTACGTCATAAGCCTGATCAAAATTCCGACCATCAGGATTATCAAATACACCATTTACCTGGTCAACTACGACAGAGTCTTTAGCGCCGGCTTCGTTAACAAAATGATGTCTGATATACCAGGTTTCACGACCATTCCATGCATCCATTGTACTATAGTATGGGGTCACTGTATCGGCAGCAGTAGAATTGGCTTCACGTACATAAAGCAACTGATCAGCAATTTTAAGCATCTCAGGTTTTGTAAGCCTTTCAGAATAATGTTGAGGATCCTTTAGCCACATTTTTGGTCCAAATACCATTGCGGTAGAAATCAGGTAAGATTTACCCGGAGCCAAAGTCTTTTTCGGAAGCATGAAATGAGAGTTTGCTTCTGGTGAGTATGGATCATTCCAGGGCGTAATTTTACCAAACTCAAATTGAGAAAGGTCAATAGTTTCCGTTCCCATGTTGGTTAACTCAACATAGTTGTCCGGTGTGGAAGTAGCACACGATTCCGTAATAATTAGATTGTCGTAAGGTTTTTTGGTTTGCGCCTGGAGCACAATACCACAGCTTACCACAAACAAAAAGAAAAGTAAAAGTTTTAATTTCATAATGCTTGATTTTAAATTAAGTGGTTCTTCTCAAAAGTAGACATTAAATGATTTGAATAGCCAGAATGCCGACAATGAAGTATGTAACGAATCTTTCAAAGATGAAAGAAATCAACCATTCGGATGTTGTTTTTTTGTTACTTTTCACCTCTGGAAGTACTGTTTTTATTGATTCGAATCATATTTTTCCTTTGTTCTGGTAATGATTATTCGTGTATATGTTTGAAATACAATTTGATAATTGATTAAGTATTGTAATTATTAAGAAATGTTAAAGATTGTAAAATGAAAATCTTTGTTTTTTTTTATTCTAAGCTGGGCAAAAGGTAAAAATGTGATAGAGTTAAAAGTGATGAATTGCTACTTAATTTGTGTCGAAAATTGAGACGGATTTTAAAAGTCTTTCTGTTACAAGGGGTCAGATAGGATTGATTTTCGATATAAATTTTATACCTTGAACCCCTGAATTTATTACCAGTTACCGATTAACTGACTATGAAAAAAATATTGATTAATTTTCTTCTGTTTGTTTTTGCGTTTTCTCCTTTATGCTGGAGTGTTGATTTTAGATACCTGCGCACTAACGAAGGATTGTATAATGGGGAAATAAATGCAATAGCTCAAGACCAGTCGGGTAAAATGTGGTTTGCTACATGGACGGGTCTGGCAAACTATAATGGATTTGATTTTAGTTTTTTTAAACCGGAACTTGGTAATCCCAAGAGCCTGCCGAATAAAAAAACACACCGCATATTAATCGATTCGGAAAATGACCTTTGGCTGGCATCTCAATCCGGCGTTTCAGTTTATGACAGAAATAGTAATACTTTTTATCCGGTTGTACTGGAAGGGCATACTCCTAGTGACTATTATGTGAATAACCTATATGAATCAAAGGGCTTTATTCTTATTCATACGAGTCTCGGTATTTATTTAGTTGATACGAAAAACAAGTTTAATTCCGATTTGCTGGCAAAAAGGGTCTTTCTTTTTGAAAATAGCAATAGGGTTGATGATTATGTGCATTATATGAATGTGTTTGAGGATAAGCTTTTACTTGTTTCAAATAAAGATATTTATAACCCCGACAGGATTCTGATTGCTGAAATACGTTTAACTGCTGCCGACACTTTTTTGAATATTATAAATCGTCAGATTTTTACTCGAACCGTTAATAAAGCCTGTTTTTCAGAGACCGAAGAAAAACTTTTTCTGGGCACAACTGATGGCATTTCTGTAATGGAGGCAGGCAATAATTATAGAATTACAGATCAGACTTATTTTAAGGGCCGCCGAATAAACCAGTTAACTTATGCCAGTGACCACCGATTGTATTGCTCAGGTTCAATTCCTGAATTGTTATGGGTTGATATTCGTACGGGAAAAACAGGAAAATATGCGCCTGATCCTCTTAAGTTTGGCTCTTTGCTCGATAATAATATCACTTGTTTGTTCGAAGATTATTCAGGAAATTTATGGGTTGGGCACCAGGGATTGGGTTTAAGCATTCTGAATTTGTACAGGAAAGCTTTTTACTCCTACCAACGCGATCCATCCAATCCAAAATCACTAAGTGGCAACATTGTTATGTGTTTTAACGGTTCTTCTACCGAAACCTTAATCGGGTTTAGGCAGGAAGGAATAAATGTCGTTACAAATCAATCATTAAAAACCGGTTCACCCGATTTCAAGTCGATCAGCTATAGGAACCAGCCGCTATCATCTTCAGGTTTTAATACCGTTTGGGATATCGCCAAAGAATCTGAAACAGTATTCTGGGTTGGATCAGACGCCGGTGTGGCCAAACTGGAAAAAACTGCCAGTGGATGGAATTACGGAAACACAGGCGAAGAACCTTTATATACTGGTGGAACTGTCCGGAAAATTTTAGTTGACAAGGACAAAAATTTATGGGTGGGCTCTAACAATGAAGGATTGTTGTTTTTTCCTGCGCAAAGAAATAATCCTGAAAAAAAGTATTTTGTCTATTCGGTTGATCTGTCGAACAAGGAAAGTCTTAGTGACCGCACTATCCTGACGATGAAAATAGACAGTAAACAACGTTTCTGGATTGGAACCAATAACGGGTTAAATTTGCTGAAAACGGACTACAATAAACTTGACTTAAGTGGCAAAACAAAACCCGATTTACGTTTTACTCAATTTCTAGCTGTAAAACCCGATAAAAATTACTTGAATGCCAATGAGATAAATTGTATTTATGAAAATTCGGATGGCAAAATCTGGATTGCTACTCAGGGAGGCGGAATAAGTATTGTTGATCCGCTTACCATGAATTTTTCGAATCTGACTATTGAGAATGGCTTACCGGGTAACGACATTCAGGGGATATTAAGTGATAAGTCCGGATTAAAATGGATCAGTTCGAATAAAGGTATCATAGCTTATGACCAGAACAATGCAGCTAAATCTTTTACTTATTATAAAAGTACCGATGGTTTGCAGGGCGAAACTTTCAAGGTTAATTCCTATTATCAATCGGCTGACGGGCAAATGTTTTTTGGTGGTGACAACGGATTCACCACATTTTACCCTTCCGAAATAAAGTTGAACCCAATTCCCCCAAGAATTGGATTGACAAGCTTTCGAATTGATAATATAGTTATTAATGTTGGCGATACCATCAGCAAAGGCAATGTCTTCTCAAAAGCGATTGAAGGAACAGATGAAATTGAACTTCCTTACAATAAAAATTCTTTCAGCGTTGGTGTGGGTGTTAATCATTTTCAGTATCCTGAAGGAAACAAAATAAGATATAAGCTTGATGGTTTTTATGATTATTGGATCTCAATTCAGGCATCAAACAGGTTTGCTTATTTTTCTAAAATTCCACCAGGGAATTATACCCTGCATATTTCAGGGGTAAGTTCTGATAATGTTGAGGCTGAATCTGAAAAAACAATACAAATTAACATTTTGCCTCCGTGGTACAAAACCTGGTATTTCAGAACTTTCATACTGTTTTTGTTTGTGGCTTTTATCGGTTATTTGCTGTACTGGTTGTCCAATAAACAGAAAAAGTCGTTCCAGCAGAAAATAGATGCCATATCGTTTGAGAACAACGAAAATAAGATGCGTTTTTTGACCAACATTGCGCACGAACTTCGCACACCTCTTAGTCTGGTTATTGCTCCAATTGAAGACATGAAGCAAAATTATAAAACGATCGATCCGGCATGGAAGAACCACCTGACCTTGATTTATCGCAATTCGAATTATCTTCTGACTTTGATCAACCAGATTATTGATTTCAGGAAGCTCAATGCAGGCAAATTGCAGCTTAATCTGCAAACGACTGATATTGTAAGCATGGTTAGAGAAGTTGTTTCGAACTTTAAGGGTTTGGAAAGCCGCCGGAAAACCAATCTCCAGATTGAAGTGCCCGAAAGAAGCATTTTTGTTGATATCGACCGCCAGAAAATAGAAGAAGTTCTGTATAATCTATTATCAAACGCCTTTAAACATACCTGCGAGAATCATTTAATAAAAGTTACGCTTGAACTGATGGAGCAGTCTGCATCCGGGGATGCAAAAAACAAGATACGAATCACGGTCTTCAACGAAGGGAAAGATATCTCGGATGAAGATAAGTCCAAAATATTTGAACGGTTTTATAAAGTGAGTGAGAAGGTTGAAGGGGCAGGTATTGGGCTGTCGTTTTCAAAATCGCTGATTGAAATGCACAATGGTACAATTACAGTTGAATCGGTCGGTGGTTTAGGGGTTTCATTTCATGTTGATTTGCCATTCGACGATATTGAAGTCACCGATGTGGCCAACCCTGAGCAAAGCAGTTCGGGCTCCCTGTGGCACGAAGATGTTTTTGACAGTATTCAGGTTCACGAATTGGAGAACAAAGGAAAGGATATGACCCTGGTGATTGTTGAGGATAATACTGATTTACGCACCTTCCTTAAGAATGCATTATCGGGCATGTATAACTGTTATGAAGCCGGCGACGGAAAAGAAGGTTATGAACTCATCGCACGGATTATTCCCGATATGATTATTTCGGATGTCGTTATGCCCAAAATGGACGGTTACGAATTGTGCGCCAAGGTGAAGGAAAACACTAAAACCTGCCATATTCCGCTTATACTTTTAACCGCAAACAATGCTTCTGAACACGTTGTTTCGGGTTACGAAAAAGGCGCTGATGCTTATGTGACCAAACCTTTTGATATGAGCATTATAAAAGCTCAGATTTTGAGGCTGATAAAAAACCGGGAACTGATCCGCGAAAAATACATGACCCAAAATTTCATGGTTGAGGTATCACAATCAAACATCTCAAAAGATGATGAATTCATTATTAAGCTCAGGCAACTGCTCGAAGAAAACTTGTCGGAAAGCGATTTTAATGTCAAAAAATTATCAGAAGATTTAAACATCAGCACTACACATTTATACCGCAAATTAAAAGCGTTAACCGGTTTTTCACCAGTTGAATTCATTCGGGTTTTCAAGCTTCAGAAGGCTTGTGAAATGCTTTCGAATACCAACCAGTCGATTAAAGAAATTGGATATGGTCTGGGCTTTAATAATTTATCCTATTTTGTCAAGTGTTTCAGGGAACAGTTTGGCGTTACGCCTTCTATGTTTAGACAAAAAGGGCTGCCCGAACAAGGGAAAAATGATAGCACAAATCAATCAGTAATGTCATAAATTAACCTATTTTAACAGTTATTCTACTTCACAGGGGGGAAACGGGCATATCTCCGATTTATGTTTCATAAACGAATTTCGTTTTTGGTTACATTTGTCCGTTCATAAATTCATTTTATTCAGTTTTATTCAATATTTATGATTTAAAAAAATGACAAAGAATAAACTTCTAACCTTAATTGCTTTATTTCTGCTTGTTTTTTACGGATGCCAGAAAGAGATTGACGATAAATATGTTCGTCCCGATTGGCTAGCCGGGAAACTTTATACGCAAATAAAGACAATTCCAGAACTTTCGACTTTTGCCGAATTGCTTCATGTATCGGGTTACGATACAATTATTGACGTTTCTGGTAGTTACACCGTTTTTGCTCCTTCAAATGATGCTTTTACGAAGTATTTTCAGGAAAACTCAACCTATAAATCAGTTTCCGATATACCAAAGTCAGAAGTTGCTAAACTCGTAAAATACCATTTGGTGCAAAATCCATGGAGTAAGAAGCAACTCCGTTCGTTGGATATTTACGGATGGATTGATACCCTTGATCTGGAAAGAAATTTGCCCAAAGGCTACAAGCGTGAAACTTTGCTCCTTGGTAAGAACCAGAAATACGGAGTGGCCTGGAGTAAATATAAAAAATTTAATAGTCCGTTAAAGCGAACCAATGTTATTGATACCACTCAGACTAGCTGGAATCGTCGTGTATTTACTGATTCGAGAAAATTTTCACCAATATTCTTCAAGGAGTATTTCGATATTTACGATTTGGCTACCAGCGATTATTCGTTTTATTTCGGCCGCCCTTTCGAAAATGCGAACGACCTTTATTTTAGTAACGGACGAATTGTTGGTGACGAAGTTTTTGCTGAAAACGGGTTTGTCTATGTTATCGACCGTGTAGCTGAACCACTCAAAAACGGAGTTGAAATCTTAACCGACAAAACCAAGCCAAATTCTTATTCCTCCTATTTTAATTTGGTTAACCTGTTTTCCGAAATGGAATACAATGAGCAGGAAACTAATGCCCAGCCGGGTGCAGAACAAGGTTTGAAGGTTGACTCTTTGTTTAATTTAAGATACCCTCAATTGGTATTTGATATTAACAGCGAAAAAACAAAACCTCCAAGAGGGGTTTTTGGTTTACCGGGCAATGTAACCATCCGCTATCATCATGGAATTGTTGCGCCTACCAACGAAGCGCTTAATCAATTAGTCAGCCAGTACCTGGCAGGCGGCAATAATTGGGGAAGTCTTGAAGCAGCTCCTGAAAATATTAAACGAATCATTGCCAATTCAAGTCTTTCGACTAATCCGGTTTATTTAACTGACATTCAGAAGGGGTTCCTGAACGGAGAATCTGATATTATTAAAGTTGATGAATCAAGTATTGTTCAAAAGCAATATGGTAGTAACTGTACGTTCATTGGAGTTAACAAACCCATAGTTCCACGTGCGTTCAGCAGTGTTACAGGTCCGGTTTATACCCGCAAAGGTTTTTCCAAAGTGATGTTCGCAATCGAGAAATCGGGTCTGTTATCTGCCTTGAAAAGAAAAGATGCCACTTACTCATTCTATGTGGCCGCTGATCAAACAACTTCGGTGGACTCGTCTTTTATTTACGATCAGTTACTTGATCGTTTTACAGCAGTAACCTTATATCCATCTATACGCCAGACCACTCTTAATAATGATGATTTGCGTACGCTGTTTCTTAATCAGGTTGGTTTATCGGAACCCAAAGGAGTTGCCAGAAAAGAATTCATAAAAACCTTGGGCGGAAATTACCTGACCATCGATAATACAACAAAAGAAATAAAAGGAACAGCTCCGTCAACTTACGGGTACCGGGGAGTGAAAGAACTTAAACTGATTCCCAAAAAGATCAGTACCAATTCCGATAATGGTTCAACCTATGAAGTTGATAGCTGGTTTAATTTTAATTCAAACGATATTTTTTCTACTATTTCAGTTAGGTTCCCAAAATTTCATGCACTAATCAAAAAGGCAGGCTTGAGTCAAGACAAATTATTTAAATATAGTTTTATGTCCGACAATCAGAATTATACCGTATTTGCACCAAGCGATTCGGTATTAAATACTGTAAATCTGGATGCCTTGACTCAAAAAGAACTTCAAAACCTGGTTATGATGCATTTTATTCAGGGTGACATGATCTTTACTGATGGGAACAAACCGGCAGGTTATTATGAAACTGCACGGATTGATGAAAGTTCAACCGCGTATATAATTAATAATACCTCAATCCGGGTTATACCGGGCATTGATAAAATTACAATTCCTTCAAAAAACGGAACCCCTGTTGCTGTAATTAACGAATCAGATAAGTCGAATGTGATCACTTCCCGAAATCTAAGTGTTACGGGGCAAGAGGCTTATGCAACGGTTGTAAGTAACGGCGTGGTTCACGAGTTAAAGACGGTATTGCGATTTGAAGCAATAGACAATAAATAACCAACCAGCTAAATTTCGAATATTTTAAACCAAAGGTTTTTGAACACATGAAAAAAATCAAAAATACCATCATTCTGATCCTTGCACTTTTCAGTTTTGTCGGGGCGTACTCTCAGACCAAAACGACCATACGTGGAAAGGTTGTTGATCAGAAGGATAAATCGGCGGTTGTTGGTGCAACAATTGTTGAATCAGACAAGGATAACCGTGTTGTTAACGGAACCATTACTGATATTGACGGAAACTTTGTTTATGAAATGAAGAATCCGGCAAATAGCATGAAGGCAACTGTTATTGGCTATCAGACAAAACCGTTTAAACCAACTCCGGGGAAATCAGTAATTATTGAACTTGTTTCTTCTGATATTGAATTGGGATCGGTAACCATTACTGCTAAAGCTAAATCAGATAATCAGCTTACAAATATAGATGAACGGGATAATGCTTCTTCCCGTGTGAAGATTGATCTCATGGAGATGAAAAACGAGGGGATAACCTCGGCTGCCGATGCCCTTCAGGGTAAAGTTTCCGGTTTGGACATCATCAGTGCTTCGGGTGACCCGGGATCGGGTTCGCAGATCGTAATCCGCGGTTTGAGTTCCATGGGGAATAATAAACCACTGATCGTCATCGACGGTATTCCTCAGGATAATGTTTCTGCAGGGTTCGACCTTAGTTCGGCCGATTCTGAAGACATCAGTAACATGATCAACATCGCCCTTCAGGATATTAAATCCATCGAGGTATTGAAAGATGCCGCTTCAACCGCTATTTACGGTTCGAAAGGCGCCGACGGGGTATTGCTTATTGAAACTCACCGTGGCCGCATGGGTAAAGTGCAATTTGACTACCAGTATAAAAACAGTATTAATTTTCAGCCGGCAGCAATCCCCATGTTGAATGGTGATGAATATGTGATGCTTCAGTTGGAAGAATGGCACAACAGCAAGGGTATTTTCGATATTCCTTCTGAGATCGCCTATGACAAGGATTATTTCGATTTTTATAACTATTCAGCCAATACCGACTGGCTTGGTGCAATTACCAAGAACTCAGTTACCCACGACCATTATTTTAAAATCTCGGGTGGGGGCGAAAAAACAAGGTACTTTACTTCGTTCAGTTATGTTGACGAGGGTGGTACAACCATTAATACCGGATCAAAACGTTTTTCAACCCGTGTAAACCTCGACTATTTCCTGTCAAAAAACCTGGTGTTTACAGTTCAGTTTAATTATGCCAACAACAAGGTTGATGGTAATATAGAAATTGATCGTAGGAATATACGCCAGATGGCCTATATTAAAGCTCCAAACATGAGTATTTATGAACACGATGCCACCGGAAAACTTACTGGTGAATATTTTAATCCGATTAATAACTACCAGGGGAATGGGTACTCTTATTTTAATCCGGTTGCTGTTGCCCGTTTGGGTAAAAATGACCGATCTGAAAATTCACTTGAAAATACGTTCCGCTTAAAGTACAACTTTACTGACTGGTTAATATTTAAAGAAACAGTTTCGTTTCAGTATACCGGAACTAAATTCAGCAACTTTCTGCCATATAATGCAGTAGGTTCCGACTGGCTTGCCTGGACCGTAAATAAGGCTGAAGAATCGAACAACCTGTCTTCATCCATTAAAACTGAGAGTTCGGTCGTTTTCGATGTTCCGTTTAAAACTGAGGATCATGTAATGTCGGGGGCTGCCTCATGGATTACGAATCAAGGAGGGTCTGAATGGCTGAATATTCAAAGTAACCGTACACCCAGTACCAGTATTCAGGATCCGGCCATTGCTGCCCAGATAAACTGGATCGGTTCTGGTACCGGCCAAAACCGCGACCTGGGAGCCTTAGTCAACTGGAACTATAAATACAAAGACCGTTACATGTTGCAGACAGTGCTTCGGGCCGATGCCAACTCATCATTCGGAGCAAGTAACCGTTGGGGTTTATTTAAAGGTGTTTCATTGGGATGGCGTTTTTCGGGCGAACCAATTTTAGATGGTTGGGACGAATGGATGAGTGATTGTATGTTACGCGCCAGTTGGGGAACTTCTGGCCGTCCTCCGGGTGATCAATATGCACGTTTCGCTTCGTACGTTACTTCAGGAACGGGTAATTATATCACCAACCCGGCCATAGCACCCAATGCAATTCAATTGGATAATCTGAAATGGGAGAGTATTTCATCGACCGATATTGGATTGGAATTGAATTTATTTAAAGACCGTCTTTTTATAGAAGGAGATATTTATAACAAAGTAACTACTGACTTATTATTTGGTGGCAGACCTGATTATTATAAAATCCCAACATCTTCAGGTTTTGATAACCTGACTTATTTTAATGGCGGAGAAATGACTAATAAGGGTTGGGAACTGATGACGAATTACAAAATTATCCGTACCAAAGACTGGTTGGTTTCTATTGATTTCAATGCCTCGCAAAATGTTAATTCATTTACAAAGCTTCCACCAAACTTTAATACCGAAAAATCAACATCAATTGGTAACGGTGAATATCCCCGCCGCGTAGTTGAAGGCGAACCGATCGGTTCTTTCTTCGGGTTCCGTTATCAGGGCGTATATGCTTCCGATGCCGATGCTATTGCTACCGATGCTGAAGGCAATAAATTATACGACAGTGAGCATAACCCAATTCCTTTGACCTACAAGGGAACTTATGTCTTCAGAGGTGGAGATGCCAAATACGAAGATGTGAACAAGGATGGAAAAATCGACTTAAACGATGTGGTGTACATTGGTGACTCGAACCCCGACTTTATTGGTGGTTTCGGCACAACATTACGTTATAAAAACTGGGATCTTTCATTTCAGTTTCATTACCGTATCGGATTTGATATCATCAATATGATTGCGCTTCAAACCGAAGGAATGGACGGACGGAACAATCAGAGTAAAGCAGTACTAAGCCGTTGGAGAACTGAGGGGCAAAATCAACCCGGATTATTACCACGAGCTTACCTTGATCATCCGGCCAACAATCTGGGGTCAGACCGTTATGTTGAAGCAGGAGATTTTATGCGCCTGAACAATGTGAAATTCGGGTATCAGTTTAGTCAGGAACTTTGTCGCAAGCTGAATTTGCAAAGTGCAAGCTTTACAGTGAGCGCCCGGAAATTGTTCACCTTTACCAACTATTCAGGTCAGGACCCCGAGGTAGGACAAAATGCGGCTGATCCATTCTGGATTGGTGCAGACTATGCCAATACTCCTCCGCCAAAAATGGTAACCATAAGTTTAGCTGTTGGATTTTAATATAGAAAAGACATGAAAAAGATATTCAAACTACGATTTATATTGGTGTTTATCGCACTAACAGCACAATTCTCCTGTTCCGATTACCTGGAGTTGATTCCTCCCGGTGGTTTGGTTCGCGAAGAGTTCTGGAAAACAAAGGAAGATGTTGAAGCAGTTCTAATGGCTGCCTACCAGTCGTTTGCGTCAATGGATGGAAACCTGTTTACTTATGGCGAAGCCCGTGGCGATATGGTCAAAGCAGATTGGAGTCTTGGCGGAAACGAAAGAAATATGATGGAAAGTAACATTTATCCAAATAACGGACTTTGTGAATGGGCATCATTTTATAAAGTAATCAATTACTGTAACGATGTAATTAAGAATGCGCCCGAAGTACAGAAAATCGACAATACATTTACCGATTTTCAGTTAAAGGGTTTATTGGCAGAAGCATACTGGTTACGTTCACTGAATTACTTTTACCTGGTGCGTATTTTTAAAGATGTTCCGCTTGTACTTACCCCATCTGAAACCGATGCTTCTGATTTCTATCTTCCGGTTACCAACGGTGAAGATATTTTACAGACTATGTTGAAAGACCTGAACGAATACAGACCATTTGCTACCGATGGGTATAAAACACTTGATGAAGTAAAAGGGCGTGCCACCAAAGCTGCTTTTGATGCTTTATTAGCTGATATTTCGCTCTGGAATTTTGACTATAACAAAACCATAGAATACTGCAACCGGCTTACATCAAATAAAGAATTTGTGCTGATGCCCGGTACGCGGTGGTTCGAATTGTTTTATCCGGGAAACTCACTCGAGAGTATTTTCGAATTTCAGTTCGAGGATAAATACAATCAGAAGAATGGCACTTATGGAAAAACGAATCGGAATAGCCATCAGTTCGACCCCAGCACTCGTGCTGAAGAATTATTTGCCCGTAAGTATGCTGTTGAACTTACCCGTGGTGAGGATGCTTCTATTGCCAAATTAAGTGAAGATGATTACCTGATTTGGAAATATGTTGGCCGTGCACCCGATGGAAAAACAGAGCGTACCGGTGCCGATCAGAGCAGTTGTAACTGGATTGTTTACCGTTTGGCCGATATTTATTTAATGAAAGCTGAAGCGCTTTCGCAATTAAACCGTTTTGGTGAGGCTGCCGATGCGCTGAATACCATTCGCGAAAGAGCCAATATGCCACCACTTTCTATCGGAAGTTCTCCTATATTATTTGAAGATGCCATTATGGAAGAACGTGCGCTGGAACTTGCTTTCGAAGGAAAACGTTGGTTCGATTTATTGCGCATGGGGCGTAGGAACAATTTCGCACGTAAAGATAAGCTGGTTGAAATCATCATCAAGAATGTACAATCTACTCAGAAGCGTATTTTATCTGCAAAACTGACGAATCCTCTGGGATGGTATTTACCCATCTCTAAAACAGAAATTGAGCGTAACAAAAATCTGGTTCAAAATCCTTATTATCAATTCTAAGCGATGAAGAAAATTTCTATCATACTAAGTTTACTGATTGTCCTGTCGATGCAGTATTCCTGCAAAAAGGCTCCTGTTTTAGCTGGATTCGAAGACATGGAACAATTTACAATCTACGACTACCTCCTTCAGAATGAAAAAGACTATTCAAGTTTTCTTTCGATACTGAAAGCAGGAGGTCTGGACAAGACCCTGAGCGCCTATAATCCAAACGGGATAGATTATACCTTGTTTGTTCCTGATAATAAGGCCGTCGATCAGTTCATCAAGGATAACGGACAGTTTAGCTCATTAGACGCAATTCTGAAAGATAAAGCTTATGTTGAAGCACTGGCGCGCTATCATGTGGTTAACCTTGGAACCAGTTCTTATGAATTTCCGTTTGGTACATTTTCAGAGCCGACTCTTTCAGGCGATTTCCTGAATGTGAATTTCATTTTAGCTAAAGATACGACCTATTATAAAATCAACAACCAGGCTGCCGTAACAAAGACAAACGTCGAGTTGTCGAATGGTTATGTCCATGTAATTGGTACCATGCTTACCCCAATTACTCTGAATAGTTACGGTTGGCTCAAAAAGAATGCAAATTATTCCATTCTGACTTCGGCCATTGAAGCTACCGGATGGAAAACTACTATTGATGTGGACATGAAGCTGAAAGACCAACCGTTAAAACCATTTACCATGCTGGTTGAGCCTGACGCAGTATATAAAAAGAGAAATATTAATTCATTGGCCGATTTGGCAAAAGCAATCAGTCCCAATAGGACCGACTATACCAATGCCAGTAATCCATTAAACTTGTTTGTTGGATACCATATCCTTAATGAAAGCAAGTTTCTGGACGATCTTCAGGGCAGGGCAACCAACTATAATACTTTTGCCGATGTGCCTGTTACCATAAACGGAATCGGGTTGGACATTGTAATCAACAAGGGAAAAGAAGAATTTGTTAATGGAACTGATACCACCGATTTTATTGGGCTTGATTACGATGCGAGTAATGTGATTACCCAAAGTGGAGGTATTCATTTTATTAATGAGGTTTTAAAACCACAAGTGCCTTCAAGAGCCATTGTTACTTTTGAGTTTTACGAAGAACTGGCGCTCGAAGAATACCGAAGAAAAGGTGGTTCGTTCCTGATTGAAAATGAAAAATTACTTAACTACGTCAGTTGGAGTGGGGCCAAGTTGTTTTACGTTCAATCTAATGACGATTCGGAGCGTTCCTGGGGCAAAAATTATATGATGATTGATGGTGACTTTACGATGTCTTACCAACTTCCTAAAATCATTCAGGGAAAATATACCGTGTTTTTTCAGGCCGATGCCAACAGTTCGGCAAATGCTTTGGTTGAGTTGTTTGTTGACGGTAATAAACTGGGCGGACTCATTGATTTAACCAAAAGTGGGAATGCCAACAATCCTTATTATTCATTTAAGGTTGGTACGATCGATTTTAAAAAATATGCCGGGCATACCATTACAATTAAATCCCTTATTCCCGGAAGGTTAAAATGGGATTACATTAGATTCGAACCTTTATAAACTAAAATAATGAGATATAAAATTGGCATAATAATCATAGCCTTTGTCCTTTCAGTGGTTGGTTGTACCAAGACTTGGGATGAACACTATAATGATCAACCCGAAACAATTAATATGAATGTTTGGGATGCGATTAAAGGCAAACCGGAATTGTCGCGTTTTGTTGAATTGATTGTAAAATATAAGTATGATACACTCTTTCAAACAAACGACACTTACACCATTTTTGCTCCTGACAATGCGGCAATAGAAAAACTGCTGAAAACGGAAGATATTGGTACAACTATTCTGAATTACCATATCTCTCAGCATTACGTAAAACCTGTTGATATACAGGGTAAACGTAAATTGCAGACTTTGGCCGAAAAGTATTCGACTTTCGAAAATATTGGCGGTAAACCAACTATTGATGGTATTGTGTTGAAAGAAGAAAGTCCGTTGTATATCAATGGTAAATTTTTCGTAATGGGTGAAGTTGCATCTCCGAGGCTGAACCTTTACGAGTATTTCACCAAGGAATTACCTTACCTGAAAACCTACATCGATAAAGAGGATTCAATTATCCTTGATAAAGAAAAAAGCAGGCCGATTGGTTTTGATGATAAAGGGAATACCGTTTATGATTCGGTTTCGATAAAAGTAAACCTGTTTGAACTGCAATATTTTCCTGTTTCAGAAGAATTTCGTAGCTGGACAGCGACTTTTGCGTTCCCCAAAAAGGCAACCTACCAAAACGGACTTACTGTGATGGCCGGGAAATTAGGTGGCACTTTTCAGGATTATACAGACATACCTGTGAAATGGCAGGAAGACGTACTTATCCCGCACTTAGTAAAACATGGTACTTTTTTAAATATGCTCGAACCGTCGGAATTTAAAGATATCAGTGTTCTTTGGAAAAAGAAGAAATACAACATGGTGAATATTAATGGCGACAGCATTGTATGTAATTATATACCAACCGATAAATATCTGGCCAGTAATGGCGTGGTTTACGATTATAAGAACTTCGAAATACCGGATTCACTTTTTTCGGGCTCCGAGAAATATGAAGGTGAGTGGTTAGCCTATCAAACCGGGGCCAATAAATATTCCTGGAAGAAAAATGTTACAGTTACCAATACCACTTCGTTTGACGTTCAGAAAACCTTGGTAAAAGGCCAGGCATCAAACGATTCAATATTGATTGTGAATTTCACCAAAGGATATAAAGGAGTTTATAAAGTTTCGTTTAATGTTCGAAATCTGTTCCCCCGAAAATACCGGATGGTGGTTAGCACGCACATGGATATAGGCGGTATTTATGATATTTATGTCAATAATGTACTTGTGAAAACCTTTGATTATTACGATTATGTGATTTCAAGAGGTTTACTTAAGAGTGTGACCGGAGCTACTTTTATACCTAAAGGCAGATATAATAAGTTCGACTTTTGGGTAGATAACATTACTGAATATGGCAGACCAAACATCCGGTTTGAATACAAGGGACCTGGAAATGCACCCGGAAACGGATTGGCAATTGATCTAATTGAATTCATCCCTGCCATTTAATTTTTTAATAAACCAGCTAATCAAATCAGTTTGTCGGAAGAGTTAAACGAAAACTAATTTTCACGGATCAAACGAGCATTTATATGAAAATTGATACAATGATTAATAACCTATTTACCATTGCACCCTGGAAGAAAGCTGTGCTTATTGTTCCTGTGCTGCTTGTAAGTTACTTTTCTTCGCAGGCACAAAGCAATACGGCGCAAGACTCGATTCTTGTGAAAGGAGTAGTTGTTTCAGGAACCAATACTCCGTTATCAAATATCACCATCAGTATTGAAGGCTCCGGGCAATTACCGGTTGTTACAAACGATGCTGGCGAATTTTCAATTAAGTCAAGTGATGGCAATAATTGGATTATTATTTCGCCTGTTAGTGATTTTAAAACTAAAAGAGTATTTCTCAATAATCGTAACTCGTTAAAGGTTTATTTAACCGATAATGATTTATCATCGGGCGACGATCCTTTGACCATTCTTTCACAGAAGAGAATACATAAGGATATGGTTTCTTCCTATTCCGACCTGAAAACAGCGGGCAGTTATAAAACCTCCGCATTTTCAGTTGACGAATTTATGCAGGGAAAAACTCCTGGTCTGAATGTTGTAAGAAGGCAAGGAGCACCGGGTACAGGCGCAGTTTCGTTTATTCGTGGAATAAACTCGCTGAATGCCAATAATCAGCCGCTATATGTCATCGATGGTATTCCGATGGAAGCCCCGGGGTTATTTGGTTCCAGCATGGAAGGATTTGCCTATGACCCATTATTGGCCGTCAACATGCTCGATATTTCGAACGTGACCATCGTTAAAGATCCAACCGTAACTTCGGTTTATGGGTCAAAAGCTTCGAATGGTATAATATTTATTGAAACACTTGATCCAAGTTCGACTCAAACTTCTATTGATTTAGATCTTCGTACGGGATATTCGATGGCGCCTACTAATTTTATTCCTCAGCTCAATGCAGGACAGCATAAAACTCTGGCTAACGAAGTATTGTTTTCTTCCGGGCTCAACGAAGAATTTATAAGATTGAAGTATCCTAATTTATTCCTGCTCAAAGAAGATGAACGATTTATCGATTACCAGCACAATACCAACTGGCAGGACAAGATTTTTGAAGATGCCATGTTTACAAACCTTAACCTCAGAGTAAAAGGGGGTGATGCAATTGCCCGTTATGGTCTTTCTTTTGGTTATACAACTAGCAACGGAATCATTAAAACTACAGGATATGATAGTTATAACCTTCGGTTTGTAAGTCGTTTGAATATTTTTACATGGTTAAGAATGAATGCCGGTGTATCGTTAAACTACAATACATCGAACATGAAGGAATCGGCCAAATTTGCTGAAACAAATCCAATTCTGGCTGCCTTAAACAAATCTCCGATGCTTAATCCATACGAATATGATTTGGATGGAAATATGCTTACTGCTTTAAGTGAAGTTGATGAATTGGGAGTAAGTAATCCTGTTGCTATTATTAATAAATATAAAGCAAAGAATACCAATTACCATTTTATTTCTACCATAGGTTTTGAGGTTACACTCCGCAAAAACTTAATGTTGAATACCAATTTCGGTTTGACATATAATGCGCTGAAAGAACAGATCTTTATGCCAAATCACGGGATGGCTCATTATTACAATAATGAAGCTCACAATGTGGCCAAGGCATCAAATAATTACCTTTTGTCTATCTATAACAATACTTATCTGTCATACAAAAAGGTATTCAATAAGGTTCATAGTATAACTTCAAGCACCGGCTTAAATGTTCTTTCAAATAAATATCAGTTCGATTGGGGTTTGACCATGAATGCTCATGAAAATGACGAATACCAATCGTTGCAGGATGGTGCAAACAATCTTCGTCGCATTGGCGGTGAAAACCGTAGTTGGAACTGGATGTCGTTGTACGAAAATGTGAACTACTCTTTCAAAGATAAATACCTGGTAACAGCCAGCGTTTCGCTCGATGGTTCTTCACGGGTTGGCAATGATGCAATCAATACTTTTAAAGTTGGAGGTAATCCACTTGGTTTATTTTATTCTGCCGGTATTGGCTGGCGTTTGTCAAGCGAATCATTCATGAATGACATGGGTTGGATTGACGAACTTAAATTGCGAGCTTCTTACGGAAAATCGGGAAATGATGATATTGGCGAATCGAATGCTTCTGATTACTACAAAGCAGTTAGGTTCCGCGAAACAGTAGGTCTTTATCCGGCCATTATTGCAAACCAAGAATTAAGCTACGAAACCGTTACACAGTTGAATACCGGACTGGATGCCGCCCTTTGGGGAAGCCGGGTAAGAGCAACGGTGGATGTTTTTAGTTCTACCACCAGTAATATGCTAATTCTTACCCCAATGAAATCGTATCTTGGCTATAGTTTCCGTCCTGAAAATGGTGGGAAAATGAATAACACAGGTGTTGAGTTAAGCGCAACAGTCCGTGTTGTTGACGGCCGATTGTTTAAGTGGGATGTTCAGGCCAATGTTACCAAACTCAAAAACGAGATTACTGAGTTAAAAGGCGACAAACTGATTACTGCAATTGAGGGTGGTGAAGTTATAAATAGCGTTGGCGAAGCCGCCAATAGTTTCTACGGATACCTTTTTGATGGTGTTTATAGCTCTTCTGCCGATGCTCAAAAGGCCAATCTGAAGAATGACAAACAAGTTAATTACAAGGCTGGTGATGCTAAATTTATTGACCTTTCAGGTCCTTCAGGAACTCCTGATGGTATAATTAACCAGTTTGACAAAACGACTTTGGGGTCATCAATGCCCGATCTTTATGGAGGATTGCAGAATACGTTTACTTATAAAAGATGGATTCTTGACACTTACATCAATGTAGTTTCAGGAAATGAAGTATTTAACTACGTACGCTACAAAAACGAATCGATGACGGGTCTCCAAAATCAGAGTGCCAGTGTGTTGAACAGGTGGCAGAATGAAGGACAAATTACTTCAATTCCACGTGCATTATGGAACGACCCGGTTGGTAATTCAGCTTTCTCTTCACGTTGGATCGAAGACGGTTCTTACCTGAGAATCCAAAACATTTCGTTGGCTTATAAAATCCCTAATAAATTTCTACAGTTTAGAAATGCTGAGTTTTATGTATCAGCAAATAATGTACTCACTCTGTCAAAATATTTAGGCTACGATCCTGAATTTGCATCATCCTATTCCCATGCAGAACAAGGTGTAGATTATGGACAAACGCCACAGGCGCGTCAATTTATTATTGGAATTAAACTTGGATTGTAAAATTTTTATAAATATAGATCATGCTTAAAAATCTGAAATATTCCGTAATTATCACTTTAACGCTGATGTCGATGGTATTTTTACCATCGTGCAACGATTTTCTGAATCCGGAGCAGGACCTGAATATTACACAGGATCAGTTATTTGATGATTGGTATGAATATCGTGCTGTTGCTATGGGATTATACGGTCTTCAGCAGGAACTTGCGGAGCAACTCATGGTGCTGGGCGAACTTAGGGGCGACTTACTAAAGGTAACTCCAAATGCTGATGCCGACTTGATTGAAATCTATAATTTTCAGGCTTCAAAAACGAATAAATATGCCGATCCGACCAACTTTTTCAAGTTAATTTCTGCAAGTAACAGTTTTATCAGGACGCTGAAGGAAAAACATCCGGAGGTACTCGATAAAAAAATTGCAGTTACGAATTACGATAAGTTATACGGAGAAGCGCTCTGTATGCGTGCATGGGCATATTTTAATGCGGTCAGAATTTACGGTAAAGTGCCTGTTATTCATGAGTCTCTTACTTCAATTGGCGAAATCGAAGAATATTTAAACTCATCTTCAACCTACGTCGATAAAATTAATATTGTTTTTGGTAAAGATGGTTTCCACAACGATACAACTTACAATAAGCCGATTACACTTGAAAAACAATACTATAATTTGGATATGGTAATCAAGGTGTTTACAAAACAACTTGAAGAGGAAGTAAAAGCAACAGGTGTTAACCACTATATCGATAACAACGATAAATCGTGGGAAATTACTGTTTGGAATACTTTTGCATGGCATGCCCTGCTCGGTCAAATGTATTTAACTCAAGGTGATTTTACCAAGTCGGCCAATCATTTAAACGCCATTGCCTTTACCACTTCTGATAATTACCGTTATCAACTCGATCAGAGCTTTGCCGGTACTAGCTGGAGAAATATTTTCACCGGTATCGATAGCAGGGAGCATATTTATACGTTGTGGTTTAATAAAGCGAACCTGCAACAAAACGATTTTCAACGTTTATTCGAACCATTTGAACCCCATGCTTTCATGTTGAAACCTACGCTGGCGGCTATAAATCTTTGGGAAACCAACTGGAGATCACATAACCTGATTATCAATCAGACAAAACCTTCGTTAACAGTGCTGGATAAAAATCGTCGGGGATTCCCTGCTGATTTCTATCGTGGTTTTGGCTCTTCCTATATTTATGCTCAGGGTAATCAGGTTCTGCCAGGGACGTACCTGAATGCCATGCTGGCATCTAAAATGGAGAATGATTATCGGACAGTTACTTCATTAATGGCGGGTTACGATACCATTGTATTTAAATATTCAATTAATAAAGACCGCTACGATCAGGATGCCAACTTTATCGTTTACCGTGCCGGCGGAATTCAGCTTTACCTGGCTGAAATTTATACATGGTGGGCCTTTGAACGTAATGGCCAGATTTCAACCTTTACAACCAATGCGATAGATATAGTGAATAACGGAAGTAACTATGATGTTCAGGCTAACCGCCGCCAATTGGGTATTCGTGGTCGTGTTGGTTACACAGGAACTTACGACGGATTACAGGTTGGTAATATCAACTACATACATAATCCATATACCAACGAGGTGATTGGTTATACTGATTTAACAGGAAATTTACTTGCAAAGCAGCTGTATCTTGAAGAACTTATTATGGACGAAAGGGGCCGCGAACTGGCTTTCGAAGGTGAACGTTTCTACGACTTGATTCGAGTTGCAAAACGAAGGAACGACCCATCCTTCCTGGCTAAAAAAGTTTCCGCAAAATTCTCTGGAAGCCAGCGTCAGGCTATGTATACGAAATTGATGGATGAAAAAAACTGGTATATCAATATTTTTGATTAATCAGATTTTTAGAATGTAAAATTGAATTGGTAATCCGAAGTTTATTTGGGTTACCAATTTTTTTTAAAGTATTTTTGAAATTCAACTAAAACCCAACCAGTGAAAACATCGTTGAAGATTTTAATATTTCTGATTTTAACCTTGCATATTCTTGACCTTCAGGCTCAAAATCCATTTACACGGGGAGTGAACCTGACCAATTGGTTTCAAACCGGAAATGTTCGTCAAATTCAGTTTACGAAATACACGAAACAGGATCTGATCAGGATAAAAAATTTGGGATGCGATGTGATTCGCTTACCCATTAACCTCCATTCTATGACAAACGGAGCTCCTGATTATACCATCGATCCGCTGTTTTTTGATTTCCTGGATCAGGTAGTGGATTGGGCCGAAGAATTGCAGATTCACCTGCTGCTTGATAATCATACTTTCGATCCGAACGAAAATACTGATCCATCGGTGGAAGGCGTTCTGCTTAAAGTGTGGCCACAAATGGCAGAACATTATAAAAACCGTTCGAACTATGTCTACTACGAAATATTAAACGAACCACATGGAATTACTACTGCTCTTTGGTGCCAGATTCAACAAAAAGTGATCAATGCTATTCGCGCTATCGACACCAAACATACCATTGTGGTTGGCCCTTCAGGATTTAACAGTTACAATGAATTGAAAAACATGCCGGTTTATACCGACAGTAATCTGATTTACACCTTTCATTTTTACGATCCATTCATGTTTACACATCAGGGTGCCACATGGACTACCGGTATGCAGGATCTGGCCAATATTCCTTTCCCCTGTAACTCATCTTTTGTTCCAGTCATACCTGCCAGCGCGAAAGGAACCTGGGTAGAAAGTTCGCTGAACAACTATAAAAACGATGGTACTGTAGCCAAAGTGAAACAATGGCTCGATATTGCAGTGAGCTTCAAAACAAGCCGGAATGTGAAATTATTTTGCGGTGAGTTCGGAGTTTATATCCCCAATAGTCCACATGCAGATCGGGTTTTCTGGTACGATGTCGTGCGAAAGTATCTGGAAGAAAAAGGAATTACATGGACCATTTGGGATTATCAGGGTGGATTTGGCCTGTTTGAGAAAGGAACCAGCGAATTGTTTGATTATGATTTGGATACTGAAATACTGAAAAGTTTGAACTTAACTATTCCTGAGCAAAAAGACTTTATCATTATTCCCGACAATAAACCTGTAGATATTTATACCGACTACATCGGTCAATCAATTGCAGAGTCGGGAAACGCCGGAAACGGAACCATCGATTATTACTCTTCCTCATTTCAAACCGGGAAATATTCAATATACTGGACGGGAAGCGCTCAGTACAGCGGACCAGGCTTCGATTTTAAACCCGATAAAGACCTTTCAAAACTGGTGACCAACAACTATGAACTTGACTTTTGGGTTAAAGGAGATTCACCAAATACTAAATTTGAGGTACGGTTCGTCGATTCAAAATCGATTGTTGCCGGCGACCATCCGTGGCGGAACAGTTATACCATCGATCAGACCAAAGTGAACTGGAACGGAACCTGGCAGCATTTAAAAATACCGCTTAAAAGTTTTAAAGAAACGGGTTCGTGGGATAATGCATGGTTTGGTCCGGTTGGAAAGTTTGACTGGAAAGAGGTTAACCGTCTCGAAATTATTTCGGAATTCAACGCCTTGGGGGCACAAAAAATCTGGTTCGACGAAATCAGGATTAATGGTACACCTTTAACTTCAGTTGAATTACAGACTACTCCCGACCTTTTTAAAGCAAAAGCTTATCCAAATCCATTCACTGAGACCGTCACTATTGAATATGATTTACCCATTTCTGCTCATGTTGAAATTGATATTTATGATTTGAATGGACGAAGAATAGATGTTTTGTCTGATCAGGAGAATCAAAATGCGGGACATCATCAGATTCAGTGGTTCCCCAGGCATAAAGGATTTTTAAAAACCACTGAAGGTATCTATATTTGCAGAATCACTTCTTCAGGTCAGACCGGGGTTTTGAAGTTGTTTGTGCAGAACAAATAAATGCCATATTTTGAAATACAAAATCCGGATTTTTTATAGAAATTATTCAGGATTACATCTGAAAATAAGAAGTTAAATTGCAATAATTCCGACTGTTTTAAGTTTATTTGATGTCGGAATCTACCCGAAATAAATTACAGCGAATGAGTGGAAATCTACTTTCAATTATTATCCCTGCCTACAACGAGGAAAAAACTATTTCATCACTACTTGAGAAAGTAGTTGAGGTTAATCTTATTGGTAATTTTAAAAAGGAAATCATAGTTGTAAACGACTGTTCAAAAGATCAAACCGTTTCAGTGATTGAGATGTTCAAATCGGTGCATGCGGGTGAGAACATTCGCCTTTTTCACCAGCCAGTCAACATGGGAAAAGGTGCCGCCATTCACCGGGGAATTGCTGAAGCTACCGGAGATTACCTGATCGTTCAGGATGCCGACCTGGAATACGATCCACGAGAATTTAACGATTTGCTTAAACCTATTGTTGAGGGTTTTGCCGATGTGGTTTTCGGATCCCGTTTTTCAGGAGGAAATCCTCACCGCATTTTGTTTTTCTGGCACTCAATTGGCAACAAGTTGCTCACTTTTTTCTCCAATATGTTTTCGAATCTGAACCTGACAGACATGGAAACATGCTATAAACTGTTCAGAATAGATATCATCAAATCAATCAGGCTGAAAGAAAAACGATTTGGTTTTGAACCTGAAGTTACCGCTAAAGTTGCCCGTATTCCTGATATCCGGATTTATGAAGTAGGAATTTCGTATTACGGACGAACCTATGCAGAAGGGAAAAAGATTAACTGGAAAGACGGGATGAGGGCTTTCTATGTGGTTTTGAAATACAACTTGTGGTCGAAGAAATAACGAACATTTTGCAATTAGGCTATGGTGAAATTTAGCGAGAAGAAAATAGTTGCAGGTAGTATACTTACAATGGGTGTTCTATTTTCAATAATCGCTGCTTTTACCGATTGTTCTGCCGGAGGAGCCGATAATTATGCCCATTTCAATATTGCCCGTTGGGCTTTTCGCTATCCACATCTTTTCCTGGATCACTGGGGGAAACCACTTTATACGATACTGGTAGCTCCGTTTGATCAGATTGGGTTTTACGGGGCAAGACTGTTTAATATCATTGCGGGATTGCTTACGGCATGGCTTTCTTATTTGCTCGCTGTAAAATTAAAGGTGCAAAAGGCCTGGCTGGCCCCTGTTTTCGTCGTTTTTGCCCCGATGTTTTTTGTATTGATGTTTTCCGGCATGACTGAAATTCTGTTTAGCACGGTTTTGATGCTGGCCATTTTACTGTTTTTTAATGAACGCTTTGTTCTATCGGCAATAGTTATTTCATTTATCTTTCTTGCCCGATCTGAAGGGGCAATATTCCTTCCTCTTTTTTTGATGGCCCTTCTTCTAAAAAAAAAATATTTCGCTATTCCATTTTTGTTAACCGGATTCTTGTTGTTCAGTTTGATCGGACAATTATATTACTATCATAATTTCTGGTGGCTGATCACCAAAATACCTTATGTTGGTGGAATTGGAGCCAATTATGGCCGGGGCACCTGGTATCATTTTCTGGAAAAAGCTCCTGAATATTTAGGAATCCTGATTCTGCTATTCTTTGTTTTAGGAATGTTGGTGATACTACGAAATTGGTTTTCCACGGCGTTTAAGTTGCATTCAGAAATATTTACCCGTTTACTATTAATGGGAGGCTGTTTCTGGGGATATCTGGCCGCGCACTCTTACATTTGGTGGGTGGGCGAAATGTCGTTGGGATTGACCCGGGTAATGGCCGGAGTTACTCCAATTGCCGGATTAATTGCTCTTGCGGGTTGGTCGGAGATGGATAAAATCATCAAACCTAAAATAGGGAAAGCGATATTTTTGGGCTTAACAATTTTGTTTATTGTTGTGCCTGGCGTTTCAATGTATAAATCTGCTTTCAAAGCAGATATACAGAACGTCGTTATGGATGAAGTGGTAACATGGTTGCATGAATCGGGTAACTTCAGCCAATGTTTTATAGCTCACGATCCCTATTTTGCCTTTTCATCAAAAGTCGATGCCTGGGATAAGAGTCGCATTCAGCATGGCTTTGACGATTTTACTAAACCTGAGATAGATACTCCTGACAGCGCTTTGTTCATATGGGACGCTCATTTTTCTCAAAACGAGGGTCACATTTCGCAAAAGGACATTCTGGATAATCCGAAGTTTAAACTCATAGCTTATTTTGAGCCAAGAGTACCGTTAAAAGTATTGGGTGGTCACGATTATTGTGTCTTGGTATTCCAAAAATTGGAAAATCTGAATGTTGATAATCATCAGTTGCTGATCAAATTAAAAGATGAGCAATTAAAAGGAAGTTTAGTTTATTCTGAATTTTTTGATTTTGAACACTCCGTTCCTGAAAGAATACCTGACCAATTCATTGTTCCGGAAGCTGATACTATTGGAAACAAATGCTATGTATTGGGAAAAGACGGTGAATTTAGTCCATCTGTTTTGCTGACCAATAGTCAGGTTGAGATATCAAACAAACTAAGCATCAGCTTTGAATTTGATTTTTTACTGGAAGATAAATTTGCCCAAAATGAAGTATTGATGGTTTTTTCGGTAGAGAAGGATGATAAACCCTATTTTTACCACGGACAAGATATTATTTTACCAACTATTGATCCCGCACAATGGAATCATGCACGCTATCATTTTTATATGCCTGAAGAAGTAAAAAAAGATACGAAAGTCAAGTTGTACATTTGGAACATCAAAAAGAAGAACCTGAAAATTGATAATTTTAAAATTCAGGTTTTCAATAAGGAAAGACGGATCAGTGAATGAATAAATAATTCATTTTTTTATGAAGTTAAAGGAACTGATTATATGGTTTTTGATTTTAATTGGTTTGGCTTGGGTGGTAAGGGACAGGCATAAAGATATTGGAACTTTCAATTGGACAACTCCAATGTGGGCCGATCAGGCCGGCTATTACGTCTATCTGCCCGGTTTGTTTATATATGATTTTGACGCCAAAAGGTTCCCTGAAAAAATTGAAGAGAAAACCGGATTCGGATTTTCGCTCGATCTGGAAAAAAATAAAGTTGTAACCCGGTACACCAGTGGAATAGCAATCCTTCAGGCACCGTTTTTTTTAATCATTCATGGCGTAGCGGGTATCTTAAATCGACCACAGGATGGATTTTCAGGTATCTATCACAAAGTACCTGATCTGGCTGCATTATTTTACTGCATTTTAGGGTTGTTCTTTTTGAGAAAGTTTTTGCTGTTTTACTATCGTCAGCGAACAGTGTGGGCGACCATTATTACACTTTTTCTAGGTACAAACCTGTATTATTATGCGGTTGAAAGTACCGGAATGTCGCATATTTATTCATTTGCTCTATTTGCGGTCATTGCATGGATAAGCAAAATGATTCTTTCAGGAGAAGTGAAACGACCGGGTATTTATTTCATAGGCTGGAGCCTTTTATTTGCCCTGATTGTATTAATCAGGCCAACCAATATTTTGTTATTCCCGTTTCTGTACTGCCTCGATTGTAATTCGAAAGAAGAATTCTGGTTACGGGTAAAGCGCTTTTTGAATTTCAGGGTGATGGCTATTTTACTGGTTTCTTTTCTGCTCGTATTTCTGCCTCAGTTTCTATATTGGAAATATGCTTCAGGAAACTACATCACCGATTCGTACCAAGGTTTTGGCTTTTCGAACTGGAAGTCTCCCAAAATACTGGAACTGTGGTTTTCTCCAAACAACGGGTTGTTCCTGTATAGTCCGCTATATCTGGCTGCCATTGCCGGTTCGTTATTAATGATCAGGCAAAAACTCATGAATGGATGGGTCATTTTCATAACATTTTTAGTTGCAACTTACGTTTACGCCTCCTGGTTCGTGTTCTCTTTTGGTTGCAGTTTTGGAAGTCGGAACTTTGTGGAATATACAGTCCTGTTCTCTCTTCCGTTGGGCTATCTGTTTTCGAAAATTCCTGAATTCAGTGTGGTCAAAAGATATTTGGTTGTCTTATTTTTGGTTGTTGTTACTTTTTTAAACCTCAGGTTGGCGTATTCTTACCCACGGTGTTTTGAAGGAGGCAATTGGGATTTTCAGTTATACCGGTCTTTTATTTGGAAGTTAGAGAAATATCATCGATCAATAGATTTAAAAGGTTTTGAAAAGATGTTGCCCGAGAATGAGTATTCAAAGACCATCTATTTGCCGGTAAAAGATATTCCTCAAGTAGTGTTTAAAAAAGCGGTGGTTACAGCGCGGGTGAAACTGGAAGGTTTAAATTCGGAAGCTTCGTTGGTACTTGCGGTTGATTCACCCGATTCTACAATTTACTGGAATGCGTTTAAATTAAAAGACCAGGTGCCTGACCATCTGCTCCATAAGAATAAAACTGTTGTTGGTGAATTCTGGTTACCGGTGCCGCTCCCGTTTAATTCAACCATTGCTGCCTATATTTGGAATAAAAACAAAGAAACGTTGACTGTAACTAAATTGGAACTATCGCTGGAGTAGAACTGTTTACTTCAATGAATTTGATAAAGGATTAGACTAAAATATTATGGATAAAATAAGCGTAAAAGATAGCGGACCGGAGACCCTTGAAGTTATTTCCGATGCGGATAACTTTAATCAGTGGATGTACCGGACCATAAAACCTCATTGCTCAGGAAATATTCTAGAGGTGGGTAGCGGAATTGGTAACATTTCTAAGTTTTTTCTGTCCGATAAGCAGGAAATTTCGTTGAGCGATTTGAGTACCGATTATTTCAGAATACTCGAAAACAAATTTGGCAGTTTTCCTAATTTGAAGGGGCTCTTTACCCTCGATTTTGCTGAGAAAGAACTGGAACAGAAGTATCCGCATTTGATTGGAAAGTTTGATACTGTATTTGCGCTGAATGTGTTGGAGCATGTGCCTGATCACGAGCAGTCTATCCGGAATTGTTATAAGCTGCTGAAACCCGGAGGAAAATTGGTGATTCTGGTCCCGGCTTTTCAATCCTTGTTTAATCAATTTGATGTGGCTTTGGAGCATCAACGGCGCTATACACCAAAAACCCTTAAAAAAGTGATGTCGATCCCTGGTTTTAATATTGTTCATTGTCAGTATTTCAATGTAATTGGAATTTTAGGTTGGTTTGTTTCTGGCAAACTGATGAGTAAGAATGCTATTCCGGGTGGACAGATGCGTTTGTACGATCAGCTTGTTCCGGTTTGGAAAGTTGTTGATTGGTTCTTAAAGCCTCTTTTTGGTTTATCGGTAATTTGCGTAGCACAAAAAGTGTAATATGTTTTTGAATAAGTATTTCTCAAAGCTTGTTATTGGGTTTTTGCTTGTTGTGTGCATCTGGTATGGCAAAAACATCGATTCATGGGGTCGGAATCGCATCATCGACAATGATGTTGTTTCCTATTACGCTTATCTCCCTGCCGGATTAATCTTTCATGACCTGAACTTTTCATTTATGAAAGAACTTCCCGCTGATTTTGAGGGGAAGATATGGCTGGGAACAGCTCCAAACGGTAAACCTATCTTACGGATGACCATGGGACTGGCTATTTTGTGGTCGCCGTTTTTTATCATTGCCCATTTGTTTGCAAAAGTAATGGGCATATCGGCACTTGGGTATTCGTGGCCATACAGTTTGTCGATTTTTGTTGCTGCTATTTTCTATTTATTTCTGGGACTCGTATTTCTTCGAAGAATTTTGCTCCGGTATTTTTCTGAAATTGTAACCGGTGTCACGTTATTGATGGTTGTTCTGGCAACCAATCTGATGTATTATGTGATTTCTGAGCCAGGAATGTCGCATGTTTTCAGTTTTGCATTAATTGCCCTATTTTTATACTACACCCTAAAGTGGGTCGAAAAACCCGCGATTTCGTCAACGATCATTTTGGGAGTTTTAGCAGGGTTAATTGTGTTGATAAGACCCGTTAATGGCCTTGTATTGGCATTTCCCGCATTGTATGCTATAACATCATTCGCTGACATAAAACAGCGCATGGCGGGTCGGTGGAAACTTATTCTGTTGGCCGGAGTTGCGGCCTTCCTGGTGGTTTTGCCACAAATGATTTATTGGAAATTCCAAACCGGCCATTTTATATTTAATTCTTACATGGATTCGGGGCGTTTCTATTTTGCAAATCCACATCTTATCAATGGTTTATTAGGCTTCAGGAAAGGGTGGCTGATTTACACACCTGTAATGCTGTTTGCTTTGGTGGGTTTGTTTTTCCTGAAAAAGTATGCAAAAGACTTTCTGTTATCGACTTCTGTTTTTCTTGTATTGTTTCTTTATGTGATTTTTAGCTGGTGGTGTTGGTGGTATGGCGGAAGTTACGGTGCCCGCCCAATGATTGATATTTATGGAATCCTTGCCATACCCATGGCCGCATTTTTATCAGTTATTCTTAAATCAGCATGGTGGAAAAAGGGAATTGTTGGCTTGTTACTTCTGTTTTTTGTTTATTTGAATCAGTTTCAGATGAGCCAATACCGAACCTCGTTGCTTCATTGGGACAGCATGACACAGCAAGCTTATCGTGCAATTTTCCTGAAAAAGAACTGGCCTGATGGCTACGATAAAATGATAAAGGTTCCGAATTACGAAAAGGCGCTTAAAGGCGAAAAAGAATAGTTTAGCACATTAAGGTTGTGGTGTTGAAATGCTGTCAGTTTTGGCGCTGAAGTTTAGTTGGTAAATCGTTTCTTTGGTTTTTTCGTTCTGATATAGCAATTCTGGTGTAACTTTTATGGAGTCAGGAATAAAGTCGAGTCTTTCAATGGTTTTCTGATATAGTTCCGGATCGTCATTTTCAAGGTAAACGAAAACAGGTTTTTTGCTGTCGTTAATCTTGGTCATATTTAATTCTGTTCCCCAAAATCTAAATGTATTGTCCCAGGTGAAAAAGAGATATGAATCAGGATAAAGTTTTGCCAATGTTTCGGTATAATACTTTTGATGGCCGCCCGACCAGGCATAGCTAATCATTAAGGCATATTCTTTAAAAGGGCTTCCGTAGTTTTTTGTTGCTATTATTTTAATGCTGTTGGGGTTCATTCCCGCAACAAAGTTCCGCGTTTCTTGCCGTTGTGCCATATCGGTACTCATTGTTTCAGCTTTCAGTTTAATCCAGGGTTGCTGATGGACGAAAAATGCAATGAGGAAGATTAGCAAAGCCATGGAAACAAGGATTTGAAATTTGCCTTTTAACATTCTTTTTACCATTTCTGCAATCAAAAAAACAAGTATCGGGAACAACAATAAAGCAGGGATGTAATAGCGGTGCTCAAAATGTTTACCAACCATTATGGTTTGAAGTAATATGGTTGTTATTACCGATGCGGCAACAAGCAATAATCTAGAATCAGCTTCTTTTCTGCGGAATAAAAAATATCCCAAAGCAGTACCCAAAGTAAGGAAAGTTGTAATCAGGAACCATTTTTCGTAACCCCACAGAAATTTAAGATTGGCTCCAAATTCTGTCCAATTAATAAAATTGGCTTCTCCGCCACCATATTGCCCGCTGTGAATGAACAGGGATTTAATCCAGCCTGTAAATACGCCAAGCCTGAGGGTTACCGGAATCGCAAAAAGGAGGAAAAACAAAATAGATAACCCTGCGAACAGTGCTTTCCCTTTCCAATTCCGGATAATGATCAACGGGATAAACCACAGTGGGAGATAGGTGAGCTTTACAGATAATCCGATTGCCGAAATGGCCGCAAGAACAATAATTTGCATGTTGTCTTCCACCTTTTTCCCGGAGTAAATAATTTCGATCAGGAAAATTTCAAGTAAAATAACCGGCAAGGGCATGAGTAATTCAGGCACAATCCGTCCAATGATATCGTACCAGATAACAGCAAGAAAGGGTGTTGTTTGTATTAAAAGTCCGTAAAGAACTGAACCGGTTGATTTATAAATTCGTCTGCCGGAATAAAACAACAAAGCCGTTATCAGTCCGGTAATTACCGAATTTGAGACGGCCATATACAGATCAGGATTTTTTAGTACATCTTCCAGATAGATTCCATTTCCGGGCCTTAACAGGTAAACAAGCCGGTAGGTCAATCCCATCAGGTATTGAAGTGGAGTTCCCGGATTGTCAACATGGAAAACATTGATATGCCCTTCGGAAATGCCCAGCCCGGTTATGAAATAAATATAATCAGGGTCAAGCGAGCGCAATGAAAGGTCGCCAAGAATATAACGGAAATAGCTTCCAATAATAAAATAAAGTGCAGGAATTATGTACAGGAAAAGATGAATTTTTTCCTGCGCGATCTGTTTAATTGTTTGCATAAATTCGGCATTTTTTTATACCCCACTTGTGAAGCCGGAACTGAATCGAGGTTTTCAGAACGCCCATTCCATAAATAGAACTGTTCTTAATATTGATGCTCGACGCATCGTCGAAATATTTGGTAGGGCAGGTAATTTCGGCTATTTCATAACCAGCAAACCATATCTGCGCAAGCATTTGGTTGTCGAATACAAAATTGTCAGAATTAGCATTGTAGTTTACCTTTTCCAGCACCTCGCGCGAGAATGCCCTGTAACCGGTATGGTATTCAGATAGTTTGGCATTCATCAGGATGTTCTGGAACAAGGTGAGTAAGCGGTTGGCCATGTATTTGTACCAGGGCATCCCTCCAGCCAGGGCTCCTTTGCCCAGGATTCGCGAACCCAATACCACATGGTATAAATCGTTCGCAATCAGGTGGGTCATCGATGGGATTAGTTTGGGAGTGTATTGATAATCGGGGTGAAGCATAATGACAATGTCGGCACCCAATTCAAGCGCTTTGTTGTAGCAAGATTTTTGATTCCCGCCATATCCTTTATTTTCTTCGTGTTTTATAATGTACTTGATTCCCAGTTTTTCAGCTTCTTTAATGGTTTCATCTTTGCTTTTGTCATCAACCAGAATTACTTCGTCAACAATGGTAAAATCTATTTCCTGATAAGTAATTTCAAGGGTTTTTGCTGCGTTATAGGCAGGTAAGACAACTACAACTTTTTTACCGTTGATCATTTGCTTTTTTTCTGTAAATATAGATGGATTTCGGTAATCAGAAAAGTATGAGCTGTAAACATAAAAAGCTCTGATTTACAGATAGTATTAAATTTCAACTGGAGTTAAAATTTGGGTACGCCATGACATTAACGCAAACTATCTGTAATCAGAGCTTTGTTTTTAATTTCTTCAGACTGTAAATGACAGTCATGCGATTATAACAACGCAATAACAGACTTGTTTGAGTTTAATGTAAGAATTGGAATTTATTTGTTTGGAACAGCATAATTCAACACATCTTCCCGTTTGATGGTTGTATCGCATAGAATGATCAGTCGTTCAATTACATTTCTGAATTCGCGGATATTGCCCGTCCATCTCATTTTCTGAAGCTCAGCAATAGCGTCGTCTTCGATCATTTTCACAGGAATACCATATTCGGTGCAAATCAGATCAATGAAATAATCGCATAAAACCGGTATATCTTCAATCCGATCACTTAAATCAGGAACATGAATTAAAATTACGCTTAAACGGTGATACAAATCTTCGCGGAAATTATTCACTTCAATTTCGTGGTTCAGGTTTTTGTTTGTTGCTGCAACCACCCGGACATCAACCTTAATTTGAGAATCGCCACCAACACGTGTAATAATGCTTTCCTGCAATACCCGTAGTACTTTGGCCTGAGCGGATAAACTCATATCTCCAATTTCGTCCAGAAAAATAGTTCCACCAGTCGCTTGTTCAAATTTTCCTTTACGCTGTTTAATTGCCGAAGTAAAAGCACCCTTTTCGTGTCCGAATAGTTCACTTTCAATCAGTTCTGATGGAATGGCTGCGCAGTTTACTTCAATAAACGGACCATCGGCCCGATTACTCTTTTCATGGAGTCGGCGGGCTACCAGTTCTTTGCCAGTCCCGTTAGAGCCCGTAATGAGCACACGGGCATCGGTAGATGCAACACGGTCTACCATATCCTTTACCTTTTGTATTAAAGGAGAATTACCGACAATATCGAATCTCTTTCCTATTTTTTTTCGCAAAACCTTGGTTTCGGTTACCAGCGTCGATTTGTCCATGGCATTGCGCAACGTTATGAGTAAGCGGTTCAGATCGAGTGGTTTTTCGATAAAATCGAATGCCCCTTTTTTAATCGATTCAACAGCTGTATCAATATTTCCATGTCCAGAAATCATGATTACCGGAGTGTCAGGTTTCAGTTCTTCCACTTTTTGCAGAACTTCAATGCCATCCATTCCGGGCATTTTAATGTCGCACAGAACTACATCAAAATCGTTTGTTTTCAGCAATTCAAGGGCTTTATACCCATCTTCAGCCAGTTCTACCTGGTATTTTTCGAATTCTAAAATTTCTTTTATGGTATTCCGGATGCTGCGTTCGTCATCAATGACCAGGATTCTTGACATGGTTTTTTCTTTCAGGTAAATATTGCCCGAATTTAGTTGAAAATTCGCTCGTATAAAACACCTTCCCGCAAGGCATAATCGGTTTGGTAGATTTTCTGAATTTTTAGCCGGTCGATGACCAGTTTTATGAAGATTACAGAAGGAACAATCATTTCGATCCGAAGCGATTCCAATCCTTTCATTTCGCGTCTTTCGGAAGTTGTTGACGCGATAAGCAATTCATAAATCCGGATAAAATCCGGAATTAAAACTTCCTGTTTAGTTCTTATTTTTGTTCCCGGCTCTGTTTGGTCAATTAAATCAACCAGGGTGTCGAAAGCCCCCGAACAGCCAATTAAACTGACAATTCCGATGTCTTTGGTGCGGCTCCAAAGTAAATCAAGTTGGCTTTCAAAGTAAGTTTTGATTTGCTGTATTTCGTGATTGGTAATAGGGTCGGAGGGAGGGATTTGTTCAATAACACGGGCCATTCCCAAAGGAAAACTTTGTTTCCAAATCGGTTTGTTTCCTTCTGTCAGGATAAACTCGTTGCTTCCGCCGCCAATGTCCAGAATGAGTGAATGATCTTCGATGTTTCCAAATGCCAGTTTCACTCCTTTAAAAATCAGTTCAGCCTCCTTTTCTCCTGAAATAATTTGCAAATCAAGGCCAGTTTTAACTTTTATTTGCCGTTGAAACCAATCCTGATTAACTGCCTCACGAATGGCGGACGTTGCAATGACGACGATTTCTGAAATTTCAAACCTACTGATTCGTTCCTGATGTTTCCGGATGGCCAGAATAGCCCTTTCGAGTCCGTCATCGGTTAGAAAGTTTTTATCAATCCCGTCTTTTCCAAGTTTCACAACTTCCTTTCCCTGATAAAGAATTTGATAAGTATTCTCCTGATAGGCGGCGATCAGCAAATTGCAGGTGTTGGTTCCCAGGTCGATGATGGCAATTTGGTTGTACATGAAAATTACCGGGTTACTGTTTTCTTTTTCAGATAAAAACGAATTCCAACCCTCTCAATGTGATCCACCAACTCAGTGTTGCTGATAGTATGATAGTTTAGAACGTCAAATTTATAAGGCAATGTGGTTTCTTCGTTGAGCAGATAGCTGATGCGTGATACTATATCGGCGCTCAAACCTTCACCTTTCAACGCAATGTCGACATCGCTGCCATTGCGAAAAATTCCCTTTGCACGGCTGCCAAAAATGAATGCCTCAGCTACTTCGGGGTATTGGGAGAGTGCAGAAATAATGATTTTTAGATCATCCTGTTGAATACCAAAGGAATTAGGCATCACTTTTTTGTTTTAAGGTCTGATATAACTGTTTCAATAGAGGAAAATACCGCTCATGGATAAGTTTTTCTACTTCGGTGGCCTTTTCCTCGTCGTAGGTATGGGCAGTTAAATTGCGGTCGAGCAACAACTCCATCCAACTATGTCCGTTTTCAATCAATTCTACCTCGAACGCTTTCTTCAAGGCGCTTCGGGGCGATTTAACATCAGTGAAACCCTGTTCTTCGAGATAATCTTTCAGGGTATTCCAAGCCAATTCGTAACTCATTTCGAAGAACTGGATGATGCCCGCTTTTTGTAATAAATCAGGATTTTCAATTTCCAAAGCTTCTTCAAGATGTCCGATTGCTTTTTCGAAGTTCTGAAATCGTTGTTTCCAGCGAATGTCTTGGTTTTCCATGGTCAGTGTAATAACTTTTATTTTTGTAATGCTAAAGATAATAGTTTCAGTTGTATCACTGTAATTAACTTTTCAAAATCAGAAATTTCGCGAAGCAAGAAAATCTGTATAAATGGCACCGCAAAACTTCTTGAAGCTATTTATACAGATTTTACGGTGCAAAGAAATTTCTTGAGTCCAAAAAAACGGATAAAACAAAAAAACAAAAATTTGAGACGGGTTTCAAAACAGTATTTTGCTGTTTCAATATTTTCAAAAAAACAAAAAAGGCCGGTGAAACCAGCCTTTTGATGAAAATTATTCATTAAAGATAAATTAAAATAAACCTTCAATTGATAAATACCGTTCACCAGTATCGTAGGCAAAGGTCAGTATTTTTGACCCTTTCGGAAATTCGGTAATTTTTTTTGCCACTGCAGCCAGCGATGCTCCTGATGAAATTCCAACAAACAATCCTTCTTCTTTAGCTGCCCTTCGCGCAAAATCAAATGCTTCGTCTTTCGAAACCTGGATTGTTCCGTCGATAGATTGAGTATGCAAGTTTACAGGAATAAATCCGGCACCAATACCCTGAATCGGATGTGGGCCGGGAGCTCCGCCACTAATTACTGGGGATAATTCAGGCTCAACGGCAAAGGCTTTTAGTTTTGGAAATTTCTGCTTTAGAACTTCGCTCACTCCGGTAATGTGTCCACCGGTACCAACTCCGGTAATCAGGTAGTCAAATCCTTCAGGAAAATCAGTAAGAATTTCTTTTGCAGTTTTCAGTTTGTGCGCTTCAATGTTTGCTGCATTGTCAAATTGAGAAGGAATCCAACCATCCGGAGTTTCAGCCTGCAACTCGTTAGCTTTGGCAATGGCGCCTTTCATGCCAAATTCGCGCGGTGTTAAAACCAGTTCCGCACCATAAGCTGTGAGTATCCGGCGGCGTTCAATACTCATTGATTCTGGCATGACCAAAATCAGTTTGTATTTTTTCACAGCAGCTACCAAGGCCAGCCCGATGCCAGTATTTCCTGATGTTGGCTCAATCAATACACTGGTTGGTTTCAGGATTCCTTTTGCTTCTGCATCTTCAACCATCGAAAGTGCAATACGGTCTTTGATACTGCCTCCCGGGTTGGTTTTTTCAAGTTTTACATACACTTCGTATCCGGCAGGATACAGGTTGTTGATTCGTACCAAAGGACTATTGCCTATGGTTTCCAAAATGTTGTTTACTTTCATTTTATTGTCATTTTTAGGGTTATAACAAAAAAAGCCTCCCGGTGTTCGGAAGGCTTCGACATATTATCTCTTTTTTGAATTTCAACTGTATATTGAAAACATACCTTCTCCAGAATGTTTGTTGCAGCAGCACATATACATGTATGAGAAGTTCGTTTTCATTTCTTTTTATTTGATAATACAATTATATGAAAAATATTTATTAAAGTACAATTTGGTCTTTATTTAATTTTTATAGAATAACCACTTAACAATTTCTTTAAGATTGACTTTTTTCCCATACATCAAAATTCCGGTCCGGTATATTTTACCTGCCATCCAGATGGTGCCAAGGATCGTACCCAGCATAATGACCATTGAAAGGATTATTTGCCAGGCTGGTACTCCAAAAGGTATACGTGCCACCATAATAACGGGCGAAGTAAGCGGAATCATGGATGCCCAGAAAGCCAAAGAGCCTTCCGGATTTTTAGCTACGGCAAAAAGAATGATGATTGAAAAAATTAAGGGCATCATAACCGGAAGCATCATCTGCTGGGCATCTTCATCGCTGTCAACAGCAGAACCGATGGCTCCCTGCAGGGAAGCGTATAGTAAGAACCCGCAAATGAAGTAAAAAAACAATCCAAATAAGATTAGTGGAATATTCAGGTTGCCAATCATGTTGAGGATCTCGAGTGTGATATTTTCTTTTACCGGGGCAGAAGCTGCTACCTGATCCATGCCTGGGGACGACATAATGCTTTGTGCCTGAGAAATAGATTCTGAAGTTCCGCCACCAATAAATGCTGACATCCCGGTAGCAATTGCAGTACCCAATATAACCCAGATGGCAATTTGGGTCAGTCCGACCAGTCCAATCCCAACTATTTTTCCGAAGAGAAGCTGAAATGGTTTAACCGATGAAATGATCACTTCCACAATGCGGTTCGATTTTTCTTCCATTACACCACGCATAACCATGGTTCCGTATATGAAAACAAACATATAGATGAGGAATCCGGCAACATAGCCAATGGCCATGGCTATTTCCGTTGAGCTTTTTACAGCTTCCCCTTCTTCACCCAATTTGATGGTTTCAATCTTAATATTCGTTCTTGTGGCGGCCAGTTTCTTTTCCAGATCAGGAACACCGGTTTCATCCACAACCTTTTTCCGTTTTTCACCTTCAATGATGTTTTCAATCCGGTCAGTAATCGAATTTTTAACATCGAAGGTGATTTGCTTGTCCGAAATCATTTCGGCACGGTTAGTAGTCAGGATATTTTCAGGAATATAGAGGACTGCATAATAATTATCGGATTTGAAATCTTTGCTTATTTCCTGAAATTCCTGTTTGGGAATAAAATGATACTTGGTAAACTCATCGCTTTCAAGCCGGTCCAGAATAAGGCTGGTTGGATCATAAACGGCAATGGTCCGTTCTTCCTTGTCGTCCATCATAGCCAGATAAGTTGGTAAGACCATTAAGGCAGCCATAAACACCGGCATGAGGAGTGTCGTGATAATGAATGACTTTTTCTTTACACGGGTCAGGTATTCGCGCTTTAGTATGAGAATTGATTTGTTCATATGGGTATCTTTTTTTCTTGCTATTCAGATTTAAGTGTCGCAGTGTTCAGTCGCAGTGTTCAGAAAAAACTGCCAACTGAGACTGAGACTGTCAACTTATTCCTTTATTTCGAGGTTGTTTTGTTCGACTACATGGATAAAAACATCGTTCATACTTGGAATAACTTCTTTGAATGAGACGATCTCGAATTGGTTCATAAGGATTTTCAATAACTCGTTGTTTGAATTCCCGTTCAGAAACTGAACTTTCATTTGTTTCAGTTGCGCATTTGTTTCATGTTCAAGAATTCTAAAATTTGCAGCCAGCCGATTGTCTAAATCAGGCGTTTCACCGCGATACTGAACTTCAAAAGTATTTGTTTTAAATCTTTCTTTCACCTGATCGATTTGTCCGTCAAGGATTTTTTTTGATTGGTTGATTAGTGCAATGTGGTCGCAAATTTCCTCAACCGACGACATGTTATGGGTTGAAAAGATAATGGTTGTACCTTTTTTCTTCAGTTCCAGGATTTCGTTTTTAATCAGGTTGGTGTTGATTGGGTCGAATCCGGTGAACGGTTCATCAAAAATCAATAGTTTAGGCTCGTGTATAACTGTGGTGATGAACTGAACTTTTTGCGCCATTCCTTTCGATAATTCTTCCACTTTTTTGCCCCACCAAGCCTGGATTTCAAATTTCTCGAACCACAGTTTCAGGTTCATCAAGGCATCTTTTTTCGACATCCCTTTAAGTTGCGCCAAATAAAGCGCTTGTTCGCCAACCTTCATCTTTTTATAAAGTCCGCGTTCTTCGGGCAGGTAGCCAATTTGGCTGATATCTTCAGACCGCATTGGACGACCTTCAAAAAAAAGTTCACCACTGTCGGGAGCTGTAATTTGATTGATGATTCTGATCAGGGTGGTTTTGCCCGCTCCGTTAGGGCCCAAAAGACCGAAAACAGAAGCTTCCTTAACCGAAATGCTGACCGAGCTTAAAGCTACATGACCTACAAATTCCTTTACTACATTGTTCGCCTGAAATATTTCCATAGTTTAAGATTTGAAAAACTTTTTTATTGGTGTCGGGTGTCAGCCAATTGTTACAGGTAAAAGAAAATAGTTTATACTCAATTCACAAATGGTTCGGCAGTAAACATACTGAAATGAACGCTGCCGTAGCGGCGTAATTCCTTGAAATTAGGATGACTTGAATAATCGAATTGTCCTGAATGTTCCAAAATAAACAATCCGTCGGGTTTCAGGAGCTTGTTCCTGAAAATCAGATCGGCAACTTCAGCAAACTTTGGGTGGTCATAAGGTGGATCGGCGAAAATCAGGTCGAATTGCTCTTTAATATGTGCCGCAAAAACAAATACATTCGATTTGACAACCCGGATATGTGTTTCACCCAATTTTTCGATTACTTCTTTAATAAACTGAATGTGAGCGTTATTTATTTCGACCGCAGTCACATCTGTACAACCCCGAGATGCAAATTCATAACTAATACTGCCTGTTCCTGCAAATAAATCAAGTGCCCTGATGCTTTCAAAATCAATTGAATTTTGAAGTACATTGAACAGGCTTTCCTTGGCCATGTCAGTAGTAGGTCTGGCTTTAAATTTTTTTCCCGGATCAAAAATCCTCCCACGGTATGTTCCTCCAACTATTCGCATGTATAAGTATTTAATAAGCTTACAAACTGATGTTTCTGAACTTTTTCAAAGAAGTTCCCGTAATTAAAATCTGTGGATGGTTTGAGAAAATGAACGTTGCTCAGGTATTTTTTTAGTTGCCTCATATAACTTGAATCGTCGGCAACATAGCCACCTATCAGGATTTCATCTTCCTCAGGATCGAGATGCAGGCTTTGACAAGTGTTGAGCGTATAGTATAGGAAATCAGATTCATTTTTAAAGAAATAGCTGTTATAAAAGGAAATTTCTAGCCCCTTTAAAACGATTATCCGGATGTATTTTTTTTCAAAATTGATCAACAGTGTATTTTTCTTTTCGTTTCGCTGGTTTATAGCCGAAAACAAGATGGACAACGATTTATGGCTGATCTTGAATTCAGTAAATTTACGGTTGAACAGGGCCAGCAATTCTTTTGGAAAACTGTATGCCAACTGATAGTTGAGTCCGGGCAATTCGTCAGTCAGAATAGCCTCATTTCTGTTAATCTCGTTGGTGAAATAAGCTATTTTAGCAGCATTATCCTGTTGAGCAAATATTTTGGGAATTAACGTGGCTTTACTGGTTGAATAAATAATCGAAACGGTTTTGTATGATGCATTCAATAGTTCTTCCTGTTCAAAAATGGCTTCAATTTTTTTTGTGAGAAACTGAGGTTTTCCCACAATCAATGGCAGGTGACGAAGAACAAGGTATTTATTACAGTGTATATCCAGAATGCAGAAAGAAAATCCATCCAGTCCGGCCTGAATGGATAAATGATATTCGGAAGCGAATTTCAGATCGAATGATTTATCAACCAAGTTTAATTCATGCATAAGGAAAGATAACATATAATGGCTCCCCGCAAATTTAGATAAAAATTCACGTTAGAATCTTTGGTTTTATTTTAATTTAGCCCTTCATGATAAAAAAGCACATCCAGTCAGAGATACTTAAAAATTTAGGTAAAACTCCTACTTCAGGGCAGGTTGAGCTTTCTTTGAAACTGGCAGAGTTTATTGCTGATTCTGATCAGGATGCTGTGTTTATTCTCAGAGGATATGCAGGCACGGGGAAAACAACCATGTTGAGTTCATTGGTCAAAACGTTTACTGTATTTAAATTCAGATCTGTTTTACTGGCTCCCACCGGTCGTGCAGCCAAGGTATTGTCCGGATACAGTGGCCATAATGCCTATACCATTCATAAAAGTATATACCGGCAACAATCATCGAGTGATGGTATGGGCAGGTTTGTCCTGAATAAAAATTTATTCAAGGATACTTTTTTTATTGTCGATGAAGCATCCATGGTTTCAAATTCGAATGGTGAATCATCCATTTTTGGTTCCGGACGCTTACTCGAAGACTTGATCGAATATGTTTATTCCGGCTCGAATTGCCGGCTTCTTTTGGTTGGCGATACTGCTCAGCTTCCACCGGTTGGTCTGGATGTCAGTCCTGCTTTATCAAGTGATGAACTTGATTCTTATGATCGGATTGTTTATGAGCATGAATTGACGGAAGTAGTCAGACAGGACCAGAACTCCGGAATACTTTATAATGCAACTTTTATCCGGAACCTGATTACCGACGGATGGGATACTCCCGCTTATTTTCAGCTTGAATGTGAACCGTTTGAAGATATCCGGCGAATTGGCGGAGCCGATCTGATTGAAGAATTAGCTACCTGTTACAACCGGTATGGAATGTTTGAAACTATTGTAGTAACCCGTTCGAATAAAAGAGCCAATAAATTTAACGAAGGAATCCGAAGTTCCATATTGTATAAGGAATCTGCAATTTCAGTAGGAGACCTTATCATGATTGTAAAAAACAATTATTTCTGGCTCGAAGCAAACGAGACCATCGATTTTATTGCCAACGGCGATATTGCCGAAATCGTTTCCATATACAAACATGAGGAATTGTATGGCTTTAGGTACGCCAATGTCAGCCTGAGGTTAATCGATTATCCCGATATTGAATTTGATTGTAAAATATTACTGGATACATTGGCTATTGAATCTGCTGCATTAACCTCGGAACAAAATCGTCAGTTGTTCGATGCAGTTTCAGAGGATTATCAGGAAATAAGAAGTAAAAAGACCCGATGGGTGAAAATTAAGGCAAATCCATATTTTAATGCGTTACAGGTCAAATTTGCCTATGCGGTTACCTGCCACAAGGCTCAGGGTGGGCAGTGGAAAGCTGTGTTTGTGGATCAGGGATATGTAACTGAAGAAATGCTGAATCTGGAATTTTTACGATGGTTATACACCGCCTTTACCCGCCCAACAGAACGATTGTACCTGGTAAATTTCAATAAGGAATTCTTCGAGGAATAGAAATTTGTAGTCATTTAGTGGTCATTAAATAGTCATTAAATTGTCAGGTGGCGTTCCTTGTTGTTCAATGACTACAAATAACGTGAAACAACTGACTAAGAATGACTAATGGGTTTCTCTTCCACTTCCATCACATCTCCTTCAGCAATTGCATATGCATTAGGGAAAATCGCCTGTGCTTCCTTCAGTATAATCGTGTGGTCTTTGTATCGTGCTGAAAAATGCCCAATAATTAACTTTCCAACTTCAGCCTTTAATGCAACACGTGCAGCATCTTCTCCGGTTGAGTGGTAGGTTGTTCGTGCCAAATCTTTATTGTCGCCGGCAAAGGTGGCTTCATGATAAAGCAAATCAACATTCCGGACCGATTCAATGTATGATTCATTATAGCGGGTGTCGCTGCAAAAGGCGAATGTTCGGGCCCGATGTTTGTTTTTTGTCAGTACGGCATTTGGAATAACCCGGCCATCGCTGGTAACGAAATCCCCACCTTCCTTGATTGACTGCCGATCACGAATCGGGATTTGATATTCTTCGATTTTTGATGGAATCAGGTTGGGTAATCCCGGTTTTTCTTCGAACCGGAACCCGCAGGTTGAAATCCGGTGATCTAAAGGAAATGAGTAAACCATAACCTTTGAGTCCTCAAAAATCTTCTGCTCTTTCTTGAAATTCAAGGGGTGAAAGATAATTTTGAAAGGGAGTTCATCAGTATATAGGAACTCAATCTGAGGCGAAAGAAACTTCTGTAACTCGGAATGGGAATAGATATGCAAGTCGTTTGTGCGGCCGATAAGGGCAAACGTTGAAATGAGTCCGATCAGTCCAAAAATATGGTCGCCGTGAAGATGGGAAATAAAGATGTGATTGATTTTAGAGAATCCAATGTTGTATTTTCTCATTTGGGTTTGAGTGCCTTCTCCGCAATCGATCAAAAAAAACCGCCCAAGTACTTGAAGTACCTGAGCGGTTGGATATCTGTTTGATGTTGGTAATGCAGAACTTGTTCCCAGAATAGTCAATTGAAAAGGCATTGCTTGACCAGACATACTCTGTTTACGGGTTTACCTTTTCCTTGATGAGTTCTTCTGCTTCCTTAACTGCCCTGGTAATAACCAAAACGGTATGAAGCATCGAAATCCGGATGATTTGCTCTACATCAGCCTGTAGCCCGGTTAGAATAAAAGTTCCGGATGCATCTTCACACAATCGGTTTGCCACTAAAATAGCGCTTAATCCGGAAGAATCGCAATAGGTACAATTACTAACATCCAAAATGATGTTTTTTTCACCATTTGAATTGAGCAAGACTAATTCTGATTTGAGGTCGGGCGCAATATTTGTATCCAGCCTGTCGCTCATAACAGAAATGAGAGTATATCCTTCAGCTTTTATTATTTCGAAATCCATAGATGCAAGTTAAGGAATTCTATTGGATTTGTAATAACTCAAAACTAATTTTCTTTTTGTTCGTCGGCTTCCATCTGCGATCTAAGAGCAGCCAATTCAGAAATATCTCCAAGTGTGGTTTTCTCCATAGGGGTCTCTTTCACTTGTTGTTTTACGGCTTTAGTTGTAGCCTTAGCCTGAGTTTTCCGTTTTGCTGTTTCTTCTGCTTTTTTCTCATCTTCAAATACTCTTGAATGAGAAAGGATGATCCGTTTGGCAGCTTTTGAAAATTCGATCACTTTAAATTCGAGTTTTTCTTCCAGTTGAGCCTGACTTCCGTCTTCTTTTACCAAGTGACGTGGAGTTGCAAAACCTTCAACACCATATGGCAGTGCAATAGTTGCGCCTTTGTCGAACAATTCAACCACGGTTCCTTCGTGAACAGAATCAACAGAGAAAATGGTTTCGAATACATCCCATGGATTTTCTTCCAATTGTTTGTGTCCAAGGCTTAAACGACGGTTTTCTTTGTCAATATCCAAAACAACTACTTCAATTTCAGCTCCGATAGCAGTAAATTCAGATGGATGTTTGATTTTTTTAGTCCAGCTTAAATCTGAAATGTGGATCAATCCATCAACGCCTTCCTGAATTTCGACAAATACACCAAAGTTGGTAAAATTGCGAACTGAAGCTTTGTGTTTTGAACCTACACCAAATAAAGTGTCGATATTTTGCCATGGATCAGATTTCAGCTGTTTGATACCTAAAGACATTTTGCGTTCGTCACGGTCAAGAGTTAAAATCTGAGCTTCAACCGAATCACCAACTTTCAGGAAGTCCTGAGCGCTGCGTAAATGCTGCGACCATGACATTTCAGAAACGTGAATTAAACCTTCAACTCCAACAGCGATTTCAACAAATGCGCCGTAATCGGCCATTACCACTACTTTACCGGTTACTGAGTCACCCACTTTGAGGTCAGCGCCAAGACTATCCCATGGGTGCGGGGTTAATTGTTTCAATCCTAAAGCAATACGTTTCTTGTCATCATCAAAGTCGAGAATAACGACATTCAATTTCTGATCCAGTTCAACGATTTCGTTAGGATGAGTAATACGGCCCCATGACAGGTCGGTGATATGGATCAAACCATCTACTCCACCAAGGTCGATAAATACACCGTATGAGGTGATATTTTTAACAGTACCTTCAAGTACTTGTCCTTTTTCAAGTTTAGAGATAATTTCTTTTTTCTGCAGTTCGAGTTCAGCCTCGATTAATGCTTTGTGAGAAACTACTACGTTACGGAACTCATGGTTGATTTTAACCACTTTGAATTCCATTGTTTTGCCAACATACATGTCGTAATCGCGAATAGGTTTCACGTCGATCTGTGAACCTGGCAAGAAGGCTTCGATTCCAAATACGTCAACGATCATACCGCCTTTAGTACGGCATTTGATATATCCTTTGATTACTTCATCTTTGTCTAGTGCTTCGTTTACACGATCCCATGAGCGCATAGCTCTTGCCTTTTTGTGTGACAGGATCATCTGGCCTTTTAAATCTTCAAGGCTTTCGATGTAAACTTCAACTAAATCTTTTGGTTTTAATTCAGGATTGTAACGGAATTCGTTTAAGCTGACAATACCATCTGATTTATAGCCAATGTCAACAACGACTTCCCGTTTGTTCATGGAAATAACTCTTCCTTCAACCACTTCTTTTTCCTGAACTGTGGTTAACGTTTTTTCATAAAGAGATTCCAATTCTTTTTTGTTTCTTCCGCCGAAACCTTTGTCTTCTTCTTCAAGAGCATTCCAATCGAATTCTGCTGGTTCAGCAACAATGACTTTCGATTTTTTCTGTTTTGAAGCAACAGCAACAACTTCAACGATTTCCTCAGCAACAGCAACTGGTTCTTCAACAGGTGCAGTAACCTCTTCAACTACCTCAATAGCTTCCTCTTTTGCAGGAACGATAGTTTCTTCAATTTGGGCAGCAGCTTCTTCGACAACTGCAGTAGGTTCATCAATTGGAGCAGTTGTTTCTTCAACCACTACATCCTGTACTTCAACAGTTTCCTGTTGTTCGAGTTCAACCTTTGGATCAAGGTTCTCTGTGTTGTTTTCTACCATTTAATAATCAATTAATTAATGAGTTAGACTGTATATAAATAAAATGCGCCGCAAAATTAAGACTATTCCGCTATAAAACAAAGGTTTTCAATGAATTTTCGATTGTTTGGGATTTCTCTATTTTTTTTATTTCACTTTTGTTGAAATTAACATAAACAATTATTCTTGTTTTTAGTTATTAGTTGTGGTTCTGTTGAGTTATTTTATTATTTTTGATTGAATTCATTCTTAATTTCATTCCATAAACATGAAGATTGTTGTTGTTGGTACCGGGTATGTTGGATTAGTTTCCGGAACTTGTTTTTCCCAAACAGGTATTGATGTGGTTTGCGTTGATATAGATAAGCATAAGATAGACATGCTTAATAATGGTCAGATTCCGATTTATGAACCAGGTTTAGAAGATATTTTTAAATATAATGTTGAAAAAGGTCGACTTTCTTTTACAACAAATCTGAAAGATAGTCTGTCTGATGCAGAAGCTATTTTTATTGCTGTCGGAACACCTCCCGATGAAGACGGTAGCGCTGATTTGAAATATGTGCTTTCTGTTGCTCGTGAAATTGGTCAAAATATGGATCATTATATGGTGGTGGTTACTAAAAGTACGGTTCCCGTAGGAACTTCTCAAAAGGTAAAAGCTGTCATACTAGAAGAATTGAAGAAGCGTAACCTGGAAGTTCCTTTCGATGTCGCTTCAAATCCTGAATTTTTGAAAGAAGGAAGCGCAGTTGATGATTTTTTGAAACCTGACCGTATTGTGGTTGGAGTTGAATCGCACGAGGCCGAGAAAACTATGCGTCAATTGTATAAGCCTTTTTTATTAAATGGACATCCAATCTTGTTTATGGATATTTCCTCTTCTGAAATGACCAAATATGCTGCAAATTCGATGCTTGCAACCAAGATAAGCTTCATGAACGATATTGCCAATCTTTGTGAACTGGTAGGAGCTGATGTTGGCATGGTTCGAAAAGGTATTGGTTCTGATGCCCGTATTGGGAGTAAATTTATATATCCCGGTACTGGTTATGGAGGTTCATGTTTTCCAAAAGATGTTCAGGCTTTGGTTCGCACTGCTGATGAATACGGGCATTCACTCGAAATATTAAAAGCAGTTGAGGCTGTGAATTACAGACAAAAGGAAGTTCTGGTAAAAAAGATAATATCCCATTTTGGCGAAAACCTTAAAGGCTTAAAATTCGCAATGTGGGGTTTGTCTTTCAAACCGAAAACCGACGATATGCGTGAAGCTCCATCGTTGGTAATTATTGATTTACTGCTGAAAGCAGGGGCATCAGTAGTAGCATTTGATCCGGTTGCGATGGATGAAGCTCGCAGGATTTTGGGAGATTCCATCTCCTATGCAAATGATGAATATGATGCCTGTATTGATGCAGATGCCCTTATTGTTGTAACTGAATGGCCTGAGTTCCGGATGCCAAATTTCAGGATACTTGAAAAACTACTGAAAACAAAAACTATTTTTGATGGTCGAAATATTTATGAACCGGAAGAAATGCAGGATATGAAATTCAACTATTACAGTATTGGGCGGAAATCAATTATTATTTCACAATGAAAAGGATACTTGTAACCGGGGGCGCCGGCTTTGTCGGATCTCACTTATGCGAAAAACTTTTGAATGAAGGAAACGAAGTGGTTTGTATTGACAATTATTTTACCGGAAAAAAGCAAAAGATCGTACATTTAGTTGATAATCCATATTTTGAACTGATTCGGCATGATGTTACCATGCCTTACTTTATCGAAGTTGATGAAATTTACAACCTTGCATGTCCGGCTTCTCCGGTTCATTACCAGTATAATCCCATCAAAACAATAAAGACTTCAGTGATGGGAGCAATAAATATGCTTGGATTAGCCAAAAGGTTAAGGGCAAAAATTCTACAGGCATCCACCAGCGAAGTATACGGCGATCCACATATTCATCCTCAGACCGAAGATTATTGGGGACATGTTAATCCGATTGGAATCCGGTCGTGTTACGATGAAGGAAAACGTTGCGCCGAGTCGTTATTTGTAAATTATCACACTCAAAATAATGTCCGCATTAAAATTATCCGGATTTTCAATACCTATGGTCCGAAGATGGAACCTGATGATGGTCGGGTAGTGTCAAACTTCATCGTTCAGGCATTGCAAAATAAGGATATCACTATTATGGGCGATGGAACGCAAACCCGAAGTTTTCAGTATGTGTCAGATTTAATTGAAGGCATGACCCGAATGATGGCAACGGGTGATGATTTTATTGGCCCTGTTAATATTGGAAACCCGGGAGAGTTTACCATGTTGGAATTAGCCAGTACTGTTATTGAACTTACAGGTTCAAAATCTAAAATGATCTATCTTCCTTTACCTGAAGATGATCCTTCGCAACGACAGCCTGATATTTCCTTAGCCAAGGAAAAATTAGGAGGGTGGGAACCGAAAGTGCCATTGCGTGAAGGACTAATTAAAACCATTGAATATTTTGATCAACTTTTGTCCGAATAAATAAAAACTATAAAATGAAGGGAATTATTCTTGCTGGTGGATCAGGTACACGATTGTATCCGATAACTAAAAGTATTTCGAAACAAATCATACCGATCTACGATAAGCCAATGATTTATTATCCATTATCTGTATTAATGCTGGCGGGTATACGTGAAATCCTGATTATTTCGACTCCAAAGGATATTCATTTATATTCGGACTTGCTTGAAGATGGAAGTCAGCTTGGATTGAAACTTGAATATGCCATTCAACCTTCTCCTGATGGATTGGCCCAGGCATTTACGATTGGTGCAGAATTTATCGGCAATGATTCTGTTTGCATGGTTTTAGGAGATAACATATTCTACGGATACAGCTTGGTTTCTATTCTGGAAGAAGCTGCGTCCTTAAAAGATGGCGCTATTGTTTTTGGTTATTATGTGAATGATCCGGAAAGATATGGTGTTGCGGAATTTGATGATCATGGTAAAGTGTTGTCAATTGAAGAAAAACCTTTAGAACCGAAATCAAATTATGCTGTAACGGGATTGTACTTCTACAGTAATGACGTAGTTGAAAAAGCGAAGGCTTTAAAACCATCAAAAAGAGGAGAATTGGAAATTACCGATCTAAACAGGGTTTATCTGGAAGAAGGGCGGTTGAATATGAAGTTGCTTGGACGTGGTTTTGCCTGGCTGGATACCGGTACTCATGAAAGTTTAATGCAGGCATCAAATTATATTCATACCATTGAAGAACGTCAGGGCTTAAAAGTATCGTGTATCGAGGAAATTGCATTTTTAAAGGGTTTTATCACCAAAGAACAATTAATTAAGTTGGCAGAACCACTTAAGAAAAATCAATATGGTGAGTATTTAATAAAACTGGCCAACCGGAAAGTTTTTTCGTTTTAAAAAGAATTAAATAACATGAAGATAATTGAAACTCCAATCCCGGGACTACTAATCATAGAACCCCGGGTTTTTGCTGATGAGAGGGGATATTTTTTTGAAAGCTTTAGTGAAACAAAATTTGCTGAAGCTGGATTGAATACAGGCTTTGTTCAGGACAACGAATCGAAATCACACCATGGGGTTATTCGAGGTTTACATTATCAGCTTGCCCCTTATGCACAAGCCAAGCTAATTCGTGTTGTTCGTGGAACGGTTTACGATGTTGCTGTCGATTTGCGTAAAGGTTCACCAACTTTTGGCGAGTGGTTTGGTGTAGAAGTTAGCGCTTCTAAAAAGAATCAGTTTTACATTCCGAAAGGATTTGCACACGGCTTTTCGGTGTTAAGCGAATATGCCATTTTTTCCTATAAATGCGATGCATTTTACAATCCGATTGCTGACCGGGGAATTCGCTTTGATGATCCGGTTTTAAAAATTGATTGGGGACTGCCTCTTGAAGATGCTTTAATTTCGGCCAAAGATATGGCCCTTCCTTTTTTTGAAGATGCTGAAATGAACTTTAAATTTGAATAGCGATGATCAAAGTACTGGTGACAGGAAGTAATGGACAATTAGGATCAGAGATCCGAAAAATTTCAGCATCATTTTCTGAAATTGAATTTTCATTTACTGATGTTGATGAACTTGATATTACCAATCCGTGGAAGGTCGCTGACTATCTGACTTCTTTTAAACCCGCATATCTGATTAATTGTGCTGCTTATACAGCAGTAGATAAGGCAGAAACCGATCTTTCGACGGCGACTTTACTTAATGCCACTGCAGTAGGTATTTTGGCAGAACAATCAGCCGAAATTGACTGTAAAATCATTCATATTTCCACTGATTATGTTTTTAGCGGGAAAGGGCCTCGCCCATATAAGGAAGATGATCGTGTCGATCCGCAATCGGCATATGGAAAAACCAAACTGGATGGAGAAAAACTGTGTCAAAAAATGAACCCGGACAGTCTGATCATCCGCACTTCCTGGCTGTATTCAACTTTTGGAAATAATTTCGTTAAAACCATGGTTCGCCTGGGAAATGAAAAACCTGAGCTTGGTGTCATTGCCGATCAGATTGGTACTCCAACCAATGCCGCAGATCTGGCTTCTGCGATTTTGATGATTATTTCATCTGCAACCAAGGACGAAAAAGCGTTTATTCCGGGAATCTACCACTATTCAAATGAAGGAGTTGCCAGCTGGTACGATTTTGCCAAGGCCATTTTTGAGATTGGCGGAATAAACTGTAAGGCAAAGCCAATTGCAACCGAAGATTATCCTTCTCCTGTTCCAAGACCACCCTACAGTGTCCTCAATAAGTCGAAAATTAAGCTTATTTTTGGCATTCAAATTCCTCATTGGAGAGATAGTTTACAAGAGTATTTCAGATAAATAATTAAGATATGGCAACAAATCAGGACGTTTTGGAAAGTGTAAAACAGAAAGCCGCAGAATGGCTAACTGATGTTTACGATGAAACAACTCAGGCAGAAGTTCGCCGGATGCTCGGCAATGAAGATCCGACTGAATTGATTGATTCCTTTTACCGCGATTTGGAATTTGGTACTGGTGGATTGCGTGGAATTATGGGAGCCGGAACTAATCGCATGAATATATACACGGTTGGCGCAGCAACTCAGGGATTGAGCAATTATTTGAAAAAAGAATTTTCAAATCTCCCTGAAATTAAAGTGGCTATTGCTTATGATTGCAGAAACAATAGTCGTTTATTTTCTGAAACCAGCGCCGAAATTTTTTCCGCTAATGGGATAAAAGTCTATCTGTTTGACGATTTGCGTCCCACTCCTGAACTTTCATTTGCTATTCGCGAATTGGGCTGCCAGAGCGGAATTATCCTTACTGCTTCGCACAACCCAAAGGAATACAATGGTTACAAAGCTTATTGGAACGATGGCTCACAAATCGTTTCCCCACACGATGAAAACATCATCGATGAAGTTTCGAAAGTAAAAGCTGCTGACATTAAATTTAAGGGCAACAAAAGTTTAATCACACTTTTGGGTTGCGAGATGGATGAACTTTTCCTAGAAAGGGTGAAAAGTGTCTCTATTTCTCCTGAAGTTGTTCTGCGGCAGAAGGATTTGAAAATAGTTTATACTCCGATTCATGGTACTGGTGTCCGGATGATTCCGGCAGCTTTGCGTGCTTTTGGATTTACCAATATCATCAATGTTCCGGAACAAGATGTAGTGAGCGGCAATTTTCCGACCGTAGTTTCTCCAAATCCGGAAGAAACGGCTGCTCTGGAAATGGCCATTGCTAAAGCTGTTGAGGTAGATGCCGATGTCGTTTTGGCTTCTGATCCCGATGCAGACCGTATTGGGGTTGCGGTTAAAAACGACAAGGGAAAATTCGTTATCCTGAATGGAAATCAGACCGCATTGGTATTTATTTATTACATTATCAGTAAACGAAAAGAAAGTGGCAAGCTGAGCGGAAAAGAGTTTATTGTAAAAACTATTGTAACAACGGAGTTGATTGCAAAAATTGCTCAACAGAACAAAGTGGATTTCTACGATGTGTTTACCGGGTTTAAATACATTGCTGAAGTGATACGCGATTTGGAAGGTCAGAAAAAATATATTGGGGGCGGCGAAGAAAGTTTTGGTTTTATGCCGGCCGATTTTGTCCGCGATAAAGATGCTGTATCATCCTGTGCCCTAATGGCTGAAATTGTAGCCTGGGCGAAGGATCAGGACAAGTCGTTGTATGAAATGTTGCTTGATATTTATCTGGAATATGGCTTTTCACGCGAGAAAATGAAATATGTTGTGCGTAAAGGGAAATCGGGAGCTGAGGAAATTGAGCAAATGATGGTTACTTTTCGTTCCAACCCACCAAAAGTACTTGGAGGTTCGAAGTTGAAACTGGTGAAGGATTACGAAGTTAATATTGCTAAAAATATCCTCACCGGCGAGGAAACCGCAATTAATCAGAAAACAACTTCAAATGTATTGCAATTTTTTACGGAAGATGGAACCAAAATTTCTGTTCGCCCTTCAGGAACTGAGCCAAAAATCAAGTTCTATTTCGAAGTTGCAGGTAATTTGACCAATCGCAACGAATATGACGCCGTTGAAGCAAAGGCCGATGAAAAAATTGACGCTATTATGAAAGAACTTGACCTATAATAAAAAGTCATTAGTCATTAGGAAATATTCTTAATGCAACTTTTCCAATGACTAATGACTTTTTCCTATTTCCCTTTTTATTTTTCTAATGACTAATGACTTTTTACTATTCAATAAATCAACTTTAAAACCAATGACAATGAAAAGATTTTTAACTTCTGCAGCGGCTGTTTTGGCTTGCAGTGCAATTTTTGCCCAGGGAAGAACTGATTTCCCAATGAAACCTGAAATGACAGAAATCTGGGATCCGGAAATAACTGTAGTTACACCCGGAGCTACTACTGCTGATGCTCCATCTGATGCCATCGTACTTTTTGATGGAAAAAATCTGAGTGCTGAATGGACTAAAGAAGATGGAACCGAACCTGGCTGGACTGTTGCCGATGGCGCTGTGACGGTAGTGAGAGGTACCGGAGTAATTAAAACCAAAAAGCAGTTCAACGATTTTCAACTTCATATCGAATGGCGTTCTCCGGCTGAAGTAGTTGGCGAAAGTCAGGGCCGCGGAAACAGCGGAATTTTCCTTCAGGGACTGTATGAACTACAGGTTCTAGATAATTTTAATAACAGGACGTACCGCAATGGTCAGGCAGGGAGTTTTTACAAACAATATCCACCTTTGGTAAATGTTTGCAAAGGTCCTGGCGTTTGGCAGGTGTATGATGTCATTTATACAGCTCCCAGGTTCAATCCCAACGGAACTTTTTTTACTCCTCCAACCGTAACTGTTCTTCACAATGGAGTACTTGTTCAAAATCACGTAGCCCTACGCGGACCAACCGAATACATTGGAATTCCTGAGTATTTTGTAAAACCTCATGGCGCAGGTCCGATAATTTTGCAGGATCATGGAAATCCGGTAAGCTATCGCAACATCTGGATTCGCGAATTGTAATATACCGAAGCTGTATTAAAAGTCATAATAATCGCGGAATGTCATCCCGAATTTATTTCGGGATCTGATAATCCTGCGCTGGAATCCTGAAACAAGCCTTCGACGTGAGCTCAGTCGAACGTTCAGGATGACGTGATCTTTGACTTTTGATACAGCTTCGTTTCACCAAACTAAACCTAAGCATTACCTAATGTCTTCACTCCTGAAGTTTTTATTTATTACTTTATTTTTCTACCAAAGTTTTTCACAAGTTTTTGCGCAAAGTTTTTCCTCCTCCAATTTACCATTGATCGTTATCAATACCAATGGACAACAAATAAAAGATGATCCTAAAATTACTGCGAACATGGGCATCATCTGGAATGGCCCCGGCAAGCGTAATACACTCAATGATCCAAAAAATAATTACGATGGCAAAATAGCTATCGAATGGCGAGGATCTTCGTCGCAAGGGTTTCCTAAAAAAGGTTATGGATTTGAAACTAAATCGGCCACTTTGCTCGATATTGATGTTTCGCTCTTAGGAATGCCCGAAGAGAATGATTGGGTTCTCTATGCCCCTTATACCGATAAAACAATGATTCGGGACGTTCTGACTTATACGCTCGATGCCTCGCTGGGGCATTGGTCACCCCGTTGCCGGTATGTTGAACTTTTCCTGAATGGAAGCTATGAAGGTGTTTATGTGCTGATGGAGAAGATTAAACGGAACAAAAACCGCGTTGATATTGCCAAATTATTGACAACCGACAATTCAGGTGAAAACCTGACCGGTGGTTACATCGTTAAAATTGATAAAACTACGGGTGGCGGCGGCGAAGGCTGGCAATCTGATTTTAACAATGCGGTAGGTAGAACCTTCTATCAATACGATTATCCGAAAGCAAAAGAAATAACCAGTGCCCAAAGATCATATATTCAGGACTATATTCGTAAGATGGAATATTCCTTAAATTCTGAAAATTTCACCTTTGCCGGAAATTATCATGAATTTCTGAATGACTCTTCTTTCATCGATTTCATGATTATGAATGAACTTGCAAAAAATGTAGATGGCTACCGGCTAAGTTCCTATCTCTACAAAGGCAAAAATCAACGTGTAAACTGCGGCCCCATTTGGGATTTTAATCTTACATACGGAAATGCAGATTATTACAGTGGATGGCTGACCTACGGATTCCAGTATAACGCTAATCTTTATACCGATTACTGGCAAAATCCTTTTTGGTGGAATAAATTGATGATAGATCCTGATTACGTGAAGAAACTGAAAAGAAGATGGTCTTCTCTCAGGAAAAATGAGCTTTCCAATCAACGGGTTACTTTTGTAATTGATAGTCTGACCACCTTGATTTCTGAGGCAAGGGTCAGGAATTATCAACGATGGACTGGTGTTATCGGTTTTAAAATATGGCCCAACTACTATGTTGGAACCTCTTATAATGACGAAGTCAACTGGATGAAAAACTGGGTGAGCAATCGCATGACCTGGTTAGATCAGCAGTGGCCATATGACTTTACCGGAACATCTGAACAAATGGCTTCTCAATCTCATTCTGTTTTTCCAAATCCGTTTGTAGACAGGCTGACTGTAAAACTTGCTTCGGTGCAAAGCGGCGATATTATTGCTGAACTTTACAACTCAGGCGGAATACTGGTCGGAAAAAATAAAGCTGCTGGCAGTAATGGCGAAATACAGTTCAATTTTTTAGGAAATAAATTACTTCCCGGACTCTATACAATCCGGCTTATCCGCAACAATCAAGTATTGTTGACCGAGAAGATTGTGAAAACGCTTTGATTAAAATTCGATCTTTAAATTCTGAACACGGAGAAACTGTTTTTGCTTTCTCCGTAGGAGATGGATATCAATAGAAAAGGTACCCCATGAAAACAAATTTCCCGTAGGGAATATACTGGACATCGATTAATGTCCTAACGGACAACCAATAGCTGTGGATTTGTTTTCTATTGACATTAATGCCCTATGGGCAAATCAAAACCAAACTCAATTTAAACAGTCACTGCGACTGAACACTTGGTTTTCCTGCTCAACCTTACTTTTTTCTTACTTCTGTTTCTCGTGATGGATAAGCCGATTCGCAGCAAAGTTTTTTGTCTATATTTGCGGCAATTCAAAAAGATAAGTCCCATGCAGGAAAAAATTCTCATCCTCGATTTTGGTTCTCAATATACTCAATTGATTGGTCGCCGCGTCAGGGAGTTAAACGTTTATTGCGAAATCTATCCGTATAACCATTATCCCGCGATTGACGAAACCGTGAAAGGAGTCATTTTATCCGGAAGTCCTTTTTCGGTAAGGGATGCCAACTCCCCAAAACCTGATTTGTCGCTCATAAAAGGAAAAATGCCTTTGTTGGGAGTTTGTTACGGAGCACAATATCTGGCTCATTATTTTGGTGGTGAGGTAATGGCTTCCAATTCAAGAGAGTATGGACGTGCCAATCTCGGATTTGTCGATTCAACCAATCCGCTATTGGAAAATATCAGTCAGCATACCCAGGTTTGGATGTCGCATGCTGATACTATTGGACGGATTCCGGCGAATTATCAGGTGATTGCAAGTACTGCCGATGTTGAATACGCCGCTTTTCAAATTGAAGGCGAACAAACTTTTGGAATTCAGTTTCATCCTGAAGTTTATCATACCACCGAAGGAACCCAATTGCTGCAAAACTTTGTGGTTGATATTTGCGGATGCCAGCAAGACTGGACGCCCGATTCTTTTATTGAAACTACGGTGAAGGAATTAAAAGCCAAGTTGGGCAACGATAAAGTGGTTCTGGGACTTTCAGGAGGAGTGGATTCTTCAGTTGCCGGAGTACTTCTTCATCGTGCCATCGGTTCAAACCTGACCTGTATTTTTGTTGATAATGGTCTTTTGCGAAAGAATGAATTTCAACAGGTACTGGATTCCTACCAGCACATGGGTCTGAATGTAATTGGAGTGGATGCCCGGCAAAAATTCTGGAACGATTTGGCAGGAATTATTGATCCTGAGAAAAAACGTAAAACAATTGGCCGCGACTTCATTGAGGTATTCGATGTGGAAGCGCACAAAATACAGGATGTAAAATGGCTGGCACAGGGCACCATTTATCCTGATGTGATTGAATCTGTTTCTGTCAATGGACCATCGGCAACCATTAAATCGCACCACAATGTGGGCGGATTGCCCGAAAAAATGCACCTGAAAGTGGTTGAACCATTGAAACTGTTGTTCAAAGACGAAGTGCGCAGGGTAGGTAAGGCTTTGGGTATTTACCCTGAATTGTTGGGTCGTCATCCATTCCCGGGACCAGGTTTGGGAATCCGGATACTCAGCGATGTGACTCCCGAAAAAGTGGCCATCCTTCAGGATGTTGATGCAATTTTTATTAATGGATTGAAGGAATGGGGATTGTACGATAAGGTTTGGCAGGCCGGAGCCATGTTGCTCCCGGTTCAATCGGTTGGAGTGATGGGCGATGAACGTACCTACGAAAATGTGGTTGCTTTGCGTGCTGTGGCTTCCACCGATGGAATGACTGCCGATTGGGTGCATTTGCCTTATGAATTTCTGGCCAAAATGTCGAACGAAATCATCAACAATGTTCGTGGAATTAACCGAGTAGTTTACGATATCAGCTCAAAACCACCGGCAACTATCGAGTGGGAATAAGAGTTAGGAAAAAGTCATTAGTAAAGAGGAAAGTGGTTATATGATGTCAAAGGGATTCCATCCTTGTTTTTAGGGATGGAATCCCTTTGTCGTTTAGGGTAACCGGGCATCAAAAACCGCTGAAAAGCCCGGAAAGGCGGGTCTCCCTGCTGCAAGACGGCTTCCCAACCTGCAAGGCGGCTAAAAACTCTGAAAGACGACCAGAAACTCTGAAAGACCGTGAAATCTTGTGCAAGACGACGATTTTTTCCTGAAAGACGACGAAATCTTCTGCAAGGCTGCCAGATTTCCTGAAAGGTGGTGAAAATCTTAGAAAGGAGAGTGGGGATAAGGATTTCAGGCAATAGCAGTTTCTTTCAGTCTTCCTCACTAAAACAGAGCCTTACCAAATCAAATAAATATGCTCAATAAAAATAAAACCTCAAAAAAGTACCATATATTTGGTGACAGTTACTAGTTATAGGGCAACCTTAAGTGAGACAGACAGACAAGACAAATGACAGACAAACAAGACATATCATTCGAAATATTTGACTCAGGCGACTTAGTTCGACTTGAACCAATTGAGTTGATTAAATATGACTCTGACCTTGATTGGGACAGAAATTGGATTAAAACCAAAGTGACTTTAAAAGGCGGTAAATTCTCTGGACAATATGTTGGAGATTTTATGACAGTTGACTTTGAGAAGTTCAAGCAAGAATTATCCGAACTATATGACAATTTAAGTTGGACAGCAAATTTTATCGACTTGGAAGGCTATCTAAACCTAAAAATAATTGGAGACGGATTAGGACATTTTGAAGTTAATGTTTTGGCTTGTGACCAACCTGGAATTAATGGAAGCCAATTGACATTTAAGATGTCGTTTGACCAGACACAAATTAAAGAATTGGTTTATCAGCTTGACTTGATCACAAAGGAATATCCAATTGTTGGAGATTTTATGATTAAAAATGAATAGAAAGGCAGCCGATAACTTCAGCTACCCGCGCGGCAGCTGTGGTTTTCCTTGGGCATCTTTCCGCTCGTGCTGCTTTTCGGCTTGAGCCATCTTTTACGGCCAGGCAGGAAATCGCCCGCAATCCGCCCCTGTGTGTGGCTTCCTACTTGGGCATAATTAACGGAAATCTTCGAGATAAGGATTGTATTAATGAAATGCTATATTTAGCATTGAATGATTAAAAAAGCAGATATGATTAAAAACAACTTTTTACTGGTCGTCATAAGTTTTATGGTCCTCATGTGTATAAATAAGCTTGATGCGCAGGATTTAAAAGGTGACGAATTAAAATCAATGGAGAAGTATGGCGGAATTAAAGGAGATAACGGAATAATAGCTCCTGAATTAAAACTATCAGTCGGGCAAATGAAATGGTGGCAGGATGCAAAATTTGGAATGTTTATCCATTGGGGATTATACTCCATTGAAGGAAAAGGTGAATGGGCGATGTTTAATAATAAAATTCCGGCAGAGGAATACGCTAAACTTGCCGATAAATTTAATCCGCAGCACTTCGATGCAAATATTTGGGCAAAGGTCGCCAAGGATGCTGGTATGAAATATATGGTATTAACGGCACGCCACCACGATGGTTTTGCTCTTTGGAATAGTCCTTCGAGTTATTCCCATTTAAATAGTTTTGAAACGGCGGCTCATCGCGATTTTGTAAAAGAATATACTGATGCATGTCGTAATGCGGGTCTGGCTGTAGGTATTTATTATTCTCCTATGGATTGGCGTTTCCCTGGTTATTTCAAACCAAAGGAACTGATTGAAAACGCCGAATTGATGAAAAAGCAAGCATATGGACAAGTTGAAGAATTAATGAAAAATTATGGAAAGATTGATGTTCTTTGGTACGATGGTGGCTGGCTTGCACATAACGGTAAAGATGCTGATGCAGCTTGGTTCTGGGAACCCGTTAAATTAAATAAAATGGTTCGGAGCTACCAGGCCAATGTGGTAATTAGTCCCCGATCGGGATGGGAAGGCGATTTTCAATGCAACGAAGGCGGAGGGAAAATACATGGTTCAATCATCAAGACACCCTGGGAAAAATGTTTAAACCTTAACCAAACCAGTTGGGGGTATAATCCCGAACAAAACCTGATGTCTTTAAAAGATATTATCGTTATGCTTGTCAATACTGTTGACCGTGGTGGAAACATGTTATTGAATGTCGGTCCTGATGCACAAGGGGTAATTCCGGAAACGCATATTGCCCGCCTTAAAGAAGTTGGGGATTGGTTACAAAAATATGGTGAAAGTATTTACGATACCCGACCGGGGCCGTTTGAGCCTAAAGATGATTTGTATGGTTCAGTTCAAAAAGACAATTTGATCTATATTCATCTTCTGACCGTTAACGACACACTGCGATTTCCTCCTTTAGCAAGGAAGATAATTTCATGCAAACAAATGTATGGTTCATCATTAAAATTTACACAGAATGAAGCCGGTATTACTATTTTATTAGACAAACTACAATTTGATTCTAATGTAACTACTCTGGTTCTTGAAACTAAATAGAACAATTGAGACAGTGATGAATTAAATTCAAAATCCCACGCTGGTGCAGATTTGTATTCTGCTCCTTTAACCAGGAATTTGTAATTCCAACTACCGGATAATGCGGCTTCCGTACTTCGTAATAAAGAAATAGTTCCGGATATTCACCGGATGACGATGGCAGTATTTCGTAGGAAGTTCATCAGTTAAATCCCGCTATAGTCCAAACCACAAAAAATAAAAGAGCCAGCCGACGGTGTGTCGGCTGGCTCTTTTATTTGGTAGACGAACTAAATTCAATCTTTTAAAAATCAGAATAATCGGTCGGATGCAACAATATTTTTACCGATTTGGAAACCGTGTTTTTATATTCTTCCAAAGCCGAAAGAGCTTTCCAGTCAGGATGTGCCCTGAATGATTCCCAACGGGCATCATGGGTTGGCATATCCGCAAAAGTAGTGAGGTACATTAAGTTTGGCATGGTGCTGCCTGAAATCACTTCAGCGTAGAAAACGGCATTAAAGTCGAGTTTTTTAAACAGCTTGATTTCGCCACCTTCGTTAAACATCTTAACTTTCTTGCGGAAAAGGTTTTCGGTCGGTCCTTCGTAACTACGCAGTTCATAAATCCTTTCTGATGGCGGGGTTTGGTGCTTCGGAATGAAAAACTCAGGTGCATCAGGAAAGGCTTTCAAAAGGATGGATTCTTTCCGGAGAAAAGGAACTTCATTGTATGGAGCTCCCAAAAATTCTTTTCCGTTGTTTTGATACTCCTTATCGTTGATCAAATCACTCTGAATTTTCGCAAATTGGTCCAGCGACTTGAATGGAATCCACACATATATGCGTTTTCCGGAAGTTGTATCGCTTTCGATTGGTTTAAATACGCCAACCGATTTTATTCCCGAACGGTGAAGCGCAGGTAAATAGGCATTTTTCAGAAAATGATCAACTTTGGTTTCCTGTGCTTTTCCATTCAAACGGAAAACCTGAATCTGGTAAAAATCAGGAGGAGCAGCAGCAACAGTTGAAGTTGAAAGTACAATTGAAAATAAGGCAATTAAGATAAAATACCGATTAATTAATCTTAATGGTTGAGTTAAATGGTTCATTTCGTTCAGTTTAATTGGTTGCTTTACTGCGTTAAAAGTAATAAATATCTGGTTTGGTCAGTTGTATTTACAATTTATAACAGTTTTGCCTGTAAGTATTCTTTCAAACAGACAACTTATCAACACAAAAAGTTGTTGTATGTTAACTTTAATTAGTCATCCATGTGTATGGATAGAATTAATATGTTCTATATTTGATAATCAGTATTTTTACAATTGGTTTTTCTGCACGATTTTTGCAGGGTTGCCATTTCAATAAAAAAATTAGCCATGAATTTCAGAAATAAAATTACTTGTCTTTCAATTTTACTGGGAATGATTTTTTATGCCGGAGGCGGTGAATTGAAAGCACAGGATGTTCAGAACAGTACCGCTAAATTCAGCCGGTTACTTCGGTTAATCGACAGCTATTACGTTGATAGTGCTAATGTTGACGATTTAACTGAGAAAGCGGTTGTTGAAGTTTTGCGTGGACTTGATCCCCATTCAGTGTACATCTCAAAAGCAGAAGTCGAAAAAATGAATGAGCCGCTCCAGGGAAATTTTGAAGGAGTGGGCATTTCGTTCAATGTTTTTCATGATACACTGATGGTGGTTGGTACTGTACCCGGCGGCCCGTCAGAAAAAGTTGGCATTCGTTCAGGCGACCGGATCGTGTCGGTTGATGCAAAGAATATTGCTGGCATTGGGTTGAAAAATACAGATGTATACGATTACCTTCGTGGTAAAAAAGGAACAAAAGTGGATTTACAAGTCCGGCGTAAAGGCGAAATGAATCTGCTCGATTTTACCGTTATCCGGGATAAAATACCAATTAACAGCCTTGATGCATCCTATCTGATAAACGATAATACGGGCTACATCAAGTTGAATAAATTTTCGGCTACCACAACGGCCGAGTTTTTCGATGCTATAAAGGCCTTAAAGGCAACTTCTAAATTAAACAGCCTGGTTCTTGATTTACGTGGAAATGGTGGAGGTTATCTGAATGCAGCGACTGAATTAGCCGATCAGTTCCTGACAGCTTACAAATTGATCGTTTACACCTCAGGGACTCATGCAGAGAAAAAGGAATACTCATCAACTGCCCTGGGTGAACTGGAACAGGGAAAACTGGTGGTTTTAATTGATGAAGGATCTGCCTCAGCCAGCGAAATTGTTGCCGGAGCTATCCAGGATTGGGATCGCGGTGTATTAATTGGACGGAGGTCTTACGGAAAAGGGTTGGTTCAACAGCCATTCCCATTGACTGACGGTTCGATGATCAGGTTAACAACAGCACATTACTACACCCCAAGCGGCCGATGCATCCAGAAGCCTTATACTGATGGTGTTGATGCTTATCAGAAGGATTATCTGCACCGCATTGAGAAAGGTGAACTTTTCTCGAAAGACAGTGTATTTCAGAATAAAACGGAAAAATTCCTGACCAAGGTGAGCAATCGAACTGTTTATGGTGGCGGTGGAATTATGCCCGATTTGTTTGTTCCGCTTGATACTTCAAAATATTACGTCTATTACAACACCTTGAACCGAAAAAATGTAGTGTATACCGGTGTCCTGGATATTATGGATGCAAAAAGGAATGAATTCAAGCAGAAGTATACCGACTTTAAAACTTTTAATGACAAGTTTGTAATAACCGACGAAATGGTCGATAAAATTATGGCCGCAGGCGATAAAATTGATGCTGATAAAATGACATTTGACGCAGATGGGAATCCGGTTGAAGTGAAATCAGAAGAAAATCCGAAAGAGGTCAAAAAAGTTAACCCAAAGCCTGATGCAAAAAGTATAGAGTTTGCCCGTCCTTTATTGAAAAAACAGATGAAAGCTTTGATTGCCCGCGATCTTTTCTCGGTTAGTCATTATTTTCAGATTATGAATGCCGAAGATGAAACCATCCAAAAGGCCATTGAAGTGATCAGCAATAGGGGAGAGTACGAAAAAATTCTGTTAGGGAAATAACTTGTAATGTTTCGGGTTGTGTGATGCGGGTTATAAGAAAACCCGTAACCCGTAACCCGTAACCCGTAACGATAGGTTTTATGGAACTAATTATTAAATGGCTTTCAGGAAATTACATTGAACTCCTGGGAGCCATTTTAGGTATTGTTTATATTTTCTTTTCCATCCGCCAAAGCATTCTGACCTGGCCTGTTGGTTTGCTTACCTCGTTGCTTTATGTCTGGGTGTTTTTTGTGTCGAAGCTTTATGCCGATATGGGTTTGCAGATGTATTATGTGGTTATCAGCATTTATGGGTGGTACGAATGGCTGAGAGGAAACCAAAGCAATCATGCTGAACCTATCCGGATTAGCCGGTTGTCGCTAAAGTTGGGAGTCATACTTTCTGGAATCAGCTTGGTTATCTTTATCCTGATTTGGTTTGTTTTGAAAAATTACACCGATTCCACGGTTCCAATTGCCGATTCACTGGCCACTGCCCTTAGTATTGTAGCTACCTGGATGCTCGCGCGTAAAATTCTGGAACATTGGCTGGTCTGGATTTTTGTAGATGCCTTTTCTGCCGGATTATTCTGGTATAAAGATCTGCTTCCTACTGTTTTCCTGTTTGTAGTTTATGCGGTTATGGCTTATATCGGATATCGCGAATGGAAACGGGAATTTAATTTTAAGCATTAAGAAACTGATTAAAAATTTCCCGTTAGGGAAAATCTGTCGGTAGAAATATCATTTTACATGCTCTCTTTTGTCCTGTACGGGACAAAAGACCTGCACGTTTTCGATCATTCTACCGACCTTTGGTTCCTACGGAACCCCAAAATAAATTTTAAACAGTCTCTAAGTCTACATTATCAGTTACTCTTGTATTTTTGTATTTTACACTGCATCAATGAATACTCCCAAACAAATACGAATTGCTGTTACTGGTCCCGAATCGACCGGAAAAACGACTTTGGCCAGACAGTTGGCAGAATTGTTTCATGGTCAGTATATTCCCGAGTTCGCCCGTGAGTATGTTGAGAAATTGCCGCATCATTATACTTTTCAGGATGTTGAAATCGTTGCCAGAACTCAGGTTGAGCAGTATTTAAATACAAAAGTAAGCTCTGAGAAAATATTCATTTTCGACACCTGGTTAATCATTACCAAAGTCTGGTTTAAATGGGTTTTTGGAAATACTCCGGAATGGCTTGAAGATCAGATTCAGAATTGTCCGATTGACCTGTTTCTTTTGTGTCATCCCGATTTACCCTGGGAAGCTGATGCAGTTCGTGAAAATGGGGGAGAGAACCGCATGAAACTTTTTGAAGAGTATCGCAAAGAATTAACCGGTTATGGATTTAATTTCGTTGAAATCTATGGTAACGGTGATCAGCGTTTGACCAATGCCGCTGCTGCTATTCGTAATTTTTGCACGATTTCTTAAACTTTTACCGGTTTAAATTTGATTTCATACCTAAAAGTATGATTTTTGCAAAGGAATAAATTTTACCGGCTTTCCGGGGTTTCGAGATTCGATATGAACGGATCATTAAAGTTATAACCTCAAATAATTTCCTTAAAATGCAGTCAGAAAAAAATATTGAACACAAAATGCGCAACGCTGTCGAGCTGTTGGCCGATCAAAAATCATTAAACCTGGTTTGTCACGAACATCGGATTGGCGAACCTTTACCATCCATTGAAAAGCTGGAAAAAATAGTGGGTATTATTCGTGAAATTTTATTTCCCGGATATTACGGAAATACCAGTTTGCGCACCAATACCACCAAACATTACATTGGAGTTTATATCGACGAACTCTTCGAATTGTTATCGGAGCAAATTCTGGCGGGTTTGTGTTTTACCTGTGAAAATCCGGAAATGGTGGATATGCAGGAACGTTCAAAATTTGCTCAGGGACTGGCTTCCGATTTCATCTCGAACCTTCCGGAAATACGGCGTTTACTGATCACCGATGTTGAGGCTGCTTATTTGGGCGACCCGGCTGCCAATAGCCGTAGTGAAGTGATTTATTGCTATCCGACCATCCGTGCCATTATTAATCACCGGGTTGGACACCAGTTGCTCCAATTGGGAGTTCCGCTTATTCCCCGCATCATATCCGAAATGGGGCATTCTGAAACGGGTATCGATATCCACCCGGGAGCCCAGATTGGTGAATCTTTTACCATCGATCACGGAACTGGAGTTGTAATCGGCTCAACCTGTATCATTGGTAAAAATGTAAAACTTTATCAGGGAGTCACCCTTGGAGCAAAAAGTTTTCCGCTCGACGAACAGGGGAATCCGATTAAGGGTATTCCACGCCACCCGATTGTAGAAGACAATGTGATTATTTACGCCCAGGCAACCATTCTGGGAAGGATAAGGATTGGTGAAAACTCGGTCATTGGCGGTAACGTATGGGTGACCAATAGTTTGCCCCCCAATTCGAAGTTGGTTCAGTTTAAAGCCAAAGAATTGGATTTCACCGAAGGCGCTGGGATTTAGAAAAAGGAAAAAAGTCATTAGGAAAATTTGGAAAGAGGAAATCTGTGTTCCGGGAATGTCCAATTTTTTCACTTTTTCACTTTTCACTTTCCTTTTTTCTAATGACTAATGACTCTTTCCCAATCTTCAGAATGACTAATGACGTTTTCCTAATTTATATAAGATGAAAAATCAGCAATATACCGCCACAACGTTGGCAGGTCTCGAAGAAGTATTAGCACAGGAATTAATTGAAATTGGTGCCGACGAGGTCCAGATTGGACGACGTTCGGTGTATTTTACCGGCGATTTAAAGTTGTTGTACAAAGCAAATTATTGTCTGCGAACAGCTCTGCGGATTTTAATGCCCATTGATTCGTATAAAATTTTCTCGGCCGACGATCTTTACCAGAGAGGTAAAAATTTTAAATGGGAAGAATTGTTTGGTGTCGAGCAAACATTTGCTGTTCAAAGCATTGTTTTTTCTGATTTGTTCAACAACTCCATGTATGCCTCACTTAAACTGAAAGATGCCATTGTTGATCGGTTTAGGTACAAATTCGGGGAACGTCCGTCGGTCAATTCCAAAAAACCGGATATCCTGATTAATCTGCATATCAGCAATGAATTCTGCACCATTTCGCTCGACAGCAGTGGAGAATCGTTGCATAAAAGAGGCTATCGGCTTGATCAGAATGAGGCGCCGATGAGCGAAGTGTTGGCTGCCGGTTTAATCCGATTATCGGAATGGGATCGTAAAACTGAAATGATTGATCCAATGTGTGGTTCGGGAACCATCGCTATAGAAGCGGCCATGTTAGCCAATCGAATCTACCCCGGAACCATAAGGAAAGATTTTGCTTTCCGGAACTGGAGGAACTTTAATCCGGATTGGTTCAGGCAAATGGAAGAAGAAGTTCTGCAGGAAGCGATTTCTTCTGTTAAAATTTCAGCCTCTGATATTTCACGCCGAAATGTCGACATTGCCTGTAAAAATGCCGATGCTGCCGGAGTATCGTCGTTGATCGAATTCAAGGTATCTGATTTTAGATTTCTTGAGCCTACAGCTGAAACACCATTCCTGCTTTTTAATCCGCCTTACGGTGAACGATTAACCCCCGATGATACCAATTTTTATTCCATGATCGGAGAGCGTTTGAAACATCATTATACCAATGCCACCGTATGGATGATCAGTACGGCGCAATGTCTTAAATCAATCGGATTGCGACCCTCCCGTAAAATATCTATCCTGAATGGTTCTCTGGAGTGCAGTTTCCGGAAATATGAATTGTATTCGGGCTCGAAAAAAGTCATTAGTCAGTAGTCATTAGGAAAAAGAGGAAAGGGGAAATTTCTGTTGCAGACTTTTTATCTTTCCTCTTCCTCTTACCCATTTTCTAATGACTATTGACTTTTTTCTGTTTTTTTAGGAATTCCAGATCTCCCACGCCCTGATGGCTTGCAGGTGCAACATTTCCAACCCATTTTTTATTTTGGCTCCTTGCTCTTTCCCTTTTTTCAGGAACAAAGTTTCTTCGGGATTATACACCAGATCGAATAAAACGTGATCCGGAGAAATTGCGTGATAAGGAATATCTGCGCATTTGTCCACATTTGGGAAAGTGCCAAGTGGTGTTGCCTGAATAATAATTAGGTATTCATTCAGCAGTTCTTCAGTAATTTGATGGTACCTGATTTCATTTTCGAACAGAGTTTCTTCGATGGATGCTGAAATGTATTCAACCCCAAGTTTGTTTAATACATGTTTGATGGCTTTAGATGCGCCACCAGTCCCCAGAATTAATGCTTTTTTATGTTTTTCTTCAAGCATCGGATGCAGTGAATTTTCGAACCCAAAAACATCGGTATTGAATCCTTTCAATATGCGTTTGCCACCATTCGAAACAATTTTCACTGTGTTTACAGCTCCCACCTGAGCAGCTTCTGGATCAATCTCATCCAGAAACTGCATGATTTGCTGTTTGTAAGGAATCGTGCAATTCAATCCACAAATATCCTTTCCTTGCTCAAAAACACCGGGAAATTCTTCGATGTTGTCCAGCTCAAAATTCACATATTCGCAGTCGGGTCGATTTTCCTTAGCAAACTTTTCAGTAAAGAAATTCCGGGAAAATGAATATCCCAACCGATGTCCGATTAATCCGTATGTTTTCATCTATGTAAAGTTTCAAGTTTCAAATTTCAAGTTTCATGTTGTTTCGAGTTACGAGTTTCGTGTTTTTTCGTAACTCGTATCACGCAACTCGCATCAGTTTTTCTGCCTACTGTAACTGACTACTCCCTTCGATACGCTTTCCTTCGACTACTTCGCGCTCAGGAAGCACGCTACTCAGGGAGCAATGATTCGGTCTTCGGTCTCCAGTCTCCTGACTTTTCCGCCAACTGCGGCTGACCACTGACCACTTTTTAAATCAGTTCACTCAATTCCAGCCAACGCATTTCTTTTTCTTCAAGCAAATCGGTAATTGCTCCATATCGGTGCGATTTCTCTTGCAACTGATTACTATCAAGTACCCCGGAATTTAATTCATCATTAATAGTTGCTTTTTCCGTTTCGAGTGACGCTATATCTTTTTCAAGCTGATCCAACTCTTTTTTCTCATTGAACGTTAATTTCCGCTCCTTTTCTTTTGAAGTTTTCAGGGATACCTTTATCTCGGTCTTCTTTTCCTTTTTGCCCTTTTCTTCTTCCTCAAGCTGCTTGTTTCGCCACAAGGTATAGCTTCCCGGGTAGTCTTTGATGTTTCCTTCTCCATCAAAAATAAACAGATGATCAACGATTTTGTCCATGAAATACCGGTCGTGAGACACAATGATGACGCACCCCTGAAACACCCGCAAATATTCTTCCAGGATAGCCAGAGTCATAATATCCAGATCGTTGGTTGGTTCATCGAGGATCAGGAAATTTGGGTTTGTCATCAGGATCGTACACAAATACAATCGCCTTTTTTCACCTCCTGAAAGCTTTTCGATGAACGAATACTGAACTTCCGGCGGAAACAAAAACGTGGTAAGCATTTGCGATGCGGTCAGTTTTCGTCCATCCTCAAAATTAATGACTTCAGCAATTTTATTCACAGCATCAATCACTTTATCGCCCGGATTAAATTCAATTCCGGTTTGCTGGTAATAACCAAAACGGATGGTTTGCCCGATTTCGACTTTGCCCGAATCGGCGGGAAGGTTTCCGGTTACGATATTCAGGAAAGTGGATTTTCCGGTGCCATTTTTGCCTACAATCCCCACTTTTTCGAAACGCTGAAATTTATAGGAGAAGTTCTTAATCAGGCAAAGGTTATCGTATGATTTGCTGATATTTTCCAAATCGAGAATTTTATTCCCGATTCGAGAAGAATTCATGCTCAGTTCAATGTTACTTTCGTCGAGGTTTTGCGATGCTTTTACCAGGAGGTCGTCAACACGTTCCATCCGATATCTCGATTTGTGACCACGAGCCTGTGGCATCCTGCGCGACCATTCCAACTCGGTACGAAGCAGGTTTTTTGCCTTCTCAATGCCAGCCGCAGCCGAATCCATTCTTTCCTGTCGTTTTTCCAGAAAATAGGAATAATTACCCCGGTAGCGATAAATTGTATTGCCCTCCATTTCCAGGATTTCGTTGCAAACCCGATCCAGAAAATAGCGGTCGTGTGTGACCATAAATAGTGTGATCTTTGTTTTTTCAAGGTAATTTTCGAGCCATTCAATCATTTCCAGATCAAGGTGGTTGGTAGGTTCGTCGAGCATCAGCAGGTCAGGTTCATTAATCAGAACGTTTGCCATGGCTACCCTTTTCTTTTGTCCTCCCGAGAGTTCAGAAATGGGTTGATCGTAGTTGTAGATTTTCAGCTGACTCAGAATCTGTTTCACTTTCACTTCATAATCCCAGGCATGATGGTGTTCCATCTGTTCGGTATATTTGGTGATGTCTTCCTTGTGATTATGGAGAATAGCATTTTCAAAGTTTCGGATCGTTTCTACCAGTTCATCGCCCGACTGAAATACTGCTTCAAAAACAGTCAGATTTTCATCTAAATCAGGAATTTGTTTAAGGTAACCAATTCGGATATCACCGGTTTTGGTAATCAGACCGGATTCAGGAGTATCATTGCCGGCCAGAATTTCCATGAGTGTGGTTTTCCCTGCACCGTTTCGGGCAATGAGAGCAATTTTTTGATGTTCAAATATGGTGAATGAAATATTTTCGAAGAGGAGCTGATCGCCAAAACGCTTCGATAAATTTTCAGCCTGTAAAAACGGAGTCATATTTTTTTCTGCAAAAATAACATTTTAAGCCTACCAAATATTGAATCATTAAATTGTGGAATGATTGTTTTGTTTAAGTTTGAGCTCAGGAAAATACGATTGAAAATGGAAAAGAAAGAATTGTTTGACTATGTTATCAGCTATTTTCAGAAAGAAATGCCAATTGCTGAAACCGAGTTGGAATACAAAGATCCATACGGTTTGCTGGTGGCTACCATTTTGTCAGCACAATGTACCGACAAAAGGGTAAATCAGATTACTCCTGATCTGTTAAAGCGGTTTCCAACTCCTGAAAAACTTGCAGAAGCAGAGCCGGATGAGGTTTTTGACTATATCCGTTCATGTTCGTATCCGAATAATAAAGCCAAACATTTGGTCGGGATGGCCCGGATGCTGGTAACCGACTTTAATGGCCATGTTCCGGATGACATTGACCAATTACAGAAACTTCCCGGAGTTGGACGAAAAACTGCCAATGTGATTGCCTCGGTGGTGTTCAATAAACCAGCCATGGCTGTCGATACCCACGTTTTTAGGGTGGCTGCACGCATTGGACTAAGCGTTAGTTCAAAAACGCCACTGGAAACCGAACGACAGCTGGTTGAATATTTCCCTGAAGAATTACTTCCATTAGCTCACCACTGGTTAATCCTGCATGGACGGTATACTTGCATGGCGCGTTCGCCAAAATGTGAAAAGTGCGGATTAACAACTGTTTGTGCATTTTACAGTGCGAAAACGAACTCTGTTTTACAGTCTGAAAAATAAGCTTCAAAAGCCTTCAATATTAAATGTTTAGGAAATGCCGGAAATTAGTTTTGTTAATTTTTTGATTTTTTGCCAAACTTTGTACATTTGCGACATATAAAACCAAATAAAAAATTAGAAATTATGGCTTATAAAATTTCAGATGAATGTATTGCTTGTGGAACATGCATCGACGAATGTCCTGTAGAAGCGATTTCTGAGGGAGATATCTATAAAATTGATGCAGACCTTTGCACTGATTGTGGTTCATGTGCCGAAGTTTGTCCGGTTGATGCAATTTCTGTTGCTGAATAATTTCCGGTCGACATAAAGCTATAAAGAAGCTGATCGAAAAGGATCAGCTTCTTTTTTTTGAGCCTGTTGCAACTATGTGGTCTGATTTTTGTCTCTTGTAAGTAAATACAATAAGATTCAACATGAAATCAATATTTACTTTATTTATTCTAACGCTTGTCTCGCTGGGTATTTTTGCCCAGAACTCGAACATCTCATCTAAAAAGAACGATACTTTCACTTCTGTAATATCATCAGATCAGCATTCGTTTTCAATCGAAAGGGTTTATCCTAACCCGGTTAAAGACTTTGTAACTATTGATATTCAATCTAAAATTTCCGGATCAGTTCAAGTCAGTCTGTATAATATTTTGGGAACTGAAGTAAAAAAGTGGGATTCCAATAATCTGCGCCAAGGTGCCCAAAATATCAAACTTGACCTTTCCTTATACAAATCAGGTGTTTATATTTTGAGAATTTCAGGAGCCAGCCAGGTTTGTTCGCAGGTAATTAAAAAGAATTAATGCGTGATTTAAGCTGATGGAATCAGGTGTATCATGTATCCATCAGAGTAGCTTCAAAAGGATCGCTTAAGCACGATTATTCTTTTACCATCTTAAAATCGATAACTGCGCCTTTCATCATTTCCCGGTGGTTCATCCAACTATTCTGATAGTCTTTCCCATTCCATTTCACTGATTGAATGAATGGTTTTTCAGAACTGTTTTCCGAAGCATTCAGTATCAGTTTCTTCCCGTTTTCGAGGTTCACTGTTATTTTTTTGAACAGGGGAACGCCCATCACATATTGGTCGGTTGCAGGGCAAACGGGGTAAAACCCCATCATGCTGCTAACCAGCCAGGCCGACATTTGTCCGGCATCTTCATTGCCACTCAAACCACCTGGACCAGTCCCATATTCTTCAGCAACAATTTGTCTAACCCATTTCTGTGTCGTTTTCAGATCACCAGCCATGGCAAATAAATATGGCGCTTGCTGATCAGTTTCGTTGCCATGCCAGTAATACCCGCCATCAAAAAAAGTGTTGAGGCGTTTCAGAAAGGTATCTTTTCCCCCAATCAATTTGATCAGTCCGGGAATGTCCTGAGGAACATACCAGGTGTATTGAAAAGGTGTTCCTTCGCAAATAAAACTGGCTTTCGAGAAAGGATCAAACGGCTCAATCCAGCGACCATCGGCATAACGGGCACGAACGTAGTTGGTTTTGGTGTCGAACACATTCCGGTAGTTTTGCGAGCGTTTCATCAAAGCTTCGTAGTCTGAGGTTTTTCCCAATCCTTTGGCAAATTGCGCCAACGCAAAATCGTCGAAAGCATATTCCAATGTTCTGGAAACCTGCTCGCGTTTGTGGAAAGCCTGCCAAACACTGTCTTCCACCGGAATGTAACCATATTCGAGGTAACTTTTCAATGCCCGGCGGCCTTTCCCATCCAGGTATTCTTCCTGGGTTGGACTATCGAACGCATTTTGCCTCATGTATTTGTAAGCCGTTTGAGTATCGAAATCTGTAATTCCTTTGGCGTAGGCATCCGAAATCATGGTGCTTACATGGTCGCCAATCATGGCTGCTGTGAAATTGCCCCATGCCGGGAAAATAGGTATCCAACCGCCCTGTTCAGCCTTCAGGACCAGCGATTTGACCATGTCGAGGCTACGTTTCGGTTCCAGAAGTGTCAACAGCGGATGCAGGCAGCGGTACGTGTCCCACATCGAAAAATCGTCGTAGTACGTGAATCCAATCGCTTTATGAATCATGGTGTCCTGTGCAAAACCCTGATAACTTCCATCGGCATCGCTTGCGGTGCGCGGCAACTGGAAACAATGGTAAAGCGCTGTGTAAAACTTGATTTTATCTTCTTTCGAGTCACCTTCCACTTCCACTTTGCTCAAGGTTTGGTTCCAAACTTCTTCCGATGCCTTCCTTACCTGATCAAAATTCCATCCGGCGATTTCCTGATTCAGGTTTTTGCGGGCTGCTTCCAGACTGGTAAACGAAGTTCCGATTTTTACCTGCACCGTTTTGTCATTCCCAAAACTGACAATCATTTGCTGCGGATTGTTGGTTTGAGGCAGGACTTCGAAAGTCTGATCGAACCGGATGACAAAATAGCCGCTGAAGCCTGCCGGTTGTCCTTTCCCTTGGTAAATGCGGTACGCCGGATTGTACCCAACGACCTCATTCCGCTGTTTATCAATCCAGATTTTGCCTACTTTCTCATCGCTGTTGGCGCGTATTTGCAGGTAATTTTTCCCATCTCCTGAAAAGGCGAACCGCAACATTCCCGAACGGATGGTTCCGGTCAGTTCAGCCTGAATGTCGAAGTTTTCAAGCATCACGCGGTAATAGGCCGGTGTAGCAGTTTCGTTCTGGTGACTAAACCGGGAAGAAGGAATCCCCTTCAAGGTATCGATATGTGCAGTAGAAAAAGGCATGACGGTCACACTGCCGTAATCCTGGGTGCAGCTACCGCTCATCCAGTGACTTCCGCGGAAACCGGTAATGTATTTGTCGTTGTAGTAATAAGGCGAGATACACTTATCTTCTGTAGTGCGGGTTTCCGGAGTCCATTGTGTCATTCCAAAGGGTTGCCCGACTCCGGGAAAAGTCTGGCCTTTCAGTTCCGAACCGGCCTCACTGTGCTTTCTGGCGCTCTCGGTAGTTGCCGGAGCTGTGCCGATTAACGGATCGATAAACTGGATGGGCGATTGCGCTAAAGTCGCCAGTGGGATTATAAAGAACAGAATGAATCGTTTCATGGTAAATGAATTAAAGTGGCCGGCTTATTGCATTTATTTGATTCCGGGCTTTTTCTTAGTTCGACAAATCGGAAAGAAACTATTATTTTGGAATAATATTAGATTTCAATATTGTTTTTTTGCAAATTCGACTTTAGCCAAATAAGGTCTTTTTTCATCATCCCGTAAATTTTCATACGATCCATCGTGATTTCTTTTTTTCCCAATTCTGCTCCACCCAAATCATATTCATAATGAATGCTGATTGGAGCTTCAACCTTCAGTTTGGCATATTCTTTCAGAAATTCATCAAAATTGACCATGCCTTCACCAAGTGGAACATTCTGATGTTGCCATCCACCTTTTTCATTTTTTCCCCATGCGAAATCCTTGATGTCGATCGTTCGAATCCAGGGAGCAATACGTTTCATTCCAAGCATCCACGAATAAGCACCTTCGGTTACAGCATGGCGAATGTCGTACTGAACACCTAGATAATCAGGATTGACATTTTTGATTACTTCATAAATATCCCAAACCGGTGAACCAACAGAATTTCCTGAATGATTCTGATAATCACCGTGAATCCCCAGTTTTTCGTTCAGCGCAGCAAGTTTTTCAAAGGTCTTCTTATGCTCGTCGAGATTTTGCTGAATGGTTTTCGATTCTTCATATTTCAACCAACCCATCCGGTAATAGTTGATGCCCGAATCGGCTAAAGCCTGAAGTGTCGGTTGAGTGAGCGGGTCAGCAGCATCGGTAATAGATGTAACTACCATTGGAATGGTGATATTGTTTTTTTGAAGTGATTTTATGGCCAATGGTAGGGCCGTTTTTACTTCGGCTGGTTCAATTTGTCCTCCTGATCGGAGTGTAATGTCAGCGCCATCGAACCCCAGGACAGAAAGAACCTCACCAATTTCGTCAAAACTCAGAAACTGCAGGCATTTGGTAAATGCACAGATGGGGCGTTTTGCAACTCGGGGAGCTAAAATCGAATTGGCCAGTCCTGTTCCTGCCAGAGTTAGTCCGGCTGCCGAAAGACCTGTTGTTTGGATAAAATTACGTCGGTTCATCGTGTATGTTTTAAGCTTTTACTTTTTTGTGTGTCAAAATATAGTCAGGATCAATTTCAATTCCCAGTCCCGGACCTGAAGGAACTGTTACAATACCTCCGTTACTGACGAGTTTCGACGTTTTACATTCCATCGGCAATTCGTTGTTGAATCCCTTAAATTCGTGGAATGGGCCGGCATTAGGAACTGCCGAGACGAAATGCATCATGTAAAGATATCCTATTCCATTGCCTGAAATGTGCGGTGTGCAGGCTTTCCCGAAGGCTTCAGCCATACGGGCAACTTTCATCGAGCGAATCATTCCACCGAAATAGAAGATGTCTGGTTGTACAATTTGCAGTGCATCGTTTGCAATCAGCCAGCGGAAACTGTGCATACTGGGTTCCTGTTCTCCTCCTGCAATTGGAATTGTAAGGGCATCTGCCACCTGTCGGGTTTCTTCGTACCAGTCGAATGGTGTCGGTTCTTCGTAAAAATCGAACCGGTATTCCTCCAGTAATTTACCTATCCGGATGGCCTCTTTAGCATCGTACGATCCATTCGAATCGGCGTAAACCACCATTTTGTCTCCAAATGTTTTTCGAATCAGCGGAATCAGTTTTTCGGTTCGTCCAGGCGGATCATCGCCATTTTTGCTCATTCGTCCGCCAACTTTAAATTTAAGTGCTTTTGCCTGGGTTTCCTCTACATTTTTACGGATCAGTACAATCGATTCTTCGGCAGTTTTACCACGGTAATTGTTGGCCTGATAAACAGCTATCTCACGTTTGTTTACGGTTCCAACTAAATCACCCATTGGTTTCTGACTCATTCTTCCGAATAAATCCAGGATGGCGAACTCGATAGTTGCCAACGGGATCCAAAGTGCCAGACCCTGAAGTTTGTAATTGCTTTGGTAAACGTAGACCTCATCGAGTAATTTTTCCAGATGGCGGGCATCTTTCCCAATAAAATAAGGTTGAAGGCGATGAACGAAAACCGGATACAATGATTTCATCTGGTCGTTGTTCGAAACCGAAATTCCTTCGGCACCGTCTTTTGAGCGAACCCGGCACAGAAAATTGTCTTCATACCTCAATAATTCAAGCGAAGCAATGATTACCGGATCAGAAAACAGTTCTTGTTTGAAAACTGGTTTTGATGCAATTGCGTCCAGTTTCTGATACCGCTCTTCAATTTCAGGACTTGTTTTAGATGGTATATAGTTTATCATTAAAGGAACTGCTGCAGTTCCCATTACACTCTTTTTTATAAATTGCCTGCGGTTGGTTGTCATGTTTATCCACGATTAAAGTACTTCCGAAGTTATTTCTTTTAGTTCGCCGTTTACCCGGACTTTTACCATTTCCGGTTTCGCCGAACGAATCCGGTATGAAGTAACCTTACTGTCTTTCCATTCGCAATCTACCGAAAATCCACCACGGGCACGAAATCCTGAAAATGATCCGCTGTCTGCCCAAGTCTTCGGAAGAGCTGGTAAAAGTTGGATTTCACCGGCATGACTCTGCATCAGCATCTCAGCCATCGCTGCCGGAATGCCAAAGTTTCCATCCATCTGAAACGGCGGGTGATTGCAGAAAAGATTGGGCAGCGTATTGTAAGTCAATAGTCCGCGAACCATGATTCCGGCGCGTTCGCCTTCGCCTAACCGGGCCCACAATGCACAACGCCATGGCCAGGTCCACGAGCGGCGGCTGTCACCCACAGTTGATTCAACCGTAAATGGAGTATTTTCATTTTTTCCGTAATTGCCACTTCGGCTTCGCAACGAAAGAATGGCCGCTTTTGCTAAATCGGGTGTGTTGGTCATGCTGATTTGCCGACCGGGATACACTGCAAACAGATGAGAAGTATGACGGTGCTGGTCGTTCGGATCGTCACGGTCTTCCTGCCATTCCTGCAACTGACCCCATTTGCCAATTTTGTTGGGAGCTAAGCGAACCAGCATATCGGCTATTTTTTTCTGGTAATCCGGATCGGTTTTCAGGGCTTTTGCAGCTTCGAGGTAGTTTTGAAACAAATCCCAAACCAGTTGCTGATCGTGCATAATGCCATCCTCACGCGGGCCATGTTCAGGTGACCAGCCGTTGGGAACCATTAGCGATCCATCAGGCATCGTTTTCAAAAGATCTTCCCAGTACTCGCAGATTTCTTTGATGATAGGGTATGCAGTTTGTTTCAAATAGGAATTGTCTTTGGTAAAAGCCCAGTGTTCGTATACATGTTGGGCGTACCAGGCACTTGCCGGAATATTCCATTCCCAACCGTTTCCGCCGAAAATATTTTGACTTGTCCGGGCGGTCCATCCACGTGTTTTTTCTCCAAAGGCTTTGCGTGTAGCAATGCGACAAGGCTCTTGTTGAGCAACGATGTAATCGATGAGCGGCAGCTGACATTCAGAAAGGTTAGTCGATTCAGCAGCCCAGTAATTCATCTGGATGTTGATGTTGTTGTGGTAATCGCTCGCCCATGCCGGAGTATTGCTGTCGTTCCACAAACCCTGCAAATTGGCAGGCAATCCGCCGGGTCGCGAACTGCTCACCAGCAAATAGCGTCCGTACTGAAATAGGATTTCCTCCAAATCAGGATCAATTCCACCGGCTGCATATTTTTTCAGACGTTCGTCGGTTGGAAGTAAAAGGGTAGGAGCATCGGTGTTGCCAATCTCAATTTGGGCCGCTGTGGTTAAGCGTGTAATATCCTTGATGTGTCTTTCTAAAAGCGTTTTATAACCGAATTTCTCGGCATAAACCAAACTGCTGCTTAGTTGAGGCGTGGGGTCGGCACCACGCCAACCGGCTTTGTAATCGGGTTTGTAATTGGTTCGTGCGTCAAAAAGCAAAGTTAAGGATGTGCAGTTTTCAAAAATGAGATTATTCCCGTCAACTCTTATTTTGCCACCTTTATAAATGAGTTTAACCGAAGCAGCATATTTTAGCTGGTTTGGCATTTCGCCTGAAAAAGTCAGCTCGTTTTCAGTAGCAGTGCTTACAGCGCCCTGTGCCGAAGTCATCGATATTTTTCCGGATAAAGCTTTTCCTTTTCCTGAAGTGTAGTTAAAAACCATCACCTGATCAGGATAACTGGCAAAAGCTTCGCGTGTGTATTTTACCCCGTTAATTTTGAAAGAAGTTGTATGAATGCCTTTGGAAATGTCTAAAGTCCGGCTGTAATCGCTGGGTTCTCCGGAGAAATTAAAATCGAGGATCAGTTCTCCAAAATTGCGGTACGAACCAAATCCGTGGTCTCCGGTTTCATATTTTCCGTCCCAGTTGTTATCTCCCGACCACAAACTTTGTTCGTTAAACTGGATTCGTTCCTGATTGACTCCACCAAAAAACATAGCGCCCATCCGGCCATTTCCAATGGGCAACGCTTCATCCGACCATTTTTGAGCAGGTTTGGTGTACCAGAGTTTGTGGTTTGGTATATTTTGGGCATTTAAAAATCCTACCACCAGCAGATTGATCAGGAAAATTGATAAATATTTTTTAGCATTCATATCATTAGATTTAATTAATTCAGGCCACCTTGTCCCCGATATAATTTAAGGGGTTTGTCGAGTTTTACTTTCAGAACAGTTATATATTTATCAGAAACGACTTCGGGAACATTAATGTAAACCAGGCCGGGAACCGGACTCCATGAGATTTTTCCAACCACTTTGTATGATAATTTGGTTCCGTTTCCAACGACAGAGATATCTTCAATTTTATTAACCAAACCTTTAATCATAACTTGCCCGTTTACTTTTCCATGCAGGAAAAGGTATACCGAAGTTGAGTCTTTGGATAGGGTAGTGGGTCCATAGAAGTGACCTTGTGGCAAACCGGAAACTGCATTGAAAATAGCCTCGCCGTGTTTTTTGTTCCATGCTCCCAACTCTTTCAGAACATGGATTTGTTCTTCCGGAATGGTGCCGTCTTCTTTGGGGCCCATGTCGAGTAGCAAATTGCCTCCATTCGAAACCGCATCCACAAAAATGGTAATCACTTCAAAGGGTGTTTTCCAGTTGTTGTCGTGGTGGAAGCCCCAGTTGTCGTTGGTGGTCATACACAATTCCCACCAGTTGTATTTCGGCTTCGAAACCGGGAAGTTTTGTTCGGGTGTTTCGTAATCGCCGTAACCCTGAAGGCGTCCGTTGATGATGGCTTTTGGATTTCCAGCTGTAATAATCTGACGTACTTTCTGAGATTCCCATTCTTCGGCACTGTGTTCCCAATCCCCGTCGAACCACCACAAATCGGGCTTAAACATGCTGTTAATTTCTTTGATCTGTCCCTGAAAAAAACTCCGGAAACGGTTCCATCGGTCATAGTCGTCGGCGATTTTGTATTTCGAACTATCCTTCAGGAAGCCCGGATAATCCTTGTCGGTCCAGTCGATCAGTGAAAAATAGGCGCCACATTTAATATCGCGTTTGCGCAATTCCTCGAAGAACGGTTTAATCATGTCGCGATTGGCAGGCGTGGCTTTTACGATGCTTCGGTCATTCAATTTAGTGTCGTACATGGCCACTCCATCGTGATGTTTGGTAGTAATCACCGCATACCGGGCACCACTTTCCTGAATCAGATTAGCCCAAAAAACGGGATTATAATTTTTTAGGGTGAAGCCTTTCAATTGCTTCATGTAATCGGTATGACTAATTTTCTTATTATGAAAACTCCAGGATTCATCAATGCCATCTACGGAGTAAATCCCAGCGTGAATAAAAATACCTAGCTTGGCATCGGCAAACCACTGCATTTTTTCCCTGATTTCTTTCGGATCGATTTTAGATTGAGAAAAAACGCTGGCAGAGGAAATAATTAATAGGCTGCAAATGATTAGTTTATGAAGATGGTTCATTGCTGTAAGATAGGAATTTTATTATTCGGGTTAAGATTTAGCAGTTTTAGAAAAGAGACAGTTTGTACAAATATACAGAACTATTGTATTGACGTAGTAGATGTCTAAATCAAACCAAAAATATATTTGGGAGAGTCGTGTTGTTTTGCCTAAAGAAACCCCTTGCTATTGCTGGCAAAGGGTTTGAATTTTCACTGACCAATTGATTTTATTTTCTTGGTAACCAAACTTTCATTTCGTTAGCGCCACGATTATTCCATACAAAATACGGAATGGCAGTTACCTTTTGAAATTTGGTTTTTGTACCTTCCAGTAAACTCGCATTCCCTGATATAGTTACTACTCCGCTCAACATTTCAGGAACAAAAGTTGCTGATAATTTTGAGGTGTCAGCCAGTGCCAGTTTCATCAGTTCCGGACCATTGTCTTTTCCTTCAAGGCAATACACCATTGGACCACGCTCTATTGCAACCTGACCGGCATCATCAATTACCTGCTGATTCGCTTCAACCCTATTGATATTCATCGGTAAATTGTAGGTTACCACATCGCCTTGTTTCCATTCGCGGTCGATTACTGCATAGCCTTTTTCTGATTTATACTGAACAGCCTCTCCATTGACAAGAATTGAAACGGTAACACTTTCAGGAGAAATATAGGAATACAAATCGCCCGGTACAGGCTGATTTTGTGCCCAGCCAGGAACCCGCAGACTAAGTGCAAACTGGCTTGTTTTTTCAGGAGAAACCGAGATTTTTACCTGACCGTCCCAGGGATATTGCGTTTCCTGACTGATTGTAACTGGTAATTTTTTGTCGAGTTGAATGGTTGATGAGCTGGTTACAAACAAATTGACATACAAGCTGTTTTTTGCCTGAGCGTAAATATATCCGGGGATCGATGGCATAAAGCGGCACAGGTTGGTTGGGCAGCAGGAGCAATCGAACCAGGGCTCGCGCGTGAGGCTGCCTCCACTGTTGAAATGAAAGTGCATGTCGCATTCCAGTGGATTGGGATAGAAAAATGTTTTTCCATCGAGTCCAACGCCTGAAATTACCCCATTATAAAGGCTACGTTCCAAAACATCGATATATTTTGAATCACCATGCAACAGGAACATACGATAGTTCCAGTAAACATTGGCGATAGCTGCACAAGTCTCGTTATAAGCGGTCAGGTTGGGTAGTTCGTAATTCTTGCCAAAAGCTTCACCCTGATGCAGGGCGCCGAGGCCACCGGTGAGGTAAAACTTTTTATAAACTATATTCTCCCATATTTTATCAACGGCATTGGTGTAGGCGGCATCTTTGTAAAGCGCAGCAATGTCGGTCATTCCGGCATACATATACGGAGCCCTTACGGCGTGTCCGACAGCTTCATCCTGTTGCGTAACTGGTTTATGATCCTGATTGTATGGACCCCAAGGTTTTCGTTTGGTGCTGTCGCCCCGGAAATCAAGAAAATGTTTCGCCAATTTCAGGTATTCTTCTTTGCCGGTAACCTGATAAAGTTTGATTAATCCGGTTTCAACAATTTGGTGGCCAGGCACACCAGGATTCTTCCCTTCACCAAAAACCTTGAGCAACAAATCAGCATTTTTAGTGGCTATATCCAGAAAGTTGGTCTTTCCCGTAGCGCGGTAATGTGCGGCGGCGGCTTCAAACATATGTCCGCTGTTATACAATTCGTGGCTGCACTGCTCGTTATGCCAGCGGCCTGCCGGAGCACACCAATCAGCCGGAGAGTAAGTGGTATCAATGGTTTTGTAAGTGGTAAGATAACCATCTGCCTCCTGACCAATTTTGATGATGCTGATGATGGAATCCACGTAATGATCAAGTTTCGGATCAGGAGTAACAGTCATAGAATAGGCTGCTCCTTCAATGATTTTATAGACATCGGTATCATCGAAAGGCATTTTTCCCTTAACTTTTCCTTCCATTTTTCCACCGGCAATCAAAAAATTATCCATCCGGCCCATTTCTTTACACTTGGCAAACGAAGCTGGAATAGTTACTGTCCGATTCGTTTCAATTTTTGGTAACCAAAACTGATCGTTGATTTTTACTTCATAAAAAGGTACTCCATGTATGGGATAGTCGGGCTTTTCCGGCTGATTCTTACAGGCGTTCAACCCTAAAAGGAAAAGAATTGCGGCGAAATAGTGCAGTTTCATTAGGTTGTAGTTTTGAGATTTGTCTATTTATTTTTCTTTATCCTGATTACCGTAAACGAATATGCCGGCAAAGTACACGGAAATTCGCCGCCGACAGCTATCTGATCGGTAACCGGCCTTGCTTTCTTATCGGTCGGGATTCCGGAGAGTACTGTCCGGGTTGCCGAAGCAATAAAATCGGTTATTCCATCCAACCTGACATTTGTGTTAACTGCTACCGGAAGCATGTTTACCATTTTCACAATCAGATCGTTGCTATTGCTGTCACGCACCACCGAAACGGCCACCCGTTTCCTGACGGCGTTGTTTTTATCTGAAATTCGTACATCGCTTGCCAGATACACGTCTCCTGAATTTTGTCCATAGAGTTGCTGCACAAAATAATCGACCGTCGGTTTCACTTCCGCATTGTTGAAATAAATGAGGTCGGGATTCCATTGGGTATGGCCTTCTTTGGCCAGTAAAGGAGCATATGAGGTCATACTTACCACATCTCCATTGCGTTCGCAGGCGGTCAGGTAAAGCGCTTCCGACAGCGCTGTTTCAATATTGGTAACTCGTCCCGGCAAATGCGAGGCGTATTCTCCCAAATAAACTTTCGGCTTCGAACGATCATATTTGTCGTAATAATCCTGATTATGGATAAACCAGCCCGGTGATTGATAATAATGCTCGTCAACCATTGGGACTTTCAGTTTGGTGGCAATTTTCCAGCCTTCCACATAATCGGTTCCTTCAAACGATGGCCCAACAGTTCCAATGACCGTAATTTCAGGATTTTTTTCTTTCACAGCATTGAAAATCATTGTAAACCGTTCCTCGAAAATATCGTTGATCAGGTCTTCGTTGCCGATGCCAATGTATTTCAGGTTGAATGGTTTGGGGTGACCGGCTTCTGCACGAATTTTTCCCCATTTGGTTTTCTCATTTCCGTTAGCCCATTCAATTAAGTCCAAAACTTCCTGAACGTAATCGTCCATGTCGCACATCGGGATACCACCCTGCTGCCCAGCGCCTCCCGTTGCCGAATTCTGGCATGGAACACCAGCCGCAATGACGGGCAGTGGTGCGGCACCAATGTCTTCGCAGAACTGAAAATACTCGAAATAACCTAATCCAACGGTTTGGTGGTAACCCCAAAGATTTTTCAGTGGTTTGCGCGATTCCAACGGACCGACCGTATTTTTCCAGCGATAAATGTTGTCGATCCCGTCACCGTGAGCCACACAACCGCCCGGAAAACGAATGAACCGCGGACGGATGTCGGCAATGGTTTGCGCCAGATCGGCACGTAGTCCGTTTTTGCGACCCAGAAATGTCTTTTGCGGAAATAACGAAATCATATCCAGATGAACAGTTCCGGCAGTTTGAGGAATAATTTCCAGTTGGGCATTGGTTGTGGTTTGTTTGGCAATCAGAACTGCTTCGAGCTTTTTCCATCCGGAAGAGTTCGCTGAAACAGTTGTCTCTCCATAGTTTTCGTCATTTTTACCGATCAGGCGGACAAGCAATTTTTTACTCGTTTTATCCGGATTGCGAACAAAAACTGAAAAATCATATTTTTCTCCTGATTTAATAGCGATTCCATCAAATCCTTCATTGACTAATCCGGCACCAGTTTCCGTAATTTTCAGTACAGCATAATGTGAATTATTTGGATGAATGGACGAATTTGAATCAATTGAAAATGCAGCCTCATTTCCGTTTAAACGCCAGGCTTTTGTGCTGTTCCAGCTTTTGTCCCGACCTTCCTTGTCGCTTAAAGCGTATTCAAAGTCGCGGTTTTGCAGTAATTCGGTATAAAGTCCGCCATCAGCAGCATAATTAATGTCTTCGAAGAATACGCCAATCAGCATATCGCTGATCTTTTTTGTCTTCGTATTGTCAACCGTTATGGTTGCATTCAGGGTTTTCAGTGAACCGAAACGAATGGAATCGGTTTTGGTTGTCTCTCCCCATTGCTGATCGCGGTAAGCATTCAGTTTCTGCTTATTCAGTAGACTTTCGACTAGTGACCAGGCCACTTTGTGCATGGTTCCGGTCTCGATATTTCCTGAAATCAGTACTTTTTTGCGTAAATTCCGCCGGTCACTCAGCTGTATCTCTTTAGCCGGGCTATAAGTTTTGAAATCAGAAGTAGCTACACTGAACGCTTTTTTCTGATTTCCGCCCGTACTGATCCACGATACACTGTATTTTCCGTCAGTCTGAAGCGATACTTCTGGTTCCAGACAATTGTTGTCTTTCATTACAATGGGGTAGGTCTGCGGCAACCAGTAAATCAAGTCTTTCGATTCGGCATGGGCAAATGTTCCGGTATGTTCGTTCAAACTCCATACGCAATGCCACATTCCGTTCGGAGCCTCAAATAAAAAGGGTGTGATCATGCGCTTTTCAACGCCCCACCTTCCGTAGTCGCAAAACATGAAGCGCATCTCGGGGCCAATAGCAATCCAGTTTTCCTGATCGGTACTCCATGCAAAATGCAAACCATTCGTGTTCGAATTCCTGGCTGTCGCATAAGAAAACAGATAGACCGAATCTGGTTGATTGCTTATTGATGTATTCATGCCAAAAGAGGCTTGTCCAACCAATAGTGCAAACAAACTCAAAAGGAAAAAGAATAGTTTCATTATTTGTTCGGTTCAGAAGTTCATTAATTACGAACAAATATGAGAAAATAATTAGAAGCGTCAACGTGACATTAATATTTATTTGGCATTACTTCACCGAATCATAAAAATTAAGAAGCCCGCTTATTATTAAAAAAAAACGGGCTTTTGGTGTCCAAAGGTTACTGTTTTTCCGTTATGTTGGCTAAGGTTTGCGATTTGGCAGCGCTTCCAGCCGATGATCCGAAGTAATAACCGTAGACTTGAGTAAGTACAGCACTTAAAACACCCAGAATATACATGATAACATCTTTGCTATCAGATTTAATGATTTCTGGTGAAAAGATTAGAACATAAAACAACCCCAAAACAATAACAATTGTTCCCATCGCCATAATTGGCATTAGGTTTTTATTTATTGTTGTTGCATTTGCACTGTTTAGCATTTGAACTTCACGTTGCCTGGCATTGCTGATATCACCCAATATCATTTGCTGTTCTTCGTTTGAAAGCTTTTTTAAATCCAACTGAAACTGCATTTCCGATTTGCGGATTTCGTTTTCGAGCTGCATTTTTTCTTCTTTGGTAGTAACCACATTATCGAGCACTTTGCCTACCGAATTGACAAGCGTATTGGCTCCTGATGAAAATATATCCTGTAAAAATCCCATGATTGATAAATTTACGATTTGTGTATTTACGATTGACTATTTAAACCATTTCCACTGATCAAAGAGCCATATGGTAAATAGTAAATGATTGAATAGTAAATAATTTAGGCGTTTTCGCCTAATGCGCGTAATACCCATCCGTAGAAATATTTCCGGCTGGTAGGTCTTTTCTTAACGATATTGACATAACGGGCTATTTTTGCCACGGTAAATGCAGCCAGAAAGTGATCGATGTCGAATGCATTGATCTTGGCAATTGATTCTTGTCCGATAACGCCATCAGTTCCGGTTTCAACAACCAATTGAGCCAACGATGCGCTTGTTCCAACGCCTGCATTGACGGCAAAATCGAAAATAGATTCGGCGATTTTTTGATTTTGAATTTGATCGCCTTTAATTCTGTCCCAGAAGTTTACCCTGTAGAAATCGGAAATGGCCTCCTGAAGTTCAGCGTCTTTGTCTAGGTTTGCGGGAAAGCCTGCCTGGCGCTTCAGCATATCAATATTCTGCCAGCCGTCCCACTTGCTGTGAATTTTACGGGCTACACCTTTATAGGTCTCGCCTCCCGGATCATCCGGATCGTTGACATAACCACCTTCGTGGGTGATCATCAACTGGAATGCTTGTGTAAAATCAGCCATAAGATTTTCGTTTTAGATGGAAAAATTGGTTGCCTATGTACATAATAAAATACCAGAAAGTCTTTATATATGTTTATTCCACTAAAACTGAAAAGGTTACCCCGTTTTTTGATTTATTTTTTCCTTCGCATCATTCTCCCTGTTTTTTGAATGATTCCCGAATTGGACTTTACTATATTTTCGCTTCGTATTTTTCAATGCGGTAAATCAAGCTGAATTTCTTTGTCTAGTTATATGAGGTATAAAACTCATCATACCTCAAAAAATACTTTTCTCGATAAAAATCCCGAAGTTACTGAAGCTCTTGTAATGTGGGCCAACTTGTTCCAATCCTGCCGCAATTCCGACTTGCGTTTGTTTATAGCCAATTCCAAAGCGAAGATCTTGCCCGCTTTTGATGTTCCCATCGCGATTGAATAGAAATAGACTTTGGATACCAACAACAAAGTCAAACTTTTCATTGATTTTTGGGGTCATCTGGAAGATCGAAAAAATATCTCCTTCGTTATTCCCATCCTTAAAGTTCATTCGAGGTGAGAGCAATAAGAATAAGCTTTTATTATTCAGTTTATACTGTATCCCGGCTGTGGGAAGGAAACCACCTTTCCCGGTATAAAGTCCGCCACCCGTAATCCTGAAATTTTTAATCGGTTCAAAAAACACTAAATCCTGAAGCATTAAATCGTTTTCGAGGTTATGGAGATAATCAAACTGGAGGATATTGATGTGGAAAATACCGAACTTAGATGTTGGGCTGAAATTTTTACTTACAATCATTTTTAACGTTCCATACTTATTTCCCAGCATCAATTCTGCCGGAATGGGTTGTGCTTTAGCCAAGATCCCGGTTATGATTAAAAGCAAAATAATTGAGACTAATGTTTTGAACTGTTTCATTTTTTAGTTTTAGAATATTTCATAAATCTAATGATCGCATTCTTATCGTTTTGACAAAATTTAGTGAAGCTGCAATTTTGACAACTGAACTGTCAAAAGGCAGATTTAAATGAATGCTAGAGAAAACTTGAAATAGATTTGCTTTTGGACTAAATTCAAGAGTTGGCAAAAGTTTTATAATCTGAAAGTATGCGTATATTTCAGCAAGAGCGTCCGGTTCAGAAATGGTGGTGATTTTATTCCTGAATGGGTTTTGTCGGCATTTCGAAGATCGTTGAAGACCAGGTAGAAATCATTCCCGTCCTTTGGGTTGTACCTCAACCTGAAATTGGTAATTAAAATATTGTCGGATTCGTTATACTGGACAAAAGAGCTTGCCGAGACTTTCGTATTCAGCATATAGGTTAGTTTTAGCCGGGCTATGTTATTGGTAAATTCCTGCGATCGTGCTGAAAAATTGACTTTGTCAATTATATAAGTTCCCGAAAGCTGCAGGCTTGATGAGATATTAAGCTCCGGACTAAATTCGAATGAAACACGTTTACCATCATAGAATTCACCGGCTTCGTAGCCAATATTAGCTATAAATTTTTTTGTCCGGGGCGAATTCATAAACCCGTGTATTCCCCAAAAAGAGTAATCTCCTGCCGGAATTATAACATTTTCAGCCAGGTTAAAATCCTTCAAAACTCCTTCTTTGCGGAATGCAATTCCGGTAAAGGCGGTATATCCGCTTTTTAGTGTAATTTCAAATTCGGGTGAAACCTCCATGTTTTCAAGACTTTTATCTTCGATTCTGCTAAGCATTTCAAAGTCGACACCTGCACGGTAATTGAAAATTTTGGAACCTTTTGGAAACCATCCATACTGAAGCGAGCTTCTGATTTCATGTAAATTATTCAGGAACATAAAACCTGATGCTGGATTAAAATCTTTACCCCAATAAGCATAAAGGGCATCATAGCCGAAGCCTTCTTCTGAACGCCTTTGCCAGGCTAACCTAAAAAAAGTAGGATCAAGCGATGCTGTATTGCTTTGTATATTCTTATCCTGAGTTTGTGCAATTTTGATATCCAGGTAGTCATCTTTAAAAACCCTGAAGATTCCGTCAACTCCGTACGCAACATTATAATTTCCATCAAACCCAAGCCTGGATGTTGCGATTCCTCCGATGTATGAATTCTCGTTTATTACCTGTTTCCTAAGTCGAACTACTCCAAAATTTTCGGCTGGATTACCGTTGAATTTCTCAGTATTCATATCCAGAAAACCAATATCCCATTTGCCAAGTCTTCCTACAAGTCGGGCGCCTCCCAAAATATTGACCGGTTCGCCATTGGCGATACCAATTTTCCGACTGTAAAACAGATTCTGAGGACCTCCTAATTCATAGCTAAAAATTCCGGAACGTTCCTGAAAGAAAAGCCGTTTTTCAGGAAAAAACAGTGAATATCTCGTCAGATTTACCTGTTCGTCATCGGCTTCGACCTGCGCAAAATCGGTATTTACAGTAAAATCGAGTGTCAGGTTGCTGTTTAGGTTGTACTTCACATCAAGTCCGCCAGTGAACTGTTCATCTGTTATTAAATTTTGAATGTTCTTTGATTCCCAGTTCCTGTTTAAGCCGCCAATTACGTAAGGAGAGATGTAGAGCGGGTTATATGGTTTTATGCCTTCAAAAACAATGGTTTGTCCTAAGGAGGGTTTAATTTTTGCATTCATCCCATATTTGGTGTCAATGGCAGGATAAGTGTCAGTTTCGTTGGAATGACTGATATTCCGGGTAATAATTAATCCCATTTTCGTGATGTCGTTTACACTTTGAAACCGTAAACTCGAAAATGGAATCCGCATCTCAACATACCACGCTTTATCGTCTTTTGAGGTTTTCACATCCCAGAATGCATTCCAGGTATAGTTTTTACTTTCATCACCCGGTCCCGCGTTGGCTGCATCATTCGAAACGGTATAGTCAATTTTTAGTCCTGAAGGCATGGTGAAAAAGACCAATGCGTTTTCGTTATCGTCATAAGTGTCGAGCAGAATTCCAAATGAGTCGGAATTATCAGAAATTTCGTCCCGTTTTTTACTTGTTGAAACCAATTTGGAAATATTGTTGTAGTAAAGGCTGGCTCCAATCCAAAGGTAATTTTTGTCAAAAGCAATGTGTACTTCACTTTTTTCAGTAGGTTGGTTATTAAAGACCGGGAAATGCATGGTCAACGGGAATTCCTGACTGATTTTCCACACAGGTTCGGATGGAATTCCATCGAAGTTTATTTCTTCCGGCAATGAACCAATTTTAATTCCTTCCTGGGCCATAATTCCGGTACTGAAAAAAATCTCTGCAAAGATTAAAACAAGATAACAAAGTTTCTTCATAACTAGTTAGTTTAGGTTTGGTTTAGGCCGAAACAGAAGCGGTTTTAGCTTTGAACAATTTTTCGGTTGAACTGATGTACCACTTAAATCGCTGAACAATATGGATCAGAACTAAGCCTAGCAATAGCTGACCGGTGACTTCGTGAATCTCTTTAAAATTAATAAATCCACGCGGAATTGCTTCAGTCCAGAGAATTATTCCGGAAATGGCCATGACGATAAAAACGGCAACGGTGACCCAAAGTAATTTGTTGTTTTTTATATGATTGATTGAGAATAACCGCTTAAACCAGCTCCAGTGCTGAATGAAATGTACCAGCATCAAAACAATAAAAAATAAGCCAAGGTAAACATGGGTATTTTCTTTCTCTCCGTCTGGTCTCGGGTTTATGTCTTCGTTGCTCATTAGATCCACTATTTCGGCCTCATTCATCGAGTTGATGTTGTATTCGTACAGTGAGCTTTCATGCCGTGAATGTCTCCCTCGTTCATGTTCCCCTCTTCTTCCTCCATGTTCTCCGTCTCCTTCAAATAAACCGGTTTGAGCGGTAATGCCGAAAGCTACAATTAAAAGAACATTCACCAAATACTTTAACTTAAGTGATTTCAATAATGTTTTCATGTTTCCTGATTTAAGGATTGATTTCTGGATTTTCTGTAATACAAACATAAATTGGGGATGTTGATACTTATCCTGAAATTTAATTGAAGCGAAGAATTTCAGGAGTGAAATGCACTTAAATAGAGTTAAAATGTAATCGGTAGTTTTATAACCAGAGTTCGAAATAAGATACGTGATAATACTTTAAAAATAAGGTAATAAGGTTGTTTTTGTGGATCTTTGAATTTCTACTAAGGTCAAAAAACATACGATAAGGTTTTAAAACCTTATTTTTTGAACCAAACCTTAGTATAAATTTTGCACACAAGTCTATTTAACCGTATTAACTTGCTAGTTTTCAACTATTAACTATTCAATTTAATATCAAACTCAGGTTATTACTTTCCGTCAAACCATTCTCTGAATTCAGATACACGAGTCCGACTGATCAAAATTTTTTCAGGAACGACAATCTTTAGGTTGATTGACAGGCGGTTGTTAAACCAGAAATCGACTTCTTTCACCGAGTTTTTTGCAATAATGAATTGCCTGTTCGCCCTGAAGAAATCGATAGGATTGAGTTTCGCTGCAAGTTCATCGAGCGTGAAATCGAGATTGTATGATTTACCATCAAAAGTTTTGGCAATCACCATTCCCGAATCAATGTAAATGTAGGCAATATCGCTGGCCAAAAGAGGTGTCATTTTACCACCTTTCACTGAAACGAGGAAATGGGTTTTGTATGATTTTTCTTGTTTCAGCGAGACGATAAGTTGTCGGATATCTGATTGAAAATCGTTGGTAGCTGAAAGCGTTTTCATTTTAGCTATGGCTTTTTCAACAGCTTCTGTGGTAATTGGTTTAAGCAAATAGTCGATGCTGTTTACCTTGAACGCTTTGATGGCATATTCATCGTAGGCAGTTGTAAAAATGATGGGACAGGTGATGTCAACACGATCAAAAATCTTGAAAGCTGATCCATCGGCAATGTGGATATCCATAAAAACCAAGTCTGGCAACTGATGTGTTTCAAACCACAATACTGAAGATTTGATACTATCCAAAATGTCGATCACCTCGATGTTGCCCACTTCATTTAGCACACTTATCAAATGTCGTGCAGCCAATATTTCATCTTCAATCACCAGTGTCTTCATCCTGTTAAAGTTTGATTAGGGGTACCACAACTTTGAACTCCTGAGCAGACTTAAATATTTGAATATCATATTCTCCCAATAATCGGTATAGTTTCGAAAGGTTGGTCAGTCCAATTCCGGTTCCATCTTCCGGTGTCAGTTTCTCCTGAATTTTATTGGTTACCTGAAGAGAGCCATTTTCTGTGGTTTGTATGCTGATCAGAAGCGGAAATTCTTTGCTTATTTCGTTGTGTTTGACCGCATTTTCGACCAGTGTTTGAATGGTCAATGGTGGAAGTCTGTAATCTGTAAACTTATCTGCGATTTCTGTTTGTATCGTCAAATTGGTATCGTACCTCATTTTCAATAAGAAAAAATAAGATTCAGTAAATTCCAACTCTTCGCTGAGTGACACCAACTGTTTCCGGTTACTTTGTAAGGTATAACGCAGCACTTGCGAAAGATGACTGATGTATTGTTTTGCCAAACCTGGGGAATCTTCGACCAATATTTTTAAAGCAGTCAGCGAATTGAAAAGAAAATGAGGACTGACTTGATTTTTAAGTGATTCAAACTGGCTTTGAAGACTTTCGCTTCTTAATTTTTCGTTTTCTACCTCAATGGTCTGCTTTTGAAAAATCAGTCGCATAATAAAAATGCAGATCATAACCACGGATGAACAAAAGAAATTCCTGAAAAAAAGGTCACCGCCGCGCCGGTGATTAAAAACCTGTGCCTCGAAAGATTGCTTCGTGAAAATAAATAAATGTGCAAAAATGAAGGCAACTAGAAACGAAATAGCAATTGAGAGGACAATCTTTTTAAAATTCAGCTTGTAATGAGCATCGAGTGGTTTGAGAAACAGATAATTCAGAAGAAAAGTTAGAAATGCCAGAATGAAGGTTGAAAAAAAATCGAAGCCTGCATGCGATAGCGTTAATATTTCGCCATGACGACCAACGCCATCCTGAAATAGTGTTTCGGTAATCAGTGAGAAATGGATTGTCAGACTTATTGTGAATGACAGAAGCAATGAAATCCGGATATATTTTTTTTGCATTCCTGTATACATAACTCTCAAAGATACAAATAACCAAATGCCAATTGTACGGAAGATAAATCGAATTGATGAAATATACGTTTGAAGTGACAAAAATCAGAACTGAAAAAAACAAGGAACAAACTAAAAAGACCCGTTCCGAATTTTCGAAACGAGTCTTTTTTCCCTTAATCAACAGAAAAAAGTCATTAGTCATTTGGGAATTGTGAAAACAGAATTTTCTAATGACTATTGACTATTTCCTAAAGTATTTTCTATTTCAGTCCGCGGTTTTTCAAAAGTGGTTCCAATGAAGGTTCCTGACCACGGAAATTCCGGTAAATGGTCATCCCTTCATCTGACCCGCATTTGGCAAGCAGTGTGCGGAATTTGGCCGCAATTTCAGGATTGAAAATGTTACCGCTTTGTTTGAAGGCATCAAACGCATCGGCGTCGAGTACGGCAGCCCACAAGTAAACGTAGTAGCCTGCTGAGTAATCGAAACCTCCGGAGAAAATATGCGAGAAATAGGTTGTCCGGTATCGTGGAGCTATTTCAGGAATCAAACCGATGTTGTCCATCGAGGCTTTTTCGAAAGCAAGTACATCGCCGGTGAATGGTTTGCTGTGCCAATCCATGTCGAGCAACGAGGCTGCAATATATTCGCCGGTAAGGAAGCCCTGGTTAAATTGGGCGCTTTTGGTTATTTTTTCGATCAGCGCATCGGGCATTACCTCTCCCGTTTTGTAATGTTTGGCATAAGAACGTAATACTTCAGGTTCGGTTGCCCAGTTTTCCATTATCTGAGAAGGCAATTCAACGAAATCGCGTGGAACACTTCCGGCAGTGCGGCGGTATGGGCCATCGGTGAATAATCCATGAAGCGCGTGACCCGCTTCATGAAATAGAGTGGTAACCTCTTCAAGACTAAGTAATGCTGGCACATCGCCGGTTGGACGTGTGAAATTACAAACTATCGAAACTACCGGAGTAATTTTTTTACCGTTTTGGTACCATGAATCGCGGAATGAAGTACACCATGCACCGCCACCTTTGCCTGGTCTCGGATGGAAATCCATATAAAAAATACCAATGTGCGAACCATCGGCTTCCTGAACTTCATAAGCTTTTACTTCTTCGTGATATACCGGAAGGTCAGTGCGTTCAATGAATTTGATACCATATAATTTGCCCGAAACAAACATCATTCCTTTCACCACATTGTCGAGGCTGAAGTATGGTTTGATTGCAGATTCATCAAGGTCGAAGCGCGCTTTGCGTACTTTTTCTGAGTAGTACCACCAGTCCGACATTTCCAATTTAAACTTTCCACCTTCTTTGTCACTCAGGGCCTGCATGTCAGCTAATTCTGTTTTAGCACGTTTAAGCGTTGGTTCCCAAAGTTTCAACAGAAAATCGTACACATTGGCAGGCGTTTTTGCCATGTTAATATCCACGACATAAGCAGCATGAGTATCGAAGCCGAGCAGTTTAGCGCGTTGTTCGCGGAGTTTGGCAACTTTAGCAACAATTTCTTTGTTGTCGTTGGCATTGTTGTTATTGCCCCGCATGAGCCAACCATCGTAAAGTTTCTTCCGTAACTCACGGTTTTCAGCATATTGAAGGAAAGGTATCCAACTTGGTTTTTGAAGTGTGAAGGCCCATTTACCGTCGTGACCAGCACTTTTAGCGGCTTCGGCAGCGGCTGAAATCACATCGGCTGGAAGTCCCTTCAGATCAGATTCCTTATCAACCACCAACAGGAAATTCTTGTTGGTTTCAGCCAAAATGTTTTCACCGAATTTCAGGCAAAGCATAGAAAGCTCATCGTTCAATTTGCGTAATTCTGCCTGTTTATCCTCAGGAAGGTTAGCTCCGCTTCGAACAAAGTCCTGGTAATATTTATCGGTTACACGAAGTTGTTCAGCATCCAGGTTCATTTCATTCCGCTTTTCGTACACCGCTTTAATTCGGACAAAAAGTTCTTTGTTAAGCGAAATGTTGTCGCCATGGGCCGTAATTTTTGGAGTAATTTCACGTGCCAAAGCCTGCATTTCATCATTCGTCTCAGCCGAATTCAGGTTACTGAAAGTCAGATTGGCCTTGTAAAGCAGCAAACCCGATTGATCGAAAGCCTGGATGGTATTTTCGAAAGTTGGTTCCTCTTTATTGTCGGTTATTACTTTGATTTCATCAAGCTGATCGGCAATTCCGGCATCAATGGCTGGCATAAAATGTTCCAGTTTAATTTCATTGAAAGGCGGCACCTGAAATGGTGTGGCGTACTCTTTAAAGAATGGATTCGTCATGTCTCGTTGTGGTGCTTTTTTCTGATTGCACGAACTCAAAATTAATGCGACTGCAACCAGTGTAATTCCAATTTTTTGCATGTAATAAGGTTTTAAAATTGTTTTTGTTCAGTTTTTGTTGACTCACCCTATCGCATCGTTCAATGCTCTGCCCCTCTCTAATCGTGGAGAAGGGGGAAGCCCGATGATTTGGGCTTGGGTTGATTAATGTTTTACTTCAATCCGCGTTTTTTCAGTAAAGGTTCAATTGATGGTTCCTGTCCCCGGAAGTTTTTGTAAATAGTCATTCCTTCGTCAGCTCCCGACTTGGTTAACAGGGTTCTGAATTTGGCCGCCAGTTCAGGATTAAACAGATCGCCGCTTTCCTTAAAGGCGTTGAAAGCATCGGAATCGAGCACGGCAGCCCAGATGTACACGTAGTATCCGGCAGAATAACCTCCTGACATGATATGTGAAAAATAGGTGCTGCGGTAGCGTGGTGCAATTTCGTCGATCAAACCGATTTTATCCATTGAGGCTTTTTCGAAGGCGCTAACGTCGGCGATTTGCGACTGCGAATGATAATCCATGTCGAGCAACGAAGCGGCCAGGTATTCAACGGTTTCAAAACCTTGGTTGAACTGGGCGCTCTTGGTCAGTTTGGTAATCAGTTCTTCCGGAATCGGTTTTCCGGTGAGGTAATGTTTGGCATACACGCGTAGCACTTCGGGTTCCGAAGCCCAGTTTTCCATGATTTGCGATGGCAATTCCACAAAGTCGCGGGCAACATCGCGCGAAGTGCGTTTGTAGGGTTCGTTGGCAAACAGGTTGTGAAAAGCATGACCCGATTCATGGAATAAGGTACTTACTTCGTCAAAACTCAGCAACGCGGGAGTTTCACCTGCGGGGCGGGTAAAATTACAAACAATGGCGACCACCGGAGTAATGAATTTCCCGTTTTTATAAGATGCCGGACGGTAGGCAGTACACCATGCACCGGCATTTTTTCCGGGGCGCGGGTGATAATCCATATACAAAACTCCTATATGACGGCCATCGGCTTCCTGAACTTCGTAAGCCATCACTTCCTCATTATAAACCGGAAGATCGGTGCGTTTGATGAATTTTACACCATACAGTTTGGTAGCCACGTAGAACATGCCGTCAATCACGTTTTGCAGCTTGAAATAAGGTTTGATCTGGGCTTCGTCGAGGTCATATTTGGCGCTGCGCACTTTTTCGGCATAGTACCACCAATCCCAAGATTGAAGTTTGAATTTGCCGCCTTCTTTGTCAATCATGGCCTGCATGTCGTCGCGTTCCATTTTGGCCCGTTCCAGCGCCGGAACCCACAATTTCATCAGGAAGTCGTTCACATTTTCGGGAGTTTTGGCCATATTATCGTCAACCACATAGGCAGCATAACTGGGGAAACCCAGCAATTTGGCTCGCTGGTCGCGCAGACTGATTATTTTGGCAATTATTTCTTTGTTGTCGAACGCATTGTTGTAATTGGCGCGGTTCAGGTAGCCTTTATAGAGTTTTTCGCGAAGGTCGCGGTTTTCTGCGTATTGAAGGAAAGGCAACATACTTGGTTTTTGCAGCGTGAAAATCCATTGGCCTTCCATACCAGCTTTTTTAGCAGTTTCGGCAGCCGCTGTGACCACGTCTTTGGGCAAACCTTTCAGGTCTTCTTTTTTGTCAACCACCAACTTGAAATTCTTGTTGGTTTCGGCCAGAACGTTTTCACCGAATTTCAGCGTAAGCAACGAAAGTTGTTGGTTAAATTTGCGCAGTTCGGCCTGTTTTTCTGCGGGCAAATTGGCCCCATTCCGGTCAAAATCTTTATATACTTTTTCCACCAAACGAAGCTGATCGTGGTTCAGGTTCATGGAATTTCGCTTTTCATAAACGGCTTTTACGCGTTTGAAAAGGTCCATATTAAGCATGATGTTATCGCGGTGAGCCGACATCATCGGGGTGATTTCGCGGGCCAGAGCCTGCATCTGGTCGTTGGTGTTGGCCGAATTCAGGTTTGAGAAAATGCGGGTTTTCCCAAGCAATTCTCCTGAATTGTCAAATGCCAGAATGGTATTATCGAAATTTGGTACTTCTTTATTATCAGTTATGGCTTTAATCTCGGCAAGTTGATCGACAATGCCGGCTTCCATAGCAGGTTTGAAATGCTCCAGTTTAATTTCATTAAACGGCGGAACCTGAAACGGTGTTTTGTACTCGCTGAAAAATGGATTACTCATGTCCCTGTTTTGAGCATTAATGGTACCGCCGATGCATAGCAATAGTGAAAGCACTGCAATTGATTTTCCGAGATTTTTCATTCTGATTGATTTTGATTTTTATTTGGCTTGAAATATAGAGTTTATGCCTTATTTCAAAGCTGATAAAAGTCGTTAAATTCACAGAAATATGATTTATTTCAGGAATTGGAGTGGCCTGAAGGCATAGGAATGATCAGTTGCCTGATTTTTATTTGTTCTGAATGTCATTGTTAAGGATAATATTTTGACAAGCTTTTTTGTTTCCCCACCCTAAAAAATCATTACTTTTGCCGGTCATTGAATTTCAGACATAAAAAGCTCATTTATCATGAATATATCTTACCGCTGGTTAAAAGAATACATCAATCTTGAATACACTGCTGAAGAAGTTTCTGCATTTCTCACACAGATTGGACTTGAAGTTGGAAGCATGGAAGAAGTGGAAACCATAAAAGGTGGTTTGCGCGGATTGGTGATTGGCGAAGTCCTGACTTGCGAGCAACACCCGGATTCGGATCACCTGAGCAAAACAACGGTGAATGTGGGGAATGGTGAAGCCTTACCTATCGTTTGTGGCGCACCAAATGTAGCTGCCGGGCAAAAAGTGGTTGTAGCTGTAGTTGGTACAACTTTGTACGATGGAGATAATGAGTTTAAAATCAAGAAATCAAAAATCAGGGGTGAAGTTTCGGAGGGAATGATTTGTGCTGAAGACGAAATTGGTTTGGGCACCAGTCACGACGGAATTATGATTCTCGATTCATCGGCAATTCCCGGAACTCCCGCCAGCGAATTTTTCAGAATTGAGTCTGACTATGTTTTGGAGGTTGATCTCACGCCCAACCGCATCGACAGTGCTTCGCACATTGGTATTGCCCGCGATTTGGCTGCCTACATCAAGCAAAAACACCCGATCAGTTACCACCGTCCTTCGGTTGATGCTTTTAAGGTGGATAATCATTCGCTCCAGATTCCGGTTGAAGTGCGTAATCCAGATGCTTGCCCAAGATATTCCGGAGTTACTGTTTCGAATGTGGTGGTTAAAGAGTCTCCCGAATGGCTGAAAAATAATCTGAAACTAATAGGCCTGAAGCCAATTAATAATATTGTTGACGTAACCAATTTTGTACTTTTCGAAACCGGTCAGCCGCTTCACGCGTTTGATGCTGCCGAAATTAAAGGCGGCAAAGTGGTTGTTCGCACTGCTGCCGCTGGTTCAAAATTCGTTACCTTGGATGGCATCGAGCGCGAAATGCACGGTGATGACTTGTTGATTTGCAACGAAACGGAAGGAATGTGTATTGCCGGTGTATTTGGCGGATTGCATTCAGGCGTAAAAGACTCGACGACCAGTGTTTTCCTCGAAAGCGCCTGGTTCGATTCGGTTTACATCCGCAAAACGGCCCGTCGTCACATTTTGAGTACCGATGCTTCCTTCCGCTTCGAACGCGGAACCGATCCAAACGGAACTATTTATGCGTTGAAACGTGCTGCTTTGCTGATCAAAGAAGTGGCGGGCGGTGAAATCTCTTCGGAAATCGTTGATGTTTATCCAAATCCGGTTGCCGATTTTAAAGTGGACGTAACTTATGCCAACATCAAACGATTGATAGGCGTTGATTTAGGCAAAGAGAAAATCAGGCAGATTTTGGATTCGCTGGAAATTTGCATCGAATCTCAATCCGAAACCGGACTTTCGTTGCTGGTTCCGCCATACCGCGTTGATGTGAAACGCGAATGCGATGTGATCGAAGAAATTCTGCGTATTTATGGCTACAACAACATCGAATTGCCTACGCAAGTTAATTCTTCATTGCAATATTCGGTGAAGCCAAATCCAACTAAACTACGCAACCTGATTGCTGAAATGCTTACTGCACAAGGCTTCAACGAAATTTGGTCGAATTCGCTCACCAAAACATCATACTACGAAACCAATTCGGTTCACCCGATCGAAAGCACCGTGAAACTGTTTAACCCGCTGAGCAACGATTTGGGAAGTATGCGCCAGACTTTACTTTATGGCGGTTTAGAGTCGATTGCCCACAATGCAAACCGTAAAAATCCGGATTTGCGCTTATACGAATTTGGAAACTGCTACTTCTTTAACGGCAGCAGCCTGAAAGAAAATCCGGTGCGGAACTATCGAGAAGAAGAACATTTGGGCGTATTCATCACTGGCGATAAAGAGGCGGCCAACTGGTCGAATCCGGCCACCAAAACTTCGTTTTTTCTCCTGAAATCGTATGCCGAGAACATTCTGAAACGTTTGGGTTTTTCAGTTTTAAACCTGAAGACTGAAGGCTTTTCAAACGAGTTGATTAGTGAAGGAGTGCAGTATTTTATCAACGGTAAAAAACTGGTTGAATTTGGTGTGGTTTCAGCAAAAACATTGAAAGCTTTCGGTATTGAAAATCCGGTTTATTTTGCCGATTTCAGTATGGATGCCGTGTTTGTTGAGCTGAAAAACAACAAAGTGATATTTGCCGAATTACCTAAATATCCTGAAGTGCGCCGCGATTTGGCCTTGCTGATCGATAAAACGGTTCAGTTCAATCAACTACGCGATTTGGCTTTCCGCTCAGAACGGAAGCTTTTGCAATCGGTTGATTTATTTGACGTTTATGAAGGCAAAGGCGTTCCGGAAGGCAAAAAATCGTATGCCATCAGCTACATTTTGCGCAACGATGAAATGACCCTGAACGACAAACAGATTGAAAAAATCATGCAGAAACTGGTCTCCACTTACGAACGCGAACTGGGTGCGCAGTTGAGGTAATTTTTTTGAGTGAACAGGTACTGATTATATTATCTTTGAAAGAAAAATACATGTTAATCGCCAATCAGACAGATGCCATAAAAATAATTAGAGAGTCGGTAAACGAATTTTTACCCGATAGTTCCATATTTCTTTTTGGCTCAAGGGCAAGGCGGGATTTTAACGAAGACAGCGATTATGATCTGATGATTGTTACTGAAAGTGTACCAGACAGCAAAGAGCGCAGATTATTAAAGGCATTAATCAGGAGAAAATTGGCTCATAATAGAATTCCTGCCGATATCATTATTCAAAATAAGGCAGAACTCGAATCGAATAAAAAAATAACCGGACACATTGTTAGGCAGGTTCTAAAGGAAGGAATTCCGTTATGAACGAAGAAACTAAAAATTATATCAGGCAATGGATTGAAAAAGCGGGAGATGATTTGATCGTGATCGATAAATTAACACAATTTGAGGTTATAGCAACATCGGCTGTGTGTTTTCATTGTCAACAGGTAGTCGAAAAATATCTGAAAGCATTTTTAATTGCCAATGGTGTTGAGATCAAAAAAACACACAACATTGAATTCCTTCTGGCTGAATGTGAAGAATTTGATCCTGATTTTAGTTTGATAGATCCCAAAGATTTAAATGATTTTGGTGTTGATATCCGCTATCCCAGTGACATATATACTCCATCTATTGAAGAAACTTTTGAACACAAGCAAATTGCATTGGATGTTAAAGAATTGGTAGAGCTAAAACTCAAACATCTTTTATAGCTTTTTTATTTTTTATTCAATCTGTCCAATTTTTTTTAAACTCTTCCGATGAGCAATCAGGCAAAAGGAATTTTATATACGTTAATCACCGTTTTGATGTGGGGTGTTTTGGCCATCGCGCTAAAAATTGCATCTAAACAGATTGATTCACCAACCATCGTTTGGTTTAGGTTTTCGCTGGCCTTTTCTGGTATGGCTATTTGGATGGCAGTCAAAAGTCCAAAAGACTTTAAAATCCTGTATAAACCATCGTGGCTTATTGTTTTTTCATCACTTGCTTTGGCTTGGAATTACATCGCATTTATGTTTGGAGTTCAGTTTACCAGCCCAAGCAACGCGCAGGTTGCCATACAATCAGGGCCGGTTTTGCTGGCTGTTTTTGGAATTTTATTCTTTAAGGAAAAAATTTCACGTGTTCAGGCAACCGGATTTTTACTCGCTATTCTGGGATTCTGGATTTTTTATCAGCTGCATGTTGGAGCAGTGCCAGTGGGGCAGGAGGGGCAATATACCAAAGGAATGCTTATTACACTAACAGGTGCCGTCGCCTGGGCGATTTACGCTGCCTTACAGAAAAAACTGATTGTAAATTATTCTGTGGGTACCTTAAATGTCTTTATTTTTGGACTGCCCATGTTGTTATTTCTGCCATTTGTCAATTTCCAAAGTCTGGCGCATCTGAGTTTCGGCTATTGGGCTTTGCTGGTTTTTCTGGGTGCAAATACGCTCATTTCTTATGGTTATTTGTCGCTGGCTTTAAAATACCTTGAAGCAGGTAAAGTCAGTATTATTATCGTTTTAAACCCCATTATAACCTTTATTCTGATGGGAATTCTAACCTGGCTTCAGGTAAGCTGGATTGATGGCGAACACTTCTCTGTACTTTCCATTTTAGGAGCTTTGATTGCATTGACCGGAGCAATTTTAGTGGTCAGGAAAAAGAAGAAAGCAACAGAACGCAATTAGCTTTATAGAGGAATTACATCTTTCAAAAGAGGTGGAATCCCTCTATTGTTTCAGTTTCACACGTTATCTTTTGATGAAAAAACGCCCTATTAAAATCTGGATTAATCTTCTTTCCCTTTTTACACCATAGTTTTGCCTCAATAACAAATACCCAATTTCCAAATCATGAACATGGAGCGCGTATCGCACAACCTGTATCCGGCAATTTGGAATATTGAACTTTAAACCTGGAACTGATTTATGTGGGTAATTTTAGCCTTGGCTTCTGCCGTTTTGTTGGGAATTTATGAAGTCTTCAAAAAACTTTCGGTTCATAAAAATGCGGTGATTCCAGTATTATTCATCTCTACATTAACCAGTTCAATTATCTTTTTGCCAATAACGGTTGGGTCCGAACTGTATCCCGAATTCTTCAAAACCATTCAGCTTTTTGTTCCTGAAATCACCTTAGAGCAACACGGATTTATCTTCCTGAAATCGATGTTGGTGGTTTCGAGCTGGATTCTGGCATTTTATGCGGTCAAAAATCTTCCAATCACCATCGTGGCACCAATCCGGGCAACCGGGCCAATCTGGACATTGTTAGGCGCCATTGCGATCTTCAGCGAACGCCTCAATGCTTATCAATGGGTTGGAGTAATCATTACCTTGCTGTTTTTCTATATGCTTTCCACCACCGGAAAGTCGGAAGATATTCATTTCTCGACCAACAAGTGGGTATTTTTTATTATGGCTGCAACATTTTTGGGAGCTGCAAGCGGTTTGTACGATAAATTCCTGATGCGCCGAATCGACCGGATGGCAGTTCAGGCCTGGTTTTCCTTTTATCAGGTAGCGATTTTATTGCCGGTTCTGGCGGTTAACCGTTGGCGATTGCCTAAAGGAGAGCGGACTCCGTTTCACTGGCGGTGGTCAATTCCCCTGATTGGCGTGTTTCTGGTGCTGGCCGATTATCTTTATTTTAATTCCCTTAGTCATCCTGAGTCAATGATTTCCATTGTTTCAGCGCTCCGGCGTGGGGGAGTGGTCATTTCATTTGTTGTGGGAGCGTTGGTTTTTCACGAGAAGAATATCACCAGAAAAGCGATCTATCTTGCAGGAATTTTAATTGGTATTTTATTTATTTCATTGGGAAGTCATTAAATCAATGGTGCGGTTTTCCCAAACCTGAACAAACTTATTTTTGAAAACTTTTCATTTAGTGTCTCCAAAGTACTTAATTAAATTTTATCTGAATTTTAATTCAATGTAACAATCTAAGAAGAATTTGTCTTAACTTGTGCCTATCATAAACATGTGGTTTAGTTAAAATCAAATGTGAGATAAGTCTGGAGTCCGGAAACCAATGCAAAACGGGGCGTTGCCGAAAAGCCAAAAGAGTAGGATCAATAAAAACCAACCAACCAATGGAAGCACAAAAAGTCGACATGTTCATTCTGAACAGTGCCAAGTATTTTGAAAGTTATCAGATTAATGGAATCCGTGAACGGCTAATTGCCCTGGATGATTCAAAATGGGCTATGATTTCGTCCGTTCAGTTGAAAGATCCAACTGTTAGCTTAATTGTTTCAATACTGGCCGGATCATTAGGTATCGACCGTTTTTTAATTGGTGATATCGGCTTGGGCATTGGTAAATTAATTACTTGCGGAGGACTTGGAATTTGGGCTATTATCGACTGGTTCCTGATTATGGGTGCGACACGCGAAAAAAACATGCAGAAAATCCAACAACTTCTTTATTAAAACATATGGTCCGGAACAAGTTGTATTTACTCTTGTTTACGGCTTGTACAGCAGGGTATGCCTGGCTGACCATTACATACTACCGGACTGTTTCTTTAGCCCTGGAGCCCGGTGTTTGTTTAATTAAGCGTGTAACCGGTATACCTTGCCCTTCTTGTGGATCAACCAGATCTGTCCTGTCTGTTCTGAACGGAGATATTGCCGGGGCACTGCTCTGGAATCCTTTTGGAATCATCATTGTTTGCTTTTTAGTTATCGTTCCGTTTTGGATTTTATTTGATGTTCTGAGACGTCAAAGCACATTATTCAATTTTTACAACCGTACTGAACTTTTTCTGAAACGAAAATGGATTGCCATACCAGCCATTCTGCTCGTTCTCCTGAATTGGATTTGGAATATATCTAAAGGTTTATGATTGCAACTACAAATTTCAAATATGAACCCAGCGAACACGAGCTGGAGAAAGCTGCAAACAGCTATGTGATGTCGCTTGTTGCCATTATGGGAGGTTTTCCATTGCCAATTATTAATCTGATTGCTACCCTCATTTTTTATCTTGGAAACCTCAGGGGAACTTATTTTGTGAGGTGGCATTGTATGCAGGCTTTGTTGTCGCAATTCTTTCTGCTGCCTTTTAACAGTTTTGGATTCTGGTGGACTGTCTCCATTATTTTTACTCCTGAAACAATCACTTCAAAATACATCGCTTACATCCTGACCATTTTTATCTTCAACCTTGTCGAGTTTATAGGAACCATTTACACCGCGATAGAAACCCGTAAAGGCAAACATATTGAATGGTGGGTAATTGGTGGATTAACTAATTTAATCTGCAAAGACAAATGAAAAAAATACTCCTGGAACTGGTCTTGACAGTGGCAATAATTGCTGCTGTATGGTTTGGATTGTCGCAGGTTGACTGGATGAAGCTTTTGAATGTTGAACAAACCACCCAACATACGGAAGAGAAAATCGGTGATTTATTCTGGAAAATGTTGAAAAATTCTGAATCCGAAATTACCTCAGATTCAGTGGTGTCTCCGGTAGATTCAATGCTCACACGCATTTGCAGTGCCAATTCAATTGAACGGACTAAAATCAAACTCCACCTGCTCCGGAAAGATGAAATCAATGCATTCGCTCTGCCAAATAATCATTTGGTAGTATATTCGGAACTGATAACTTCCTGCGAAAATGAAGCTGAACTGTATGGAGTTATCAGTCACGAACTGGCGCACATGGAAAAGAACCATGTAATGAATAAGTTGGTCAAAGAGGTTGGTTTGTCGGTACTTATTTCCATGTCAAGCGGAAACGGGAATGCCGAAATGATGAAAGAAGCCCTCAAACATTTGTCGTCGAGTGCCTACGACCGGAAACTGGAAACCGAAGCCGACCTCACTGCCGTGGAATTTCTGGAGAAGGCCGAAATCAATCCCGAACCTTTTGCCAATTTCCTATACCGCCTGGCCGACAAAACCAAAAACCTTCCCAGCCAAATCTATTGGATTAGCAGCCATCCCGAATCGAAAGAACGGGCCGAAAGGATTATTGAACAGATCAAAGGCAAAAGCTTTCCGAAAGCTGAGCTAAAGGATAGTTTGAGGTTTGAAGTGTTGAAGGAAAGGGTGAAAGAAAAGTGAAAACTAGATTTTAATATTGGATTTTGGTTATCCCAACCTCTTCATCACCCAGGCCATATTTTCGCCCAAAGTGCGCATGGTTTTCATGCCTTCCTCGTCTTTGAGGACATCGCCGGGAGCGCCACCAAAAGCAAAGTTCCAGTAGCTCGATCCCGGAATAATCATCTGGCTGATCAGGAAAAAGTTATTGATGGTTTCGAAGGCATGTAATGCGCCGCCACGTCGTTCCACAATTACTGCAGCACCCACTTTCCGTCGCAGCAAATGTCCGTTTCCGCGGGTTACATAACCCGAAACATCAATCAGGGCTTTCATTTCTGGAGTGATGTCGGCGAAGTAAACCGGCGATCCCAGAATAATTCCATCAGCTTCAATCATTTTTGTAATTATTTCATTGATGGCCACATTCTTAATATGGCATTGACCGTTTTTTATTTCACGGCATTTCATACAGGCTGTACAGCCATGAACCAGTTTTCCGCCCAGTTGAATGAATTCAGTTTCGATGTTTTCCTTTTCAAGTTCCTCAAATACGGTTTTGATAAGGATCTCAGTATTACCACCGCGTCGTGGACTTCCGCTAATTCCTATGACTTTCATAAATATCTATTGATTAAACACAAACGAAATGATATTCGCGCCCATTTGCAAGGCTTTCTGGCGGACGTCTTCCGGGTCGTTATGCACTGAACGGTCTTCCCAGCCATCGCCCAAATCAGACTCGAAGCTATAAAAGCACACCAGCCGGCCTTTATATATCAGTCCAAAACCCTGTGCCGGTTTTCCGTCGTGCTCATGAATTTTGGGCAGTCCATCGGGAAAACGATATTTTTGGTGATAAATTGGATGATCGTTTGGCAGTTCAACAAATTCGAGTTCAGGAAACACCTTTTTCATTTCGCGGCGGATAAACAAATCGATTCCGTAATTGTCGCTGATGTGTAAAAAACCTCCTGATTCAAGATAAGTTCGAAGATTGGCAGCCTCTGAATCGGAGAAAAAAACATTGCCGTGCCCGGTCAGATCAACGTAAGCATAATTGAACAGATCAACACTTCCCGGCTCCACAGTGCCCGGTTCAGGATCAATATTGGTCTTGAGGTTTTCGTTACAAAAGGTAATCAGGTTGGGTATCGAAGTCGGATTTGAATACCAGTCTCCACCACCATTGTATTTCATCAAAGCTATTTTAACTGATGTGGTTTGCGAAAAAACCATTACAGGAAAAAGTATAAACAGGATATAGATTAATATTTTCATGTTGAGTTCTGAAATTCTCCGTTTGGCTGTGCCAATGTGTTGGACTTCCGACTTCCGATATATTTTTTTCAAAGATAAAAATAAAGCATGGGTAGAATCAGTTGTGTGATTTGAATTTGAAGCAACAGTGTTTTTTATGAAATAATTGCCAAATTTGTCGGCATGTTTACTGGTTATACAAACCAAATGGATAAACAAGTGTTTTAAATAAAATATGGATATCCACAAATTTACATACGGTCATAGGTCATAAATAGTCATTTGGTTGTCATTATGTAGCCCTGATACGACAAATGACTACTGAATGACTATGAATGACAACAATTGATTGTTTTGAAGAATTATTAAGTAAATAAACAGACAATCATTTAATAAAATACAACGAAAATAACCTGAAATGAAAAGTTTTACAACCCGGTCGCTAAACATCCCTTTTCCCAAAAAAGATCCGCACCATGCGCTTTCCATGCCCATATACGAATCGATAGCATTTGAATTTGATTCAGCCGAAGATATTGCAGCCAATTTTAGAGGTGAATTACCTGCGCATACTTATTCGCGTACCAGTAATCCAACGGTTGAATATTTTGAATCAAAAATAAAAATATTGACCGGAGCGCATCAGGTTCTGGCTCTTTCTTCAGGAATGGCGGCCATTTCATCAACAATGATGGCTATTTGCAAGAAGGGCGACAACATTATTTCAGGAAATAATCTTTTCGGGCATACACTGGCTTTATTTGAACAAAGCCTTTCGGCATATGGGTTGGAGACCCGTTTTGTTGACACCACCAAACCTGAATTAATTGAATCTTTGATTGACGAAAAAACGCGGGCCATTTATTTTGAAACGGTGACTAACCCTCAACTCGAAATTTCTGATATTGGCAAATTGGCTGAAATTGCCAACCGACATGGCCTATTGCTGATTGCAGACAGCACCATCACTCCACCATCTGTTTTCAGCTCGAAATCACTGGGAGTTCACGTTGAAGTGATGTCTGCCACCAAATTTATTTCAGGTGGAGCAACCGCTTTTGGAGGACTAATTATCGACAATGGAATTTACGACTGGAGTAAAAATCCGAATTGCCTGACTTACGCCGGAAAATTTGGAAAAGACGCATTTATTGCCCGTCTCCGGAAAAACTATTACCGGAACATGGGAATGCCCATGACAGCACACACCGCCAATTACATGATTGCCGGACTTGATATCCTTGAACTTAGGGTTGAACGATGCTTTCAAAACTGTATGAAACTGGGTGAATACTTTCAAAAGAATCCGAAAGTAACCCGGGTGGATTTTCCCGGTTTAAAGGATTCGGAATATTACGAACTGGCGCTGAAACAGTTTGGCGGAGTGCCCGGGGCTGTAATGACTTTTGATCTCGAAAGCCAGGAGGACTGCTATCGTTTTATGAACCGTCTGAAAATCATCCGCCGTGCCACCAACCTCAATGATAACAAATCGCTTATTATTCATCCGTACTCCACCATTTATGCTGAATTTTCGGAAAGCGAACGCCTGAAAATGGGAATCAGAACAGGAATGATGCGCCTTTCTGTAGGCATTGAAGGCGCTGAGGATTTGATCTCCGATATCGGGCAGGCTTTGGGCGAAGAAATAGCCTAATCTGGATGAATCTGCTTCATTTCTGAAAAAATATCAATCAAAGTAGGGTAAACCCATTCATAGTTGTATCAGGTTAAACGTTGTAAAACAGCAACAAATAACCGATATCTAAAATTTATTCGGAAGCTCAGGAAATAAAAGGATGAGGATAGGATCGGATAAAAATCAGGCTGAAACCGGACTTGATCAAGTTGGTTTTGAACAGTTATTTGATGCTTATTATGATGAGCTTCAACACTTCATATTCTACAAATCAGGCGACACTGAAGTTGCTGAGGACATAGTTCAGGATGCTTTTTTGAAACTTTGGGAAATCAGATCGACGGTACGGGTTGAAACTTCACGGGCTCTGCTGTACACAATTGCGGCAAACCTGTTTTCGAACCGCTACAAACGGTTGAAACTGAAGCTCAGACTTCAGTCAATCCTTATGGAAGACCGGACTTTTGAAACTCCGGAATTTGAAATGGAAATGAAGGAATTCGATCAAAAATTACAACGGGTGCTTTCCGGGCTTAACGAAAATAACCGTACTGTTTTCCTGATGAACCGGATGGATCAAATGACCTATAACGAAATAGCAGCAAACCTCAACTTAAGTGTTAAAGCGGTTGAGAAAAGAATGAAAAAGGCTCTGGACCATATCCGGAAAGAAATAGATCAAAAATTTTAACTGGTGGAAATGGAAAAAAACAGGCATACGAATTCGCAGATTCTTTCAAAAACGCATTTTGATCATCTGAGCACGGACGAAAAGATTGAAACTTTCGTTCAGTCTTATCGTGTGCCGCAAAACAGAAGCAAAGCAGAAGCATTGCAGATGCTTCAATCAAAACTTGAAAATCAAAGGGTTGCAAAACCAATCCGAAACCTTCGTATTTACTGGTCCGCAGCAGCTTCCATTGCTTTAGTGGCACTTTTAACTACCATTTATTTCTACCAGTCAAAACCCAGCCAAATTGTTGCCGACAAAGGCAAGCATATCGATTATACACTTCCTGATGGTTCAATTGTGAATATCAATGCTGATTCAAAAATTACTTTTTCTGAATCAGGTTTCACCAAAAAACGAATCCTGAAACTGGAGGGCGAGGCATTTTTTTCAGTTCAGAAAGGGAACCCGTTTGAAGTGGAAACCACATTGGGTAAAATCGGGGTTCTGGGAACAACATTTAATGTCTATTCACGCAATCAGGATTTGATCGTTACCTGTTTAACCGGGAAAGTACAGGTTTCAGTAAAAGACCAAAATGTGCTTATTGAAGCCGGAGAAAAAGCTGAACTGATTTCCGGCCTACTGCAAAAAACTTCCAACCTTGCTGATGAAAAAGTGGCCGGATGGCGAAGCGGCGAATTTCATTTTGAAAGCGCACCATTAATTTCTATTTTTGAGGAGATTGAACGTCAGTTTAATGTCACCATCACAACAACCGGTTTGGAAAACCGTTTCTTTACAGGAGATTTTACGAATAAAAATCTGACCGAAACTTTAGAAACGGTATGCTTAACCATGCAATTGGACTATGAAATTACAAATGGAACCCAAATCAGGATTAACCCAAAGAAAGAGTAGTAATCGCTTCCTTTTCTTGTTCCTGTGTTTGTTTTTCATTTTTCATTTTTCATCGGGTTTTGCTCAATCTTCTAGATTTTCTTTCAGTCAGACCAATCTCTCTGATGCACTGATTCAGGTTTCTCAAACCATGAATTTCAAAGTGGCATTCGACTCTAAAGAATTAGCCAAACACCAGGTTTCCGGAACTTTTAAAGTGAAAACTCCGGAAGAGATTTTAGCCGAACTACTTAAAAATACCGGTTATATTGCCGAAAAAAGATTCGGAAACTATCTGATTATTCCAGTTTCTCCGGAGAAGGTGGTTTCAAATCGCACATTTTGCCGGATTTCAGGATTGATTACCGATCAGATTTCAGGCGAACAGCTCCCTCATGCAGGTATTTTTCTTCCTGCCCAGAATTTATTCCTTTCTTCATCGACCAACGGAACTTTTGCATTCCGCATTCCAGCTGCCAATTCGGTGCAGATCAGGATTCAGTATATCGGATATCAACCGGTTGATAGCACGCTAATCCTCAGCGATACCACCGCAGTATTTGCTTTCAGGATGAAGCAAAAAAACATGGAACTTGCGCCATTTCAGGTCAGAAAAACACGGTTAAAGATGATCGACCAAAACAAAGAGGCTGGACAATCGACCATTAATGCAGTAGGTTTTGTGAATTTACCCAATATGGGTGAATCGGATATTTTTCGAATCATTCAGCTTTTGCCCGGTGTTGGTTATGCCGAAGGATCGTCGGGACTGAACATTCGTGGAGGAACTCCCGACCAGAATCTGGTAATTTTCGACGGTTTTACCCTTTATAACCTCGACCATTTTTTTGGAACTTTCTCATCAGTCAATCCCAATGTGGTAAAGGATATTCAGATTTATAAAGGAGGATTCGATTCGCGTTACGGTGAACGACTTTCAGGAATTATTGACATTACCGGTAAAACCGGAAACAAATACAATCCCAAAATTTACGGCGGGCTTAATCTGATCAGCGGGAACCTGACTGCCGAAATACCGTTTTCAGAAAAATTGACTCTGGTGATGGCCGGAAGACGTTCATATGCGGATATTTATTCCAGTTATCTGGTCAATGACATGCTCGAGAATCGGGTTGAGGATATGAATTCATCTGGAACAGTGAACAGTGTTGTTCAGATAAAACCCGGGTTCTACTTTTACGATTACAATGCCAAATTAACGTTCAGTAACAGTGAAAAGGAAAAGATGTCGTTAAGCGTTTTTGGTGGGAGAGATTTTTTGTCAAGTTTGGGTGAAGGGAAAATTAAGCAGGCCTATTCCAAAACCAGTAATGATGCCGATTGGGGAAACTACGGGTTCAGTTATTCGTGGATTAAACAATGGAAGGAGAAATTCTTTTCCAATTTGCAGGTTGGCTATTCCGGCTATCAGAACGAATTTATTGAGCATACGATTGTAACCACTCAGAAAGGGAAAAATAGTACAACCACTCTCTTCGATACCGATGAAGCGAATGAACTTCGGGATTTTTCAGTTTCGCTTCGGAATGAATTAACTCTGGGTCTGAAAAACTCGGTCGATTTTGGTTTTCAAACCAAATACAATGAATTTACTTATCAGAAAAATGCCGGAACGGATGCCTATTACACCGATATTGCCAACTCATCGCTGCTTTATTCTACTTTTTTACAGTTCAATTCTCAAACAATCAAGAACCTTACGCTAAAATTAGGCGGAAGAATAAATGGCTATGACCGTTCTCAAAAGTTTTATTACGAACCTCGTTTTTCGGCCAATTACAGGGTAGGTGAGTGGTTAAACCTGAAACTGGCTACGGGCCGGTATTACCAGTTCCTGAGCAAAGTGGCTCCCAGTCAATCGTATGGTTATAACCGCGATTTTTGGGTGATTGCTGACGATGATAAACATCCGGTTCTGTCGGCTGATCATTTTATTGCCGGAACTACCTTGACCTATAAACGGTTCTCGCTGGATGCTGAATTCTATTACAAAACCATCGATGGGCTGCAGCTTTTCCTTTATATTCCTCCGTTTCAGAAAAATGTTGATCCCGGGAGTTTTATCCCTCCGGGTCAGGCAAAAAAAGTACAGCTTCCAAGTAAATTTATTACCGGTGAAGGAAGTGCAACTGGAATCGATCTGCTCCTGAAATACGAAAGCAACCGATTTACCAGTTGGCTGGCTTATTCACGTGGAAATGCAAAAAGGAACTTCAAGGAAATCAACCATAATGAAGATATTCCGGCTCCATTTGATAAAGCAAATGAATTTAAATGGACCAATGTGTTTACGTTTGGTCAATGGAATTTTTCAGGGATGTGGATTTATTCAACTGGTCAACCCTATGTGTCGAACCAGACTGTGGACAAAACCTTAACAGCTATGTTTACTTATGACCGTTTGCCCGATTTTAAAAGACTGGATTTAGCTGCAAATTATAACCTTCAGATACAGAAGGTCAGAATTAAATTGGGCATGTCGGTGATTAATGTGCTGAATCAGGAAAATTATAATGACATTTATTCCCGTAATTTTAATTTCGATACTACTTCTTTCAACGAAACTACCTATGTCAGGTCATTGGGTATAAGTCCGAATTTCTTTATCAGTTTCCAGTATTAAGTAATGAATTTGGCCTGAAAGGCCAGTTTATTGTAGCCCCAGGCAACGCCTGGGGTAAAGGGAACAAAATAAAAACCGTCCGTTCGAACATGATTTTCATGGAATAATAATTCCTTCGGACGGAATTTCAGGACTTTATTTGGCGGTTTTAAGAGACTATACCTTTCGTCCGAAATTACAAATGTATTTTTTGATCCTCATCGCGCGGACGATTTTCCTTTTCGCTTTCTAACCCAGGGCGCCACTCTGTTTGCCCTGGGCTAGATTATAATGGCCTTCTAGGCCGATAAAAAAAGCTGCCACCTTTTTAGATGACAGCTTTCTGATCGAATAAAATTTATTCTTTGAACCTTATTTGGGAATAGATTTCCTAAGTTTTATGGAGTTGTTTTGATCATGGGGACATCCACAACAGTTTTTTCTCTTGCTTTTACAATTACCGGATCTACCGTGACTTTAGTATATCCTTCCTTTTCACAAACCACCTTATAGGTTCCTGCAGGAAGACCAATCATTTGATAATTTCCTGAAGCATCTGTCAAAGCCGAACTTAAAACCGTATCAGCGGCAATAATCTGAACATGTGCTTCAAGTAATGGAGTTGTTGCATTTTCAAAAACTTTTCCGGCAACAATTCCGCTATACTTTTGGCATACTGCGCGAAGGACTGGTTTAAAAATAAAACCTTTAATTCCGTTTTTTGCCTTGATATTACCCTGAGCAACAAACGACTTGCTGACATCGAAATCAAGTACAACTTCACTCTCAACACCGCTCTCAATAACCAGGGCAGGCGAGATTTTGATTTTCAATCCGCTGGAAGTACCGCCTGGAACTTTCAAATCAAATTCATTTCCATCTTTAAGAACAACCCCAGCTTCAGTAACATGCATACGGATCAAATCATACGATCCTGCTTCAATATCCATGCTGAGTAATTCAGCGGTTACTCCATTTTGTAAATCGAGCAAATTGAATGTTTTTTCAGAGCCTTCAAATAAAACTACGTATTGAGCTGGTTTATCAGCTTCTTCTTCGGTAGTTGCTTCGGCTGCCATCATACGTATTTCAATTTTGTCGATCGTTACATTCGCCTGATCAACCAGACTAACCGGAAATGGCGCATCAGTCAGGGAAAGAACCACAGTTCCTTTGCCTCCGTTTTCTGAATCATTAATTTGGTCACATGATGTTGCCAATAGCGTAATGGCTGCTAAGAACATCATCCCATTTTTAACTAAATTTCTCATGACTTTTCTGTTTTAAATAATTATCACTAAATTTTTTCCAAAGTTTTAACTTGAGCAGAAATACTGAACAAGTATGAAAATGTGGGGATAACCTGTTCTTTTTATTATAGCGTTGAAAATACCGAATTGAATGACTAAAAATAAAATTTGAACACAAAACAGTTCTGTTACCCTGACATTTTCAACTTAGTTACCCTATATAGTCCTGAATTAAAAAATACCCTACCAAAAAATAAAAAAAATCCCGGAAGTTGAAATCTTCCGGGATTCAAAATCATTATTTGGAAAAAAGTCATTCGTCATTAGGTAAGGCTTTCCTCTTTTCTTTTTCCTAATGACGAATGACTTTTTCCTATTATTATTTAACCGAGAACTTATAAATAGTGGTCGATTTCAAAGTTTCACCTGGTTTCAGCAAAGTATTCGGGAAATTTGGATGATGGGGTGAATCGGGATAATGTTGGGTTTCGAGACAAATACCATTGCGATAATTGTATGGATTTCCACGCTTTCCGATGATATTTCCTTTCAGGAAGTTACCTGTATAAAGCTGAACGGCTGGTTCTGTAGTAAAACATTCCAGGAATCGGCCCGAAACTGGTTCATATAGGCTGGCGCAGAAGGTCATTTCGTTACCGTTCTGATCTTTATTCAGAATGTAGTTGTGATCGTATCCTCCACCCATCCGAAGTTGCGGCATCGGATCTTCAATGCGTTCGCCTACAAGATGCGGAGTTGTAAAATCCATCGCTGTTCCTCGAATATCAACAATCTCCCCTGTTGGTATCAGTTGTGAATCGGCTACCGCAGTAGAAAAATTTGCATCAACAACCAACATGTGATCGAGGATATCGCCCATTCCTTCGCCTTTCAGGTTAAAATAAACATGGTTAGTTAAATTGAAGTAGCACGATTTATCTGTAGTAGCTTCATAATCTATTTTCAGACCATTGTCTTTGGTAAGCGTATAGGTCACTTTTACATTCTTGTTACCGGGAAATCCCCACTCGCCATCGGCACTTGTCAGCACCATTTCAACGGCTGGACCATCAGCAGTTTGAATTTCTTTCGCATCGTAAACCTGACGATAAAAGCTTTCAGTACCTGAATGTAAACAGGCTTTGTGGTTGTTTACGGGAAGTTGATATACCTGTCCGTCAATTTCGAACTGGCCATTGGCTATCCTGTTGGCATATGGTCCCACCACTGCTCCCTGTCCTGCATCGCCCGAAACATAACCATCGATCGATTTATATCCCAGGGTAACGTCTTCCAGGGCGCCATTTTTATCAGGAGCAAAAACCGAAACAATTTTTGCACCGTAATTGGTTAAAGTAACAATAATTCCACCTTCATTTTTTAAGGTAAACAAGGTGGTTTTCTTTCCATTCACTTCTTTTTCGAAATCGGCTTTCGAATAGATCATGGTAAATTCTTTTTTAGGTGCGGAACAGGAAACAATCATTCCGGCAATAACCAGTATCCCAAATAACTTCTTCATAGCAGAGGATTAATTTTAGTTTTATAATTGGTTTGGTAAAGATAATTGTTTCAGTAAAACAAAAATCATAATCAGTTCAATCCTTCCTGTCCTGAGTCAGAATTTCTTTTTTGCTTTCTGCGGCTCTTAAAATAAGGCGCAAAGATTGGTCATAGGTAATGTAACTCCACATCCAGTTTACAAAAATAAGCAATCGATTCTTCACTCCCAGAATGGCCATTAAATGCACAAACATCCAGGTCAGCCAGGCAATAAATCCACTGAATTTCAGGAAAGTAAGATCGGCAACAGCACGATTGCGACCAATGGTTGCCATTGCTCCGCGGTCGATATATCTGAAAGATTTTAATGCTGAACCTTTTTTCATGGCGATAAAATTTGCGGCAAGGATGGCACCCTGCTGAATGGCAACCTGGGCAACTTGCGGATGTCCGTTTGGATAATCGGCAGTTGACATGATTGAGGCATCGCCAATGGAATAAATATCGTCAAACCCTTTCACCTTATTATACTCATCAACCATCATACGTTTTCCGCGTCCAACCGATTCCGCTGGAATTCCTGACGGTACTTCTCCGCTTATACCTGCGGCCCATATCACTAGTTTGGTTTTAATCGTTTCACCTTCCGATAGATGAAGAGTCTCTCCATCGTAATCGGTTACTCTGGTATTCAGCATGATGTTGACGCCCAGTCGATGCAAGTAATACAAAGCCTTTTCAGAGGCGTGATCAGACATGTTACCCAACACTTGGCCCGATCCTTCAATCAGATTAACCTTCATTAGGTCAAAATTCAAATCCGGATAGTCTTTCGGAAGGACGAATTTTTTCATTTCTGCAATGGCTCCCGCAACTTCAACGCCTGTTGGGCCACCACCCACCACAATCACATTCAGCAAAGTTCTTTTCTCGTTTTCATCTTCATCGAACAAGGTAACAGCCCTCTCCAGGTTCAGAAGAATTCGGTTTCGAAGCGCCATCGCTTCTGAAATTGATTTCATGGGGATGGCATATTTTTCCATATTCTTCATTCCAAAAAAGTTGGAGTTTACACCCGTGGCAATGACGAGATAATCGTACCAAACCTTATCCAGACTGGTATTCAGCTCTTTTTTTTCGGTATCAACCGAATACACTTCGGCAACTCGGATGTATACATCTTTTCGTTTCTGAAAAATCTTCCGAAGAGGGAAGAGGATGGAGCTGGGTTCTATTCCTGAGCTTGCAACCTGGTAAAACAAAGGCTGGAACTGGTGAAAGTTGTTTTTGTCGATCAGAACGATCTGGTAACCTGAGCCAACCAGTTTTTTAGCAAGTTTTAAACCTCCAAACCCTGCTCCTATAATTACAATTCTTTTTCTGGCCGTTTCCGGAATATTAACTGGCATACTTTATGATTTTATGTTTTGCGACATATTCTAACGTTTGTCATGAACCGAATGTTTGGCTTTCGTAAAATTAAATATTCAGAATCAATCAGTCAAAGTTAGTTTTAAAACAAGTAAATTCAGCGGATATTTATTTTAGTATGATTTCAATCCAGATCAATTGAAGTTTGATTCGTGAACTAATTCTTTACAAGAAAAATTCTGAATACCATATTCAGTTTTGAGATATAAAGATAAGTGTTAAATTTACGTTTTATTATATGGTATGAAATTATACTGAATGTTAAAACTAAAACTAACCAATAAAAATGAAACGATTTTTACTCATTGTTGCTTTTATCCTGATCCTGCTGGAAATAACAAGGGCACAATATTTGGTAACCTCGCCGCAATCGGTTATTGATGCTAAAGTTGATATAGGCAGTAAAATAAATTACAGCATTAATTATCGGGGAATTCCTGTACTGCTTAATTCTGAAATCAGTTTTGAGTTTAAACAGGCGCCTCCGCTTGGGTTGGAGATGGAAGTGCTGAAGTCTTCGGTGAAAGAAATAAACGAAACCTGGGTCCCGGTTTTAAAACGGAAATCAAGCATTATTAACCGTTGCAGGGAATTGACTCTTGAATTGAAAGAAAAGAAGTTTCCGCATCGGAAAATGAACCTGGTTTTCAGGCTATATGATGATGGAGTAGCCTTCAGAACGGAATTTACCGGTCCGGATAATCACCATGAATATGTGCTTACCAATGAGCTGACCACATTTAATTTTACAGCCGATCATACTTGTTGGGCTGCCGATCATAAAGACTATTCGTCTTCTCAGGAAAATGAATATTTTAAACGGAATATCTCTGAAATAACCGATAAAATGGTAATCGGACTTCCCATGACTGTAAAAGTTTCAGACAAATGCTATGCGGCAATTACTGAAGCTAAAATTACCGATTTCGCCGGAATGTCGTTAAAACCGGGCCATACGAAATCCGGTTTTTCACTTCGTTCGCAACTTGCCCCATTGCCTAAAGAACCAATAACCGGGGATAAAGTAAAATTTAAATTTCCACATCAGACTCCCTGGCGTGTAATTATGCTGGGTTCAACACCTGGTCAACTGGTTGAATCAGAAATTATTCCGAACCTGAACGATCCATGTGCAATTGCCGATCCGTCGTGGATTAAACCGGGTATTTCAGCCTGGGATCATTGGTGGAGTGGTGAGGTGAAAATGGATAACGAAACCATTAAAAAATACATTGATCTGGCTGCTGAAATGGGTTGGCCCTACCAGATTATCGACTGGCAGTGGTACGGAAAATTCAATTCTCCTGAAGCCGATATAACCAAAGTAGCCCCTCAGCTCAACCTGCCGGAAATCCTTGCGTATGCAAAAAATAAAAATGTAAGGTGTGTGCTGTGGATGTACTGGACCGATGTAAATCGTGCAGACTGGGATAAAGCTTGTGCGCTATATGAAAGCTGGGGCATTGCAGGTGTGAAAATCGATTTTATGGATCGTGAAGATCAGGAAATGGTGAATTGGTATCACCGGATTGTTAAAACTGCAGCTAATCATCACCTTATGGTCGACTTTCATGGGGCATACAAACCGGACGGTTTCAGTCGCACTTATCCAAATCTGGTTACCCGTGAAGGAGTAATGGGAAACGAATACAACAAGTGGTCGCTTCGGGTTACTCCTGAACACATGGTCACTTTGCCATTTACAAGGATGTTGGCTGGTCCGATGGATTTTACTCCGGGAGGTTTTCTGAACCGCACATCGGAAAAATTTGAAAACGGTACACCGGCACAAGTGATGGGAACCCGGGCGCTTCAACTGGCTCAGTTTGTAGTTTACGACAGCCCTTTTATGGTGGCTTGCGACCATCCCGATAATTACAAAGGTCAGGTTGGTGTTGAATTCCTGAAAAAAGTCAAAACAGTATGGGATGATACTAAAATTCTGAATGGTCAAATTGGAGAGTTTATTACTTCTGCACGCCGTTCAGGAAATGAATGGTTCATTGGCTCGATGACCAATAGCGAAGCCCGTAATCTGGAGATTAAACTTGATTTTCTGGATGCCGGAAAATATAAAATGTTGGCTTTTGAGGATACTCCTGAGTCTGCTGTTAATGCTGAAAGTGTGTTGCGAATCTCCAGAACGGTGAGCAAAGGCGATTTAATAAAAATGCGATTGGCGCCCGGTGGTGGTTTTGCCGCATGGCTCGAACCGATAAAGTAGTGTTCAGTCGCAATATAAAGTGGTCAATAGTAGTCAATTGTTATATGTCATTTATGGTCATTCGCTTTGTGTTTGTTTGAATGACAACCAATGACCATTAAATGACAACTGAATGACTATCAAAAACGAACAGACTTGGAACTTCCTGCCTGACGCAGGCGGTGAAATTTGGAACTTGAAACTAATATGATATGCTGGAACAATTAAAAGAGGATGTGTGCAAGGCCAATCTGGATTTGGTCAGGCACGGCTTGGTAATTTTTACCTGGGGAAATGTGAGTGGTATTGATCGCAGTACAGGATTAATTGTGATCAAACCCAGCGGTGTTTCCTATGATCAGATGAAACCATCGGATATGGTGGTATTCGATTTGGAAGGCAAAGTGGTTGAAGGAAGGTTGAAACCGTCGAGCGATGCTCCAACCCATTTGGAACTTTACCGGAATTTCCGGAATATCGGCGGAATAGTCCACACTCATTCTGAGTGGGCAACCAGTTGGGCCCAGGCTGGGAAAGGAATCCCAGCCATTGGAACTACCCATGCCGATTATTTTTATGGCGAAATACCCTGTACACGTAAAATGACCAACGAAGAAATTAACGGCGAATATGAATTGGAAACAGGGAGGGTCATTGTTGAACGTTTCAGGGAAATTGATGCCGACATGATTCCTGGGGTACTGGTCAATAACCACGCGCCATTCAGTTGGGGCAAAAATGCTGAAGATGCCGTTCATAATGCCGTAGTGATGGAGGAGGTTGCAAAAATGGCTTTCCGGAGTTTTATCCTGAATCCGACAACTTCAATGAGCCAGGTTTTGCTGGACAAGCATTTTCTAAGAAAACATGGGAAAGATGCGTATTACGGGCAAAAATAGATTGTAGAGACGTAACATATTACGTCTCCTGATATTTAGACGCAATATATTGCGTCTCTACAAAAAAACAAATTAAACTTTTAACTATATTTTTATGACACAGCCCAAATACACGATCGGTCTGGATTACGGTACCGATTCTGTTCGTTCGTTAATTGTGAATACCGCAAACGGTGAAGAAGTTGCCAGCGTAGTTTTTGAGTATCCGCGTTGGAAAAAACAAATGTATTGCGATGCGCCCAACAATCGGTTTCGGCAGCACCCAAAAGATTACCTCGAAGGAATGGAATACACCATTGTTGAGGCTTTGAAACTGGCTCCGGCGGGAGTGGCGGAGAATGTGGTAGGAATTTCTGTTGACACCACCGGATCGACTCCCATTGCCGTTGATGAACAAGGAACTCCGCTATCATTAACTCCCGGATTTGAGGAAAACCCGAATGCCATGTTTGTGCTTTGGAAAGACCACACCGGTGTAAAAGAAGCCGACGAAATCAATCAGCTTGCCAAAGCATGGGACATTGATTTTACCAAATTTGAAGGCGGTATTTATTCTTCAGAATGGTTTTGGGCCAAATTACTGCATGTGATCCGCGAAGATGCAGGTGTCTATCGTGCGGCCACCTCCTGGGTAGAACATTGCGACTGGATTCCGGCCATACTGACTGGCAATACCAATCCGAAAACATTGAAACGCTCGCGTTGTGCCGCAGGTCACAAAGCCATGTGGCATGAGGCTTTTGGAGGATTACCTACCGAAGAATTTCTTACCAAACTTGATCCGCTGTTGAGTGGTTTGAAAGACCGTTTGTTTAAGGAAACATTTACCTGTGATATTTCTGCCGGAACTTTAACTCCTGAATGGGCAGCCAAGCTTGGACTTTCAACCAATGTTAAAGTTGGGGTAGGGGCGTTTGATGCTCACCTGGGCGCTGTTGGTGCTGAGATAGAACCTTACTATTTAAGCAAGGTGATGGGAACTTCAACCTGCGATATGCTGATTGCCCCCATGCATGAAGTGGGAGAAAAATTGATCAGCGGAATTTGCGGCCAGGTTGATGGTTCGATTGTCCCGGGAATGTTGGGCATGGAAGCCGGACAATCGGCTTTTGGCGACATTTATGCATGGTTTAAGAATGTGCTGGTTTGGCCAACCGAGCAGATTATCGCCAGCAGTGCGCTGATTGATGAAGATACCAAAGTAAAAATGATCAGTGAAATTTCATCGAAAATCATTCCTGAACTGACCAGGGCTGCCGAACTGATTCCGATGGAAGAAAGCAGTATTGTGGCCCTCGATTGGATGAATGGCCGCCGTACTCCTGATGCCAATCAAAATTTGAAAGGCGTAATTTCAGGATTAAATCTGGGATCGGATGCGCCACGTATTTTCCGCGCTTTGGTTGAAGCCACTGCCTTTGGTTCCAAAGCTATTGTTGATCGTTTTATCAGCGAAGGTGTTCGCATCGATGGAGTAATTGCATTGGGCGGGGTGGCTAAAAAGTCTCCATTCGTGATGCAGATTGTTTGCGATGTACTAAATATGCCAATAAAAGTTGCCCGTTCCGAACAGGCTTGTGCGCTGGGTTCGGCCATGGCAGCTGCGGTAGTGGCAGGAGTTTATCCGAACATTTCCGAAGCTCAGAAAAAAATGGGTGGCGGTTTTGAAACAACTTACACACCAATTGCTGAAAATGCAGCCAAATATCAGTCTTTGTATGCCAAATACCTGAAACTGGGTGAGCTTATTGAATTTGGAATGAAATAATAATTCCGGAGTTCTCATACTTGAGGCTGTTTCGAAAGTCATTGACCCCGTCATCCTGAACTTCCTGCCCGCTCGCTTGGCAGGCGGGGTTTCAGGATCCCATCGCATTGAATATCAGACCCCGAAATAAATTCGGGTGACCAGATTCGCGAATGTTCTGACTTTTGAAACAGCCTCATGATCATCATTTGGTAAACCTGACAATGAATTCGGAAATGTACTGGCTGGTATCTTTCTGAATATCTTTGAAAAATAATCTGGCCTCCTGCCCCAATCGCAAACAGGTTCTTCTTTGTTCGATGTCTTCCTTTGTATTCATGGGCTGCAGCGCCGGATACCAGAGGATATGTCCGGGACGATCGAAAAGTAGTTCTGGTTTTGTCCATTGCTGTGAATTAGTATCGTCGCCCAAATCGGCGTTTCTATTGTATGAAATATAGATGCTGCTTCCTTCCCACGATGGGCCGGTCACTTTTCCCATCATCATAACCCAGGCATTTAAATAGCTGTTCCAGCTTACCGAAGGACCCCAGTGAAAACCACCCCCTGGTGATGATGCCGGGCCGCCACCTTCATTTAAGGGGATTTGTAAGGATTTTATGGGAGAACCAATGCTGTCGAAAGGTGCAGTAAATCCATTGGTGGCAAAGCGTTTTACCTTGCCGGTTGGATCTTCCAAATCCGCCAGGCGTATTCGTGCAACACTGATGCATTGGCCGCTGTATTCTGTTTGTGGGTTGTAGGTGAGGCTGTCGTAAATCCCGGGGTATCCATATTCGCCATAAAAAATGTATAGGTAATCTCCGCAAGCCACAGCCGAAGGATCTCCGTTGCCACCAGCAAAGGTATTCGATGTGTTGTGAGGTTTTAAAATCATCCGTGGCTGCAGGTCTTCGAGCACAATTCCTTTGTTTTGCCAGCTTCTTCCGCCATCGGTCGATTTCATGATCCCGATTCTGCAAACCGCAGCAGGTGATTGCGGGCCGGTTAATCCCTGAGGCCAGTTTTTATCGATATACCCTTTACCCGTTAACGAATCGTATGGCAAAGTTGAAGGATAATTCTCGTTGTGATACAGCGCAAATAAAGTCTTTCCCGATGCATCATGTATATCCTGATATACAGTTTCGAACCAAACAGCACCATGAAGGCCATCGTTTCCCGGCGCCACATTAGGTGGCATGGCAGGTTCTTTAAATTTTTCATAAGGCGTATTGAATACTTCATCGGCATTGAACCCGCTGGCGTATTTCAGTTCATGGGAATAACCCCATACCGGATCTTCGCCGTACTTTCCCGAAAAGATCCGAAAGGTATCACCAATCCAGGCAGCAGCCATGTTGCAATCGACAAAGGATTTGAAATGAAATTTGGGAGAAGGAATTAAAGTGGCCTTGAATACTGGTTCCTGATGCTGACAAGCTGCTAGTACCAGGAAGCTAAATACTAAAACCAGGTTCAATCGTAAGTTGCTTCTTTTCATGAGTTTAGGTTGTTAGTGAATTTTAGTTGTCTTGCTGCAAGTTTTATGTTGGGTTGTTCTGATTTTTAAATTTACCAATGTTTTACTCTATGCTCATGTATCGTTTTGCGGGTCTCAAGTACACGGGACCGAACGGAAAGAAACCCATCGAAAACCACCGCTACCGGACTTGCCGGGTATCTGAAGTTAATGGCTAGTGTTCCTTTTTTTCTTAATTTTTTCATCGTTTTAATTCAGTGTCGGAGACGCTTCGCCACTTCAGTCCCAGTCGAACGGTCAAGTTCGATTTGTCAAGGCACAAAAGTGTCGATTCAAATATTTTTCCCTACTTTTCATCTCCGTCTATATTTTTAAACCCGTTTACCTGTCCACTGTCGATGCCGGATTTTTCTCAATCCGATTCCGTGTCAAATGGTGAAAATGAGTCACCAGCGGATTCTGTGTCAAGTTGAGCTTGTCTGTCAATGAAACGAAACCATTAAACTCCACTGACTTGTCAACTCCAACAACTTAACTATTTATTTTCTTTCAATTTTTCAACAAGAATTGCGATAATTCCTTCACTTATATAATCTCCAAATTCTATACCTGTTGTTTCTTTCATTTTTTGTGAAAATGAATCTGAGAATTCTTCTATTGATTTGTACAACAATTTCATAAACCTTTCAAGATTTTCCTTTTCTAGTGCTTTCAATGCTTTTTTTGCATTATCTATTTTCTCTTTAAATATTTGTTTATGAGTATCTTCAAGTATTGTTTTTATGTCAATGGACAGTTTATGAAAAGCCAATTCATATATTCTTTCTTTTTCATCTAATTCGACTGCATTTTTAAAGTAATTTGTAATATCAGCATTAATTTTTAAAAGACTGCTTTTTTTATTAATACGCTCTAAAACAACGGAAAATGTATCCGCATCTTTATTGTGCATAAATTGATTACGGATCTCTCCAAACATCCTTAAAAGATTATAAGAATCTATATTAATTCTTTCTATATCATATAGTAAATCTACTTTTGACATAAAGGAAAGCGCACTTGTTTTATGACTAAGGGTTTTTGACTCCACGTTTTCTATTTCAAGTAGAGTTTTTAAAATTTGAGATAACATATCTTCAATAACTAACGACCTTTCTATTACATCTATAAGTATCTCTTTATTCATTTGTTTATGTCTTGATTTAATATACGATACCGTTTTAAGTTGCGACTACAATTGGCGTTAACTCTTTAATATACGCAATACTCCATCAAATTTATGAATATTATTAAACAACCAAATTATTGATCAGTATACTTTTCAAGTATTTGATTTTTAATTGAGTGTTGTTCTTAAACTTCCGAATTTAAATCCTTCACATTTTGTATTGTCAGGCTCAAAAGTATTCCTGGAATATCCAGAAAAACAATACAAAATGCGAAGCCAGAAAATTGTCGGGCGGACTTTTAATTCCCAAAATCGAACCGAATTTGGCCGAAACCCTTGTCCCTACAAGCCTTGTTCAAATTTTGGCCGTCCTGTTCATTTTTTTTTCCACCCGAGTAAGTTTTTTCGCTGCCCTGTGCAATTTATGGGCGAGCGAGTAGGTTTTTTCATCGTCCTGTTCATTTTCTGGCTGCCCTGTTAACGATCTAGCTGTCCTGTTGAGTTTCTGGCTGTCCGGTTAAAGGTTGCTCCCTCCTTTCGCGGGATTCAGCGGTTTTATCGCTTCTTCATTAATGGGCGGTCGTCAAAAACAAAGGGAACAACCCTTTCGGATTATTCCCTTTATATTCATTTTAGTAGAGGTGAGTTTGGTGTTATCTTTCGTTCCCAATTATTTGTTCGTTATTCAGTTCAATCAGAAACTTCATGCGACAAAACGTTGTACGGTCTTAACTTTGCTTAGTTGAGATGCAAATGACAAACAAGCCTTAATGTCATTGGGTTCAAGAGCGGGATAGTCTTCTATGATCTCAAGTTCACTCATCCCTGATGATAGCAAATCAAGTATCAAATCAACAGTGTACCGGGTATTGCGAATTGTCGGTTTGCCCTGACAAATTTCAGGATTAATCGTAATTCTTGTCAATAATTGCCTGTTCATGTTATCTTTTTTTTTCAAATATACAAAAAATCAATCTTTAATGATCTCATAAATAATGGTCATCACAAACAAAAGGGAACAACCCTTTCGGATTATTCCCTTTCTATGTATTCCGTTTCAGCTTAGCTCAGACCCAAACTGATCACTGAGACTGTAAACTGAGACTTTTTATATACTGTGCTTAATATTTGCCTGTGCAGCAGCCAAACGTGCAATTGGAACGCGGTATGGAGAACAGCTTACGTAGTTCATTCCCAATTTATCGCAGAATTCAACCGAACTTGGTTCGCCGCCATGTTCGCCGCAAATACCGATTTTCAGATCGGGTTTTGTTGAACGGCCGCGGGTTACACCAATTTCCATCAATAATCCAACACCATTCTGATCGATCACCTGGAACGGATCCTGTTTCAGGATACCACGGTTCAGGTAGTCAGGTAAGAATTTACCGGCATCGTCACGCGAGTAACCCAAAGTCATCTGGGTTAAATCGTTGGTTCCGAAAGAGAAAAATTCAGCTTCAGCAGCAATGTGGTCGGCTGTTAAGGCAGCACGAGGAATTTCAATCATGGTACCTACCAGATAATCGATACGGTCACCTTTTTCGGCAAAAACTTTTTCGGCAGTTGCACGGATAATGGTGGTCTGGTTAACCAATTCAGCAACCGTTCCAACCAAAGGAACCATAATTTCAGGACGGGCATCAACACCTTTAGCTTTCAGGTTCATGGCAGCTTCAATAATGGCGCGGGCCTGCATGGCGGTAATTTCAGGATAGGTAATACCTAAACGGCAGCCACGGTGTCCCAACATGGGGTTAAATTCGTGTAACGATTCCACTTTCTGTTTAACCTGTTCAGCAGAGATGCCCATTTCTTTAGCCATTTCGAGCTGATTGGCTTCTTCGTGAGGAACAAATTCGTGCAATGGTGGATCGAGTAAACGAATGGTTACACCGTAACCGGCCATCGCTTCAAAAATTCCTTCGAAGTCGCTGCGCTGCATCGGTAACAATTTGGCAAGAGCCAGTTCGCGTCCGGCCACATCGTCGGCCAGAATCATTTCGCGCATAGCTTTGATGCGTTCGCCTTCGAAGAACATGTGCTCGGTACGGGTCAATCCGATACCCTGAGCGCCAAAATTGCGGGCAATCTGTGCGTCTTTCGGAGTATCGGCATTGGTGCGGACAGCCATCCGTTTGTATTTATCGGCAATGGTCATTAATTCGCCAAAGTAACCGCTCAATTCCGGATCGATGGTAGCAATTTTACCTTCGTAAACTTCGCCGGTTGTGCCATTCAGCGAGATGAAATCACCTTCGTTAAATGTTTTTCCATCAACGGTCATGGTGCGGGCTTTGTAATCAATCTGAATTGCACCGGCACCCGAAACGCAACATTTACCCATTCCGCGGGCTACAACGGCAGCGTGCGAAGTCATACCGCCACGGGCTGTCAAAATACCCTGAGCCACAGTCATACCACGAAGGTCTTCAGGAGAAGTTTCGATACGAACCAGTACAACTTTTTTGCCTTCAGCAACCCATTCGGTAGCTTCGTCAGCAAAGAATACGATTTGTCCGGTGGCAGCACCCGGAGAAGCTGGTAAGCCTTTTGCCAATACACGACCAGCTTTAATAGCTTTTTTATCAAAAACAGGGTGAAGTAATTCGTCTAATTTATTGGGTTCAACGCGGAGCAACGCGGTTTTTTCATCAATCAGGCCTTCTTTCAACATGTCGATGGCAATCTGCACCATAGCAGCTCCGGTACGTTTTCCGCCACGGGTTTGCAGCATCCACATTTTACCTTCCTGAATGGTGAATTCCATATCCTGCATATCCTTGAAATAAACTTCAAGTTTATTCTGAATATCGAACAACTCTTTGTACATCTCTGGCATGGCTTCTTCCAAAGAAGGATATTTTGCTGCACGGTCGGCTTCAGAAACTCCGGCTAGTACAGCCCAACGTTTCGATCCTTCCAGGGTAATCTGCTGAGGAGTTCGGATACCAGCCACAACGTCTTCTCCCTGTGCATTAATCAGGTATTCGCCGTTGAACATGTTTTCGCCTGTTCCGGCATCACGGCTAAAGCAAACGCCTGTTCCTGAAGTAAGACCCATGTTTCCGAATACCATAGCCTGTACGTTAACAGCTGTTCCCCATTCTTCAGGAATCTGGTTGAGTTGACGGTAATAGATTGCACGGTCGTTCATCCAGCTGTTAAATACGGCACAAACAGCACCCCAAAGTTGTTCGTATGAGCTTTCAGGAAAATCGTGACCGGTTTTTTTCTTAACGGCAGCTTTAAATTTGGTTACGAGTTCTTTCAATGCATCTACCGAAAGTTCGTTATCGTTGATTACGCCTTTTTCGTGTTTAACTTCTTCCAGAATTTCTTCGAAAGGATCGATATCGGTTTTTGAAGTTGGTTTCATGTCAAGAACCACATCGCCGTACATCTGTACGAAACGACGGTAACTATCCCAAACAAAACGTGGATTGCCGGTTTTTTTAGCCATTCCTTCCACCACGGTGTCATTTAAACCGAGGTTCAGAATGGTGTCCATCATTCCGGGCATCGAAGCGCGGGCTCCTGAACGAACCGAAACTAAAAGCGGATTGGTTGAATCACCAAAAATGCCACCTGTCTGAGCTTCAACCTGGGCAATAGCTGCTTCAACTTCATCTTTAATCAAAGCTATAACAGGATCTTTTCCCAGTTTATTGTAAAGGGTACAAACATCAGTAGTGATGGTGAATCCGGGAGGAACAGGAACGCCAATCAGGTTCATTTCTGCAAGGTTTGCACCTTTACCTCCAAGCAAATTTTTCATATCAGCTTTTCCTTCAGCTGCACCGTTTCCAAACGTATAAACGTACTTTGTCATAGAATATAAATTTATAGATTATTGATATTTAGTCTGTTGAAAAAAATAGGTTTTGCAAAAATAGTTCAATTTTTCTGAATATGGTAATCTGTTAACAATGGGTTTAAAATTTCCAGTTAGTCGGGGATACAAATGAGAAATAGAATGGTTATGTTGCATCCGGCTGATGCAAATATATACATTCAAAAATGAAGAAAAAAAAACTTCGCAACAATTTAAGCGGATTGAGAATCTTAACATTACTTAACTATCCTTTATACCTGTTAACGATTTCAGGCTGTATATTTGCATAGTAATTCGATACTAGAATTACACACATTAGGTTTTTTTCATAGAAATAGGTTTGGTTAGGTTAGAAAAGGATGGTTGGGGCCATCCTTTTTTTTTGTGCCTTGATTTTACTCACGGGGTGACTCAAACTCAACGTCGCCCCGTGAGTAATTTGAATGATCGATTTAAGTTACTTTAACGTTGATTCTAATGTGTTAACTTAAATGAGCAGTATCTTTGACAGGTGAAATAGAAGCAAAAAGGTTAGTTTTTTCATAGAAATAGGTTTGGTTTGTGAGGAAAGGGGTGAAGCGATTCATCCCTTTTTGTTTTTATAAAAGGTACCTCTTTGATGATTCATCACTCAAAAAAAAATCATTTCTTCCCAGGTCTGGATCCGATTAAGTCATATTTTGAATGTGGGCTATTCTTTGCAAATGGCTTGCAGGCTGCAATGATCTACAAATTTAAATTATTGATGAATGTTAAAAAAATATAATTGTGAATTTCTATCCATACCATAGTGAACCTCCGTGATATTCAGGTTGTTTCTCCAAATACTCTTTCTCAATATTTATTAATTAAATCCTTGATGTTATGAGACGTGATGAAGTTTATCAGGAAATTGAACAAATGATGGGTTTGGTCCCAACGATGTTCAAGGCGCTGCCCGATTCTTCCATTGAACAGGAATGGCAGCTTTTTAAGAAAGTGCAAGTTGAGGAAACTGCTATTCCGAACAAGTACCGCGAACTCATAGGAGTGGCTGTGGCTGCAATCATGAAATGCCACTACTGCGCTTATTACCACACTGAAATGGCCAAACTTAATGGCGCTACCGATGCCGAAATTGAGGACGCGGTTCATTTTGCCAAATCAAGTGCCGGATGGAGTACCTACATTAATGGCCTGCAGGTGGACTTTGATTTATTTAAATCTGAAATTGACGAAGCTTGTGAGCATATTCGTCAAACGCAAATGATGGAAGCACATGAATTTTAATTTAATCTGAAACCTGTTAAAACAGTTATTAGAAGATAAATTAATTTTTGGGTGATTTTCTGTCGCAGGAAGAGAAAAGAGCTTGTCCGATTGATCGGACAAGCTCTTTTCTCTTTTAATCAATCGCCTTAGGTCAGTACTTGGTTCTCTGCCTGAAGTCATTACAGCATGAATACAATAAACAGGAAAATCCTGTTACCATTTAATTTCAACTTTATCTCTGAAAAATTTGCCTGTCAATTCGTGAGAAGCTTCATCGGCTAACCATACCGGAGTTTCTGCACCATGTTCGATTGACCGGGGTGCAGTTTTTCCACCCATATTTGTTCGCACCCAACCAGGGCACACTGCATTAACTGAAACATTCTTTTCAACTAATTCATGTGCCATTTGCCTGGTAAGTGAATTCAACATTGTTTTTGATACACAGTAAGCAGGAGCCCAACCGCCAACCGCTTCAGACATAGAACCTCCTTCACTTGATAAGTTAATAATCTTTCCCGGAGTTTTCATCAACGACAGAAAGGCGTGTATAACGCGCATCGGTCCATAACAATTGGTATCAATGGTCGTTTTTAATACCTCATTATTTTGGACAATTAATGAGTAGTCATTCCTATGCAATATGGCTGCATTATTAATTATAACATCAAATTGAATGTTTCTGTTAGCAAGGATTTTTGCAGCCGTTTTTACACTTTCGGATGAACTGACATCCATTAAAATCATTTCTACGGAAGAATATTCCTTTTTCAATTGATTTAGAGCTTCTGATAATTTCATTTCATCTCGACCTGAAATGAATACTTGAAAATCTTTTTTCAGTAATTGGCGGGCAATTTCAAAGCCAATCCCTCTATTGGCTCCCGTAATAAGTACCGTTTTCATGGCAATAAGATTTACCCCTGATGGTAATTATCTGCTTCAAGGATATCTTTCGCAGTAAAAGTGGTTAATTCGGTTATTTTTGCTACCGATCGAAAAAGCGGGGGTACAATAAACCTGGCAGCTTCCTTACTGTCAACATCTACCATAATCCACGCTTTGTGTTCGCCATCCATACAACCCCATTCGGCATGGGTTAAAAAATGCGAACCTGTTTGCAGAAAAATCTGAATAGCCTCATCACAGGCGTGTTTATCAGAGCCATGAGGAACTTCGATCAAAAATTTTTTCATGTTTTAACCCTCCTCTTATTAAGATTGATATTTAATAGAATTCAATTTAGCTAACCACCTTGAAATTGAATGCCGCGCTTTGTTTGGCACCCATAATTCTAAGCCAGATGGGTAAAATAGCCTCTGTCCCTCTTGATGATGAGATATCGCCTAAATCGAGAATGTTTTCATCTTTCCATCCAAATTCATTCAGCAAGGATTTTACTTTTTGCTTGGCTTCCTGATCGTTTCCACATATAAAATTGGAGTGATCCCCATGGCTAATCATGGCCGGATTTACCATTAATCCGGCCCACATTGTGTTCAGAGTTTTAACAACCTTTGTCAGGGGAAATGTTTTTTGAATTTCTTCACCAAGCGAGTTGGTATTTGAAAGTTCAGGCAATAGGGAAGGTGGCATTCCTTTGCTGAGATCAAGTGGATTGGCAATATCAATGAGAATTTTTCCATTCAAATTATTTGCTTCTGCCAACTGTAGTGCTTTTACCGAATTTTCGCCATGCGTTGCATTAATGATTAATTCACCAAATGCAGCTGCTTCGGCAAAGGTTCCCAGTTTTATTTGCTGATTTTGTTTGTGCCATTCCGAAAAAGGAGGATTTCCATAACCATCTTTTGCCTGACTGGCTAGTTTCTCAGCAACATTTCGTGTACCAATCATCACCTGATGACCGAGAGAAATCAACTTCGAGGCAAGGATCTGACCAACACCTCCGGTACCAATAATTGCTACTTTCATGATTATTCGATTTTAAGGATGAAAAAGTATATTTAAATGCTTCCTACTTGTGAGGGTTATAACAAATTGATGAAAATAAAGGTTCATAATCATTTGTCGTTGTGATAGTTCTCAACTTTATTCTTGTTGTCTTTTTGAGTCATTAGAGAGACAATAACCAGAACAATAGTTGCCAGTGGAATCGAGATGATGCCGGGGTTATCCAGGGGTATAGGCGCTAAACCCTTGGCAAAGCCATATCTTTCGTACATGGCCGGAGAAAGAAGAATAATAAAAACGGAAGAGAGAATACCTGTAACAATGGACCATGAAATACCTTTTGCCGTGGTCTTTTCCCAGAAAAGAAGGAATAATATTGACGGCAGGTTAGCTGATGCTGCCACTGCGAAAGCCAACCCCACCAAAAACGAAACATTCATGCCCTTAAACAATATTCCAAGCAGAATGGCAAAAATGCCAACGCCAAAGGCAGCCAGTTTTCCTGCTTTTACTTTCTTTTTGTCACTCATTTTCATATTCAGGAACTTGTCCATGAAGTCGTGGGCAATGGCGCCTGAAGAGGCTACTATTAATCCCGCCACGGTACCCAAAACAGTTGCAAATGCAATGGCCGAAATAATGGAAAACAATCCTACCCCAAAGTATTTTGCCAGCAATGGCCCCGACATGTTGCTGCTTTCTACATCGAGTACCCCATTTACCGATGCTCCAAGTCCCATGTATAAGGTTAGTATATAAAAGAACCCGATGGCAGAAATGGCAACTATGGTAGATTTCCGGGCAGCTCTTTGGCTGGCAACAGTATAATACCTGATCAGAATATGAGGCAATGCTGAGGTTCCGAGGAACAATGCAAGCATCAGTGAAAAAAAGTTTAGTTTGTCCCAGATGGAAGCGCCTGTCTTTGACGAAATTTTTAGCAACAAGCCCGGACTTAGCATGTCTTTGCCTGAAGTAGGAGTTTGAAACCAAACAGTGGTATTTGCGGCTTTGATGTCCTTTTTAGTAAATCTGACCAATTCGCTGTTTTCCAGGGTCGACAAGAACTTAAATGGGCCAAGAGGTCCTGTTTTGTCAACCTCTTTCCCGTCAACTATTATTTTTGTCAGGTGTCCGACCTGAAAGAACTTAGCAGCCGATTGTGGCTCACCATTGTACAATTTGGTGCCATCTTCAAGCGTGGCAACCGAAAGCATTTCGTCCAGTGAAGTCGAGTCTTTCGAAAGTTTGAACCAACGTTCAATACCTTGTTTCTGCAGTCTGACAAAGGTGAGTTTTTCATCAACAGTATAGGAATCTATAAAAGAATAGGTAGAATCTGTTGTTCCAACAACTTTTTTTCCATCAACGCTGGCTCCAATTTTTATGAATTGATGATAATTTCCCCCGGGGTTCAGATTCAATCCATTATTTAAAATATAGATGGTAAGAATGGTTGAAAAAACAATCAATAAAGCGCCTTTAATGAATTGTACGTAAGTCGTTGAGGCCATACCCGCAGTGGCCACTATAAAAATAACGATGGAACCAACAATCAAAACACCCGACCAGTGAGGCAAACCAAGGAGAGGAACTATCAGGTCACCGGCACCAATCATTTGAGGAATCAGATAAAATATGGAAACTACCAGTGTACTGATAGAAGCGGTCAGTTTAATAGACTTTGAGTTGAACCTGGCATCCAGCGCATCAGTGAAGGTGTATTTGCCCAGTCTTTTCAAAGGTTCTGCAACTAAAAACAAGGCAACTATCCATCCTGCAAGATAACCTATGGAATATAGAAATCCGTCATATCCTGAGTATGCGATCATCCCGCAAATACCCAGAAATGAAGCCGCAGATAAATAATCGCCTGCAAATGCAATACCGTTGACTCCCCAATGGATATGTCCTCCGGCGGCATAATACCCTGAAGCAGATTTAGTTTTCCCGGCAAAATAGAACGACAGCCCCAAAACAAGGACCACAAAGGTGAGGAATATGATTATCGCCCAAATCGAAATAGTATAGATCATATGCTACTCTCCTTTTTTTCGTTCATTTTATCTTCCAATCTGTTGCAAAGGGCATTATAAATGAACCCCATTACGATAGCCAGAACGATTAGTCCAAAACCGTATATGATGGACAGATTCTGTTTGCCGAGAACATGTAACCCGAGGAGCTCCGGATCAACAAGTCCAATAAAAACAAAACCACTATAAACCAATGTATAAGCGATGAACAGGATTACACCTAATTTCGATTTCTTGACTGCGGCATGGTCTGTGTCAAGTTTTATGGCTGGTCTGTGCATATTTTCTCTTTTTGTTTTTAGTTTATAAATCAGGATAAATAGTTAATTTTCGGACTAAGGAAGTTTGAACCAAAAGTTACAGAGTCTCAAAGTGAACTAAAAAATATATTCAGATATAACACTCTTTTACCTTAACTGTTTTATCTCTTTGTAAAAAAGTCTCTTAAGTGGGTTTTCGAAAAAAGATAACTGAAATATTTTCTGTATAAATCTTCATTATCAGTCAATTTGTCCTTTTTATGAACAAGTGTTGCTCTCTTTTCAGAAATCAGAAAAGATTACTTTTTTTTATGTAAGCATCATGAAATCAATGAATTGATGTTGGAATCATTGAGTTGTACTTGGAACTTGTCCGCCAACTGGCGGATGGAATTTGAAATTACGGCCCTTTGGCAAACCATTTGATCATTTCTATTCAGTAACTTTATTCAGGAAACAATTAATACAGACACACATGAACTTCAATAATTTCACCATCAAATCGCAGGAAGCTGTTCAATATGCTTTTACTGTGGCTCAGGGCAAGCAGCAGCAGGCCATTGAAACAGGTCATATATTAAAAGGGCTTTTTCATGAAGCTGAAAATGTTACCGGGTTTTTGCTTAAAAAGATAGGTGCCAATCCAACGGTAATCCAACAAGCACTCGACCGCATTGTCGAATCATATCCGAAAGTTACCGGAGGCGAACCTTATTTGTCGAACGATGCCAACCGGGCATTGCAAAAGTCAATCTCCATTATGCAGGAAATGAACGATCAGTTTGTTTCGGTTGAACACATCCTGATTGGCCTTCTGGAAACAGGAGATACCATTAGTCGCTTGCTGAAAGATTCGGGTATAAACAAAAAGGATTTGGAAATTGCCGTGAAAGAACTCCGGAAGGGGGCAAAAGTAGATAGCCAGAGCGCCGAAGATAAATTTGATTCACTCAACCGATTTGCAGTTAATTTGAATCAACGCGCCCGCGACGGAAAACTTGATCCGGTGATTGGCCGTGACGATGAAATTCGCCGCATTCTCCAGATTTTATCCCGAAGAACTAAAAATAATCCAATCCTTATTGGAGAACCGGGAACTGGTAAGACAGCCATTGCTGAAGGATTGGCGCAACGAATTGTACGCGGCGACGTGCCCGAGAACCTGAAATCGAAACAACTTTTTTCGCTTGATATGGGCGCATTGATTGCCGGAGCCAAATATAAAGGCGAATTCGAGGAACGTTTGAAAGCTGTGGTGAATGAAGTGATCGGGGCTGATGGCGAGATTGTTTTGTTTATTGATGAAATTCATACTTTGGTTGGAGCCGGAAAAAGCGATGGCGCCATGGATGCTGCCAACATATTAAAACCTGCACTTGCCCGCGGCGAGTTGCGTGCGATTGGTGCAACAACCCTGAACGAATACCAGAAGTATTTCGAAAAAGATAAAGCGCTCGAACGCCGTTTCCAGATTGTGAACGTGGATGAGCCAGATACTGTAAGTGCAATTGCCATTTTACGTGGTTTGAAAGAACGATACGAAAATCACCACAAAGTAAGGATTAAAGATGAGGCGATTATTGCATCGGTTGAGTTGTCGCAACGTTACATTACCGAACGGTTTTTGCCTGATAAAGCGATTGATTTGATGGACGAAGCTGCGGCTCGTTTACGTCTTGAAATGGATTCGGTGCCCCAGGAACTGGATGAAATTGATCGCAAAATTATGCAGCTCGAAATTGAACGGGAAGCCATTAAACGCGAAAAGGATGAAAAGAAGCTCTCTTTTCTGAACGAAGAAATAGCCAATCTGAAACAGGAACAATCGAAATTCAGGGCTCAATGGCAACTCGAAAAATCGCTGATCGATGGCATTCAGCAAAAGAAACAGGAAATTGAATCGCTGAAACTGGAAGCTGAAAATGCTGAACGTTCAGGTGACTTTGGACGTGTGGCCGAAATCAGGTACGGAAAAATTGGTGAGGCTGAAGCAGAAATTGAAAAACTAAAAGCTGAATTAAGCAGCAACAAATCGCAGCACCTGATCAAGGAAGAAGTGGATGCAGAGGATATTTCACAGATTGTATCGCGCTGGACAGGTATTCCCGTTTCCCGAATGTTGCAGAGCGAACGCGAAAAATTACTGCACCTCGAAGACGAACTTCATAACCGGGTTGTTGGACAATACGAGGCCATTCATGCGGTTGCCGATGCTGTTAGGCGCAGCAGGGCAGGCCTTCAGGATGAAAAACGACCAATTGGTTCGTTCATATTTCTGGGCACTACCGGTGTGGGTAAAACCGAACTTGCAAAGGCATTGGCCGAATTCCTGTTTGACGATGAAAATATGCTGACGCGAATTGACATGTCGGAATACCAGGAAAAATTCTCGGTAACCCGCCTCATCGGTTCGCCTCCCGGGTACGTTGGCTACGACGAAGGCGGACAGTTAACCGAAGCCGTTCGAAGAAAACCCTATTCGGTCATCCTCTTTGATGAAATTGAAAAGGCGCATCCTGATGTGTTCAACGTGCTGCTCCAGGTACTCGATGATGGTCGTTTGACCGACAATAAAGGACGGGTTGCCAATTTCAAAAATACCATCATCATCATGACTTCGAATCTGGGCTCGCATCTGATTCAGGACAGGTTTGAAGAGATGAATGAACGGAATCATGCACAAATTGAGGAACAAACCCGTACTGATTTGTTTGATATGCTGCGCAAAACCATTTCTCCTGAATTTCTGAACCGGATCGACGAAGTGATCATGTTTACCCCATTAACCCGAAAGGATGTCAGGAATATTGTGAAACTACAGTTCAATTTGATTTTGAAGCGGATTCCTGAAAATAGTTTTGCCATTGAAATCACAGAGGAAGCTATCGACTGGCTGGCTGCGATAGGCTACGATCCAACGCACGGTGCGCGTCCGGTAAAACGGATGCTTCAAAAGTATATTTTGAACGAACTTTCACGCGAAATTCTGGCTGGTAATATGGAAAACCACAGCAAGGTAATTATAAGAGTTGAAAACGAGGAAATTGTGTTTAAGTATGAATAACAATTCAATCAACAGAAATTTTAAATCCATATAATTAAAAATTAGAGAGTTACTTCCATTGTTTACGCGATCATACCACGTTTAATATTTTCTGGTTATAATGGTTTTGTGCCCAAATTATCAAACTGATTATTTGGGCACAAATATTTTTGAAATCATGTTTGACTATAATACTGAATCTAAAAAACTGTACTTTTAGAAGTATAAAAAAACATGAAATGAAAAACCTAAACCGACGCGATTTTATTAAGATTTCAGGAACAGCGGCTGCTTCTGTAATTGTGGTACCTACTATTATTTCAGCCTGTGTCCGGGGAAAAGGCGGTCATACTGCTCCTTCAGACCGTATTAATCTAGCCATTATCGGTTCCGGAAACCAAGCTATGAATGACATCAACGATTTTATAACCGACAAGCGGGTGCAGATTACTGCTGTTTGCGATGTAAATAAACGAAGCACCGGATACTGGGACGGAAGATTGGGAGGAAGAGATATCGGTCTTAATTTGGTTAATGGCTATTACTCTAAATTGTCAGGGAAAAAATATACAGGCTGCAAGGGATTAGAAGATTTCAGGGAAATAATTGAACGAAATGATATTGATGCAGTTGAAGTTGTGTTGCCCGATCATTGGCATTCTATTCCGGTACTGATGGCCGCAAAGGCGGGTAAAGATATTTATTGCCAGAAACCGCTCGCATTAACGATTCCTGAAGGTCGGGCAATGGCCAATGCGGTAAAAAAATACGGAGTCATTTTTCAGACTGGCAGCCAGCAACGTTCCGATGAAAATTTCAGGAGAGTGTGTGAACTGGTGAGAAATGGTCGTATAGGCCAGTTGCATACCGTTGAGTGCGGTTTACCTGGCGGAACTCCCGACTTTGGAAAAACAGGCCACCTTACCAAGCCAATTCCTGTACCTGATGGATTCGATTATAATACCTGGCTCGGACCAGCGCCCGATGCACCTTATTGCCCGGCCCGTACTCATGTTAACTTCCGTTGGGTACTCGATTATTCAGGCGGACAGGTTACTGATTGGGGAGGGCATCATCCCGACATTGCCCAATGGGGAATGGGAACCGAATATACGGGTCCGGTGAAAATTCAAAATGCTAAAGCTGAGTGGGCAACGCACCCGGTATGGAATACAGCAACCGAATTCTATTTCGAATGCCTCTATGCCAACGGGGTAAAGCTCATTATTTCGAATAAGGTTAAAGGCGGGGTAACTTTTCACGGAACAGATGGATGGGTCTGGGCTAATCGCGGGACACACCAGGTTTTTCCTGAAAATCTGAAAGATACGGTGATCTCTCCATCCGAAATTAATCTTTATAAAAGTGAAAACCATTTCAGAAACTTTATCGACTGTGTTTTGTCGCGTAAAGAAACCATTGCACCAGCCGAGATTGGACATCGCTCCATCACCATGTCGCATTTGGGGAATATAGCCATGAAACTTCAACAAGACCTTGACTGGGATCCAACGGCTGAAAAATTCATTAATAACGATTTGGCTAATGGTATGCTGATCAGAAAGATGAGGGAACCGTGGGCATCTATTTACAAGGATCTACTCGTGTAAAAAATTAAGTGAACTATAATTCTGTAGTATGAAGAAAATGAAGAGAAAGAAATTATTTCGCTTAATTGCAAACGGATGGATACTGCTTTTAGTAAGTGTTATATCCGGAAATTTTGCCTTTTCACAAAAACCTGAAAATGAGCTTCAAGAGCCAGTTGCAATTCAGCCAGGGAAAGCGGGAAAAGCTCCATCTGATGCCATTGTATTATTTGGGAAAGGTTCTTTAGACAAGTTTGAAAGTATTGTCGAAGGATCAACAGTTTCAGATTTAGATGGTAGTCCTGTTGTATGGAAAGTCAGGGGCAGGAAGTTTACAGTTGTTCCTGGAACACCCAATATTCAAACAAAGGAAAAGTTTGGCGATTGTCAGTTACACATCGAATGGAAAACGCCACTCAAGGATGTACGGAATGGTAAAAAGAGTCAGGAATGCGGAAATTCCGGCATTTATCTGATGGGAAAATATGAAGTTCAGATCTTAAACTCATTTCGCAACCCGACTAATCCTGACGGGCAAGCCGGAGCAATCTACAGGCAATATCCGCCTTTAGTAAATGCTTCGCTAAAACCGGATGTTTGGCAGGTTTACGATATCATTTTTACTGCTCCACGTTTTAATAACGACGGATCAAAGAAAACGCCCGGCTACTTTACCGTTATTCATAATGGCGTTCTTATTCAGAACCATGTGGAGATAAAAGGACCTTCACATGCAGGGAATGAGAAAACTCCTATCAGTCAGGTGGAACTTCCGCTGATGTTGCAGAACCATCAAAATGAGGTCAGTTTTAGGAATATTTGGATCAGAAAATTATAGGGTACTAATCTGCTTTTAAAATATTTGCTTTGAACTTCCAGTTGCTATAAAATAGCGCCGAATTCAGTTAGCCGGAAACTTTTTAAGAGGATTCCGGCTTTTTTTTGTTGATAAATTCATGTCAATAAATGTCTGCGGCCATTATTAAATGGGGGGTGCGATAAGTCTTTATTAAAGAAGAATAATTTTACCTTTATCAGGACCAAACTAAATAACCATTAAACCTGAAACCAATGAACATTGACCGCCGAAAATTCATCCAATCGATTAGCCTGGCCAGCGGAAGTCTGTTGTTGTTTCCGGCCTGCGGAGGTTCTCAAAAGTCAGTCTGGCGCTTTTTATCGGACGACGAAGCGTTGACTATCATTGCCATTGCAGAACAAATCATTCCTGCTGACGAGGATCCCGGCGCTACCGACGCCGGAGTTGTCAATTTCATAGATAAGCAATTATCCGGATTTTACAGCAACTTTCAGGAAAGCTACAGAAAAGGAATTACTGCATTGAATGAGTTTTGCCACAAAAAATACAACCAGCCTTTCGAAAAACTTGAATGGAATAAGCAAACCGAAGTATTGAAATTGATGGAGAAAAACTCCATCGAAGGAGAATATTGGAAAGAAAACCCGTCATCGCGTTTTTTTCGTATGCTTCGTGATCATTCCATGCAGGGATTTTATGGTTCGCCACGGCATGGCGGCAATAAAAACTATGTCAGCTACAAAATGATACGAATCGACTATCCGCATGTCATCGGACAGAACCGCTATGCTTCGCGTTGTGAAACCTTAAATGCCTTTGCGAAATGACAAACAGACATGTAAATGCAGTTGTAATAGGGGCAGGAGCGGGCGGTGGTCCGGTAGCCAAAGAACTGGCAACCAGCGGGCTTTCTGTTGTTTTATTTGAACGCGGCAGATGGGCAAAATATGACGACCATGATGACGATGAACTGATTTCTCAACGAACTACCGTGTTGGGCAACGCCTTTGGGCCGCACCGCGATAAACACTGGCGGATATTTGTTGATCAGCGAAGTGGAAAAGAAACTATTGTTTATCCACACGAAGGAGCTTACAATAATAATGCAGCTTGTGTGGGTTCGGGCACAGTCAGTTATGGTGCAATGGCATGGCGGTTTATGCCGCAGGATTTCAGGATGAAAACCACTTACGGACATGTGGATGGATCTACGCTTGAAGACTGGCCGATTAGCTATGACGATCTCGATCCTTTTTACGAAAAGGCGGAATGGGAAATTGGGGTTTCGGGAGCCGATCCGCAAAATCCATTTGTTCCTGAAAGAAAAAAACACCTTCCGATGCCACCTTTTGAATTTAACCGTGAAGGCAGAATGCTTTATGAAGCGGCAAAGCGAAGGGGATGGCATCCATTTCCGATACCCATGCTGCGAAATTCAATTCCTTATAATGGTCGTCCGGGCTGTTACCGGATGCGGACTTGTGTTGGTTTTGCCTGTCCGGTAAATGCCAAATGCGGAACCCACAATACAGTAATTCCTGTGGCTTTGGCTTCAGGCAATTGTGAATTGCGCATCAACTGTCAGGTGGCAGAAATCATGGTGAATGATCAGGGAAAAGCTACCGGTATCAACTATTTCGACGAAAATGGAAAAGGACAAATACAGACTGCCGATTTGGTGATTGTTTCCGGATCGGCCACTGAAACGGCGCGTTTACTTCTCAATTCCAAATCAAAACTTTTCCCGAATGGGGCCGGAAATAATTTCGACTGGGTTGGCCGGAACCTTCAGGGACATGCCTATACCGGTGCAGTTGGATTATTTGATAGAGATCTTTATGATGATGTTGGTCCGGGTGCCTGCGTTGCACTTTCCGATTTTAACCACGGAAATGAAGGTATTATTGGCGGTGGAATGATGGCCAACGAATTCTTTAGGTTGCCTTACCTTTTTACCAATCAAAGACCTCCCGGATCGCCTTCATGGGGAAAAGCTCACAAGGATTATCACCGGCAAAACTATAAACGGACAATGAGCGTGAAAGGTCCGTGCCAGGAAATACCCAATTTTGATGCACGTATAACGGTTGACCCCAGTGTGAAAGATTTTTGGGGTATTCCGGTCGGGAAACTGATGGGTGCGCGTCACCCTGCTGACCGAAAAGTATGCGAGTTCATTGCAGATCGCTGTGAAGAGTGGCTGCTCGAAACCGGAGCGTACAAGGTGTGGAAAGAAATTGGTGGAGGAGGCGGACTCAGCGGCGGCCAGCATCAGGCCGGAACCTGCCGGATGGGCAATGATAAACAAACCTCGGTAACCAACAAGTTTGGACAACTGCACGAAATCGACAATGTTTTTGTGGCGGATGGTAGCCTGATGGTAACTAATGGCGGATTCAATCCTGCGCTAACGATCATGGCGCTTGGATTTTACGTGGGTAACCAAATTGTGAAACAGTGGAATGGAACTCATCTAAAATCGTAAGCCAATGAAAAAGAGAAATATTTACCGCTTTCTGGTTATTGCCGGAATAGTAGTTGTTGGCCTAGTATTGATCTCCGGAAGTTTTTACACGTATTGGTCAGTTGCTTCACCAAAAAAAACATGTTTGAGTTGTCACGAAATCAACCCATCTTTCAACACTTGGGCCAGCTCGGCACACCGCGATGTATCGTGTTTTAAATGTCACGGTACCGCATTAAGCAACGGGTTTCACAGCCTGAAGGAAAAGTCGAAAATGGTTTTTACGCATTTGAAGACTGATGTTTCGAGCGAAAACATTCAGATGACAGAATCTCAATTACTGGAAACAATGGATCGCTGCAAAAACTGCCACCAATCGGAATACACAAACTGGAAAGCCAGCGGACATTCGGCTGGTTACGCCGACATTTTCCTGCACGATACCCACAACAAAACTGAACAACTGAATGACGATTGCCTGCGCTGCCACGGAATGTTTTACACCGGAACCACAACTGATCTGGTAGATCCAATATCAAAACAAGGCCCGTGGAAGTTGAAAGAGCCCGGGAAAGCTGCCCAGCCGGTTATTCCCTGTATGGCTTGTCACCAGGTTCATGCGCCGGGCGAACCCGTCAGAAAACCCGATTATGCAACTCCGAACAACATCTTTTATGCCCGTAATCTGATCAACAATTCGGTGGGTTTTTACAGCCGTCACGAAAAAACGCATTTTCAGTTGGAGCAATTACCGCGCCCCGATATGGTGCTATTTGGCGATACCGTTCAAACGCCAGCCGACCCGGTTTACCGTTTGTGTGTGCAATGTCATGCGCCTTCGGTGTGGCACGAAGTGGGTACCAGCGACGACCATACTCCTGTTGGAGTTCATAGTGGAATCAGCTGTAAAGCCTGCCACGAGACGCATTCAAACAATCAGCGTAACTCTTGCGACAAATGCCACTCCGATGTCTCTAAAAACTGTAAGCTCGATGTGCGGACAATGAATACGACCTATTCAAATCCGTCAAGTCCTAACGATATTCATTTTGTAAGTTGCAAAAATTGTCATTCGGGACAAAAATTTAAGTCGAATTAGTATTTCAATTACGATTGAAATAAATGGAGATTTCAGGGAAAGTTTCTGGTATAATTTAAACTGATTTAGAAAAAAATAACCATGTCAAAACCCGATTTTAAAGCTATCTGTATGCTCGGTTTTATCAGTTTCAACGTGAGTGTTCAGGCGCAGCAAAAGCCTAACATCATCTTTATTCTGACTGATGACCATCGCTGTGATGCCTTGGGTTATGCCGGAAATAAGATCATTCAAACTCCTGAAATGGATAAGCTGGCCGGAGAAGGCGTTTATTTCAGGAATGCTTTTGTTACTACTCCGATCTGTGCTGCAAGTCGTGCTTCCATCTTATGCGGCATGTATGAACGTACGCATGGATATACATTTCAGCAAGGACCACTAAAAGAGCCATACATGAAACTCAGTTATCCGGTAATCCTTAAACAGCAGGGTTATTATACCGGCTTTTTCGGAAAGCTCGGAGTCACCTATAAAAATGCAGAGAAACTTTTTAATGAGGCCGATATTTATGACCGGAACGATAAATATGTCGATCGACGGGGATATTTCTACAAAACCATTGGCGCTGACACGGTCCACCTGACTCGTTATACAGGATATCAGGCTCAGCAATTTATCCGGAGTACTTCGGTCAATAAACCGTTCTGCCTGTCGCTGAGTTTTAGTGCGCCTCATGCTCACGATAAAGCTCCGGAACAATATTTCTGGCAGGAAAAATCAAATAACCGTTATGCTGATATAACTATTCCATCGCCTTTATTGGGAGCTGACAACTATTTTAATGCCTTGCCCAAAGAAGTTCGGGAGGGATTTAACCGGCTACGTTGGACCTGGCGATTCGATACGCAGGAAAAATTCCAGCATAGTGTAAAAGGCTACTATCGTATGATCAGCGAGATTGATGATGAAATTGCTGAACTGCGCAAAGTGCTGGATGAAAAAGGAATTGCCGACAATACAGTCATTATCCTGATGGGCGACAATGGTTACTTTTTGGGCGAGCGTCAATTGGCTGATAAATGGCTGATGTATGATAATTCGTTGCGGGTTCCTTTAATTATTTATGATCCCAGGGCAAAACAGCATCACGATGTCAACGACATGGTGCTCAATATTGATATTCCAAAAACTATTCTTGATTTGGCTGGCGTTAAACTTCCTAATAAATATCAGGGGAAGAGCCTGCTTACCTATGTGATTGGTGAAAATCCAAAGAAAGTTCGTGATGCAATCCTTTTTGAGCACCTTTGGAAATTGCCTGAAATACCGTCGAGTGAAGGGATAAGAACCACAAAATGGAAATATTTCAGGTATCGGTTTATTCATTCGCCCGAAGAATTGTATGATCTGGAAACCGATCCTCTGGAAACCAACAATTTGGCACAAGATACGGCACATAAAAAAATAGTTGACGAACTTCGCCGGAAATGTGATGCGCAAATAAAGAAATACACTAAAGCCAAGCTGGTTTCTGATTTTACTCCGGAAGAGGAGATTAACCTGTCATTTTAAAAATTAGATAAACGAATAGACCTAAATACAATGAAACGATTTCTCTTTTTAATTCTGCTTATTTCATCAGGCTTTGTTTCCTTAGCAAAAATTACCCCTACAAAACTCACCTGCGAATACCTTGAAAATCCTTCGGTGGTTGATGTTGCTCAACCCCGGTTGGCATGGATTAACATTGCCGATGAAGGCGAACGTGGACAACTACAAACTGCCTGGCAAATCAGGGTGGCCTCTTCAAAAAAACAATTGGAAAAGCCCGATTTGTGGAATAGTGAAAAAGTTTCTGGCGGGCAAAATAACCGTGTGACTTATGCCGGAAAAACACTGAAATCGCGTACCGAATGCTGGTGGCAGGTTCGTGTTTGGGATAAAAACGGAATAGTATCCGGATGGAGTGAACCTGCGTTTTGGAGAATGGGCATTCTTTCTGCTTCGGAATGGAAAGCCAAATGGATTGGAGCTCCGTGGGAAGGTGAGGAACATTTTCAGCGTCCCAATTTTCCCGGCCAGAAGTTTGATGATTTTGGGCCAGCTGCACCCATGCTCCGTAAATCGTTCAGGATTGAAAAACAGGTTAAAAGTGCTGTGGCATTTGTAACTGGTTTGGGTTATTTCGAATTTTATGTGAATGGCCAAAAAGCTGGTACTGATGTGCTGGTGCCCAATATTACCAACTATGGCAAACGTCCGCTGCTGGGAAAAATGTCCATTAATGTGGAAGATAATTTCAAAGAATATAAAGTAATGTACCTGGCCTACGATGTTACTTCGATGCTTTCGAAAGGTGAAAATGCCATCGGCGCCATTCTTGGAAATGGTTTTTACAATCCGCGCATGTATTGGTGTGAAGGTTACGGAACACCCCGTTTTATTGGCCAGTTGCACATTAGGTACACCGATGGTTCAGAGGACGTGGTTGCCAGCGACGACAGCTGGAAAGCGGCCAAAAGTCCTATCCTGAAAAACATGGTTTATTATGGCGAAACCTACGATGCCCGATTGGAACAACCCGATTGGTGCAAACCAATTTTTAATTCCGAAGTATGGGAAAACGCAGCAGTTAAAAAAGCGCCTTTTGGCAAGTTGGCGGCACAAACTTCGCCTGCCGATAAAGTGATGGAACAACTTCATCCTGTGAAAATTGAAAAACTTGCATATGGAAACTACAAAGTTGATTTTGGTAAGGAGATTTCGGGCTGGGTTCGATTGAAAAATGTTGCCGCACCGGCAGGACATCGTATCGACATAGCATTTAACAGCAACCTGTATTCGGGAGACAATGTTTACATTTTCAAAGGAAATGGTCCTGAAAATTATGCCCCTCGTTTCAACTGGTTTGTGTTTAGTGGGGTTGAAATCAAGAACTGGTATTGCGAGTTAAAACCTGAAAATATTATAGCCGAGTCGGTTTATACCGATGTGCCCGAATCAGCTGAATTCGAAACATCCAATACACTTTTTAACCGGATTAACGAAATCTGGAAGCAAAGCCAGAAAGATAATATGCACGGTGCAATTGCCAGCGATTGTCCGCACCGTGAACGCAATGGCTATACCGGCGACGGACAGGTGTCTTGTGTCACTGTGATGCATAATTTCGACGCAAAAGCATTTTATCAGAAATGGATTGCCGATATGTTGGGGGCGCAAAATCCCGAAACGGGTTATGTGCCCAATGGCGCTCCCTGGCAGCCGGGTTGTGGCGGCGGTGTGGCATGGGGATCGGCCATTTGTATTATGCCCTGGGAGTTTTACCTGCACACAGGTTCGCTTGATATGCTGTCTGAAAATTTCGAAGGAATGAAAGAATACATCCGTTACATGCAAACATGGGTCGATCAGGATGGAATCATGTTTTCGAAGCGCACCGGAAACGATGGGAAAATTCTGAAATGGTACAATTTGGGAGAATGGGTTACTCCCGGTGATTTGCCCGCCGACGAAATGGTGCACACTTTCTACTTCTGGCGCTGTGCAGACCTTACTGCGCAAACAGCAAAAGTTTTGGGTAAGACTGGTGAGGCGAAAAAATTTACCGATCTGGCCGAACAAACCCGTAAATCCTTCTGGAAAAGGTTTTACGACGAAAAAAATGGCACCTACGGAAAATCAGGTGGAAATATTTTTGCCCTGAAAATGGGTGTGCCAACTGACCAATATCATCGGGTAGTAAGTGCCCTGAAAGCCGATATCAAAACCAATAAAGGACATTTGGATACGGGAATTTTTGGTACTCAGTTCTTTTTTGAAGTGCTTTCAGAAAACGGAATGCACGATTTGGCTTACGAAGCCATGAACAAGAAAGACGAGCCCGGATATGGCCGTTGGCTCGAGTTGGGTGCTACCACTTCGCGTGAACAATGGAGTGAAGAAGGTTCGCACAATCACCCGATGTTCGGTGGCGGACTGGCCTGGTACTATCGTAAACTGGCCGGAATGAATGCTGATCCTGATGAACCCGGTTACAAGCATATTATTTTCCGTCCGCAACCAGTAAATGAGATCACATTTGCCAAATATTACAATCAGACATCTTTTGGCAAAGCAGGTATATACTGGAAAATTGAGAATCAGCAATTTGCCATGCAAGTGACTGTACCGGTTGGTTGCCTAGCAACCGTTTATGTGCCTGTTCTGAAAGGGAAGAATATTACTGAAAATGGAATGGAAATCTCCGCATCAAATACCGTCCAGTTTATCCGTGAGGAGAACGGCTACCAGTTGTTTGCGGTAAAAAGTGGTCAGTATCAGTTTTTATCCGAATGAAACACCTCATAAGTCATTCCATATAGGAATTTTATTGCCCTTAAACAAATAACCTGGAAAAGCCCATTCCCTGTTACCAAAAGGGAGGATGTCAGGCGTTGTAGAATAGTTTTTCTTTACCCTGAAAGTGAAGAAAAGAACGATAGAGACCGTCCGTGCAAAAGTGTTTTTCATGGAATAAACTGCCTCTCGGACGGAATAGAATTGGTGATTATAAATGTATTTACATAGTATAGGAAAAAAATGAATCCAACAAAATTTAGTGTTTATGGTTTGGGGATGATTGGGCTTGGCATTCAGTGTGTTTCAGGAATGAACCCGGCAAAACCTGAACTCAAACCCAATATCGTCATCTTTTTGGCCGATGACCTGGGTTATGGTGATGTAAGTTGTTACGGGGCAAAACACATTTCAACACCCAATATCGACCGGTTGGCGAATGAAGGTTTGCGCTTCACCAATGGCTTTGCAACTTCAGCAACCTGTACTCCCAGCCGGTATGCCTTACTTACCGGAATTTATCCATGGCGAAAGAAGGCCGCTGTTCTGCCCGGTGATGCACCCTTAATCATCGAACCAAAAACTCAGACCCTGCCACGTATGTTGCAAAATGCCGGTTATACAACCGGGGTTGTAGGCAAATGGCACCTTGGACTGGGTAACGGAAATGTGGACTGGAATAAAAAAGTTTCTCCCGGGGCTAACGAAACCGGATTTAATTACTCCTTCATTCAGGCAGCAACCAACGACAGAGTTCCTTGTGTTTATCTTGAAAATGGTCTTGTTGTTGGTCTCGATCCGAAAGATCCTATTTCAGTAAGTTATAAAGAGAATTTTGCAGGTGAACCAACAGGTAGACAAAATCCTGAGTTACTGAAGATGCACCCCAGTCATGGCCACGATTTTAGTATTGTGAACGGAATTTCCCGCATCGGATACATGAAAGGCGGAAAATCGGCATTGTGGGTGGACGAAAACATGGCAGACACTTTTTTAACCAAAAGCATCGACTTTGTAAAAGCAAATCAGACAAAACCATTTTTCCTTTATTATGCTTTACATCAACCACATGTTCCCCGGGTACCTCATTCCCGTTTTGCCGGAAAATCTGGCATGGGGCCGCGTGGAGATGCTATTCTGGAAGCGGACTGGTGCATCGGGAAGATGCTTGACGCTTTGGATGAGATGGGATTGGCTGAAAATACACTCATTATTTTATCGAGTGACAATGGTCCCGTTGTCGACGATGGGTATAAAGATCAGGCTGTTGAATTGCTTGGAAATCATACTCCTGCCGGACCTTTCCGCGGTGGAAAATACAGTATGTTTGAAGGAGGAACGCGTGTTCCTTTCATTGCCCGCTGGAAAGGCAAAATAAATCCAGGTATTTCTGATGCTTTGGTTTGCCAGATTGATTTTCTGGCCTCGTTTTCAGCTTTGCTCCGACAAAAAGTGAATGAAACGACCGATAGTAAAGATATTCTCGCTGCATTGCTGGGAAAATCAAAAACAGGCAGAACCGATCTGGTCATTGAAGCAACAGGAGCTCTGGCATACAAACAAAGCGATTGGGTTTTGATCCCAAAATATAAAGGCGAATCTTTTATGAAATTAACCGGTACAGAGACTGGTCGCTCAGAAGTTGATCAATTGTACCATTTATCTGGTGATTTGGGCGAAAAGATTAATCTGGCAGGAAAAGAACCGGAACGGTTGGCAAAATTGAAGGCAGCACTTGAAACTATTTCAGGAAGAAAACTAAACTAATAAACAATGAATCTGACTCAACATTATCCATTTTTAGCAGGAATGATTCCAGCTTTGATGGCCATAGCTATTCCGGTAATGGCAAAAAATCAATCAAATACTCAAAAACGCCCGAATATTATCTGGATTTCAACAGAGGATTTTAGTCCGCATTTGGGTTGCTATGGCGATAAGGTAGCGCGAACACCCAACATCGATAAGCTGGCAGCACAGGGAGTGCGCTTTTCCAATGTATCTACAACGGCTGCCATTTGCGCGCCTTGCCGGGCCGGAATCATTACCGGAATGTATCAGACTTCCATCGGATGTATGCACATGCGTACCACCAGTTATCGCCGCTCAGTAGAGAATCCGGTTGAATTTACAGCAGTTCCTCCACACTATGTCAAAGCATTTACTGAATATTTGCGGGTAGCCGGATATTACTGTACAAACAATTCGAAGACCGACTACCAGTTCGCTAAAGATCCTGTTCCCGAGAGTATCTGGGACGAATGCAGTAAAACAGCTCATTACAAAAATCGTCCGGACAAAAGTCAACCATTCTTTGCGGTGTTCAACCATCTGGGAACCCATGAAAGCCAGAATTGGGACATCAGCAAAGTAAAAACTGATCCGAAATCAGTAAAAGTACCACCGTATTATCCCGATACTGAAATTGTCCGCCGGAATCTGGCTAAAATGTACGATAATACAGCCCGACTTGATTCGGTCGTGGCAAGTTTGCTGGCAGAACTGGAGCGTGAAGGTGAAGCCGACAATACGATTGTCTTTTTCTGGGGCGATCATGGAGATGGTTTGCCACGTGCTAAACGCTGGTTGTACGATTCGGGACTAAATATTCCCCTGATTATTCGCTGGCCGGATCATCTGAACCCCGGATCAGTAAACGATCAGCTAATCAGTTCCATCGATTTCGGACCAACAGTTCTTTCTTTGGCCGGTGTAAAAATTCCGGTACACATGCAGGGGCGCGCTTTTCTTGGCAACCAGTCTGCTGATGCCCGTCAATATGTCTTTGCTACACGAGACCGGGTTGACGAATCATACGATATGATCCGTTCTGTCCGTTCAAAAGATTTCCTTTATATCCGCAATTTTTACCCCAATGAACCTTTTCATATCTGGGTTCCTTACCTGAATAAAATGCCAATTATGCAGGAAGTGATGCGTTTGGATGCCGATGGAAAACTCAATCCGGATCAGAAAAAATGGATGGCAGAGACCCGTCCTGCAGAAGAATTGTACGATGTAAAAGCCGATCCTTATCAGCTACATAACCTGGCAGAAAATCCGAAATACAAAACGGTAATTGCCGAAATGCGGCTTCAGCAAGATAATTGGGCCATAAACACCAACGATATGGGACGGATGAACGAACCCGAAATGATTGAACAAATGTGGCCTGGAGGCAAACAGCCAGTAACCGACAAACCGTATTTCATTGTGAATGCACCGGAAGATCGCGGTTCCAAAAATTATCAGATGGGTGGAATATTCTCTGCTCCAATGACGCTAGCTTTTTATTGCCCGACGCACGGAGCCTCCATTGTTTACACCACTGAAACGGGTAATAAACCTGCATGGAAACTTTATAGTGGCCCGCTGAAATTGATAAAAGGAACCAGCAATGTCAGGATTAAAGCGGTGAGGTACGGATACAAAGATAGTGATGAAGTTTTAGGAAATTTTGAGATAAAATAAAATTACCAGTGCAGGACTTTCTTTGTACATTTAGTTCATTCTTTACCAATTAATTTCGCGATAAATGAAAACAACCAGGCTCATTTCAACTCTTATAATTTCATGTTTGTGTATTTCGTTGCCGTTAAGCGCAAAGAAAAGTAAACCAATTGACCGAAAAGCCACAGCCGAAACAAAGGCTTTGTTTCAGAACCTGATGGAATTATCTGAAAACCATACCTTATTCGGGCATCATAATGCTACGGAATATGGTCGCGGTTGGTCGGGCGATGAAGATCGGTCGGATGTGAAATCGGTTTGTGGTTCGCATCCGGCAGTCATTGGGATCGATGTCAGTGGCTTGTCGGGCAGGCCCGCCGAAGACATTGAAAAAGAAAAGGCAAGACTGAAAAAAACGGTGACCGACATGTATAACCGGGGCGGTGTGACAACGGCTTCCTGGCATTTCATCAATCCGGTTTCGGAAGGAGGATTTTACTGGAAAGATGATGTTTCGAAACCGGCAGTAAAATACCTTATTCCAGGTGGCGAGGCGCATGGAAAGTACAAAGAGATTCTGAAAACTATTGCCGATTGGGCTCATAGTCTTCAGGGAGCTGATGGGAAACTGGCTCCGGTAATTTTCAGGCCATATCACGAGTTCGATGGGGGGTGGTTTTGGTGGGGAAAACCACATTGCACGAAAGAAGAATTTGTCTCTCTTTGGCAATTTACTGTTTCTTACCTTCGCGATTCGCTTGACGTCCATAATTTTATTTACGCTTTTTCTCCGGACAATAAATTTTCGACCGAGGAAGAATTTTTAGAACGCTATCCCGGAAACAAATGGGTTGATATGGTTGGGATGGACAATTACGGTGATATGGGGCGTGATAAATATGCACCTGATACTGCGGCTAAAAAACTGAAAATCATTTCGGATTTTGCCCTGAAATCAGGAAAACTGGCTGCTTTTACTGAAACGGGACTGGAGTCTATTCCAAATTCGGAATGGTGGACAGGTACGCTCCTGAAAGTCATGCAAATGTACCCGATGAATTTGTGTTATGTGCTGGTTTGGCGGAACGATATGAGAAGTCCCACCCATTATTATGCGCCTGTTCCGGGACATGCAAGTGTCCCGGATTTTATGAAATTTTACGCCGATCCGTACACTTTATTTTTAAACGATCTGAAAAATATCTACAAAAAATAACCGATTAATTTTGTTCAACTCAATTTTAGGTATCAAATTGCAATCGATTGAATTAATTTGGTACTTTTGGGTTCGTCTAAACAAAACTGAACCAAAATGAAGAAATACATTTTTGTAACCGTGGCTTGCCTTTTATTTTTCAGCCAGGCCTATTCGGCCAAAACACCCAAAGTAGAGTTTAAAAACAAGGATCAGGAAAAAAAAGTTGAGGTCTTTGTTGATGGTAAATTCTTTACGGCCTACATCTACCCGGATAACATGGAAAAACAATCGCTTTACCCGATTATAAGCGCTTCAGGAAAAATCATTACCAGAGGTTATCCAATGAATCCACGCCCGTTTGAACGTACTGACCATCCACATCATGTTGGTCTTTGGTTCAATTTTGGAGATGTAAATGGCCTCGATTTCTGGAACAATTCTTTTGCCATAAAACCGGCAGATAAACCCAAATATGGAACAGTAAAATTCAAAAAAATAGTTTCTGAGAATCCGAAGAAAGGTGAATTGGTTACTGCTTCAGAATGGGTTGATGTAAACAACAAAGTTCTTCTGAATGAAGAAACAAGTTTTGTTTTTTCAGGAGCCGGAAATCTTCGGACTATTGAACGGAATTCGAAACTTACCGCTGAACAGCAAGTTACTTTTACAGAGAACAAGGAAGGTTTAATCGGATTGCGTTTAGACCGTGCTTTTGAAGAACCTGCTACAAAACCTGAAAAATTTCTGGATGCCAAGGGTATTGAAACTGAAGTTCCGGTTTTGAATAACGCCGGAGTAAACGGCGTTTATCGCAATGCCGAAGGAGTTTCGGGTGGTGCTGTCTGGTCAAAAAGAAGTCCATGGGTGGCACTCAGGGCTGAAAAAGAAGGTGAAATATTAACCATTGTCATCCTCGATAATCCAAAAAATGCCAACTATCCGGCATGGTCACATGCCCGTGGTTATGGTCTGTTTGCAACCAACAATCTGGGTGGTCGGGCTTTTGATAAAAATGCGGAGCCAGTTAAAGTTGTTTTAAAAGCTGGTGAAAGCATCGTATTCAAGCACAAAATTGTAATAGGCGGTGATTTATCGGATACTGAAATTAACTCGATAGCTAAGAAATTTAACTAATACTAACTTAATAAAGCTGAATTGTATGGAAAATAACGAAAGTAATTCAAGACGATCATTTATCCGAACAGCTGCTACCGGAGCGGTATTGGCTGCAGTTTCACCAGCTGCTCTGGCTAAAGATCCGGTTAAAAAACCAGTCATTATACCTGCAGGAGCAAAGGGAGCTAACGACCGCCTTCGCGTAGCCGTGTTGGGGATTAACGGACGGGGAAAATCTCATATTGAGGAAATTATGGGCTTAGCCGAAAAAGCCAATGTTGAAGTTGCCGTTCTTTGTGATCCGGACATGAATATTCTTCAGGACCGTGCCAATGATTTCGAAAAAAAATATGGCAAAAAGGTCATGATTGAACAAGATTTCAGAAGAACTCTGGAAGATAAAACCATTGATGCTGTAACACTTGCAACCCCAAACCATTGGCATGCCTTGCAAACTGTTTGGGCTTGCCAGGCCGGGAAAGATGTTTACGTGGAAAAACCAGCCACACACAATATTTCTGAAGGAAGAAAAATTATTGAAGCTGCATATAAATACAATCGAATTGTACAGCATGGTGTGCAATTACGCAGTTCAGTCGCCATTCGGGAAGCTGTTAAGCATCTGGAAGAAGGATTGATCGGACGCGTGTATATGTCGCGCGGATTGGTATATCGCTGGCGGCCAGATATTGGCAACAAAGGTATTTCACAGATTCCTGCAGGACTGAATTACGATTTATGGTGTGGTCCGGCCCAAATGCGTCCGTTCACTAAAAACCTGGTTCATTACAACTGGCACTGGCACTGGAATTATGGAAATGGAGATGTGGGTAACCAGGGAATTCACGAAACCGATCTTTGTATGTGGGGACTTGGCGTAAATAGCTTACCTGAACGCATTACCTCCATGGGTGGAAAATTCCTTTGGGACGATTGTAAGGAAGTTCCTGAAATTCAAACTTCTATATACCATTATCCGAAACAAAAGAAAATTATTCAGTTTGAAGTTCGCAACTGGTGTACCAACGAAGAAGATGGCGCCGGAGTGGGTAATATTTTTTATGGTGAAAAAGGATACATGGTAATTAATGGTTATGGAACTTACGCAACTTATCTGGGCGAAAAACGTGAAAAAGGCCCTGCCCGTTCCGAAAAAGGCGAATTGACGCTTCATTTCCAGAATTGGTTTGATGCTATTCGTGCACGTGATATGAGTATTCAGAATGGTCCGGTTCAAACAGGTGCTTTGGCTTCATCCTTGGCTCATTTAGGTAATATTTCGTACCGTTTAGGAAAGCAGCTTGAGTTTGACGCTGTAGCAGAACGCTTTATTGGAAGCGATATTGATGATGCCAACAACATGTTGACCCGCGAATACCGAGCACCTTATCTGATGCCCGAAATTGTATAGATTTTAACTTTTTATCCGATAATTTGGGGATTGCCTGTTTTCGGGCGATCCTCTTTTATTTTCCTCCTGTTGACACCGCAGGTGGTTAAGATTCAACTCCACTAGAGTTCAAAATATCTAAGTTCGTTTTACACTTCCCGCACAGACGATGATTTTTTTGGTCGATATCTTCCACATAAGTACTCGATCGCATTACACAGGTTGGATTGGAGCAATGGATCAGGCCAAAGGTGTGGCCAAGTTCGTGGATCACTTCTTTTCGAATGCGGTCAATAAAGGTGTTTTGGTCTTTCTCTATTCCATAACGCTCATTGCTGAGCCTGTAAATGGACGCGATACCACTTCTTCCGTTTAAAAATGCCTGTCCGAATATGTAAGTCAGAATGGGTATAAAGAGGTCAACATTAAATAGACCAAGTGTTTTGGTTGTTTCAGTGGCAAACCTGGACTCAATTACTTTCAGCAGATCGTTCCCGTTATATTGTTTTCTCGACGCATCATAGTACTCGCTCAGAGCCAGAAACCCTTCACGTGTTTTAACCGGAACAGAAAATTCATGCTCTACTTCATTGACAATCATTTCAAGAAGTTCTTTCTCGAAATACCCAAATGAAATTAACGTGATATTTTCCAGATTCATTCGCAATCAGTTTTGTTGAACCTCTAGGAGGTACTCTTTTCTTGGGGCTTAATTTTTTCTACAATACTAAATCTCCTACGGAGAACATTCCGCGTAGCGGATAAAGTGTTGTAGTAGAGTAAAAAAGAATGTGACAATTCCGCGTAGCGGATAAACTTTGTTTTTTTCTTGGTTAATGATGATTGTTTTTATTTGGCAGGTCTTAAATCGTACTTCCTGATTTTGTTATAGAGGGTTACCCGGTCAACTTTCAGGGCTTTAGCCGAAACTGAAATGTTCCAGTTGTATTTACTGAGGATTTGATAAATGTGGTTCTTTTCCAGATCGTCAAGGCTCTCAACCGTGGTGTTGACTATCGTTTTCCCAAGTGGAAGGTCTTTCAGACTTATTTTTTTACCATTGCCAACTACGATTGCACGCTCAATCATGTTTTCGAGTTCGCGTATATTACCGGGGAATGGGAATTCTTCCAAACGTTTTAATGCAGCCGCATCAATGGCAATGGGTGGCCTGTTCATACTGGTACAGTACTTTTTAATGAAATACTCAACCAACAACGGAATGTCTTCAATTCGTTCACGAAGCGGCGGAACACTAATATTTACGACATTCAGGCGGTAAAAAAGGTCTTCACGAAAAGTTCCTTTTTCAACCATCGTTTTCAGATCGCGGTTGGTGGCGCAGATCACCCTGAAATCAGAAGTGATTTCCTTGTTTCCACCTACCCGGACAAAACTTTTTGATTCGAGGACACGCAACAGTTCGACCTGCATTTTGGGCGAAATGGTTGCAATTTCATCCAGAAAAATAGTCCCGCTATCGGCCATTTCGAACCGGCCTTTGCGGTTGTAAACTGCTCCGGTAAAGGCTCCTTTTTCGTGACCAAACAATTCGCTTTCCAGTAAACTTTCACTTAAAGCACCACAGTGTACGCTCACCATCGGGAAAAATTTGCGTGGAGAATTCGCATGTATAGCCCTTGCAACCAACTCTTTACCGGTTCCGCTTTCGCCGGTAATTATTACCGATGCATTCGACTGGGCAACACTTTCGATTTCATTGAGTACTTGTTGCATGGCCTGACTGTTACCAATCAGGTCTTCTATATTTTCGAGCGAAACCACTTTTTCTTTCAGAATCTCGTTTTCTTCAAGCAATGAAATTTGTTTGGAGGCATTCCTGATCAGGTGCGAAAGGTCGTCAGGGTCAAAGGGTTTGGTTACATAGTCGAAAGCACCGTCTTTCAATGCCTGAACTGCGGTATCAACAGTTGCGAATGCTGTCATGATAATCACGATGGAATCTTTCCGCAAGGTTTTAATCCGTTTCAGCATTTCCAGACCGTCCATGCCCGGCATTTTGATATCGGCCAATATGATGTCAAAGCTGTCGGATTCGAGCATTGATAAAGCTTTGGTCGCGTTTTCGGCGCATTCAACGCGATAACCGTCTTCAATAAACCAGTTGTACAATGAGTCTCTTACCGATTCTTCATCGTCAACGACTAATATGGAGATTTTCTTTGCCATGATATGTTTTCCTTAGGTCAGTAGTAGTGGTAAAGTTATTGAAATTGTGGTTTCTTTCCCCCGTACCGATTTAACGTCAGTTTTTCCCTTGTGACTTTGAACAATGCCGTGTACAATGGCCAGTCCCAGACCAATTCCACTGGCATTTTGCTTGGTCGAAAAGAATGGTTCAAAAATATGAGGAATATCTTCAGGAGAAATGCCAACACCATTATCTGTTATTTCAATGCGGACATGTTCGCTGTCCGGATTAATTGTCCTGAACAGCACTTCGCCATTTTCGGAAACGGCTTCGGATGCATTGACCAAAATGGCTACACAAATTTGTTTTATTTGGTTGGGACTGCAGTATATCAAATCATTTTTTGCAGCAAAATCAGATAAAAAATCAATGTTGGCCACTTTCATGGGATGCGACATCAACTCAAAAGTTTCAACCAGTATTTCGTGAAGATGTCTGGGTTCAAATCCGTTTTGATCTTTTCTCGAAAAATCAAGTAGGCCTTTAACGATATCTCCACAACGCTTGGTCTCATTTTCAATCAACTTCAAATGTTTCAGCATCGATTCTTTTTTCGTAGGATCCAGATCCTGATTATTGAGTTGTTTGTAGATCAGCTTGGTATAAATAAGAATTCCGGAAAGTGGATTGTTAATCTCATGAGCAACCGATAATGATAATTTGCCAAGCGATGCAATTCGTTCAATGTTAATGAGTTCGTTTTGGGCCTGCCCCAACTCTTCCGTTTTCTTCTGAACCTTGTATTCAAGCTGTTGCGACCAGTTCTGAAGTTCGTTGGTTGCGGTATGCAGATTGTCGAGCATTTCGTTGAATGCATACGAGACCATCCGCATGTCGGAAAGTTGATGAGGCTTGATTTCCAGTCGGGTAGTTTTATCTCCTTTTGCAACAGCTTCACTGGCTTTAATAATCTCGTTCAGTGGCTTTTTAATTTTTTTGTTGGTGAAAAAGATCAAAAAGATGATGAGGATAAATGTCATCACTGAGGCCAGCAAAAAATAATCAGTAGTTGATTTTTGGAGGGCGGTATCCAGTCCTTCCATCGGAATTTTAATGATGAGCGAACCGAGTACTTCTTCGTTGGGGCTGTGTGCATGGCATTCGCTGGTTGAACAGGTCTTGTTATTGAGAATTGGCGATTTAATCAGTAGATGTCTGGTATTGTTATTATTTGGATTCATGATGCATTCGCTGTTAGCATCAATAATCCGGTAGGATTTCTCTTTAGCCGAAAACATCTTGTCAAAATCAGTGTGGCAACTCAGGCAATCAGGATTGGCATGGTTGATGGTATCGTTTGAAATGGAAGTGTAAACGAGATTGTTTTTATTGTCGTACATGTTTACATCATCGATGCCATTCATGGTGTTAATCAGATCCAGAGTGCTTTGCAGAGAAGTCTGATCGTTTTCGAGCATGGAACGGTATAAAGCACCCTCGACGAGTACCCCAATATTATTTCCATTTTCACTGATGACCGATTTCATGTAAGCTTCGTTCACCGATCGGAAAATAATTCCAAATGATAAGAACAGAAAAAACGATGAAATGGTAATGATAAAAACTACCCTGCCATAGATGGAGGATCGGAACTTAACATACCCATTGAAAATCGGACTTCCAGCACTTTTTTTGCCTACAATTTTATTGAACCAAGTCATGGTTTTAGGATTAATCGGTAACTAAATGCTAAGTTAGTTTCTAAATTTTAAAACAGCTTCAAGTATTCGACTTTGTTTAGAAATTACTTATAAAAATACCTGAAAATAGGCATGAAACCAATAAAACAGCCAAAGTAAAGTAGGTTGTACTTCGCTTTGGCTGTTTACTATTAATTACCCGGCCACGAATCGTTTTTAGCGAATTCACCCGCTAATTTAATTTTCCTGACGATTTTCCATATTAAGTTTACAATTCTTGTTCCGGTTAAACGTTTTTTTGCCCAGAAAGTCCTCTTGGAAATTCAACCATACTTCATTTGGAAGTTCTGAAAGTGGTTGATCAAGAAGTTCACCACCATCCTGTAAAATTTGCATGGATGGTACCGGCGTGTATTTCCCAATTGATGCTGAAATGAATTCTTTAAACTTATCCAGTTCCTGTCTCGAGAATTGGGTAGCCTCTTCAGCAAGGTAATAAGAATAAGTATCTGCTGTCCAGCTTACAGGCTTGATTTTATACATCCATCCTTTTACATATGGATCTTCATTGAGTAATTCAGGATTGTTGCTTAATACAGGATTTGCCTCCAAAATTTCGCCGGAAATAGGAGAATATACCTTTAGAATTTTTCCTTTATGATCAATCTTTGCAATCATCTCGCCCTTCTTTATTTTTTCGCCAGGTTCTTTAATTCCGGTAAACTTCACTTCACCAATCATATGCAGCAGTAAATCATCGAGGCCAACGCGGGCAATTCCGGATACTCCCAAATGTGACCAAATATGATACTTGCTGAAGAAAAGTCCTTGTGGAATGTTTAGTGAGTTGATATTTAGTATTCCTGCAGATTTTTTAATCTGGTTTTTGATTTTAATCTGCCTGTTCAGGAGAAGCCAAAAAGGGATCAGGATGGCAAAAAATGCAAGAATTGCCAAATATTCGATTCCTTTCGTGTCGAAAATGTTGTGATAAGTAAATCCGTCCATTGTTTTATTATTTTATGCTGTTTGAAACAGCTGGTTAATGTTTTGCTTCTTTTGCCCATTTTGGCGATTCACGCAATACTGGCATTCGATTAATCACCCACCGGAAAATCCATATTTCAGTAAAAATAACTGCCAGGGTTACTACAATTTCCATCCATGAAGGATAATAATGGGTGGCTGCATCCCATTTGAACCCGATTACCGAAACATTTAACCGGTTCAGGATAATGCCCAACATTGTTAATATAGCTGCTAATCTGATCAGAAAAATGTTGTTTGTCCGGTAGCTATAAAAGAACAATATCATCGGGACAAGCACAAAGCCGATCATTTCAAACAAATACCAGTATCCCATTGGGGTATTCAGTAAATCCCAGTTTTTGCCATGAATAAACACGAGCAATTGAAGGAAGAAATAGGCAAACATGGCTCCGGCACAAATTTTTGAAAGTCCGTGGAGGATACCTTTTTCGGCTTTGTGATTTTTTTCACTGATCTGACTGGAAAATACTTTGTGGCTGATGGTTCCTTCAAAAATAACCATTGACAGGCCTGCGAAAATACTGGATACCAAAAACAAAACCGGGATAAATTCGGAATACCACAAGGGGTGAATCTTATCTTTGGCCATCAGGTAAAGTGCACCTAATCCTGATTGGTGCAGAGTTGACAAAGTAATCCCAAAAATTACAGCTGCAATAGTCATTCCTGAAAGAATTTTATGAGCTCTTTTGGCACCCAGCCATTCAGCAATTGCAGGAGAAAATTCAATCAGTTCGGCCAACATATAGAGCATAAAATGCCATGCCACTAAAAACAGTACAGAACTGGTTCCAAAACTGTTGCCAATAATCGGATTGATCACGTTCCATGGACGTCCCAGATCGAGTAGCAAAGCTCCGGCATAAAAAACGTAAGCCAGAAAGCCATTCAATACGGTTATCCTGACGATGGAATGGTACTTGTTCATTTTCAGGATATACACCATAAAAGTTAGAACATAGGCTCCACCAGCAAAGGCAACACCGGTGACCACATCGAAGCCAATCCATATTCCCCATGGAGTCTCTTGAGTCAGGTTAGTAACTGAACCGATTCCATTCACAAACCGAAATACAATCAGGCCTAAACCCAGTAGCATAATGGGGATGGAGATGATATTAAATGGAGTAAGCCATTTCCCTTTAGGGCGTAATTCGCTCATTAAAAAGCGCCAGATGGATCTTCCATCATTATCTTTTGTAATTGGATAGGCTGGGCTAGTCATTTTCTTCGTCTTTAGATTGGTTATTTTTAGTTGCTTCATGAATTCCTAATAACAAGGTAGGCAATAGCACAAATACCGATGGAACGCTGTACAAAAATCCCTTCGATAAGGCCGGATAAGATGAATCCTGAATTTTTGGGTTGAATCCAACTTCCTTAAACGGTGCTGGTGACAGGTATAAATAACCGGTTCCTCCTGCAGCAGTTTCGCCGTAGATTTGATCGACATAGGTTCCGGGATTTTCGGCCATTCTTTTGCGGGCTTCTGCTAACAATTCGCGTCGTGTTCCTGAAATCACGGCTTCACCTGGACAAGCTTCAACACAAGTTGGTTTTTCTCCTTTTGAGATCCGGTCGTAACACATGTCGCATTTCTGAATTTTCGGATTGGCGCTGAGGTACTCGAATTTTGGAACGTCAAACGGGCAGGAAACCATACAATATCGGCACCCCATGCATTTATCACCCCGCCAAATAACCGGCCCTTCCTTTGTTTTGTGCATGGCTTGTGTAAGGCAGGCAGCCGCACATGCAGGTTCGTTGCAGTGCATACATTGGTTGCGAAAAAAGGTCTCACCTTTCGAAGTATTATATAGATTAATCACACAACGCTGCTTTTCGCTTGTTTTGCGCAATACACCAACTTTTACTTCGTCCTCAGGTTCTGGCAGTTCATGTGCTTTGGCACAAGCCTTTTCGCATTCCTGGCAGCCCACGCAACGACTTGCATCGTATAGAATTCCCCGAAATTCAATTTCATTGTTTTCCGAAGGGTTGGCTCCAAAACTTTTACCAGCAGCAAGGGAAACCCCAATTAGGCCTGCTGTTTTGAAAAAAAATCTTCGATCAATGTTCATATGTTTGGTTTTATATTAATGTTTATTAGGATTTGAAAAGCCAGTTATTTTGAAATGTCAATAAATTTTGTCTGAAAATCCTCCCAGACTTCGGGGCCGAGATCAGCCAGTACATTGTCGGTAAGTTCACCTCCATCCTGGAGAATAACATGGGCATAAACGTTGGTATTTGATCTCATAGATGCAGAAAGAAAGTCTTTAAGCCGAATAAATTCATCCTGAAGCCATTCTTTATATTTTTCAACCATAAAAAGGAATTGAGCTTCGCGTAGCCAATTCTTGGGTTCGATGAGATATACCCAACCTTCGGAATACGGGGCCGAATTTAGAATGGAAGAGTTGGCAGCGAGAGCTTGATTTTGTTCTCTGATTATTCCAGAAATCGGAGAGGAGATATTTAATTGTTTCCCGTTTTGAATGATCGTCAGTATTTTTTCACCTTTTCTGACTTTTTCGCCGGGTTCTTTCATTTTAATACGTGTGATTGAACCAGTAACGTGTTGTATAAAATCGTCTAACCCAATCTTTACATTTCCATCCTGCACCATGAATGCCCAGGTATGTGATTTGTCGAAGTATAATCCTTTAGGTGCAAGTATTGAGTTTTCATCGAAAGCCGGAGTTATTTCAATACCTTCACTTATTTCGTTTGCTTTTTTATTTTTTACAAACATTATAGCTCCGGTTAAAATGAACGCCGAGAACACTAAAACAATTATAGCAACTAACCATGCACCAGACACCACTGGCTTTTCTGCCTGATCGACTAATATTTCCGGATTTACCAGCATTTCGAGATTTGCTTGTTTTTCGATGCTTGCAAGGGCACTGTATCCATTGATATTCAGGTTTTTTTGCCCGTCTGTATTGATCCAGCTTAAAAAATCCAGTGCATTTTTATCAGTGGGTTTTGACTCAGCTATGGCATAAATGTTTCCGCATAAAGCTTTTGGATGTTTTCCTATCCAAACACCGCGAGTAAATGCATCCATATTGGTGTAAATATTTTCGAAGCTATCCAAACGACCGTTCTTATTCTTGTCAATAGGAAGGAGTTTAATGTTAGCCAGAAAATTCTTGGTATTTGCATCGCGAACATCAGTCAATTTGCAAAAACCGATGGCGTAATTATCTTTTTGGATGGTAGAAAGAAGTTCTTCAACTGTTGCTACAATTGTTGCGCATGTAGTTACTGAATTCATTTTGGTAAAATTACTGAGAGAACTTACTACAGCTTTATTATCGATGATGTATAAATGAATGGGTGAATTTTGGTCGTTTGATACCAGTAATTTCCAGTTTTGTATTTCCGGATTAGTTAATAGTTCAGCCAGTTTTTCGGTAGAAATTCCCTGACGATAAATCTCATTCAGCAATGGATTTTTTGCATTAATGATCGGAACAACAGCATCGCGGCCAACGACCATCTTCCACTTTGCCTCGTCATTAATTAATTCCTGATTTTGATCTGAAATAAAGCTTAGAGAGTTAGCATCTATTGCTTGATTTTCTGACAGATCTTTGATGGTGATCTTTAGATTTGGTTTTTTCTTACCAAATTCGGCAGCCCAGTTGGTGGTGAGGTTGTTCAAGTCAGGGGAACTCAGAATATTTAATGTGTTTACGGCCAAGGTGTTGTTTGGGCTGCCTGTATGGCCGTCAGCGTTGGCATAACATGGTCCTTTATTGCCAAAGAATAAAAGAAACAAAACGATGAAGAAGAATGAAAAGGTTTTCATGATATGGTTATTTAAATGGTTTTTGTATTCGTTAGATTAATAGGTTTGAACTACAATCCGGATACGGCCTTTCAAATCCAATGCCATGAAATATTTAGTGATTTAATTAACTGAAAATCAATTGTATAAATTTATTGTGTGCGAAAAATATTCACATTGAAGTGTTGAAAAAATATACAATTATTTTTGATGTATTATTTATAGTGCTGATATATTGATGATTAAATGAATTGTATATTTATTAAGCAGTGTTGAGAAATGCAATAGTAGTGCTGTAACTTGTTTATAATTAGATGTTAATGTGAAATTTTGTTTTATATGTATTATGTTTCTTTTATTATTTGAGATAAGTAGTCTTCATTTTTGCAAAAAATGACAAAAAAAAAGGAGCCATTCGATTGAATGGCTCCTGACGTATTCGCATCATCGGATGCTATTTTGTATTCTTGGTTTTCTGGGTTTTAGCAACCTCCTCCGGAAGATGCTTCTTTACGAACCGGAACTACTATTTGTGGCTTCTTTTTTTCTGTTACAGGTGCTTTTATTTCCTGTTTTGCCTTCATGGTCGCGGTATCGAGCAGCATGACTTCTGCGGCGGCTAAAGCCGGTTCCTCAAATTCGTTGGTTGCGCCGAATCCTCCTTTTAGTATTTTCAGATTGGTGTAGCCCATCTGTTGTAGAAGCAAACAGGGTGCTGTGGCCTGTAATTCATTGCTTCCGTATAGAACAGCTGCTATTCCGCTGTTCCTGAGCCCATCAAACAGTTCGAGCGATTCTTCATCGAGTAGGTTGCGCACAGGAATGTTGATTGCATTTTCCGGATGGCCCTGTGCGAATAAATCAGCCGGACGGATGTCAATAAGTTGTTTGCCAGCCAGATCAGATATTGCAACTTGATTTTGCGGTTCGATCATCATTTTTAGCGCCTGATCTGCCCCGGTTTGATATTCGGGCGCTTTCGGTCTGAATAAAAACGCCAGAAATACAATGATTACTGCCAGTCCGAGTAAGCTTAACCAGGGTTTATTTGATTTTATAAATCGGTTCATAGTTGAATGTTTTGAAGATTCTATTTAGTGATATCGGTTTAGCATCCACCTCCGGATGCCGCTTCGGGTGGTTTCCGGACGACTTTAACCTTTTCAGGAGCTTTTTTAGCCACAGGTTCATTTGTGGTTTGTCCGGCTCCGGTAAAATGCTGACGAGCAGCATTTCGGAAACTTATCAGGTCAAGTTCAGTTGATGATGCTGCGGTAGATATCTCGCCGGGTTTGATGATGGTGTTGTACCACTCATTCAGTCCGCCTTTCAGTATATACAACCGGTCGACAGAGTAACGTGTCGCAAGCAGCCATGCTTTTTCAGCCGTCAAATCTGAATTGGCGTACAATATCTTATCTTTTCCGGGCTGGTTGAGTAGTTCAAGGGTAGTAACCGATAGCAGCGAATCGGGTTGAATGTTGATCGATCCGGGCAATGCAAATGCTTTGAACTGGTCGGCCGGACGAAGGTCGATGAGCAAAAGTGTGGGGTCGTTTTCGATGATTCGATGAGTAACCAGATCGACCGAAAGAAACCTCGATTTTTCAGTAATTGCCGATAGCAGTGTCTTTGGATCTGCTTCTTTCATTTCTTTTTTCTTCGGAAGAACAACCAGTCCCAAAGCCAGCACAATCATTAGAACAGCAAGTATTGTATATTTTCTTTCCATAATTTTCAGTTGCTTAATATTCAACTTTCTTTACTTTTTTCTGAACCCATGCTGCGCCGAAAAACATTCCAACGGCAGCTAAAACAAGAAAGAATGTGAACAGTTCCGGTGAAATTCCGAAGGCCTCATTAATCATTTTTGCTCCCTGCGAACCACTGTAAAACATGTTTTCGAATAAAGAAAAGGATTCAGAAAACAGAAATACACCGATGAACATTCCTCCGAAGAAAACAAGTCCGTCGATTCGACCGACAGCTGCGGCACACAAACTGGTTCCGGGGCAAAAACCACCCATCGAGAAACCAATACCCATGATAATTCCGCCCACAATGGCCGAAGTCAGGAATGTTGGTTGAATATATAATAAAGAGTAATCTACCAGTCCGAAATAACTAAGGTAAAGCAAACCCATTGAAGCGACGATTGCTGCTGTGAAGAATACTTTTACCACCACAAAGTCATACCCGAAAAAGGTACCGATAATTTTACGTGAAGAGGAAAATCCTGAAGATTCGAGCGCAAAGCCAAAACCCATGCCTAGTAAAACGGCAAATATATTGTCCCACGCCGGGGAAACGATTCCTGATGAAATGATTGGTCCGATCATAATTTCCAACTTAATATGTTTAAATCCAATTTTTACGAAGAATCCAGGCTACAACGAATGCCGTTCCGAAGATCGCCACCATGGTGATGTAGCCACCAAACGATAGAACTGCCATTCCGCTTAAAGCCGCACCACTGGTACAACCACGGGCAAGTTGTGCGCCAAATCCAAAGACGAGGCCGCCTGCCAACGCAAACAATAGTCGTCGACGTGATGTAATTTTGGGCGAATGTTCCACTTTCAATTTCAGGCGGTTAAAAACAATTCCTGAAATGAATGCTCCGGCTAAAACTCCAAGCACTTCGTAAACAAGCCAATTGCTCATAGGCTCTTTATCACCGCCGGCAAACTGACTGTAATATGCCGATTTCTCGACATGTTGGGGCGCGATAACATTCACAGTTGCAGCTACCGTATTTTTTACGGCACCACTGGCGCCAAGTCCACGGCCCGAAATGTAAAACGAAAGCAAAAGGACAGTTCCCAGTATCACCCCGCCCAGATAGGGGTTAAGGTAGAACGATCCGTCGTTTTTTATCTTCTTCATGATTTTGAATTTTATTTGTTTCGTGTTAAGTGTTGCGAGTTTCGGGTTAGTTTAACTCGTAACTCATAACACGTATCTCGTATCAGTAAAGGTATCGTGTAATTTGTCCGGCTTCAACCATCAGGAACCTGAAAATCAATCCTCCCAAAAGTATTAATATGGCCGGAATGACAATCGGCACTTTATATCCTTTCAGTTCGAAAATTTCGAGTACAGCTGGGAAAATAAGACCGAGAATGACAACGAAAGCGAAAAACGGAGCGGTAAATTTTCCACCAAGGAATAAATTCGCTGCGTTGATCTGTACTTCCGATCCGGCCAGAAAGCCCATGAATAAATGGATGATAAAGAACAGTTCGACGACAATGAGCAGAATATCAATCCGCCCGATTATTTTTTTTTCTTTATGATCTTTACTCATCAACATGATGACAGCTGCTCCGGTTGACATTCCGGAGACCAAAAACAACGGCCCCAAAATCGAGGTGTTCCACAATGGGCGGGCATTGAATGCCGAAAGTAAAATTCCGGTATAAATTCCAAGAATTACAGCAAGGGCACCCATCGGCCATGCCATTAAAATCCGGTTGGCAATCAGCCATTTTTCAGCTTTTTTCAGGATGTCGTATTTCCAGTCCCATTTAGGGAAAAGTTCGCGAATATAACTGGCGGCCCAAAGGATAGAAAGCGGTGTAATAGCCATCAGTACCCAGGCGCCCCAACTCATAGGCGATTCATACCTTACGGTGGTATACAATTGCCAGAAATAGAGTTTGTGTTTAAGATCGAGAAACAGGAAGAACAAACCGAGTACCAAGGCAAAAGGCACGATCATCGGCGCTTTTTTTACCGTGGCTTCCATTTTGTTTTCTTTGCCCATGATGGTGAAAAAGCTGGCAAAAAGGAGGATTCCGGCAGCCAAACCACCAAGGAAAAGATATCCCGGAATTTGCCAGTGCCAGATGTTTAGATAGGGGTCTATATTTGGGATGTTACGTCCGCTTGCGAATAATTCTTCTTTCATAGGTTGTATCTTTTCGCGGTTTAAACAAGGTAAAATATCTGTGGTTTAGTTCCTGCTTCAGGAGCCAGCGATTTGAATTTCCGGTTCTTCAGCACATTTACAATTTCTGAATTCGGATCGTCGAGGTCGCCAAAGTGCATGCAATTGGTTGGGCAAACGCTTACGCAGGCTGGGTTTTTGCCTTCGCGAACGCGGTGAATGCAGAAGGTGCACTTGTCGACATATCCGTCGGGATGCGAATAGCGCGCGTCGTAAGGACACGACTGAATACAGGCTCCGCAGCCGATGCATTTGTTGTGATCAACCAGCACAATTCCGCCATCTTCGAAATGACTTGCTCCGGTCGGGCAGCAACGAACACAGGGGGAATTGTCGCAATGATTACAACGTTCGGTGCGAAGTTCGATGCTGACATTCGGATAAGTTCCGTCAACAATTTCAACCACCCAATCGCGGCAGAAACCTACCGGTACATTGTTTTCGGTCTGGCAGGCTACCACACAATCGCTGCAGCCAACGCATTTCCGGGTATCAATAGCCATTGCATATCTCATAGTTTAGCCTCCTTTTTTGGTTCGTCAGTAAGAAAGGTGACGAAGTTTCCACGCATTCCGGTTCCTCCCATGATTGGATCTGTCATCACGTTGGTTATTAATTCAGTATCGTTTACACCACGTCCAAAGGCGTAAGTCAGCGGTTTATGGTGGTGTCCAAATCCATGAACAATATAGACTGAATCCCAGCGGATACGCTCTGTAACACGTACTTTAACCGAAAAATTAGAGATTACTCCATCCTGATTTTTCAGCCATACATACTGGTCTTTCTTCAGTCCCCAGAACTCAGCAACCTGTGGATTTATCCAGACTGCATTTTCAGGCATTAGGGCTACCAGATTACGGTTATTGGCTGTGCGGCTGAAAGTATGCATCGGAGCACGACCGTAAATTAGCCGGTAAAAACCCTCTTCTGGTTGTGCGTGAGGTGTATAAACAGGCATCGCATCAAATCCAAATTCTTCTAGTTCTTTAGAGCTTAATTGTATTTTTCCTGAAGAGGTTTTGAATTTGTGATCTGTATCGGGTAGGATATAGGCAGAAGTTTTACGTGCATACTTTTTAACGCCGATACGCTCCATTTCGTCGAGCGACAAGCCTAATTGTTTCAGTTGCCAGTCAAGTACTTCCTTGAAATCAGTAAAGTTAAAATAGGCGCCCAGACCCAAACGTTCGCCGATTTGTTTGGCAATCCACCATGCAGGTTTTGTTTCATACATCGGTTCAACGGCTGGCATACGCAAAGCAAGAGTTGGTTCGCGGTGAGCCGTTGCGCGTAAATCGTCGTACCGTTCCAGGTAGGTACATTCAGGCAAAACCACATCAGCAAAGCCGGTAATCTCCATCGGCATGGTGTCAACAACAACCAGCAATTCTAGCGACTGCATGGCTTTCATCAATTGCTCTTTCATCGGTATTGCAACCACGAGGTTAGAGCCTGATACAATCCAACCTTTTATTTGATGTTCATTTTTTTCTGAAGGAATTGAAGCTTCGATAATGGTATTGGTGATCGATTCTTTTGCCAACGGATACCTTCCGTTCAGGGTATCCTGCCACGACCATTTCGGTTTTGGATATTCAGGGCGTGGAAATTCAGGAACTTTAATTCCTTCTTTCAGGAAAATACCGCCCCGGTTTCCCCAAGAGCCTAGCAAAGCGTTCAGGATGGCAATTGCACGCGAACGCTGAACATCGTCGCCATACCAGGTAGTGTGCCGTCCGGGATGAATGATCGTAGCCGGTGCAGCATTGGCCATTTCACGGGCCGTATTGCGAATCAATTCGGGTTTTATAGTGGTTATTCCGTAAGCCCATTCAGGTGTAAAACTCCGCACATGTTCTTTCAATTCATTGAGTCCTTCAGCATATTGGGCTATGTATTCCTTATTATAAAGGTCATCAAAAATAAACACGTGAATCCATGACAATAAAAGAGCCATGTCGGTTGACGGTTTAATGGGCAGCCAGTATTTCGATTTGCTTGCGGCTGTTGATAATCGGGGATCGACAGTAATGATGGTTGCTCCTTTATCGATGGCTTCCGACATTTCCTGAACCTGACCATTGTGCATATTTTCGCCGATGTGCGATCCGATCAGAACCAGGCAGCGTGTATCGCGGATGTCAGTTACTTCAGGACTGCTAACCGATTCGCCGAAAGTGAGTTCGAAACCAGTGTCGCGCGGGCCGCGGCATTGGGCAAACGAGGGTGCAGTAATATTGGTTGAGCCGAATGCATTGAGCAATTGAGTGAAATACCTGCCTGAACTGCCATGATTGAATAAGGCCATGCTTTCCGGTCCATTCTTTTCAGCAATTTCCTTCATCTTTTTGGCAATGAAGTCGAGCGCTTCATCCCAACTCGCTTCGCGGTAGGTTTGCTCTCCATTTTGGGTCACACGCATCAAAGGTGTTTTCAGGCGGTCGGGATCGGTAAACATACCAACACCGCCGGTTCCTCTTGGACAAAGGCGACCATTGCACTGGGGGTCATCATTATTGCCGATAATTTTCTGAATTTGGCCATCTTCAGTAACATAAGTCCATCCGGCACATTTCCAGAAACAAACTTCACAGTAGGTGGGAACCATCCGAAAAGCGGAGGCAGACTTTGAACCGGAAGAAAGCGATTTTGGAGCAGAGGCACCAATCACCCATTTGGTCATACCTCCGGCCAGGGTTGTAGCACCCAATCCAAGTGAACTTATTTTAATAAATTTCCTCCTCGTATGCATTGTATTGATATTTAGAGTTTTATTTGGTGTTTGAAATAAAAGTAGTTTGATTTTTATAACAAGTTTGGGCAAAAGTACAGGATTCGATGAGTTAAGCAAATGAGTTTTCCTCTAAATATATAGATAGTTGCAGGTGATTGATTAAATATCAGAAAATCAATTATATATGCAATATTGGATGTTCTCAGTAAACTTTATGACTTGAGACATGAAAAAAACTGACCTAAAGCAGTTTTTGATAAAAACAGAGGGAGTAAGTTCGAACTTAAAAGTTGTAGATTTGGATGCCTGAAGTAATCGATTGATGCAAAAACAGAAAAACATATCGCGAAAAATATTTATCCGTTCATTGGCTGTTCTCAGCTTCGGTTTTCTGTCCTGGATCTGGTATCGGATAAGCAGTTTTCAAACCGAACGTGAAAGCAGGATCGAATTCACGCATGGAAATAACATTCCGATGGGCATCAGCTATTTTGAAAAGTATTATTTAATCCGGACAGAAAATTCGGTTCGGGCATTTTCAACGACTTGCACCCATGCCGGATGCCGGATTGGAAAAGGCAATGGAAACTTGCTTCAATGCAGTTGTCATGGTTCCCGGTTTGAAGCTGAAACCGGCAAACCGCTGAAAGGACCGGCCATCAAACCTTTGCAGGAATTCGAATGCCGGTTTGATGAGAAAAATGGGCAATGGGTTGTAAGGTTGCAGGCTGTTTCAACTTTATAAAAGCATAGGATTCCGTTTCACTGCATCCTATGCTTTTCCAGGTCGGGGCTTTGCCCCTTTTGGCTGCGATTGTTTGAACGTTTAATAATAGTCCTGAAGGGACGTTCTGTAACAGCACAGGGTGGAATGAAATGAAACCCTGTGAAATTAAAAAAAATCGTTGTCATAGGATTCCGTTTCACTGCATCCTATGCTAATACAGGTCGGGGCTTTGCCCCTTTTGATGCCGTGAAAGGGCGTTCTGTAAAAGCACCGGTTGAATGAATTGTAACCTTGTGGAAATGTCGTTAAACCATAAAATTCAATACTATGCCACAGTCATTAGCCAAGGTAAACGTACATATTGTATTTACAACGAAGTATGGACAGGAATTAATAAATGATGAAGTTCGTGGTGAGCTTCATTCATATGTAATTGGTGTTTTGTCGAATTTGGGCTCTTATACTTACGAAATCTATGCAAATCCCGATCATATTCACATTCTTTGCACACTTCCCAGAACAATTACAATGGCCGATTTAGTTTCAAAAATAAAAACAACTTCATCTAAATGGCTAAAAAACAAAGGTGTTACTGATTTTTACTGGCAGGATGGATATGGTATCTTTTCAGTAAGTTCTTCGAAAGTTGAGGCTGTCAAAAAATACATAAAGAATCAACCGCAACATCATAAAGAAGTGGAATGCAAGGATGAATTCAGACTATTTTTGAAAGAAAATGGAATTGAATACGATGAACGTTATGTCTGGGATTAACTTTAAAAATTCATTGGATTGAAAAAATATTGGTCACAATCATAGGATTCCGTTTCACTGCATCCTATGCTAATACAGGTCGGGGCTTTGCCCTTTTGGGTGCGGGTATTTGTAAAATGGATAATAGTCCTGAAAGGACGTTCTTTAAAAGCATAGGGTGAAATGAAATGTAACCCTGTGAAGTATAAAACAACAACAATTTAGAATGCGCCTACAAAAACTAAAAAAGTTTCTGCAATTTGATACTGCCGGATGGATTGCCAGTTCATCGCTGCTGATCTGCGCTGTTAGTGGTATTTTGCTGGCCATTCCGTACGATTTTACAAAGGGACATCAGTCGGTTTCCGAAATGCTGTTATTCAATCCAGCCGCATCGCTGGTGCGCAATCTGCATTACTGGAGCGCTCAGTTGTTCTTTATTTTTAGCGTACTGCATGTGTACGATCACCTGTCGAAATCTACCGAAACGAATATCCGGAATCGCCGTACCTGGCTGATTCTATGTCTGGCGCTGATTTTTATGGGTTACGAAATGATTTCAGGTTTTATCCTGAAAGGAGATGCAGCTGGTATTCAGGCCCGGCGGATTTTAGCCTCGCTGCTCGAATCGGTCCCTTTCTTCGGAAAATTGATAAGTTCAGCTTTTACCGGTGTAGGTGAAAATAGCCAGATAGTTTACATTCAACATGTGGCCACCGGAACCATTTTGTTATTTATTGCAGTTTACGATCATGTGAAAACTATCTGGCCGAAACGAAAATCATGGATCATCGTTTTCCTGATCATTTTAATTTTAAGTCTGCTGTTTCGGGCGCCATTGGGACAAGCCGACAGTGCTCAAATTAAAGGGCCATGGTTCTTTGTGGGCATTCAGGAAATGCTGCACCTTACCAGTCATCCGGTCTACATAATTGTCTTGATTTTTCTTTTGCTCACGGTTATCTATTTTCTTCCACGTTTCAGAAAAAATTACCGAACACTGACCAAACGAATTTTGCTCGGAGCTGGCATTTTTTACCTGATCATGACTATAGTGGCATTGCTATTCCGTGGTGAAAACTGGGAATGGAAATCGTGGACCGAAAACAGGCTTTCAGGAGAGCAACTCGTGATTTTTGATCCTATTGATTTATTCCGTTCCGATAGTTTAGCTGTCATTTCTGAAAACCAGAGAAGGGAGAGTTGCCTGATGTGCCATGCTTCGATGAAAGGTTTGTCGGAGTCGCACAATCCGGCAGTGATGGGCTGTGTGGCTTGTCACAAGGGCGATCCATACGCAACCGGAAAATCGATGGCTCACCGGAATATGATTTTGGTGCCGGGTAATTTTTCGAATGTGCGGCAAACCTGCGGAACCCAAAACTGCCATGCCGATATTACCGACCGAATGCAGAAATCGCTCATGACCACCCAAAGTGGAATCGTTGCTGTCGATAAATTTGTGTTTAGCGAAACCGCTTCACTAAACGATACCTTTCATGTTCAGAATCTTGGTCATTCTGCTGCGGATACGCACCTTCGGAATCTTTGTGCAGGCTGTCACCTAAGCATGGAAAAGATCAAAACCGGAAATGCTGAATGGCTCGAAAGGGGAGGCGGCTGCAATGCCTGCCACCTGTATTATTCTGACGATGCCACTGCAAGTATGAAACGGATGCAATCGAAATCTTCGCTTACAATAAATGAAATTCATCCGACCATTGATATTCAGGTTTCGAACGACCGCTGTTTGAGTTGTCACAGCCGGTCTGGACGGATTTCGCTGAGTTACGAAGGCTGGAACGAAAGAGGAGAGGTGGCGGCTGAAAATAGCACTGCACAAACAAAGGTTTTGCCTGACAATCGAGTCGTTGAATTTGTGCAGGCTGATGTACATCATCAAAAGGGAATGGCGTGTATCGACTGCCACACTTCATACGACCTGATGGGCGATGGAAAGCACCACGCGCATAAGGAAGATGCGGTGAGTGTGCAGTGTGTGGATTGCCATACCACCGGAACAGTGAATTCGATAGCCGTTTCGTTACTTCCCGATAAGGAATCGCAGATGATTGCGTGGTTGCGAAAGTCTGATCCAAAAACCAAAGTGGTGCTGACGGCCAAAAATCAGCATCCGTTAATGAATACGCGAGTTGATTCGCTTGATCGCATTTTCCTGACAGATAAGCTGACTGGCAAAGATCACGAATCGAAACCTGCCGCATCGGTTTGTACCAAAGGAAAAGGGCACAGCCGATTGAGTTGCGAAGCTTGCCACACAGCCTGGGTGCCGCAATGCATTGGCTGCCACAATTCGTTCGAAAAAGAAACTGCCGGATTCGATTTGCTGACCGGAAAAACTACCAAAAGCACCTGGGTCGAATTTGCAGGAAATAGTCTGGCCGAACCACCTGTTTTGGGTGTTAATTCAGCCACCAATCAGGTGGTGACTGTGATGCCTGGAATGGTGATGAGCATCGACAAAGAATCATTTGAAAAGGGAAAAGGGAAGAGCTTTCATCGGCTGTATGCTCCAACTTCCGGACACACCACCCAACGCGAAGGTCGAAGCTGCAAATCGTGCCATACCGATCCGCTGGCCATTGGTTTTGGACGAGGTGAACTAATTTACAGCGTTGCCGGAAATGCCGGAAACTGGTCGTTTGAGCCTCGTTTTGCGCTCAATCCGAACGATAATCTGCCTGAAGATGTCTGGACCGGGTTCCTGAAAGAAGCACAAACCCCATTTGCTACCCGCGATTGGCTGCGACCATTCAATGTTTCCGAACAAAAACGGATTTTGGAAGTGGGTGTCTGTCTGAATTGTCACAACGAAAAATCAAAAGTGATGGATCAGGCGTTGGAGAATTACGAGCAAACGCTGGCAGGGAGGAATAAAAAATGTGGTTTATCTTTTTAGGATTATAAATCCTTTGCTAATAAGTGCTGATCGCAAATCAGCACTAGCGACTGCCATCTTTTGCATATCCCCAAGAGCATAGGGCTTTATAATATTAAACAGGCGTCTACACTTTTAAACATGGCCTATTATTTTTTTAGATTTAATTCAGTTCTCATTTGATCTTTTATTTTTGAATGCAAATTGCCAACGCTTATATTCATTGTGAGTTGCTGTTTACTGATTTCTGGATTTTTCATAAACGATAGTAATCCATCAAAATCACCGTTTTTCACTAGGTCAAAGGCTTTTTGAAGCAATCCAAAGTCTTGATTCATTAATTCATTCAAATAACTTTCATACTTAATATCCAGTTCGTCTAAATATTTCAATATGGTATCGCTAGCATAGAATCTAAATTCATTAGCTTCCCTTCGTATTTTTTGAATTGAATCAAAAATAAGTTGATTTATTGTTTTTAAATTATCAATGTAATTTTCATAGTTGAGAGCTTCGCTAAGTCCCTTTTCCGAACTTAAGTTTTGAGATTTTAGCGATATTTCATTTGAAATTGATTCTGAATGTTTTTGTATTTCAACATTTAGCTCATCTAACTTTTTATAGAATTCTTTGTAATGGTTAAGTCTTATATCATGTTTTTGTAGTTCTTTTTGAAATTCTCCTTTAACAACTTCTAATTTTTTATCAAATTTTGATTTTATCCAAGCTCGATAAAATATAATAAACAATGGTGTAAGAATTGAAATTATCAATGTCAATTCGTAAGGAATATATTTTTGTAATGCTTCAATCATGTCTTTTAATATTTTGATTATTAAATGTGTGCCCGCCAATTGCGCGTATTTCGTTAATATCTAAAATTGATAATCGGTTGATTTGTATTGTTTAGTGTTGCCTGAGTCAAAATAGGGCGGTTGCTTAATTTCATACAAGGTTAATTGGTCTCGTGTTCAAAGTTAAGTAATTAACCACAAACAATCATAATAAATCTCACCAAATGTCCACAAACAAAAAATGCCGGGTTTCCCCGGCACTTTCACATCCTTATCTATGAACACAAAACTTATTTCACAATCGGATTTTCCGGATTCGAAGTCCAGTCGGCATAAGAACCAGCATAGTATTGTACATTCTGGAATCCGGCAATTTCTTTCAGGGCCACATAGATAACTGATGCTTTAACCCCTGAATTGCAATAGACTATAATTGGCTTTTCGGGAGTAGCGCCAAATTTAGCGGCAGCAGCAATAATTTCATCTTTCGATTTATAGGCTCCTGTTGAGGTGAGTACTTCTTTGAAGTTCATCCAAACCGCTCCCGGGAGATGACCTTTGCTTTTCTTGGCTGCATCGGTGCCTTCAAATTCTTCTTTTTCACGTCCATCGAGTAAAACGGTTCCTTCAGCGCGGTTTTTAACATCATCAGCCGAACAAGTTTTATAAATACTTTCGGCAATTGTAAAAGTGGTTGCTTTTCCACTTGCCGGTGTCGCTGTCAGTGGGATTTTAGCGGCTGCAAATTGATCCATATTGAAATGCAGGATAGACACATCGGCAGCGCCAACCGATTTCAGAATCCACCAAACCCGGCTGTTGTATTTGTTCGAGCCTTCGTCAACCAAAATGATTTTGTTGGTGTTTGAAACTCCTTTTTTGCCCAGAAACGTAGCCAGTTCTTCAGCAGATTTTACCTGTCCTTCAATGGCTCCGGGTTTGTAAAGTTCTTTCAGGGGAATGCTGATGGTGCCCTGGATGTGCTGTTTGGCATACACATCCGGAGTATTGACATCAACCACCACCATATTTTTGTTGGTTTTCAGTTCGGCTGCGAAGTCTTTGGCCGAGATAAGTGGTTCCTGTGCAAACGACTGAAATACAGCTAGTACGATTGCAAGAGTGAGAATTTTTTTAATCATTTTATTGTCAATTATTTAAGTTTGAACTGCAACTGAAGTACCAGTAAGTCGTTCTTAATTTCGTTGTATTTGGTAATATCGGTAGAGGAACTTGCTTCAATGTTATAAACGTAGTTCATCTGAATTCGGGTCCAGTCGTTCACATTGTAATTAAAACCAAAGATCCATGAGTCCTGACAAAAAGATTTTGAATCGAAATTGTCCTTATCCAGATCGGGGTCATAGCTTTCAAATTTCACAATTGGGTCTATTTTCCAGGGAGTTTGAAGTAAAAGTTGTGAATAATATCCTGAACTTTTAAAGGAACCTTTCACCACTTCAGGGGTACCGCCACAGCCACCACCAATTAGTTTCGAACCATCATCCCTGGCAAATAAATATTCCGATTGCGACAGGATTCCGAATTTCCCTAATGGTAAAGTCAATTGCAGATCGGCGCCCCAACGGCTGCGAACATCGGCTTTTGTGATGGTGGGGTCGGTATTTTTTTCTTTGCCATACATATAACTGGTTCCCAACTGGAAAGAATTGCAGGGTGCAAAAGTCAGACGGCCAATCACATCTTTTGAAACATTATCGTCGCTGACGTTTCGTCCTGTCCCGTTGACAATGGCAAGCGAATAGGTAAATAAATTTGGTTTTTCCAGTCCGAATATGTGGAGCGAGTCGGTACTTCCGCTGAACATCACGCCTTGTTCCCTTATAAATGGAATTTGCTTGGTTACCATGTTTGACCGTTCGTAGGTCAAAAGCGACTGGCAAGGGGTTGAAATTTCAAGTCCAAACGGAATTTTAAATTGTCCGGCCGAAACTTTAAAATAATTTTTGGCAGCTTTCCAGGTAAGGAATGCATCGAGGATATATGGCCCTTTTTGTGTTGGGCTCATTTCGCTCATAACGTAGTAAGTGAAATTATATGGAATTGAACCTGTTACGCCAATCCGTGCCCGGCGAAATTGAAAACTATTGGTCGAAGCATCATTGTCTTTAAACTGGGTAATGTTTTCGCCTTGCACATAGCCAATAACCTGAGGCCCGGTTGATGTGCCCGATGGTTCGATGCAACCCTGTGAATAGGCCGATAGACTCGCCAAAGCAAATGAGAATAGGGCTGTAAATAAGAGTTTCTTCATAAAAGATAGTTTTGTTTACATATTTGAAAAAAATCCGGCAGGCCAACCGGAACAATTTCTTTGATTGATTTCTGTCAGCCTGCCGGAAAATATTGATTGATTACTGATTGGTTACAGTCCAGGTTTTTGGGCCTTTGTATATAGTTTTGCCTGCAGTTTTCAAGGTTGAATAAATCATGCGGTTGGCGCCAAAAGCAATAGGTTTTGTTTTATATCCCAAAACATTCATCCAGAACGATGCCATGCTGGCAGTTTGTCCCGTCCAACAATAAATCTGTGTTTCCTTGGTCGGGTCAAAACCTTTTACCAGGTCGCTTGCCAAAGAAATAACCGGAATATTGATTGCACCTGTATAGTGTCCAAGTGTTGTGTAATCGGTAGCTGACCAATAGTTTACAATGCTGTAGTTTGCCGGCGTACCCAAAACTGCCGAACCATCGGTAGTGGCAAATCCTGCAGTAAGAACAGCCTGAACACGTTCTTTCAAAATGGCAGCGCCGTCTGTTGAAGTGGAGGTTAAAGTTGGTTCAGTAAATGAACCTGTTGCCGGAGCAGCAGTTGTTACCCAATTGGCATTTCCAACTGCTAAATCGCCTTTTGTGGCATCAGAAAAGCCTGAATTGCTGGTCCAGGGTCCCTGATAAGTAGCATTCCAACCAGCCATACCCCATTTTAGTACCTGTGCATTTTTCCAACCCAGTAAGCGCAAAGCCATAACAGCCTGTCCTGCGGTTTGGCCAGTATAACAAACTACCAGAATTTTTGCATCTTTGGCCAGTGCAAGTGTTTCGGTTGTGGTAATTACATCTTTTAAAACTACGTTTTTAGCATTTTTGATGTGGTTGGTAGCAAAGTCGGCAGCCGAACGGATGTCATAAACCGTATAGCCGGTAACAGTGCTTGTGGCATCGTCAACAATACCCGATGCACTTGTGCCATTTGGGTCAACTACCCAGGTCGTCAGCAAGGCAGGTAAATCGAGGTTATTCGATACCATATACGATTTCAGTGCCAGGTAGGCATTGTCAGGTGTTGGTGGTGGATCTTCTTTGCAGGAATGAAGTAAGGAAACCAAAATAAGCATTGCCAAAAGCGCGGCTGATTGAATGTGTTTTTTCATAACAGGTTGAATTTTGTGTTTGTTAAATTGTTTTATTAGTCTGATTATCATTAGAATATGATTGATTTTGTCTTGTCGTTATTCCTGATATCAGTTATTGGCAAAGCTAGAGGGTAGGTCTGATTAAATTAAAATATGGACTTGATTTATACTTGGATAAAACCTAATTTCGGTCAGGAAAAAACTGATGCAAAGCAGTTATTTTTGTGAGAATTTAATTTTTTTGATTTCAATATGAATAAAACATCTGAAACTAAAGGAATAACACAGTGTTCCATTTTTGATTTTGATCTTAGTTGGTATGAACTTTTGAGCGATGATGAGAAATTGCTGATCGATGAACACTCTGTAAGTATTGATTTCAAAAAAGGAGAAACGGTTTGTAAGCGGGGCGCTTTTGCATCGCACATTTACTTTTTGGAAGAAGGCCTGGTAAAAGTTTATCTGGAAGAGCGGAATAAAAATCTGATTCTTACCCTTTTTACAAAAAACAATTTGTTGGGCTTGTCGTCGGTTTTTGAAGGAAATAATAAGTTGCCCTATTCAGTTTCAACCTATACAGATTCAAGGGTTAGGATGATTGATATTCAGATTTTCAGGCAACTGTTACAACAAAACTCTGAATTTTCTTACCGGATTATCAATTTGCTGAATGAGAAAACATCGCAAATCTATGGGCGTTTCTTTTCGTTAACGCAAAAACAATTGCATGGCCGTTTGGCTGATATCCTATTGTGTCTGTCGAACCGCATATTCAAAAGCAAGTCATTTGAACTTCCACTTTCGCGTGCTGATCTGGGCGATTTAACGGGCATGTCAACTGAAAGCGTCATTCGGATGATGAAAGAATTTAAAGACGATGGTCTGATTGATATGCACTGTAAAAGCATCGAGTTGCTTGATGTGGCCCGGTTGGAACGCATCAGTGAATTTGGTTGATTCATTTCTGTCTGGTTTTTGCTTAACAAGATTCGTTTTCCAGAATACTTTTTCGACTTTCCATTCCGTTTGTTTGATTATTGCTGTAGATTTTACGGCGACGGTGCAATCTTTTTAAAAAACGATTGTTTTTCTTTTAACTTTCATCCGAATCAGCATTTATACCTCTGTAATTAATCTGAAAAAACTATTTTTACCGACTTTAATAATTAAGAATCTTACTTTATGAGTTTCCATAATAACCCGCACACTTTTCATATCCCGGTTATGGGCCTGGGATATTCGATTGATTCTCCGATTAAAGTAGCTCATTATGGCATTTCATCGGTTATTTCGTTGGTCGACGATATTTCGATGGAAAAAATGAGGGAATTTTATTGCAAAAAATTTAATTTGCCTTTTCAATCGATACCCACCAAAGCGGAAGATCACCGTGCCAAACGCATTACTGCGTATCTGAATACCGTTCAGGAAATTGTAAAACATAAATTCGACAATCTCAAAGATTCGATTTCACATACCGAGGAAGATCTGAAGAAGTACATCGATATGTTGCCTGAGATGTCAGAAATCAAACTGAAATTTAATCAGATGATTAATACTGACAACCTCAAACATAAGTTGAACGAATGGTTACACGAAAACCTGGTTGCCGGCGAAATTGATGTCAACATCATGTCGAAGCTCGATCGTGACCGTTTCGAAAATGGAGAAAAGTTACCTTCCATCATGAGTGATGCCCAATCGGCATTGCGTGGTTTTGCCTTGAGCGACCTGAGTTCGTCGATTGTTTTATCAGCCGGAATGAATCCGCGTCTGTACAGTTATCTTGAAGAATTTGAAGATTTCTATCCAAATTCTGACATGGAGCTTAAGAAAAAGGTAATCCTGAAAGTGAGCGACTACCGATCTGCCCTGATTCAGGGACGATTTCTTGCTAAAAAAGGAATCTGGGTTTCTGAATATCGCATTGAATCAGGATTAAATTGTGGCGGACACGCTTTTGCAACCGACGGATTCCTGATGGGACCAGTTCTGGAGGAATTCAGAACCAGCAAAGAACAATTGATACAGGCGGTTCACGATATTTACGTTAAAGCATTGGCCGAAAAAGGAAAACCTGTTCCGGAGAAACCATTTTTAGTAAAAATCACCGCACAAGGCGGGGTTGGCTCCAATACCGAACACGAATTCCTAATGAATTATTATCAGTTGGATTCAATTGGCTGGGGAACGCCATTTTTGCTTGTTCCTGAAGCAACAACTGTTGATGAACAGACACTTGAGGTGCTGTGCAAGGCCAAAGAAGAAGATCTGTATATGAGTGAAGTCTCACCTTTGGGTGTCATTTTCAATAATGTCAGAGGTACGGGTATGGATCTGAAAAAAGAGGCACAAAACAAACTTGGGAAATATGGTTTTCCCTGTACAAAGAAATATCTGGCGCTCATGCCTGTTTTTTCAGAAGAAGGAACCTGCACTGCATCGAAAGAATATCAGCATAAAAAGATACAGGATTTGAAGGAGCAGAACTTAAGTGAGATGGAATTTGAGAAAGAGCTTGGAAAAATAACTGATAAGGCTTGTTTGTGTAATGGACTAACTGCCTCTACGTTAATGGCGAACGGATTAGATACCAAAATGGAAGGAACTGCAGTGAGCATTTGTCCGGGTCCAAATCTGGCCTATTTTTCAAGCACCTATTCGCTGAAAAAGATGGTTGATCACATTTATGGTCGCACCAATGTGATGGAACGCACCGATCGTCCCAATTTATTTGTGAAAGAACTGAAAATGTACATCGATTATCTGAGTGGAAAAATTGAAGATACACTCAAACCTATTTCAGACAAGCAAAAGAAACACTTTGAGACTTTTCAGGAAAACCTGAACAAGGGTGTTGAATACTACAAAGAATTGTTCCAGAAATATAAAACACAACTGGATGATTCAACTTCAAAAAACAATTTGATGGCTGATCTGGAAAAGCTTAGATTGGAACTTGCCAACCTGAAAGCAAAACTGCTCTAAGAAAGGTTCCATATTCCAAATTTCAAGTTCCAAATTTCGGGTGATGAGCATCGCCTGAAATTTGGAACTTTTGTTTAGTATTCAATAATCAATATCCGGGCAGACTTGGAATTTGAAACCTGAAACTTGGAACTCAATTTCATTCTTTGAATGAAATCAGCGCCTGACGGTTTTTACCATCCATAATAATATTGAGCTCGTTTGTAAATGTGACATGTCTAATGAATTTACCTTCTTCAACGACTGGCATTTTCATTAAAAGTTTCATATTAATAGTTGCCTCTTCCGAATTATGTGGAATTGTGAAGTAACCCACATTCATTGATGTCACATTATGAAAAAAGTGCGAACCTAATGAGCCGTCGAGTGGAAAATCCTCCAATCCCATTTCAACAATTATGCGGGCTTTGGAAATGTTTGCCCACAAAACCGGAATGCCGGTAAAGGGATCTCTTGTTCCCCATCGTCCCGGCCCTATCAATACATACTCTTTATGCAGAGAATCCATTTTTCGGTTAAACTGGTTGATTTCGGCTGCAATTTCACGTGTCTTCATTTTGTCGAAACGATCAGGATCAACAAAAATGATGTCTGTTATTCCGGAAATAATTCCATTGCCCATTCCTCTTTTGGCGAACATAATGGTCTTTTCCGGGTCGACATCACCGATATTTACAGTCAATTGTTCGTCGCGGCGAATTAGCGGTTTGATTTGCAGCAGATAAAAGGTCGGAAGCTTATTTTCTCCATTTTCCAAATCAACGGCATACTCTATTTCAACAGGCGAACCCATTGCTTCACGGAATAGTTTAAGCAGCAAATTTAAGGTGTCGGCCAGTGGAACATGATTGTATTTCAGAATATTGGCAAAATCGATTACACGGAGTCCCGGACTATCGATTCCCGGAATAAGATGATCATTTTCATGATCATAAACTGAAGCACAGTGTTGCAAAACTCCGTCTTTTTCGGCAAACGAGATCTTCATTTTTCTGATTGCGGCATTTTCTCCACCATTTTCAAGATCAAACTGGGTGTGATCCATGTCGATGGCATAAAATTCCTTTTGAGAATCGCGAACCAGATCGTGATCACTTAGGGTATTGATCTTCGGATATCTGGGGCAGAACCGGTAGGCGTTTTCGCCACCAACAACATACATTCCCAGTCCGATGGCAGCAACCGCAAAACCATCTTCTGGTTCCATATACGAAACCGGGTAGAAATTGTATGATTGGGCGACTCCGCTTATCGACGGGTAGTAGTGATCGTTATACTGATGGCCAACCACTTCCTGAACGATTACTGCCATTTTTTCCTCCTCGATTTTGTAATTGACCGCATCGAAATACGACATGGCCGATTCGGTAAAAATGCTGGCATAAACCAGTTTTATGGCTGTTTCCAATTGCTGGTAGCGAACTTCAATATCAGGATGATTATTGGGGATCAGGTAAGTGGCATAAACTCCTGAAAACGGTTGCATCAGCGAGTCTTCGAACAAGCCGGAAGAGCGGATGGCCAAAGGTTTTTTCATCTGCTCCAGATACTTGTGCAAACGCTCCTGAAGTTCTTCGTCAAACTGCGATTCGAGAAAAATGGTTTTTGTTCGTTCGTAATCGTTGCTCGAATAAATTTCCTCGAACATATTATTATTTTCCAGAAACTTATCAAATTCACTCGCACCAATTACGGCAGTAGCCGGAATGCGTATATTCATTTCGGGAATAATCTGGGCAAAATCGATGTTCTCCAGGAAATTGCACATAAAAGCCATTCCACGGCCTTTACCACCCAGCGATCCTTTGCTGAGCCGCACCACATATCGGTTTCCGGAAACAAGTGTGGGATCGAAATTAATGATAGTGCCCCGAAGTTTCAGAATCCGCACCTTTTGAAATACATCCAGACAAAACTGTCTTAGCTCGTTGGTGTTTTTAAAGTCTTCGAAACGGTAAGGCTTTAATTGTTCAGCTATGTTTATCTCGCCACGGGCCATAAGCCAGGTCGAGAATGAATTTCGTTGACCATGATAAGCCAGCGCTGATTCTGGAACTATACGAAACATTTCCTGAAATTCGGCCATGTTTCGTGCTACCATGATCGGATTTCCGTCAATATCTTTAAATACAAAATTTCCGAAGCCCAAACGTTTATAGATGTAGTTATGAATGTCGAGCGCTAAACTTTCGGAGTTTTTATTGATAAAATCGGCGCCGATATCAAGTGCACGCTGCGCATTGTTCACGTCATGGCTCTGCAGCAAAACAGGGACAGGAAAGCGCAAGGTCGAATTCACATATCTGAGCAAATCAACTCCGGCTTCTTCGTCATCGATGCCATTTCTTGGAAATTTTACATCAGAAATAACTGAAAGCAGATAGTTTTTGTATTTGGTAATTGCCTGAACAGCCTCTTCGTAATTGCTCACCAGAATTACCTTGGGGCGGGCACGCAACTTCATAATTTTATGAAGTTCATCAGCCGATTTATCTTCCACCAGGTTTTGGGTTTGCGTCATAATATTGGTGTACAGCATGGGCAAATACCGCGAATAATACTGAATGGAATCTTCAACCAACAGGATTACCCTGACATTCCCGTTTTTGGTATCTTCTTCCACATTCTTTTTGTCTTCAATGTATTTGATCATTGCCAGGAAGACATTTGAATTTCCGTTCCAGACAAACACCCGGTCGATTGACTCAATTTTGTTTGAAGTCGTCTGAAAATAGCGCAGATCTCCGTTGTTATTAACCAGAAGTAATATTGGCACCTGTGGCTTTATTTTATAGATGGCGTTGGCAGCCAGCACCGGAATGTTTTTGTCGACTCCAACCATAATAATAACAAGCTCAAAATCACGGGTTTTAATCTGGCGTAAAGCTTCATCTTCGGTATTAACGCTTGTGAACCGGGGATAGGTGTAAAGATTAAGCTGAAGAAATTCGCCGAAAATTTTATCGGTGAATTGTCCTTCGCGAACGATGGAATAGCTATCGTAAAGCGTAGCAAGCAAAAGAATCTCCTTTACTTTGGTTGGCATTAGCTCCTGAAAGATGTCGCGGTCAGTTTTTTTTAGTTTGTATATGGATGAAAGCGATATAGCGTCAATGTTTTCCATTATAGATTATGGTTATGAATTTGAATATGCTGAATTCCTGAAGTGGAAAAGTATAAAAAATCTGAGTGAAAGCTTTCCAAACAAAGATGTTTTAAAAATTTTAAGGAATATATTTTTACTTTTAGACTTCTAAATCAATTTAACTATGAAGACTCTCTTTATTTCTTTATTTCTCTTTTTATCGGTTGTCGGTTTTGCCAAAAAGAAACAATCGCTGTTTAATGGCAAAGATCTTACCGGTTGGTATTCTTATGAGGCTGATCCTTCGGCTGATCTGACCAAATATTTTTACGTAAAAGACGGCGTAATTGAAACTGTTGGCGTTCCGGCTGGTTATCTCCGCACAAAAAGTGAATTTTCGAATTATCGTTTGCATGTGGAATGGCGCTATCCTGAGCAACAGGTAAATAGTGGTATTATGCTGCATGTTTCAGGTCCTGATAAAATTTGGGTGACTCATTATCAGGCCAACCTTAAACATCAAAATGTTGGCGATTTTGTGGTTCATGGAGTAGGCGAGAAAGCTACCATTGGCGGAAAAGAATATGTTTCGACTGAAAAAGATAAACCGGCGGTTCCAAAATTGAATCCTTCAAACGAAAAACCGGCAGGCGAATGGAATAGCTACGATATTGTTTGCAAAGGAAACACCATTGAAGTAAAAGTGAATGGATTGCTTCAGAATACTGCTACTAACTGTTCACTGACCAAAGGCGCCATTGCACTTCAGGCTGAAGGCTGTAAAATCCAGTTCCGGAATTTGTGGATCGAAAAGATAAAATGATCAGATAGAATCTCCTGATCGGTATGATAGGATTGAAGTTACATCACATTAAAGATTAAAACAATGGAAAGCTCATCCAATTCTCGTAGAAAATTTATCAAGGGAACAATTGGCACTGGCTTGCTGATAGCAGGTTCGGGTTTATTGCCTTCCTGTAGTATCTTCAGGATGGCAGGTTCTGACACAAAATACGATGCCAAAGGATTGCCAACAGCTATGTTGGGGAGCACAGGTGTTCGGATTCCACGGATTGCCATTGGACTCGGCAGCCGGTTTTGTAACATCAAAACCAATGAAGAAGCTTACCAGCTTTTAAATTTCGCATTGGATAACGGGTTGTATTACTGGGACACTGCATGGGCGTATGAAAATAAAAATTTAGGAATAACCAGTGAGGAAAGATTGGGCGAAGTGGTTAAAACCCGTCGGAATGAGATTTTTCTTTCTTCCAAGGTGACAAGTCGTGATCCAAATGAAGCCATGCGTCAAATTGAAAGCAGTTTGAAACGACTGAAGACCGATCACCTGGATATGCTTAAAATTCACGATGTTCAGACCGAAGCTGATGTAGCTAAATTAAGTGAAAAGGGTAACCTGATCGATATTTTGGTCAGGTTGAAAGAACCGGGAATCACCAGGTTTATTGGATTTTCGGGTCATACTGAAGCTGCTGCAATGAAGTTAATGGCAGACAAAGGAGTATTCGACAGCATGTTAATGGCCATGAACCATTGGAACGTGGCCACCAATCCGCAAAAACGGCAGGAATTGGCTATTCCGGCAGCAAAGGCACAGGGAATGGGAGTGATGCTGATGAAGGTAATCCGTCCTCGTGAGACGGTCAAAGAACTTGATCCAAAAGATTTGGTGCGTTATGCTTTGTCATTAAATGGTCCCAGTGGTATTGTGCTCGGAATGGATAGCATCGATGTCGTAAAATCGAACCTCGAAATACTCCGGAATTTCAAACCAATGGACGAGACCAAAATGAAACAAATGTCCATGCAACTCTCACCATTTTACAATCACGAAAATCTTCCCTGGATGAAACCAGGATATAACGACGGAAACTGGGCCTGACAAATCCCTAAAATTTATTCCACAATTTCGAGTATCGAATGGATTTCCAGTTTCGGAATCAAAACAGTAGATTTTCCATTTTTGTAAGTAAACTCCAATTTCTTGTTTTCAGGTTGCAATATAAAGCCTGAAGGTTTTAACAGAGTTTTGATGCTTACAGTCAGATCGGTCAATGCCGGAACCTGGTCGTAGCCGATTGCAGTTTGGTTAGTGTGTTCGCCAGCCACATTGATCAGGTTGAGGTAGGTTTTTCCTTTTAAATGATTAAGAGCAACATGTACCAAATGAGAACCTGAAATTTCAATTTGTTTTTCAAAAGCTAATTGCGCAATGGTTTCTGCAATAAAGTCGCGGACCACAAATGTTTTTGATTGTGCATAGGATGAACCTGCATTGAAATAAATGGCTGCTATTTTTCCTTTTCCAAACTGGCGAACAGACGACGCAATCGTTTTGCTTTGGTCAAGATAATCACCACTGTTGTAAAAATTCGAAATTGGTTTGCAGTCGGCTCCGGGCTTTACATCCTGAATAGTTGAACGAATGGCACCAAGTCGATTGGCCGCTGAAATAAAGACTACTTTTTCTTCTGATATTTTGGACGATTCAATTCCTAATTCTTTCGCGAAAATTCCTGTAGTTTCGGGGCCAATAATCAGAAGATTTCCTCCGTTTTGCAGGTATGTTCGAAGTTCGCTGAGTAAAGTTGGTTCAATGTAATCGCACTCCGGAATTACAATGAGCGGGTATTTACTTGTATTTCCTTTGAGGTGATGTTCCATCAGTACTTCAACTGGTAACTGATTGTCGAGTAACGCATACAGTGTTGCTGATAATTTTTCGGGTGGGCCGGAAAAAACCGAAGTTGTTTTTTGTCGGTATGATGAGGCTGGGAACAGAAGGGCAATTTGTGGTATTGGAGTGGCTTTGTGGCAAAATTGTTGTCTTTCGCGGCAAAAAGTTGCAAGTTCTGAAAGCGTACTGGCCAGCCATGGTTTCAGCGATAAATCACGATTTTGTTGAAAATAGAATTGGACTCCACCGCCCATAGCCATAATTTGAGATGCTTCCTGTTCAAGCTGAACGACCGATTTATTACTCATGGGCATTTTCTCGCCATTCCACGAAAATCCCCAGGCCATTAAATCCCATGGCTTTCCTTGTGGCGCCAGGCAACGTGCTTCAAAAGCTGATCGGAAAACCCCGTTTTGGGGTGTAACATCACCGGATAAAAAATCGACTTTGTTTTCAACCTTTTCAGGCATCATTGATGAATACGACCAGTTGCTGGTGATCTGAAAATTTGGATCAAATGTATGAATGGCATCAATGTATTTGCGCATGTATTCCCGAAACAAGCTTCTGGTAAACTCCAGGTATTGCTTGTAATTCGGATCTTCTTTTTTTCGTGGAACCTCTGAAAAACCGGTTTTTTGCTTCCATGCCTGAATCACTTTTTCACTGTAGTCCGGTTCTACAGCCCAGCAATCGCCATCAATCCACGCACCGTCAACATGATATTCTGCACTTAATTCTTTGAGTTGTGGAATCAGAATCTGATCGAGATAGGGACTGAAAAACGATGTTTTTTGAGTGCTTCTTTCTCCTGATGCTTTTACAATGGCCCAATCCGGATGATCGGTGCAGACCTTTCCGTCCCAAACTCCGGAATAGTGCATGTACAAACCAACTTTATTTTTCTCAGTAACCTCTCGCCACAATTTCAAAGGATCTTTCTGAAATCCCCTGACATGGTTGCCGGCTTTGGTCGGGTAGCTTGAGATTCCCGGATGACCTTTGCAGTCGATCTGGATAAAATCAGGACGCACTTTGGTCAGAAAAGTGTCTATCATTTCAGGAGTGAGCGTTTTACCTGCATCAATGATGTCTTCACTGGCATGCAAATCGAAATGGACTCCGAAAAAACAATCCGCCCGCCGAAGCTTTTGTGGATTTTGAGCTTGGATGGAATGGCAGAACAACAAAAAGGTAATCAGAAATGAAAATGCAGAAATTTTCATGGTCGTAAGTTTAGGTTCAATCTGAAAAGAATCCTAAAAATAATGATTGTTTCGATAGAATCTACTTTTTTCAGGCTCCTAATTCAAACCAGGTTATTCAGAAATTCATCATTCTGAAATATTTGCAAATCCGACCGCTAATTTTTCCGTTTACTTCAGTTTTTCTTTCAGCCAATTGGTCATTTTAGTATACAGGTGCATGGTTGTATTTCCCCCATAAATTCCATGGTTTCGGTTGGTATATATGGCTTCGTCAAACTGAACGCCTGCCTGTACCATCCGCTCGGTAAATTCCATGGTATTCTGAAAATGCACGTTGTCATCAGCCGATCCGTGGATGATCAGGTAATTTCCCTCAATTTTTTCAGCGTGTGACAACGGAGAATTGTCATCGTATCCTTCCGGATTTTCCTGGGGAGTCCGCATGTAGCGTTCAGTATAAACGCTGTCATAAAATCGCCAGTTGGTTACCGGAGCAACTGAAATTCCAGCTTTAAAAACATCAGCGCCTTTTTCCATACAAAGTGCAGTCATAAATCCACCGTAACTCCATCCCCAGATGGCAATGTTATTTTTATCGACAAATGAAAGTGAACCTAAATATTTTGCGGCTTCGACCTGGTCGTCAGATTCATATTTTCCGAGTTGCAGATAGGTCATTTTCCTGAATTCTTCACCTCGTGCTGCTGTTCCACGCGGGTCGACACAGGCAATCACAAAGCCTTCCTGTGCGAGATAATCGTGCCAGCCAATTCCGCCCCATTTATCGGCAACTTGTTGTGAGTTTGGACCACTGTACTGTGTCATTAAAACAGGATATTTCTTTGATGAATCAAAATCGACAGGTTTAATCATCCATCCGTTCAATTCAACTCCTTCCGAAGTTTTAAAACTGAAAAATTCTTTTTTAGGAAGTTTATAATCGTTTAAAGATTTTTTCAATTCACTGTTATCCTGAAGTGTACGGATCAGTTTTCCGGTTTGGTCGTGAAGGGTGATCAGGTTCGGAGTTTCAAGATTGGAGAAATAATTGATGTAGAATTTATATCCTGAACTAAAATCTGAAGCATTAGTTCCGTTTTGAGTGGATAATTTTCCGGACTTTTTACCATCCAGACTAACAAAATAAACTTCCCGCCGCATAGGTGATTCCTTGGCTGCCTGGTAATAAAATATCTTTTTTAAAGGGTCGAAACCATAAAATTTGGTCACATCAAAGTTTCCGCTGGTTAGTTGCTTAACTTCAAAACCCTGTCGGTCGTAAAGGTAAAGGTGTGAAAATCCACTTCGCTCGCTGTTTAAAACGATGTATTTATTATCAGGAAGGAAAACGAAATCATCGTAAAATCCTTCATCTATGTAGCGCTTGTTCTTTTCAATAAAAAAGGTACGGGTGTCGCCGGTAAACGGATTGGCAAGAACAACATCCACTTTATTTTGTAACCGGTTGACCTTCATAATAACTAAATCGGAAGCGTCAGCAGTCCATTTGATACGCGGTATGTATTGTTCCTTATCTTCGCCAATTTCAGCGGTTACGCTACTTTTAGCCTTTAAATCATAAATATGCACGCTAACAACAGAGTTCTTTTCTCCGGCTTTTGGATATTTATAACTGTAACTTCCGGGATAAAGTTGATTCTCCTTTAATTCAGGTTTTTGACCCTGAAACATTGGGATGTTGAACATGGGAACTTCAGTTTCGTTAAATTTGACGAATGCAAGAAACTTACTGTCTGGCGACCATTCAAAAGCTTTACTGAAGCTGAATTCTTCTTCATATACCCAGTCAGGCGCACCATTAATAATTTCGTTGAATTTCCCATCGCGTGTTACCTGATTTTCGGTGCCGAATTTTAGATTTTTGATGAATATGTTGTTGTCGCGCACGAAAGCAACTCTTTCACCGTCAGGAGAAAAAGTGGACAGTTGCTGAGCTCCATTGGCTGACAAGGGTGTCATTTCTTTGGTCGTCAGGTTCCAGACGAAATATTCAGCTGAAAAGGAATGCCGGTAAATTGACTTTCGTTTGGTCGTAAACAGGATTTTTGTTTCATCGTTACTGAAAGCATAATCGCTAAATCCCATAAATCCCGGGTTCTCTATTTTGGTCAAATCGAACAATACTTCGACCTGTGTTCCGGTTTTGTAACTGTATTTTACAATTTTTTTGCCTTCTTCCTGGGTGGTATAGCTGAGCCCGTCGTTCATCGAGCGCAGTCCGGAGACACTTTTTTGAGCAAAGGTACGACTGCCAACCACATCGGCAAGTTCAATTCTTTTCTGTGAAAATGCAGTTAATGAAAGGCTTACAAGTAGAAAGATGATCGAGTATCTGATATTCATAATGGTTTAAATCAATTGTTCTTTATGGAGCTAAAACTTCTAAATTTTTTCGACATAAAAAAGGGTGCAATTCAGGACAGTGTGAAATGTTTTTAATTTTATGAATAAATCGAATAACATTTACAAATTGAATGCGTTTTTTGATTGGAGATCATTTAATCGGAAACGTTTCCAGTACTGAATATCTTTCAAATCTAGTATAATCAACGATCAAAAAATTATCTTTGCAATTAACCAATGAATTGATTTTGGCAGATTTGAAAGAAGTATAATTCAAACTTAAATAACTATTGATTATGAAGAAACTCATGTTGGTAATTTTGTGTGGATTGATTATACATGGTGCTTATTCTCAATCGAGTGTCGTCGAATTTTTAAAAGTTGGTAAAAACGATGCCAATTCTCTTGTTCAGGCCTATCTTAATCCATATGGAATGGCATTGGGCGACGGATTAAATAATGGCTGGTATAACACTGCCGCCACCCACAAGTTGTTTGGATTTGATCTGAGCTTTAGTGTCAGCGCTGTTCAGATTCCTCAGGAAGCAACTACGTTCAATTTAAATGCGATTGGTTTAAGTAGTCACGTGACGTTAGAAAACCCTTCAAAGAATATTGCACCAACTGTTGCAGGTCCCGATGTGGAAGGCCCCCGGTTAATTATTAATGATCTTAACGGAAAACCAATTGGATCGTTCAGCACTCCAAATGGTACTGCTATGGATTTGGTTCCTGTGCCAATGGCACAGATAGGATTTGGTTTATTGCCGCATACCGACATTATCGGAAGGTTTGTTCCTGAATTAAAGTATGATAATAATGGTGATGAAATGAAAATTGGATTTTGGGGACTGGGTGTAAAGCATAATTTTAAAGAATGGATCCCGGTTTTGAAATCGCTCCCTTTTGATGCCTCCGTATTTGCCAGTTATTCGGAAATAAATGCCCAAAGTGAGATTAGTTTTGATCCCAACGATTTTAATGATGGCAATGTCCGGGTTACATTTGGTAACAATACAGATCAGATGTTGAAGTTTCATACCAAAACATCAAAATTTGGATTAATCGTGTCTAAAAAACTGAGCATACTTACTATTTTTGGAGGAATTGGTCAAAGTACCAGTGAAACAAATATCGATGTTTTAGGAAAATATGTCGTTGAAACTACGTTTCAGTCGGGAGGCAGTACATATACAACAAAAGATAATTTAGATGATCCGATTGCTTTAAGTTTTAAAGCAAAGAATATAAGTATGGATGCCGGGTTAAGAATAAAACTGGCATTCTTTACGCTTTTCGGTTCAGTAAATAAAGCCGAATATATGTCGTATAATGCAGGTTTAGGTCTTAGCATCAGGTAATATTGGTGTTTTACTTTCTGAAAGCTGTCAATTGCATATGGAAAACATGTAATTGACAGCTTCCTTTTGAGCGGAAATGGATCCCTAATTATTCAGGATGAAAAACAAAAAACCTTGACCAATATCAGCTATTAATATTTATCTTTGCACCCTGTTTTTTCAAACAATAAAAACCGATGATTAAAATTACTTTACCCGATAATAGTGTCAGAGAATTCGAGAGTGGAATTTCAGGATTAGATATTGCTGAAGCGATTAGCAGCCGTTTGGCCAAAGAGGTTTTATCTATTTCAGTTGATGGTGAAGTTTGGGATTTGACCAGGCCAATCAAAAATGATGTGCATATTAAGCTCTTTTTATGGGACGACAGGGAAGGGAAGGAAACCTTCTGGCATTCATCGGCCCACCTGATGGCTGAAGCAATTGAATCGTTCTACCCCGGAACTCAATTCGGAATTGGACCTACAGTTGACAATGGTTTTTATTACGACATTGATTTGCCTCAGGGTGAGCAATTGACCGAGAAGGATTTGGAAAAAATTGAAAAGAAAATCATTGAACTCGCCCGTGAAAAACATGATATAGTCAGGAAAGATATCTCCAAGGAAGATGCATTAAAAATGTTCTCGGCAAAAGGTGACAGCCTGAAGGAAGAACTGATTAGCGAATTGGAAGATGGAACAATTACGATCTATAACCAGGGAAATTTTACTGATTTATGCCGTGGACCACATTTACCCAATACCGGGTTTATTAAAGCGGTAAAACTGACGTCTCTTGCCGGCGCATACTGGCGCGGAAATGAGAAAAATAAAATGTTGACCCGGGTTTATGGGATTACTTTCCCAAAACAAAAAATGCTGGAAGAATACCTGATTCTGGTTGAAGAAGCAAAAAAACGCGATCACCGAAAATTGGGTAAAGAGTTGGAACTGTTTACTTTCTCGCAAAATGTTGGCCAGGGTTTACCTATGTGGTTGCCAAAGGGTGCTATGTTACGTCAGCAATTGGAAGATTTCCTGAAACGGGTTCAGAAAAAGTTTGGTTACGAGCAGGTTATTACCCCACATATTGGCGATATCAACCTTTATAAAACTTCAGGTCATTTCCAGAAATACGGTGCTGATTCATTTCAGACCATAAAAACTCCGGCTGAAGGTGAAGAATACATGCTAAAACCAATGAATTGTCCTCATCATTGCGAATTATACAAATTCAAACCTCGTTCCTACAAAGACCTGCCGGTTCGCATGGCTGAGTTTGGGACCGTTTACCGTTACGAACAAAGCGGCGAATTACATGGTTTAACCCGTGTTCGCGGATTTACCCAGGATGACGCCCATTTATTCTGTCGTCCAGATCAGATTAAGGACGAATTCAAAAAAGTGATTGATATTATTTTCATCATTTTCAAGGCATTGAACTTTGAAAACTATTCAGCTCAGATTTCATTGCGCGATCCGAACAAACCTGAAAAATACATCGGTTCAACTGAGAACTGGGATAAAGCAGAACAGGCAATTATTGAAGCTTCTGCCGAAAAGGGACTGAAAACTGTAACCGTGTTGGGAGAAGCTGCTTTCTATGGACCAAAGCTGGATTTTATGGTGAAAGATGCACTTGGACGTAGCTGGCAATTGGGAACCATTCAGGTTGATTATAACCTTCCGGAGCGGTTTGAGCTGGAATATATCGGCGCAGATGATAAACGTCACAGGCCGGTCATGATCCATCGGGCGCCGTTTGGTTCAATGGAACGCTTTGTGGCTGTATTAATTGAACATACTGCCGGAAAATTTCCTTTGTGGTTAACTCCGGAACAGGTTGTTGTGTTACCTATCAGTGAAAAGTACAATGAATATGCAAAAAGTGTTTCAGAATTTCTAAATAATTCCGATATTCGCACGATTATTGACGACCGAAATGAGAAAATCGGTCGAAAGATCAGGGATAACGAAATGAAACGTATCCCTTATTTATTGATAGTTGGCGAGCAAGAGGCTGAAAATCAGCAGGTATCTGTTAGGAAACAAGGTGATGGCGATAAAGGAATAATGGATATTTCAGGGTTTGCTGATTTTATAAAAGCTGAGGTAAAAGAGCAGTTATCATCATTTAACAATTAAGAATATTAACTAATAATAGGAGAATTTGGCCATAGCAGTTAAAAGACCATACACTGGTGGTAGAGCAGAAGCCGCTGCTCAGCACCGAATTAATGAGAAAATTCGTGCACTACAAGTTCGTGTTGTAGGCGATAACATCGAAAATCCTGGTGTTTTTTCGCTTTCTGAAGCCTTAAAAATGGCTGATGCCTTGGAACTTGACCTTGTGGAAATTTCACCAAACGCCGACCCGCCTGTTTGTAAGATTACTGATTACCAAAAGTTTTTGTATCAGCAGAAAAAGAAGCAGAAAGAAATTAAAGCTAAAACCGTGCAGGTTGTCGTAAAGGAAATACGGTTCGGCCCGAATACCGATGACCACGATTTTCAGTTCAAAATGCGCCATGCCGAAAAGTTTTTACAGGAAGGCGCCAAAGTAAAAGCTTACGTGTTCTTTAAAGGAAGATCCATACTGTTTAAAGAACAGGGCGAAATTTTACTTCTTCGGTTTGCACAGGAATTGGAAGAAGTTGGCAAAGTTGAACAATTGCCACAATTAGAAGGAAAGAGAATGACCATGTTTATTTCACCTAAAAAGAAGAAATAAATTTCTTACATACATTAATTTTAGGAAGATGCCAAAAATGAAGACGATCTCCGGAGCAAAAAAAAGGTTTAAATTAACCGGCACCGGAAAAATTAAAAGAAAACACGCATTTAAAAGTCACATCCTGACCAAAAAAAGCACCAAGCAGAAACGTAACCTGACTTATTGGGGAACGGTTCATAAAGCTGATGTGCCAAACGTTAAGGCCATGTTGACCATTTAAGCAGGTTTTCTTTTTCAGTGTAATTAAATTAAGTTATTAATCGAATGCTTTAGCTTGAAGATCCCAAAAATGGGGCGCTAACATTCTAAAATCAGTTTTATGCCAAGATCAGTAAATGCAGTAGCATCGCGGGCTCGCAGAAAAAAAGTCCTGAAGCTTACCAGAGGTAACTTCGGCGCCCGTAAGAATGTATGGACCGTTGCAAAAAATACCTGGGAAAAGGGTTTGCAATATGCCTACAGAGATAGAAAAGTGAACAAGAGAAACTTCCGTGCTTTATGGATTCAGCGTATCAATGCTGCCGTTCGTACAGAAGGTTTATCTTATTCTCAGTTTATTGGTTTGCTCAAAAAAGCAAATGTAGAAATCAATCGTAAAGTTTTGGCTGATTTAGCAATGAATCACCCTGTAGCTTTTAAGGCAGTTGTTGATAAGGTGAAGTAATCATCGTCAATTAGGTGAATAAACATACGAAACCCCGCTTTTAGCGGGGTTTTTTGTTGCCTTAACTTTTTCTGTGCAAACAGTTTTTATCTGTTATCGTGATATAACTTCTGTTTTATTCAAGTAAAAATGGTATATTAGTTCTAGTGAAAAAGTTACGCCTGTAAACTTCGAAAAATAATCTGCGAGAAATGGAAAGGGAACTTTACGATATTCCGGTGCAAGCCAGACTCTGTTATGAAAAGAACAAAGGCTTAATTTTGCCTGATAAAGTTCCATATATCGGAATGGGATCATCCTATTTTGCAGCAGTTGTGCTTCGATATATGGGAGTTAAAATATTCCCGGAACTGGCAAGTGAGTATTTTTTTTATATCCAGAAGAACAGGCAGTTCGAAAATGCTGTACTGATTTCCCAATCGGGAAGAACCACCGATGTAATCAATTGCGCCAAGTGTTTTCGCGAGTTTGTAGCCATTGTAAACATGGAGGATTCCAGTTTAGTTTATCAGCCAAATTTAAAATCATCGATTCGGATTTTTGCCGGCGATGAAAAATACTCTTCAACAAAAACCTTTATAAATACGCTTATTGTCCTTTATCTTGGTCATGGTTTTGATGTAAAACATGCTGTGGATTTGATGGAACGAAAGTTTACTGAACTTGAATATATAGGTGAATCAATTGGAGCTTCTATTGAAACGAGCATTAGGAAGAAGAAGTTAAAATGCATCAATATAATTGGTAACGGACCCAATGTGGGAACTGCCTTTCAGGCAGCGTTAACGCTGAGTGAATCAACAAAACTTCCCTTTGCCGGAATGTCGGCTACTCAATACGAGCATGGATATAAAGAAACAGCTGAAAATGCACTTGTGATTGTGATCAATCCTTTAAAAAGCATTTTATTCGAACGAACCAAAAATCTAATGGATATTCTGAGAAATGCCGGTGCACAAGTTTTTGAGATCAGCGAAACTGAGTTGGAAGAAACTTACAGCCCCTTTACATCCATTATTCCATTTTATTTTATGGCGAGTTTTTTGGCTAACAAATTGGCCATTTCTTCTCCGTTTTCAATTGGTAATAAAATTACCGAAAGGAGTGGAGAGTAGGCACTGTTTGTGGAATTAGTTTTGGGCTATTCCAATAGCAAGATACACACAAATATTAATATTGATTGACTGTTTCTGTGAGGGTAAATCCAAATTCCGGCAATGCTTTTGATAAGCTAGTTTTTCTATCTTTGAAGCTAATTTGGAACTTTGGTATATGAAATTGAATATTGGTATCTTGCTTAAGTTATTCGGATTATTGATTTTTTTTCTTACAGTTTCAGTTCAGGCAAACTCTATAAATGCAGAACCTGATGATACATACATCTTTAATAAGAGCAAAATTCGGATGGAGGGAAAAATATCTCCCTTTGAAGCAACGGTCGAAATTGAAGATTTTGGTTTACAAAAATATATCCTGAAAATTTATTTGCATTCAGCATTTGCTGCAGTTCCTCCGTCTTTTAATATTTCAGTTAAATTTCCGCGTGAAAAGATCAATCAAATTTGGAATTCGAAAACTTGGTCGAATAAATCCTTTTTTACTTTGCCTTCATACGACCGGGCTGCTGCCGATTTCTCCATTATTTCAGCTTTAACAATTAACGATCAGAATCAGGTTACCTTAACTTGTAAGGATGCCTATGAGGCTAAATTTGTAAGTTCAAATATTCGTGAAGAAAATGATTCAATTGTTTTTAATCTTGGTTTTTTTGAAGACAATCCTCCTTTGTCAAACCTTCAGGATTATCAGGCAGAAGTATTGGTCGATTTTCGGAACGTCCATTTCTCCACATCAATTTATGATGCATCATCCTGGTTCTTAGTCGATAAATTTAAGAAAGGTGTGGCCAGTGTCGATACAACCAATGTGCCTGTTTATTCCACCTGGTACCCCATGCAACGAAATATTCCTCTTGAAAATATTACGCGGGAATTAGACTCACTCCGGACATTTAATTTTAGATCTGTTTTGGTGGATGACGGCTGGCAGGCGCTTGTGAAAATGAAAATTGATACTTCATATACCTACGAAGAAAGCAGTTATAAAACCATGAACCTGTTTAAACAGAAATGTGATGACATGGGACTTCCTTTGTACTTATGGTATTCCATTCCATTTATGGGTGGCAACCCGGCTATTCTGAAAAAATTTGAAGGCAAATATATTCGTTACCGTGCGCCCCGGCAGATGTATGTTCTTGATCCACGTTATCCTGAAGTTCGAAAACTTCTTGTGAGTACCTATGCTAATTTCCTTACTGAATGGCAGTTTGACGGATACTGGTTCGATTTTTTGAAAGAGTTTTATCCAAAAGAAGGAGCTTTAATTGAGCAGGATAAAGGCCGCGACTTTGTTTCGATACAATTGGCCGTGGATACCTTGTACAGTGAAATGGAAAAACGTTTAAAGACGATCAAACCATCTATTTTTATGGGTCAAAAATTTGCTGAAGTTGGTCCTAATCTTGCCAGCTATCAGAATCTGTTGACTGGTTTTGTCGGTGTAGAAAACGTGCAGGTAGTTCGCGAAAAAATGGTGAATAACCGTCTGCTTTACGGTAAATTTACCCCGTTTATGGAAGTGGTCGCCATCAATCCGAGGGAAAAATCAAAAGACATAGCACTGAAATTGCAATCTGTTCTGTTTGGAAATCCTTATTTGTCCTTCTATATTACAACCCTGTCGCAGGATTCGAAACAAACAATCCGGTTTTGGCTCGACTACTGGAAAAAGAATTATGAAGTTATTTTTGAAGGCGTCTTTGAGCCCTTGCAGGTATCACGGTTTTATCCTGTCATTAAAGTTGAGCACGATAAAAAGACCATTTACATGCTCTACGAAGATTATTCGGTTAATCTGCCGGCAGATCTCAATTCAACAATTGATGTTATTAATTCGAAAGCAACCGAACCAATTCATTTTTTTATCAGTAAGCCCGGAGCACAATATAATTATGAAATTTTTAACTGCACAGGTGTGAGTACTGAAAAGGGAATCCTGAAAAGCAAGAATAAAAATGCGGTTGATGTTTTAGTCCCATCAGCCGGTTTTATCCGAATTACACCAATCCATAACTAAAAATAGGGTATTGCATTTAAAATACGGGTTTGTAATGGCGTTTCAGCCATTTTGCCAAACCATCCAATCCCGGAAAAAGTACCCGTTCGGTAATGTTTGCCTGGTCCAACTTATCCCTGACTTCAAGTTTCAGCTCTTTGGGAATAATGATGCGTCGGTATAAATCCTGATGATTCATGAGCCAATCGTCCAGAACAGCAATCGGATTCATCATTACCGAAAATAAGGCAAACTGGTTGACAATCCGTTCGTCGAGTGAGGGCGGTTCAAAAAACAAAACCTGATTTTGACTAAACAAGCGGTCGAAATCGGACAGCGATACGATCTTTTCAAGCATTTCGAGTGTAAAGGCGTTACACTTTTCTTCATTTAACCCATCGCTGAATGGTGCCGGTACCAATTGATTCACTTTCACGAAATCAACTTTCCAGATTACTCCGTCCAGGTCATATTTTTCGGTATTGGCAGTTGCAAAATGCAAAGCAATAAAGGGTGAGTACGTCCAGTCAATCAGCCGGGTTGGTAAGCCATGATGTTGGGCCAATACCAGCGACCGCCAAAAGGTGCTGGTTAGCTGAGGATCTTTGGTGATGGAATATTTTCTGAAATTCCGAAGTAAATGATATTCCAATTCCGGTTTTTCACCACAGTTTCTGAGAAAACTGTTTTTCAATTCATATTGCATGTCCGACAATCCTCTGAACGCGTAATCTGATCGGTATCTTCCCAAATCCGGTTTCCACGACTCGTGGTAAACCTCTTCACAAAGTTGTTCCCATGAGTGGACGGTAATATCATTCTGATGAATCATTTGTCTGTTTAATTTACAGGTAAATATAATTCATTCGTAGGGCATTACAGCAGATTCTGGTTGGATTATTTCATAAAACCGGCATAGAATGATCACTTCATATTCTTGTGGGATAAAAAGATGATCTGTTCATATTCAAACTTTTTTGTCCTCAAGCCGGACTGGCTCTTTCTTTTCCAATCGATGAAAAGAAAGCAAAAATCTTGTCAAAACGAACCCTCGGCCGGGCGTTTTGACGGCCCTCGCACTCGCTCCGAATAAGGTAAACGCAAAGCCTGCTGGCAATCAACCGCAATGCAATGCCCTGGACCGCCTAAGGAGAAAAAGCGTTAAAAAAACTGAAGAAGTGGGCGTTAAGAAAATTTCCCTGTTTGACGACCATAGGGAGGAGTTTGGAAATTTTTAGCTAAACGGATTCGGTTTTTAGCTTTTTATCCTTCAGCGGCGGCTCTTTTTGGTTACTTTTTCCAGCTGTAGGGAAAAAGTAAGAGCCCGTCCGGCTGGAGGACAAAGGCAAAATAAGCTAAGGTTTCTTTTCATTGTGCTTAAATCAGAAATTAAAAATTCCCCGCAACAATATGAATTGATCCCATAGAATCCAAAATTAAGCAGAGCTACTTTTTTGATTTTTCTGATGATTGTTCAGGGAGTTGGTTGCTTTTTACAGGCAACTGATTTAAGGAATCTTTTTTTACCGGAGTTTTAGTTTCACTTACGATATGCTGCTCAATTTTTTTTGAAGGTGAAGTAGTCATTTCAGTTGAAACTGACTTTTGATGGAAAAAGGGCTTTATTTCGACTTTCGAAATTATTTTTAATCCTAAAATATAGAATATGGATGCACTGAACAGAAAAAGTCTCATGGCGGTACTTTTGAAAGAAATAAATTTAACGAATTCCATCAAATTTATATCCCTTATTTGCTGCAGTCATCTGTAAATTCAGCGAAATGCATATTTTTCAGGACGAACGACGCGATAAATGAGTTAAACAGCCTGAATTAATCGTGATCAGGAAACACGATTCCGGCATCTTTCCGAACATCATCCATGATTTTCATCAAATTAAGCGACAATGACCAGGGCATCAGTTCACTTTCTATCTTTCCTGCATCCAGGCATTCCATTACATGAGCAGCTTCCAGTTCATAGCCGAAACCTTCTCCTTTCTCAAAAGTGATCGTCTTTTCTTCCTCCTGATTTTTCCAGTAAGTTAATGATGTCGGGGTATAGAAACGGCGGTTTAAACGCACAAATCCGTTTTCGAAACTAAACTCTGTTTGTGTAGATGAATAAGAGGCAAAACTGGAAACCAGCGATGCAATTTCGCCTCCGGGATAACTGAATGACATCATAATTGATTCTTCTGCTCCGGTTGGACAGATAGATGCCATGGTTTTTATTTTAGAGGGTTTTCCCAGGGCCATCAGAGACATAAAAATCGGGTAAATACCAATATCAAGCAAAGAGCCGCCACCCAAAGCAACATTGTATAAACGTTTTTCCGGATTGTATTCGGCGTTAAAAGCAAAGTCGGACCGGACCATTTTTAAAGCGCCCAATTCTCCTGAACGGATAATCTCCATAGCCCTATTGAAGCTGGGTTGAAACATGGTCCAGAAAGCTTCCATCAGGAATGTATTATTCTTTCGGGCAGTTTCAATCATTATTTTTACTTCTTTGGAATTGATGGCAAAAGCTTTTTCACACAAAACCGCTTTCCGGTGGGTTAGGCATAAAAGCGCATGTTCAAAATGCAATGAATGTGGAGAAGCAATATAAACCACGTCCACCGCCGGGTCATTGACCATTTCTTCGTAGCTGCCATAAGCTTTTTCAAATCCCATTTCGGAGGTAAAAGCCTGTGCATTTTCCAGCGAGCGGGATGCCGCAGCGTAGAGCCGTGCGTTGGGAAGAAGTATTAAGTCGCTGGCAAATTTTCGGGCAATTTTTCCGCATCCTAAAATGGCCCAGTTGTATGTTCTGCTCATGGTTGTTTGTTGGTTAATTTCGGATGCAAATTAAGTATCTTTTATGAATTTCAATTCAATCTGGTTGCTGGAAAATTATATTCACAGAAGTACCCAATACTTGAAAGGCATATCCATCCGAAAATTGTACGATAACACTCAACCAGAATCAAAAAAAGATCATGAAAACAGGAATTACTTGAACTTCGTTTCCTGAATACTGTTTCAATGGCTGAACACAAAAATGAAAAATGACTGAATTAAAAACAGAACGGGAACGATTGCCGCGATGGATGAAATCTCCTTTGCCCAAAGGGGAAAGTTACATGAAAGTGAAACGTTTAATTGCCGACCACCATTTAAATACGATATGTACCAGTGGAAATTGCCCGAACAAAGGTGAATGCTGGAATGCCGGTACTGCCAGTTTTATGATTCTGGGAGATAAATGTACCCGAAATTGCAGGTTTTGCTATGTTCAGAACGATGTTCCCGATCCGGTTGACTGGATGGAGCCGCTTCGTTTGGCAAAAACCATACAAACGCTCGGCTTAAAACATTGCGTCATCACTTCAGTAACACGCGACGATCTGCCCGATGGAGGCGCAGCGTTTTGGGCAAGCACCATTCGGAAAATTAAAGAATTGAATCCGGATACAACCATCGAAACGTTGATTCCTGATTTTAATGCCAATCCTGAGTTAATCCGAAAGGTGATTGATGCCCGACCTGATGTGATTTCGCACAATATGGAAACAGTACGCCGCCTGACTCCAAAAGTCAGGAGCACCGCGCGTTACGACCGTAGTTTGCAAGCCATCAGCATAATTTCTGAGGCTGGAATTGTATCCAAATCAGGAATCATGGTAGGTTTAGGCGAAACCGAGGCTGAAGTTCTGCAAACCATGAACGATCTTCGTACTGCCGGCTGTAAAGTTTTAACCATTGGTCAATATTTGCAACCCGATTCCAATTTATTACCTGTTCAGGAGTACATTAAACCTGAAATTTTCGAACTTTACAGGGTCGAAGGCATGAAAAGGGGATTTTCATTTGTCGAAAGCAGTCCCTTAGTCAGGTCGTCGTATCATGCTGAGAGACATGTTCAGGGATAAATTAGAGTTTACATATGACAGTTGTTTTTAAACACCAAGAATCAATATTGAATAACCAATTTCCAAGTTCACTCCAGATTTGAAACTTGGAATTTGGAACCTGAAACTTTTTTATGAAACGAAGAAAACACATTGTACTGGAAATTATAGATATAACTCCTGAAACGTTTATTTTGAGGCTCGACCGGCAGGATTTTCAGTTTGAACCCGGCCAATACGTCGTTATTCGCACCCCAAACGAGCAGAAAGGACGGGAGTATTCCATATTCAGTTCAACGACTGATAACTATCTGGATTTTTTAGTCCGGGAAATTCCATCCGGTGAATTTTCACGGTATCTGCGACACCTTTTACCGGGGTCAGAATTGGATGTTGAGGGGCCAAAGGGTTATTTTATTCTCAACGAAAAAACCTTACAAGGTCATCCAACCCTATTTATTGCTTCGGGAACAGGAATTTCTCCATTTCATTCCTATGTGAAATCATATACCAATCTGAATTACCATGTACTGCACGGAGTGCATTTTGCCGATGAAGCTTATGGAAGAGAGGCATTTGATCCGTCAAGGTATTTGCTGTGCACCTCGCGGCACGACCAGGGCGACTATTTTGGAAGGGTGACTTATTACCTGGCAAAAAATGCCGTGGATAAGGATACGATTTGTTACCTCTGTGGAAATTCTGACATGATTGAAGAAGTAACTGCCCTGCTTGAAAGTTATGGACTTCCTCCTGAAAACATCCGAACTGAAGTCTTCTTCTGATTTAAGGAATAAAAACAACAATAAACTTATTACAGACTGTTTGAAATTTATTTTTTGGCCGTAGGGCATTAATATCAATAGAAAAAACAACGAAAAAATATATTGTCCGTTAGGACATTAACAGATAAAAGATTAATTCCCTACGGGAAATCTGGTTTATGATGTGCTCTTTCTATTGACATTTATCTCCTACGGAGAAAATTTAAACAGGCTCTAAGTTAAAGGAACAATTTGTTGATGTATTTGTCTTTTACTCACCCCGAGACGCCGGTAGGCCTCGTGGGGTGAGTAAAAGAACTAATAATTAGAAATACAACATTTGTTCATACTTAAAGCATCCCTGCCGGCTTTTGTTTACTGAAAATTCAGCCTTTATTATAATAATAGGGTTATTTTGTAGTATAATTGTCTAATTCTCGTATTAGCATCTGAGGTTCAAAAATGGCTAAACTGTGAGGTTCGTAATTTTTGGTTGGTTTTTTATTTGCCTGACTTTTGGAATTGGTATCCATTGTTTCGAATCAAAAGCTCAGATCAGGGAGATTGGCATCCCTGAAAGTTTTCTTTTTGAACAAAAAAATGCGGTGCTAATCCCTGTCCTTAAATTGGATTCAGTAGCAGTTGGAAAGTTGCTCGAAGAAGATCAGAAATTCAGGATTGAAAACAGGTACGGAGTGGTTCAAACCTGCGATATTAACCTGAAGGAAGCAGGAATAAAAACTGAAATTAAGGGCAAAGGAACGATCTGGCAATATAAAATCGAATCGGAAGATGCCTGGTCGCTTGGTCTGTATTTTAAAAAGTACCATCTTCCTCCCAAAGCCAAATTGTTCATCTATAATTCCGCCAAATCTCAGTTGAGGGGCGCATTTACCCAAAAAAATAACAACATACGGAATTTGTTGCCGGTAGCTGAATTTCCCGGTAATGATATGATCATAGAGTATTTTGAGCCGTTGTCCCCTGAATTTTCCGGTGAGTTGGTGCTGGGTTCAATCTCCCAGGCGTATATCGATATTCAGAAACTGGCCGAAAGCCGGATCGGTATTAATTGCGAAGAGGGCAATGACTGGCAGGTAGAAAAACACAGCGTTTGCCTGATGACTTTTCACGATTTTCAGAATTCATATTTTTGTACAGGAACTTTAATCAATAATGTCAAAGAAGATGAAACACCCTATTTCCTGACAGCAAACCATTGTGTCAATTCTGAAATAGTGGCCAATACGCTGATTACCTATTTTAATTATGAAGATTCGGGCTGCAAAATAGATGATGCATCATTCTCTCAGACTTTATCTGGAGCCACGTTCAAGGCCGGAAGCAGCTATTCTGATTTTTCACTCCTGCTTCTCAGTGAATATCCGCCCGACGAATACAATCCTTTCTATGCCGGATGGGATGTAAGTGGTGCAAATCCCCGGTCAGGAGCCTGTTTACACCATCCTGACGGTGCATCCAAAAGCATTGCCCTAGCGCATAATACGGCCTTCAGCTATCCTGAAAAGATTGAATGGTTTTCGGAAGATCTCCGGTTAATATCCACCACATTACCTGATTCTCACTGGAATGTATTGTTTGATCAGGGTATGCCCGAGGCAGGTTCTTCCGGAGGACCACTTTTTGATCAGAATAAACGAATTGTCGGTCAACTTCACGGTGGTGTCAATTCGGTTTTACTTTTCGGTAAATTGTCGTTATCGTGGGATTATAATGCAGCGTACAACGAACAGCTTGCCCACTGGCTCGATCCGCAAAATACCAGAAAAACGCTGAACGGAATATGGAAAATGCCGCCAAAAGCCAATTTTCGGGCCGAATTGCAGGAAGTTTGTGTGAATACTCCAATTGGGTTTACCGACAAAACTACGCATAAACCAACCCAGTGGCTTTGGCAAATTGATCCTCTTACCTATAGTTTCGCCAATGGAACTGACAGCACTTCACAGAATCCTCAGATCGTGTTTCAGAAAGACGGGGCCTATTCGGTCAGGTTATATACATCTAATAAATACGGGAGTGATGAGCTTATCCAAAAAAAGTATATTCTTGCTCAAAGCAAGTTGGATGTCAGGTTCCTTAAAGCAGGAAAAGATAGCACCATCTGTGGTTGTGACCTGAAAGCTTTTCCTTTTGTTGTTGGCGGAGCAGTATCCTACAAATTCAAAATTGACCGGCCTGAATTAATTGATACCGCCATTCAGTCCAATACATTGTTCCTTTCCCTGAATCCAACATCAGATTACAACCAATCATTTAATACCTGGGTCAAAGTAATTGGAACAAATGGCAACTGTGTGGCATCCGACAGCATTCTGCTGCATGTAATCAATCAGCCAAACGATCACATTCGCAATGCCTCAAGATTATATTTGGGGAGAAATACAGGATTTTCAAATAAGTGTTCAACCGCTGAAACGGATGAACCAAATCCGCCTTCCTCAGGATGTTTGGTTAAAAAAAGCTGGTGTCCTGATTTTACGTCCGGCAAAAGTTTAATCGACAATTCCGTTTGGTTTTCTTTTGTTTCGCCGTTAAATGGGTTATTAACCATTAATACCTATGGATTTGATGACCAGATTGCAGTTTATCAGGCCTCAACTTATTCAGACATCTTATCCGGTGAAAAAAAACGGTACAGCCTGATTGCAGCCAACGATAATCGTTCGAACAGCGATAAAACCGCCATTCTTGAAAATCTGGAACTTGAGCCGGGAAAACAGTACTGGTTGCAGGTTGACGGACATAATGCAGCATACGGCAACATGATCATCGACCTGATAAGCAATACTCTTGAGGCTGTTGTTTTTCCAAATCCTTCCGATGGAATATTCAACCTAAACCTTTTCCATCCTAAAACCGGGACTGCCGATTTATCGGTCAGTGACATCAATGGCAGAATATTATTTTCAAAACAATTTAAGGTTACCGTTAATACTACACAGTTTGACTTTTCATTAAACAAATATCCAAAAGGAATCTATATTCTTAAGGTAACTTTAAATGGTTTGAGCCTGAGCAAAAAGTTAATCCGTCTCTGAACCATAGGCCTGGCGCTGCTTTATAATAATGAATGAAATTTAAACAGTTTGTGAAACACCACCGTTTTCAATCCAGAACAAGGAAATCACTTTTAATAATTCAAACTTAAAACAACCTTACTTTCACCCCTACCCGGCTATATTCACATGATTCGGATACAAATTCTACCATACTATCACCGCTAACGCGGTTTTTTTGACGCATGGCGCATGGCGCCGAAAGTATGGTAGTAAAAACAGAAATATACATACCAGAGGCGCGAAGCGCTGACATTTAATTTAAAAGCGTTTTTCCTATAATCCGGATTAGAAATTTCTCCATAACTGCAGTTCGTGTTTTTTCTTTTCCAATTAGGTGGTACAATCTAAATTTCTATTTTTGCACAGATTCAAGACTAATTGACCAAACACTTAAACTGCGACTAACAAAATGGTTGAAATAAGTATCAGTCCTGAACTTAGAATCCGATGCCCTAAACTTCGGTTGAGCTGTATTGAGGCTGATGTGATTGTTGCTGATTCAACAAATGAACTTATTTCTGAAATTGATTGGCGGACTAAATCTCTCAGTAAATCTTTGATTATTGAGGATATTTCCGCGATTCCAGCAATTCAGGCTTCACGTATAGCCTACAAAGCATGCGGAAAAGATCCGGCGCGATACCGCTTGTCTGCTGAGGCTTTATTACGAAGAGTCGTCTCAGGCAAGGGACTGTATTCAATCAATAATGTGGTCGACCAGCTCAATTTGGTTTCAATTTCAACAGGATTCTCAATTGGAGGTTATGATTCTGCTCAGATTCAGGGCAAAATTACTTTTGGAATAGGTCAGCCTGAAGAACCTTATTCAGGAATTGGCAGAGGAGAACTGAACATTGAAAATTTACCTGTTTTCCGTGATGAAAAAGGCGCTTTTGGAACTCCGACCAGCGACTCTCAGCGAACAGAAGTAAGCCTGAATACGACACATTTTCTGATGATACTAATCGATTTTGGCGGTGACAATCAGTTGGAGGACGCTACACAACTGGCAATTCGGTTGTTGAGTGATTTTTGCCAGGCAACAAATGTTATCAGCTTTAAAATAGAGTAATATGTGGAGGTCAGTCTGTAAATTGCTTCTGAAGATAATGGGTTGGAAACCGGTTAATGGAAAGATGCCACATAAAAAAGCGATTATTATAGGTGTTCCTCATACAAGCATTTGGGATTTTGTCCTATCCTATTTGTATTATACTTCAGTTGGCGGTGTTGCTTATACCATGATTAAAAAAGAATTTTTTTTCTGGCCAATAGGTGCATTGTTGAAAAAATTGGGGGCAATACCGATAGATCGCTCAAAGGGAGTTTCCGTAATCATGCAAACTATTAAAGAGATGAATAATCGGGAGGAAATGCACCTGGCAATAACTCCTGAAGGTACGCGAAGTTTGAATAAAAGATGGAAAGCCGGATTTCATCGGATTGCAAAAGCTACCGGCGCAAAGGTATATCTTGGATTTTTTGATTTTAAGAAAAAAGAAATTGGCTGGCTGGAAACATTGGAATTGACTGACGATGTTGAAGCAGATATTCGCCGGATGAAAAGCTGGTACAGGGAGAAGGGTGTAGTTGGAAAACATCCCGATAAGTTTACCGCAGAAGATTGATTTCATCATTAATTTCGTGCATGGTGCAATTGCGTCTTCAGCTATTTATTTTCATTTATCTCAAATTGCTGATAGTTATTAACTTTGAATCGAAATTACAAATTGCATTTTTCTTGATTTTAATGACCATAAATGACTGTTGAGTGACAATCAAAGACCAATATAAAACTCAAAATCTTGCATTATGCCTCAGGAAATTTTAAATGTTGCTGTATTTCAGTTCGATATAGTGTGGGAAAATCCTACCGCAAATCGCGCGAAGATTGATGAATGGCTTCAGAAGATAAGCAGAAAATCTGATGTGATATTCCTACCTGAAATGTTTACCACAGGCTTTTCAATGAATGTGGCTGAATTGGCAGAACCAATGGATGGTGATACCGTTCAGTGGATGAAGAAATGCAGTTCTGAACATGACTGTGCCCTTTGCGGAAGTCTGATCATCAAAGAAGGGGACCGGTATTTCAACCGGCTCTTGTTTGTTGAGCCTTCAGGAGAGATTCACTTTTATAACAAACGTCACCTGTTCACTATGGGAAATGAAGAAAGTCATTTTCAGCAGGGAACTGAACGTTTGATCGTTGAATACAAAGGTTGGCGCATTTGTCCGTTGATTTGTTACGATTTGCGTTTCCCGGTTTGGGCCAGAAACAGGAATGAATACGACATTTTGATTTATTCGGTCAACTGGCCGCAAGCCAGGACTGAGGTCTGGAATACTTTACTGAAAGCCCGGGCAATCGAAAATCAAGCCTATGTGGTTGGTGCGAACAGGGTGGGAGTTGACGGAAGCATTATCTCTTATATGGGTAATTCGCAGTTAATCGATCCGAAAGGACACATTTTGGCAGAAATCGGAGATCACCACAAAGGAATTGTTTCGGCTGGATTTTCTTACAGCGAATTGATACAGTTTCGAACCGCTTTTCCGGTATTGAACGACGCTGATCAGTTTATCATTCAAAAGCAATCCAGTTAATCTGATAATATGACAGAAATATCGTTAGTCATTAGTCATTAGTCATTTGAAAATGTGCAACTTAATGTTTTCCTAATGACCAATGACTTTTTCCCCTAGTTTTAGTTTGATGAATATATGTCCATGATTCAGGGAGATTCATCCATCTGTCATTCCAAACGTTTTTTCAAATTGCACAATCAAAATCTAACAACTCTAAATGAAACTAATTTTTTCTCTGGCTTTCATTGCATTTGTTCTAAGTGCATTTTCAAAAGATTATAAAGTCAGTTCGCCAAACGGTCAGATTTCAGTTACCATTTCGGTCGATACTCAAATTAAATGGTCGGCGGCAGTCAGCAATCAACCCATTTTTAGCAACAACACTTTAAGTCTCGATTTGGGAACTTCTGTGTTAGGAGTAAATCCAAAAGTTTCATCAGTCAAAACCACTTCTGTCAATGAAACAGTTCAAACCGTTGTTGCTGTCAAATCAAAAACCATTCAAAATACCTATAACCAACTAAACCTGATTTTCAAACCTAATTACACTGTTAGTTTCCGGGTGTTCGATAACGGAATTGCTTATCGTTTCGAGACCAGCTTGAAAGAAGAAATCACGGTAAAAAATGAAGAAGTAGGCTTAAATTTTGCCGGCGATTATGGTGTGCTTTTTCCGGAGGAAGAAACTGTTTATTCGCATTATGAACGGAATTATCTGGATCAGAAAATCAGTTCATTTAAGGCCGGTAGGTTTGCTTCCCTTCCAACTTTAGTTAAAGCAGATAACAATATCAAAATAGGTATTACCGAAGCCGACTTGTTCGACTATCCTTGTTTGTTTATGGAAGCCACCGGTAAGGCAGCATTCAAAAGCAAGTACCCCAAAGTTATCCTGAAGGCCGATCCACAAGGTGATCGTGGAATTAAAAACATTCAGGAGGCCGACTACATTGCCAAAACACAGGGAACACGCACTTTCCCTTGGCGCGTTTTCATGATCAGCACGGAAGATGCCCGGTTAGTTGAAAATCAGATGGTTTTCCTTCTCTCCAGAGAAAATAAAATTACTGACCCCAGCTGGATTAAACCTGGCCTGGTTGCCTGGGACTGGTGGAACGAAAACAACGTTTAGGGAGTAGATTTTAAGGCCGGATTGGATACCAAAACCTATAAATATTACATCGATTTTGCGTCAAAAAACAAGATTCCATACATCATTTTGGATGAAGGTTGGACCAAATCGACCACAAACATTAAGGAGGCAAATCCGACATTGGATATCAAGGAATTGATTGCCTATGGAAAATCGAAAAAAGTTGATATTATTCTGTGGTGCCTTTGGAATGTATTGGATGCCGACATGAATGCTATCCTTGATATTTACGCACAATGGGGCGCTAAAGGTATCAAAGTTGATTTTATGGCCCGTTCAGAGCAGTACATGGTTAATTTCTATGAACGTACAGCAAAAGCTTGTGCCGACCGCAAGCTATTGGTTGATTTTCACGGAGCCTTCAAACCTTCAGGAATGGCAAGGGCCTACCCAAATATTATCAATCATGAAGGCGTAAAAGGGATGGAAAACTGCAAATGGAGCAAAGACATTACTCCTGAGCACGATGTGACCTTGTGTTTTACACGCATGCTTGCCGGTCCGATGGATTTTACTCCGGGTGCTATGATCAATAAAAATGCAAAGGATTATGCCATCAGCTTTTCGAACCCGATGAGTTTGGGAACCCGTTGCCATCAGGTTGCGATGTACGTATGTTACGATTCGCCGGTACAGATGCTGTGCGATAGTCCATCGAATTATTATAAGGAAACTGAAACCACATCTTTCATTAGCAAAATGCCAACGGTTTGGGACGAAACAAAAGTGCTGGATGCTAAGGTTGGTGATTATATTTTGATGGCCCGTCACAAAGACAATAATTGGTATTTGGGTGCCATGACCGATTGGACTGCCCGTTCACTGGATATCGATTTCTCATTTCTTGGCGAAGGCACTTATGAAATTGAAATTATGCAGGATGGAATTAATGCTGAAAAAAGTGGTAACGACTATAAACGAATAGTAAAACAGGTCACTAAAGCCGATAAGATGAAAATTGATCTGGCAAAAGGTGGTGGCTGGGCAGCTATTTGTAAGAAAATATAATTAAATGACTTTTGTTTTAAGGATCTTCTGAAATACGATTGTCATTACATCGTTCAACATTGAACCTTAATCTATACCAAATAAATTTAGTAATACCGGGGAATACCTAAACCACCTGAAACACTAAATCAAAAGAAGGTCGTCCGAGTAAAATCAGGCGGCCTTTTTATCGTTTAACCACAAAGGACACGAAGAAAAGTACAAGGGATTTTTATCTTTCATTTTGCCCAGGGAAATCGCTTTTAGCAATTCATACTTAAAACAACCTTACTTTCACCGCTACGCGGCTAAAATTTTATAGTCCTAATCCAAATTCTACCATACTATCACCGCTAACGCGGTTTTTTTAGGCGTATGACGCCGATAGTATGGTAGTAAAAACGAAAATAAAATAAACGAGAGGCGCATAGCGCTGATATTTAATTTTAAAAGCGATTTCCATTTCATTTTGCCGCTTTCCTTTTTCTTGTCCTCCATAAATTCGAAGTGTGGGCAATGCTGAACCCAAAAACAAGATTCAGAAAAGAAAAAATTTATATAACTAATAATTTAGTTTGAAAACTAAATTATTAGTTATATCTTTGTTACGGATATCCAATCAACTGACAGGTGATATGTTGGAACTGATCACTCCAATTCTCCAATCAAGTTGAAATAATTGATCTTTTTTTTTGTCTTTTATAACTAATTTATTAGTTGACGAACTAATTTATTAGTTTTTGGCAAGATTTTTGAGATTTGAAAACTAAATTAAACAGTTCACGTGATGAAAGAATTAACTAAGGCAGAAGAACAAATTATGCAGGAATTGTGGTTACTCGAAAAAGCTTTTGTAAAAGAAATTGTCGACAAGCTTCCCGAGCCAAAACCTGCATATAACACGGTTTCTACGATTATCCGTATTCTGGAAAAGAAAGGATTTGTTGACCATTACGCGTATGGGAAGACACATCAGTATTTTCCGCTGATCAGCAAAACGGATTATACGAAATCTTACTTCAAAAATTTCCTCAGTGGTTATTTCAGTAATTCATTTCAGGAAATGGTATCCTTTTTTGCCAAAGAAGACAAAATGAGCCTCTCAGAACTTGAAGAAATCATCAAGGAAGCAGGAAAAGATTTGGAACCTGAAAACCCAACATCCAATGACTAGTTTTGTAAATTACCTGATCGAATCGGGAATAAGCCTGAGCCTTTTTGCCCTTGTTTATTTCGTGTTTTTACGAAGAGAAACTTTTTTTAATGTCAACCGGTGGTTTTTGCTGGTTTCCATAAGTTTCTCTGCACTTTTGCCCCTGATACATATCCCGTTTTATGCGCCTCAGGCCATAATGCTTCAGGAGGTGACTGTTACTCCGTACATCAATTTACTGAGTTCGGTTACTGTTTACGGAGCATCGCTGTCAAAGGGCGCGGAACAATTCGTATTGAATTACAGTTTGCTTGGTTATGTATATTTGCTGGGTGTAGCGGTTCTTTTAGGGTTGTTTTTTCTTCGGATATTTCAGATCATCCGGTTAATTGCGCAAAACCTGGTTGTTCCGGAAGGAAAAATCAAACTGGTTATTCTGGATCGGGAGCTTAGTCCATTTTCTTTTCTTCATTACATTTTCGTAAGCAAAAACCTGCAAAACACCAAAGGTTGGGAGAAAATGCTCGAACACGAAAAGCAGCATATTCAGCAAGGGCACACCATTGATGTACTTGTTCTTGAATTTGTGGCTGTATTCCAGTGGTTTAATCCTTTCTTCTGGATGTTCAGAAGAGCTTTGCGCGAAAATCATGAATTTCTGGCCGACCAGGCTGTAATTTCTCATGGAACTGCGCCTTCATGGTACAAGCAGATTTTAATCAATCAGTATGTTGGCGACCAAATTGTAATAGCTAACAACTTCAATTATTCGTTAATCAAAACACGTATCAAAATGATGTCAAAAATAAAATCCAGAAAAATAGCCAATATTAAAATCCTGATAGGAATTGTGTTGGCTGCAAGTTTGGTAGCCGTATTTGCCTGTGAACAAAAGCAATCAGTGAAGGCTGAAAATCCTACAGCAGAAAAATCGGTTGCTATTGTGTATGAAGGTCATCAGTTGCAATTATCAGGTGATTCTGTTGGAATTGAAAAATTGAAGCAGTTAATTTCCAATTCAGCAAATAAACAAGTTGCTGAAGATCAGACCAATGTTCCTAAAACAAATGATGCAGGGTTGGTAAAATCCTCCAAAACTTTTATGCCAGGAAACGGAGAGATCTTTGCAGTTGTTGAACAAATGCCTGAATTTTCGGGAGGGCAAAAAGCAATGCAGGAATTTCTGATGAATTCGGTTAAATATCCGGCAGAAGCAGTTAAGAAGGGAATTACGGGCAAAGTTTATATAAGCTTCGTGGTTGGAATAGATGGTTCTGTATTGAATGCAAAGATTGTTCGGGGAACTGATCCGATGCTTGATGCTGAAGCTCTTCGTGTGGTGAACAGTATGCCAAAATGGAAACCCGGCAAACAAGGGGGAAAAGATGTTGCTGTTCAACAAACAGTTCCAATCAGTTTTGTACTTCAGTAAAGCTTATTAATCAGTTTGTTGGCTGAAATGGTGTTGGCCAACAACTCCAATTATTAATTCTTTAAAACTCGTATTAAAATGAAAACACAAATAAAATTCGGAAATAGAGCCATTGGTAAAGTCCTGGTTAGGATGATGATGGTGGTTTGTTTAATGGCTGTATCTGCCTTTAACATGGAAGGATCAGTCAATAGGGTTAAGTCAGAAAAAATTCATGGAAAAGTTTACGATAAAGTTGAACAAATGCCTGAATTTCCAGGAGGTCAAACCGAATTAATTAACTTCTTAGTGAAGTCAATTCAATATCCTGATGAATCAAAGAAAAAGGGTATACAGGGTAAAGTCTTTGTGAGTTTTGTCATTGACAAAAAAGGGTCAGTATTAAATGCCAAAATTGAGCGGGGAGTTGATCCTTTATTGGATGCTGAAGCCTTACGCGTGGTGAATAATATGCCAAAATGGATTCCCGGAAAAGAAAAGGGAAAAGATGTGGCAGTTCAATTCATCCTTCCGATTAGTTTTCGCTTGCAATAAGCAACTGTTTCACCCGGAAGACATCCGTTTTCCGGGTATTTTTCCTCATCTTTTAATTTTTCAGCCATGTTCAGAAAATGGATTGCATTACTCCTTTGGGCCGTTTCGTTCAGTGGTGCTGCCCAAAATATTGACCTGTTGATTCTAAATAAGAATTATAATGAGGCATTATCTGCAATTGAAAAAGGCCTTAAAGTAAATCCTGATGCTGAGTTGTACTGGAAGCAAGCCAATGTATACAAGCAATTAATAAAGCCGTTGCATGCGGTAAAATCACTCGAAAATTCAATCGCAATGGATTCTGCAAATTGCAAATATCTGGTTGAATATGCAGAGTTACAGGCTGAACTCGGGAATCATTACAAAGCTTTGCAATTTTTCCAGAAGGCGGTTGATTATTCAAAAGATGATTTAAACCTGAAATGCAAACTGGGTAAGGCCTACATGAATATTGACAATTACCCGAAAGCTTATGAAGTTTTCAGTGCAATAAAAACAAAAGATTCAACCAATCTGGTTTACAACAAGCAATTAGGTTTGGCCGCTATGAAGATGGGTAAAACTGATCTGGCTGTTGACATGTTCGAATTGATTTTGGAGCGTAACCCGAATGATTTGAGCGCTTATATGAACCTGATTTTGTTGTATCTGAAAAAGAAAGATGCCGTTCAAATTGTTCGAACCGCGGATAGGGCCCTGTATTTTTTTCCTGATAATCCGGCTATTTTACTCCGCGAAGCCAATGCTTTATATTCCATAAAGGAATATGAAGAGGCAAGGCCCCCTTTTGAACATCACATGGCTCAGAATGTCCCTGCGTTTGATTTGCTTGAAAACTATGGGATAACCTTGTATTTTCTTAACGAAGACACGATTGCCAGGAAAATAATGGAACAATGTTTTACCATGGATCCGGCCAATCAGTTTGTGAATTATTATCTGGGATTGATTTGTAAAAGACTGGCTGATTTACCGAGAAGTGTCGAATACCTGAATATGGCGATTGCAGCTTCGCAACCTGCTTATTTGACAGAGATGTACCATCATTTGGGTCAGGTTTTTGGACTTCAGCGCGAATTCAAAAAATCAATAGAAGCCTTGCAGGAAGCTTATAAATGTAATCCGTTGAGGACTGAAATTTTGGTAGAGATTGCAACTACCTACGAAGAATCAGATACCAATAAAAAATTGGCGCTTAACTATTATAAGAAATATTTGCAGGAAGCTGGCGATAAGGCTGTAAATGCAGAATTTGCTCAGGAAAGGATCAGGATGATCACTCAAATAAGCGGAAAATAAGCATCAACACTATTGGGGAATTAGAAAGAGGAAATTAGAAAAAGTCAGGTATTCAGATTAAAGTCTGGAATACCCGACTTTTTTTATTTTGGAGCATACGAATACTTTTAAATTTTGACTAACACATTTGGTTGGTCTTGTCACTTGTATTTTCACTGATGCCGAGTGTATCTCCGGAATATTTTCGTTTTCTGTTTGTGTTGAAAAAGCTATAAGGCGAATGGCATTGGTAATCCAAATACTCACGTTTCCGGTCGAAAATCATGTGTTGATTGATTTAAAGTATTATGCTTTAGTATTTGAAATAAATTTACTACAGCTATTAACAACAATAACAAAAAACAAAAAACATGAAAACAAAATTTTCAATTCTGACATTTGGTTTGCTTCTGGTATGTTTGGTAACCGTAGCAACTGGAAAAAGCACATCGCTCATTAGCGGTCAATCATTGACTGAACTTGGTCAATATTCCATCAGTAATGCTGATGAAGTACTTACTCTTGGTGGAGAAGCTGTTAAAACCTATGAATTGAACTATACCAACAGCGAATCGCCGGTATTGATTGGTGTTAAAAAGACCAAAAACTGCATGAACTTTATTGTTCGTACCGATAATTTTGAAGTCGAATATGTATGTAACAAACATGTTTTTGGGGTGAAACGGATTAGCAAAGAATTTCAGACCGTTAATTCAGAAGTGATTAATGAAATGATGAACAATGCTCAGTTTTATACTCAAAGGGTCATTTCACAATATCCAAAAACAGAAGAAGAATTACTTGGATTGATTGCCTGCTATTTTCCTTCACTGATTAAAGAAAACTATCTGGCAAAAATCTGATTTTGATGAATGACAGGTTATTCCCTGTAAATTAATAATTGATTGAAAGAATCACGGTTAAATCGGCCGTGATTCTTTTTTTTGAAGCGAATCCCGGTTAAATACGGTGTAATTTAAACAAATAATAGAATCATTTTTTTATACTTTTACCTGCTCTAATTCTGAAGTGACAATGCAGATAAAAGACGACAAGGCCTATGTAGAATGTTTGAAGAGTGACGATTTTACAGCCTTCGACGCATTATTTCATAAATATTCGGCAAGTCTTTATGCCTTTGCCCTGAGCATTACCATAATTCTTTTGCTGCCGAAGAAGTTACCCAGCTCATATTCCTGAAAATTTTGGAAATGCGGAGCCTTCCATCATGGATGAAATACAATAAACACTATGTCAGTTATTCATGTAGTTGCGAATCAGGGACAAACAGAAAAGTCAGTAAATATCAAAATAAACGATAAGGTTTATTCACCTAAATTAGCTCCAAATTCATTTAATACACTAACAATCAACCAGACCTATGAAAAAGTTTTTCATTTCATGTTGTTTTCTGTTTTTATGCTATTTTTCTTCATCAGCACAGAAAACTGGCTTCCTGAACAATCTCTCCAATTACATTGAAAACACTTCTGTTTTCGAATTGAACCAGGAAGAGGGCAGAGCTTATTACATCCCCGAGATGAACTTTTCGCTGAACGGAAAATGGAAGTTTTTCTATTCAGATACTCCGGACGGGATACCTCAGGATTTCTATTCCGGAAAATTTAACGACACCAAATGGTCTTCGATTGCTGTGCCGGGCAACTGGGAAATGCAGGGGTTCGGCGACAAAATGTTCCGCAATGTACACGCTCCGTTCAATATTATTCCACCCAAAGACGTTCCGGTTTGGAGTTCTGGTAAACCTCAGAAAGATTTTAATCCTTTCAAGGTTACACCACCGTTTGTACCTAAAGAGTACAACCCAACCGGAGCATACCGTTTATCATTCAACTTACCGGCAAATTTCAAGAGTGATCAGACTTTTCTTCGTTTCGAGAAAGTTGCTTCGGCATCCTTTATCTGGGTTAACGGGCAGGAAGTTGGCTACAACGAAGGAGCACAGGAACCTTCAGAATACAATATCTCCAAATATCTTCGTCCGGGCAAAAATACCATTGCAGTTTTGGTACTGAAATTCTCTGACGGTTATTACCTCGAAGGTCAGGATTATTGGCGTTTGGCCGGAATTTTTGATAATGTTTGGTTGTATGCTGCTCCGAACGAACGACTTTTCGACTTGCAAGTCATTACCGATCTGGATGCGACCTATACTGATGCCAAACTTGATGTAAAAGTGGATGTAAAAAAATACAGGGAATCGCCCGCTTCTGTTTGTTCAGTAAACGCGCAATTGTTCGACAGCAATAACAAACTTGTAACCGAACTTTCAAGCAACAAAGTATCATTGAACAAGACGGGAAAAACCCAATTTGCTTTGCAAAAAAATATTTCCAATCCGAAGAAATGGACCTCAGAAACTCCCAATCTTTATACCTTAAAAATACAGTTACTGGCCGAAGATGGAAGTGTAAAAGATCGGGCTGAAACCAAGATAGGGTTCAAGGAAACCGAAATCCGTGGTGAAACCTTTTACCTGAATGGAGTTCCGGTAAAAGTTAATTCGCAGAATACGCACATGCAACATCCGGAATTGGGCCATGCTATGAATGAGGAAACCATCCGGAAAGATTTTGAGATTTTGAAGCAATTCAATTTTAATGCGGTGCGGATTTCGCACTATCCGCCAGTCAACAAATACCTTGAACTGGCCGACGAATATGGTTTATTTATCATTGACGAAACCGGTGACGAGTCACACGCCAGCGAATATGTGTCAACGATGCCTGAATTTACCGAAATGTATAAAGAACGCGTCCGCCGAATGGTTTTAAGAGACCGTAACCATCCGTGTATTTTGTTCTGGAGTGCAGGAAATGAAAGCGGTGAAGGTTCAAATATTGGTGAAGTGATAAAAGAAGGGAAGAAATATGATCCGACGCGGTACTGGATGTATGGCGGAAATGCCTACGCCCATCCGGCCGAAGATATTATCGGGCCACGCTATCCATCGCCAATGGAGTTGGAAATGCAGGTTGGTGTTTGCCCCGACAGTACAGACATTCGCCCTTCGTTTATGGATGAATATCTTTCGGTTGCCGGTAATGGCGGCGGTGGGCTAGACGATTACTGGCGTGTGATCTATTCACACCCGCGAACGATGGGTGGCGCCATCTGGGATTTTGTCAGTCCGGGATTAAAAGAACATGCACGCCTTTTAACCGACATATCGCCTAACAATACACCTGCCCATTTGATGGGAAATGCAAAGCTGGTGAAAGGTACAACCGGAAATGTGTTGGATTTGAACGGTCACGATCAGTGGGTGGAAGTTTACCGCCAGAAAAATGTTGAGATAAATGAAAATAAACTGACCTTGACTTGTGATGTTTTTCCGCGTAAACTGGTTAGCAGTTGCGGGTCGTTCATTACGAAGGGAAATTACCAGTTTGGATTGCAGCAACGCGGAAAAGATTCGCTGGATTTTTACATCTATACCGATAAAAAATACATTCTCAGGACCGGATTGCCCTCCAATTGGGAAAATAACTGGCACCAGTTGACGGGTGTTTACGATAGCAAAACATTGACTGTTTTTGTCGACGGCAAAGCTGCTGGCTCGATTGCTGCTTCAGGAAAAATCAGCAATTTCCCATTCCCTGTGAATATTGGCCGCAATGCCGAGGAACACGGACAGGAAACCCATGTTTACATTTGCGATGCACAACTGGATAATGTTGGTATTTTCAACGAAGCTATTCTTCCCGGAAGTTTCGATCCGAAAAAGGCTGCCTTATGGTTAGATTTTGAAAAGGAAGCCGATCATGGAACTTATTTCAGCTACGGAATTGGTGCCCGTACCTACGGAAGCATCTGGCCCGACCGGAGGCCTCAACCCGAAATGTGGCAAATGAAGAAGTCGGTTCAGCCCCTTTCAATAAAACTGATTGATGCCGAAACTGGTTGGGTCGAAGTTTGGAACCGGAATAATTTTTTGGATGCATCGCATTATAAAACCCGCTGGTTTCTGGAAACCGATGGCGAAATTATTCAGCAAGGTGAGTTGAATTTACAGGTACCTGCACAGTTCCGTAAAATCGTTCAGATTCCCTACCAAAAGCCAACCTTAAAACCGGGTAAAGAATACAGAATAACAGTAAGTTCCACTTTAGTGAAAGATGAATTATGGGCAAAAGCAGGACATGAGGTATCGTGGGATCAACTGGAATTGCCCTGGTTTCAGAAAGTTGAAGTTGCCGCCATTTCGCAAAAACCGAAACTCAGCCTGATACAGTCTGATGCTGATATTGCCATTTCAGGAACAGATTTTAAATACACGTTTGACAAGAAAAGTGGGATGTTGAAATCCATTCAACTCCAAGGCAAAGAAATGCTGAAATCGCCGTTAAAACTGAATGTTTGGCGCGCACCGCTGGCCAACGAGCAGGATCAATGGAACTCAAGGTCGGCGCAGACAAAAAGTTGGAAGACTGGTTTCGGTGAACAAATTGCAACTGAATATTATTCGAATGGCCTGGATACGCTTACTTATTACCCGATGTCGGTTGCATGCAGGGAAGTGGCCGGAAAGGTATACGTTGATGTTCGGGAGGTTTGTTTGACAGGAAGCAGCAAGAATAAAGAGAAAAAGGATTTGTATATCTGGGGAGTTCAGATTAATGGGTTCGAAAACCTTTATTCGTATGCTATTTCTGCTGATGGTGTAATCAATCTGAACCACAAAGTTATTCCACAGGGGAACATGCCGCTTTGGCTGCCCCGAATCGGTCTGACAATGACTCTCGAAAAGAATTTCGATCAGGTGGAATGGTATGGCCGTGGTCCGCAGGAAAATTATCCTGACCGTAAAAGCGGTTATAAAATCGGTGTCTATAAATCGTCGGTAAAAGATATGTACGAACCTTATCTTATTCCTCAGGATTATGGCTTGCGCACCGATAACCGCTGGATGAAAATTACTGATGCTGAAGGTTTGGGATTGAACGTGAAAATGAATGAGCTTTTCAATTTTAATGCTTCAAATTATTCAACCGAAAACCTGACCAAAGCTATGTATACCTATCAGTTGAAGGAACAAAACGGAACCACATTGAATCTGGATTATGCCACTTCCGGAGTAGGTTGTACGGCTCGCGCTATTTTCGATGCCTACCGGGCTTTGCCACAACTGTACGAACGGGAAGTAACAATTATTCCGGTTTCAGGAAAGTAAAATATGTATGGCCCCGTTGGAAGAATAAGCGCTTTCGACGGGGCTTTTAATATTTAAAATCGTTAAACTTTCATCTGAACATGAAGACTCATATGTTTTACAACAAAAGTAAATCCTGTTCTGTTTCGAAATAAAAAAACTATCATTGTGTCAGTAGGACACACTTTGTTTCGAAGCAGAAATTATTATGCTTCGTATATAGCTCAACAGGAGTGCCTTCAGTTTTTGAGATAAACAGATGATATAAAATACAAACTAAATTAAATTTACCAATGAAAAACAATTCAACCAGCGGAATGAACAGACGTAATTTTCTGGGACTTTCGGCTTTAGGTCTGACAGGCCTTACCATCCTTCCAAGTTGGACCATGAGTAATGGTGTAACTATTGCCCCCAGCGATAGGGTCGTGATGGGTTTTATCGGCCTTGGACAGCAAGCTATCAACGATTTTGGAGGCTTTGCAAGCGTACCAGGGGTTCAGATTGTAGCATGCTGCGATGTCGACAACATGAAACAACAACGCTTCAAAAAGCGGGTTGAGGCATGGCAAGCCAGTAAATCGATGAATAGCCGTTGCGATATGTATGAACAATACGAAGAATTGTTGGAACGTAAAGATATTGATGCTATTGAAGTTGCCACTCCTGACCATTGGCATGCTTTACAAACCATTCATGCCTGTCAGGCGGGGAAAGACGTGTATGTGCAAAAGCCATTGTCTTTCACTATCACAGAAAGTCTTCAGATGGTAAATGTAGCTCGCGGAAACAAACGTATCGTTCAGGTAGGAAGCCAGCAGCGTTCGAGCAAGGAATTCCAGAAAGCAATCGAGTTGGTACAATCTGGCGCGATTGGACACATCGAAAAAGTATATGCCAAAGTGGGAGATCCGCCAAAACCATTGGATTTGCCTGAAATGCCCATTCCTGCTAACCTGAATTTTAACCTCTGGATGGGACCGCTCAACGATCCGAAGGTTCATTATCATCCTGACCTCTGTCCTCCTATCTCCCTGGTACCCGAAGAAAGGGAAAAATTGTGGGGCGCCTGGCGCTGGTACCGCGAAACCGGTAATGGTTTTACTGCCGACTGGGGAGCACATATGTTCGACATTGCACAGGCTGCTATTGGAATGGACGGTTCAGGCCCTGCCTTAATTACGCCAAAAGGATACAATGGACAAAAATTCCTGACATTTAAATACCTGAACGGAATTGAGATGACTGAACAGCCCTATCTGGAAGACATGCCAGGAGCTCAGGGGATCAAGTTTATTGGTACCAAAGGCTGGATCGAAGTAGCCCGTGGTTATTTGGCTTGCTCCGATGCAGCGCTTGTTCCGGCAGAACTGGCTGGAAGACGCCCAAAAAATATGACACCGGAAGAACGCAAAAAAATGTATGAAGAAATGCAGAAAAGTGCAGCAAAAGGTGGCGGAAGCTTTGAAATCAGTTCGCCTCATATGCAGAATTTTGTTGATTGCGTTCGTTCCAGAAAAGATACCATAGCACCGATAGAAGTTGGATGTAGTACCAATATTACATGTGTGCTTGGAAATATGGCTACTGAGCTTGGACGACCGGTAAAATGGAATCCAGCTACTCTAAGTTTTGGCGACGATAAGGAAGCAGCCTCACACCGGTTGTATCACTATGATTACAGAAATCCTTATTGTCTGTATAAATAATTTGGTTTAAAAAATTAAATCTTAATACTAAAAATGATGGAAACAAAACGTGACTTTCTAAAAAAGTTATCATTGATGACCGTTGGTGGATTGATGGCTGGAGGTATAGCACCAGTCATTGCTTCAACCAAAAATATCCCTACTGTTGCCGGAAAGAAATCAATTGGTTTGCAGATTTATTCACTTGGAAAAGAACTGACCGATAATGTTCCGGCCGGAATGAAAAAAATTGCCGAACTTGGCTATAGTTATATTGAACTGGCAGGTTACGGCAATCGAAAAATGGGTCAATATGAAGTAGATGCCTATCGTAAAATAGTGGATGATGCAGGATTGAAAATTACAAGTTCGCACGTAAATCCGGCAACCCGGAATTTCACCCGCGAAAATATGGCCAGTATTTCTGAGTTCTGGAAACAAGCCGTTGAAGATCATGTTAAATTGGGTGTTCGTACTTTGGTTCAACCCATGATGCCAAGTATTGAAACCCACGATGATGCCAAACTAGTTTGTGAAGTTTTCAACAAGGCTGGTGAAATCGCGAAAGCCGCCGGTATCAAGTGGGGATATCACAACCACAACATGGAATTCAAACGCATTGCAAAACCCGGCGAAACTCCGCCATCAGGACCATTTGCTTCCTTTATGCCATTTGGCGATGTAATTTATGACCTCTTGCTGGCAGGGACTGATCCTAATCTGGTATTCTTTGAAATGGACGTGTATTGGACTGTGATGGGTCAGAATGACCCACTGGAATATTTCGAAAAATATCCAACCCGCTTCCCTGTTTTGCACATCAAAGATCGTTCGGTTTTAGGCCAGTCGGGAATGATGAATTTCGAAAACATCTTCAAAAAGGCTTATGCAAACGGCCTGGCCGAATACTATGTCGAGATTGAAAAAATTAAAGCTAATATGACCCAGTTTGATGGGGTTAAAGCTTGTTTCGATTACCTGAACAATGCCGCTTTTGTCAAATAGGTTTACAGAATCATATTATTTGGTATGGATGGAGGAGAGGAACTGTTTATTTATGGCTCCTCTCTTCCAATTTTTAAAAATACCTGATATGCAAATCCTCAATTCATAGTATAGCTTTTCCTTATTTCAATCTTTAAAATCAATATCAATGAAAAAACAGTTTTTATTTGTTCTTGCAATTTCAGTAATGACCAACTTAAATTTAATAGCACAACAAGCTTTGTGGGGAGCTGCAGCAATAGTTTCTCCTGAAGTAAAAGAAGATCATACGGTTACTTTTCGATACCAGGCGCCAAATGCCAAAGAAGTTAAAATCTCGGGCGATTGGATGCCTGCTCAGGGATGGACTCCCGGTTCGGAAGCAATGACCAAAGACGACAAAGGATTGTGGACTTATACAACCGCTGCACTTCCATCCGATTTGTACGGCTATTCGTTTAGTGTTGACGGATTAAAAACCACCGATCCGAACAACGTTTACCTTATCCGTGATGTGGCCTCAGTAACCAATGTTTTCATTGTTGGAGGAGGTAAAGCTGATTTGTATAAAGTGAATAACGTTCCTCACGGGACCGTTGCCCGCCGCTGGTACGATTCTCCGGGAAACAATATGACACGGCGTGTAACCATTTACACACCTGCAGGATATGAAACCAGCAAAGAGAAATATCCGGTTTTGTATTTATTACATGGAATGGGTGGCGATGAAGAAGCCTGGATTGCCTTAGGCCGAACCTCACAAATTTTGGATAACCTGATTGCTCAGGGGAAAGCAAAACCAATGATAGTGGTTATGACCAACGGAAATGTTGCTCAGGAAGCTGCTCCAGGTGAATCGATCCTGGGATTGTACAAACCTACCTTCGAATTGCCTCATACCATGGATGGTAAGTTTGAAGAAACTTTTATGGATGTCATCAAATTTGTTGAAAGCAGCTACCGTGTGAAAGCTGAAAAATCAGGCAGGGCAATCGCAGGTTTGTCGATGGGCGGATTCCATTCATTGCATATTTCACGTTACCATCCCAATACCTTCGACTATATCGGATTATTTTCGGCAGCGATTTTGCCGGATGAAAAGGTGACATCAAAGGTTTATGAAAATTTGGATGAGTCTTTGAAAAAACAAATGACAAATGGGTATAAATTGTACTGGATTGGCATTGGAAAAGCGGACTTCTTATTCAAATATAACGAAGAATACCGGGCTAAACTTGACAAACTGGGAATGAAATATTCCTATCGTGAGAGCGAAGGCGGACACACCTGGACGAACTGGAGAACCTACCTTTCAGAATTTGCGCCACTACTTTTTAAATAGGAAAGAGTTATTGGTCATTGGGAAAACAGCATTAAATAAGATGTTTTCCTAATGACCTTTTTCTTTTTCCTGCTTCCGACGAAGGGAGACCATCCGGAGTAGTACATACAGATTTCTATTTTCCTAATGACGAATGACTTTTTCCTAAACAAATGATGAACCTAAAACCTAATTTTATCGCCGTATTCCTGATCCTGTTTATCTGGATCAATGCATCTTCCCAATCAGTATTTAAAAACAATGATCTGGAAATTTCTAAACTTGAAGATCATGTTTGGGTAATTGAAACAACCGATAAAACCACCATGTACCTGATAGAAGGGACAAAGAAAGCTTTGTTAATTGACACCGGTACCAAATGCGAAAAACTGGATGAGGTAATTCGTAAAATCACTCAAAAACCTCTTGATGTGGTAATTACTCATGCCCACGGCGATCATGATGGAAACATTGGATATTTTAAAGAAATTTATCTCCATCCTGCCGACACTGTATTGTTGGGTAAAACATACAAAGGAAAAGTTCATTTTGTAAAAGATGGCGATGCATTTGATTTGGGCGGAAAGAAAATAGAAGTGAGCCATATGCCAGCTCACACTCCGGGATCCATTGTTTTGCTCGACAAACAAGCCGGAAGCTGCTATTCGGGTGATGCATTCGGATCGGGTCAGGTGTGGCTGCAACTTCGGCCTTATGCACCGATGCAGACCTACGTCAACTCATGCAAAAAGATGGAAACACTGATGGATCATGGAATCACTAAAGTTTACTGTGGACATTATCCTTACGTCAAAAAAGCATACGACAAAAAGTACATAACAGAGATGCGTACGCTTGCTGAGGCACTTGTTAACGGGACTGCTCCTGAAGCTAAACCTCATCCTCAAAAAGTCTCCATCGGAAGTGCAAACCCGTTGATGGTTACGCTCGGTGGAGCAACGATTGTTTACGATGCTGAACACATTAAATGAATCATGAAATGAGACGAAAATTAAAGTTTATCCTGATTTTTTGGAGTTTTGCGGCAGTTGCATTGGCACAGTTTCCGGGATATAAACCAACTCCGGGCGACACATTAAAGTCGGTTCGTATTTCGGCTGATAAACAAATCACCTTCAGTATCTATGCACCAAAAGCATCGGAAGTTACCATATCAGGCGACTTCCAGCAAAGTTATGGCGGCCAGAAATTACAAAAAGACGAGTTGGGAATCTGGTCGATAACTGTTGGGCCGGTTTCCCCCGATCTTTTTACCTATGATTTTACGGTAGATGGAATGAAGGTTATTGATCCGAAAAATGCACAAGTGAAAGAAGGAGCAAACGGATATTCGAACCTGATAGAAGTTCCGGGAATGGAAGCTGACTACCAGACCGTAAAAAATGTTCCTCACGGGAAAATCGAGAAGGTTTGGTTTTACGCCGGAACGTTAAACAAAACTAGCCGGGTTCATATTTACACCCCACCGGGTTACGAAAAAATAAAAGAAAAATTGCCCGTACTTTACCTGCAACATGGCGGTGGCGACAACGATGCTTCCTGGGCAACAGCCGGTAGGGCAAATTTCATTCTCGATAACCTTCTGGCTGAAGGGAAAATAAAGCCCATGATCGTGGTCATGCCGTTTGGTAATCCGGGTGGAGGTTTCTTCTCGGGTGCAGGTGTTGATAGCGATCCATATTACAGTTATTTCTTCAAAGACTTGGTTCCATATGTTGAATCGCATTATACTGTAAATGCATCGCGTGAAATGCGTGCTTATGCCGGGCTCTCAATGGGCGGATTGCAGGCCTTAAATATGGCCTTATTCTTTCCTGAAAAGTTTGGTTACGTATTGCCTTTGAGTACTGGTTTTTTTCCTGATAACCTGAAAGTTCTGGAAGAAAAATATGCATCCAACCTAAAAAATACGGAGATCAATAAGCTCAAACTTTTTTGGATTGCGATGGGTGGTGAAAAAGATATCGCTTTTAAAAACGGAGAAAACACCAAAGCCATTTTTGACAAATTCGGGATAAAATACACTACCAACAGCTATCCTGCAGGTCACACCTTTATTACCTGGAGGCATAACTTAGCTGAGTTTGCTCCGATGTTGTTCCATTAAGCTGATAAACAAATCAAGACTAACTAAATTTCAAAAGATGAATCGTTTGATTTCCTTATTGCTGATTACTTTCCTTTTTGCTTGTAATTCCGGAACGAAAGTGAATAACATCGATGTAAATTCGGTGACGATTAATCCAGGTTTAATTTCCGGGAAAACATCCGATGATCAGGTGGTTAAAATCTTTATGGGTGTTCCTTTTGCCGCGCCACCAGTTGACGATTTGCGTTGGAAAGCTCCTCAGCCTGTTGCTTCATGGGAAGGCATCCGCGCCTGTGTTACTTCTCCTGCTTCGGCCATGCAGGCGCCACCCAAACCATTTATGTGTTGGTCAAAAGAGTTTATGGCTCCGGAGGCTCCGTTAAGCGAAGATTGTCTTTACCTGAATGTGTGGACAACGGCCAAAACAGTTCAGGAAAAACTGCCGGTGATGGTTTGGATTCATGGTGGAGCATTTACCGGAGGATCAGGTACAGTTCCTTTGTACAATGGTGAGTCCATGTCGCGAAAGGGAGTTGTATTTGTTACAATCAACTATCGCCTTGGCATATTGGGATTTCTTGCCCATCCTGAACTCTCGGCTGAATCGGACCTGAAAACATCAGGTAATTATGGCATTCTCGACCAGATTGCAGCTTTGAAATGGGTGAAGGAGAACATTGGAGCATTTGGAGGTGATCCGAACAATGTGACCATTGCAGGGCAATCAGCAGGAGCATTTAGCGTTAATATGTTGGTTGTTTCACCATTGGCTAAAGGTTTATTTCATAAGGCTATTGCTCAAAGTGGTGGAATGTTTGGAAAAGAACTTTCGTTGGGGCAAACGTTGCAGTCGGCAGAGGAAAGCGGAAATCAGTTGACCGAAAAACTGAAAATTGCAAATATTGCTGCTTTACGGGCCATTCCTGCTGACTCACTTTTGAAAATTCAGGGCCGATTTGGAGTAACCATTGACAATGTGGTAATCCCACCGGTTTATAAAACCTTTGCTAAAGGGAAACACAATGATGTTCCGGTTATTTCGGGCTGGAATGCCGATGATGGCGTTTCGTTCGGACCTCCTGCAAAAGCTGAACAATTTAAGGCGATGGCAAGGGCCCAATATGGCGACAAGGCTGATGCTTTCCTGAAGCTTTTCCCTGCCGGCAATGACGAGGAGGCCGGAAAATCACAAAAACTGATGACACAACTTTTCTTTGGATGGAACAACTATGCATGGGCAAGAATGCAAACCAGTCACGGACAGGGTAAAGCTTATCTATATTATTTCAAGCGTGTTCCTCCTGGTGAACCGAACTATGGCGCTTTCCATTCTGCTGAATTTGGCTATGCTTTGCATACCCTGAAATTTTGGGATCGTCCGTTTACTGAGGTAGATTTCAAATTGGAGGAAGCAATGAGCAGTTATTGGGTTAACTTCGCCAAAAACGGCGATCCCAATGGCAAAGGTCTTCCTGCATGGCCTGTTTTTATTAAAAATAATCCGGAGATCATCGAACTTGGCGACGAGGTGAAAGCTGCTCCGCTTCCTTATCAGGAACAGCTCAACTTTTTAAATGAGATGAATTAAGAAAACCGATTTAAATATTTATTAGCCAATTAACTTATCAAATGAGAACTAAAGTATATCTGGTTTTTATTGCTGGTCTTGTTATTCAGCTCTTTTTTAATCCAGAAAGTTACGCTTCAGGGAAATCAGGAGTTGCTGATACGCTAAAGATTCTAACCTACAATGTCCGTAATTGTAAAGGAATGGACAATGTAACCGATTACGATCGGGTTGCCAAAGTAATCAAAAGGATTAATGCTGATGTGGTGGCCATTCAGGAGCTTGACAGTGTGACTGAGCGAAGCAAGCGGATTGATGTGCTTGCCGAACTGGCCAGAAAAACAGGGATGTTTCCTGTTTACAATTCTTCGATAAAATTTCAAGGAGGAGCATACGGTATCGGCTTTTTAACACGTGAAAAACCACTTTATTCAGAAGCGCTTCCACTTCCGGGAAGTGAAGAAAAAAGAAGTGTATTGCTTGTTGAAATGGAAAATTATGTGGTTTGCTGTACTCATTTCTCTTTGACTCAGCATGACAGGGTAGAATCTGTCGGCATTATTAATCAGCTTGTATCCAGATATAAAAAACCAGTTTTTCTGGCCGGAGATTTAAATGCGAAAGCCAGTTCGCAGGAAATACTCAAACTTTTCGAAACCTGGCAAGAATTGAATGATCCTCTCCATCCAACTTTTCCTGCTAACAAACCGGCAGAATGCATCGATTTTATCCTGTCAAAAAAGACGGAAAGCTTTCAATTCAAGGTAATCGAACGTTCGGTGGAAGATGAACCAGTCGCATCAGATCATTTGCCAGTTTGGGTAAAAGTAGTAGTGTTTTCAAATTAAATTTTCCTAGTTTTGTTTACCAATTAATCTAACAAATACCATGATGAAGAAATTACTCATTAGTCTTTTGTTTGCCTCAATGGCTGTTTTCGCTGTTCAGGCACAACAACCGGAAAAGCAGGAACGTCCGGGTCAGCAACCAGCTCCTGAAACCGGAGAAAAATTCAAAATTGGAATGGCAGGTTATTCATTTGTCAAGCTTAACGATTTGGATAAATCGCTGGCAACCATGCAACGTGCCGATGTTCATTACCTGTGCATCAAAGATTTCCATTTACCATTTAAAAGTACCGATGCTGAAATTGCTGCCTTTCATGCTAAACTGAAAGAAAAGGGTGTGACCGGTTATGCCGTTGGCCCAATCTACATGAAATCGGAAAAAGATATTGATAATGCTTTTGAATACGCCAAGAGGGTGGGAGTGAAGCTGATTGTTGGTGTTCCTGACTATGAACTACTTCCGTATGTCGATAAAAAAGTAAAGGAATATGACTTTAATTATGCCATTCACCTGCACGGTCCCGATATTAAGGTTTATCCGGATGCCCAGGATGTTTGGGATCATGTCAAAGATTTGGATCCTCGTATTGGCATGTGCCTCGATATTGGCCATGATACCCGCAATGGAAAAGACCCGGTGGCCGACCTGAAAAAATTTAAATCGCGCGTTTTCGATATACACATTAAAGATGTGACCGGAACCACCAAACTGGGTTATTCACTCGAAGTTGGTCGCGGAGTAATTGACTTTCCTGCGTTTGTGAAAATGTTGCGTAAAGTTGGATATACAGGCGTTTGCAGTCTGGAACACGAAAAAGATATGGGCGATCCGTTTATGGGAATTGCAGAATCAATCGGTTATTTCAGAGGCGTAATTGCCACGACAAAAAAATAAATCAGTTAAGAGTCTAACTGAAAGGATGTTTAAAGCCGTTGCTTCATAGAGTGACGGCTTTTTCAATTTGGACCGATAAACCGTTGAATTTCTCAGGTTAAAGTAAATAAATGATATGCAGGAAGCATTGGACAACAAAAGATTACTATTTTTATGATCCATCATGAAAACCAAATTTAATGATTGTGCTACGTTAATATAAAACTGATAGTTATGCGAATTTTTGGAAAACTTGGTATTGTTCTTCTCCTTTTTGTTGCGTTTTCGTTTTCAAAAGGTAAAATAAAATCTCCGGAAGTTACGGTAGATGAGTTGAAAAAACACATCAGTTATCTGGCATCAGAAGAATTAAAAGGCCGCAGAACAGGTACACCCGGTGACAGTCTGGCTGCAGAATATATTCGTGGTGAACTGAAGCAAACAGGCTTGCTCCCTTTGTATGACAAGGGATTTCAGAAATTCAGGGTAACTGATAAAATCATTCCAGGACCCGCAAACAGTCTGATGCTGAATGGTGAATCGCTAAAATTGGACGTTGATTTTGCTCCATTTGCATTTTCAGAGAATGCGTCATTTAAAGGCGAAGTGGTTTTTGCCGGATATGGTTTCGGGATTGATGAAGACAGCCTGAAATGGAACGATTATGCCGGAATGGACGTGAAGGGAAAGATCGTGATGATACTTCGTGCCGATCCTGAAATCGAAAAGACCATGAGCCCTTTTATGAAATACAGCAGGGATCGCGATAAAGTCCTTCAGGCAAAAGATATGGGCGCTACTGCCGTATTGTTGATTTCGGGCAAAGCTTTCGATCCGGAAGATAAATTTGAACCGCTTGCTAAAGGCGACCAGTCGGTTGGTTTGCCCGCATTCCGGATTTCAAGAAAAATAGCCAATACGATTTTGGAACCGAAAAAGCTGAACATCGACGATCTGGAGAAGAAACTGAATGAACAGCGCAAGCCGGATAGTTTTACAACAGGTGTCAGCATTTCAGGTCATTCCGATGTGATTCAGACGACCATACCTACCAGAAATGTAGTGATGGTTTTACCCGGAAGCGATCCTGTACTTAAAAATGAATATGTGGTTTTGGGTGCTCATTTCGATCATTTGGGAATGGGTGGACTCGGCTCCGGCAGTCGTGTGCCCGATACAGTTGCCGTGCATTACGGTGCCGATGATAATGCTTCAGGAGTTGGAATGGTGCTTGAATTGGCCGAAAAACTGGCAGCCAATCCTCAAAGCCATAAACGAAGTATTGTTGTTGCTCTTTTTTCAGGAGAAGAAATGGGATTGCTGGGTTCGAAGAATTTTGTTGATAACCCCGGAATAGACCTTAAAATGGTGAATGCCATGATAAACCTCGATATGGTTGGCCGATTGACCGACAGCACCAAATTGCAAATTGGCGGAGTTGGAACAGCAGAACCTTTCAGGAAACTAATTGACAGATCGTGCGATACCACTATCATGAAACTTTCACTTTCTGAAGAAGGATACGGACCTTCTGATCATGCCTCATTTTACGGCAAAGATTTACCGGTACTGTTCTTATCGTCTGGCGCCCATCTGGATTACCACACTCCGGCCGATACCTGGAATAAAATCAATTATGAAGGAATGGTGCAAATTTCCGATTTAGCTTTCCTGATTATTTCGGATGTAGCCAATTCAAATTCGAAACTAATCTTTAAGGAAGCTGGCCCCAAACTGGCGTCAGGTCGTGGAATTAGTCGGCGTAAAGGAGTTACCCTTGGGATTATGCCCGATTTTGCCGGAAACGTAAAAAACGGTTTACGTGCTGATATCATTACCCCGGGACGACCTGCAGCAATTGGTGGCATGAAAAAGGGTGATATCATAACTTCCATCAATGGAAAACCTGTTAATAACATTCAGGATTATATGTTTCGAATGGGACAGCTCAAACATGGTGAAACCATCAGTGTGGAAGTTTTGCGCAGTGGGAAAAAGGAAGTTCTGTTAATTCAGTTGTAATTTCTGAATTTTGACTTTCCAATAATCAGTTTCTCAGTTTAATCAATAATTCAATCAAAAATATGAAGACAGTTTTATTTTGGTTTCTGGCTTTTCTGATTACCATTTCTGCCGCAATCTATCAACGGGCAACTGGTCCGACTTATCCCAGGAAATTAGAGGTTTCGGTAAATAATGTGAGTTATCGTCTAAAACTTGTTCGCAGTTTAGGACTTGATGAAGATCCGGTTGTAAAACTAAACATCAATGATCCGACGATTTCAGCTAAAATTTATTTTCGGAGATATCTTTCGAAGGATGAATATCAGTCGGCTGATTTTCAGTTTCGCAGCAAGCCAATCGATTCGTTTATAATGAATAAAATTTTCAATGTAAATAAAGATGAAGGTTTTTTTGCTGAAGTACCGCAGCAACCCGCTGCCGGTAAAATTGAATATTACTTTGAAATTACGGACCAATCAGAAGCGAAAACTTACCTGAAAGAGACTCCGGTAGTTATTCGTTTTAAAGGCGGAGTTCCCGGATTTATACTTATCCCTCATATTTTATTCATGTTCATTGCCATGCTTTTCTCCAATCTTTCGGGCATTTTAGCCGCATTTAAAGTCCCTTCATTCAAGAAATACACCATGTGGACTTTCGGTTGTTTATTGGTTGGCGGTATGATTTTGGGGCCTGTGGTGCAGCTTTATGCCTTTGGCGATTTGTGGACCGGTATCCCGTTTGGCTGGGACCTGACCGATAATAAAACCTTAATCGCCTTTGTGTTTTGGATTGTTGCCGTGGTTATGAACCGTAAAAAAGAGAGGCCTGTTTATACCATCCTTGCGGCGATTGTTCTTTTACTCATCTATTCTATTCCTCACAGTATGTTCGGTTCGCAACTCGACTACAACACCGGGAATGTTACACAAGGAGTGATTATGAATTTATTCTTTTTTTAAGCCTGAAATTGCATAATCGAATTAGTCTGACAAACTATTAATTTTTGACCATATTCAAAAAATAAACTCATCAAAGCAGATGATGTTTTGTTAAAACAGTATTCAAATGGAAACAAACCCAAACCAGAATAGCAGGGAGAGCATGTTGGCAGAAGAGTCGCTTCACGCATCACAACAACTCATCGAGGGAATTATTAATGCTATACCTGTGAGAATTTTCTGGAAAGACAGGAACAGTGTTTATTTGGGCTGCAACTCCATATTTGCACGCGATGCAGGGTATTCCGATCAGACGGACATCATCGGCAAAAATGATTTCCAGTTGGGATGGCACGATCAGGCAGAATTGTATCGCAGCGGCGACCGGCAGGTTATGGAGAGTGGAATTCCAATCTTACTAAACGAAGAACCTCAGACGACCCCTGACGGGAACACCATCATACTACTCACCAATAAGATACCCCTGAAAAATTCTAACGGTGAAATTTACGGTATTCTCGGGACGTCAATGAATGTTACCGAGCGTATAATGGCAGTTCAGGAAATCAAACTTAAAAACGAAGAACTTCAGAAACTCAACGCTGAAAAGGATAAATTTTTTTCCATCATTGCGCACGACCTACGTGCCCCATTCAACAGTTTTTTGGGACTTACTCAAATTATAGCCGAAGATTTACCCAATCTTAAAATGTCGCAGGTACAGGAAATCGCTTTGAGTATCAGCAAATCGGCCTCCAACCTTTACCGATTGCTGGAAAACCTGTTGCAATGGTCGCAAATACAATCCGGAGCAATTTCCTTCAATCCTGAAGCTGTACAATTGAATTTGGTTGCCGTGGAAAGTGTAGAAATGATTCAGGAATCTGCCAAAAGAAAGGGCATTGACATAACTTGCGAGATTCCGGATAAAACGGAGGTTTTTGCTGACAGTAACATGCTTCAAACCATAATCAGGAACCTTATTTCAAATGCTGTGAAATACACACCCAAAGGGGGAAAAGTGAACCTTTCGGCTAGAGCGACCGATGACAAATGCATCGAAATATCCATAAAAGACTCGGGCATTGGGATGAATCAAGCCCTGGTTAATAATTTATTCAGGCTCGATATTAAAACTAACAGAACGGGCACCGAAGGCGAACCCAGTTCGGGACTTGGCTTGCTGCTTTGCAAAGAGTTTATTGAAAAACATGATGGAAAAATTTGGGTGACAAGCGAAATGGGAAAAGGAAGTGTGTTTTATTTTACTTTGCCAGCATATTACCACAAAATCTAATCGCTATGGGGTCAGTTCCCCGCCGCTTGAGGCGAGATATAAACTTATTCCTTAGTGATATCCCACTGCTCTGTGGCGGGATGGCTCATTTCGAAAATAAGTTATCGTTGCCTTTTGAGTCGGCATAAGATGGATTACTAATTTTTACGAATGTTGAAGGAGGATTTTTTAGTAATGGAGCATCTTTCCGCTCAATTTTATTATTTCAGTAAATGATTAATCAATTTGAGAAAATAACTCGCGTACTCAGTATGCGTAAAACATTAATAAACAAGTTGTTATTATGTAATTATACCATTGGTACGGGTATTGCAAAATCTTTTTTGCAAAATCGAGCTTCGTAAAAATATTTAATGAGATTATTCCTTTAGACTTATTGTCTGTTCTGAAAAACAAATAATTAATCTCTAAATAAAAAATACAGTAGAAGATTTTAAACAAAGGTTAAATAAAAATGTTTTTTGATTGGGTTGGATTTTGAAAATTATAACAAAAAACGTATATGTTATCAATATCATGAGTAAATCCACCAAACAGAAAAGGGTAGAATTGGCTTTACGTAACAGTGAAACATACCTGTATACCCTTGTGCATACTATCCCCGACCTGATCTGGCTGAAAGATAAAGATGGTGTTTATCTCACATGCAACAGCATGTTCGAACGTTTTTTTGGTGCCAGCAAAGCAGACATTATCGGAAAAACTGATTACGACTTTGTTGATCGGGAACTGGCCGACTTTTTCCGCGAGAATGATCGTAAAGCCATGGAAGCAGGTAAATCAACCAGTAACGAAGAATGGGTTACTTTTGCCGATGATGGTCATCGTGCCTATCTGGATACCATCAAAACTCCGATGTACGATTCAAATGGAATCCTGCTTGGTGTGCTTGGAATAGGTCGTGACATAAGTGAGCGCAAGCTTAATGAGCAGATCATTCAGGATAGTGAAAAGCGCTTTAGAGCTATTTTTGATCAGGCACCAATTGCAATAGCGCTGATTGATAGGCAAGGTCATCCAATTATTTCCAATTTGCCTTTGTCAAAAATGTTGGGTTACAGCAATGATGAACTTTCGAAAATGAAGTTTATTGAATTTACATATCCTGCTGATATCGATAAGGATCTGGATCAATTCAATGATTTAATATCTGGAAAAATATCCAGATATTCCATGGAAAAAAGATATATCCAAAAAAATGGGAATTTGATATGGGCTAATCTTTTTGTTACCACACTCAGCGGAAATGCTAGTATGCCTTTGGAAATTATTGGAATGGTTGAAGACATCACCGTACAGAAGCAGGCAGAAGTGAAATTGAGAAATTCTGAAGAAAGATTTAAAATTTTATTTGATTATGCGCCTGATGCATATTATCTGACTGACATGTCAGGTAATTTTATTGACGGTAATATTGCCGCGGAGAAAATAATTGGATATGAAAAAAATGAACTGATAGGACACAATTTTTTCAATCTAAAACTCCTTTCTCCAAATCAATTTTTAAAAGCAGAAGCACTTCTTGCTAAAAGTATATTAGGTCAAGCCACAGGACCAGATGAATTTGAACTAAATCAAAAAAACGGTTCAAAAATTTCAGTTGAAATTAGGACTTATCCGGTAAGAATTCAGAATAAAGATATTGTATTGGGTATTGCAAGAGACATCACCGGACGCAAACTGGCAGAGAAAGAAATAGCCATGCTTGCTCATTCTTTAAAAAGCGTTAATGAGTGTGTGAGTATTACTGATTTGGATAATAATATTTTATTCGTCAACGAATCTTTTTTAAGAACTTATGGTTACGAAATAAATGAATTGATCGGAAAGAATATTAGTATTGTGCGCTCACAAAGTAATAATGAGCATCAGGTGAATGAAATTTTGCAATCCACAATTCTTGGGCAATGGCAAGGTGAGTTGTTAAACAAAAGAAAGGATGGAAGTGAATTTCCTATTTATCTTTCAACAACAATCATCAAAGATACGGATAGCAAGCCAATAGGGTTGATTGGAGTTGCAAAGGATATTACTGAACGCAAACATGCCGAAAAGGAAATTCTGGAAGCTAAAGTAAAAGCCGAACAGAGCGACCGTTTAAAGTCAGCTTTTCTGGCCAATATGTCGCACGAAGTTCGTACGCCACTAAATAGCATCATTGGTTTTTCGGAATTATTGGCTGATTCATATTTTGATGAGGATCAGAAGAAGGAATTTATTCAGAATATCATAATTAGTGGAAATAATCTTCTCCATGTTATAAGCGATATTATGGACATTTCGAAGATGGAATCGGGTGAAATTACTATTCGTAAGAAACAGATCAATGCCAGAGAATATATTTCAAGTGTTAAGGAACAATTTACTTTTCAGGCTGAAGAGAAAAAGCTCGAATTTAGGTTAATATATCCTGAGGAAGTTGAAGAAACATTAATTTTTGCTGATGATGAAAGGCTCAGGCAAATATTCAATAATTTGATGAGTAATGCCATTAAGTTTACGATGAATGGCAGTATCGAGATTGGATATCAGCATAAGGATGAAATGGTTGAAATTTTTGTCAGGGATACAGGCATTGGTATTCCAGCAAAGTATCACGATATCATATTTGAACGCTTCAGGCAAGTCGAAGTTGAAAAATCGCGTACATACGGGGGAAACGGCCTAGGACTTGCTATTTCCAAAAAACTGGTTGAGTTAATGGGTGGAAAAATTTGGCTCGAATCTGAAGTTGGCAGAGGCACCGTGTTTTATTTTACCTTGCCGGCATTCAGGAACAAAATAAAAGGTTGAAATACAAATGAACTTGTCAAAAAATGAACTTGCTGGCTCCTTAATTATTGATTAGGATTTACATTTGGAATATTTTCGACTTTTTTGGCCCAACTTCAGGCAACTCCGGCCGAATAACCGATATCTCCGGCTGTACTGCTTTCATAGTTTTGTGCAATAAGTTGGTGCGTTTTTACCCGTTGTTTACTTCGTGTTATAATTGCTAACCAGATATTTATCTACTTTTAATTAAAATAAAAGAGTAAAACTGGTGAGGGAGTTTATCATTCATATTGCGAATTACCGAATTTTTCAGCATATCATGTTTTGGCTGAGTTATGTGATGCTTTTCGGTCTGGTTTACGGAAAGTTCGGAAATGATTATCCGTTTTATTTTCTCGAGTCACTTGGAATGGTTCCGTTTATTATGGCTTCGGCGTACATAACCATTTATCTGATTTTGCCCTATTATCTCAAAAATCAATATTTTTTGATTTCGTTGTTTTCATTTATCGGTACGCTGTTATTAATCTGTATCCTTCAGCGAATGTTTTTAAGGTACATCAATAATCTTGAAATTAAGATCAGTGAAATATTCGATTTGTCATTTCTCTCGCTTTTTTTGGAAACCAATTTTATGGTTGGCATTGCAGTGGCTATTAAGCTGATTAAAATATGGTTTGAGCAGCAGAAGGAAAAATTCGAAATTGAAAAGCGAACCCTCCAGTCGGAACTTAACCTGCTGAAAGCCCAGATTCATCCGCATTTCCTGTTTAATACTATGAATAACCTTTATGCCTTGTCGCTGGGGCATAACCAACGGACTTCAGAAGGGATTGCGAAGGTGTCTGATTTGCTTCGGGCAGTTTTATACGATTGTAACGAAGTGTTTATCGACCTGGAAAAGGAATTAGCTTTTATCAGTAATTACATTGATCTGCAAAGACTTCGGTATGATAACCGGTTGATGTTCAATTTCGAACTGGAAGGAGATCCTAAAGGTAAGCGGATAGCACCAATGCTTTACATCACGTTTATTGAGAATTGCTTTAAGCATGGAAGTTTTAACGATCCGGAATTACCCTGGATTCATATCTTTTTTAAGATTAGTGATCAGGAGATTCGTTTTTTGGCTGAAAACAGCAAACCTCAATTAATTCCTCTGAAAGTTGCAGAAGGAAAAAATGGAATTGGATTAGAGAATGTGAGGAAGCGACTTGAAATTCTTTATAAAAACAATTACAGTCTGAATATCAATGAGTCGGATACAAATTATAAAGTAGAACTTAATTTAAAAACTACAGGCAATTGAATAAGTTGATCTTTCATAATGCCCTACAATACAGAATAAGCCGGCATTTGATCTTTTTGTTGCTTCTCGTGCTTATTTTCAGTCTGGTTTTGTATAGCAGATCAGATGCACATTCATTTTTGCCTTTGTTTAAACTTACATTTATCAATGCAATTATCTTTCTTGGATATGGTTATCTCACCATTTTTATTTTAATTCCACTATTCCTGCCCGAACGGAAATACTGGTGGTTTGCAGTTGCATTTCTGTTAATAGGCTTTTTTTTATCGTTCATTAAAATAAGTATTTCCGATTTTATTTATTATTCCTCTATTTCTCCGGAATATTTGAGCTCAAAAGGTATTCTGAATTTTCGTTATATCCTTATCAACACCAAAGATATGTCGTTTATTGTGGCATTAATGATTGTGGTTAAGTATACCAAAGACTGGCTGATTGCAGAGAAACAGCATAAATTACTGCGAATAAAATATGACGAACTAAATCTCAGATTACTCCAAAGTCATTTTGAACCTCATTTTCTGTTTAATACATTGAATAATCTGTATGCCTTATCATTAATTAATTCAGAGAAGACATCCGATGTAATCCGAAAATTTAAAAGAATTCTGCAATTTTCAATTCATGATGCTCAGTTGAAAAGGGTACCTCTGCAAAGTGAATTAGATATGATTAAGGACTTTATTGAAATTGAACAGATCAGGTATGGTGACCGCCTTCGGGTTGAATACCAGACTACAGGCAGCACTGAAAATCTTGAAATAGCTCCATTTATCTTGTTTACGTTGGTTGAAAACTGCTTTAAACATGGTAGTAGCCCTGATGCCGGTAACCCCTGGATAAAATTGTCACTGTACAGTAATGACGGACTAATCATATTCGAAACAAAAAATAGTATTCCCACGAAATGCCGCAGTAATCTGACTTTTCAGGAAAAAGGACTGACCAAATTGAGACAAAGGCTCGACTTGATTTATTCTCAGAAGTATTCACTTGCCCTGAAGGTTGAATATCTGGAGTTTTTAGCAAAACTGGAATTAAATATAATTGAATAAGTGGCTGAATATTTAATAAATATGGATAAAAAGCGGATAGTCAATCATACTATTTTCTGGATAATCTGGATTGGCAGTTTCACCATAATTCAAAGCATAGGGTTTGGAATCAGCGATTATTTGTCCTGGCTGGTTTATTATCTGGCGACTTTGCCTTTGTTTATGGCGCATACCTATGTTATTGCATACTGGTTGGTTCCCAAATACTTTTTCAACCGCCGTTTTATCCTGTTTTCAGTGTGGATTCTGGTGTTGCTTATTCTGTCCTCCGTTTTTGAATTACTGATCAGCAATGAGATTGTTTGGAAACTGATGAAGCCTGAGCATATTCAGCAAGGAAATTATTTGAAAGGACAAAATATTTTAATCAATGGGATAGGCAATGAGTACATCATCGTTGTATTTCTTTCGGTAAAAGTAATCCGGTTTTGGAATTCAAAAGTTGGAGAGAAAACCAAACTGATCAACCAAAAACTTCTAACAGAGATTGAGTTGCTTCAGTATCAGTCATACCCAAGATTTATACTGAATGTAATGGATCGTTTGGAAAATCTTGCTGAAGCAAAATCGCCTCAAACTTCCGAGATGATTATTAAATTATCGAATCTGATGACCAATATGCAAACAGGTCGGATGTCAGCTAAAATTCCGGTTCAGAAGGAGATTGCTCTCATAGGGAGTTATGTTGAGATTCAGCGCATGAGTCTGCCTGAAGGGTGTAAGGTTGAATTTCTGACGGCTGGCGATTTTAAAGGGCTGGATATTCCGCCATTTTTGTTTTTTCAGCTGGTTGAGGAAGGTTTCCATGTTCTGGATGATTTTTCGGATAATACTGAATTTACCATTCTTATTAAAGCTGAACCCAATTATCTTTTGTTTTCGATTACAATATGGAACGATAAGGCCTTAAGCCAGACATTTAATACGGGAGTTGTAGACAATTGCCGCACATTTCTTAATTATTTTTATTCTGAAAACCATAAGGTTATGTCGAATTTTGAAATTAATTTTGTTGAAGTCGCCATAGAAATTTATCTTTAGTTATGCCAATAAAAACTGCACATATGTTGCTGAATAAACGACCGGTAATACATTTGGTATTCTGGTTGCTGTTCGTATTAATCGGGTCATTTATTTTTAGTTACCGGCAAAGTTTTCCATACCTGTTTTATTTGTTAAATTTCCTGGTACATCTTCCTGTATTTCTGCTATTTACTTATGGCGTAGTATATTTTATGGTGCCGGCATTTCTGTTTAAAAGATTATACTGGCAGTTTTTTGCCTCGATGGCAATAAGTGCCGGAATAGCCTCCTTATTGAGGATTTTAATCGGAAAGTACGTCTATTACACGTTATTTATTCCTAAGGTTTTACATCCCAAAGAATGGATTAGTCTCGATATTTTTTTTCTGAACCTAATCTGGGTTTTAGGTCCGGCTATCGTGTTTGCCATGTTTAAGTATTACAAAAACTTTATGAATACCCAAGCTTTGGCCAATGAGGCAGAACGAAAACATTTGGCTTCTGAATTGCAGGTTTTGAAGGCGCAGTTAAATCCGCATTTTTTATTTAATACTTTCAATAATTTATATGTTCTGGCACTCCAGAAAAGCGATAAAACGCCGGTAGTCATTTCTAAAATGTCGGATTTGTTCCATTATATTCTTTATGAATGCAATGCCGATGAAGTGCCTGTTTCAAAAGAAATTAAACTTTTAGAAGATTACATTCAGCTCGAGGAATTGCGCTATTCTGATCGGCTGACCTTTAGTTTTCACAAGGAAATTGATAACCCAGATTGCCTGATTCCACCAATGTTGCTTTACACTTTTGTTGAAAATTGCTTTAAACATGGTTGTAGTCCCGATCCGGGTTCGTCGTGGATCAAATTGTCTATAAAGGTTCATCAGGATAATTTCGAATTTGAAGCTTCGAATAGTATTCCGAAATCACCTAATCTGAACTTGAATTCTGAGGGAGGGGTTGGCCTGGTTAATATCAAAAGGCGACTCGAATTAATTTATCCAAAGAATCATGAATTGCTTATTAAAAAGGAGAATCACACTTTTATTGTGCGTTTGCGTATTCAAAAAAACTGTGTTAAAATTTCAGATATAAATGCGTAGATCAATCTTTTATATAGGTTTGATGTTTGTGATTTCTGGCTGTTTAAACGAAAAACAACAGGCAGAAAAGATCGTGCGTCATTACATCAGTCAAAAAGAAGAACCGATCAGAAATTATGCCATGCAAAGCGCAATTGCTTTATGGAATGCCACCGTTTCGGGGAACGAAAATGATTATCAGAAGCTGGTTGAAATTGAAATGGCATTCAATAAATCAAATCAAAATCCATCCGGACTTTTTGCCCCTGACAAGTTTTACTCCATTACCCAAAATGTGTTTTCAAATGAAAAAGATTTTCAACTCCTGAAAAAGCTTAAATATTCGGGATTAATTACTGATACCATACTGAACAGACAATTGAATGTACTGTATCAGGCTTTCATGGGACCACAAATCGAAATCAAAAAATATCAGAAACTGATGAATTCTGAGATCAAACTTTGGCAGGCGCTTTCGGTTGTAAAGATTTCGATTGAAGGGAAAAAGTATGGAGGTAGTCAAATCGATTCTATCCGGAAAAATTCGAATGTTGCTTCGGTTTTGAAAATGATTTTTGATGGTTATCAGGAAGAAGGTCGAATACTGGCACCAGATATTATCCAAATGGTAAAAGATCGGAATGAATTTGCCGCCAACTTCGGATATGATAATTTTTATCAACTCTCATTGGACGCAAAGGATCAAACACCTGAGCAGATAAAAATAATGCTGGATGACATTGAGTCGAAAACCAGGACCCAATTTTTTGAAGCCAAATCTGTTATAGATAAATTGCTGGCCACACGATTCGGTATATCAAAAACAGACTTGCAACCCTGGTTGTACCATGAAGAAGGTAATTCTTATTTACCCTCCAAATTCAAAGACAAAATGGATTCGCTTTTCCTGAAAATTGATCCCATCAAGACTACAGAAGCATTTTTTAATGGTATTGGACTTCCTATAAAGAATGTAATTGAGAACAGTGATTTGGAATACCGCCCTGCAAAATCTTCACTTAATGCGATGATCAATGTGGATTTTAAGAATGACATCCGATTGATTTCATCCATTCAGAATACCCATGAAGGCATGATGAAAATGATGCATCTTGGTGGACATGCATCTCATTACAAAACTATTTCTGACGATGTTCCGTATTTGCTAAAGACACCCAATTATGCATTAGGTGAAGGGGTTGCAAGGTATTTTGAAAGTCTGGCTTCAGATTACAACTGGTTGAAAAATGTAGTAGTAATTGATACCGTTGCTCAAAAGCAATTGATTTTAATTTGTCAGCATCTGCGCCAGGTCGATCGGTTGTTCCGGTGTCGTAAATTACTTGCGTTGGCCGATTTTGAGCGTGAAATCTATGTCAATCCTGATCAGAATCTGGATGAATTATGGCAAAAATTGAATCTTAAATATCTGGGAATTAATTATTCATCACAGAAAAATGCTTGCTTATGGGCGTCAAATAAATTTGCAACCAGTCTTTCATGTACGACTCATAACCTGGTTTTAGCAGATGTATTTGCGGCACAGTTGCAACATACCATTGAAAAACGTGTCTTAACAGAAAAAGGTATAGCGTATAGAAATAATCAGGAAATCGGTAAATTTTTAATGGAGAAGTTATATCGGCACGGAAACATGTCGTCATGGGAAAAATTGATTGAAAATGTTACCGGAGAACCATTGAACTCAACCTATTTTGTGAATTCTATGATCGAAAATGAGAATGATGTGGAAATACCAATTGAAAAACAGAAACAATAAAAACCGGGAAATATGAAAACAAAATGTTTAATTGTTGACGATGAGCCTTTAGCCAGAGAACTTATTCGTGGACATGTTGAAAAATTGGAGAATTTTGAAATTGTAGCCGAGTGCAGTGATGCCATGAAGGCCTTACAGGTACTGCGGGAGAAACAAATTGATTTGATGTTCATGGATATTCAGATGCCGCAGATTACAGGTATCGAATTCCTGAAGACCTTGAAGCATCAGCCCAAAGTCATCATTACTACTGCTTACAGGGAATATGCGCTTGAAGGATTTGAACTGGATGTGGTTGACTATTTGCTTAAACCCATCACCTTTGAGCGTTTCCTGAAATCGGTGAATAAATATTATCAAATGATTCAGGATGATGTGCAGGTAGTTTCAAATACGGTTTTGGATAAAATGCAGGATGATTCTTTTATCTATATCAAGGAAAATAAAAAGGTTGTGAAGATTTATCTTTCTGAAATCAAGTATATTGAAGGTTTAAGTGAATATGTTCAGATTTATACGGACAAGCGTAAAATCATCACCAAAACGAGTATGACCCAAATGGAGGAAAAGTTAACGTCCGAAAAATTTCTGAGGATTCACAAATCATATATTGTATCGATCAGCAAAATCGAGGCTTTTACTGCCAATACAATCGAAATTCAAGGGAAAGAACTGCCAATCGGTCGAAGTTTTAAAAATGGCGTGATTAGCGCGTTGAATTTTACCGGAACAGTTGCCGGAGTATAACAAGGCAGGTAGTTGATAATATTCCTTAAATATGTGAGAGATAATAATCTTCTGGGATTGAATTGTATCACCTCATTAATTTTTCAGGAGCAATGCTATTGGTTTTAGCGAGAGTGAAATAAAACCTGCTCCCTTTGCCGGGTGTCGAGGTAAATTTTAAATCTCCGCCAAGTAAGTTGGCTAAGCCTTTGCTGATTGCCAGTCCGAGTCCAAATCCTTTGTTGCCAATGATTGGATTTTTGCCTTTATGGAATGGCTTGAACAAAAGTTCCTGGTTAGTTTCCTCAATCCCACAACCGGAATCTTCAACAAAGAATTCTATTTCATTTTCAGAATTGATATAGCCAAAGCGAATAAAACCTTCCTTTGTAAAGAAATAGGAATTGTTGAGTAATTTATAAAAAATATGGGTGAGCATAACCGGATCGGAGTATAATTCAATTTCTTCATTCGGACTTCCTTTGATAACATTAAAGTCAATGGTTTTGCCATCAGTATTAATATCATAGTTCAAATATTCCTGGTAAATATGTTCAAGTAAATTATTTAAATTAAATTTCTTCTTCGTGATTTCAAATTGGTTTTCCTGTATTCTGGAGATATCTAGAATGTCATTAATCAATTTGAGCAAATCGTTACCATTTTGAGTCAGATTTTTTGCAAAAATTTGCTTGTCATCTGCTTTAAATGAATCGTCGACCAGAAGCTCACAAAAACCAAGAATGCCGTTTAATGGAGTTCTGATTTCGTGTGACATATTGGAAAGAAAGGCAGATTTTAAATGATCTGATTCTTCCGCTTTTATTTTAGCTTTTACCAAATCTAATTCAATCTTGCTTTTTTTTCTGATCTCCATTCTGATCAGAAAATAAAGAAGAATAGAAGTCACACTAACAAACAACCATCCTTTATAGGTTTGTATGGTTGTTATAGTATTGCTGGTTTCTGCAAGTTTATAGATAATCTGATCGGAAAAAAGTATCCATAAAAATCCAACGAAGAAATAGATTAATGTTACTTTTAAGGCTATGTTACTTTTCATGAATTAGTTTTTACATGAAACAATCTTTGTTAATGAATGTTTATAAAGATATTATAATTCATTGATATATAGATGGCAAGCTAATTTATTTTCAAAAGTTATTTGAATTATTTTTATGTAATATTTTTTATAAATTTCTTTTAATGAATATAATCCTCACCAATAGAGGTGTTTATCCGAAAAACTTCTCTTTTGAAAACAAAATCAATTCCAGCCAACCTGTTTATGAGGTAATTAGGATTATTGAAGGGATTCCTCTTTTTTTGGAAGAGCATTTCGGTCGATTGAACCATTCATTAAAAATTCAGGATTGGAAACCTGCAATGGAATTTGAAGAATTCAAGGATCAGATTCATCAATTAATTAAACTTAACCAGCAAGAATACGGAAATGTAAAGTTTGAGTTCTCAAGCTCTGGCGACGAAACCTATTGGGTATTCAGTTTTATTCCACACAGCTATCCCACTCCGGAAGATTACCGGAATGGGGTTCGAACTGATTTAGTATTTGACGAACGTAAGAATCCGAATGCCAAAGTAGTTCAAAATAAAATCAGGGAAAAATCCAATCAAATGATCAAAGAGCACAACTTGTTTGAGATTCTTTTGGTTAACCGGAACGGGTTAATTACTGAAGGTAGCCGTTCAAATGTATTCTTCGTCAAGGATGGAATTTTTTATACGGCTCCATCTTCAATGGTATTAGTCGGCATTACACGCCAAAAAGTGATGGAATGTCTTAAGATTTTGAAATTCAGCGTTATTGAAGAGGCTGTTTCTGCAAGCCAGCTTGCTCAGTTTGATGCAGCATTTTTGACAGGCACTTCTCCAAAAGTTTTACCCATCAGATCAATTGTAAATCAGGAATTTAATGTGCAACTAATGAGTGTTGAAAAACTTATTGAGCGTTATAATAACATGATAGCTGATTACATTGGAACGCATTAGAACATTATCTTCATATATAATTATTTAGCTTGTCTGTCATCAATCATCCGTACCGCGCTCACGCCTTTAACACGTTGAATAGTTGTCTTATCAATTGATGCTTTATCCCATAAATCTTTGGGAATAGTCACTTCACCCTGACGAATTTGTATCTGGTCTAAGCCGTCGACAGCTTTGTCACTGCTTCCTTTTGTAATATCTGCATATACTTTCCCGGCAACAATTAAATCGGGGTTTGCTTCTATCCGAGTCTGATATCCACCTGAATTCAATGACCAGGATTTCGATTGATCCTTCACATTGTTAGCCAATACGTTTTGATTAATTTTAATAACATCTTCGCGGTCAAGATTCGTTATAAATTTTCCTTCTATGTGATTTAACCGGTTGATATCCTGATAATTTCCAAGTGCTTTTTCTTTATCGATATAACCCAAAGCTAAAATTTCAAACACCGGATATTTATAGGCAGGATTTAATTCAGAGCATTTGGAACCCATGTCGGTAAGAATTTTAAATTTTTGCCTGTTCATGAACGAAGAGTCATTTTTTAAATTTTTCATTCTAAAAAGTTCACTTTCAGTTATATTCTTTTCAAGGGCATTTACATCGCTTTCCTTAAAACCATATTTTCCATTTCGGATATTAAATCTCATAGATGTAATTAATCCAATCTCCTTTAATTTTTGGTGATATTCAACATTCTGAAGCGTCGAATTTTTCGCTCTCTGAATGATCGAGTCTGCCATCGACAGGTTGTCGAGATCAAGGTATCCAACGGCGGCATCAATTAAGGTCCTGTACTCCATTTCGGGTTGATTGGTCATTTTATATCCTTTTGCAAGCGTTTGATACAATGAAGGAATAGGTTTGAATTTTTCCGGGTTCTTTTTCTCTATTCTTTTTTGAAATTTGATTGCATTTTCAAGTTGGAAAATGGCATTTCCGGCAAACCATGTTGATTTCCATATATTTCTGTCTGCAAAAATTAAACCCAGCATCGTATGTGATTTTTGGATTGATTCAAGGTCGTTTTGCAGATAATGCATACTTTTTTCATTAAATAATTCCTGTATAAGAGCATCGTACTTTGCTTTATCCAAATCTAGTTTTGGATATTGGTTGTACAATCTTGATAATTCAATCGCAACATCCACTTTAACCGGAAAATAAATTTTCAATTTGGGGTCGCCATTATACACATAGAACTCGGGGGCAACTTTCAACGCATTTTCCAACATCTGAACAGCACTTTTTATATCTCCATTCATGAGTGCTGTACCTTCCATTTTAAGCAATATGGAAGCAACAATATGACGACGATAGTTATTTGCAGTCCACCATTTTATGTTGTCTGAATTCGCGAAGGAATTATTTAACAGCATCTGAAGTTCCGTATTGCAAGCAGAAGTCCATGTTTTTAAATCTGGCAATTCGTCCACATAACTTCCATCAATCGCATTTTTTCTAGAAATTGTTTCCGCCCAACTGATGCAAGCTTTTTCTGCTTTTACATTGTCATTAACCGACAAAGCGTTTTTTACGGCATATAAAAATCCATTCCGCGCCAAATCATATAACTCTTTGTCGAAAAGTTCACCTGAAAAAGTATACAATCCATCGAATACTTCAGCCTGGTTGGGTAATTGCGAATAAGAATAAAATATTTTCCAGCCAAGCCCTTCATTATTCATGTCTTCAAAAAAGGCGAGTCTGTAAAACTCAACGGCTCTTTTGAAATCATTGGCGTCATAGCAAATATCGCCTTTGTTGATCACATATTTTGTCTTGTTTTTTTCGTCAACTTTAATAGCCTGGTTCAGGGTCCTGATCGCAGCATCAGTATTTCCCAAAGCTTTATATACCATGAATAGATTATTTATCACTGAAATATCACTCGGATCTATTTCCTGTGCCTTTTGATAGAATGCGAGCGACTTTTCCAACTGTGTTTTTTGATTGTCAGTAGATTTATTTGAGGCTACCTGATACATATATCCGGCTGTAAAATTCAATTTCAACAAGCAATTTGATGACTCATCTGTTCTGCTGCAGTTATTAATGCTACTTGTAATGAGCGCTATACCTTCATCAAATGGTAATTCTAAGGCGGTTTTGCATATTTGGTTAACATCAATCTCATCCCTGTCTTGAGCTTGAATAATAAACGTCAGGCTTAAAAATAACACCAAAATAGCGGTGAGTTTTGAAGTTATAGTTTTCATGTGTTTATTGATTTGAAGCGCTGGTTAATGTTTTCGGAGAAATAATATCAATGTCAGAATTTACCAGAGGCAGATATTTAAGAATGTATATCTTCTTTCCTATCGAACTGTCATTTGATAATCCGATTGGAATTCCTTCTACATCATTCTTATCTTTTTCAACCACAAGGCTTCCGATTGGGTAGGTAACGGCAAGATTGTTCGTCTGAACTGCCACCTCCTTCTTGATATTTCCTACTACTTTGGTAATAACTTCAGATTCTTTTGATCCGATAAGATCATCATGAACTGAGGTAATAATAAGAAAGAGACTTAAATTTGCTATGTTATTTTCCTTTTCCGTAAGAGGGAGGATGAACCACTTTTTATCTTCAAGAAAATAAAAATTGTCAGCTACCTCTACCTTACTTAATATGTTTTTCACCAGTTGTTCCTTATTGTTGGCTACGCCCATTTTAAAGGTTTGAAATACCTCATCAATAAATTCTTCCTTTACATCTGGTAATGATTCAATGTATCGTTCAACAGGGCGAAAAACCCAATAAACCGGTTCTGAATTAACCAAGTTTCCCTGCTGTTTGATATACATTTTAAAGCCAACCTCCTTAAGTGTACGGCGAGTACTGGGGTTTCGTTCATTGTCGGTCAATTCAATGTGAAGTATTTGTTGATTGGGTTCGAGGGTAAATTGGAAAAATCCAAAGGTTGTATTCAGAAAATTAACCATTAACGATGAACATTTCTTTTCAATCAGGTCGGTTTCTGACTCGTAAAAATTTTTGTATTGCGGTTCAGTAATCGTAAACCTGACCTGAATATTCTTCTTTTCTTCTGCGAGTAAATTGTTCGACAGTAGTAAGATACAAAAAATAAAGCCGATATAGGTTTTCATTTTAGCAAAGATTTAAATTTTAGTTCCATATATTTTTCAGAATTAACCATGCCTCTGCCAATCGCAAATTTTTTCCCGGTAGCTGATGTCAATATCAGATTAAGACTGTCATAGGGAAGTAAATCAGAACGAATAAACAAAGGTTCTTCAATGCTCCATTTATTCAAACTCTGGAATATTGTTACCTCATCCTCGTACATTCCTTTGAGCTCGTTATGCCATTTTTCAAAATAATTCTCTGGAATTTCAGGAATCTGTCCAAGAACAATAGTCGCGTGACCATTAAGGTTGAAGGTGTCCGTATTTTGGTTGTTGTGTTGTATAATTAGCTTAGTCCTTGCCAGTTGCATAAAATACTCAACAGGAACTCTGGCCAGGATTGTTGGAGATACTTTCAGGTCATTTTCCAGTACAATTTTTTTTCCGGTCCATGGATAAACCTGAAATTTCAGTTGCTGGTAGCCTTTGGCAGCTAAAATAAATGATCTCCCAAAAGGAACAGTTAAAACGGTTTTTTTTGCCACCGGGCTCTGTTTCGAGATTTCTAATTCTGTAGCGCTCGTATCGGAATCGCCTGGTTCAAATAAGTTTAGTACTATATCTGTTTGGGTTTTATTGCTCGAAATCTGAATCGAAGAAACGAAACAACCTGCCATGAAGAACAAAATATAAAATCCGGCGATCACCTGAAAACTCAAAATTCCGGCCAGCCAGTTGGAGTATAATTGGTTAAATTTTTCCTCTTCACCTCTTCGCAAATACTTCAGGAAAAAGCTTACGATTGCAAAAAAAACCAAAATGCCATTTACAAAGTAGGTTTCGAGAAAATCTTCTCCAATGTGGTAGGCTAGCCATGAGTTTAACATCAGCAGAAAGAATGCTACCAGTATAATTTTTATGAATATGTAGTTATCTGTCTTATTCATAAAACTAAATACAAGAAGTTGAAATGACAAAATTATTCATGCTCACATACGTTTTTACACAAATAAGTTTCAGTAAGACAATTAATTTGCATTAAATGTTCAAAATAAAAACGCAGAACCTATTCTTACAAATAGAGTCTGCGTTATCAGTTGAATTTCAGTAAAAGGAATTCTGTAGTTGAAAAAGTAGAACGATCTACTTCGTGCCGATCTTCGTCATTCCATCTCTGAGCTTAATATTCCTACGCTTGTCATCGGTTCGTATTTCCAGTTTTTCTTCTGCCGAATAAGATGTCTTAAAATAGGCATTATATGCGGCAGGGTAGGGAACCAGCAACTTTTGCCTGGCGCCGGGAGGAAGTGCAATTCCCATAATATCGCAATAGCCGGTTTCCTTCCAAACAATATCAGTAACCATATTTACAAAGAGTGAATCAGTAGATTCATTCACGATTTTAATCCTTTTAAATGCCCGATCTCTTTGAGTTACTTCAAATCCTGAATTTAAAGTCCCGGCTATAATGAGGTTTATAACATTTAAAAACGCATCACCAACATTAATTCCTGCGCGGTGATTCCTCATATCGTGCTGGCGATTAATACTTCCGGAATCGGTAAGATAACGGGTATTGGTGCAGCCAACACAACAAAGGATGACTGCCATCACCAGTATGATTGAATTCTTTGGGTTCATTAAATTTGTGAATAGTCCGTCGGAATCAGAAATTTCTTACGCACTTTGCTAACAGTATCTGCATAAATCGGTTTCCCTGACATGGCTTTCCATTCCGGGCTTTCGCCAAATTTTTTCCATGTTGCTTCCCGCTCATTCATATCGGTAAACCAAAGCATGTACATGAGTGCCGGCATATATTTTCCGGCCAAAATCTTGCCAAAAAATACGGTATGTAGTCCAATTTTATCAAAAAGAGGCAATTCTTCATCGTTAAACATAGCAATTTTACGGCGGGCTGCATCTTCGTTGTAACTTTCATAGGTACGTAATTCGAGCAAACCTCTTCCTTTTTCAGGCATTTTGAGTTTCGGAATTCCGTCGAAGGCTTCCATTAAAAAAGTTTCATAGCGTTCGAAGACTGGCTTAGCTGCAGGCAGTTCGAAATAAGTTTTAGCAGCAGCCATGTAATCTTTATTGGTTACCAATTCTTTCTGAAGCTTAAAATATACCTCGGCTGAAGGGTAAACAAAAATGGTATAAACCTTTGGTGGATCTTCCTTGTCCAGTTCTTCAAATGCGCCAAGTTTGACTTCAAACTTCGAGAATAATGGCAATAAGGCCTCAGTCAGATAAGATTTTAATGTACTTTTTGCGCCTCCTCCGGTAAGTTGATAAATCCTGAATTCATAGAATTCATTGACTTGTGCGGGTGGTGTTCCGGTAGCCATTGCTCCGCCAGCAGCAGTGACTGCAGCAATGGTAGCAGTGCTTTTTAAAAAGTTACGTCGTTTCATAGTTGGTTTAAATTAATTTCTCATAAAAATAATTCAATTTTAGGAATTGGGCTTTTTATTTGAGAATTAATTCAGTAAAAAAAAACTCCGAAGTAGCTTGTACTCCGGAGTTTTCAAAATTTGCTAAGTCAGTCTTTCATTTCGAAAGAGAAATTTTTCCTTTTTCCTGACTTTATTTGGGATTGGTTTTTATTCGACTGATGTATAATCAGCTGCGGCCATTCTCTTATAGCTTCTGTATCTCCATTTTGCATTTTCTTCAGCAGCTTTGAACAGTTCTTCAGCTACTTCAGGGAATGCTTTTTTGAGTGAGCTATATCGTGCTTCACCTGCAAGGAATGCCTGGAATTTCGTCCAGTCAGGAGCATTTGAATCCATAACCATTGGGTTTTTTCCTTCTGCTTCCAGTAACGGATTGAAGCGGAATAAACTCCAGTAGCCACATTCAACAGCAATTTTCTCTTCGTTTTGTGTGCGGCCCATCGATTGTTTCAAACCGTGGCTGATACAAGGTGAATAAGCGATAATCAAAGATGGTCCGGGGTAAGCTTCAGCTTCGCGGATAACCTTCAGGTACTGTGCCTGATTAGCTCCCATCGCAACCTGTGCCACATAAACATATCCATACGACATAGCCATTACGCCAAGGTCTTTTTTGCGGATGCGTTTACCCGAAGCAGCGAATTTAGCTACAGCTCCAACCGGAGTCGATTTCGATGCCTGACCGCCGGTATTAGAATACACTTCGGTATCCATAACCAGAATATTCACATCTTTTCCTGAAGCCATTACGTGGTCCAAACCACCGTAACCGATATCATAAGCCCATCCGTCGCCACCGAAGATCCATTGTGATTTTTTAACGAGGTACTGTTTCAAACCCATGATTTCTTTGGCGTACATAGCAGAACTTCCGGCTAATAGTTCACGCACTTTGGCCGAAACTTCTTCAGTTGTTTCGCCATTAAGTTTGTTTTCTATCCAGGCTGTAAATGCTTCTTTTTCAGCATCAGTTGCTCCATTGGCCATTGCATCATTCATGATCATTTCAATGCGGTCTCGCTGTGCCGTAACCCCCTCAGCCATACCAAACCCATATTCTGCATTGTCTTCGAATAATGAGTTTGCCCACGCAACTCCCTTGTCGCTTTCTTTGTGTTTGCAATATGGAGTTGAAGGAGCCGATCCGCCATAGATGGAAGAACAACCTGTTGCATTGGATACCATCATTCGTTCACCGAATAACTGCGAAATTAATTTGATGTAGGGAGTTTCACCACAACCTGCGCAAGCGCCGGAGAACTCGAACAATGGCTGGGCAAACTGTGAGTTCTTCACCGATTTATTCTTTTCAACTACTTTTTCCTTGTATGTTACTTTTGTGTCGAAATGAGTCCAACGTGTGATTTCAGCTTCCTGTGTTCCAAGTGGTTTCATTACCAACGCCTTGGTTTTTGAAGGACAAACATCGGCGCAGTTGCCGCAACCGGTGCAATCGAGTACGCTAACCTGAATACGGAAATTCAGATTTGGGAATTGTTTATTTGGCACTGCCTGAAGTGATTTGGTTCCTTCGGGCAATTTGGCCATTTCGTCTTCGTTGATAAGGAATGGACGGATAGCAGCGTGAGGACAAACATAAGCACACTGGTTACACTGAATACAGTTTTCATCCTGCCATTCAGGAACATTTACTGCGATACCGCGTTTTTCATAGGCAGCAGTTCCGGCCATAAATGTACCGTCTTCTGAACCAAGGAATGTACTTACCGGCAGATCGTCACCTTTCTGTGCATTAATCACATCAACGATTTTCGTAATGTATTCCGGACGATCACTATTCTCACTTTCTGTGTTGATCACCAGATTTTTCCATTCAGCGGGTACTTCAATTTTAACTACATTATTGGCACCTGCATCAACAGCTGCATAGTTCATATTTACAACCTTTTCGCCCATCTTGCCATACGATTTAACGATGGCCTTTTTCATTTCGTAAACGGCAGTTTCGAATGGAATTACTTCAGTAATTTTAAAGAAAGCCGATTGCATGATGGTGTTGGTGCGGTTTCCAAGGCCAATTTCTTCGCCCAGTTTAGTACCGTTGATGATGTAGAATTTGATTTCGTTTTCGGCCATGTATTTTTTCATGCCGTCAGGAAGTCTTTTGATAGTTTCTTCCTCTTCCCAAATGGAGTTTAGCAAGAATGAACCACCTTTTTTCAAACCTTTCAGTACATCATAAAGGTGCAGATAGGCAGGAACGTGACAAGCTACAAAGTCAGGTGAATTTACGAGATAGGTTGAACGGATTGGAACATCGCCGAAACGAAGGTGTGAAGACGTGAACCCTCCTGATTTTTTCGAGTCATAAGCAAAATAAGCCTGGCAATATTTATCAGTTGCCTCACCAATAATTTTGATCGAGTTTTTGTTGGCACCAACTGTACCGTCTGACCCTAAACCATAGAATTTAGCTTCGTAAGTTCCGGCTGGGGCAACATTTACTTCTTCTTTTAAAGGAAGCGATTTGAATGTTACATCATCAACAATACCGATAGTGAATTGATTTTTAGGTTCGTTCATTTCCAGATTTTCGTAAACTCCGAGAATCTGTGCAGGTGTTGTGTCCTTTGAACCCAGTCCGAAACGTCCGCCAACAATAAGCGGGGCATTTTCTTTTCCGTAGAACAATTCACAAACATCGAGATACAGAGGTTCGCCATTTGCTCCGGGTTCCTTACTGCGGTCGAGTACTGCAATTCGTTTTACTGATTTTGGCAATACGTTCATGAAATATTTGGCTGAGAATGGGCGATACAAATGCACCACTAACAAACCAACTTTTTTACCCTGAGCGGCTAAATAATCAACAGTTTCGCGGATTGTTTCGGTAACTGAACCCATGGCAATGACAATATTTTCAGCATCTTCTGCACCATAATAGGTAAATGGATGATATTCGCGGCCAGTGATCTTTTTGATGTCCTGCATATAGTTTTCTACGATATCGGGAACAGCATCGTAAAAACGGTTCGAAGCTTCTTTCGCCTGGAAGAAAATATCAGGATTTTGTGCAGTACCGCGTGTTACCGGATGTTCAGGATTGATTGCTTTATTCCTGAATTCCTGGATCAGGTTCATGTCTACCAATGGAAGCATATCTTCTTTGGTAATTACTTCAATTTTTTGAATTTCGTGTGAAGTACGGAATCCATCAAAGAAGGCCATAAATGGAATACGGGATTTCAAGGTAGCCAAATGTGCAACGCCTGCAAGGTCCATTTCTTCCTGAACTGAACCAGCAGCCAGCATGGCGAAACCAGTCTGACGGGCTGAATACACATCGCTATGGTCTCCGAAAATCGACAAAGCATGACCGGCCAAAGCGCGGGCACTGATATGAAATACACAAGGCAATAATTCACCGGCAATTTTATACATGTTTGGGATCATCAGCAACAAACCCTGTGATGCAGTGTAAGTTGTTGTTAAAGCGCCCGATTGCAAAGCACCGTGAACAGCACCTGCCGCTCCACCTTCACTCTGCATTTCTGCAAGGCGAACCGGACGTCCAAAGATATTGGTTTTGCCGTTTGCTGCCCATTCGTCAACATATTCGGCCATGGTTGAAGATGGTGTAATTGGGTAGATACAAGCCACCTCGCTGAACATGTAACTGATATGCGCTGCCGCATAGTTTCCGTCACATGTAATAAACTTTTTTTGTTTTGTCATTGATGTAATGTTTAAGTTGTATTTTTTGATTTATCTATATTTTGATTTTAAGCTTTTCTTTTTCCCTATTCTCTAATAAAGAAATCCGAATAACCACAAAGGTATAATGTTCCCGTTACCAATTTCAATCATATCAGCTGCTGCATAATAGCTATCTTCCGCAGGCAGGCTATATTTTCCGCCAATACTGAAATGATACTGATTATCAACTTTAAAATCTGCCTTTCCTGAACTTTTTATCTGGTGCTGGTAACCAACCTGATTGTAGAAGAAGGTTTGTCTCATAATTTTGTTGCTGATATTTCCTGGATCAATGGCATAGATCAGATTGGTGTTATGCAGGTAAACCAGATCGGGTTTTTTTATATCATCTTCATTCCCGTTCGAAAATAGCAGATTAATTATACGCGCATTTTTCATGTATCGTAAATAATTCATGATAGTCGCTCTTGATGTCTGCACATCGGAACTTATTTTACTCACATTGGGCGAAAATGGCGCCTGACTGGCAATAATTTGAAGTAGTTTCCGTAATTTTGGAAGGTACTGTAAATCAATCTGATTGAGGTAAGTTACATCAATTTCGAGCGCAAGATTAATGTGTTTTAGCAAGGTTTCGTTATAAAAACCTTTGTTATCGAGGAAGTAAGGATAATATCCATCTTTTAAATAGTCGTTGAAAAATGCCAGTGGTTTTACTTCATGGATAATCTCCTGCGCTATCCGGATGTGATCGGATAATATTTCCCCCAGAGAATATCTTCTAAAATTAAGATTCGACTGGTAGTTGATATACTCTCTTAATGAAAGGCCTTCAAGGTGATAAATCTTCGCGATATCCTGTAGTTCATTGTTTCCTTCCAGAACTCGTAAAACAGGCGATGCGGAAAAAATGATTTTTAATTCAGGGAAACTATCGTAGCAGGTTTTTAATTCCGAAGCCCATTCTGTGTATTTGTGTATTTGATCCAGAATGAGCGTTTTACCTCCGGTTTTATAGAACTCATCAGCAAACGATAGAATTTTTCGTTTGGCAAAATAGAAGTTGTTCAGATTCACATAAAGGCAGGTCTTATCATTCGCAAATTTCTCTTTCACAATATCGAGCAGAAAGGTGGTTTTACCTACACCACGAAATCCTTTAATTCCGATGATCCGGTTATCCCAGTTTATTTCATCGAGAAGTTCTCTCCGGATTGTTTTGCGGGGTTGTTCCAGTAAGGTATTGTGAATATTGACCAGATTTTGCATTTACAGAACTTTAGACTGTAAAATTAATGCTTTTAAAGAATTAATTGCAATCTGCAGATGGCAAAATGAGTCAAAAAATGTAATTTAGATTTATTAAAAATAAGAGATCATTGCAATATTGATGTTAAAAGCCTGATAAAATAGAATGAATTGGCCAATGGTCAGCAATGTCAGATGGTCAGAATGCTGAATTGACTAATTTTGCACAGTAAAATCCGTTTCGATGATCTTAAAAAAGCCCGAATTATTAGCTCCAGTTGGGAATGTGGAATCATTTTATGCTGCCATAAATGCTGGTGCAGATGCTGTTTTTATGGGACTTCAGGAGTTTAATGCTCGTGGACGTGCAAGCAATTTTACCAGACCGATGCTTCGGCTTGCCATTCAAAAAGCATACGAAAAAAAGATCAAAGTTTATATTACGCTCAATGTTTTAATTAAGAACAAGGAAATCGCTCAATTAATTGATGTGCTTGGTTTTCTTGATTCATTGAAAGTGGATGCTATTATTATACAGGATTGGGGAGTTTTTTATATTGCCAAAAAATATTTCTCCGGATTGGTTGTCCATGCCAGTACCCAAATGGGAAACCACAATTCTGTAGGTGTCGGTTTTGGGGCTTCGAAAGGAATTGTGCGAACAGTTCTGGCACGCGAACTAACCATGCCTGAACTGGAAAAAATAGTATTGAAAACCAAAACTGAACTTGAAGTATTTGTTCATGGAGCTTTGTGTTATTCGTTTTCAGGAATGTGTCTTTTTAGTAGTTATTCGGGAGGGCAGGGGGCCAACCGCGGAATCTGCAAACAAAGCTGTCGGAGGATTTACCAGGATGGGAATGAACTACATGCTTTTTTCAGTTTGAAAGACAATCAGCAAATTGAAAACCTTGAAAAACTGATGAAATTAGGCATTCATTCCTTAAAGATAGAGGGCCGGATGAAATCGGCGGACTATGTTTTTCAGGTTTGCAAAGCCTACCGAATGGCCATAGATAACCCAAAGGAAATAGAATCAGCAGTCCGGATGTTGGAACTGGATATGGGACGTGAAAAAACTTCCTATTTTCTTGGGGGTGATATTCGTGACGGAATTACTGACGATCCATCTGTCGGGATAATTATTGGGCAAGTAACAGCTATTGACAGGAAATCAATTTCTTTCCAAAGTTCGGTAAAATTGGAAGCAGGTTACCGGATACGAATCAGAAAAGAAACCGATGGTCAGCAATTGTATGTGAAAATTGATGATTTCCGGTTTGATGGAAATGTTTATCAGGTCCCGGCAGATTTATATGGAAAAATTACCAAAGGTGATGATGTATTACTGGTGCGGATAAAAACCCAGAGTTTTTCATCAAGATTGGGAAATGAGCATTCTCTTCAGGAGTTAAGAAAACCGATTGTAAGAAAACAAGAGATCATACGGAATCTTCAGATCAATTCTCAGAATCAGAATAAAACTATGCTTTTTGTGCGGATTGTTGGTGCGGAGTGGATTGGCAAACTTCGGTTTGATGATTACGATGCAGTAATTCTTTCATTTAAGCGATCAGACTGGGAGAAATTTGATTTTCAAACATCTGTCCTTCAGCAGAATAAGTCAAAAATACGAATCGAACTTCCGAAATTTATTTCAGAGAACCAGTTGGATTTTTATCGTGAACTCGCAGCAAAACTGGTTTCTACAGGGTTCGATCATTTTAGCATTAGCCATTTATCACAAAAAATGTTAATTCCTGCAACAGCCAAAGTAAGCTGTAATGAAAATGTATATGTTTTAAATGATGCCGCTGCCAAAATGTTGAATGACGAAAAGGTGGTCGAGTTTGTTTATCCTTTCGAAAATGATCTGGATAATTTATTGTCTATGAGCAATAAGCAGGGCATTGTGCCGCTGTATTTTTATCCGGAGTTGTTTTATTCAAGGATGCCGGTTAAGGTAAATCAGGGAAGTAGTTTGTTTGCTGATGAAAATAATAAAAAATTCAGGACTACTATTAAAGATGGAATAACAATTGTTTATCCATCAATTCCTGTTTCATTGTTTCATTATCGGGCTCAATTGGAGAAAAATGGATTTAGCCGTTTTTTGATCGATTATTCAGGAGAGACAATTAATTCGAATGTGGTAAAACGAATACTTAAAAAATACCTGAGCAACGAAGCTATTCATCCTTCATCAAACTTCAATTTCAAATTAGGGTTAAAGTAGTGTTCAGTATTCAGTCACAGTGTTCAGAAAAGCATACTGAACACTGTGACTGATCACTTTATTGATCGTTCATCGAAATAAGGAACTCTTCAATCGATTCAGTTTTCATGATTCGGTTCTTGATAAATTCCATGGCTTCAATTGAATTCATATCGCTAAGGAAATTACGCAGAATGTAGGTTTTGTCCAGTACATTTTTATTCATCAGTAAATCTTCACGACGGGTACTTGATGAAGTAATGTCAACAGCAGGGAATATACGTTTATTCGATAATTTGCGGTCAAGCTGCAACTCCATATTACCTGTACCTTTAAATTCTTCGAAGATTACTTCGTCCATTTTTGAACCAGTGTCGATAAGTGCAGTTGCAATGATCGTAAGCGATCCTCCTTCTTCGATGTTACGCGCAGCTCCAAAGAAACGCTTGGGTTTGTGCAGCGCGTTGGCATCAACTCCACCCGATAATACTTTACCTGAGGCAGGTGCAACAGTATTGTATGCCCGGGCCAAACGGGTAATAGAGTCAAGCAGAATAACCACATCATGCCCGCATTCAACAAGGCGTTTGGCTTTTTCGAGGACCATTCCTGCAACTCGTACGTGGCGTTCCGCAGGTTCATCAAAGGTTGATGAAATGACTTCAGCATTTACGTGACGTGCCATGTCGGTTACCTCTTCAGGACGCTCATCAATAAGGAGCACCATCATGTAAACTTCAGGATTATTGGCGGCTATTGCGTTTGCAATATCTTTTAGCAATACAGTTTTACCGGTTTTGGGCTGTGCAACGATTAATCCACGTTGTCCTTTTCCAATTGGAGCAAAAAGGTCGACAATTCTGGTAGACAGGTTGTCATGCCCATTTCCGGTCAGATTAAATTTTTCGTTCGGAAAAAGTGGAGTTAAATGTTCAAATGGCACACGGTCACGGATAAAATCAGGTGTTCGTCCGTTGATTTCAATGACTTTGATGAGCGGGAAATATTTTTCACCTTCTTTTGGAGGGCGGATTGTGCCAGTTACTGTATCACCTGTTTTTAATCCAAAAAGCTTAATCTGTGATTGAGAAACATAAATATCATCAGGAGAATTCAGGTAATTAAAATCGGATGAACGAAGGAATCCATAACCATCGGCCATAATTTCCAAGGCCCCCGTATTACTGATAATTCCGTCAAACTCATATGGCTTTTCCTGATTTTGCTGTTGTTTAGGTTGTTTCGGTCCTTGGTTTTCGCGATTCTCCCACCTCTGATTATTTTCAAACTGCTTTTTCTTGTTCTGGTTTTCATTCCGATTTTCAACCACATCCTCAGATCTGTTTTCATCCTGTGCATGAGTTTCAGATATGGAGGATTGTGCCTGCATTTGAACGGTCTCTTGAACAATTATTGGTTCAGAAATAGAAATTTCCGATTCTATTTCGATAGGATCTTCAGGTAAGAAAATTTCCTGTCTTACTTTTTGGTTTTGATTTGGATTCTGTTTTTGATTTTGGCCCTGGTTTTGGTTAGGTTTCAATAAAGGTCGCTGATCAGGGTTTGGTCCTTGATTTGGATTTGCTTTTTGATTTGGGTTTACGTTAGGTTTTGGTTTTTGATTTGGATTGTGATTAGAAGATCCGGCTTTGATATGTTCTGTTCTTGGCCGTTTTTTTATCTGAAATTCACGTTTACCTTCTTTTCGTTGTTCACCTTCCGTTGTGGGAGTTGATTTTTCTACCTCAATTTTTTCAGTCGGTTTTTCTTCTGTATTTTCAATTGGTTTTTCTTCTTTTCGTCTGCTAAAGAATTTTAAAACCGCATTTTCCTGAGGTTTTACATTTATATCCCGGGGAGATTTCAGTTTTTTGTCATCAGTTTTTTTCTCAGATGCAATAATTGCCTGAATATCAAGAATTTTATAGATTAAATCTTGTTTTTTAAATGATTCAATCTTTTTAATATCTAACTCTTTTGCAATTTCTTTTAAGTCAGGAAGAAGTTTTCTGCTTAATTCAATAATATCATACATAATTTTTGAGTAATTTGTTAATATCCAAAAGTTCAAGTGATTAAAAAAAAGAAAAGTGGATTGAGAATTTGGATAATCGGTACTTGTTCGAAATTTTGTGCAAGTATAACTAAATCCTTAATGACGACAAAGTAAAAAGCTGAAAATCTCGTTGCTGAAGGTTGAATCTGGAATTCTAAATTGAAATTAGAAATTTATGATCGGTTTAATCAATCATGAAAAATGTGCCATTCATCTGCTATATTAAACCATTCATGTAAAAATTCGTATAGTTCAGATAAATTGGAACGAAATTTTCTTCAATGTATTCTAAAATAGTTACTTTCGTCATGAAAGATTCATATGGAATCAATAGCAGGACGTTGAAATTTCAAAGTATATAGATAATGAGACAACTTAAAATTGCGAAACAGGTAACAAACAGAGAGACATTATCGCTTGATAAATACCTGCACGAAATTGGGAAAGTTGAATTAGTTACAGCTGAAGAAGAGGTCGAATTGGCAAAAAAAATCAGGAGGGGTGACAGAGAAGCCCTGGAAACATTGATTAAGGCCAATTTACGATTTGTCGTTTCTGTCGCAAAGCAATACCAAAATCAGGGGCTTAGTTTGCCTGATTTGATTAATGAAGGGAATCTGGGTCTTATTAAAGCTGCCCAACGTTATGACGAAACCCGGGGGTTTAAGTTTATTTCATATGGTGTTTGGTGGATTCGCCAATCGATACTGCAGGCATTGGCAGAACAGGCAAGAATTGTTCGTTTACCTTTGAACAAAATTGGTTCAATTACACGTATCAATAAAACATTTAGCCGTCTTGAACAGGAATTTCAACGCGAACCTACTCCTGATGAAGTAGCTGTATTACTTGAAACATCAATAGATGTTGTTGAAGACGCTTTAAAAGTTTCATCCCATCATATTTCAATGGACGCACCAATTCATGATGAAGAAGGCAACAACCTGTATGATATTTTGTTAAATGAAGATTCATTAAGTCCGGATAAAGGTCTTATAAATGTTTCCCTTTGTAAAGAAATTGAAAGAACATTATCAACTCTGGGTGAGCGGGAAGCAGATGTAATTCGGTACTATTTTGGTTTAAGTGGCCATCGTCAGCATACTCTTGAAGAAATAGGCGATGAATTTGGATTGACACGGGAAAGAGTCCGTCAGATCAAGGAGAAAACGATTAAAAAGATGCGAAATAACTACCGAAACAAGTTGCTAAAAGCATATCTGTAATCAAATAAAAGCTGCATTTTGCAGCTTTTTCTTTTTATTTCAAATCGTTCAACCGGATAAAATCTTACTTTTGAATTAAAAATTACTTTATGAAACTTGTAGCGCCATCAATACTTGCGGCAGATTTTAATAATCTTGGCAAGGACATCGAAATGATTAACCGTAGTGAGGCTGATTATATTCATTGTGATGTTATGGATGGCGTATTTGTTCCCAATATTTCCTTTGGATTACCTGTCATCCAGGCGATTAGATTGATCAGTCAAAAACCGCTTGATGTACATTTGATGATTGTGAATCCTGAAAAATACATTGAGGATTTTTATCAGGCAGGAGCTTCCACTATCACGGTTCATTACGAAGTTTGTTCGCATCTACACCGTATCATACAACAAATCAAAAATCTGGGTATCAAGGCAAGTGTTTGTCTCAATCCTCATTCACCGGTTTCTTTGCTTGAAGATATTATAGCAGATATAGATATGGTTTTGCTGATGTCAGTAAATCCTGGTTTTGGTGGGCAGAAATTCATTGAAAATACCTGTCCAAAAGCATCGACTTTAAAAGAGATGATTCTTAAAAAGAATTCATCAGCATTGATAGAAGTAGATGGTGGAGTTAATTTTGAGGTCGGGAAAAAACTTTATGATTCCGGAGTTGATATTTTGGTTGCCGGAAGCTTCGTATTTGGTTCTGCAAATCCTACTGAAACCATATCCAAACTTAAAAAACTATAAGTAGAATTGGTAAGGATCTCGTTTGGTTGATTTCTTTTTCATTATTGCATGTGAATCCTTCATTTCACAACCCGATGCACATCCGGCACAGTTTCCCGATTTTACAGTTTTCCTCCCAAGCAGATTAAAAAAACTGATAATCCGGTATATAAAAGTACCGAATGCCGCAGCAATAATTAAAAATGCAATGCAATCCTGAATCATGTTTTTATATTAATGTAATCTAACTCATGAAGTAAGTCGCTATTCTAAAAACAAAGAATGAAACTATCCACGCAGCGCCGGTGGTATAAAATACCGTAAATAAGGCCCATTTTAATTTTCCAGATTCATTCTTTATAGTTGCTATAACACCTATGCAAGGAAAATAGATCAAAACAAACGCAAGAAAAGATAACGCGACCGGGATTGAGAATACATTTTGACCGGCCTTTTTACCCGAAATAAATCTTTCATTTTTTAGTTTATCGCTTAATCCTATTTCCGGCTTGTTTTCATCAACCTGATAGAGAACACCCATGGTGCTGACAATAATTTCTTTGGCCGGAAGACCTGCAAGCAGACTGATGCTCATTTTCCAATCAAAACCTATTGGAGCCATAACAGGCTCAATAAAGTGGCCGATTTGCCCTAAATAGCTGTTGTGCAATCTCATGCTTTGTGTGTTAGCCAATGGACTTTCAATCGATATAGAGTCCGTTTGAATTGTACTATTTGTAGCTGTATTTTTGGGTGGATTACTGGTGTTTTCTCTTGGGAAATAGCCCAATGCCCAAATAATAATAACGCCTAACAGTATAACTCCACCAATTTTCCGAAGATATTGCTGGGCTTTATCCCACATGTGGATCAAAATATTTTTAAAAGTGGGAATCCTGTATGGTGGTAATTCCAAAACAAATGGTGTTTCCTTATTCCTGAAAATAGTACGGTTAAGTAATTGTGCAGTTAAGAATGCCATTAATATTCCTGTAAAATAAATTCCTGATAAAATTAATGCTGGGTGTTCGGGAAAAAATGCAGTAATAAAAAGAACATAGACGGGTAATCGTGCACTGCACGACATAAATGGAATAATAAGCATAGTTAGAAGCCGATCGCCAGGGCTTCTCAATGTTCGTGTTGCCATAATAGCCGGAACATTACACCCAAAGCCCATAACCATAGGGATAAATGAGCGACCATGCAATCCGAACCGATGCATAATTTTATCCATAATGAAAGCTGCCCTGGCCATGTAACCTGAATCTTCCATAAATGAAATAAAAAAGAACAGGATTAAAATGTTTGGCAGAAAAACCAATACGCTGCCTGTGCCATTTATTATTCCATTGATTAAAAGGTCTTTTAACATACCATCGGGCAATAAATCCGAGGTTTGCAGGCTGATAAATGAAACCAAATTTTCAATCCATGACATTGGATAGGCCCCCAGTTTGAACGTAGCATAAAAGGCCAATGAAATGGTCAGAATAAAAATTAGAAAGCCTAAATATTTGTTCGTTAAAATGTTGTCTATTCTTTCAGAAGAGTTTGAACTACTCTTTTTTCGTTGTTTATAAGTTTCTTCCAATGCCCCGGCAATAAATCCATATTTTGCATCAGTGATTACGGTCTCACTATCTTCATTGAAGAGTTTTTCTATTCTTTTGATTTCATCTTGAGATGTCCTTTCAATTTCAAGGAAATTTCCATATGTGGTGAGGTTTTCAGTAGTTTGCTTATCCCGCTCGAGTAGTTTAATGGCTAAAAACCGTGATGAAATTTTATCGGTGATTGGCTTTTCCAATTTTATTTTTGCCCGGATTGCCTGAATCGATTTTTCCAGTTCTTGTCCGTAATTGATGTGGATATGTCTCACTATTGGATCACGATCCTCATAAACCTCTATCGTTTTTGATATTAGTTCTTTTATGCCTTGTCCTTTTGAACTTACAGTGGGAATAATGGGTATTCCAATGAGTTTGCCAAGACTATTAAAATCAAATTTTATTTGATTTTTAAGCAATTCATCATACATATTCAAAGCTATAATTACTTTGATATCCATATCGATGAGTTGCGTTGTCAGGAATAAATTGCGTTCCAGATTCGATGAATCAATTACATTGATTACAATATCCGGAGTATCCTCCATGATAAACCTTCTTACATAAATCTCCTCTGGAGAATATGCTGTTAATGAATAGGTTCCCGGTAAGTCAAATATGTTAAAATTGTATCCGTTTTCAGAAAAAGTTGCTTTCTTCGAGTCGACAGTAACGCCACTGTAATTCCCTACATGTTCTTTCGATCCTGAAATGAAATTGAATAGAGTGGTTTTTCCGCAATTTGGATTTCCGACCAAGGCGATATTAATAGTCCGTTCCTTTTCCTTGGCTGATACTTTTAGGTTTTCATAATCAATTACTCCTTCAAAATTTTGCGCCACATTTAATGATGCATCATCCTGACTTATAACTTCAATTAAGTTTGCTTCAGTTTTGCGAAGAGTAATGTTATAATCCAGAATTTTATACTCAATAGGACCATTAAAAGGAGCATTTTTTATGACTGTCACCTCTTTTCCCTTCACAAATCCCATTTCGGTAATTCTTTTCCGAAATGATCCATGACCTAAAACCTTGGTAATTATTACAGTATCTTTATTTTTTACTTCAGATAGTCTCACAGATAATTGATCAGATGCTATGCTAATTTAAACTAAATAAGAATAAGGGTGCAAAGATATTTAAGTTTTGAGAATACACTTAAAAAATGTGTTATTCTTGAATAATCAAACCGGATTCATTTACATTTGTATAACATGAAAAAAGAACATGGAGGAGGATAATATTTATAAAAGATTACAAGAAGCAATCTCTGCTTTACCTGAAAATTTCAGTGTCCTGGAGGAACAGGTAGATGTTGAGCTTCAGATGGAGTATTTCAATTATGGGAGGGATCTTAAAAACAGACTTTCTGATAATGTGATCCGGGAACATCAGTCTGACTTGTTTGATCCAACTATATCGGTTGAGGAAAAAAAGAATTTATTGGTTCTGTTAGCTTCTCAGGATAGAGTTGAATCATTTCGGGCCATTGAAAAATATGCACTAAACCCGGATCCAGAACTTAGGGCCTGGAGTATTTTAGCTTTGCAGGAAAGTCGTATGTTGATTCAAAGTTCGTTGATGGATGAGCAACAAGTATATATTTCTACAGGATTAGGCGGGAAAGGGCAGAAATTAAGGTACTTTACTGCTTTTATTGGAAGTGATGGAGTAATAGAATATTCTGAAGTACAAAAGAAAGTCATAAAGACTGAACTAGAAATGACGATTAAAAAAGTAGATGGGATAATGGAAGAACTCAGCTTTTATGAAAATTTAGCAGTTGCTGTCTTGTTGTTGCCAGTAAAATCAGACATTCAAACCATTTTTAGCGATGTTATTAATGAATGTAATCTGTATGGCGATTTTGTTCGGCAAGATATTATCATTACGAATGTAAAGAAAATGAGTTTTGAAGAAATTAAGGATTTTATTAGTCGTGAAAAATAATTAGAAATGAAAAATCAGATAAATTTAGCCATTCAGGTACTTCCCCGGTCATCTTCAAAAGGAACATATGAATTAGTTGATGTCGCTATAGAATTGATCCAAAAATCAGGTCTTAAATTTCGTGTTTGTCCCTTTGAAACTGTTGTTGAAGGTTATTACGATGAGGTAATGAAGCTCGTGAAAGACATTCATGAAGCAGTTTATGCCGCTGGAGCCGAAGAAATAATTACTAACATCAAGATTCAAACCCGTTATAATCAGGATGTTTTTATTGAGGATAAAATGAACAAATATGATTAATCAAAAAAAATATTTTTGAAGTTGTATTTGTTCTCGTAAGTATTATCTTTGCATCGCTTTTGCAATGGCCCCGTAGCTTAATGGATAGAGCATCTGACTACGGATCAGAAGGTTGTAGGTTCGAGTCTTACCGGGGTCACTTGATGGGACAAGTCCAAAAATGATGGATTTGTCCCATTTTTTTTGCTTTGTATTTTGCTGTCTATCAATAGCATAAGGCTCAATGCTTCATTGATGTGTGTGGTTCGATGTTGAAATCCGTCGAAAGTCAATTTTTCGGGGAACATCGAACCAATGATTTTCCTTTTTTGGGCTACAGTCCCTTTTTCATACAAAACATCCAGTTGTGAAATATTGCTGATGGCCTTATCCCATAATGGTTCAATATTGATTGTATCTGTTACCGCTACTGATAATTTAGACTCCAGTCTGTTTATGCGTTCCTCGCTTTCGGATTTTATTGTGCGGTAATCATCAGCTTCAATGTCACCACAGAGCAAAAGTTCCCTTGCCTTAGAAAGCCTTTTATTGGCTTCTTCCAACTGCATTTTCACTTGCTGAACTTCGTTGCGCTGGTTGTGTGTTTTAGCCTTATAAACGCTAACAATTACCTCTTTGTATAATTGAAGCCGTGGCAAAGGTTGAACATACTTCCGGATTTCATCTACCATCTTAGCATTGACTTCCGGAGCTTTGTAACGGATACCACAGTCTGAACTACAATGATAATAATGGTAATGCTGCGTGCGTCCTTTTGATGCACTTCCGGTCAGCATTCGTCCACAATTTGGACAGATCAGAAACCCCCGAAGTGGAAGGTTATCATCAACAGCAATTTTGGGACGCATTACTTTTTTGCGTCCGTCAATTACATCCCGAACGGCATAAAACAGTGCTTCCGATATTATCGGTTCATGTTGTCCCTGAACCATAAAGCTTTCTTCATCCTTATATTTTGGAATACAAATTATCCCGCAATAAACAGGATTACGTATGGCTACCCAAAAATTGTTTTTACTGCATATCAGTCCTTTTTCCTGCGCCATTTTCCATACCTGTTCAGTGTTGAATTTTCCATTGGCAAGTTCATTGAAAGCCCAGCGCATAATATCTCCCTGTATATCTTTAGGCGCAATGTATTTCTTTCCTAACTCGGTTATTCTATTGATATATCCTATGGGCGCAGTACCCATCCATCGGCCTTCCTTTTTTGCACGTCTCATACCGTGAAATGTATTCAAAGCCCTCCTGTCATTCTCCACTTCGGGTGCTGCCAGGTAAAAAGCCAACATCATCTTGTTTTCCGGTATGGACAAGTCGAGTGGTTGTTCAACGGCCTGCGGCTCAACGCCAAGCCGCCGCAAAGTACTTATCATCTGGTAGGCATCTCCGGCATTACGGCTGAACCTGTCCCATTTTGTAAACAGGATAAGGTCTGAATGCCCCCTATGTTTTCGAAGGTCAACTAATAGTTTTGTCCATGCCGGGCGGTTGAATGTTTTTGCAGAATGATCCTCATAAACAACCTTTCTTACTTGGATGGAATTTATTTCACAATACTTGCGTAGCCTTTCGTCCTGATCTCGCTGTGAATAACCCCTGTCTGCCTGCTCATCGGTACTTACCCGAATATATAAATCTGCAATTTTCATAACTTTACAATAAGGTGGAACTGGCATTGCTTATCCCTGTAAATTTACAAAATTATACTGGTTTAGATAGGTATTGATCGACCACAATACCGGCCATGTCGTACAAAAATTCCAGAATGACCTTTGCCTGTTCTTCTGTTACCTCTATCCCGTCTTTTCTCAAAAGTTCCACAGCTTTATCAGGTGGTATCCTTTCTATCTCACAGTTTCCCATCCCACACCTCCTGCTTATTGACAGCAAAAGCCCGTTGCCGGGCTTTTTACTACGTTTGTAAAATCACTGTTTTAATGATTTCTGTTTCAGGAAAATATATCCGGCTTCCCTGGTTCCGTTTAAAAGATGGCACATACCTGATATAGCCATATTCGCTCAATTCTTTTACACACTTGTGATAAGTAGCCGGTGCTGAAATCTTTGCTATACGCATAATGTCATAACTGAATGCCGTCACCGGATTGATAAAACCCTGTTCCTGCCTGTATTGCAGCAATGCAGCATAGATGCCAATATGTGTGATGCTGATCCGGTAATCCTTTTCAATAGCAGAAAAGAAACCGGACAAAGGGTTCAGGGTTTCCATTTCTTATCACTTTAGCTGATCGATGGCTTTTTCTGCTTTTTTTTTGCCGCCTGTGGTAATGCCGGGCCATCGTCATCGTTACGTTGATTCTCCTTTTTGTTCTCCTGTTTTACAGAACTGCTTTCACCTTCAGCCTGTTTCTCCCCTTTGGACTGACTGTTGCCCAACCGCAGCATGTCGCTGTCATAAATATTAATGATTTTAAATTGCGGATTGGCTTCGATATAATTTTTCTGTTCCACCCCATCCCGTATGAAAGTGACGGATTGCCGGTTGCCTTTTTTCAGGGAATCCAGCAGGTTGGATTTGTGATCATCATGTCCCAACTCCTTTATCGGGTGTTTCGCCAGTACCTGATCAAGGTCAAAGCCGTAATTCTGGTGGTATTGTTTCAGCTTGTAATTTCCGTTATTGTCTGTCTGCTTAAAGTCCATTTGTACCCAGGCGTTGTACATTTGATTATCCTTATTGGTCAGGTCTTTATTGACAGCCCTGCCGCTCATAAGGTTGTAAGCTTCTTTCAGGGTAATGTTATTACCCTTGTTGATGTAAAAGGTCTGCTCCATGACATCTGGCACATTTTCCTTTTTTAAACTCACCTTATATGAGTTAAAGAAATACATATCACTCTGACTAGACTTGCTGAAATGCAGTTCAGACGAGGCAGTGTCATTGCCATACTTGGCAGTGTGATTCATTGTGAAATCCGGAGTTTGCTTGCTTAGCTTTTCCCTTAAATCGTTCTCTAATCCTTCACCGAAGCCGGTGTACTTTACCTGATCACGCAGGTATTCAAAATTTTTCTGATTCATAACTTTTGAATTTTGATTGTTAATTAATTGTTTTACTTCCAATTGCTCATACCGTCTGGTTACCATCTGACCAACATCAACGATGCCGTCCTTTTCTATCAACAGCATTTTATCTTTGAGTGCTTCCGCCATTGCCCTGTAAGCAGATCGAATTGCCAGGTAATTGTAAGTATCTATATCCGTTGACATTTCATGGCAGAACTCCTGAACATCATCTTGATAGAAGAACGTGAATAGTTCCTCCCTGTCAACAGGCGCAGCACTATCAAAAAAGGCAACAAATTCCTGACCTTCTTCACGTTTGCGTATTAGGTATTCAAGCAGGTATTGATAATCGTCACTCCTGATTTTCATGTTCAGATTTTTTGCGGAGACAAATGCTGGTTAAGATCAATCGGTATAAATATGATGTCGTATTTCTTACTCACTCTTTTCATTCCACAAGGACATTAAACCTGACTCAATCGGAACTGCCTTTGTGATTTTCCTGTCCTTTACATTCAGTTCCAGATGCCTGCCGCCGTTCTTCTCCATGAGCTGCACAGCAAGGTATTTCTGATCTGGTATTGTAAATTTGGGCAGGGCGAACACAAAATTGTGTTCCGATTGCCCCCTTATCGTTGGGGTATTATTCTGGACATACAGGGGTTTGATTTCAAGTTCCTGAGTAGCGGTGCGTTTGGCTTTCTTCCGGTCACGTATAAAGAAGCGTAACTGGTCAATATCATAGTTAATATTGGATTGGTTCTTCATTTTTATGCGGTAATACATCACATTATCACGAATAAAAAGGCCGTCCAGCCGGAATCTCATGCCATATTTTTTATCTTTTATTCCATGTACTTTTTTCTTTTCAATGGAAACCGAATTTGAATAAGCCTGTATTTCCCCTTCATTGTAATCCCCCGATGAAAAGAAAGCATCCTTAACAGATGGTTTCTCGATTCCGAAAGTAAGGTTCAGCACCGAGGGCTGCGGGGCATAGTTCAATAGAAAGCAGTAGAGTTTTCCTTCAGCGGTAATAACAGTCAGGTTGGTTTCTTTAAACCCTTCTTTGCCTGCCTTTATCTGAAGGATGTTTTCAACGCCTTTTGCTTTTTGGGCCAGTACGCTTTGGCTCCCCCGGTCCACACTTTTAATGGCATAGGGAAATACCAGGTTGGTTGTCTTTTCGTACGCAATGGCCAGAGGATACGGCTCAATGGACGATGTATTTACCGGATTTGCATTTTGAGAAAATGCGAAAATACTTGATAGAAAAAGGAAAATTCCTGTTATCAATCCTGCACTGATCTTTTTCATCTTTTGGAATTTTAATTGTTAAATAAACTGTTTTGAAACTTTTATTTGTTGTATGTCAGTTATTCTGCTTTTGCTTCTCATCCCTTAACAGTACCTGATAGCCTGCTTTCACGGTGACTTTGACCAATTTTACTTTTTTGCTGATCAGGTCCCGGGCGGCTTCTATTCCCGCACTGGCAGCCTGAGCTCCCAATGATGGATCCATGGTTGTCAGTCCAATACCCTGAATGGCGCGGTCTGCGGATTGTTTGGCCACATCCCTTGTGATGGCTCCGGGAATGTAAATACCATCCATGCCGTCCATGTCATACACAGATAGCTGCACAGGGAAAAGAGAATTTTGATAGCGCATGCTGCCAATTCTAATTTCCAGTCTTTCACCGTTCAGAGTAGCTTCTCCGAAGAGAAAATTGTCTTTTGGTATCAGCATTCCGTTGATATAGACATCATTTACAAGGCGCAGTTTTACGGTTGATCCTGCAACAAGGGTCTGCGTTTCGTGGATGACCGCTTGAATGGCATTTTGTGTGTCATCAGTCGGAACCGATTCATCCAATGAATAAAAACCATTTTGTTGTTCCTGATTTATTGAAGTGCAGTTAATTCCAACCCTATTGTCAAGAAGCGATACAGGTGTTTCATTGCTGGTAGCGGATACTGCGAAAACCTGACCTTTCCGTGTTTCAGATGTCTGTTTGATTTTTTCCTGAACACGGTCAGGATGTTGGATATCCAGTATTTTCTCAAGCATTCCGTTGAGCTGCTGCAATTCGGGATCTTCGCCCTCTGTTTGGTTCATAGACTGCATCATCTGCTCCAGGCGGTCAATATCTCCCGAGCTCACTTGAGTATTTTCACTTCGGTTGTGAGAAGTATCATTTTTTTGTACCAATACCGGATTTGTGGCTTTATTCATTGCTTCATCCAGTTCTGCCAGCTTCCGGTAAATCTTTACCTCGTTCGAGTCCCGGGATGTTCCACTGCCATAGGGAGAAGTCAACAAAGCTCCACTTCTTGCATAATTCCTAGAAACAGAAATACCAGCGGCATGTATTCCATCTATACCATTATTCAGCGAAGTATGCTTTCTGTAATTCGGATCGTTTTTCATTAATTCTTTTAGCTTGGACGAATCGGAGGCAGCCTTGTCATAGTAGCTCATCTTATCCAATGGCTTATCATCTTTCAGGTAAGCATCCGGCAGATCCATATTGAATCCTTTGTTCGTCAATGGTTGCGCATCAATATTCTCTACCTTTCCACCGCCAAGCGACCAGAACATCAGGGTCATAAAAGGCAGTACGAGCAAGGGCAGTACGAGCAAAAATTTACGCTGCCTGAGCATTTTGGGGGATTGTGTTTTCTGTTCCATACGATTTACTTTTTAGTTTGAGATTGATAAATTTCTTCAATAAACCGGATGCTGTCCAGCAATCCCGGTCGGCTATGAACAATGCTGTCATACACTGCTTTCCCCGCGGGGCTTCGGGTTAGGCTGTCCATATATCCCCTAAACCGGATGATCCCTTGGTAGTCCGTTTTACTGACAATCATATCCGGTTGTGATGCAGCATCACCCGCTTGTAAGACGTGCCCCGGCTTTTTGATCGGTGTTATGGAAATAGCATTAGCCTGATCGCCCGAGAAACTTTGTCCGATCAGATAGATGCTGTAGCCACCGGCAATGGCAGTGAAGGTCAGCAATAAGAGAAGCAGTGTTTTGCGGGACAGGCGCTCCGTCCTTCTGCCCATCCATAGTGCCCAACCGGTTTGTAGGCGGAGACAGGCATTTACCATTTGCTTTAATATCCTGTCATTGATTTCATCCGGTCTGGCAGCTTCTTTTTTGTTCCTTTTTCTGAATAAGAATGCCATGATTTCTATCGTTTTATAATCTTGTTTTTTAAAGCTTTACCTGCGGTTCTCCGTTTTTATATCCCTGTTTTCGATGGTATTCCAGCGCTCAATCAAAAAGCCATGCGGATTGTTGTCGCTTCGGGAAACATTGCGCAAGGCTCCTTCCGTAATCAGGCTACGGGAAACAATGCTGGTTGTGCGGATAATGCTCTGGGTTGCGAAGCAACGGAACCGGTAAGGGTACTGGTCAATATCAATACTGATACTGTCCACTTTAATGGTCTGGCTGATATTACCGGATATGATGCCCGAATAGTAACCGTTTTCTTTCAGGTTATCGTATTCGCGCTTGGCGCTTGCATCAGCAAGGTAAAGCGCCTTCGTCAGGTTCGTTTTAATGACTTTATCGTCCGGGTCAAGGGTAAAGAACAACTGGTGGAATGTTTTGACATGGTCCTTTGCTTCTACCGGGATATTGTCTTTCCGGTCGGAGGCATACGCCTCCAGAGCCTTGCCGTTTGCCAGGATATATACTTTCCCCTGCATTTGTGATACCAGACTGAAGCTTTTGTACAGTGCAAAGCAGCAGATTAACACACAACCGGCAATAACCAGCATGCTAAAGCCCCGCACATGACGGAATGCCGTATCAATATTTTTCATTTTTTTGAACATCGCCTTTTTGTTTAATGATTAAATTGTCATGAATTGCCTTTTAACTTGTCTCCCATATAACCTGAACCGGAATTGGTATTCTCACTGAAATAAGGGGATGACGAACCGTTACCGGCCATGCTTTGGGACATGCGCCCGGCTGCATTGCCCATCGCATCCGCCGCCATACCCGCCCCGGCTGATGCCATTCGGACTGCACTTCTGGATGAGCTGCTGAACAGGCTGGTAACTTTCTGTCCCAGTCCGCCGCCACCACCTGCGTGGACGATATAATTGGCTACCGATGGCACGGTGAAATAACCCACGATACCCATAATCAGAAATACAAGGTAAGCCATATCCGTTCGGCTGAAAAAAGTATCGCCGTAATCCTGGACCTGTGAAATATCCAGTTCCAGCATCTTTTCCTGTATCTTTCCAATGATAGAGCCAAAGATGTTGGCCACGGGCAACCACAAAAAGATGTTGATGTAGCGGGCGATCCAGACCGTAAGAGTATGCTGGAATCCGTCAAAGACAGCAATGCCGAATACCAATGGGCCCAGAATAGCCAGCACGATAAGTTGGAACGTTCGCAGTGTATTGATGCAGAGGGCAGCCGCCTCAAAGAGTACCCGCAGCACTTCGCTCATCCATTCCTTAATCGAATTGCGGAAGTTGTAGGATGCTTTTGACATAGCAAACTGTATGTCGTTTCCAATGCCATCCAATATACCTTCGCCCGATGGGTCGGCATTGTCATGGGTGTATTTATACCACCTGTCCCTGTCACCGCTGCCACTTTCACCCACATACATCTGCCAGACAGCCGTTTTACGAATGGCTTCTTCCTTTTTTTGCAAAAGCAGGGCTATGGCTTTATCCGAATCCTTTACCATTTCAGAAGTAGCAGTAACGGTTGGTTTCATCACCCCGTTTATCATGGCAAGTACTGAAGGAAAAATCATCACGCAGAAACCAATAACGAACGGGCGAAACAACGGATAAAAGTCTATTGGCTCCGCATTAGCAATATGCCGCCAGATCCGGGATGCGATATACCAGGTGGCTGCAAAACCGGCTATGCCCTGGCCAACGCCAATCAGTTGACTGCATAAGGGCATCATTTCATCATAGAGCTGGTCCAGCACACCATGCAATCCGTTCATTTCATTAGCCAGTCCTTGACCTCGGCTGATAAAGGGCAATATCATGCCAGCCACTGCAACACATGCAGTCTTTGTCCATTTTACCATGTTTGTAATTTTTTAGTTGTTTATGCCATAAACGAGGTGCATCGTATTCGCATCGTTCCGTTCTTTTGCACGCTGCACGGCCAGTACCGTGGTATTGTTGTTGAAATACCGCAGGAAAAGCAGCTTGTCCTGCATATCGTCAAATATCTTGTCAATCGCCTTTAATCGTTCATCGTCACTCATCCGAAGTTTGTTTGCGGTGATGATGGTAACCAGGTAGTCCAGGTTATTCAGGCTTTGCTTAAACAGGTTTTCATACACCCTTTCGAGGTATGCCAGTTCCTGCTGGTTGAAATTATTGTCCCGTTTAAACCGGTTGAAGGCAGATTTATACTCCTTTACCAAAATGACCTGATAATTTATAATATTGGCCACCCGTTTATAATTCTTCACCGTTGGGCTAACTTCCATCAAAGCGTCAAGAAAGGTTTTATGCAGACTAAAATTGCCCTCTGACAAATCCTTGATGGTATTGTAGCCACCATTCAGGATTTTATATCCTTTTTTCATGTCTGACAAAATCTGTTTGAACTGTGCCAGTTTTTCCACGTTCAGCAAAAGTTGGGCGATTTCATCCTTCTGTGCCAGGGCTTTGTTTGCTATCGGCAAACTGAATAGCGCGATTCCTAAAATGAGTATCAGCTTTTTCACAATCAGTCTTGTTTAATGCCGTACAAGGCACGGCTGGTTTGTACATCATTGTTTTCCTTTATTCTCGATGCGGCCAGTACCATCGTTTCGTTGTTGAAACTCTGGGAGAAGGTGTATTTATCCTTCATATCCTGATAAAGAATGTCAATCCGTTCCAACCGCTCATCGTCTTTCATTTCGAGATTGCCATCAGTGGTCACCGCGATCAGTTCATTCAGGGTATTTTCACAGTCATCCAGCAGCCTGCCAAACACCCGCATGAAATAGTCGAGTTCCTCCCCATTGAATACACCACTTTTCCGCACCTGACGGCGGGTTTTGCTATACCCTTGTATAATTGTTACCTGCATAGCCATGATGTCGGCCACTTTCGCATATTGTTTAATTTTCGGGTTGACGCTTTTCAGGGAATTAAAATAATCGGTATGCAGGTTAAACTCCCCTCGCTTAAGCTCTCCAATAGTATTCAATCCCTCTTTTGCAATGGAATAACCCTTTTGCGCATAACCGATATACATCTGCAAGGCCGCAATCTGTTGGATCAGGTACTGCTTTTGCGTCTTTTTTTGTCGGAACCATTCGGCAAAAGTCTGTGCCTGCGTTGTTGTTGCAAACATTCCAAACAAGAATAGAATCAGTAATTTTTTCATGGTCTCTATTTTAATTGATTGGTAAACCGTATAACTTTTTCACTACGTCCACGTCAATATTTTCCTTTGCCCGTTGCAGGCTGAGCATCATATTTTGTTTGTTAAACCGTGTCAGATCGTAATAATTGGCATCTACATCGTCGGCTGCGGCATTGATAATTTCAAGTCTTTTGGCATCGCTCATTGTCGTGGTAAAGGACTTGATGACCAGGGAAATCTGGTCGATATTTTTGGCGCTCTCATCCATGATACCTGAATAAACTTTCGCCATATAGCCCAGTTCTTCAGCAGTAAAATATTTGTCCTGTTTGAACAGGTTCCATGCCCGTTGGTATTCCTCTACCAGCCTAAGCTGTTTCTGAGAAATCTCCCGGATGCGCTGGTAATAGGAGATGATGGATTTTACTTTTGCCAGTTCTTCGAAGTAGTCTTTATACAGGGTTTTCTGCCGCTCGGTCCAATCCGAAATCTCATCCAGTTTCAGTTTGGACAGGGTGTTCTCCAGGGTCTTCTGGGCGTTTTGCAACCAGATGGTCTTGTTCTGTAATCGCTGTATTTTCAGGTCAACAGCTTTGATGACCTTTATAACAGCGGCTTTGATAATTTCCAGGATGACTGCAGGTGTTGCGTTTGACTGACTTGCAGGCATAACGGTCAGGGAACAGCACAATACAATTGCCATGATTCTGATATATCGTTTCATATTCTTTATTTTTTCGGGTTATTGCTTCTCATGTCATTAGCCAAAGCAGCGATGCCTTTTTGTATGTCGCCGCCAAATCTTGCGGCATACGCCTGCACTTTTACTTTTTCCGTTTCTTCAGTTGTATAGGCCAGGTATTCCTCCAGACTCACTTCCGTGCGGTATACTTTCGATAACATACCTCCCAGCGAGATAAACACCTCTTTATATTTTTTAGAGGGGTCGTTGGCCTTGTTCACAGATAGTACCAGCGCCTTTTCTTTTTCAGTCAGCCCCAGTAGTTCTTGTATCTGGTCGAATTTGTTCTGGTATTTGGATTGGTCAAGCAATATCTTGCAGTCGCTATTATTGATGATGGCCTGCTTGACCACAGGTGATGAGATGATATCTTCTACTTCCTGCGTGACAACAATGGCCTCCCCGAAGAACTTACGCACTGTTTTGAAAAGGTATTTGATGTATTCTGCAAAACCTTCCTTCATCAGTGCTTTCCAGGCCTCTTCAATCAAAATCATCTTCCTTATTCCCTTCATTTTCCGCATCTTATTGATGAAAACCTCCATGATGATGATAGTCACTACCGGGAATAAAATGGGGTGATTTTTGATATTATCCAGCTCAAAGACAATGAACCGTTCCTGCAATAGGTCCAGATTTTCCTTGGCGTTGAGCAGGTAGTCAAATTCACCGCCATTATAGTATGGGCGCAATACATACAGGAAGTTGTTCACATCAAAATCCCTGTCTTTCACCTTGTCGGACTCCAGCACGCCTACATACACATCTTTCAGAAAATCATAAAAGGTATCAAAACAGGGGAACAGCTCCGGGTGCAAGTCCAGATAGTTAAAATACCCGCTGATTGCATTAGACAGAGCCACATATTCGCTGCGCTTAAATTCTTCATTGTCTTTTTTCCAGAGTGCCAGCAGCATGGTTTTGATGCTTTCTTTTTTCTCTGTATCCAGCGAATCTCCTTCCCCGATAAAAAATGGGTTGAAGCGAATAGGTTTTTCTTCGGTATAGGTGAAGTAATATCCGTTCACCATATCGCATAACCCTTTATAGCTATGCCCGACATCTACCAGTACTATATGAGTACCCTGTTCGTAATAGCTGCGTACCATGTGATTGGTGAAGAAGGATTTACCGCTGCCACTTGGCCCAAGAATGAATTTATTGCGGTTGGTGCAGATACCCATTTTTACAGGCTCATCGCTGATGTCCACATGTACCGGCTTCCCGGTCAGGCGGTCGCCCATCCGGATACCTATCGGGCTGAGAGAAGAACGGTAGCCCGTTTCCATGTTCAGAAAACAGGTGGCCTGCTCGGCAAACGTATCAAAGGTGTCATTCATCGGGAAATCAGCCGCATTGCCCGGGATACCCGCCCAGAAGATCTGCGCGGCCCCTGCGGTTTCCTGTTTGGCCACAGCATCCATCTGCGCCAGTGCAGAGGATACCTTATTTTTTAAGTCTTTCAATTCTCCTTTATCTCCGGTCCATACCAGCACGTTAAAGTGTGATTTGACGGGCAGGCGTTGCTGGCTGATGGCTTCATTTAGAAAATCATTCGTTGAATCCCTTGCGATCATATTCTCCCGGCTGTAAGCGGAAAGGGATTGCAACCGGAGTCGTTTGCTTTCCAGTTTGCGCATGGTCTGCGGTGCATCCTCCAGAAAGATGTATTGGTTGTAGATGTGGTTGCAGGAAAGCAATTGCCCCAAGGTGCTGGCAAAGCCGATGCTGAACTTGGTCTTGTCGGTAGAATAGCAGTCGTAATTGATACGTGAACCGCATAGGGCTGGCAGATCGGCCGCATCACCCAGCGTATAGAGCTGGCAATACTGATCACCGATGCGCATGTCGCCTCCCAGCTCCATATCCTTAAATATCATTGCCGAATCTTTTTCATACAGGTGACAGTACCGTTCGATCAACCCGGCCTTTCGGCTCTGGCTCATTAGATCAGACTCTTTTAAGCGGGTTAGCTTAACAAATCCACTGTCTTCAAGTATGCGTTTAAATTGTCCTGCGCAGTCCAAGAAATCTTGTAGTAACTGAGGTTTCAATGTTTCTTCAGGTACAATAGATTTTCGCAATAGGTTTGAAAACAGTGAACTGGATGGTTTCCTGCCTGCCGGTTTTTTTGTCAGAAGGATGTAGCAGGTATGTTCCAGAAAGGGGCGCTCATTGAAAAAACGCTCACTGCTTCGTGTCAGGAAACTGGTGTCCTCTTTGGTAAAATCAGGCTGGTGTTTGCTGTCAATAAACCAGTCCTGTTTATGGAACACACTGAATCTGGGCAGTATTTTAATGGCCTTCACCCAGGTCTGGTGAAAAGCTTCATATTCCTGATCAGATAAGGTGAATATCTCAGGCAGCTCCGCCCGAAACACGATGGTCACATCGCCCTGCCCGGACAGAATACAATCATGCTCTACGCCCATAATGGGTAAAATATCATCCAATAACTTTTCCATACTCACTTTTTTACCTTGTTAAATTTTTATTCATAAAGAATTCGCCGCCGCTTTATCCCTTTTGCAGGAAAACTTTTCTGCTGTAGATTTTGATGACTTTAGGAACCTGACGTTTGGCAATGGCTTTCATCAGACCATGTTCCCCATATTTGCCGCTCATGCCGTAGATCTTTACCACCATTACTGTTCCTGTAATCAGGATAATTCCGATACAGATCAGGGAGGGTATTCCGATGATGTACATGACGGCAAACAGGACGAGCAAGGCAACAACCCCACCGCCCAGGTACCAGATGTATTGCGCTCTCAGTCCCTTGAACTCGATGCTCCTGTTAATGCCTTTGTTGATTTGATATACACTGTTTGCCATAACTGTATTTTTATTGGGTTTATAATCGCATCCTGCTGCGTTGTATCCGTTGTTCGTCCACTGCCGGGTTATGTAGCGGTACGATTCCTTTATCAGGTAATTTATTGCCGTTTACTTTGATAGCCTGCATCGCTTCTTCCGGAACCATTTTTATAACTGGCACTGCGGCATCAGGCTCCAGCTTTTGACCGGGCAGGTTGTTTTGCTTCAGTTGGTTCTCTTGAATTTTTATCGTGATCTCCCGTTCCAGTCTGGACAGTTCGCTTTTCATCTGTTGCAATTCCGCTTCTTTCCCAAAAGGTTTCGTTATGAGCTGCCCTACCATTGGAATTTCTTTTTCCAGTTCCTTTAAGTTCTTTTGGTATTTTTCTTTCAGGCTGTCCACCCGGTCAATGGCATTCAGGAAATGACGTGCCGCCAGTTTGGGGTTATCGATATTTGGTGTTCCATTGGTATAGATGTATTTGATGCCGTCCTGTGAACGTCGGGCATAGAAGCTGTTTGAATACCGGTATTCAAATAAGCCCTTTTCTTCATAAGACTCCCGCTGTCTGCGTATGTACAGCTCAAAACCGTAAAGCATCCCTATTTTCTGTTCTTCCGGCTTACCATCTTCCGGCTTCCATGTTTTGTACAGCCTGATCAGGTGTTCGCCCGTATCTTCGGCATCTTTTCCATTAAAACCATCCAGCACAATAGGATTGGACTTTGTACCGTCCTTCTCCAATTGCAACCTGCTTTTGTACCATTTGTCATCAACGGTCAGTTTCTCCAGCGTTTTTACCGTAGCTGTCTTTCCCTTTTGAAGTTCTTCCAACTGGATTTTGGAACGGGATACTTCCTTGAAATGCGCCTTTCTAAGGCTTTCCATCACTGCAATTTTCTTTTCCAGTTTTGATTTTTCCAGAAGTGTTGTATCACCTGAAAGCACTGCGATGTATTCTGAAAAATTCATCCCACTTTTTTCATCTGCCGAACCTTCATCAATACTGCGCACGCTGAGTTCACAGTTTTTCATCTGGCTAATAAATGTCTGTTTGTTCTTCAGCAGGTTGAACTTGTAATTGTCCAGTGACTGTTCCACTGCATAGATGTAATTATGCACTTTGTTGTAGTACTGTTCTTTTGCCAGCACATTGCCCTGCCTGGCTCCGCGCCCGTTGCGTTGTTCCAGTTCCGACGGCTTCCATGGTATATCCAGGTGGTGCATGGCAATCACCCTTTGCTGTACGTTCAGTCCTGTACCGGCCTTCTCTGTACTGCCGATCAGGATGCGGATTTCTCCAGCATTCATTTTCCGGAATAGTTCGGGTTTTTGTTTATCTGTCCAGTCGTGGATAAACGAGATGGTATGACGAGGAATGTTAAAATCCCGAATTAGTTTTTCTTTCAATGCATCATAGAGATTAAAGTCGTCAGGCTTGGGCGTACCAATATCTGAAAAGACGATCTGTGTTCCCCTGTGGCCGTGACTGTGATGAAATAGTTCAGCTACTTTTCGCGCGCAGACATTCACCTTGTTGTCGGGATGATCGCTGTATTTCCACGGATCAACTAAGCGCATATCTGCCGACATTTTCTTTGCGTAGTTGGTTGCAATCAGCATCCGCCCTTTGTCCTCGTCTTCACTTAGTTTTCCACGTCCAATGAGTGTTCCGTCACCTGTTTTCGCGAATTGCATCAGGTTTTTGATGAATTCGCTTTGTTCAGGTGTGGGTTTGATGTTGACCAGTGTTTCATTGATTTCTGGTTTGTCCAGGCGGATGTGTCTTGATGTCTTGTAGTCAGTGACTTCATTGTAAAACAAGGCCAATTCGGGTACCTTAATAAAATGACGAAAACGCTCTTTTGCGATAATTTCGTTAGTAACCGAAAATTCAAAATCCGTGGTTTTGCGCGCGAATACCGCCGCCCATCCGTCAAAGTTTTCGATACGCTGCCGCTCCATTTCCTTTGGCCGCAGGTATTTGAACAGCAGGTACATTTCCGTTAGGCTATTGGAGATGGGGGTGCCGGATAAAAAGGTGACGCAAAGATCTGCATTGAATTTTTCCTGTAAGGTGCGCACGGCAAACAGCATGTTGAGCGCTTTCTGGCTTCCTTCCATGTTGCCAAGCCCAGCCACCCGGTTGTGCCGGGTAGTAAAGGTCAGGTTCTTGAATTTATGGGCTTCATCTACAAACAGATGGTCGATGCCCATTTCCTTAAAGTTGATTCCTGTATCTTTCTTTTCTTCGATGTTTTTCAGTACTCCCTTTAATTGGCCTTCCAGATTGTTTTTGCGTATCTCCAGCCCTTTCAACATCCGTTTGGAAATTTCGCCACCCAAATCTTTCAGAGTTTCCAGATCCCTTTCCACGTTGTCCAGTTCTGCCTGGAATATCTCTTTCTGTATTTCCGGTGATTGTGGTATTTTACCAAACTGATCATGTGTCAGGATGATGCAGTCCCAGTTGTTGTTTTTGATTTCATGGAACATACGCAGCCGTTTGGCCGGAGTAAAATCATTCTCTCCTGGAGCCAGAATTCGGGCTAGAGGATAGGCTTTGTGGTACGTTTCAGTAATCTGGTTCACATTGGCCTTAAGCGCCAGGATCATAGGCTTATGGACTATGCCCAGCCTTTTCATTTCAGTAGCGGCAATGATCATGGTCAGGGTTTTTCCCAACCCTACTTCGTGATCGACCAATGCACCACGGTTCTGCACGATACGCCATGCCGCATTTCTTTGAGAGCTGTACAAATCCTCAATGCCCAGAGCTTTTTTATCCAGACCCGGAAAACGTTGGTGGCTACCATCGTATTCCCGTAGCACATAGCAATTAAAGGTTTGGTTATAGAGGCTTTCCAAACGCTTTTTATCGCTGTCAGGTAGCTCCCGTAACCAGTCCGTGAACCCGTTGCGTATGTTCTCAATCTTCTGGTGGGCAAGCTGTATCGCTTCATTGTCGGGCACACGGATAGGCTTGTCATCAGGCCCTGTTACCTCATAGGTAAAAAAGGGCGTGGTATTTTCCAGTGCATGTTCCAGCATGGTATAACCATAGGTTGTCCTTCCGCTTTTGGAAGTAACCGCATATTCCCTGTCAATTTTGGCATTGTGCCCGTGGGTATTGACTTTGAACGTATCGAGCGATGTAAAATAATTGATGCTGGTATCCTGTTCAAACAAATGCTTTGCGAACCGCTCATAATAATGAATAGGAATCCATCGTTCGCCCAGGTTGAAGTCCAGCAACTCAAAAGGTATGTTTTCGGGTTGTACTTTTTTTATTGCTTCAAGGCTCCTTTGGTATTGCGGATTTTCTGAATTATCCTTTAGTAATTCTTCAGCTTGCTGTAATTTCTCTACCACGTTGCCGCTTAAATACTTGTCGGCGGTTTCCCATGTATCCGACAAGGGGTTAAGGTAGATATGGTTGCCCAACCTGCTGATCAGTTCTTTTTCAGTTAGCCCGGTGGCCCCTTCCATGTAACCCAAATGCACCCGGCCTTTCTCATTCAGGCTGCGGGCAAGGGCATCCAGCGGGTTATCGGTAATAAATCGTTCCTTTTGCCGGGCAACTGATTGCACGAGAATGTCGGCTTTGACGAACTGAGAATCTTCTTTCCGTTCCAGGGAAGAAAGGATCGTAAAGCCAAAAGCCACATCATTGATGATGCGTTTATTGTTGGCGGGGCTGTTTAGAAAACCATATTGTGCGACAAAGCTATCGTAGCGCTGATTCAGGGATATGCGTTCTTTTTCATCCAGGACTACGCCGGACAACTCCTTTGCTGACAGTTCCAGGTAACTGTCGCGTAATCCGGTGTAGCTTTGGTAGAATGCAAGGTCACCTTGCCGGTGCAAAGGCTGGAACGCAGACTGCTTAAACTCTACATCTATATTATTGAGGATGCCAACCTGATTCTGATGCACCACTAATATTCCTTCTTTATGGAAAGGTTTCAGTTCCGGATTTGCTTGGATGGACTGGTGGCCAATGTCCAATCCAAAAGCCTGTTCCAGACTTTTGTCTCCTTCATAGATATACGAATGTCCGTATTGCTGCAACTGTCCGGCAAGTATTGCCAGTTCATGGCCTAACAAGTTTGCGTTCATCCAGTTGGCGGGAAACTGTACTTCCTTTACATTGGAATACAACTTGTATAAATACCGGTTGGTTTTTTCCTGTTTGGCCGTTAACAGGACAATGCTTTCATGTGCAGGATTATCACTGGTCTTTACCGTGCCGATCAGGCGAACCGTTTGCTTTTGTATGACTGATTTATCCAGATCGTTAAGGTAGTCCATTGCCCTGCTGATGTTTTCTGCCGGGGCAGTATCAAACAAGCCCAATTGTACAGGTACAGATACTGTCTTGCTTTCCGGCATAGGCAAATAGGAAAGGATTTGCTTTTCTGGTTCCGGCTCATGTACGGCAGTCTTCATTTGTGCGTGGAGAAACAGGTTTTCGCCAAAACGCTCCCTGATCCCTTCCCTGATTGTTGCCGCCAGTTTTTCTTCAATACCGTTTATGTCGCCATGCTGCCACACGCTTTGGTTCGCATGGCCATATTGGTTTCTCCCGGATTTGAGTTCATCTCCGGTGACCAGTTCTGGATGTCGGTGGATGAACCTATTGAGATGGAACTGTCCGAATTCGTTTTCCTGTTGTACTGTATTCAACAACTCATTTTCTTCATTGGTAAGTCCCGCTTTGTTTCCATTCTTCTGTAAGATCAGTAAATGGTTAGGAGCTTCGGTGTTGCCCGTTTCTTTCATCAGGTTATCGGGCATGACCGACAAACTGATAAAATCTGCACGGTCAAACAGGTATTCCCTTGCCGCACGGTTGGAAGGACTGTTTAGAAAAGCATCGGTTGTAATATAGGCCATCAAACCGCCGTCAGCAATCTTGTCAAGCCCCTTTGCGAAAAAGTAATTGTGAATTTTCCCGGAAAGTTCCTTCTCCGGAAAAGCTTCATCATGGACCGGAAAATTCCCGAAAGGGATATTGCTTACAATAAGGTCATATTGCACGTTATCCGCAACCGGGGTATCTTCCAATCCGGAAATATGCGTTTTAACCTTTATCGAAAGGCCGGAATTTAGTGCTGATAACACCAATCCTGTAAGTCGGTCTTTTTCCACGGCCGTTACCTGTTCCAGTTGGGGAAATGCTTTTTCTGCTTCCGTGATGAACACACCTGAACCTGCCGAGGGTTCATAGATCCGTTTCGGTTCTATACCGTGTTCTTTCAGGATAGTGTAAAGGGTGCGAGGAACAATGCCTGGTGTGTAAAAGGCGGTCAGGATACTATTCTTAACCGACTGAACCGCTTCCCTGTATTGCTTTTCGTCAAGGTGATTTTGCAATAGTTCATGCAGTTCCCGGATACCTGGAAACAACCTCAGATCACTGTCTGTTGCACCCAATTTCACCCATTCCTCTTGGGTGGTTGGGGGATATAATACCGCCTTTATTCCGCCGAAGCCGGAATACTTTTGCAGCGTTGCAATATCAGTTGCATGAAGCCGGGATTTCTTGTCCCATTGAAGTGCAATCCGGATAGCGGATATATTATCCTTTAATTTTTGAAAAGCATTATAAGCCATACCTCACGTTTTCAATCCACACCAATGCTTTTGATTTCTTTAAAACCGGCATCCCTAAGATTCGGATGCTGGTTACTTTCTCTCGCTTTCCATGTATTGCCTGATTGTACCGGCAATCGCATAGCGAAGCATTCTGTCCTGTTCGATATCTTGCATAAATCCCAATGTTTCAAATACAATTTCACTTTCGGTGATCAGGTTGATGATCTCGTAATTGAGCAAACCGGATTCTTTAATGCGCAGAAAATCCTCTTCAAAATCCTCTTCTAATACGCCTTGGATATAAATGAACTTAGAGGGACGAAGCTCTTTGGTTAGCTCTTCCATACAGAGTGCCTTAATGATGTATCCAGGTTTGTTTTCTGCCAGTAGCTGGAATATCAGAGGTTGTATATTTAATACTTTCTGCTCCAGATAGTCTGTTAGTGAAAAATCCTGCTGCAAATTCAGCATCAGGTCCGGGTTGTTGTGGACGATATACGTCCACAACTTTTCTTTCAGCATCTCTTGCATGACTCCCGATTTTTAAACACCAAAAAAGGATTGAATAACAGTGGCAACAACCACTAAAAAGACACAACTACCGAACCATGCGGCGGCTACCTTACCGGTATCCTGGTCTCCTGCATTCCATTTCTGATAGACTTTGACTGCTCCGATTAATCCAACTAGAGCGCCAATGGCATACATCAGTTGAGTACCGGCAGCAAAATAACTTCGCACTTGCTGGTTGGCTTCATTTATTCCCGCAATACCATCTTGGGCGAATGCCGCAAAATCAAAAGCAGTTAAAGCCAACGTTGAACCAAAAACAGCTAATTGTTTAAAATTTGACTTTCTTAATCTCCATCTGCACATTTTCATAACACACGTTTTTAAAGTTTGAAATCAATTAAAAGGAAATAAAAGAGGAGAGGCTTCGCCGTCACATTACCCGCTAATCCTGCACACTTGCCATACCGCACCGGGACGGACGGGGAAGCACTCTCCACAGATAGCTGTTACTGAGCATCATTCCACAACTGCTCCACCTCATCCTCGCTCAGTGTAACAGCGCTGTATTTTTCACATTCCGAAGCGACCAGTTCATTGATGGAAGTGCGAAATGGAGAATTTTTGATATTGGGATATTCCTGGAGTACCAGGTGTAAGTATTGCTTGAGTTCTTGCGGAATAAGTTTTTTACCGGAAGCATCTGCAATGACACTTTTTAATCGTTCAATCAAGTGTTCCACTTCTGCAAAATCATCATCCGTGGTTGTTTCAAAAGCAGGACTTTCGCCATTGTAATTCTTTTCTGAGGGCTGAATACTTTCTTCAATTGTGTCATAGGATATACCTACCATGAACTTTAGATTGCTTTTCCCTGAAACCAGGTTTTTTAGGTCAGCGAAAAAATATCGCATCACTACAAAAAAGTAATAAGCTGCTAAAAATATGGCGACTGCAATAATGTAGTCTGTCCATGAAATGTTGGTCAACATACGCTTCTCATTTTATTCGTTTACATTAATTAATCCGACTTTGCATTCAGGATATTTACTTTAAGTTTCGAGAGCAAAGTAACGGCGTCATGAAAGGCGTTACAAGTCCAACTTTTTGTTGTACCCTTTTGGGAACTGCTGGAACCGAAGAAAAATAAAGGTATTTCGAGGGTTTATTTTTTTTCAAAAAAAAGCAAATAGAAAGCCTCCTGGGTTCCAGGAGGCATGCTGTCCGTTATGGTTACAAGAAACCTGCTCTTTTGGATATGCACCAAAGATGGTGAGGCTAGTGCTGATTGTGTACGTGTTTTTTTTGTGAATGGGTTTAAATACGGAGGTGTGAAGATTTATCTCCTAAAAGGACTGATTAATTTCCTGATAAAAAGTGAGTTATTGATATTGGGGTTAATAACGAAATTGTTAACTTAGAGAGCACTAAAAAACCAAAGAGTTAAACCTGACTAAAACCATAAACTTGCTGCAAATTAACGCTATACCATTGCCAGAAACTCAAATGCCAACGTTTACAAATATTCTAAGGCATAGCTTTACCACATACAACCGGAAACAAGGTAGAGCACTTTGCACAACTTTGTTAATCGTAGAACCAGGCCCACAATCCAAAACTTGCAAAAGAGTGTAATTATATACTCTCCAAAAGTATAATGCTAAACCTAAAATTTAATGTATGGTAAATACTAATAAAATCATTGAACAACATACTGCTGGCCCAATTGCAATTGCATTTGATTATCAGTTCTACTTATTTATGTATTTAGCTCTTGGACTTAAACACGGTCAGAGAATTGGGTTTGAGGTTAAAGATGATATTCATATTGATTTAGAAGATGGGTTGACAATTTTGATTCAAGCAAAGCATACTATTCAAAAAACCGCATCTGGGTATATACAGAATTTAACAACATTAGATACCGATTTATGGAAAACTTTAAGCAATTGGGCTGATTTTATTAAAGCCGACAAAGCAAAGTCTGATTTCCTAAATCGCCATTCATTTATCTTAGTAACGAATAAAGGCGAAAATAATAATGATTTTATTGATACTCTTTCTCTATTCAAAACCAACAATGACATTGATATAGTATTACAGAGTATAAAAGAATTAGAAAAAAAAACACAGGACAATATTCTTGTAAAATACATCAAAAATGTTGCATCTCTTGGTAAAAGAAAATTATTATTGTTTTTATCTAAACTTACCATAGAAACAAATACAGATGGAATAATCGAGAAGATAAAGAATAGGATATTTGAAAAAAATTATCAAGAAAATTTAGTTGATCCAATATTTGAAAGCTTATCATCTAATTTAAATTTGGCAAAATATTTAGATATTAAAGATGGCCAGAAATTTGAATTGACTTGTGGAGAATTTATTAAAAGATTTGGAAGGTGTTTTAAAGTAGCTTCTGAAATAAAACCATTACCTAAAAGAGATTTAGATGTTTTCTTCCCTGATGATTTAGAAAATCAAATATTCATAAAACAGTTAGTTGATATTGGAGAAGTGCAAAAAGGGTCAAACGATATAATTAAGTTTACAACTCAAATGCTTAAATTTCTCAACAATTTTACTTATTGGTCAGAAGAGGAAAATTTTATTTTACTTACAGATATAGATGAGTTTAAAAAGAACAGCATTGAAATTTGGTGGACTGAATTTAGAGCAAAATATAGACATATTGAAAGACAAAAAAATTCTGGAGCATCTATTCACGAACTTGAGGATGATATTAAAAATTTGGGGATTGATTTAGTTGATTATATAAGAAAGCAAGACTTATCTATTCAAGGTTTTTCGCCATTAGGTATTGAGTTTAGTAATGGACACTATTATGCTCTATCAGATAATTTGGAAATAGGATGGCATTATGATTGGAAAAATAAATATACAAAAGAATGAAAGAAATCTATTACGTTTATAACAATGAGGCAATTGCAGGTTGTATTTTTCTATCAATTCTAAACATCCTAGAAGAATTGGATATTGCTCGTTCTTGTTTGATTTTACCTTTCCTATTAGATGATAGAATAGTGAATTATTTAATAAAAAATGAAGAAATAGAGTTAGAATTAGAGCAATTAATTAAAGAACAACCAAGGTTGTTTGTGTCTTACAATAAAAGATATTTATCCCTATTACCTGTAACTATTAATTCTTTGATATTGCTAAGCACAATCAATCAAATCAAAATAGAAGATAGAATTATAAACAACGGTATTATAAATTTTGACGGACAAGATTTAGGGGATAGGTTTAATAGAGTTAAGCAGAATATCCCAAAATTTTTATCGATGCTTGATAAATACACCACAATACAGCTATATAAAATTCTAAATGTACAGTTATGAAATTCATACTTCACGAAATAAAACTATGGTTTAAAGATAAAAATGCAGAGCCCAAAAGCTATGAATTTTTAGAGAATAAAATAAATGTAATCACAGGTGATTCAACTACGGGGAAAACCAGTTTTTGGAATATAATTGATTATTGTCTTTTGTCTGGGAAGGTAAATGTTGCAAATGCAATCAATGATAAGGTATTATGGTTTGGTATTCGTTTTACAATAAATGAGAAAGAAATATCTATAGTTCGTAAGACTCCAAGTAAAGGGTCTGTTTCATCAGAAGTGTTTTTCAAATTTGACTCTTTTCCTGTAAGACCTGAAGCCAATAAAGAAATTGGAGAAATAAAGTCAATTTTAGATAAAGAATTTGGAATTACAGATGATTTAAGATTTCCGCATGGTAAAGAATCAGGAAAAACCACATTCAACCTATCTTATAGGCATTTTTTACTTTTTAATTCATTGACCCAAACCATTATAGATGCCCCAGAAACCTATTTTGACACTACATTCTATGGGAAAGAAGAATATGATAAGGCTCTGAGTCATATTTTCGATTTGGTAATTGGTGTTAATGATATGGAAAATATCAAAGCCATTGAAAGATTACAAGAAATAGAAGCTGAATTAAAGAAAATTCAAAGTCAAGAAATTAGAAATCAGAATAAAACTAAGACATTTGAAAAGGAGATATTTCAACTAATTGATAAATGTAAAGAATTTAAGTTTATTGAATATTCTGAAATTTTTAGCAATGTTGATGATGCAACATCTACAATTCAGGAAGTTATAGTAAATACAAAAAAAAGAGCAAATAATTCAAATTTATTTGCTGAAATAAATGAATTATATAAAAAGAGAAATGAATTGCAATCCCAAATTAATGCAATATTTCAATATCAAAAAGAATACAGATTTTATAAAAATAACCTAAATAAATCAAAAGATAGTTTACAACCTATTGAGTTTTTAAATCAGAAACTATCAGACCAATTAGTTGATTCGTATGAGACAAAACTATTTGTTGAATCATTAGAATCTTCTTTAAGAAACATTAAAGCAAGTATTTCTAGGAAAATAACAGAACCTTTATTGGTTGATGGTGATTTTAACGGATTAAAAACTCAATTAGAGGAAATAAATAAAAAAATCGCTCAATTAAATGACATAAAAAAGAACTATCAAGCAGAAGGAGCGAAATTCATTGCATTAGGGGAAATAAAACTTGCTTATGAACAAATGTTAAAAGCCCAAATAACCAATCCTATTGATACAATCAAATTAAATAGTTTGAATGATGAGAAAACTCGTTTAGCTAAAGTTCCAAAAGATATTAAAGAGATAAAATTTACAATGAAAACGTTATTGAATAAAAGTATTCAACGTAATTTTAACCTATTAAAATCAATGTCTGAATACAAAAATAGTCGTTTGGAGTTTAATAGCGATAGAATGATTTTGCAGCTATATCCTGAGGGTAGCTTATTTCCTTTAGATAATGTAGGAAGTGCCTCAAACTATATGTTTATGCATTTATGTGTTTATTTAGGTTTACACGAACATGTACTGAATATTGGCGAAAATCAAATTCCAAAATTCTTATTTATTGACCAACCAAGTACACCATATTTTGAAGGTAATAATGATGATAAAACAAAACTGATTGATGCTTTTACTCTTTTAAATTCATTTGTTGATTATATCACTGTAGACAAAAAGAATGATTTTCAAATTTTCATGGTTGAACATGCTCCCAAAGATTATTGGATTGATAATAATTTGACTCATTTTCACATGGTTGATGAATTTATTAAAGGAAAAGGATTGATACCAAATGATATTTATAACAATTAAAAGAAAAGTAAATGACCATCGGGAATATAGAAAAGTTTATAATTCATTTTGTTGGGAATAAAAACAATGGAGAAGGAGTACGTTTTTCTGATAATTTAACTGACTATAAGGGTATTGAAGAATCTTTCAAAAAGTTAATAAGTAATAGTTTCAAATCAGAAGAAGTATATAAATTCTATTTCCAACCGAATTTAGAATTAAACCCAATGTATCATTTCGTTGGTTCTATTTTTAAGCAAAATGAATCATTTATTGAGCAATCACAAAATGCAGGAAGATATTTATATGACAAAAGTACTCATCCCCAAATAAAAGGTGGTGAATTATGTATTGTCTATTTTAATAATTGCCAAATTAATGATGAAAGTGTTGATTGCATTGGTTTATTTAAGTCTGAAAACAAGGATACTATCTTAAAAGTGAACGCTACAGAGAAAGGATTTAATTTAAAGGAAGAAAAAGGAATAAATACGAGTAAGTTGGATAAAGGTTGTTTGATCTTTAATATCAAAGCTGAAGATGGTTACTTTATTTCAGTAGTTGATAATACTAATAAAAATGTGGAGGCTCAATATTGGAAGGATGAGTTCCTGAGAATCCAACCAGTGCAGAATGAATATTATCAAACCAACCAGTTTTTAGGTATAGCAAAACGTTTTGTAACTACACAACTGACTGAACTTTTTGAAGTAAGTAAGGCTGATCAAATTGACTTCTTAAATCGTTCCGTTGATTATTTTAATACAAATGAAAAATTTGAAAAAGAAGAGTTTGAAAAAGAAGTTTTTCAAGATGAGGGAATAATTGAATCATTTCGGAGTTTTGATAATACTTATAGAGCAGATAATGAGATAGAACTTTTTAACAGTTTTGAAATCTCATCTCAAGCTGTAAAAAAACAAGCAAGAGTTTTTAAGAGAGTATTAAGATTGGACAAAAATTTTCATATCTATATTCATGGAAATAAAGAATTAATTGAACAAGGTTTTGAAAAAGATGGACGGAAATATTACAAGATTTATTATGAAAATGAGTTATAATCACCGCATACGGCTTAACTCATCGGGAAAATGCAAAAACCTTCCAGCCGATGGCGTTGAGTTGCAATCATTGTAAGTGACTTGCAGCTTTTTAAATCAGATCCGAAAAATAAGGAACTGTGGGGGGGGGCTAATTTTTCAAATAAATAAAGAGAAAAAAGGAGATTTTGCTCAACGATTACGTTTCCGTATCACCCACCCTTGTTCCGTCCGTGAAAATTGAACTTTGTATGGGGATGGCTTTTTAAAATCCTTTTTCATAAGTACAGAAAAGGGAGTGACATTCTTGTAAATGATGGTGTAATCCACCCAAACCGTATTTTTATTTTTCGGGTCGGTATTTATCTGAATATCATTGATTTCCTCATCCGCAATTTTTACTTTTTGTATGTCCAGCGCTTTATCCTTTTCCGGGGTTGGCAAAAGATAAGATTGAGCCTTATCGGTGAACAAGACGAGAGGACTTCCGGCATCCGTTAATTTTTGTGTTTTTTGTATGGTCACCAAACCATTGGTTTCCAGTCCGGCATCCAGCAGTTTTTTCGCAAAAGCTGGATCACTGCAATAAATATCAAAATCAACGACTTTGGGATAGTCTAATTCTTTCTTCATGATTTGCAAAGCCTCTTCCTTGTTAAGATTTCCGGACGAAGTACAGCCCACCAAGGTAATTCCGGCTGACAATAAAATAATAACTAATTTTTTCATGGCTATCTGTTTTACGGGTTAATATTGTTTAATCTTCTTGATGATTCGTTCCAGTGTTTCTATTGCGATTTGCTTGTCTCTATCCTCTGCAACATACGATTTACTGCGCATGCCGTCGTACGATAAGTCTTCCCTATACGGAGTAGATAAATGAGGAACAATCGTTTTGAACACTTCGTTCATGGATTTGGCAACCAGTATGCGCGACTCGTCGGCAGCCCGCAGAATCAAACCGGTTTGATCCGTAGAAAGTTTGCATAAAACCTTGTGTTTGGGCTTTTCAGGCGCGAATTTCGTTTTGGCATATCCGGCATTTTCATGGATTGGCGATCCTGAAAGGCGCATTTTCTTTTCCAGATAGAGGATTTCATGGAAGAACCAGTTGCAAATTTCATCATTCAGATTTGCGTATTTCGAATTGAATACGACCGATTGTTTCCTATGTAACTGTTTAAATGACTTAAAGTAGTATAGCAAGCTTTCAATTCTATCCCCAGCTTTTTCCTGACTGCTAACTAGTTGAGATAACCTTTCAGTAAGATTTGCAATATAACGCACATCGTTAAAATTCCATGAGATTAGCAGTTCGTCCATTTGGGAAAATACCTTTGTGTTTTCAGTAATTTCGATATGATCAAACTCTTTGCATAATTCTTTAATGTACCTTATTTCCTGAAAAGTGAACGAATGTTCTTCAGGAGAATGATTAAGAAAGTTTACCAAAGATTGGATCATTATTTCAAAGGCAGGTTGTATTTGAAAATCAATGTTTAACCTGTCACGTATTGCCTCGATCTTTTTGATAAGCTCCTTTTTGATAATATTTAAATAAGCAGTTGGAACAATGCCATTTGTATTTAAAAAATCTAAAAATCGACCTTCAATAAATGCGAGCAATTCACCAATAATGCGAATGAGTTCATTTAAAATTTGCTTCAGCTCCGGGTATCTTGTGTTACAAATCTTATTTCTCATAGCCTGATCGAGTAAAGCAATGAGGCTGGAATGAAATTGTTTTATCCCAAATGCAATTTTAGCTTCACTTTCCATGCTAAACACTAAACTTTTAATAGTACCCATAACTCTATCTCTTTCGGTTTTAATTTGGGTTCGTAAAATTGAGATATCATCATCCTTAATGGAACCCAACTTGTTTTTTGCCGGATTAAGTGTCATGGTAATCAAAGTATCCAGCCATTCCAATGTATATCCTTCGTTCATAAGCCCTCCTTTGAATATGACAAAATATTGTTACATACAAATTTCAGGTTGAATAGAACGAAAACCTATAAGCAGTTTCTAGTACTTTTGTACGTAAAACGCAGTATTTAATGAGTTCATAAAAGCTAAAGCATTAGTTTATTGATAAATCCAACTTTATTTGAAACATCCGCTTTTTCAAACATATTTTGAATGTGTTTGGTCACAGTTTTCTCAGAAATAAATAATTCAGTTGCAATTTCTCTGTAAGTTTTTCCCTTAATAATCAATTTTGCAATTTCAATTTCTCGGTTAGTCAGATTAAGTAATCTGATATTTTGATCGAATTTTGAATCATAAGTAGCTGTTGAATTTTCATTATTTAAGTTCTTCAATGTCTTTAAGCTTAATATTGAAGAATTTAAAATGGCAGTTTGTTGCTTCGAAATATTAATCAGGATAGTTTCGATTTTAAGATTCAGTTCTTCAAATGAAAAGGGTTTTGAAACAAAATCGATTGCACCAAGCTTTAGTCCTTTAAGCCGATCTGTAGGTGTCGATTTTGCGGTTAAGAAAATAACTGGAATATGACTGTAATTAGCTTGTTCTGAAATTATTTGTGCAAATGCAAACCCGTCCATTTTATCCATCATGATATCTGAAAGAATAAGATCAGGTATAACTGGTAATTCGTGCAGCCTCTTTAACGCGTCAGCACCATTCAAAGCATAATAAACATTGTATTTTCCTCTAAACTTATTACATAGAAATTGTAACATCGCTTTATTATCCTCAACTAGCAATATGGTTCGTCTTTCAGGTAAATAGGTACTATCTTCAATTGCATAATCAGCAAATTGATAATTGGGACTACTGGCTTCTTTTGAGCTTTGAATGGGAATATCTTCTGCCTTTAAATCATGTTTTGTCAGAATAATGAGAACTTTAGTTCCGGGAACAAGACTGGGATTGCTTTCAATAACAATTTCTCCGGCTAAGCTATCGACAACTTTTTTTACAATAGGCAATCCAAGTCCCATACCTTGGATACTAGTGTTTTTATGTCCAATTTGATAATAAGGCTCAAATATTTTCTTCTGTAACGATGGGGATATTCCCACGCCATTGTCCTGAACTGAAAATAGGATATTGTCACCCTTCCGGATTAATGATATTGTTATTTCGCCGCCTTCATCAGAAAATTTAATCGCATTTTCAATTATATTATTTGCTATGCGATTGATGGCATTGGGGTCAGCTTTTAAGTATATATTTTCCTCTATTGAGGTTTTAAGTTTAATATTTTGTTTGCTACAATAGTATTCAAACAAAGGAAGGCTACTTTTCAGAATTTCACTGAAATCTGAAACCTTATTATGCCTGTAAACATCAATCCCTTTTGAAAACCGTTCTACGTCAAACAGATTAATCACATCGGTAGTCAACTTATCAACACTACCTTTTATGATGTCAAGCTCCTCGGCAGATCCATTCTTGTTGATATATTCGCCCAGATAATTTTGTATCAAGGTCAGAGGTGTTTTAGTCTCGTGCACAAGATTTATAAAGTTGGTACTCCTTATTTGATGCGCTTTTTCTAATTCCTTTGTCCGTTTATTTACTTCATCTTGCAGATTAGTATTCCAGGCTTTTAATCTCGATTCCGATTCAAGCAATTTTTTATGGTCAATCCGAATTTGTTTGATATTCTGATTTACCTGTAAACTAAAAAGCATCAAAAAACCAACATTAGTAACGGATGCTTCAATGGCCTGGCTAATGTCGAAGAATGAAATAAATGGAAGGCATATCCATGGAGTTAAACTTAAAACAAGAATAATTAATTCTTGTTTTGATTCCATGCTGCTAAAGTCATTGTTATACTTATCTTGAATTGAACGAATTAACAAGATTATAAGCCAAGAAGAATACACCACCGGAAGTATAAGTAGGTTTTGTGCAACTTTTAAATCATTGGATAATGCAAAAGCAGCAACAAAAATGAAGTAAGGTATGACCAGAAAAAGGAAGACACCTTTATAGGCATGATATTTTAATCTGGCTAAACCGAAAGCTTTATATACATAGTATGGAAAGTAACATGGTGCAATAAACCCTGTAGCGTAAGCGATAACTTCTTGCCAGAAGAATGAACCAGGTAATTTCGGATCAGGCAGTAGCCCTCCAGTAATATTGTATATTAGCAATAAAAAAATGAGTGCAATATTTGGGAATACTGTATGATCATCGGGTCTTGCTAATCGAAAAATTACAAGGTAAAGGAAAATGACAATTTCTATGCACACGAAAATAAAAGTGACAATGTGCATTTGTGATTCAAATACCAGCATTGTATTTCATTTTTATAATCCACGTTTCAAAAAATAAAGTCGATAACTTAAATCTTGTTCACTATAGACCTTAAACCCAAACTTACTGTACCAGGGAAGGTTTTTAATGGTTGAAGTCTCCAGATATATGGGTCTGTTATTTTGAATACTTTGTTGGATAATTTCCTGGAGCAGCAAGCTACCAATCCCTTTATTTTGTTCCGCCAGATTTACGCCAATGAACCACAAATAGGTCATTGTTTCTTCTGGTTGTATTTTCTGAATCAGAGCTTCTCTGGCAAGAGTTTTCTTAATATTCTTGACGCCAACACAACGGGTTGCTAATTTGACATCCAATAATATTGATTTTAATGTAGTCTTCTTTTTGTCAGGATACATAATAAGCGCACACGCTTTTTTATCCTCAGAAATGAACACCTCGCCAAATAAATAGCATACTTCGAAGGAATAATCCATCAGGGTCCGAATTCTTTTCATTCGTTTTTCATCCTGTGGTATTATATAATTGACACTTTGGTTGGATTCAAATGATTGGGTAAGAATATCAATTATTAAACTCTTCTCCTCGTACTTTGCCTGTCTCATCGAATAAAATTTTAGAATTAATAAATAAAACACATATTAAATAACTCCTATAGTGCTAAAAATTAATCAAATAGAAATTTGGATAAATCGTAATATCTACAATTTGACACATGAACGGGAACATAGAATTATGCCAGCGTTGCAGTTTTAAACTACATTACAAATTATGCCGATGATGTAGGATCTATTGACCCATTTTGTGAGGAGAGTTGATTTCTTTTACCATAACGAAATCTGATACTATTTGGTTCACACATTTTTTAGAGCAAGGTCCTTTTTTATGGCTCCTCTTGTGAAATCTTGCTTGTAAACATATAGAATCAAATAGGTAAAATATATTTAAACTTCATTTTAAGTTAGGAAGTCAAAAGGCACCAGTTTAAATTTCATATAATGGAAACTTCGTTGAATCCTCTAAGTGTTTTTAGTTTTGCAAAATCATTTCTAACTATTTGTGCAACTTTATGTTTGTTTCTTGTATTAATGATTATTTTTGAAAAAAGAATCATTAATCAATTATCTTCGGTGGAGCGTTCTGAACCTCACTAGAAGAACTAAAATATCCGAAAGAAATGCACCTTTCCGAATCTGATACCCGTGCCAAACACATTGACCCTAAACTAAAAGAAAGTGGCTGGGAAGAGTTTGTAATTCGCGAGCATTATTTTACCGACGGAAGAAAACTTCTGGGAGGTAAACGGGGCCAACGACTTTTTGCCGATTACCTGCTAAGGTATAAAAACACCAATCTTGCCATCATTGAAGCCAAAAAACTGGGCAAACATCCAACCGATGGACTGCAACAGGCGATTAGATATGCCGACAAACTCAAGGTGAAATTTATTTTTGCGACCAACGGCGAGAAGATTTACCAGTTCGATATGAGAACCGGAACAGGTGATTATATCGACAACTTTCCTACGCCTGAAGCACTTTTTCAGCAATCGGTTGATAACCTTACTTCATTGAAGAAACAACTTCTTGGTGTTCCTTTTTATTTGGTGGGCGACAAGCAGCCCAGGTATTATCAGGAAATAGCCGTTAATAAAGCCATTGAAGCCATTGCCGATGAAAAACCGCGCATATTATTAACATTAGCCACAGGAACAGGAAAGACTTTTATTGCTTTTCAGATTGTACACAAATTACTGACGGTTAAATGGAATTTAGACAAGGCCGACCGTCGCCCAAAAATATTGTTTCTGGCCGACCGCAATATCCTGGCCGATCAGGCCATCAATACCTTTAACGATCCGTACGAAAAGGATTTGGTCAAAATTGATGGTTCTGAAGTCCGTGCTCGAAATGGAGTCGTTCCCACCAATGCTTTTATCTTCTTTGCCATTTATCAAGCCATTAGCGAAAAGGAGAATATCGATGGTTATTTCAGGCAATACCCCAAAGACTTTTTCGACCTGATAATTATTGACGAGTGTCATCGTGGAAGCGCCAACGAAGTAGGTTCGTGGCGCGAAATTCTCGATTATTTTGGTTCAGCTGTCCATCTGGGACTGACAGCAACGCCCAAACGTGATGACAATGTGGACACCTATAATTACTTCAAGAAACCAGTTTACGAATATTCGCTCAAAGACGGCATCAATGATGGTTACCTGAGTCCTTACAAAGTAAAAAAAGTACGCACCAATATCGACAGCTATATTTATACTGATGCTGATAAGGTGCTGGAAGGCGCAGTGGAAGACCGGCGAGTTTATCGCAAACGTGAATTCAACAAGGTGATCATTATTCCCAAACAAATCGAACTGGTTGCACAAGCCATTTTGGACAACATCAACCCAATGGATAAATCCATTGTTTTTTGTGTCGATCAACCCCACGCGTTAAACATGCGTGATGCCATTAATAAATTCAAAAAAGTAAGCGACCCGAATTATTGCGTGCGCATTACCAGCGACGAAGGAAAACCGGGGCGCGATTTACTGGAACTGTTTCAGAACAACGACCGCGATATTCCTGTAATCCTTACTTCCTCGCAAATGCTGACTACTGGTGTTGATGCCCGCAACGTGCGGAACATTATCATCGTTCGCGAAATTGAATCGATGGTGGAATTTAAGCAGATCGTTGGGCGTGGCACCCGCTTATTCGAAGGCAAAGACTTTTTTACCATTATCGACTTTTCGGAAGAAGCAACCGACCATTTTTATGATCCTGATTGGGACGGTTTGCCCGAAGGTGAAACCGGCGAAGGTGGCACAGGAACCGGAGGAAACACCGGTGGTGGCCGAGGAGGAAATACCGGCGGTGGCGAAGAACCACCGCTACCCAGACCACCACGACCGCCCAAAATTGTGATTCAGCTATCGAATGGCCGGAAATTGAAAGTGCTGGATATTGAAACCCGTTACATTGACGAAAGCGGGAAACCATTGACAACTTTACAGTTTCTTGAAAAACTGATCGGCTTTATACCCGATTTATACCAAAGCGAAGACGAGCTGCGTAAGTTGTGGTCGAAGCCCGAAACACGAGAAGATTTGCTGATTAAGCTGGCTGAATCGGGAATTGACGAAGAACAGCTCGACATACTGAAAAAGATTTTTGAAGCCGAAAATAGCGATATCTTCGATGTGCTTTTGCATATTTCGTACGAGTGCAGTTTGATCACCCGCAGCCAGAGAGCCAAACATGTTAAAGAAGACAATGACTTTTTCGAGGTATTTAGCAACCTGAAAGCACGCGATTTTTTACGCTTTATTCTCGAACGCTACGAAACCGATGGCAGCAAAGAACTGAAACGCGAACGGCTTTCGTCGCTCATTGAACTCAATAACCTGGGAACCACTAAAGAAGCTGCAACGGTTTTTGGTAGCGCTCAAAACCTGATTGACGCTTTTTATAAATTGCAGGAAAACCTTTATGCAAGCTAATAAATTCAAAAATAACTGATGCTAAGATGACAGTCCAACAAAAGCTTTCCGGAGAATTAATTGAAAGCATTTGCAAGGTAATTGCAGATACAAATACAGGATTGTCAGGAGCTGAAATTGCCAAATTATTAGGAGACTCAAAAATTCCAGACACTGACCCTCAAATAACCAAATGGAAAAGGTTATATAATGCGTTTGCCAATTGGCAAAATACACATCAATGTTCTAATAATATTTGGGATTTCTTAAAGAAAGCAATGGCGCCGGTTCGTTATTTGAATGACAAAGAAAAATTTGAATTCAGAAGGGCCGAATTAAATCTTAGACTTAGCTTCGTTGGTATTGAAATATCCGAATCAGGTAGACTTGTCAAAACACAAAGAGTTGAAACAATTGCTGAAGCAGAGAAAAAGGCAAGTCATTTAAAAAATCTATTAGTAACGCGCAATGTACACCCTGATGTTTTAAAATTTTGTAAGGCTGAATTACTTCAAGACAACTATTTTCACGCTGTTTTTGAAACAACAAAAAGCGTTGCAGATAAAATCAGAGATTTATCCGGATTAACATCAGATGGTAGTGAATTAATTGATTATGTGTTCTCTGTAACGAATCCAACTCTAATAATAAATAACTTGATTACAGAAACTGAGAAAAGTGAACACAAGGGATTCGCAAATCTACTAAGAGGTTTCTTTGGTATGTTTAGAAATACAACCGCGCATGCCCCTAAGATAAAATGGTCAATTAATGAGGATGATGCTTTAGATATTATGACCTTAGCCTCTTTTTTTCATAGGAAATTAGACCTATCTCAAAGAATTAGATAATGAAAGACAGTCAAAAAAAAAGAATTAGAAAAATTGAATTTGATTTGTTAGAAAATGGATTGGATTTTATTAATAATTCACTTAATCCAATACTAGAGTCAAATAATGAGCATGAATTGAAATATTCCATTTTGCATATTTCTGCTGGCCTTGAATTATTATTGAAAGAAATATTACGCAATGAACATTGGTCTTTAATCTTTGAAAAAGTAGATAGTGCTAATCTCAATTCTCTACTTACTGGTGATTTTTTAAGCGCATCCTTTGAAACCATACTAAATCGTTTGGAAAAGATAGCTGAAATCCAAATCTCGGAAGATGCTAAAAAATATATACGCGATATTCGGAAGAAAAGGAATAGAATAGAGCATTTTGCGTTTCAAGAAAACGATGTTGCAATTAAAAGTATTGTTTCCAACGTATTATCAAATATTCATGAGATAATCAGGGAAAATCTGGATATAAAAGAATATTCAGATAAATCACAGGATTTATACAAAGAAATTTTGAAAAAATCAACTCGGTTTGAGGAGTTCACTTCTTTATTAAATTCAAACCTTAAGTCCGATTTAGATAAATTGAAGCTTCAAAAAGTTAAAATTTTGGATTGTCCGGAATGCTTTCAACATACATTACCAATTGATGAAAATTTGAAATGTCTTTTTTGTGGTTATACTGATACACCAGAAAATGTTGCTCATGCATACATCGAAAATATTCGTGAAATAAGCGAATATGAAGAAATAAAAGATGGTGGTTATTTCCCTTTAGAAGATTGCCCAAATTGTCGAGCTCGTGCTCTTTTAATTCATGAAAATTCATTCATTTGCTTTTCTTGTATAGAGGCATGGAATTCTGATGAACTTAGAGCCTGTGATTGGTGTAATGAATTATATGAAGCTAAAGATGATCATGATATTGGAATGTGTGATGATTGCAGAGAACGAAAGATGGAAAAATTTGGAGAATTTGATTAATTAATCTATCCTAATTAATATATCTCGATTCTAATATCTTCAAATACATATAAACTTCAAAACTAAAATTTTAGATTCTTTAAATGGAATTTCAACAAAAAATAGGTCGGATTATACTTTGCCAATGTAAGCTCTATGATGGCGATGAACTTGAATTTCAACGACTTTCGTCGCTCATTGAACTCAATAACCTGGGAACCACCAAAGAAGCCGCAAAGGTTTTTGGAAGCGCACAAAACCTGATTGATGCTTTTTAAAAATTACAAGAAAACCTATACTCAGCATAAAAGATGAATAACATTGATCCTTCCAGAATTCGATGGATAAAGAACGTAAAAAGAGATGGTGGCCAATCATGGGCTTACTTTGAAGATTACTCGGCAACAAATCAACATTTTGCATTGCATTGGCCTCACAGTAAAAGAGGAAACGCAAAACATCCAAATAAGGGTGACATAATTATACTCTTTCAAAATTATAAAAATCAAGGTCCCCGGCTAACTCATTTAGTTGAAGTTGTTGACGACGATAGTTTTATTGACTCCAATAACCCCGGAAAGTATGAAACAGCAAGAGAAGTAAAATTAATTTATCGATCAAAACGAATAATTAATGTATTGGGATATAGGTATAAGGCAGTTGCATATGGCACAGTGCATTCTGTTCATTTCTTAGATTTATCCAAAAATTTACTGGGTATTCAACAAGAAATCTATGATTTATTCAAAAATAAATGGAAATCTTCTTTTTTTGTTGTGAAGCATAATGGTGAATCATTTATAAATATTCCACCAAATAAATTGTATAATGAAAATCAAATTGTAAAACTTGGATCAAAAATTATCACTTTAATTGGTGAAAATGGTAGTGGAAAATCAGCAATTCTGGAAAGTATTTTTGAATCATCTATCTATGCCGAGAAATTCAAATTTGTATGTTTCTCTTCTGGTCAGAATGAACGATTTACAAACCTATTTGCTGAATTGAAACCAAAAATTCAGGACTCAATTTATAAAGAGGAAAACTCCATAGATGGGAATGATGAATATGAATCTTCTTTGAAAGTCTTTTACTTCAATAAAACATGGGTTCGACTAATTATAGCATTAGCAACTTCATATTGTCCAATGGGGAGAGTCCGTTCCTTTTTAGAATCAAAAGGATACTGTGATGTAAATAATGGCATAGATATCACAACAAAATTTATATTTCAATTTAATATCCAAAGGGAGCTAATTCGAAAAATCCAATTGGAAAGAGAAAAGGAAGATAATGGTGTCTTTAGTGAATATCTTCACAATAGATACTTTGAAACTATTGACAAAATTCGTTTAAAATATTTCCCGGATGAAACGATTGATAGTCTAAGTGGGAAAGGTAGTCTGGCAACAATTGAGGTAAAAGATCTACAATTTATTTTTGGGTCTGAGTTTGAATTACCAATAAATCTTTTTCGAATTGATCAAGATAAGTTGGTAGGAGTTTTTTCATTGAAAAACTCCCAATTGTTTTTCAGAGACATGGAAATGAATGACTTAAGTGATGGAGAGTTTCAAATTATTTCAATTTTTGCCTTGCTTGATTTATTTGATAGTATAGAAACTTTTTTCTTATTCGATGAGATAGACTCTCATCTTTATTATCGAAATATTGAAAATCTATGGACACTATTGAAAGAGAATATAATTGGGAATGTAATCACAACTACACATATTGCAGACTCTATAATCCAAAATGAATTTCACTCATTACGAATTGTGGAGAGAGGGAAAGTTTTAAATGATTCAATTGCTAACGAATTAAAAAACCGATTTAAAGACTTTTCAAACAATTTAGAAAGCTATTACAAAGTATTTTCCAAAATTCCCTATTTTGCATTAGTTGAAGATGAATCAGATTGGATAATTTTTAAAGAGCTTGCTAAAATTAAACTTGGGAATAATTATTCTAATTCTAAAATTGAAACCATTCAAGTTATTAAATGTTCCTCAGGATACTCTTCTCAAAGTGAAAGACTTGGAAGCTCAAAGAAAGATTGGAGTGATAAATTTATAGCTTCAAATTCATCCTTTACTACAAAAGCAATTTTTATGATCTGTGATAGAGATGAATTTACGCTTAACGATTTTCACCGTACAAATGGAGTTGAGATTATTGGAACACACCGCTACAATAAAAAATTTAACAACCAAAGATCTTGTTCATTTCTACTTTCATGGAAAAGAAGACAAATCGAGAATTATCTTCTATCATATACCATGCTGTCTAACAACCATAAGCTAGAAGATATAAATAGCGAGTTAGGTGACAGTTACAGACTAGCTGAAACAAACCCAATGGATATTCGGCAAATTCAAGATCTTGAGATCAAGACTAAAATTCAATCGCTTTATGTGTATGATGGACAATATGTCACTACAAACAATCCTGAAGGGATAGACTATGTAAGATTGTTGGAAGTTATTAAAGATATACCTGCATCAGAAATTTCTGAAGACATCGAAAAGATGTATAATTTTATCGTTTCAAAAATCAATTAGATGGAACTTCAACAAAAAATAGATCGGATTACCGATATCCTGCGCCGCGATGATGGTATTAGCGGAGCCATGCATTATACAGAACAGATTTCGTGGATATTATTTCTCAAATTCCTGAACGACTTTGAAGAGGAGAAAGAAGGCGAAGCTTTACTCAACAATACCAAATACGAACAGATTATTACCAACGATTTTCGCTGGAGCCATTGGGCCTGTCCCAAAACGGAAGAAGGAAAGCCGGATGTTAAAACTTCCAAAACCGGAGGAGATTTGACCCAGTTTGTAAACGGACAATTGTTCCCTTATCTGAAAGGATTTAAAAACAGTTTGGGTGATGTGAAATCGGTGAAATACAAAATCGGAAACATCTTCGAATTTTTGGATAACCGCATCGCGAGCGGCCACACACTGCGCGAGGTGCTTGATATTATTGATACGCTGAATTTCCAGTCGCAGGACGAATTGTTTGAGTTGTCGCATGTGTACGAGAACCTGTTGCAGGGAATGGGCAACGATGGTGGTAACTCGGGCGAATTTTATACCCCGCGTGCTGTAATTAAGGCTGTAGTTGAAGCGCTTGCACCACAACCCGGACAAACGGTTTACGACGGCGCTGCCGGTAGTTGCGGTTTCCTGATCGAAGCGTTTGATTACATCATTAACAAGTACCGGAATAAACTCTCGACCGAACAATGGCAGTTTCTGCACGAGAATACCTTTTTCGGTAACGAGAAAACGCCACTGGCTTACACAATGGGCGTGATGAACATGATTCTGCATGGCATAGAAAGTCCCAATATTTTAAAGCAGAATACACTTACAGCCAACATTCGCGATATACAGGAAAAAGACCGGTACGACCTGATTGTGGCCAATCCGCCGTTTGGAGGAAAAGAAAAACCACAAATACAGCAGAACTTTCCGATACAGAGTAACGCCACCGAACTTCTGTTTTTGCAGCATTTTATGAAAAGCCTGAAAAAAGGAGGTAAAGCGGCTATTGTAGTTCCAGAAGGTATTCTTTTCCAGACGGGTAATGCGTTTAGAAATGTAAAAGAAGAATTGCTTGCCAATTTTAATGTACACACCATTTTAAGCCTTCCCGCAGGCGTGTTTCTGCCTTACAGCGGAGTAAAGACCAATGTGCTGTTTTTCGACCGTACCGGGGCAACCACCGAAATATGGTATTACGAATGCAACCCCGAACAAAAGCTTACCAAAAACAAACCGATACAGTACGAACAGTTACAGGAGTTTGTGGAACTGTCAGCCACGCGGGCATTGTCCGCTAATTCGTGGTTGGTAAAGACTGCTGACATTGTGGATACCGATATTTCAGCCAAAAATCCCAATACCCAAACCGATATCGACCATTTGCCACCGCGCGAAATTATGGCACACATCAAAAAGAACGATTCGGAGATTGCCCGACTGATGACCGAAGTAGAACAAATTTTGGAGGAAGGGTATAATGGATAAATTGCAAAAAGGGTGGGTTTTTAAACGTTTAGAGGAGGTTGCAGCGTATCAAAAAAAGCAAGGTCTATTTGATTTGCCATACGTTGGCATGGAACACATAGAGTCTAAAACGGCTGTTTTTATAGGTACACGTCAACCACAAAGGGTTAAAAGTTCCACTTTTTATTTTACTGAAGATGATGTTTTATATGGTAGACTTCGACCATATTTATGCAAGGTTTTAGCTCCTGATTTTTTTGGACATTGTTCTACCGAAATATTCCCAATTCGCGTAAAACAAGGTTTAGATAGGCAATTTCTGAAATATTGGTTGCTTTCTGAAAATACAACAAAAGAAATTGAATCTACTTGCTCTGGATCAAGAATGCCCAGAGCAGATATGAATAAAGTTCAAAAGATTCAAATTCCACTTCCCCCACTTCCAGAACAAACCCGCATTGTTTCCAAGCTCGATACCCTGTTTGCCCACATCAACAAAAGCATTGCCCTGCTCGAAGAAAACATCAAACATACAAATGGGTTAACAGCAAGTGTGCTGGAAGAGGTGTTTGTAAATGGGAAAAACTGGAAAAGAGAACCTTTAAATAAGGTCGCCAAAGTCGAAAGAGGTAAATCAAAACATCGCCCTCGAAATGATCAAAAGTTATTTGGAGATTCCTATCCATTTATTCAAACGGGAGATGTTCGAAGTGCCAATAAATACATTGATAAGTATGAAGTTTGCTATTCCGAGTTTGGATTGAAGCAAAGCAGACTTTGGAACAAGGGAACAATTTGCCTGACCATTGCCGCCAACATTGGAGATGTTGCAATACTTGGATTTGATGCTTGCTTCCCAGACAGTGTGGTTGGTATAACCCCAAATTCAATGAACAATGAATTTCTATATTATTACTTAAAAACACTTCAATTGCAATTGGATAAAAAGGCGAATTCGGCTGCACAAAAGAATATCAATCTTAAAATATTAAGCGAAATTGATGTGCCAGTTCCTTCAATTGAAATTCAAAATACTATTGCAGACAGGTTTTCACGGTTGGAAGAAAAACAATTTCAAATTCTTTCAGTCCAACAATCCAAACTCACTTATCTTAAAGCCCTGAAATCGAGTTTGCTTGACCGGGCATTTAAAGGGGAGTTGTAATTTCTCAAACAATATTCTGAAATAGGATACATAAATGGCATTTAATGATCCACCATATGTAGATAAGAATTCTGAGAGGTGCGAAGAATCAGTTCTAAAAACGAGATCGATCTTTTCAAAGAAGAATGGTTTTATTACCCGTGAAGTTAACGCCGATGATTATGGGGTTGATTTATATGGGGAATTAATCATAAATAATGGAGCATCTGCCCAATTTTTTCCTATTCAGATTAAAAGTACTCAAAAAGCACAACTTATTTATAAAGGCAGTAAGAGCTATCTTACTTTGCCTTTTTCAACAAGCAGACTGGGCTATTTGTATAAAGATCTTTCCTATTCTGGATTAATTGTCTTTTATGATGAATCTTCGGAGAATCTATATTATGATTTTGTGACTAATATTCTTAATCAAATATTACTTGATAGAAAGGATACTAAGTGGATGGCTCAGGATAAGGTTACAATAGCTTTCCCCGAGGATAACTTATTAGATAATAATTGTATTCGTGAAATTCATAAGATCGTAAGCCTGAGATTTGAAAAAATTCAACAAGCTATTTACGATTCTCAGAATAGGATTGATCTTGGTTTCTCACTATTAGAAAATCGTTCAATTAATCATTCGGCGGATCGTGCGCAGAAGATCGTTTCAGCTCTTGAAAAAATAGGACCTGTTCTGTTTAACGAGCGCAGATACCCGGAATTAATTGAATATTTAGAACAGCTACCTAAAATATATATAGATAAACCCCAAATGGCATATTTGGCTGCACTTGTATATACTGAAAATGGAAATGTCCTGAGTGCAGATTATTTTCTTAAGTTATGCGAACGGTACAAAAAGTTTTACTCCGAAAAAGAATGGGAAGCTTTGTTGCTACAGCGATCGAGGACCGACTTTCTTCTAGGTCACTATACGAATAATGAACTTTTGGCAAAACTGAAAGCGCTAAGAAGAGAAGTAAGTTCTCCTGAAAATTCTATGAATTTAGAAATAAATATTAACCAGTTTCAGTTAGTTGAAGCAATTCATAATCTTGAAATTGATGAAGAACTTTACAATAAAACAAATGAAATTTATGCGCGAATAGAAGATTTGGATATTAATGCCGAGCAAAAAAACTTTCAGATATTATTCCAGACCGATAACCTGGTTGGAGCTATCTTTCCTAAGCTTTTAAATTCGTTAAATGATAGAAGATTATATGAGAGAGTTCATCATCCTTTATTCATTAAAAATAATCAGGAAAAACTTGAATTAATAAACGTTACGTTTGAGAGGGTCTTCAAAAAAATAAACGAAGTGCATGATTTCGCTGAAAAGAATGAAAACAAACTTCTATTAGCATCGGCTTATGATCGAATTGGTAAAGTTTCATTGAATTTAGACTTATGCTATTTTTTTCTTAATACGATTCCAGATGATATTGAAGGCTTAAAAATATCCTTAGAGGGAACAATTTCATATCAACTTAAAGCATACAATTTGTATAAAAGTCTATCTGTTTTGCCGGAGGCCTTTACCGTCCTGAATATGGCATACGAGACTCACCGCTTATCCAAAGAATGGATTGATTATAATCTTGATAAAGTTGTAACACTTTCAAAAATTAAGTCAGAAATTAGCTCGTTTGATAGCGAATCATTTGCTAAAAGATTTAGTTCAGTCGTAGATCAAATTATAAATGATAGAAAGTTAGGCACATTAAACGGTCTGGACAATGCACTCAATGAGACTCAAATAGAAATGATGGTTCAGAAGATTATGGAGATTTTAAATCTACCACCGGATCGTTTTGATAATGTCAAGAATGAAATTAAGTCTATTGAATTTTTCAAATCCAACTGTAAAAACAATGATTTAGTTCTATTGACAAATCAGGAAGATCCTTTTTTGGGTGAAAACAAATATAGATTTCCTTCGAAATTTGCCATTGCAAATGAAAAGACCAATGTTATTTATGCAGAGGGCTACGATGTAAAAGAGATGTTTATGAGATTAGGCATTTAGTTAAAAATGATCGAATTATGAAAATCACTATGCACGAATCTTTAGATAAAATTGATTTTCCTGAAACCGTTTATAAATATCGTTGTTGGGACAATCCTTTACATCAAAGCATTATAAAACAAAGAAAGGTCTTTATGGCTGCTCCTTCGTCCTTCGAAGATCCGTTAGATTGTAAATTTCCTATTCGATGGGATCTCTTGACTGACGAAGATATTTACGATCATTATTTTGGTGATTCAATAAATAAAAATCCTGAATGGTCTCGTCAGCAGCATCGGAAATTTGCAAGAGACTGGTCTAAAAAGTCGGCGGTAAGGCAACCTGAGATTGTCGCGGACCATCAACAAAAAACTTTTCGGGATTACGATGAACATGCTGGCATTTTAAGCCTGACAGCCAATCCTTCATTAATGAAAATGTGGGAAGAGTATTCCTGTCAACATGAAGGTTTTGTCGTTGGCTTTAATTCGCGAATAATGTTCGACTATTTAGGTGGAGGAGGGCAAGTTCAATATGTGGATAAAATCCCAATAATATATCCCTCACCAAAGCACAATTTCGATGAGCAAAGAAACTTACAAATATTCCATAAATTATCACAATGGAGTTTTGAAGAAGAATATCGAACCACTAGATTTGGTGAATTGCCGTTAACGATAAGAGATAGGACAATAGAATTACCGATAGAAGCTTACAAGGAAATCATAATCGGCGATAGAATGCCAGCCCATTTTATCGCCGAAATACTTGATTTAATTTCTTCAGAAATGAGTCATGTTGAAGTAATAAAGGCAAAGATTATTGATGATGAAATAGTTATTGATAGACTGTAGTTTATGTTTAAATTCAGGATAAATAAAATTTTACTGCTACTTTTTTAACGATTCAATCGTTCTGAGATTAGCCGATTAAAGGAACAATATTTTCATCAAACCATTCAAAAGCTCTATCCTGATGGTATTCCTGATTATTCGGATTGTGGAGCAGGTCAACAACAATGAAGTAGGTTAAAATAATCTGGATATCGTTTGTTTCTTTAAAAATATTACGATATTTGTACTGTGAGTACGAATAATGAAATAAAATTAAAGAGACTTCTGGATTTGCATGTTCCAGGAACCATAATGCTTGCTTCATGGCTTGATGCAAACGAATTCTCTCGTGACCTTCAACATCGTTATTTAAAAAGCGGCTGGCTCGAATCAATAGGTGTTGGAGCATTTAAGCGCCCCAATGAAACTGTAGGTTGGCAAGGGGCACTTTATTCCCTGCAAAAACAAGCTAATCTGCCTGTTTATATTGGAGGCCCAACAGCTTTATCTATGTTGGGATTTTCACATTTTATCCGCACTGGAGCCGAGACTGTTTATTTATTCTCTCTATTGAATACGAGATTGCCAGCATGGTTTAAACAATATTCATGGAATGAAGCGGTAAGCCACGTCAAGACTTCATTTCTACCTGAAGAAATTGGGATGGATGAATATCAGGAAACACAATTTCCGTTAATGATAGCATCAGCCGAGAGAGCAATATTCGAATGTCTTTATCTAACTCCGGAAAAGCTGGATATAATGGAGGTTTATCAAATCATGTCTGGCTTGGTAAATCTAAGGCCTGGACTGTTGCAGAAGCTTTTGGAAGGGTGCAGTTCTGTAAAAGTTAAACGCTTATTTTTATATATGGCGAAAAAAGCAAATCATCAATGGTTCCAATTTCTTGATTTATCATCGATCAATCTTGGACAGGGGGATCGCAGTATTGTCAGTAATGGTTCGTATGATTCCGAATTTCGTATTACAATATCCAAAGAATTGGCTCAACTATGATCGATCCAAAATATAAAGCACAGGTTGATTTATTGTTACAAACGCTCCCGTATGTTGCAAAAGAAACAATATTTGCGCTCAAAGGCGGGACTGCAATTAACCTGTTTGTACGAAGTATGCCCAGGCTATCAGTCGATATTGATTTAACTTATCTTCCAATTGATGACCGGGAAACGGCATTGAAAAATATTTCAGATGGACTGGCACGAATCAAATTCGACTTGGAACAATCTATTCCCCGAATCAGCGTAACAGCAGCATCACGCGAGGGGCAGGACGTTAAAATCAATTGCCAGTTACCTGGAGCTCAAATTAAAATTGAGGTAAATACCACAACCCGGGGGAGTATTCATCCCACAAGACTAATGAGGGTTCATGATTCTGTTGAAACTGCATTCGGTAGATTTGCTGCTATTCAGGTTGTTTCAATGGCTGAACTTTATGGAGGAAAGATTTGCGCGGCATTAGACAGACAGCATCCCCGCGATTTGTTTGATGTCAGGCTTCTTTTGGATAATGAGGGTTTCACGGATGGTATAAAAGACGGTTTCCTTGTTGCGCTTATTTCTCACATGCGACCTATCAGCGAGGTAATCAGTCCAATGTTTATTGATCAGCGACAAGCGTTTGAAACTCAATTTTCAGGTATGGCAAATATACCATTTAGCTATGACGATTATGAAGGAACCCGAGTACAGTTAGTTGGACAAGTTCAATCAAAACTAACAAACGATGACCGGCAATTTTTAATGAGTTTCAAGGATGGCAACCCGGATTGGGAAAAATTATCCATTAAAAATGCCCGAGAATTACCAGCCGTTCATTGGAAATTGCAGAATATTGAAAGATTAAAACACGATAATCCCAGGAAGCACAAGGAGATGGTCTCCATTTTAGAGAACGTGTTATTTGGCTGATTACAAATTGATAAAATATTTAACTGCACTTGTCAAATATTATCGTAAATTTAGGTTAGATTTTTTATCACGGTAAAAAGAATTAATGCAGCTTTTTGTTATAGAGGTGGAAATTGAAAACCCTGGTCACTGACTGGGGTTGTTGCGTTCTCGTAAGATAATTTTCCTGTTTTATGGTTCTTTTTAAAATCAAAATTTAAGAAGTACTACTCTCACTCAATTCCTCACCAAAGTTATTTACGCATTCCGGAAAAGTCAAGGGTGGCTTCGGTAATCCTTTTCCCTACGATATGCCTATCGGCTACTCAGGGAACGGATCACCTCGCCACACTTCGTGCTCGGTCAAAAACAGAACGCCCTTCGACTGTTTCACGCTCAGGGAACGTTCGGTTTTGTGACATTCGCCCTTGACAAGAATCCGGTCTGCTCAATGGTTCACGGTTCAAAATTAACCGGCGAGCCAGATGCCAAGATAAGTCTTCAGGGCAGAAGTAAAATCAATGAAAGATATCAATGGTTGGAAAATTGTTTCCACGTATTCAACCAAACAAGCTGTTGATGACGGGTTTCTTGTAAAGGTTGACAGTGAAGCCTCCAAAGAAGCTGGAATTAAGTTTCCGGTTTACATCACACGTGCTGCATGGAACAAGTATGTTGAAGTTCCTAAAGGAATGGAGCAGGTTCAAAACCTTTCGGGTCGCCTTTGGGACGTGATGTTCATGTTTGCTTTTCAAGCCCGGAAAGTTTCTTCCAATTTTTTACAGTTTGATTTTATCAGTTTTATGCCTGATGAAGGTAACTGGGAGCCCAATGAAAAGCTTGAATCCCCTGAAAATCGCCTTAACCGATTGGTTACGCTCAACGCTGTTATTCAGGCACAGGATTTCGACGATCCGTCACCCGCCATTTTCATCATGAAACCCAACGAAGACTGATTATGGCAACAAGAAAATATTCAGAAAACTTCCTCCAATCGGGGGAAGTTTCTTTAAAAGGCTTTATTGCTGGACTTGCCGAATCCAAAGATAAGTACAACCGGCATAAAAGTATGATACTGTATGGTTCCACATTTATTATTTCAGCATATCGAACCGGCGAAGAACTCTTAGTGAAACAGGAGTTGAATATTGACGAACTTACTAAAGCCAGAAAGTTTTACCGGTCTATCCGCTTTTTTAAGACACATTCATCCTGGTTACAGGAATAAATAACAGAATTATGGAAAAACACTGGACAGCTTATCTGCCGGAAGCCGGTAGGATAAAGAGAAAAGGCGACGATATCCAGTATCAGCATCGTTTATTGGTTCAGGCTAAAACCGAAGTTCAGCAGCTAATTCGAAAGATTGCTGATATGGAAGATGAAGCCTTCCAAATGGCAAAAATGGATTGGTCTATAGAGGAAATCACTGAAGCCAAACAGAAGGCTAAACAACGAATAATTTAACTACCAGGGGCTTTTTGCCCCTTTTTTACTCATGATAAATCCATTTTTCTCAAAAGCTAATATTAAATGACAGAACAGCAGTCCCCCATGCCTGCGGCCTGTGGCTTTCAATCGTCCGTCGTTCCCAAGCTCACCCGTCACTACGTCCCCCCTTATTTGCTCTCCGTCCACTCTTATCCACCAGCCTCGGCATCCCGCGCAAGAGAGGCTGATTCCATTTCATTCCATCAACCACACTTGTTTTTTCCTTTCCCACACGAAACAGAAAGTGTGACATAACACAATCTTCCAAAAGGGAAAACCTTTTTCTATTATGAAAGCGGTTTTTACTCCCCAATGATAAGCCTTTGCGGCTTTTGAGTTTAGAAAGTCAATCGCCATTTTGCCACCCTTTATATTTCCATTAGGCACTTTTTTTACAGTCTGTTACAAGCATATTCATTAAACTGATCGGGGTTTTGCCTGTTCAATTGCCGAATTAGTACAGTTCATTGGACTTCAGAAATCGGTATTAAACCTGTTCGAGGAATTGCACCGCTTAGCCTCCGATGAAAACTTCCGGTTTCAAGCCTAAACTTTCGCAAGCCTTTCCGGTAATGGCTTTTCGGGTCAAGTAGGTCATAACGAATTTTTCAGGTCAGTCATAATTCTCTGCAAAGGTTGGACGCGTTTGTGGCGTTCGGTCCCTCAATCAAGGATTTTCCCGGCATATCCTCGCTACGTTCCGGTATTCCAGTTCCTCCTTGATTGCTCCAAAATCCGCGTCCTGTTCACCTGGCATATAATTTTAACTTAAAAAATTTACGTTATGACAACTTTTGAAAAGCATTACATCGGAAAAGGAACTCAGGTAACAGATCTTAACATCGTAAAAGTAGTTCTCCCAGTTGAAGGAATTGAAGCTGCAATTTTCGAAAAGGAAGGAATCAAATACCTTGGTTTTGAAGTGGCCAAAATGAAAACTCCTGACAAATTCGGCAGGACACACACCTGTTATTACCAGACCAAAGTTTACACCGAAGATGCAACTGATGCACAGCCAGAAAAGCAGAAAAAGGCTAAGAAATCTTCGAAGAAAGAACCAGCGGTGCCGGAAGAGGATGATTTGCCGTTCTAATACTTTCAAAAAAGCCGAAAGGCTTTTTTGTTGGTCACTCAACAAATGGGACATTATTTGAAATTCCAGATTCAAACTTACCGCGATGCCTGAAACGACTGATTCCAATAATTTTTTTAGCTGATCAGGTAAGAATTTCATTGCTTGTTTTTATGAAATTATACGCGAAGATGTAGGGCCAATTCGGAACTGCTTCGCAGGCTACACAAAAAATTTCCGGCATATCCTACCCCGACAAATCGGGGCTTAACGGTATTCCGTTCCTGTTTGTGTATTCCGAAGTGGACCCAACGGCGAAAGGCATATAATTTCTAAAAACTATCGCATGAAAACTTACACTTCAAAATCAGCCAAAGTCAATCAGGATAATAGTTCCGTTTGGGAAGCATTTACTGAGTATTTGAATTCCGTTTATTTCGAAGGTGCCGCCGAAACCCTCGAAGAAGAACTAATAAAATTTGAATATGCAGCTTATTTAAGTTGTTACGGGAATTAACCGTAACAACTCAAATGAATTCCAGAGGCGAAAGCCTCTTTTTTTATGCCCAATTAATTGCTAGTCAACTATAACAAATCAATTGTCATTAATTAGAGGAGGTGTACTCTCACTCAATTGTTGAGCAAAGTTATTTACGCATCCCGGAAAAGTCAAGGGTGGCTCTGGTAATCCTTTTCCCTTCGATATGCCTATCGGCTACTCAGGGAACTGATTACCTCGCCACACTTCGTGCTTGGTCAAAAACCGAACGCACTTCGACTGCTTCACGCTCAGGGAACGTTCGGTTTTATGACATTCGCCCTTGACAAGAATCCGGTCTGCTCAATGGTTCTCGGCTCAAAATTAATTGGAGAGCCAGCCAAAATAAATCCGCAGGGCAGCGGTAAACGAAATGCAAAGTTATTCCAATGATCCAAAGCTGATCAAAGCCAGATTTGATTCCACTTGTTCAAAATGTGCTGCCAAAATCAGCAAAGGTCAGGAAATTTACTACTGGCCATCTTCCAGAGAAGTGTTTTGTCTGAAATGTGGCGAAGGACCTTACAATGAGTTTCTAGCTTCAGTTCAGGATGAAGAAATTTACCAGACATGGTATCGATGAAAAGGGAGGCGAAATGCCTCTTTTTTTTTATCGGCGAGCCAGAAGCCCAAATAATTCCGTAGGGCAGCGGTAAATCAGATGTTGAAGTTTTTTGAAAATGTGACAACGCTAACCGAACTTCGGAAAGAGTACCGGAGATTGGCATTTATCTACCATCCAGACAAAGGTGGTGACACTGTGCTGATGCAGATTCTGAATGATCAATACGAACGGCTGTCTGAAAAATTCATTAAAGAAAATGTTGATTTTTCAGAAGGACGTAAGGAATATGAGATGCAGGTTTCAGAAGAAATCCGGGATATGTTAGACCGCATCATGTTTCTCAAAGGTGTGGATATTGAAGTTATTGGCGGATGGATCTGGATTACCGGAAATACGTTTGCCATCAGGACAACATTGAAAAGCCTGGGATTCTTGTTCAGCCATCCGAAAACAGCGTGGTACTGGCACAAAGGTGAATATCGAAAGAAAAGCGGAAAGATTCAATCCATGGATGAAATGAGGGATTTCTGGGGTTCTCAGAAGATGGAAACTCAACCCGAAACATCCAATCAATTAAATTAATCAATAGGGCGTGCCAGACCAGACCTTAGTTTTAGAAGGTTGCCCAAATAAGTCCGCAGGGCAGCGGCATTTCACATGAATATAGAATTAGATATTGCAACCACCGATAGGCTTCTCAATGCCATCATGTTCTGTTTAGGTCCTTCATTAGATGAAAATAGCATCAGGGAATCACCTTGGTTACTTGAATTGGCCGAGTCATATAATGAAATTGTAGCCCAGTTGCCAGTTGGATGGAGATTAGACCATCATCAGCTTATCCATTTTTAAATTACACGGCGAGCCAGATGCCAATATAAGTCCGCAGGGCAGCGGCAATTCAAATGTATAATCCGGAATTCGAACACAAACACATTAAAGGAATGATTTGCCAGATTGTAAAAGAAACGAAGCGGGGTTGGCAGGTTTTGCAACAGGATAATCTCCGAAAAAAACCTAAAACCCAGTTTTTTGATGCTATTTATTTTTCAAAAGATAAAGGTGTCTGGCGAAAAATTATTCCTCAATAAATATAACATGGCGAGCCAGAAGCCAAAATAAGTCCGCAGGGCAGCGGCAATACCAATGGATTATTTAGTAGTTGGTTCAAACGGTTTTGCACAAGTTGGTGATCCGGATTATTTCACCAAAGCAAAAATCGAACTTCGTATTTTGCTTGAATTTTTGCAAACAAATTATCCCGTTCCTGAAGAATTTGCCTCAAAGGCCAATTATTCCATCAAGTCTTTCAACCATGATTTTGGAACCTACCATGAGGTTGTTGTCATCTTCGATGATCAATATCTTTCCGCTCTGGAGGATTCCGAACTTGAACCAGATACAGCGCTATTTTATAAGTTTTGGAACTGGTTTAATTCAGTGGAATCAGTTGATCTGGAAATAGAAGAACTGACCGGGCAAATACGGCATGCTTACCAAAACATACTGGATATAGAAAAAGGTGATCATTTGAAAGTTGTTCGTGTAGCCTGAATCTCAAAAAAGGGTGAAAAACCCTTTTTTATTCGTTCATAGGTTTTCACCAGTTCCATACTGCTATTTTATAAGTTTTTTTACTCTCACTCAATTTTAGCGCAAAGTTATTTCCGCATTCCGGAAAAGTCAAGGGTGGCTTTTCCTTCCACACTTTCCACCAGCGCCACGCTTCGCGCTTGGTCAAAAACCTAACGCCCCTCGACTGTTTCACACTCAGGGGACGTAAGGTTTTATGACATTCGCCCTTGACAAGAATCCGGTCTGCTCAATGGTATTCGGCTCAAAATTAACCGGCGAGCCAGAAGCCAAAATAAGTCCGCAGGGCAGCGGTCAAGAACAATGAAAACGTATAAGAAAATTCTTCCATTAATCACTTTAAAGAAAACCAAGTCAGATTTTCCATGTGCAAAGATTGTTACATCAGCCGATGCTAATGAATTCATCCGCAATTTTTACTCAGATGATATCGGGATCTTTGAAAGTTTCTTCATCCTTTTGCTCAACCGAAACAATACGACGATTGGTTATGCCAAGATTTCGCAAGGTGGAATTATTGGAACTGTTATCGATGCCACCATTATTGCTAAGTACTGCGTGGAAGCTTTGGCCAAATCAGTAATCCTTGCCCATAATCATCCTTCCGGCGGACTTGTTCCCAGTCAGGCAGATAAAGATATCACAAGGAAAATAACAGATACCCTAAAGATTTTCGATTGCACAGTTCTTGACCATGTTATCCTTACGGAAGAGTCTTACTTCTCCTTTGCCGATGATGGATTGATGTATTAAAAAGAGCCCTTCCGGGCTTTTTTTATTATTTGCCATTGCCCAGCATATTCAGCTTTTCGCTTAATTCAATAAGTCCGGCTTTCTGTAAGCAGTCGCTGGCCATTGCCCTCAGTTCTTTCAAACTCTCTTCAGGAACATTGTTTAGAAGATTGGATGATTTATCATCATCCTTTGCTGTCAGCCCCCGCTCAATAACGCTGTTGAGCAGCAATACATTTTTACGTGACATTTTCAAATCAATCTTCACCGTTTCATTCATGCCAGGGATACTCAAAATAGTATCATAAACCTTGGCCACATCATTTGTTGTCAGCATAATCATACGTTTTAAATTAGACAAAATTTACGCTGTAAAAGTAATGAGCCATTTTCAAACCATCCCAGTCAAAATATAGTGAGGATAGGTAAAACCCATACCGCTTGTTTACCTTCGTATCATTGAACTGAATAGTGAACTTGAAAATGTGCGGTATGGATTTCAGGAATCAAGGGCTTTCTATCAGCGAAGCCAAAGAAATGGACATGGTAATTTACCTGTCTGCATTAGGCCACGAGCCAACAAAAATCAGGAACAATGACTATTGGTATTTATCTCCACTTCGGGAAGAAAAAACACCTTCATTTAAGGTAAACAGGAAGCTTAACCGGTGGTACGATCATGGTCTGGGCAGAGGGGGTAACCTGATTGACTTCGGCATCGAATATCATCGCTGTACTTTTGGCGAATTGCTTAACAAACTAAGTGGTAATCTTTCTTTTCAAAAGCCACCTGCCCAAACTGTGAAACGTACGTATGAGTCGGAGACTAAGATTAAAGTTTTGAGCGATTTTGAACTCACTTCATATGCCTTATTACGGTACGTGGAACAAAGGCATATCCCAATAGAAATTGCCCAAAAGTATTGTCGTGAAATTCGTTATGAATTGAACGAAAAAACCTATTACGGCATCGGTTTTAAAAATGATTCGGGAGGATGGGAAATTCGCAATCCTTATTTCAAAGCAAGCAGTTCGCCAAAGGATATCACCACCTTTAAAAATGGTTCGGATGAGGCAGTCGTATTTGAAGGTTTTACCGATTTTTTATCCTTCCAGTTTCTCCACAAAAACCTTCCTGAAAACAGTCAGGATTTTGTGGTTTTAAATTCGGTTTCCTTTTTTGAAAGAGCACGCCTATTTATGGAACAACACCAGTTGATTCGGCTTTACCTGGACAGGGATGCTGCCGGACAAAAATACTGTCGGCGCGCACTTTCAATGAGTACTAAATATACCGATGAAAGCAAGCTATACAAAAAACATAAAGACCTTAATGACTGGATTGTAAATTCTGGCAAGTTGCAGAAAATGCGATTAAGGCAAAAGTTAAGGTAGTTCTGGAATTTAACTGCATCAACCTTGAAATGCCTGAAAGCGGTAAAAGACATTTATAGGTCTGACAGACGTTCGAAGGACTGGGAGATTGCCACGTTCCTGCAATCGGCAAGATGAACGGTTGTTAAACAACCGGATCTTGCCGCCCCACACTCGGAACTCGTGGGCGGGGACACTGATATGATAAATTGAGTTTGAAAACTTAAAAAAGAGATGAAATGGGAAGAGAGAATTCAAACCGGACACGCATCATCGGGCTGCGATTAACGCCCGAAGAGTATGTGAAAATTGAACGAAAATGGAAGGCGAGTTCATGTCGGAAATTAAGTGATTATGCTCGTCGTAAGCTTTTTGATAAGCCAATGGTAAGCACATACCGTAACCAATCGGTAGATGACTTTATGGCAGAAATGGTTCTACTACGAGCAGAGCTGAACCACATCGGGAACAACTTCAACCAGGCGGTAAAACGACTGAATACGCTTAACCAGATTACTGAATTCAGAAGCTGGCTGATCGCTTATGAAGTGGAGAAAAAGACACTCATCAACAAGGTGGACGAGATCAAAAAGCATGTTCAAAAAATAGCGGAATCATGGTTACAGTAATCAAATCGGGACACTCCATTCACCGTATTTTCAATTACAATGAGAACAAGGTGAGTATCGGTATGGCGGAGTGCATCGGTGCAGGAAATTATCCGGTTGATCATGATAAAATGAGCCTTACCATGAAGCTGAACCGTCTTTTGAAACAGTTGGAACTGAACGAAAATGCGACACGAAACAGTGTTCATATTTCCCTGAATTTTCATCCTTCCGAAAGTCATTTCTCGAAGGAAAAGTTAATGGCTATCGCAGAGACTTACATGGATAAAATCGGCTTCGGAAAACAGCCTTATCTGGTCTATCAACATCACGATGCAGGGCATCCACATATTCATTTGGTGACCACAAATATTGAGGCAGATGGCAAGCGGATTGACTTGCATCACCTGGCCATTCGCAAGTCGGAACCGGCACGAAAAATCATCGAAAAGGACTTTGGACTAATGGCAGCAGAAACACAAAAAAAACAAGAACAATACCAAATTAAACCGGTAGCAGTTTCAAAAGCTTTGTATGGCAAGTCGCAGACCAAAATGGCCATTCAAAATGTTCTGGAAGCGGTATTAAACCAGTATCGTTATGCCAGCTTGCATGAGCTAAATGCTGTGCTCAAACAATACAATGTAATGGCCGAACGGGGCAACGAAAATTCGAGAGTTTATAAGCACAACGGTTTGTTGTACCGGATTCTGGATGCTGACGGAAATCCAATTGGTGTGCCGATTAAAGCGAGCCTGTTTTTCAACAATTCAAACCTTAAATTTTTGGAAGAGAAGTTTAAGGAAAATGAAGCAAAGCGGATGCCACACAAGTCACGAGTTAAGAATGCCATTGATATGTTCTTAGCGGGGAAAAAGGCAACTCTTCAGGATTTGATAAAAGAATTGGAAAAACAGGGTATTCATGTTGCCCTGCGTCAGAATGATGCCGGTTTGATTTACGGTATCACTTATGTGGATCATCAGACCAAATGCGTATTCAACGGGAGCGTATTGGGCAAACAGTACAGTGCAAAAGCCATTCAGGAACGTTGCCAGCAAAAAACAGTTACTGGGCAGAAGTTGCCTGCGCATTCAGCCCAGGAACCGATTGGGTCACCGCCTCAGGCTACCGCCTTTGAGGCAGAAACCAAGGCGCATCCAAACGTCCTACAGATTGCTGCATCTTTCAAAGAAATTGAAAACATTATGGATATCCTGATGCAAACGGAACAGACATCAAATTACCTGCCGTACCAATTAAAAAAGAAAAGAAAAAAGAGGAGAAGAAAGAACCTAAACAATAATCAATAACAACCCAAAAACTCTTAAGACTATGGCAATGCAGACCGGGGAAAACGAACAGGCGATGAGGAAAATTTTGGATATGACCAGGCTGATCAGCATTATGATTTTATTAATCCATTTTTATTATTACTGCTACGCAGCTTTCCAGGAGTGGGGTTTGAGCAGCGCGCTTGGTGACCGCTTATTGGGTAATATTTACAGAACAGGATTGTTTGTGAACTTTCATAAATCCAAGCTTATCGCTTTGAGCTTTCTGTTTATCTCCCTGTTGGGTGCAAGAGGCAGGAAAGACGAAAAGCTGAATCATAAAACAGCCTTTGCTTACATCATCACCGGGCTGCTGATTTATTTTACAAGTTATCTGTCGTTGCTGGTGAAAATAAAGACAACGGAACTGGCAGTGGTGTATATCGGCATTACTTCCATTGGGTTTTTGCTCACATTATCCGGAGGTACATTATTGTCGAGGATTATCAGTAACAGGCTCAACAATAAAGATATTTTTAATAAGGAAAACGAGACGTTTCCTCAGGAAGAACGCCTGCTGGAAAATGAATATTCCATTAACCTTCCTGCTCGTTACCAGCTTAAAGATAAGATGCGCAATAGCTGGATCAATATCATTAACCCTTTTCGGGGAGTAATGGTTTTGGGGACGCCCGGTTCCGGCAAATCATACTTCGTGATACGCCATATCATTACACAACATATCCGTAAAGGCTTTACCATGTTCGTGTACGATTTTAAGTTTGATGACCTTTCCAGAATTGCCTACAATACATGGCTGAAAAACAAGCACAGGTATCCAAAACCGCCTGCCTTTTATGTGATCAATTTTGACGACCTGACCCGTAGCCATCGCTGCAATCCACTGGAGCCATCAGCGATGACCGACATAACGGATGCAGCAGAATCGGCACGTACCATCCTGATGGGATTGAATAGGGAATGGATCAAACGCCAGGGCGACTTCTTTGTGGAATCGCCGATCAACTTTCTGACGGCTGTAATCTGGTATTTAAAAAAGTATAAGGATGGTGAATTTTGCACTCTGCCACACGTCATTGAGCTGATGCAGGTAGACTATGACAGCCTGTTTACACTACTCCGGACAGAGAAAGAAATTGAAGTGCTGATCAATCCTTTTGTAAACGCCTACTTGAATGATGTTATGGAACAATTAGAAGGGCAGATTGCTGCTGCAAAAGTGGCCATGGCCAGGCTTTCATCTCCGCAATTGTACTACGTTTTATCCGGAAATGACTTTACGTTGGACATCAACAATCCTGATGATCCAAAGATTGTCTGCATGGGTAATAATCCACAGAAGATACAGATTTATGGTGCGGTATTGTCTCTCTATGTAACCCGTTTGGTGAAGCTGGTGAACAAGAAAGGGAAACAGAAAAGCAGCCTTATTTTTGATGAATTTCCTACCATTTACCTGAATAATATGGATAGCCTGATCGCTACGGCAAGAAGTAATAAAGTGGCAACTTGTCTGGGCATTCAGGACTTCAGCCAGCTTCGTAAAGACTATGGCCGGGAACAGGCGGATGTAATCATGAATATTACTGGCAACATCATTAGTGGTCAGGTTACAGGCGATACCGCCAAGCAATTATCTGAGCGATTTGGCAAGATTATGCAGGACAGGGAAAGCTTGTCTATTAACGCTTCCGATACTTCAATCAGCCGTTCCAAACAATTGGAATCAGCGGTGCCACCTTCGAAAATTTCTGCACTCAGCTCCGGGGAGTTTGTAGGCATGGTAGCTGATGATCCGGACTGTAAAATTGACCTGAAAACTTTCCATTGCGAGATAATAAACGACCATGCAGCTCTGAAGAAAGAACAGGATAGTTACAAGGATATTCAGGTCATCCGCAAGCTGGACAATGCAATGGTGCAAATCAACTATCTACAGATAAAGCAGGACGTATATGATATTATCCATTCGGAAATGGAACGGCTGTTGAATGATCCAGGGCAGGCACATTTGGTCGTAAGGAAGGGGTAGTTTGTTTATAAATTCTAAAATAATTTCATCAGTAAAAAACATGGAAAACAGATTAATTGTAGAAAAGGTATTGCTCAATGAGATTTCCAAACTTATTGAACAAAGACAGCAGCAACTGACTGTACAAGCCAATAGTACTCTTACCATGCTCTTTTGGCACATTGGCAACCGTATTAATCAAAGCATACTTCAAAATAAGCGGGCGGAATATGGCAAACAGATTGTCGTTACGCTGTCACGACAATTAAGCGAGAAATACGGCAGGAATTTTGAAGAGAAAAATTTACGCAGGATGCTTCAATTTGCAGAGCAGTTTATAGATAAAGATATTGTCGTTACGCTGTCACGACAATTGAGTTGGTCTCATTTTTTAATACTGTTGCCGCTCAAAAATCCTGAAGCTAAGCTCTTTTATGCAAGATCAGTTGCTGGGCAGACACTGGGCGTAAGGGATTTACGAAAACAAATTGCCGCTAAAACATTTGAAAGAACCACTATAGCCAATTTACAAAACTTTAGCGATAACCCGGCTATTCAGAATGGATTCAAAGATCCTTACATTTTAGATTTTTTAGGATTACAAAACACTTATTTGGAGAAGGATTTAGAGGAGGCAATTTTACGGGAATTAGAAGCCTTTATACTAGAATTAGGCAATGGTTTTGCTTTTGTAGAGCGTCAGAAAAGGATGATAATAGATAGTGAAGATTTTTATCTGGACTTGTTATTCTATCACCGTAATTTTAAACGTCTGGTAGCTATAGAATTAAAACTCGGAAAGTTTGAGGCTAAGCATAAAGGACAAATGGAGCTGTATTTAAAATGGTTAGACAGATATGAAAAGAAAGAAGGTGAATTGCCGCCGGTTGGCTTGATACTTTGCGCCGAGAGCAGCAGGGAACAGGTTGAATTACTTGAAATGTACAAAGACGGAATAATGGTTGCCGAATACTGGACAGAGTTACCACCAAAAAAACAATTAGAGAAAAAGATACACAGCATTTTAGTAGAAACCAAAGAAAGGATTGAACGAAAAAAGCTACTTGAGTAATCAAAAGCCTTGTAAATGACAAGCCATTTATAACATCGAAAAAACGATTTTTTATTATGCGAGATATAATTACTTCGGAAGCAATACTGTAAAATTATTATTGGATTTAATATTAATACGCTTATTTTACAGTTTCAATTCGAATACAAATTGAACATGAATAATTCATCACATAAAATAATAATTGCCGATTCACAGTATTTGGTTGTTGAAGCACTGAAAACATTGCTGGGAAATGACGAGCGGTTTATGATTTCCGGTGTTGTAAATTCAAAATTTGAATTACTAAAAGTTCTGGAACACGAACTTTGCGGATTATTAATCACTGACTTTAATCTGGTTGATTATGAAGGTATTGATGATCTCAGAAGAGTAAAGCGATCGTTTCCGGATTTAGTGATTCTTATACTTACAAATTCGATCAGCAAAGTCGAATTTACAGAATTGTCTAAAATTGGTATTAAGAATATTATATACAAGACAGCCGACCGCGAAGAGATTCTGGCGGCAATTGATGCGGCATTGAGGGGTAAAAAATATTTCGCTGAAGAAATACTCGATATGATCATCGAACAAGGTGATAACAGGCAAGAGCCAGAAGAACCAACCCACCTCACTAGTTCGGAAATTGAAATCGTAAGACTGATTGCTGGAGGACTTACAACCAAAGAGATTGCCAACCAGAAAAATATCAGTTTTCATACCGTGAATACGCATCGGAAAAATATCTTCCGGAAAATGGAAGTATCCAATGCTTCCGAATTGATTATGCAGGCCATAAGGGCCGGATGGATCGATAATATTGAGTATTTCATTTAAGCTCCCACTTATAAAATACTATGGAAATTTATAAAACGATTAGTCTTTCTAAAATAATCGAGCAGTATAAATCTGATACTGAATCGGTTTATAACACCTGGTTTATAAACAATGAAGACAGATTAAAGGCTTTTCGCTCCATTCGGCGAGGTGTTCTACAAGTTATAGACGATATCAAAAGTGGAAAATTTGGTAATGACTTCAAAGGCAGTTCTTTGGAATTTGTGTTAACCTGTATTACTGAACAGAAACAGGTATTTGAAGGTGCAGCACACCCGTTCTACTGGAAACCAAAGTTGAGAATTCCTGATATTTATGAAAACGAGAAAAATAAGATCGCTTTTGGTCAGTTCCTGGAAAATGTGTTGAAAGCTACAAATGAAGAGCAAATTATCAAGGAGATTATTCGTTTGGACGATTTGAAGATTAAAGGCCTTGGACCTGCTGTAGCAAGCATCCTCTATTTTCTCCATCCAACAATTATCCCGCCTTCCAATACTGCCATTATAAACGGGTTTAATTTCTTATTCAAAGACAAGAAAAAACTGGGTTCGTGGAGCGAATATTTAAAAATAAGGGAAGTATTAGTAGACGTAAATAAGCAATATAAGAATGAATTTTCTCTTGACCTTGGAGCAATTTCGGGATTAATGTTTGAGATAGGAACACAAAAATTACTGCTTGGAAATGATGAATACCTCTCGGAGACGGAACGAAAAAAACTGGAATCGCTGATTGAAAAACGGCGGAGCAAAGTTCAAGAAGACAAAGCAGAGGAGAATTTGCATACCGAAATGCAATATCATCTGATAAAAATAGGAATGGCCTTGGGTTACGATGTGATATGTGCACAAAACGACCAATCGAGATCGTTTAATGGCACCAACTTTTCGTTTCACTGCCTTTCAGCGTTTCCAACGATGAACGCAGACAAAGATACCGTCAACACCATAAAGATGATTGATGTACTTTGGTTTCAAAAATCGACGAACAATATCATTGGGGCATTTGAGGTGGAGAAAAGCACCAGTATTTATTCTGGCATCCTGCGTTTGACAGATCTTGCCTATTCAATTGCTGATGGGGATGAAGTGTTGTATATCATCATTCCGGATAGCAGGGAAAAAGATGTACGAATGCAATTATCGAGGCCTTCAATAAAAAGTATTAAAGTACCAATCAACTATATTTTGTTTTCCGATTTGCGGCAAAATTGCGATGCCCTTTGCAAGTTTGGCGAAAATCATCACATTATGAAGAAGATCGCTAAATCGATATAATACAGAAAAGGTTATACATCAATTTGAAAAGAACAAAGACTCCGGAAACTTCAGCCTAAATGTATTCTCGGGCAATGATAACGTATTACTTAATGAGCCGCTTTATAGGAGAACCATACGTAAATTACGCGAGTAATTTGCAGTGTGAGATGCGCACCCACGAGGTTACAATCCCGTCAGCCGGCTACTCAATTATAGGCTGCCCTTCTTTTGTCGTTATGATTTGATAGTGTCATTTGTTGGTTTGGGAATTGTCAAGAAGTAAACGATTACAATTAAAGTTACTGTCGCTGTTGTTATGAATGCTGTTGTCGCACCGAACTGAAACCAAATAAGTCCTGTTAATGAACTTGCCAACATTGTGCAAATACTTTGCAGTCCTGAAAATGCTCCGATTGCAGTTGCTGTATCTTTCTTGTCTGTGATGTTTGAAATCCACGCTTTTGAAATTCCTTCTGTCGCCGAGGCATAAATACCGTAAATAAAAAATAGTCCAAAGAAAAAGTAAATGTTAGTATTTATAGCCATTCCAAAATATGCGGTCGCAAACAAAGCAAGTCCAATGATAAAAATCGTTTTAAGTCCTAAATTGTCTGCTAATATGCCAATTGGAAAAGCAAATATCGCATAGATAAGGTTGTAAAAAATATAAACACCAATAACCATTGTATCGTCAAGTCCAGATTGTTTTGCTTGTAGTAAAAGAAAAATATCAGAACTGTTGAATAGCGTAAATATTAAGAGTCCGATTACTACCTTTCTGTATTCTGACGGACTTACTTTCCAATATTTTAAGAATGAAAAAAAAGGCGTTTTTACTTTTATTCTTTGTTCGTTTACTTTTTTGTCTTTTAGATAGAATGAGGATAAAACAGCAAAAAGTCCGGGAATGAAAGCGATAAAAAAAAGCGTTTTGTAGTCTTGTGGATAATAATACAAATAGAGCAAAGCCAATGAAGGTCCAATAACTGCACCTAATGTGTCCATTGAACGATGGAAACCAAAAACTTTTCCTTTTGTCTGTGGTGTCGCTTCGTCTGAAAGAATTGCGTCCCTTGCACCTGTCCGAATACCTTTACCGAAACGGTCAATTGTCCGTGCAAAAAATATCCAAATCGGAAAAGTAAAAATTGCCATCATCGGTTTGGAAATTGTGCTGAAAGCATAACCAATTTGCACAAACGGAACTCGTCTGTTTGAAACGTCGGAAAGTTTGCCGAAATAACCTTTGCTCAGTCCTGCTGTTGCTTCTGCTACACCTTCAAGTATTCCGATAAGCACAATTGAAAATCCAATTGTCTGTAAGTAAATAGGCATAATTGGATACAGCATTTCGCTTGCTGTGTCTGTCAGCAAACTTACAACTGATAAAATCCAAACTGTCCGTGTAATATATTTCAAAATTTCCTTCTGTTTATTGTTAGTTCATTGTTCGCATTGTCGTCTGTTAGGGTTACCGCTAAAATTTATATACCCGCCAATTGCGGGTATTTTTGTTTATTTAAGTGCAAGTCCATCCAATAAATGAGTTGGAATTTACTTCATTAAAGGGGTCATGTCTATGAATTCCATGCACCATCCAAACTTATAGTTTTTAGCCTGTTTTTCAAAGTGATTTTACAAAATAATCTAGAAAAATGGGTTGAATTTAGAAACTGCAACCACTCCTTGTATCTACCTTACTTATGGTATGCCATATACCTAATTTGTGGTATTTGAATGAAAATTTAAGGATTGCACCTTTGCTCGGTATTTATCCTCATCGGTGCAGATACATAAAAAAAACCAAAATGTATAAAATTCCAGACTCCCTAAATACCGAAATCGGTGCATTCGAAAAGCATGTACACGATTTCAGGAACGGTGAAATTGAAGCCGTAAAATTCAAAGCTATTCGTGTGCCGATGGGCATTTATGAGCAACGTGTAAACGGTACTTTTATGGTTCGCGTGCGATGTGCTGCCGGTATGATCACTCCTGCCCAATTGAAAGAAGTTGCCCTTCTGGCACAAAAAGAGGGAACCGAACCGATTCATATCACCACCCGTCAAGAGCTTCAATTGCACAACGTACAATTGGAACAGGTTCCCGGAATTCTGGAACAATTATATCAGTTAGGTTTGTCATCACGTGGAGGCGGAGGAAATACGGTACGCAACATTATGGCTTCGGAAGATGCCGGAATTTCAACGGAAGAGATTTTCGATGTTACTCCTTATGCACTAGCTTTGACCAATACATTGATTGCCGAACCGGATTCATGGTCGTTGCCCCGCAAATATAAAATAGCCTTGGCCGGAAACGATTCGGACAATGCCAACGCTACTTTCAGCGATCTGGGCTTGATTGCCACCATCCGTTCAGGAGAAAAGGGGTTTAAAGTCTATATCGGCGGTGGATTGGGTTCAAAACCAACCGCCGGATTTAAACTGTCGGACTTTATTCCGGCAACCAACGTCCTTTATGTAGGCGAAGCGCTGAAAGTCTTGTTTTCGGAACATGGCAACCGCCGAAACCGCCACAAAGCACGTATCCGTTACATCTTTTACAAACTGGGCGAAGAACGGGTTTTCGAGCTTTTTTATGAAATATTTAACCGCCTGAAGGCTGAAGGCAATTATGAATTGGAGCTTCCTGAAGTTCATCAATCGCTAAAAGAAGGACAGGTGATTGACTATAATTCTGAAAGCGAATTGTTCGGAAAATGGTTAAAGCGATATGTCAAAGAACAAAAGCAAAGCGGACTTTATTCCGTTGAAGTGCCATTCAATCAGGGAATGGTCAAAACCGAAACATTTATCCGCCTGGCCAAATTCCTGACCCCACTTGGCGAAGATGTGATCCGGTTTACCATGCGGCAAAACATTTTGTTGCGAAATATTCCCGGACAATTGCTGGAAGCCTTGTATCAGGAATTGAAAGATTTAGGCGTGGAAGTTGATCTGCCCCGAATCCTGAATTCGCTGGTTGCCTGTGCCGGTGCGGATACCTGCCGGTTGGGAATTTGCCTTTCGAGAGGCGCATCGTCGGCAATCAAAAAATCATTGTCTGGGATTTCTGAAGCCCAGTTGGATGAGTTGAGCGACATCAATGTCAATTTATCCGGATGCCCCAACTCTTGCGGACAGCACAGTATCGCGCAGCTTGGTTTCTATGGAAAAGCGTCGCGCAACGACCGTCTTTATCCGGCTTACTATGTGGTTGCAGGTGGGCAGACCGGCGACAACAAAGCCCGGCTGGCTTCGAAATATGGCGAGATTAGCTCCCGCGACTTGCCTCAATTTACAGCACAACTCCTAGGAAAATGGAGTGTAAAAAAATCACGTTTTTCTGATTTTAACGACTATCTCGACCGCGAAGGGAAAACCGATGTGGAAGAGCTATTGACCAGCTTTGAGACTATTCCAACATTCGGGGATGATAAAAACTACTATTTCGACTGGGGAGCTGAGGAAATTTTCACACTTACAGGGAAAGGCGCTGCCGAATGTTCTGCAGGTATGTTTGATATGATTGATTTCGACCGCGATGCCATTTTGGATATTCAAAAAGGCATTGAACACACTAACGATCAGGAGTTGATTAACAAATCGCTTTATGGTATTGTATATCATGCTTCAAGGATGTTACTCGTTACCCGTGGGATAGAGCCGAGTAACCGGGAAGAAATCTTTACTTCATTTATTCAGTCTTTTCTACAAGAAGGGCATGTTCGTTTGGAATTTGAACCGGTAGTTAAGCTGGCTCTGACAAATCCTGAAGCTTCATTTGTAAAACACCGGAATATCGTTTATAACCTGGCATCTTCGGTTATTGATTTATATAACAACATGGACGATTCGCTTCAGTTTAAGGCACAAAATGAAGTTCCAAAGACTAATGTAATAGTTACAGGGATTGCATCAGATAAACGTTTTAAAGATTTTCGCGGAGTGGCCTGTCCTATGAACTTTGTGAAGACAAAAATTGAATTATCTACTATGAAAACTGGTGAACTGCTTGAAATCCTTTTGGATGATGGTGCTCCCATTAAAAACGTGCCGGGTTCGGTTCGTAATGAAGGACATCATGTTCTGGAAGAGAAAAAGACCGAAAATTTCTGGTCGGTTCTTATCAGGAAACAATAGATTTTATATTTAATGATTTACATCAAACAAAAAGATACAACATGGCAAAAATTGCTGAAAAATTAACCGACTTAATTGGTAATACTCCATTATTGGAGCTTTCAAATTTTAACAGTCAGCATAAGCTTGAATCAAAACTGATTGCCAAATTGGAATACTTTAATCCGGGAGGAAGTGTCAAGGACCGCATTGGCAAAGCAATGATTGAAGATGCCGAAGCAAATGGAATTTTAAAACCCGATTCGGTAATTATTGAGCCAACCAGTGGAAATACCGGGATTGCTTTGGCATTGGTTGCCGCAGCAAAAGGTTACCGTTTAATCCTTACAATGCCAGAAACCTTCAGTGTCGAACGTCGAAATCTGCTCAAAGCACTTGGAGCTGAACTTGTTTTGACAGCGGGAGCACAAGGAATGAAAGGCGCCATTGCCAAAGCTGTTGAACTGGCAGAAACTACTCCAAATTCATTCATTCCACAGCAGTTTAAAAACCCGGCAAATCCGGAAGTTCACCGCAAAACAACCGCGATTGAAATATGGGACGATACCGATGGTGAAGTTGATATTTTTGTTTCAGGAATTGGAACTGGTGGAACGATTACCGGCGTGGGCGAAATCCTGAAGGAAAGAAAACTATCCGTTCAAATCATTGCTGTTGAGCCAGCCGATTCACCAGTCATATCGGGTGGGAATCCAGGTCCGCACAAAATACAGGGAATCGGTGCAGGTTTTATTCCTGATGTGTTGAACCGTTCAGTGATTGATGAAGTAATCACAGTCAGCAATGAGAATGCTTTTGCTACCAGCCGTCAATTGGCTCGTTCAGAAGGATTGTTGGTAGGAATTTCTTCAGGAGCAGCGGCTTACGCAGCTCTACAGGTAGCCAAACGTCCCGAGAATAAAGGGAAAACTATAGTAGTTATCCTTCCCGACACGGGAGAAAGGTACCTGTCAACGGCTCTTTATCAGTTTGAGGAACCGGCAGCAGTACATTCCAATTAGATTTTAACGGTTATCCGATAAGCGTGTCGGGTAATATACCATGTTTATGGTATGCAAAATGCCCTATTCATGGGATTTGGGCATACCATTTATCTAACCATCTTCGCAATTAATAACAACATTGTTTACATCAGTCAGAATTATGGCAAAAATTGCAAAAAGCATTACCGATTTGATTGGGAATACCCCTCTGTTGGAACTGAAAAAAATTGAGCGAAAGTTTGATCTGGAAGCCAAAATTATTGCCAAACTCGAATCGTTCAATCCAGGCCGTAGTGTAAAAGACCGGATTGGATTTGCACTGATAGATGTTGCTGAAAAGCAGGGCTGGATTGATAAAAATACTGTGATTATAGAGCCTACAAGCGGAAATACCGGTATTGCCCTTGCACTTGTTGCAGCGTCAAAAGGATACCACCTCATACTGGTAATGCCCGACTCAATGAGCATCGAAAGACGAAATATACTGAAAGCGCTCGGTGCAGAAATTGTTCTTAGCCCTGGACATGAAGGTATGAGTGGTGCTATTCGCAAGGCAAACGAATTAAAAAATACATTTCCAAAAGCCTTTATTCCTCAGCAATTCAGCAATTATGCGAATCCGGCTATCCACCGGAAAACAACTGCGTTGGAAATTTGGAATGAAACTGACGAACTCATTGATATTTTTATTGCCGGGGTCGGGACAGGTGGAACCATCACCGGAGTTGGTGAAGTATTAAAAGAAAAAAATCCTGAAATAAAGGTTGTGGCAGTTGAACCTGCTGACTCTCCCGTACTTTCAGGTGGTAGGTTTGGACCACATAAAATACAAGGTATCGGGGCAGGATTTATTCCGGGTGTACTTAATGTTAATGTGTACGATGAAATTTTCAGGGTGAAAAACGAAGAAGCTTATGAAATAAGCAACGAACTTGCCCGAACCGAAGGTTTGCTGGCTGGAGTCTCTTCCGGAGCATCCGTTTATGCAGCCATTCAGGTTGCAAAACGTCCTGAAAATAAAGATAAACGCATCGTAGTCATACTTCCCGATACAGGAGAACGATACCTTTCTACCGGGCTTTATCAGGTTGAGAAAAAAGTTGAAGTTCAGAAGCCTGTTTTTGATAGAAACAATGTGATTTGATAATTGAAATAACTATAAAAATGGCAAAGATTCAGGTAAATGGAAATGAGCAGGAGTTGGAAGTTCCAATCTCTCTGATCGATTTGATTAAGAAAAACGATGTGGCACAGCCCGAAATGGTTTCGGTACAAGTAAACGGCGAATTTTTACCGCGGGAAAATTTCAACTCGACACTTATATACGATGGCGATGAAGTTGATTTTCTTTATTTCATGGGCGGAGGTTCAATATAATTGACGATTTAAACATTTACTGTTTACCGTTAAAATAGTAAATGGCAGGTTATTTAAATAGTAAATAAACATCATGGATTTTACTGAAGATCAAATACAACGATACAGCCGTCACATTATCCTTCAGGATGTAGGTGTGGAAGGACAGGAAAGAATTAACAAGGGGAAGGTATTGATTGTGGGTGCCGGAGGTTTAGGCGCGCCTGTTGCCCTTTACCTTGCTGCAGCGGGCGTTGGAACCATTGGAATTATCGATGGCGACGTGGTCGATTTGTCGAACCTGCAACGTCAGGTGATTCATTTTACACCCGATGTGAACAAAGCCAAAGTACTTTCAGCAAAAGAGAAAATCAACCAGTTAAATCCTGATGTAAAAGTGATTACTTATCACGATTTTCTGACTGCTGCCAATGCCTTTGAAATCATTAAAGATTACGATTTTGTGGTGGACGGAACAGATAATTTCCCTGTGAAATTCCTGATTAACGATGCTTGCGTTCAGGCCGGAAAACCTTTTTCACACGGCGGAATATTACGTTTTGAAGGACAAACCATTACGGTTTTGCCCGGAACTGCTTGTTATCGATGCGTTTTCCACTCGCCGCCGCCACCGAATGCAGTACCTACCTGTTCTCAGGCTGGTGTTTTAGGTGCCATTGCCGGAATGCTGGGAACCATTCAGGCTGCTGAAGTGCTAAAATACATGACTGGTGTGGGCGATTTGCTGACTAACCGCTTGCTGACTTTCAATGCAAAAACAATGGAGTTCCGCACCATTAAAGTGAAACACAACCATCGATGTGCAGTTTGCGGCGATCATCCAACCATCACCGAACTGATTGACTACGAACAGGCAACCTGTGAAATAAAAAGCAAGCATTAAATTATGGAAGTCCCGGAATTAACACCAGAAAATCAGGCGAAAGCGCAAAAGAAGCTTTCTCTCATTTGTTTCAGCGGAGACTTTGACAAGCTGGTGGCGACTTTCACTTTGGCAACCGGCGCGGCCGCAGTGGGCTATGAAGTGAATATCTTTTTCACGTTCTGGGGTCTCGATGCCATTAAGAAGAAACAAGGCAGGGCATTTGTCGGGAAAGGTTTTCTTGGTAAGTTGTTTGGGTTTTTCATGGGCGGTTTGCGCAGTGCGCCTGTCAGTCGGTTGAACTTTCTGGGGCTTAGTCCAAAGATATTCCGCTACCTGATGCGAAAGAAAAACGTTGCTACCCTCGAAGAGCTGGTTGAAGCCGCCAAGGCATTAGAAATAAATTTATATGCCTGCGAAATGGCCATGCACATCCTTGGACTTGAAAAGAGCGACTTTATTCACGAAATAAAAGGAGTGCTTGGCGTTGCTACTTTCCTTGAAATATCAGAAGGCGGAAGAACAATCTTTATATAATTTCTGAAGTCAAGTTGTAGCTTTTCCCATTCATCATTTATAATTCATAACTTATCATTCAAACATGGCTACTTTCAAATTAGATATTACACGTGAGCATTGCCCGATGACTTTTGTTAAAACTAAAATCCAACTGTCAAAACTAAATGCTGGTGATGTATTGGAAGTTTTGCTTACCGAAGGCGAACCGCTCGAAAATGTTCCGAAAAGTTCACGCGAACAAGGATTTAATGTGTTGGAAATATCGCATGTTGAAGGCGTGGTACATAAAGTTCTAATTCAGAAATAATATTTCAGGCTATGCTTCAAATACCGCAGCAAATTATCAATGATCTGTTTGATCATGCAAAATCTGGTTTGCCCGAAGAAGTTTGTGGTTACCTGGCCGGTTCGGGCAGAGAGGTTACCCGTCAGTTTCGGTTAACCAACATTGACCACAGCAACGAGCATTTTTCGTTCGATCCAAAAGAGCAATTTCAGGTAGTCCGCGAGGTTCGCAAAGCTGGTCTGCAAATTCTGGCCAATTACCACAGTCATCCCGAAACACCAGCTCGACCTTCGCAAGAAGACATCCGGTTGGCATTCGATCCGAATATAAGCTATGTGATTGTTTCTCTGAAAAATGAAATGCCTGATGTAAAGTCATTCAGGATAAAGGGTTGCGAGGTTGAAAAAGAAGAAATCCAGATTATCTAAGAAATCAAAAAAATAAAATCATGGATAAACCAATCTTTTTTATAGGCGAAGAATTGTCGGTTAAAACACGGCAATGGCTTAACATGCAACAGATTCAATACATTGAACAGCCTTTGCGAAAGATTGAAAATATGATAATATGAGCTTTCTATAGCTATTTATTCAGTTTTTTAAAAATTAACCTCAGCATCGACGGGTAAACAATCAGCAGTAAAGGCAAGGCAATCACAAATCCGCCGATGACGGCAATGGCTAGCGGCTGGTGGAGTTGCGCACCAGTTCCGATTCCCAAAGCGATTGGCGATAAAGCAATGATTGCTCCCAGTGCTGTCATTAGTTTGGGGCGCAAGCGGGTAGAAATGGCATAAACAACCGCTTCGTCCGGACTGCTGGTTTCGAGAGTTTGGTGAAATTGCAGAAAAGTAAATATGGCGTTTTCACCGATGATTCCTATAATCATGATAATTCCGGTATAGCTGCCTACGTTCAATGGTGTGTTGGTCAGGAAAAGTGCAATCATACTGCCTGAAATTCCCAAAATTGAAATCGCGATGATAAGAAGCGCCACTTTGATATCTTTAAACATGAAAATCATCACGGTAAACACAAGCAAGGCTGCTGAAAGCAAAATAATCAACAATTCGCTAAACGATTGCTGCTGCTCTTCGTATGCACCGCCGTAGCTAATGTGATAACCCTGCGGCAAATTCACTTTCGATTTAATGTCGCGCTGCAATTCAGTCATCACGCTGCCCAGATCGCGGTTATTCAGACGCGCGGTAACCGGAATCATACTTTGCAGGTTTTCACGCTCAATCTCGGCGCTTCCTGGTTCAGGAGTAATATGGGCCAGTTGAACAAGTGGTTGCAGCTTTCCGTTGGGCAAGAAAATAGTTCCGGTTTTCATCCGGTCTATAGTTGTATTTATCGCATCAGGATAAATCATTCGGATGGCCGTTTGCTGTTCTTTTTCAAAAATGTTGCCAATTACAGCTCCTTCCAGCTGGGTTTGCAACTGGGTCTGAAAATCGGCTGGCGTAATTCCGAATTGTGCAAGTTTTTGGTTGTCGGGTTCAATGTTCACCGATGGTCCGGCAATCACGATCCCATCAAAAACATCGGCTGTTCCCTTCACATTTTCGGTAATTTCAGCAACCTGCCGGGCCAAACCCTGCAAAACCTTCACGTTATCACCGTAAATTTTGATTTCGATGGGCTGGGTCGAACTCATTAAATCGCCCAGCATGTCGCCGATTACCTGTCCAAAATCGATTTGCAGGGCCGGCTGAGTCGATTCTACTTTTTTCCTGATTTCATCGATCACCTCGTTGGTTGTGCGTTTGCGGTCTTTGCGCAGTTGGATCAGGTAATCGCCATAGTTGGGTTCGGTAATGAAAAATCCCATCTGCGTTCCGGTTCTTCTGGAATAAGTTTCAATTTCAGGAACAGTAGGCAGCAGTTTTTCCACTTCGCGAAGCATCCGATCTGTTTCCTGAAGGGAAGTTCCGGGCGGCGAAGTGTAATCCAGTACAATACTTCCTTCGTCCATTTCAGGAAGAAACCCGGTTTCTAATCGGCTGGAAATATAATAAACCGAAGCAATCAGCGCCAGAACGAACACGAAGCTGATGGCTGGTCGGAGCACAAAAAAGGAAATCCATTTGCCGCTTTTCCGCTCGCGAATTGCCATTTCAGGTTTAACCGATTTCCGTTTTCCGGAGAGCAACAGGTAAATAACGGGTAGGCCGATCCAGGTTACCAGGAATGAACAAATCAGGGTGACCATCATGGTGTTGGCCAGAATCTTAAAATAGGCGCCAGCCACGCCGCTCAGCAGAATGAAAGGGAAAAATATTACAATGGTACTGATGGAAGAGCCGATCATAGCAGGCAGCAAATAATTGACCGATTTGGACAGTAGCTCTTTTGTTGGAGTTTCGGGATGTTCTTCGTGGGTGCGGTGAATCTGCTCAACCACCACAATGGCATCGTCAATAATCAGCCCGATGGAAGCAGCGATGGCGCCAAGGGTCATGATATTGAAATTGTATCCCAGAACATATAGTGAAACGAGAGTCAACGAAATGGTCAGTGGGATGGTAATCAGGATAACTGCACTTGACTTGACCGACCGGAGAAAAATGACACTAACAATGATAGCCAGCAATAAACCAATCCAAAGGCTGTCGCTCACACTGCGGATGCTGTCGTTCACGAAATCGGCCTGCACGTAATACGACGAAAGAGAAACCCCACGCGGCAAAATGGTTTTATTCAGTTCGGCGATCTTTTTTTCAACCCCTTGGGTAATATCAATCAGGTTGGCGTTTGGCTGTTTGATTACCGCAACAAGCACCGCATTTTCCCCATTGGCATTCACCCTCACATATTCGGTTTGCTCGGCAATTTTGACATTGGCGATATCCTGAAGGTGCAATACACGTTTCCCATCGTTGCTGATGACCAGGTTTTGCAATTCCACCAGATTTTCGACATTCGCATCGGTAACAGTCAGGTACATCCGGTTATAGTCGTTCAGGTAACCATTGCTGCTGATGAAGTTCGACTGGCTAAGTGCGGTTGTGATCATCGCCGGAGTGACACTTAAAGCGCTCATTTTCTGAGGCTGCAATTCGACCCTAAATTCTTTTGTTTTTCCCCCAATTACACGAATTTCTGAGACTCCGGACACTTGCGACAAATAGGGCTTAACGATGTAATTGGCAATCTGGTTGATTTCGATGTTGCTTCTGCCTTTTCCTTTAATCACGTACCCGATGACGGGCAGTATGGACGGGTTCATCTTTTCGACAGTGATGCTTGTCCCCGGTGGCAACTCGTCTTTAATCTGGTTGATGGATGATTCAACCTGTTGTTTACACAAATCAATGTCTTCCTTCCAGCCCATAAAGGCCGAAATTTCACAACTTCCACGGCTGGTAATACTCCGGATATTTTTCAGTCCGGGAACTCGTTTGATGGCATTTTCGAGTGGTTTGGTAACGGTAATCATCATCTTCCCGACGGGCTGCAATCCATTGTCGGCAATGACCTTGATCTTGGGGAATGTCACTTCAGGAAAAAGCGACGATTGCATTTTGCTGTACGAAAAGATTCCGGCAGCTAAAATGATAAACAAGACAACCGCAACCGGATTTTTATGGGAGACAAAGAAATTCTTCATGGCTAAGGTTGAATGATGTTTATCCGCGCAGTGTCGGGCAAACCGTAATTTCCGGTATTGATCAGGCGGTCGAGTTTGCTGAAGAGTGGTGAGAGAATTTCGACCTGCGAATCAGTTACAATCCCTGTTTTAACCGGTATTTTAATGGCTGTCGAGTCGTTGATCAGTTTCATTACCCAATAGTTTTCCATTGTTTCGTCAGAAAGCACACAACTTTTATCGCTTATTTGGGTGTTTGATTTGGTGCTTTCGCTGAGTTGAACGAAGGCGGTCAGATTTTCGGGCAATTGAGCATTTGTACGAGGTTTAACCACAAAACTCTGGGTTTGCGAAACGGCATCGATGGCGGATAATTTGGAGGCAATGGTTCCCTGAATCCGGGTAGAATCAGGCAAAACGATCTCACAGTTGGTGCCGATGGCGGCATGTTTGTTTTGTTCGAAAGGCACATTCAGCAAAAAAACCAGGCTGTTTTGTTCGGCAATCACACAAAGTTGGTCGCCGTCGGCTACATAATCGTTGGCTTGTTTGGTCACTTCAGTAATAATTCCTGAAGTTGGCGCTTTTATCGTTAGTTCGCCGCTGAAAGCAAATTCAGGATTGGTTTTGCTGAAGTTGCTCAAGGCATCGGCTTCCTTGGTTTTCACCGAATACAGCGGGCTTCCGGCTTTCACATAGTCGCCAATGTTGCACGATATTTTAGTAATATATCCGGTGGCAGTTGACTTCACCGTGTTTTTCTTCAGGTACGATGAAGTAGCCGTCAGGTTAATGACTTTGCTGATAGTGCCGGTGGTTACTGAAGTTACCGTGACCGGCGTAGTAACCTTGGTTGCGGCTTCTTCCGCAGGTTTGCTGTTGTTGGTGCAACTGATCAGCGCAAACAAAACAATCAGGTTGGCGAGCGACAGTATTCGTTTCATTTCAGGTAATTCATTTGGTTAATGATTTGCAGACGGTTCATTTCTATAACGGTCAGGCTATTTTTGGTTTGGGTATAGTTGTTCACAATGTTGAGAAAATCGGGGAAGCGCACCAGCCCTTTTTCGATCTCGATTTTGTAGAGTGTAATCAGTTTTTCCTGTTCGTTTAGCTGGTTCCTGACGCTTAAAATCAGCTCATCGGTAAGCTTTAATTGCTCATTCAATTGGTTGATTTGCTGTTTGTACTGCGAAGTGTAAAATGTTTGATAATCGAGCCTTGAATTTTCGGATAGAGACGTTTTTTCATATTGAAGTTTTCGTTGCTTGCCATCATAAATGGGCATCGTGAAATTCAAACCGAAACTGGTTCCGAAGTTATGTGGAATATTTTGGGGCAAAACGGCCATAAAGCCTGCATCAGCAAAGGCGCTGAGTTGTGGGCGGTAATTCAGGTCGATCAGTTGTTTGCTGTTCACATTTTTGAGGCTGTCGATCTTGAATTTCATCATAGCCGGTGAATTGTTAATGTTAAACTGGTTTCGAATCGTGAGTTCTGGTTTGGTTAGAATAACCGTTGAGGTATCACTAATTCCGCAGATAAAATTGAGTATTGCCAGACTGTTCCGGTATTGAATAAATGCCTGCCGGATAGCAATCTTTTGAGCGGTTAACGATATCGACAAGTTCATCAGATCGGTTTGCGCATAAATTCCCTGGTCGGCTAGCGATTTCAGCAAAGCCTGCTCGTTTTTCAGTAGATTTAAAGTACTTTGATTAAATTGAATCTGTTCATAATCGGCATAAGCCGTGAGAAATTGCGAAGTAATGCCCTGCTTCAAATCTGTTGTTGTAATCTGCGTGTCCGCCTCAATGGCGTGATTTGATAAAGAAATATCGCGGAATTGATTGTCTTTAATTTTTTTGTTGAAAAGCGGCTGCACCACATTCACCACCGCCGAATAATTGGCGCCGTTTGTAATGGCTGCGTCGTACCCGAAATTTTTGGCAGTAGGCGCGTACATCGCCTGCGAAACTTGATTAACCTGAGGTTTGTAGCTGGCCTGGGTGAGCAAACTGTCTAACTTTCCGGAGAGAAGCTGATTACTAAAATCCTTCAACAGTGGACTGTTTTCGAGACCTTTTTGAATGTAAAAGTCGAGCGATTGCGCATGGACCAAAAATCCGGAGGCCAGAAAAAAGATGAGAATTATGAGGTTCTTTCTCTGCATGGTTGATACTTCTGTGAAATTCAGTATGAAGATAAGAATTGTTTGTTGACACAATACTAGAGGTTTCACCAATTGGTGAAACCTCTATAAATCAAAGAGATTTTTATTTCACCGGAGCAACATCCAAAACCATAAAAGTTCCTGGGTTCATTGTTGGACGCCGACTTCCTTCAACTGCAGGCCCGAATTCAGCTGCAGGCAAATACAAATGATGAGTAGTTTTATCAATCGTAATTGTGCGGGAGCCTTTTTGTGAAACAATGGTTTCAATTACTTTAAAACTATCCTTGTTTTCCTCCTGAACGACAGTGATTGTGCCTTCGCCATTCGAGCTAAAGGCGCGTTTGGTGGCGGGGTCGAATGCCACACCGTCGCAACCGTCGCCAATCGGAAGTGTGGTAACCACTTTTCCAGCTTCGGCATCAGAAATAACCATTAGCTTGTTGCCACAAACGCTGAATAAACGATGGGTTTCGTTGTCCAGTGCCAAACCGCTGGGTTCTTCGCCCGGCGCTATCGACCAGCTTTTTTCGACCTTCAGTGTTTTGGTATTGATCACACTGATTTCACTTTTATCCTCGATGTTTACGTAAATAATCCCCTTGCCATCGGTTTGCGGAAATTCCGGTTTACCATCGAGTTGAATGGTGCCAATTTCCTTGCTTTGTGCGGGGTCAATTACAGAGGCATTGGAGCTCCCACCATTGAAGGTGAAAAGTTTTCCTGAAAAGGCATCGTATAAAATGGCATCCGGATTCTTTCCTGAAACCTGAATTTTTCCGGTTACCTCCAATGTTTTTAGGTCGAAAACGGTTACTGAATTGTCGCGACCATTGCTTGTAAAACCTTTGTTCAGGCTGGGTGCAATGGCTATTCCATGAATTCCATTGGTGTCGGCGATTTTGCCAATTTGCTTGCCGGTTTTCAGGTCAACAACCAGGGCCATCGACGAATGCGAAACATACAACCGGCCAGCCGCCTCGTCAACCGAGAGATAATCCCAGCCTCCATCGCCTTCGAGGTGTATCTGGTTAACCACTTTGTAACCCGATTGTGCATTGATCAGGTTACCACCACTGAACAGAACTGTAATGCAGATGATCGATAGTAAATTTTTCATTTTCAGAAGTGTTACGTATTCATTGACTATTTAATTACCATTTGGTTTACTTACGATTTTTTCGATGATTTATCCATTTTTGAGCTTTGTAGCAAAGAAAGGCAGACCCGGCACCAACGATTGCCCCTGCCAGCACATCGCTCGGATAATGAACTCCGAGGTGCATCCGTGAATATCCAACGGCTGAAGCATAGATGTACGATGGAGCAATCACATACCATTTCGGAAATGCCAGGCTCAACGAGGTGGCCGTTGAAAACGCATCAGAAGTATGGCCTGATGGAAATGACGGGCTTCCACCTGAGGTCACTTTCTGAATATCCGGATAAGTTACAAATGGTCTGGTTCGGTTAATTGCGTGTTTCAAACTTGTTGAAATGATTGTGGCTGTCAGAAACGAAGCGCCCATCACCAATCCTTTTTGCTGAATGGTCTTGTCTTTTTCAATCAGGCCGGTTCCGAAAATCAGGATTGGAGCGGCAATGCTGATTGGCGAAACGCTGTTGGTGATTGTGGTGAAAGTGCCATCGAGATGTTCGTTTCGGTGCAGATTGATTTGCCGCAAAATACGGATATCCAGATTTTGAGAATAAGTGGTAACTGATAGCAGTAACAATAAAAGTGGAAGTATTCGTTTCATCGTAAAATAGTTTATTGAGTGAAAAATTTGACCGAAACCACGCTCTGCATTACAACACCCGAATTGAGGTCGTTCAAAAATTTATCGAAGGTAGGCTCCAATTTTGTAGAGATTCTGTATTCCTGTTTTCGCTTTCCAAATTCCTCTTAAATTTGAAGGGAGATAAAAGAAAAATCAACCTTTCCCCTTAGTGATTCAGGGTAAAAAAGGTTAATTTCTCAGATGTGTTGAAGTAGAATTAATCTCAAAATAGATAAACCACACTTCGGGAAGTGCTTATAATAACGGTAGGTTCCTCATTTTTTTAAATTCCGGGAATAAGCTATTCCGGGTAAACAAACAAGACCGAGTCGGAAACTGCATAACTGCCAAATACGCCATACGCATCTTTAAATTGCCGTGAAACCAGAAATACAGGTTCAACAAACGGGTTTTTCAAGGCAAGCATTTGCTTATCCAGTTCGTCGTAGAATTCGAAGATATTCTTATCGCAATTTTGGATCATGACATACGTTTCGTCTCCTTGTTTATGCTTGAAAACTGGCTCGATGGCAAAGGTGAAGATGCTTCCTGAGAAGCTGGTATCCGAGAAAATAGTCCGGCCTATTTCAGTTACTCTGGTCGTTTCGTTGTTTTTCAGGATTGGCGATTTGAATTTATTTTCACCCCAGTAAGTTGCAGTATCGGCTGACCGGTGCATTTCGTAACGATAGTAATTACTCACAGCCGGATCGTCTTTTAGGTGGAAGACAACTCCTTCATGCTCGCCATAAATGTCTTTGAAGTTTTGCACATAGGTAACACTATCGAGTTTAACCACTTGTTGAATTGTTGATGCAGTGGCGCTATAATCAACTCCCTTGTAATTAATTGTAAGCGTATAATTCTTATTGGCCTCAATGGGTGTAGCGCCTCTATAGAAATAGCTGTACGTGCCAAAAAAGATTTGAAAAACCGAATCAGTAACCAGTTTTTCTGTTGTGCCGGATGTTTCGAGAGTTACGTTTGCATCGGGAACAAACATTTCGCGATTACTGACAGGAGGATTCATAAAAGGCAAGGTCCTGTTCAGAAATAATTTGGGGATACTGCCAGGGGTAATCAAACACTGAATGGATAGCTTGCTGGTGTATGGTTGCTGTTTGATAATAATTTCCTTTTCACACGATACCATTGCCAGCAGCGAGATTACACTCACAAAAAGGATTTGGGTTATTCGTTTCATATCTTTTGTTTAAATGATTAAAATTTGAAATTCCAGCTCACACTCGGAAGGACTGGCAGTAAACTCACTTCTTTTGCCATTGGTTTTTTGGTCAATGGGTCAACGGTCAGGTAAACGAAATAAGGGTTCATTCGGCTATAGGCATTGTACAATCCAAATACCCATTCCGATTCCACCTTTTTTCCAAACCAGGTAAGTTCGCGGTTGTGATGGATAAAACTCAAGTCGAGTCGGTGGTATGACCGGTATCGGAAGTTGTTTCGTTGTGTGTAATCGTTGTAAAAAATATCGTACAGGGTTCCACCTTCAAATACCGGAACTTTCCCCTGTGGCAAGGTGAACGCGCCTCCCGATGTGAACACCCAGTCGGCAGCGACCGTCCATTTTTTGTTCAAATCGTAGGTTGCCACCACCGAAATGTTGTGTCTTTTGTCATAGGCAAAAGGAAATGTCTTTCCGTAGTTCAGGTCTTTAAACGTCTGATTTGTCCATGAAAGAGTATAAGAAAGCCAACCGGTTAACCTGCCGAAATTTTTCTTGGCGAAAAACTCCAGTCCATAACTTTCACCTTTCCCAAAAGTGAGTTGCTGATCAATATCGGTATCAACTGTTGGCAAAGTGCCCTCTTTAAAAAGCACCTGGTTGCTCATGGTTTTATAGTAGGCTTCAACACTGGTTTCAATGGCATTATTATCGAAGTTTTTGAACCAGCCTAATGAATATTGGCGGCTGACTTCCGGTTTTACCACCTTGCTGCTGCTAATCCAGATATCGGTTGGCAGCGAAGCGGTACTGCTTGGAACCAGATGCAAAAACTGGTTCATTTCGGTATAAGAAGCTTTTATAGAAGATGTTGGACTGGTTGAAGCTTTAAGCGTTGCTCGTGGTTCGATAGCGCTGTAATTGGCTTTCGAGCTTAAAAAGACAGGAACCCTAACCCCAATGGTAGCGCTTAAAAACTCGTTGAACTGGATTTCGTCGCTCAGGTAAAATGCCAACTGACTGCTGTATTTTCTTGGAATACTATCAGGTTTTAACGTTGCAATGGTTCCTTTTTTGGGAATTTTGTTGGCAGTTGTGGCCGGGAAGAATGTATTGTACGAATAATTGGCACCAATCTTTATGGAATGTTTCGAGTTGGGATGGATTTCCCAGTCAGTTTTGGCATTCAAATCGCGGATGCCCGAATATTGCTGGGCAATGTAATTACCTTGGGCTGTGGTCAGACTGTTGTGATAATCGTTGTATATCAGCGAAGTGTTGCTGAATATCTTGTTGCTGAACAGATGGTTCCAGCGAAAGGTTGCAGTTTTATTCCCAAAGTTGATCCCGTAATTCAAACTGCTTGCCCCGGTATATTTGGCATCGTCTAAACCTGTAAAGAAACTCAGGTAAACCCGATCTTTGTCGGTTAATGTGTAATTGAATTTCGCGTTCAGGTCGTACAAATAATAGTTGGTATTGTTCTTGTTTTTAGGGATAAACGGTTTGGCCAGAATATCGAAATAACTGCGCCTTCCGGAAATAATAAACGAACCTTTTTCCTTTTTGATCGGTCCTTCCAAGGTTAAATTCGAAGATAAAAGTCCAATGCCACCACTTACGGCGAAATTGTTTTTGTTACCTTCTTTCATTGTAATTTCCAATATCGAACTCAATCGTCCACCATATTCTGCCGGAAATCCTCCTTTAATCAGTTTGACATTGTTGATGGCGTTGGTATTAAAAGTGCTGAACAGCCCAAACAGGTGGTTCGGATTGTATATGGTTGCTTCGTCGAGCTGGACCAGGTTTTGGTCGGTATTGCCTCCACGCACATGGAAGCCTGTAGTTCCTTCTTTCCCGGACTGGACTCCCGGAAGTAACTGGATGACCTTCAGGATGTCGTTTTCGCCTCCGATTGCAGGCAAGGTCTTCAACTGCCTGAGAGGTACATCAATCACGCCCATTTGAGCCTCCCGGACATTGTTGTCGTTTCGTTTAGCATTAACAACAACTTCATCTAATGAATTATTTGAGGTTAACAAATTGATGTTGAGAACAACATCTTTGCTGACAGCTATCTTTTTTGTCTGTGGAAGGTATCCGATGTATGAAAATACCATTCCAAGCGTATCAGCCTTCTGCAGGCTTAGTGTATAAAACCCGTAATTATTGGTGATTGCTCCCACTTTATGATTGGTGTTGTAAATGGTTGCACCTATTAAGCTTTCTCCGGTATCGGCATCTTTCACGTACCCGCTGATGGTAATCTTTTGAGCGCTAACGGTGAATCCGGTACATGCGAGGATCAGTACAAATAGAATTTTGAATTTTGCTCTCATAAGGAATTTCTATGTTTGTTTAATTTCGTTGTTTGTTAAAAGCTTTAGTCTTTCTGGATAAAAAAGGAAAGGGCAGTGTGTCGCGTAAGACACAAAGCCCAATCCGGTTGCTGTTTTCTGACTCTAAGCCTTTACAAAAGACTGGAGTTTCTTTTTAATTCTCAATTTCAATGTGTTTTGATAGCGCTGAAAGAAAAGCCAGGTACAAACCTGAATTTTCGTCTTTATTAATGTTGATTTGTCCGTTGCTTACTATGGATGTGCTTAAGTCAAGCTTGTTCATCCAGTTGTTCACATCAAATAAGATCGACAGAGTGGTAATGGCTCCGGAAGTTACCTGAATACCATTTCCTGCAAGTGGCAATTGTACTGTTTCGGCAAATTCAGAAGTCAGTACGAAAGGGATAGCTATTCCTTGTGCATTGGTATAAGTGCCGCTTAGCACAATGGAATGGCTACTATTTTCAGATCCTGCGTAAAATTCAAAATCGACCTTTTTGTAAGTTCCAGGTTGAACAGTTATTTGGTCAATTGATGCAGTACCGCTTAGGATATCCAACAAATATGGCCCTGTTAGCAAGACGTCGCCAGCATCGCCAGTTTCAGATTTTGAGCTCTTTTCATTGCCATCATTGCCCGATTGGTCGCCACTTTGATTTTGATTGTCGTTTCCGGAGTTCTCTTCAATGCGAAGATTTTTAATCTCAACCTTTGCAGCATCCAATGTGATTGACGAGCCACTTACAGATGTTATTGTGGCTGATTTCAGGACCTGATTTGATTTTGCTTTCAATTGCAAGGATCCCGTCGCTCCTGATGGTTCATTTTTGCAGCTTGAAAAAATAAGCATAACCATAACAATAAAAGCCACACCAATAGTGAAAGTTAAAAGAAACCTAAGGACTAAACTTTGTGTTTTCATGGTCAATTATTTTAGTTTATAAAATGAACTTATACTACTAAAGAGATTTGGCTGATGAAAAGGTTGGGCGGATAATGCTTTTTTTTAGAATTAAGTTTTTTGTAAATATTAAAACCACATCAATTCTTATTGCTAATCTTTTAATTGGTTTAGCTTGAAAAATCTCAGGATTCATGGTATGAGCAGTTTTTTAATAGAATAGATCATGCTCAAACAAAAAGACAGGCTATAAAGCAATTAAAAAGTGGCTCGATAACTTATGCCAATACTGCCATTGCCCAAATAGGCTGGAGTTAGCGACGATATTGAGCCGTTTGTATTTCCTATTTTGGGGATAATCTGGCGCCCTCTTGAAAGTGCAATTTTTCCACAGGTGTATCCTATTGCTATTGCTAATGGATAATCACTTAACCAATGCACTCCGTTGTTTAACATTGAAAAGCCGAGAAGTCCCATCAGCGAATAACCAACAGGTTTGATGTATTTATTGTCAGGATAATTACCAGCAAGAATCGTGATTGTCGCCATCGCTGTTGCTAAATGGCCTGAAGGAAATGCATCAAAGTTTGAAACTTTTTTCTGGTATCTGGCTGGATTCGGAAACGGATGCCAGTCACCACCTGGAACTCCATTTGGAACATCCATAGCCCTGAAAGGGCTTTGACGACCTGTAATTCGCTTCAAAAACTGAGTGGTCAGTCCCAATGCAAAAATCGTTTCGGTAATCTGTGAAGTTGTTTGAAGAGCACGGTAATTGTGAGCTACGAGGCCATAACTGTAAAACCCACCTGCTATCATCATACTTGCCCATCCTTCGCCTAAATAATAAATTGCTGAGTTCGCATTGTCTGGAATTTCCATGGCATTAACATGAAAACTGCCAATGTTGAATTGAATCAATGTCTTTGATTTGCGGGATGGATCCAAATTGATGTATCTACCAAACTGCTGCGTTGCATTAGTAATTGGCTGATCAACAATCGAGAGTAGCGCTGATCCTGCTAAAATAGCTCCCAATTTAGGTAAATTCTTTCTGGAGAAAGCAGTTTTACCCAATTGATAGATATCAGAAGGTACATTTTTGGCAAACTTAAAAGGCTTAGGTTTATAATACAACATTGAGCCATTTGATTCAGTATCAAAAACCTGGGCTTTCTGTATCCGAATGGTATCACGCCAGACTTTGTTTATCAGGGTGTCTTTTTTCGTTTCAGCCAAGAGATTGGTTGCAAAAACAAATAGTAACATATTTAAAATAAGACTTCTAATTAATCCCATTTGTTTTTACTGTTTTGTTAATCTTTTAACTAAAGAGATTGGGCAATTAAAAAGGTTGGGTAAACATTGGTGTTTTTCGATGGGCATTAAAAAATCGAGTAAATTATCTTGAAGGAAGAAATAAATGCTTTTTGACCCAACCATTTTGGGGATAATGATTCTTATATATTATAGCCAATAATATAAATTGAAATGAAATATTTAACCGTACTCATAGTCCTTATTATTTCCAACAGCTTATATGCTACAGAACCAGAATACAATGTTCTACCATCATGCAATAACCTTTGTACTCCAATAAACACGGATATTCAACCCAAGGATACCGGGAAACAGAAAATAAAAATTACGATGGAGTTTCAAAACTTATCATCAACCCATGGGACTACCTTTAACGGGGTAGATTTTGTTGTAAGTTATCCAGTTTCACATTCTTTCTCAGTTGGTTTGGGTACCGAATATTCCCATACTGGATACCACTTTGATAATGGGTGGAACCTGACCAACTTAAAATTTGTTCCAGTTTTTATTGACTCAAAATTAGACTTAACAAAACATACGATTTTAACGCCTTTCGTTCATCTCTCAACGGGTATTTCATTTGCAAGCTACATCAAGGAAGACATCAACCAACTTGGAAAATTTTATTCTGTTTCGGAAAAAGGACTGTATCTGTATTCAGGAATAGGCCTTTCTTTTAGAATCAGTAATTATTTTGCCACGTTTATTGATTTGGGATTTAAAGGTTATCACATGTCTTTTAATGCTTTGGATGTTAATCCCCACGGATTGACATTCAGATTCGGATTGGAATTTTAAAATGCGACTGTCCCAATTTAAAAACCAAGCTCTTTATTGTCTTTTCCTGTTAGGCTTGTACTTTCAGGCTCCAAATTTATCCGGGCAAAATACTGCTTCAAACGAAAAGGTGATCAAAGGTTTGGATTTCGGGATATTGCCGTCATTCGTTTACAATACCGACAAAGGGCTTCAGTATGGGGCGTTGGCCAATTTTTATTATTACGGCAGGGGTACAGTTTATCCGGATTATTTGTTCAACCTGTACCTTCAGAGTTCAAGGACAACAAAAAAAGGATATGTAAATTACCTGTTTTTCGATTCTGGACATTTGTTGCCCAGAGGCTTGAGATTATCGGTAGATATGTCATACGTGAAAAGGGGTTATCAGCATTTCTACGGATTTAACGGGTACAATGCGCTTTACTACAAGGATTACACCGATCCGTCGAAATCACAGTTCATTTCGCGCCATTATTATTTTTTCGAAGAAAAAACAAAGACAATTACAGTTGACTTGAAGGGAAATCTTCCGTTTGCTCATTTGCGTTGGGATCTGGGATTAGGCTATTATCAACTCTCTACCTTGCCTTTCAGGAACAAGCTGCCAGCCGAACACAAACAACCAACACTTTTCGAAAAGTATATTGATCAGGGAGTTATCCCATACGATCAAAAAAATGGCGGAACCACATCTTTCCTGAAAGCCGGACTAATTTACGATACCCGCAATGAGGAATCAATTCCGACAAAAGGAATTTGGGCTGAAGGTGTTTACATTAACGCCCCACAATTTTTGTTCAACAAATTGGGATATTCACAAATTTCATTCATCTATCATCAGTATGTCCCTTTCAGTTCAAAACTGGTATTTGCATACCGACTGGCCTTTCAAACGAAATTAAGTGGTCGAATCCCATTTTATATGCTGCCTGAACTGGCAAGCACCTATCGCTCGCAGGAGGCGCTGGGTGGAAGTAAAACAATCAGGGGTATTTTGAACCGAAGGTTGCTCGGAAATGGTTTTGCCCTCGCCAATTTCGAATTTCGCTACACACCTATCCATATCATTCTGCTCAACCGTAACCTGGGCATCGGGTTCAATCTATTTGAAGACATGGGAATTATCACGAACCAGTTTAAAATAGATCAATCGTTGGATAGTCAGGCTTTTGATTATCAATCAGGTCATGAAAAAATGCACTATGCTGCCGGAGCCGGAATTCGCTTTATCGTCAATCATAATTTTATCGTGGCACTTGATTATGGCCGGGCTTTAGATAAAAGGGATGGTACAAAATCGTTCGATATAGGTTTAGACTATTTATTCTAAATGTGGAAATAGATGCGCTGAAAATCCGAAAAAAACTTAAAAATCTTATATTGAAAATGAAAATTCGACTAAATACAAACTCAATATTTCGACTGGTTAAAGAACATGCAAACCCCTTTTTGCACGATAACAGGAAGGTTATTGTTCAATTTATTTTTACCTTTTTCTTTATTTTTGCTGGTACTTGGTTTATCTTGAACCAACGTTCAGAATTGGTACAGATAAAAAACGTAATGACCACCGCCCGATGGGAATGGGTCTTTTTTGGAATCCTGCTAATGGTAATTTATCTCCTGCTTCAGGGGCTGATGTATGTGTATTCGTTTGCAGCAACACATAATCAAATTTCTGTGCTCGATGCAACAATACTTTTTATCCGACGAAACCTGATTAGTGTTTTCTTGCCAGCAGGTGGGGTGTCGTCGCTTGGATTTTTTACCGGCGCCATCGAACGTAAAGGGATAAAAAGTTCACAGATACACATAGCATCCATAATTTATGGGTTTACAGGTGTTCTGTCGGTGGTTATTGTAGCTGTTCCAGCCTTCATTTACGCCATTGTTCAAGGAACTGTTGGTTCGGGCGAATGGTATGCCCTTAGTGCAATAATCCTGCTAATACTTTCCCTATTCTATTTTTACCGTTCGATTCTGGACAATGGCTTTTTTTACTCATTCCTTATGAAGCTGTTCCCCTCGCTAGAAGTTCTCATGAACGATATGCAAAACAACGAAATTGACAAAAAACATTTTTTTAATACCTTACTCATTTCACTTGTTATCGAATTTGTTGGCATTGCCCACCTATATGTGGCCATGCTCGCACTTAATTTTACACCTTCCATCCCTGCTGCTGTAATGGGATATATCATTTCTGTCATTTTTCTGATTGTCTCACCGTTTTTGCGCGGACTGGGCGCTATTGAAGTTTCAATGACTTATGTATTGATTAGGTTTGGGTACAATGATGTTGCTGCCATAGCCATCACCTTTCTGTACCGTTTCTTCGAGTTTTGGTTGCCATTGTTTGTCGGGGTCGGTTCATTCTTTTCAAAAGTCAACAAATTACTGATGAGGGTTTTCCCTGCTATCTTTCTTTCGGCAGTGGGCATTATTAATATTATTTCGGTATTAACTCCGGTAATTTCAGGGCGAGTAGTGTTTTTGAAAAGTTTCCTGTCAAGCGATGTCATTGAGGCATCCAATTACTTGGTTCTTGCAACCGGCTTTTTGTTGCTTGCAACTGCAGCATTTCTAATTAAAGGCCTGCGGACAGCCTGTTATTTTGCAATTATTTTGTGTTCGGTTTCGATCATTGGAAACATTACCAAAGCCATTGATTATGAAGAAGCAACCGTATCGTTGATTGGCATCATTGTGCTTATCGCCACACGGAAGCAATATTACATTAAATCCAATCCGAAACACCGGAATGTTGGCCTGAAAACATCTTTACTTACTGCTGCCGGTACTTTAATTTATGGAATCGTGGGGTTCTATTTTCTTGACAAAAAGCATTTTAACATCGACTTCAGTGTATGGCAATCATTGCGCTATACAGTTCAAAATTATTTTCTGATTGGCACAGGAGAATTAATACCGCTTAGTAAATTTGCCGAAAAATTCCTGCTTTCGATCAACATCAGTGGATTTCTTTCCATCGTTTTTTTGATCTACACTTTTGTCCGCACCTATGTCCCCTATAAAAATGTAAGCGAAGAGGAACTTGCCCTAGCTAAAGACATGCTGAAAAAGTACGGAAATTCTTCGCTCGATTTTTTCAAAGCTTCCGGCGACAAAATGATCTTCTTTTCTGAAAGTAAAAAAGCATTCGTTTCCTATCGCATCTCCGGGAACTTTGCTGTTGCCCTTGAAAACCCTGTTGCTGAAAACATGGATGAGATGAAAAAATGTATTTCTGAATTTGATCGATATTGTTATCAAAATGGGATGAAAAGTATTTTCTACCGTGTTCCGGAAGAAAGCCTTGAAATTTATCAACAGCTCTGCAAAAAAGATTTGTTCCTCGGGCAGGAAGGCATCGTTGACCTTTCGACCTTTAAGTTGGAGGGAGGCGCAAGAAAACCCATGCGCAATGCCATTAATAAGGTGATTGACCGTGGGTATAAAACAACCATTCATCAACCTCCGATACTCGACGGTGTACTTCAGAAAATAAAATCGGTCAGCAATGAATGGCTGAACGTTATGAATAGAACTGAAATAATATTTTCGCAGGGCATGTTTAATTGGGATGAATTGAAAAAACAAACGATTATCACGGTTGAAAACCCGGAAGAAAAGATTATTGCATTCCTGAATATTATACCCGATTTTGTTAAAGGCGAGGCAACTTACGACCTGATACGGAAAACAAGTGACGCGCCCAACGGGATAATGGATTTCATCCTTATTGAACTTTTCAAATATCTGAAAACGGAAGGGTTCACATCGGTGAATCTGGGCTTTGCCCCCATGAGTGGGCTAAATGAACCATATACCTTTTCGGAGAAGTCGATGAAATTCGCCTACGAAAAAATTCAACTATTTGCACACTATAAAGGATTGCGCGAATACAAACAAAAATTTGATCCAAGATGGCGAAACAAATACCTGATTTATCAAAACGACTACGAACTACTTCAAATGCCGGCTGTTTTAACAAATGTAATTAAATCCTGATTTTATGAAACAACTCCTGATAAGTTTGCTGGTTTTTTTGATCATCGGGCAAAATAAAAATGTGAATGTCTTTGACATCAAGGGTTCCGATGAATTTGGGAAAAGTGATTTGCCGATTATCTTGATGCCTGCTTCAGTGAAAAATGATTTGCCACTTGTCTTTTTTATTTCCGGGGATGGCGGCTGGAAAAGCTGGAATCAGAACATATCAGAAGAACTAGCAAAAAAAGGGATGCCGGTTGTTGGCCTTAATGCCCAAAAATACTTCTGGAATGAGAAAACTCCCCAAAAAGTTGCTGCTGATCTGACTCGCGTTATAAAACAGTATATGCAAACCTGGAATAAAAGTACGTTTATTTTGCTTGGATATTCGTTTGGGGCATGTGTGGCTCCGTTCATTGCCAATAATTTTGATGATCTTTTAAAAAAAAGCATGAAGAGTGTTTATTGTTTCTCTCCGGACCTTACCGGAGATTTTGAGATTCACTTGGCCGATATGTTGCATTTAAACACGAAACGAAAATATGATGTCGCTAGTGAATTAACGAAAATAAAGGCTTTGAATACGGTTTGTCTTTTTGGCGATCAAGAAGAACCTAAAACCAGAAATGAATTCCAGAAGACTGGTTCAAAGATTAAAATATTACCTGGAGACCATCATTACAACGATGATTTTAAGGCTATTGCAGATATTATATTGCGAGATTTTTAAATTCATCCGATGTTCAACAATCCATTCAATATACTGACAGTGAGACCCTGTTAATTATTCAATAGTTCTTTCTCAATATCAATATGCTGCGATACCTGGGCCAGAAATGCATTATATAGTTCACGGTTTTCTTCTTTTGTAATACATATCTTTCCATTGGTTTGATTTGCGGTATTAAAATCCAGTTTATTCAGCCATGTACTTACGTCGAAAAGTATAGTTATTGATATTATATTTCCTGAATTAACCTTTAACCCTCTACCGACAAGAGGTAAATGGATTATCTCAGAGAATTCTGAAGTCAGGGTGAAAGGAACGGGAACTCCTTGCGCGTTAGTGAACGTACCACTCAGTGCAAGGGAATGATTATTATTGTCAGGCCCGGCAAAGAATTCGAATTCAACTTTCTTATATGCTCCCGGTTGTATAGGTACTTCATCAATGGAGGCAGTTCCATTAAAAATATCCAATAAATATGGTCCTGTAAGTAACGAATCGGCCGTATTACCGAATTCATTTTTTTCATCGATACCTAATCGGAGACCTGAATCACCTGATTGGATATTCTTTTGATTATTCGGTAAGGAATTTCCCTCAATCCTTAGATTCATAACTTCAACCTGCACTGATTTCAGTGTAATAAATGATCCATCTATTGTGGCGATGGCTTCTGATCTGAGAAATGATTTTGGTGTGTCTGCTTGTAATTGCAATGTTCCTATTGTTCCTGAATTTTCTTTTTTACAGCAAGAAAAAATCATCATGGTCATAACAATTAAGGCAATTCCAATTGTGAAAGTTAATATCAGCAGAAGAACTACACTTTTTGTTTTCATGATCAATTTTTTGGTTCATAAGATGAACTTATAATACTAAAGAGATTTGGCCGATGAAAAGGTTGGGTGGGTAATTTATTCTTTTGAAACGAGCATGTTCGTTGAACACAAACAAGGATGAATATCTCACATGCGAGTTCCATCCGGCAATTTAAAAACAAATTATATTCGGATGAAATAAAGCAGCGCTGATCCCGCTAAAACAGTTCCCAATTTGGGTAAATTATTTCGGGAGAAAGCAGTTTTGCCCAACTGATAGGTATCGGAAGGTACAAACTTAAAAGGCTTTGGTCTTAAATGTTTGTAGAAGGGGTTTTGCTAATGTAATTTACAGGAGGCTGATAACTATTTTTCCTGTATTATTTTTCAAATGGATCAGCTCTCCTGAAGTTCCTGAAATTTTTTTCAGACGGCCAATACTTTCAAAAGCAGCCTGGCCAGTTAATATTTTGGGTTGATAATTTACACGTTGGTCGCGGTTTTTAATATAAGCCGGAAAGATTGTAATGTTGGTAAGTGTATCCTCAAAATTGACACTCAATACGATCGATTCGGCATTGCTATTGCCTGATCCAAAGGCAAAATTACCAATGCTGTAAAAAATTGGCCGGTTTTTATACACTTCAAATGGTTGAATAATATGTGGGTGATGCCCAATTACAACATCGGCTCCACAATCAATGGCAAAATGGGCTTTCTCCTGATCCTCTTCTGATGGAAATTGATCGTAGGGAATGCCCCAGTGTATCGTTACAACTATCCGGTCGGCCAAAGTGCGTAATTTACAAATATCGTTGGCCAGATGTTCTTTTGAGTCTATGGCACTTCCTGGCTTATTGCTGTGAGCTGCAGTTCGGCTATTCCAATAATAGCCTAACAATCCAATTTTAAATTTACCTGCTTGCATAATGGCAGGCTGGTGCGAGTGTTCTTCATTTATACCCGCTCCAATGTATTTTATACCATGTTTTTTTAAGGCAGTGAATGACTCCAAAACTCCCTGGCGTCCACAATCCAACAGGTGGTTGTTAGCCAAGTTCAATACATTAAACCCGGCCCTCCGAAGGATTCGTGCATTTTTAGGATCAACTTTATAGCTGAAATTCCGTTCTTCCTTATCTGCTTTTCGCGCAAAAGGTCCTTCCAGGTTTCCTAAAACGATACTTGATTTTCTAAAAATAGGATAAGTTGAATAAAAGGTATATTCTGGCCCAAATTTTTTGATGGTACGATTCATCCTTTCACCTAGCATGATATCGCCTACTGCCGTTAATGAAAATGGACCCAAACTATTGGTTGTAAGCCAATTTTCTAATTCTTCCCTTGATAATATTTCATCCATTTGGGGAATAATGGCTTTTTTATCCTTTTCTATTATATGATGAATCGATCTTTGAATTTTTGCTTCTGAATAACTGAATATTGGTTTCGGCTCTGTACGAAAACCATTTGCCGCAGGGTAAATCGTATATGTTTGGAGATTAATTCCTCTTTTCAAGAAAGTATTAAATATAATTTCTGAATGATCATTCTGAAATAGTAACCAGTCAGCATGCAATAAGGCCGTAAGCATTAGGTTGAACCCTGATCGGTATTCCCGGGTACCCTTTTTTGTGGGACGATAAGGTGAATCGTGCAATTGACCAATTAAAATGAGCGATTTCAATACCAACATATCCATTTTTCGAGCGCCTTCATCTTCGCTTTTAACCAATGCATGTCGAATATTCCACAAGGTTGCTCCCAATATGGTGCCATTTAAATGGGGATCAGCATTTTTTCCAAAGTCAAAATCGGCCATGGTTTTAAACGAAGCCAAACTTCGTGGGTGAATTTCAGCCGAAGTGTGTTTTCTGTGCCAAGCCCAAATATGAGGACAATCGAGCAGGGTTGCCGCCCAATAGTCACTTATGCCTTCGTCGATATCTGATTTTCGGTTACTTTGCAGATGGGGTGCTACCAGACTGTTTGCCATGAAATCGGCTGTATGCCGACAGATATGGTGTCCGTATTCGTGGTAAATAATACCTGCATTGTGCGACGAATTGCAACGGTACCTAACTTTGGCAAGTTCAGATAATGCGCCATGTTCAGTTAATCCTCTACCTGGGCCTAAATGAATCTCACCATCAGGAGAAATAGTATGTAGTTCAGAGATGTCCGTCAATTTGACGTTAGACAGTCGGTAATGACCGCCTTGAAATGGTAAAATCGTTCCATCCTCAGTTCTTTTATAACCATCTTTTTCACCTTCATTTTGATAGATGGCCGAATGAGCATTAACTACCACTTTTAGTCTGGGAAGTGATGGTAATCCCAATTCTTTTAATAATTCATCAACAAATGAGGCAATTTTATTGATATGAAAAAAGGTATTCACTTCACCAAAGCGAGAAACCTGAATGTTTTTACACCTTCTCCAATCATCAACTATTGGTTCTAAATCCATTCTTCCGCCCCCGTTAAACGGATCGAAAATAAAATTACCATCACTGTTTGGATGAGCATCTCCAAGCGCTGTTCTAATGAACTTGTCAGAACCTTCAACAGGCAGGTTGATCATCCCTCCATTTTTAATTACTACAAACCTATTTGACAAGTATGATTCTCCTTCAAGGGAACAATCCATTTCAGGCAAAACGACGGTTTCTTTCTGAATTGAACCTCCCAATGGGACTAATTCGTCAGGATACCAAAGATAAACTTGCCCCAGTATTTCATGCTGCATTTCACTTAAATTTATTGCTGGCATAATAACGGAATCAATTTTTTTGAACTGCTATTTTTCTTTTAAAGGTTGGAATGGTATAGCTAAGATTTAAAGAAGACCAGTTATCAACAAATCCACCTATCGTTTTTATCTTAAACAAGTTGCCCACTTCCATCCTGAAGTTATGATAATTTACTGCAAGCGCTATTTTTGCCCTATGCTGATCAAACCCATTTTCACCTATAAACAGTTCATCGTAAATGTATGGATAGAATTTAAATTGATTGATTGTGAAATTGGTTCCAACTTTAAACCTTGGTCGGTACCGAATCGATTTTCCTGAATTATCTCCTAAAATAATACGATACTCTATCCTGTTCTGAAGTTCCAATCGAATTTTATTAATGGTGTAACTTGTGGTAAGATAATATTTAGGGCGAAGCTCATGAATTTTATATAGGTTGTCTAAATTGATCAGATAACCTAACGTAGAAGTGAAATAGAATTTATTAATTTTCCCCATATAGTATGACGTTCCAAAGCTGATTTCTTCGAAATTTCTGGTATGATCGCTAAGGTAGTTATAGGATCTGAAACTTTGATAGATGCGAAATTTAGTATTGAATCTGTAACTTAAACCTATTCCTGATTGAAAAACCATTGCCGGGGTGGTTGCAAGTGCGGTTGAATCATTCCCATTGTTTTGTTGACCACTCTGAGAAAATACAATATGCGCTTGCAGTATTAACAACAAGAAAAATAAGAAAGACTTACTGATTAAATTATTCTTTCTGTGTTTCCTGATCCTAAAATAAACCTTTTGGAGATCTTTCATTTTCGATATTTATTTAATTGTTTCTTTTTGGTTTGCATTGATAATTTTAAGGTTCAAGAATCCCGGATTGAATATACTTTTTAAATTTTTCACCACTATTTTGAAGTTTCAGGGGCGAGCCATATTCTACAATTTTCCCATTTTCCACAATAGCTATGGTATCGGCCATACTGGCTGCCCGCAAAGAATGGGTAATCATTATAATTGTTGGCTTATATGATATATTTTTCAAGGTTTCGAGTACCGAAGCTTCAAACATGTTATCCAGGTTGCTGGTGGGTTCGTCGAGCAGAAGAATAGGAACATTTCGGATAATAGCCCGGGCAATGGCTATTCGTTGGCGTTGACCACCTGAAAGGTTGGCGCCTCCTTCGGTTACAAAACTATCGTAGCCCGATGGCAATTTACAAATAAATTCATGCGCCTGGGCAGCTTGTGCCGCATCGATTACTTGAGCTTCTTCCGGTTTTTTTTTGCACCCGAACGATATATTCTCACGAATCGTGCCCGATAACAATAAGGATTCCTGCAAAATAAGCCCAATTTGAGTCCGGAGTGATTCAAGCGAATAATTTCGGATATCATTGTTGTCGATGAGGACAGCTCCTTCGGTAGGATCGTAAAAACGTAAAAGCAGGCTGGCCAATGTACTTTTACCCGCCCCTGTATCGCCAATAATTGCTATATATTCACCCGGTTTAATGGTTAGTGAAACATCATGCAACACATTTATCCCGGGTTCATACTCAAAAGAAACATTTTTAAATTCGACCTGTCCTTTAAAGTGGGGGGCTTTTTTTACCTGTTGTTCAGGCGCTACTGTAATTTCCTTTGCCAATATTTCTGCCACCCTTTCAGCGCCAGCTATACCGTTTGAAAAATTGCCAAATTGGAGCGACATTGCACGTAAAGGGCTATAAAAGTTGGAAACATAAAAAAAGAATACGATCATATCACCAATGGTCACTTTGCCTGCCATTACCCCTTTTGCCCCATAATACATAACCAGGGTAAGCCCAAGGGCGGCCATGAAATCAATAACTGGCGCCATTCGGGCCTGATGGGCAATTCGTTCCATATATTCAGACAAACTCTTTTTGCCTTGAGTAATGAACAATTCATCCTGACGGTTCTCTTGTGCCAATCCTTTTACAATTCGAATCGATCCAAGGGTCTCCTGAGCGATAGATGCCATTTCTCCATCACTGGCCCGGGCAACCGTTGAAGCCGATTTGATTTTGGAGGTATGCCACCAAATGATCATGAACAGAAATGGTAGTACCGAACAGGCAATAAGTGAATAGCGCCAATTAAGCCAAAACATCATTGCAAGTCGGGATATGATTAGCAGAAAGTTGGTTAAAAACAACATAGCGCCCCTGGCCGTTAATCCTTGCATCGAATCCATGTCGGACGTTAACCGGGACATGATATCGCCAAGTCTTTTTTTTGTATGAAAATTTATGGAAAGCCGCTGCAAATGCCGAAAGGTATCCACTTTCAGATTAAAGATAAACCGTTGTGAGAAGTTTCCCATCAACCGAGTGTATAGATAGGAAAAAATACCGGTTCCAATAGCAATCAGCAACATAGCAACACAAGAAAAATACAATATAGTGGTTGAACTAAATTCAGGGTTGTTTATCCAACTGGCTATAAAGGGTATTTTAAGAGCTTGCCCATCGAGAACTTTATCTATAATAACTTTTAATGGCCATGGGCGCAAGGCTGTAAGAAAGGAATCGATGGCCATGAACACGATTGACAAAACTATCGTACCATAGAAGGGTTTTAAATAAGGCTTTAATTGAACAACCCATGCTGATTTCTTCTTTAAACTGAGTTTGGCCATTTATATTAAATAAGCACGTTAAATTTTAACCGTTCTTTGATCAACTCAATAATTATATTCTTACTGGAACTTGTATTTACGATGGGTGTATTGTCATATTGGGAAAATTCACGAATAAATAAGGGTGAATTGGTTATGATACCTGAAACGGCGATTGGTGAGTAATTCAATTGCTTTATCTTTTCGACAATAGTTAATGCGGAACAAGCGCAAAGAGCTGTTAAAACTACACCAACATTGGTCGATTTTGCAATTTCCGATTTCAATAAAAGTTGAGTTTCTCTTTGTAAGATTCCATCAGCTATTTCAACGAGCACCATATCGGGTTTTGAAGGAATGGTATCTTCAAGCATCCGAGTATATAAACTGATCAGTTCTTCCTGTGAACACAAGTAGGTTGACGGGAAGCCATAATCACTAAAATCGGCAGTGTAGTTGGCGCCTGTTGCCTCAAATTCAAAAAGATCGCGGTATGAAACACTTCCGGTCACCTTTAATATGGAAACAGAAAGGCCTTTTTCTAACAATGAACGTCCTATTCTGGCTGTAGTAGTTGTTTTTCCACTGTTCATCCCAGTACCCACCATAAAAATAACAGGAGGGTAATTTAGCCCAATAGTACCAGGCTGAAAAAGAGCCTTTTTTAAATTGATCTTCCCCTGATCGCTCTTTTTTACAACTGTTCCAAGTAATTTCAATCGGGTTGGTTCAATTGTCGATGAATGTTTTTCTGAAACGGTCCCAATTAAACCTGAATTGGTTAATAGATGTAGATTAGAAAGATCAATTGTATCGGCATGAAAAGCGTCGGAAGCATACCTGTAGCCTAATATGCCAACAATTACATCTCCTTTAAATATCCGTAAAAACTTATTGTCAGTAGAGTAAATTCGGGTATGATTAGCAACTTTAGTTACTTCAACGAATATAACATCGCCAACCTTTGGATGATCGGTATAAATCTCATTCGAAAAAGCACAATTTTCTTTTATGAGTTTTCTTAACGACCAAGTCCATTTCATCGAATAATCAAATAATTTTTTGTCCATCATTTCCTTTTTTACTACTGAATTTATTATAGCACTCATTTTAACTATAAGAGATTTGGTTGATGAAAAGGTTGGGTGGGTATTTTGCTTTTGTACTTAAATCAGTTCCGGTAGCCCGGATTTCGCCATTTAAATCTTATTCCGGCCCGAATTCCCCAATAGAGCGGATGAGTATTCATTCCATTGGATGCAAATGAATTGACTTGCCATTTGACTTCCGGCCCAATCTCGAATTTAAACCGTGAACTAAGCTTGTAGTCGAGACCAAACCCCAGGCTCAATGCAAAGTTATGTTTACGCATTCCTTCAACTCCGGAATACGAAAATGCGCCGGTATATGCTTCGGAAGTGATGCTTGTTTTAGAGGACTTCAGGTAGGAATAATTCATTCCGGCATCGGTAAAAAAATGCGTATCCCAATAATACCGGGCAACAAGCGGAACTTCCAGATAGCTTAGGTCAATCCTCGCGTTAAAAACAGAGAGTGACGACAGTTGATCCATTCCGGTACCATAAACAGGTATTTTACCAGCCGAAGTATTTAAAATGAGTTGTTCGGGCGAGATAACATCCCGGTGCAAAGCATCGTTCTGTGTTTCGTGCTGGTATTGGGTAAAATAAATGCCAGTCCGAATACTCCAGCGATCATTGGCCCGGTACAATAAATCCAGGCCAAAGTTATTTGTTAAAAGCGCTTTTTCAATATCGTTAAAGTATTGGCGGTCAATGTTGCCATTTTCGGTAATTTGATTTTTACCCAAAGTCCTTGATGATAGTAAAGGCGAATAATTAAAGCCAACTTCTATTTTCTTCAGAAATTCAGACAGGTCAAAAATTCCGCTATTTCTGTCCCCATACAAACGATTTAGCGGCCTTCGGCTCGAAAAGGTCAAAGACCCAAAATCAATTTTTGGTAAGTTAATCGACCAAGAGGACTTGCCGGTAGCTGGCTTTCCGGGTTTAGGCACTCCTGATGGGGGTATTGGCTTTTTAGCCATTGCCATGATTGAGGCTGAAGGATGATCCTGACCGGTAATCAATCCTGGACATTCAACCGGGTCGATTTTTGCGATACGAATTTGTTCCGGGGCACAGACTTCACTTTTTGAAATTAGCTGTAAATCCTGGCATTCGTCAGTTGAAATGGCTGCCAAATAGTGTGAATTATCTGCCAAATTAGCTTTTACCTTTAAGTTATTACTATTTTCAGAACTTGCATTTTTTGTTTCCGGAGAGGCTATTTTCTTTTCAGTAGCATTTGACTTTTCATGTAGATTTTCCAATTCAGTATTTGAAGGATTGGCTAATTTGGAATTCTCGACTATTGATAAATTGTTTTGATTTTTTGGATTAAGAATTGAGGTGTTTTGGGCAAACCAAAGGAAAACAACAGCAACAAACGAGGCAGCAGCAGCAATAAAGGCATATTTCATGCGCACATATTTGGCATGGGGTACCATATTCATCGTAATTTGTGGCTCAATTCTCGCCCACAATTTGTCATCCGGAACAATGGTATGACCTTCAAATTTGTTTTTCAGAAAGTCGTCTAAATCATCATGTAAAATTTCGTTGCTCATATGATCCTCCTCACTTTTTCTTGCATCAAAATTTTGATTTTTTTTCGGGCATCAAACAAGTTCGACTTTGATGTGCCGACCGAAATGCCCAACATTTCAGCAATCTCTTCATGCGAAAAACCTTCAATGGAAAATAAGTTAATCACCAATCGCATTCTGTCGGGTAGCTCTTGAATAACTTTAAGTACCTCATCAACTTCCATCTTTTTATACACGTCGCTGAGTTCCAATTCAGCGGCATTCAGCGTCTGATAATCTTCAATAAAAACCAAACTTCTATTTTTCTTATAAAAGCGGATGGCTTCGTTGATTACGATCCGTTTCATCCACCATTCAATCTTTTCAAGTTCTTTTAATTGATGCAGGTAGCCGAATACTTTCAAGACACTTTCCTGAAAAATATCTTCAGCATCAATTTTATTTTTGGCATACCTGTAACTTACGCTTAATAAATGGGGCGCAAATAGCCCGTAAAACGCTTTTTTGTGTTGGATGTCGCCTTGCAGACAGCCCGAAACAATGATATCTAATCCTGTTTTATCCAATCGTATATTTATAAAGAATCACCAGAATAAAAAAGGTTGGGTTCGGTTGTTAGTTTCTTTCAATTATTTATCAGCCTTCTTCTGTAAGTCCAATCGGTAGCCAATTGTCCATTCGATAAAATCGGATACATGGTAGTTGTAGGCACGCAGGTTTATTCCGGCAAATAAATTCGAGCCGATTTGGTAGTGGATGCCAAGTCGCTGGTAGGTTGCCGGTTCTTTATTCGTAGAATGTTTGCGGAGTAGATAAAAGCCTGGCTGAACTACCACCGATAGTTTGTTGATTATCAGCTCATAAGATGGAAAAACACTTATTGAAAGTTTATTCCCGTGAAAACCATCAGTGGGTTCAAGTTCCCCATTATCAACAAAAACCGTTGAATTGTAGGAGCCATCGTAGCTCAAAGACATACCGAACCCCAATTTTGATTTGTAGTTAACCTGCCTGTTTATCACCGTTGTAAATCCGTAAATTGGATAATAAACTCCTTTGTATTTGGTGATTGTATCCACATCATTGCCCTTATATATGACATTTTTTGCGCCTCCGAAGATTGAGAAATCGATTGAAGTGTTTTTGATGAAAGGTGGAATGGAGTGTTTATCCAAATGTGGGTTGAACCTGTTTATCCGGTATTCGAGGCTAATTTTGGGCGAAAAAGTGTTTAATCCAAAATTGGGGCTTTTCAATGCACCATTCGAGAAATGTGTAAAACTGTACCCAAAACCCAGGTCAAAATGGCGGCTCAATTCATAACTCAGGTTTGCTCCGAGATCGATAAAAACACTTTGATCAGCGCCCAGCGAAATGTTATAGTTATTTTCTGCCGGGTTGAAAGCTTCCCAATTGAAGGTAAAGCCAAACCCTGCCTCGTAATTCAGACTGAACTTGTTCCATCGCTTAAAAGGAGCTTTAAAAACGCCATAAAGAGCGATTGGAGTACCGAACAGATTGTTGTTGAAAAAACTGGCTGAATATATTCCAATACCATAACGGGGATATCCAAATTTTTGCTCCCATGAATTTTTGCCGGTAGTTTGTTTTAACAATTGAAATGAAAGTGCGGCAAATTCATTGGTCGCATTATTTAAAGTATTTGCCTGCTTCAAATATGGGTTGGTTGCCAGCACTTCACCGTATTGTGCATATCCGGAAATAATTAAATTCATCCTGATTTTTAATGTATCAGGGTTTTCGGCTATAACATTGGTTATTCCGCATGACAAGATTAGGTAAAAGCAAAATATTAGCTTCTTAAGTTGATAAAATAGTTGAAACTTTTTGACTTTCATAAAATTGCTACTCTTCATACTTTAACTGTGTATCTTTGCCATTCTTAGTACTTCCAAACCGATAGGATAAACCAACATAAAGTATTCGCGGGGCACGTCGGCTTTCCGTTTCACGATGCAATTCGGATGTATTTATGATTGTCCGGTTTCGATAGGAGTCGAACAAATCGGAAACGGTGAACATGATGGAAGCTTTTCGTTTGAATACCTCATAACGAGCCCCGGCATTCATTATAAAAGTTGGTTGCCTGTCACCTTGTGGTGTTTGAATAATTGAAGTATATCTGGTATTGAGCTGAACCATCATTAATTTAGTGATATTAAAGTTGGTATTCAAAGCTGCGTTCCAGCTAAAAGAGGTTTTTAAACCGGAATAACCAAGATTTGAGGCATCCAGTTTGCTTAGATAACCATTTACATTAAGGTTTACAGTGGCAATCTTACCAAAAACCCTGTTAAAAATGGCTTCTGCACCAGTGGCGCTGCTTGAAGAAAGATTTTCTTTGGTGGTGAGCAAAACCGAATCATTTAAAAATCGGGTAATCTCAGTCATCTTATTATAGGAGTACCGGTAATATAAGGTAGCCGAATAGGTGTTTGCACCTTTGTGATATAAGTAGCCTGTCTCGATAGAATGAATTTGCTCAGGCTTTAGTTTTGGATTCCCTGCCCTAACATTATATACATCGCGGTATTCAGGAAAAGGGTTCAAGTCATCGCCTTCCGGACGTCGTATCCGCTTACTATAATTCAGTTGCCACTGACTGGCATCAGTAAAATTATAGGAGGTATGTAGTGTTGGATAAATCGAAAAGTAGTTGTTAGTTACAACACTGTCGATGGTAATCAAATGGGAAGTAATCAGTGATTGTTCAGCGCGCAATCCTGCCATCACACCGAATTTTCCAAAAGATTGTTTATCGGTAGCATAAAGAGCATGTACTGTTTCGTCGAATAAAAACTTATTGCTTTTAACTTTATCAGGTATCCAAGTGCTACCAAGCAAGTATTCAGCTTTAAAATTCAGGTCGCTTTTATCAGCTTGCAATTCGTACCCCAATTCCAATTCAGCATCTTTTCCCGACAGTGGCCGCAAGTAATTTACACGTAATAGGTTTTCAGTATTTGCCTGCCAAATTAAAGTATTGTCTTTCGAATTAGGTTTTATAGGGAAAAGATATCGATTGGTAAACTTATTATCTTCCTGTTCTTTTGATGAGTTATGGGTAAAATCAATTGTGAATTCCTGATCTTCACCTATTTTGCGTGTATATTTTGCAGCCCATTCAAGTTCTTTTTCATATTCATTATCATGGCGATAACGGTCATAATTGTTTGTTGCCATTTGTTTGTAATCAAGATTTCTGGTAACAGCAGTATCAATTCGGGTAAATGACATATAGTTATAATTGACAGAGGCTTCCATGCTATTTTTATCATTGATTTCCCATTCAATTCCGGTTTGCGCAATATGCGAAGTAGGTCGGGCTTTGCTATCGGTAGATTGAAATTGATAGTTTTTTTTACGGGTCAATGAATCGGTTCTGATATAATCGTCTTTTGAAAACCGGTCGCGACGATCCAAACGGATGCCATAACTACCATAGATATTGACACCGCCTTTATTGTAATTGAGGGCTAGATTTGAATTGTAACGATTTTCATTTCCAACATTGGAAGTAATGGCACCGTTGAAACCTTCTTTTCGCTCTTTTTTCAGTATAAGATTAATGATTCCTGCCGTACCATCAGGTTTGTATTTAGCTGATGGGTTGGTAATAATTTCGATACGCTCAATAGAACTGGCCGGAAGTTGTTGCAAAACCATGGCCCTGTTTTTTCCCATCATGGCCGAAGGTTTTCCATTAATGAGTACTTGTACATTTTCTGAACCCCGAAGCGAAACATTTCCCTCAATATCAACCTGTAACGAAGGTATATTTTGCATCAAATCACTTACTGAACCTGAACTGCTCGTCAAATCATCTCCAACATTGAAGACTTTTTTGTCGATCGTTTGTGTATAGGTTGATCGTTTGCCTTCTACTAACACTTCTTCTACCTCAACTGTTGATGTTTCGAGTAAAATTTTGCCCAGATTAATAGTTGGTTGTACCTTGGAAAGACTGATAGCAGGCGAAATGAAATTCTCGAAACCGATGAAACTAACTGCAAGATTATACTCACCAAAGGCAACATTGGTAATCAAAAAATTTCCCTTTGTATCAGTAATTGTTCCTTCAACCGGACTTTGGTCTGAAACTTTCAGCAGTTGAATGCTGGCATATTCGACAGGATTGCCATTGCCTTTTTCGACAATTGTTCCGCTTATTTGACCTGCACTTTTGGTTTGGCCTGACAAACTTACAACTATGAAAATTTGCAATACGACTAAGTTTAGTTTTTGTATCATTGATTGATTTTTGCACGAAAGTAGGGTGCAACTTTGTAGAAATTCTGTACCAAAGAATCACGGTTCCAAATTCCTCCAATATTTGCTGATATATTTGTACAAAACTTTTCAGGATGAAAATTTTAGTGATTGAAGACGAACAGGCACTTTGCGAAACCATTGTTTCTTATTTGGAGGAAGAAGGTTACCGTTGCGAACAGGCAGGAACGGTCGAATTGGGATCAGAAAAAGTCAATCTTTATGAATACGATTGTATGCTCGTTGATATTGGTTTGCCCGACGGTAGCGGCTTATCGCTGATCAAAGAGCTAAAAAAGTGCCATCCTGAGACTGGTATTATCATCATTTCGGCCAGGAACTCAATGGATGATAAAATTTCAGGATTGGATTTGGGCGCCGACGATTACCTGACCAAACCGTTTCATCTTCCAGAGCTCAATTCGCGTATAAAATCGCTGCTTCGACGCCGGAAGTTTGAAGGAAAGCAGGAACTGATAATCGATAAAATTACCATTTTGCCAGAGAATAGGCAGGTATTAGTTAATGCGGAACCACTTCAACTCACCAGAAAAGAATTCGATATGCTGATGTTTTTTGTATCTAATCGCGGACGGGTTCTTTCTAAAGAATCGATTGCCGAGCACCTTTGGGGCGACTTTGCCGACTCGGCCGATTCGTTCGATTTTGTTTATTCGCACGTCAAAAACTTGCGGCGCAAACTGCTTGAACGGACTGGAACCGACTATTTTCAGAATGTTTACGGAACGGGATATACCTTTATCGCATGAAGCTTCAAACTAAAATAAACATTCGGTTTTTGACGGTCACGTTTCTGGTATTTACGGTTGCCGGAGTGCTGTTCTTCTTTGCATTAGACAAGGTGGTCAATCAAAATATCCACGAAATGCTTGAATCGCGCAAAGCATATATCATCCTGAATCTTCAGCAAAATGAGCCAATCACAGATTTATTAGAATCACCAGATCATTCTATCTTCATCAAACGTGTTGAAAAAACTGGGGAATACAAACGCTTTTCGGATACTCTGGCCTACGATCAGGAAGAAAAAGAGTTGATTCCGTTTCGAAAAATGACCTTTTCAGCGCATTCAGGCGATCAACATTACCAAGTGGTTTTACTGCAATCATTGCTCGAATCTGAAGATCTGCAAATGGTGATTGTCTCTTTTATGACCGGATTATTTGGCCTCGTTCTGTTGGCGCTTTTTTTTCTGAACGGCTGGCTTTCAAACAAGGCCTGGAATCCCTTTTTCAAAAGTCTTTCGGTGCTGATTACCTGGAAGATTGGTGAAAATCAGGCTGTCAGTTTTGACCGGACGGGCATTTCCGAATTCGATCAGTTAAACAGCACACTTGAAAATATGATGCAGAAAATTCAGGCAGACTTTGTTAACCTGAAAGAATTTACTGAAAATGCTTCGCATGAAATACAGACGCCGCTCGCTATTATCAAATCGAAACTGGAAATGGTTTTACAGGACAAAACGCTGAATGACCAACAACATCAACGAATTCATGCCGCTTTCGAATCGGCCAATCGCCTTTCGAAACTTAACGAAGCTTTACTCTTGCTTTCAAAAATTGAAAACCGTCAATTCGTTGACTCATCTGAAATTGATGTCTGTAAGTTGATTCAGTCACGCCTGGAATATTTGGAAGAACTTTTCGCTTTGAAACAAATAGAGGTGACTGTTCGCCTTGAGTCGCAAGTTACGTTTAACATGAATTCATTGCTGGCCGATATTCTTATTAATAATTTATTGAGCAACGCATTGCGCCACAACATTGAAAAAGGAAAAATAACAGTACTGTCGGAAAATCAGAAAATAACTATTTCAAATACAGGCAGAGAGGCGGAAATGGATGTTTCCCGGTTATTCCGCCGGTTTGCCAAACAAACAACTACAAGCGAATCGAATGGACTAGGATTGGCAATTGCCCATGAAATCTGCAACAACTACAATCTCGAATTGAATTACCATTATTTAAATGGAATGCATAATATGGCGATCAAACAAAAATCCTAAATATCTACCAACTTGCACTGTAACTTTGATTGATAAAATAATTTAAATAATTAAAAACATGAAAAAGTTATTGGTGTTATTCGTTTGTATGGCTCTTGTCGTTGGCGTTTCGGCCACAAATCAAAAAGAGGAAAAAATACCAGCGGCCGCCAAAAGTGGCTTTGCAGCAAAATTTCCAACCGCCCAAAAAGTAAAATGGAGCGTGGAAAAGCCCGGAGAATTCGAAGCCGAATTCACACTGAATGGCGTTGAAACTTCTGCTTTGGTTGATGCAAAAGGAATCCTGCTTGAAACAGAAGCTGAAATCAAAGAAAGTGAATTGCCGCAGGCTGTAAAAGCCACGATTGCCAAAGATTTCGCCGGATACAAACTGGATGAAATCGAGAAAGCCACCGATGCCAAAGGCGTTACTTCATTTGAAATGGAAGCAGCAAAAGGGAAAGAAAAACTAGAAATTTCGTTTGATGCAAGCGGCAAATTACTTGGGAAAGAACCTCTGAAAGAGGAAAAGTAATATGTAATAAGTACAAAAGGGAATAATGTCGTATTTCGCTTTTCGCTCTTTCTTTATGGACAATGGTTAATCCGACAATAAATTGCTCCTATTACTTAAAAACGATTTAAAGTTTTATTTTATATCCACTTACACCGATGGTCGGGATTGGTGTTCATGTCCTCAGGAAGACAGGGCATGAACACCAAACGCGTGGTAGGAGTGAGTGAAGATTTAGTTCCTAATTTATACAGACAATCTCCATTTTTGCGATAAGACGGATGTAAATTTTTCCTCCAGTTGTTTCCTGGCTTACAATTTCTTCTCTTGAGAGTTTTTTCATCTTTTCAAGCTTATATCCGTTATGATTAGCAACATAACAGGTTGTTCCGGTATTATAAAATGTTATAGCAGAAGCTCCACTTCCTACGGTTACAGTTCCATCCATTACATATCCTGCATTAGTGATCAACCAATGGTACTATTTGGAACCGGGCATTACAGCGACGGCGAATTCCTGGATATAGACACTTTTGTTTCTGTTTTGAAATCCGGCTCTCCAATCATTATTTATATGGGCTTGAACAAACTGATCCGATTATCCACCCGATTAATCGAACAATCCATTTCAGCAGATACCAGCGTTCAGATTTTAAGCAAAGTTTCACAACCCGATGCTTCTTTCATTGAAGGCACTCTGGAAAATATTTCGCAGGTGATTGAAGGCAAAAAGCCTTCTATGCCAGCATTGGTGATTATTGGCAATAATGTAGTGAAATTGAATGTGTTGGGCCGTGAATGAGTTTTTTTATTGCCTGATTTTTTGGCGCCAACTTCACAATGCTATCACAGATTTCCCACCAATCGAGAAAATATTGAATTCCATTTCGTTTATAGCGTTATATTGTTTAAGACCAAAAGAAGTTTATTAAGATGGTGTTATCCAGCATTCTATGTCTTACCTATGAATTTTCAAAAAATAATACATTAATAAAAGTAGGGTAAAAGTCTTGGAATACGGATATAGGTTAAAACAATAAAATTTTAATTTTTTAATAAATTTCAAAATTATGAAAACAACAATTAAGGCTTTACTCGTATTTTTTGCTTTCACATTTTTCTCCTGTCAGAAGAATGATGTAATTCAACCTTCAACTGATTTAAGTGCGTCCCAATTAAAATCGGCCACTATTGCAGTTAATGATGTAGCTGTTGAAAGCGTATCAGAAGAAGCAAATTATGAAACTTATTTTTATGGAGAATACGAACAGATGCTTCGCCAATTGTCCCGCGAGAAGGGGAAAAACGGTAATTTGATGGAAGGACAGGGCAATATGCATTACATGAACAGCCAGACACCAATCGTCTCAATTGATAATGCATCGGGATATCCTATGAAAATTACTATTGATTATGGGAAAAGTACGGAAACTCAGCATGGAATGAAGATTAGTGGTAAGGTAGTCATTGATATTTCAGGACCAAAAGATACAGACGGAAGTACTCGTACCACTTCGTATATTGGGGTTGCCATTGACTTAATTGGAATTGCAGGTACCAGTACCGAAACATTTACCGGAAATAATGCCACAATAGGCAAAACTACCATCGTGAGTGATGTAACCTTTACCTTAGCTGACGGTACAGTGATCAGCCGTGCCGGAAATGATGTTAGGGAATGGCTTAAAGGTTTGTCTACTCCGCTTGATAGGTCTGATGATATGATTCAAATAACAGGAACTATTAATGTGAAAAGTTCAACAGGAGATAATTACTCACGGGTCATTACTAATCCTCTCATCCGCCTGGGTGATTGCAACAATGCGGTGCAAGGAACTGTAGCGTATAGTAAAAATGGAAGTGTAATTGCTTCACTAGATTACGGAACAGGTGCTTGCGATAATTTGGCAAATCTTACTGCCAATGGTGCAACTGTTGAAATCGTTTTAAAAGATCATGGAATGCCACAAGCAATGACTGATGGCCAGCACATGGGTGGTAATGGAAGTATGACCGGAAACGGTGGAATGGGTGGAAACGGAATGGGTGGAAGCGGTAATACTGGAGGCATGGGTGGAAACGGCAGTATGGGCGGTCACTAAAATAAATTAAAAGAATATATTTCATTAAAAGAGAGTTGCAAATGACAGCTCTCTTTTAAAATTCTTCGAAACACAAATTTCAGGGTGATTAAGGGTAAACTAATTTTCAATGTGGTTATAGTAAATTATTCTCACATTCATTTATTATAAATTAGAATTAAACATGAGACACAAAATCAATATTTTAGTAATCATTTTTTCAATACTTTTCGGCTTTACTAGTTGTATGGGAGTTTCCCACCTTGCTCATTCCACTGAAGGACAAGCAACGAATACAATGGAATCAAACGATACAAATCAGAACAGTCAGGAATCAGTTCAAAATACTTCAAAAGTTTATACCTGCCCCATGCATCCGGAAGTACTTTCTGACACGCCAGGCAAATGTCCAAAGTGTGGTATGGAATTAGTTGTTCAAAACTCAGTCACAAATTCACAGGACCCAATGAAAATGAGGTGCATGAGTATGATGCACTCCAATAATCACAAATCACATATTGGAATGTACCTTGGTGGCGGGGTAATGATGGTTGGGATGATGACTTTAATGGTTTTAAGATTCCTGTAAGTATATAGATATATAAGTTAATCAATTTTCATCTATCTTTGAGGCAGATAAAAATTGAAAGAAGTTGAAAAAAGAAGAGTTCAAAACCTTATTCAATACCTATTTTGAGGATGTAAGAAGATACATTCTTTACCGCTCGGGAAATGAAGAAATGGCAAATGATATTGCTCAGGATACTTTTCTGCGAATCTGGGAAAAGCAATTAATGATTGACCCCAAAACGGAAAAAGGATTGCTATTTAAAATTGCAGGCGATTTGTTTGTCTCTCAATATCGCCGGGATCAGGTAGCTTTTAACTTCTTCAACACATTTCAGCCAGGCAACAAAAGTACTACTCCCGAAGACGAATTAAACTTTCAGGAATTGAAAAAGGCTTATGAAAAAGCATTGGAATCGATGCCTGAAAAACAACGAACTGTTTTCCTGATGAACCGGATTGATGAATTGAAATACAAAGAAATAGCCGATCAACTCGAACTGAGTGTAAAAGCCATTGAAAAACGAATGAGCCAGGCACTTGAACATTTAAAAACACAGTTGAAGGACAAAATTTCGAGCTTAATTTTATTCTTAATAAGATTTCGGTTGGATCGAACCAAAATTGAAAAATAAAAGTGAAACAAAACGACAAACATGTTGATCTGACTTCTATTGACCGACAAAGCAAAGCTTTTTTTGCCGGTGGTGAATTCCATTGGAAGAAAAGTGAAGCTGATGTCTGGGCAAATATGGAGGCTCAGATTGTTGAAAAGCCTAAAGGTCGTTTGTTGGCAATCAATTTTGGTATAACCAAATTAATGGTTGCAGCCAGTATTGTAATCCTTTTCTCATTAGGAAGTTTCCTCCGGTTTTATTCCGTTACGATTGAATCTCCAGCCGGACAGCATTTGGTGGCCATGTTACCCGATCAATCAAAAGTGAACCTGAATGCACAAAGTTCGATCAGCTACAATCCTTACTGGTGGAAGATGAACCGGAAGGTGAAGCTGGAAGGTGAAGCATTTTTCGAAGTTCAGAAAGGAAAAAAGTTCACTGTGGTTTCGGAGAAAGGAATCACCCAGATTTTGGGAACCAGTTTCAATATTTTTGCCCGCGAAGAAATTTACAAAGTGACTTGTATTACCGGAACGGTGAAAGTCAGGTCGCTTTTGGGATACGAGGCCATTATAAAACCAAACAGCAAAGCGGAAATAAACCGGAATGGGGAAATTAAGGTTTCTACTAACATTGAAACTTTTCCTGAAATTTCGTGGAGAAAAAATATATTCTTATTTACAGCCACTCCGGTTCACGCGGTATTTACCGAAATTGAGCGTCAGTATGGGGTAAAGATTGATACCAATATCAAAGATGAATCGTTGTACACGGGGAACTTTAACAAGGATCAAAATGTTGAAGATATACTGGAATATGTTTGCCCTGCCTTAGGGTTACAGTATGTCCGTAAATCAATGGGAGAATATCTCATAATTAAAAAAGATGAATGATCAAAAAAATACTATTATCAGGCCTTTTAACAATATTTATTTGGATGTTGGGCTTTGCTCAAACCACGAATATTAAAGTTGAAGCCAATAATGAGCCGCTTAGTCAGATACTTTTGCATTTACGCGAACAATACGATTTTCATTTCTCATACAGCGAAAATCAACTTTCACAATATAGGTTAACAGTTTTAAAAACCTTTTCTTCAAAAGAAGAAACAGTGAAATATCTATTGGATGGACTTCCTTTTCAAATCAAAAAAACTGGGGATGTGTTTGTCGTTATTCCTGATAAGAAGAGAATAAAAGAGGAACAAAAAAAAAATCAGACCCGGATTTCCGGGCAGATCGTTGAAGCAGGTTCGTATGAGCCACTTCCCTTTTCCCAAATTCTGGTCAATAACCATCCGATGATTGCCGATGTCACCGGAAATTTTAATTATACGGCTTCGATGGACAGTACTTTCCGGGTACGAATATCGCATTTGGGATATTACATTTACGATACCTTGCTATACGCCGGAATCAATCAGCGGTTCAAGCTCATTCCATCCACCGTAGTCCTTCCTGAAGTGCTTATCCAGAATAGTCAAATTGAGAAAGCAACAATCGTCGGTGAAAAGGCTGGCAAAATAACGATCAATCCGAACATTGCACGATTTCTGCCTGGTCAGGGAGATAATGCTGTTTTCAATATGATTCGGTTAATGCCTGGAGTACAGGCTGCCGGAGAGCAATCAAGCGATTTATTGATTTGGGGTAGTTATGAGGGACAAAGCCTGGTGACTTTTGACGAATTTACACTCTTCGGATTAAAAAATTACAACGACAATATTAGTGTGGTCAATCCTTTTCTGGTGAAAAACATTGAAATTTTAAAAGGCGGTTTCGAAGCTAAATATGGCGACCGGGTTGGTGGTATTGTAAACATTACAGCAAAAAACGGTAACCTGCAAAAGCCTGTTTTCAGTTTCAATATTAATCCAACTACAGTGAATAGCATGGTTGAAATACCGTTATTCAAAAAATCATCGTTGTTGTTTGCTTATCGACAGACGTATTACAATTTATATAAATCTGGCGATTTTAATATTTTCTCGCCAACACACTCGCAGCCTTCCACCGAATCGAATTCCACCATGCACCGGAATATTGCTTTTAATATGGATGTTTATCCCGATGATTACCAGTTTCGGGATATGAACCTGAAATATAGTTTCAATTTCGATAATGGCGATCAGTTCTATGTGAGCATGTATGGTGGTGGAGACTATTTTAGCCTGAAGGCCAACTCCAGTATGACCTTTGAGATGAACCACCAGATGGGGATGGGGCACGGGGAAAATAATTCCACACCTTTAACCATTAATCTGCTTGACAATGAAAAAAACAGACAATTAGGAATGTCTGCTTTCTACCATAAAAAGTGGTCAAATAATCTGGTATCAAAGTTTGTATTTACAAGTTCCAATTTTTTAAAATCACAGACAGAAGAAACCAATTCGAAAAACACAAACACGCAATCGACCTACAATAAGGATCAGGTTAATACAAAAAATAATACTCTGGAGAATTCTTTCAGGATGGAAAATCTGTTATCGTTTTTAAATGGTCATCAGCTGGAATTCGGCGGCGGCATATCTAATAATGAAGCTCAAATTGATATTAAAACCAGCCTGACCGATACTTTGTCAATCGAAACCTTGAATAAATATAATTCGAAAAGGGCATTTGTATATGTACAGGATAATTTGCCAATCGGCGACCGGCTGATCCTGAAAGCAGGAATGCGCACGAATTTTTCAATGGATCGGAACCGATTCTATTTTGAACCACGAATTAGCGCCTCGTATAAATTTTCGGACTTGTTAAAGTTTAATGCATCCTGGGGACTTTACAATCAGTTCATTTATAAAGTAGTCAATATCGACCAGAATAAAAACTACACGTATTTATGGGTGACCGACAACGAAGAAATTCCGGTACTGAGTGCAACCCATTGGGTAGGAGAACTTAATTATTTCAAAAACGACCTTACACTTAATTTGCAGGTATATTACAAACCAACCCGGAACCTGAATGAACGTGTTTTTGAAAACAGGGTTGTAAATGGCCGCTCGGTTGATGGCTATTATCCTTATTTTGGCGATGCTAAAACTTACGGTATTGACCTTTATGCAAAAAAAGATATTGGGAAAAACTCAATTTGGGCTTCCTATACCTTGAGCAAGGCACTCGAACGGTTTGCTCCTGAAAATGAAGCGCTGCCAGCCTATACACTTGCTCCGCAGCATCAATTGCACGAATTTAAGACCGCAGGAATTTTTAATATACATAAATTCTATCTTTCGGCTAACTATGTTTATGGTTCGGGAATGCAAATTTTACGTGATGTTTTTAAAGCAGGAACCAGCAGTGTTTCTTATCACCGCTTGGACGCTGCTGTGACCTACAAATTTTCTCCAAAACGGTTCTCCGGAGAACTCGGCTTATCGGTTCTTAATGTGTTCGACACCCAAAACCTTCGGTATGCAAACCTCAAAAATTTCCAGTTATCAAAGGAACTAGGTGATTTCCGGGTCTATTCAGGTTCCGTTCCGTTCACTCCTGTTTTATTCCTGAAAGTAGTGTTCTAGCAATACAGTGTAACGGCAGAAAGTTATGAACTAGCTTGTTGTAAAGCTGAAGAGATATTAAAAAGAAGTTAATTTTCTATTCGAAAGTGTTCTTCGGGAAACTAACCCAGAAGCATTACAATTTTTTGTTATTTGTCGGCAAAGTAAAATAGAATGTTGAGCCTTTACCGAAAAGAAGTCTTTTATTATTGTCAATAGCTTAGTGAACACAAATATGCCAAATCAATTATTCATGCCCATGCCTGTGATGTAAATCAGGATCGTGAGGATGTTCATGCGTTACAGGGTTATGTGTATGAAGGTGAGAATGCCATTTACGCTCCGGAACATTTTCTCCTTCATGCGAATGGTTATGATGCCCATCGGTATGTTGATGGTAATGAATATGCTCCATAACAACATGAGTGTGCCTATGTTTATGAGAAAACAGATTGGTGACGATAACAGCTAGAGCCAAAAATGCAATCGAAATGAGGTGAACCCACTGGAAGGGTTCGTGAACAAATAAATACGATAAAATCACACCCCATATTGGCGCAGTAGAAAACAATATTTGACTTCGGGTTGCCCCGATATTTTGTGCTGAAGTTACATAAAGCACAATGCTGAAACCATAAGCGAAAACTCCAACAATGATTGCCGGAATTACATTACCTAAAACCATTGTCTGACCAGCAATGAGGCATCCGATTATTAAATTGACCGAACCGGCCACTATTCCTTTGACAAAAGTAACTGTTTGAGGCGAAGCTCCATCGGTTAAAGCAGTCAGGTGGTTATCAACTCCCCAGCAAATACAGGCGGCAGTAATGAGCAATCCTGAAATTATACCGCTTGTGCCTTCACCAAACGATACCACAATTCCGGCTATAATGGTTAGAAAAACTCCAATCCAAGTGTTTCGGTCGAGGGCATCTTTAAAAACTAATGCACCTAAGATGGCGGTTGCTACCAGTTCCATATTTAGCCAAATAGAAACAGAAGCTGCATTAGCTGTTTTTAAACCAGCCAATAGAAGCAAAGGCCCTGCAAACCCACCAAAGAAAATGATCCCGATAGTTTTTGACCGGTTGCCCGTTTGAAAAAGCAATTTCAGGTTACTGTTTTTCCTAAAAATGTATGGCAGCATTGCTAAAGCAGCCCCCAAATAAAGTAAGCCAGCCAATTGAAAAGAGTTTAAACCGGCCAATAACAGTTTACTAAACGGAGTAGCTATTCCAAAAAGAAACCCGGAAAGAATACCTGTTATAATAGCCAACCTTTTCATACACGAGTTTTATCCAAAGTTGCGTAAATTTTTGAACTTTAAATAAGTTGGGCTTGCCGAAGTTGTATTCTTCCAACAAGCCCAACATTCAATTTTCTACCATCCGTATTGCATCAGATACACCATTTCGAGGTAATAATCTTTTGCGGAAACAAGGTATCGGTCGTAAGTTTCGTACCATGACGATAATTCGCGGTAATATTCAAGCACCGAAATATTGCCGGAACTTAATGATTTTTGCAACAAGTCCTGAGTTTGGATGTCTTCAGGCTATTCTTCTCCTCCTTCCAGATTTTTCAAGGCAGATAATATTGTATAAGCATTTTTTACAACCAACTTTGCCCCGTCTACCTGAATAGATTTGGCAAGCGTTACAGATGTGAATCCTTCTTGTTCAATTCCTCTTCCGACTTGACCTAACTGGAATGTATATCCAGTAGATGACTCACTTTTTTGAAGGATTAGATAATCTTTCCCCTCCCACTGAACAATTGCCTCAGTAGGAACGGCATATTGCCTGGTTGTGCCCGTCTCAATCCAGGCCTTAACGTACATTCCCGGCAATAGCCCATTTTTAGATTCTTTTTGAATGCGGCAGGCCACAGGGATTGTTCGATCCTCACTTGTTGCTTTTCCTATTAAAAATACCTGGGCAGTTCTGCTAAAATCATTCTCATTGGTTAAAGAAAACTTAACCTTTTGCCCTTCTTCAATATTTCCCATGTCCTTTTCAAAAGTATTTAATGTGAGATAAATATCGTCCGTATTGATTATTTCAAATAATACATCGTTTGGGTTCACATAATTGCCAATATTGATGTTGCTGGTCTTGATGTAGCCACTAATAGGGGCATAAAGATTGGCCGTGCGGGTAATCTCACCGACATGTACGGTAGAAACACTTATTCCTGCCAGGGCCAACTTTTGTTCAAGCCCGTTTATCCTTGCCTTCATCACCTTATATTCAGAAGTGACCTGCTGGAATGTTTTTGTAGCATTAACATCGTCTTCCCTTAATTGTTGTTGACGCTTATACTCCTCCTCCAAGTATTGCAAACGCCCTTGGCTTTCAAGATAATCCTGTTGTAGGGCAATAAATTCAGGATTCTCCAGGGTGGCCAAAACCTGCCCCTTCTTTACAGCTTGCCCGGGAAGTAATCCTGCGGTTTTAATATAGCCACCCAACGGTGCTGAAACCGTTGCCATACTCTGAGGCTCCACATCGACCATGCCACTTAGCTTAATTATGCTGCTCAGGTTTCGCATCTCAATTGTTCCTGTTTCAATGTCGGCCAGGCGATATTGATCGGTGGTAAAAGTAATTTCCTTTTCTGTAGTTGAATAAACTGCTTCTGAAATTGGAGATGGGTCAATGTCCGTTTTGTTCTTTTTCGTCTGTTTAGTGCCACACGCAGAAAAGAATACCAACGCTAAAAAGACGGTCGAAATTTTATTATTGAATACTAAGTTCATATTTGTTTATTTTTTAGTGAAATCATGATTTATTTTAAGCCCACCAGTGTTTCGATAGCAATGATTGATTGGTTATATTGGTAAATAGCATCCACGTAATCAGATTGGATATTGATTGCCAATGTCAGGTTTTGCAAATGTTGCATATATGAAATATCGCCACCTTTAAAACCCTTTTCAGAGTTGTCTATAATTAGTTCTGCCTCCGGTAATGCTTGATTTTGGTAATAGTCCAGGGTATTTTGAAGTTTATGATATTGTTGCATAAGCTTTTGCAATTCACCTGTTAGTGTAGTTTTTGTTAAAACTATTTGAGTTTGGGCAATGTTCTCATTTATTTTAGCCGCTTTTATTTTAGAGCGATAACCCCCTGGAAAAATCGGGATTGCCAATCCAACCTGATAAAAAGCAAAGCGGTCGCCACCGGTGTACTGTTGCTCAACTCCATTGACATTTTGAATGCCCTTATAGGTTTGACTGCCATAACCAAGTATAATTTCAGGCAACATGCTGTTTTTTTCAACCTTGACCTGCTGTTGATTAACTTTCAGTTCCTCCTGTATATACTGAATTAGAGGGTTTCGGGTTAAAGAAATACTGTCAGCAGGTAAATCCAGTTTCTGCGGAATTAAATCCGGATCATCTGTGATAATATCGTCCTGTGTATTCAGTAAAGTCTGTAATTGTTTTTTTGCAATGGCCAAGTCGGCATTATTCTGCTCCAATTTATTTTTTATCCGCATAGATTGTGCAGAAGAAGTAACACTTTCCAATTTCGTAGATTCACCTGCCTGGTAACGTTGAAAGCTCGAGGTATTCAAATTGCTGTAAATGCTGTCCTGATGCAGCAATAAGTGTCTAATTTCCGTTACATAAACATATTGCAGGTAAGCAATTTTTACTTCGTTAACCAGTTCATTTTCTTTGATAACTTTATATTGTTCACTTCTGCTTATTCTTGCACTGGCCAGCTTGGATTGACTATTGTATAATGAAGGAAAATCCAACCGCTGTGTAATGTTTAACAGATTGTCCTGTACCGTGGGATTACTTACAACTCCCTGTGAATATGAGAGGTCAGTTTTTGGAATAGTTAGTGCTGTCCGTTTCATCTCTTGTTCCATATCTATCTGATATTGTGCAATCTTAATGCTGTTATTGTTTTTCAGGGCTTCATCTATGGCTTGTTCAAGGGTCAATTTTCTAACCTGAGGCTGACCGGTTTCCTGTGCATGGACTTTGGCGGTAAACATTAAAGATGCACCCATGAAAATAAGGCCCGCCATTACAGCAGTTGATTTTGGCTTCAACTTTACTTTTATTTTTGAGTTAGTAAAATAAATATATAAAACCGGCAGTACTATGAGTGTTAGCAAAGTAGCAGTTATCAGACCTCCTATCACAACAGTGGCCAAAGGCCTTTGAACTTCGGCACCTGCTGTTGTTGAAATGGCCATTGGTAAAAAGCCAAAGGAAGCTACCATTGCAGTCATTAACACTGGTCTTAATCTCACATGGGTTCCTTTTAACACTCTCTCATAAATATCATCAACGCCTTCTTTGGCAAGCCTGTTAAATTCAGCTATGAGTACAATTCCATTCAACACGGCAACACCAAATAAAGCAATGAAACCAACTCCTGCAGAAATGCTAAAAGTCATCCCTCTTATTAAAAGAGCGAACACTCCTCCAATAGCCGATAGTGGAATAGCGGAAAAAATAAGCAAGCTTTGTTTAATAGAACCAAAGGCGAAATACAGTAGGAGCAGAATTAACAATAAGGCTACAGGGACAGCTATTGCCAGTCTTTGATTAGCCTCTTTCAGGTTCTGGAACTGTCCGCCATAAGTTACGTAGTACCCCGCGGGCATTTTGACTTTTGAGCCTATAATCTGTTGTATATCGTCAACAATACTTTGGACATCCCTGTTACGTATATTAAAGCCAATTATAATTCTTCTTTTAGCATTATCGCGTTGGATTTGCACAGGACCGGGCTTTAAAGAGATATTAGCCACCTCATTCAAAGGGATTTGTTGGCCGGAAGAGGTATTTACATAAAGATTCTGCACATCGGTTATGTCCGTACGGTAGTCTTTAGCGAGGCGTACTACTAGGTCAAAACGCTTTTCGCCCTCGTACACCAGACCTGCGGATTGACCTGCAAAGGCTGTTTTTATAGCATTATTGATATCCTCCACATTCATTCCATATTCTGCTATTTTATCTCGGTCAAGCTTAATTTGTATTTGAGGCAGGCCAGTAACTTCCTCCACATACAAATCTTCAACTCCTTCAACCGATTTGATTTTACTACCAACGTCGCTAGCTAAATCAGATAAAATATCCAGGTCTTCCCCGTATATTTTAAGAACAACATCTTGTTTCGCACCAGTTAACAATTCATTGAATCGCATCTGTATAGGTTGTTGAAAACTAAAGGTCGCGTTGGGGATCACAGAAAGTGAACGTTGCATTTTCTCTATCAATTCCTCTCTGGATTCAGCGCTGGTCCATTCACCCTTTGGTTTTAGGACGACCATCATGTCTCCTGCTTCAATAGGCATTGGATCCGTAGGAATTTCACCAGAGCCAATTTTATTTACGACCTGATTTACTTCAGGGTAATCCTTCAAGAGTATGGTTTGTGCTTTTTGTGAAACGTCAATCATTTGCTGGATTGAACTTCCAACAGGAACCCTTGTTTCAACTGCAAAATCGCCCTCGTCCAATTGCGGGATAAATTCACCGCCCATTCGGGAAAAGGTGATTAGAGTAATTACAAACAAACCAACAGCGATGCCTATCACCAATAATTTTCTGTGAATTGCGGCTTCAATAGTGGGCCTGTAAATTCGTTGAAAAAAATCCATCATCCGATCCGAAAAATTTCGCTTGTGTTCAGTTTTACGACTCAATGCAAGTGCTGACATCATTGGCACATAAGTGAGCGACAACAGGAAAGCTCCCAAAATAGCAAAAGACACAGTTTGAGCCATCGGCTTAAACATTTTACCTTCAACTCCTATTAGTGCCCAAAGTGGTAAGTAAACAATCAGGATAATAATTTGTCCGAATGCAGCAGAACTCATCATTTTACCAGCTGATTTCCGGACTTCAGAATCCATATCAGCGGACGATAATTTAGCAATTCCCTGATGATGCGTTTTACTCATTGATATTCGATGCAAAACTGATTCAACTATAATTACTGCCCCGTCAATGATTAACCCAAAATCAATAGCACCTAAACTCATGAGGTTGCCAGACACTCCGAAAAGATTCATCATAGAAACCGCAAACAGCATGGATAATGGAATAACTGAAGCTACCACCAAACCTCCACGAAGGTTTCCAAGAAATAAAATAAGAACGAAAATTACAATTAAAGCCCCTTCTGCTAAATTTTTGATCACCGTGTAGATTGCACTATCAACTAATTTTTTGCGATCAAGGTACGGTTCAATAGTGACTCCTTCGGGCAAGGTCTTTTTAATTTGTTCAATCTTATCTTTTACATTCGTAATTACCTCGGATGAATTTGCTCCTTTTAACATCATTACAATTCCAGTTACCACTTCGCCCTCTCCATTTCGTGTGGCTGCCCCATACCGGACCCCATGACCAAACTGCACTATAGCCACATCCCTGATTAGAATAGGGGTGCCATTTTTACCGGGTTTAACAACTATTTTCCCAAGTTCATCAATATTAGTTATCAAACCTTCACTTCGGATGAAATAGGAGTAAGGACCCTTATCAATATAAGCGCCTCCTGTATTTTGATTATTTTTCTCCAGTGCCATGAAAATGTCCGCGATGGAAATACCTATGCTTCTAAGCTTATCTGGATCAATAGCAATTTCGTATTGCTTTACATATCCTCCAAAACCACTTATTTCTGCCACCCCCGGGGTACCTAATAGTTGTCTCTTAATGATCCAGTCTTGTATCGTCCGTAGTTCAGTTGCATCGTACTTATCCTCAAATCCTGGTTTGGCATGAACCAAATACTGGTAAATTTCACCTAAACCTGTAGTTACGGGTGCCATTTCAGGTTTCCCTATACCATCCGGAATTTCTTTTGCTACCAAGGAAAGCCTTTCCTGTACTTGTTGCCTTGCCCAATAAAGATCCGTCCGTTCCTCAAAAACGATGGTAACTATGGATAGGCCAAAACGGGAAAAAGACCGCATATCCTTAATTCCCGGAATGCTAACCATTGTTTGTTCAACAGGAAAGGTGACCAATTGCTCAACCTCCTGAGCAGCCAAAGTTGGAGATACTGTAATGATCATTACCTGGTTGTCCGTAATATCAGGTACAGCATCAATAGGAAGTTTTGTCAAAGAATAAGCGCCCCAGCCTATCAGTGCGAGGGTAAACAATCCGATAATTAACTTATTCTTTATCGAAAATTGAATAATTTTATCTAGCATAATTATAAGGTTGTATCATTAAAATTTATATTGAAAACTCCAAAAGTGAAAGGGGTAAACAGAGCAGCACGGCAATCGTGTAGAAAAATAATTGCTTCATAAATTAATGATTTATATGAAAATAAGCCCACTTAAAATGGGAGTAATTAAACGAAAAAAAAATCTTTGGGATAATTCAGGCAATAGAAGGGCTACCCCGCATGGCGTTGGGGGAAACGATAAATGGAAGGGAATTTTCGGGAACGGTAAAGTCAGTACGAAATGTACTTTCCGGAGGTTCTGCATCTGAGATGCGCAATAAATGATCGGGGATTAAAAAACAGAAAAGGGAAGTAATTCCTTTTTCTAAATTGGTGCTTACCCGAACAAGATCAAAACCTTCGGAAGCTGACACATGATGATGGGCAGGAAAAGGAAAGTGATTGGCATTGCCGGGTTCAGAATTATTGTCCTGATTGCTGTTATGTTGTTGATGAGAAAAGAGTTCAATATCAACCTTCATATCATGATGATGGTGCGGGATCATCTCATGGATGATTACCATCATAAATGAAACGGCTAATAATATGGCGAGTACATTTTTTCTCATCGGACTCAAAAGTATAAAAAAAACAATTGATTTTTTTCAGTAGTAAATAAGGCAAAAGTAATACCTTTTGACATATCCACACAAATCTTATAAAACATAACAATATTATTATCCTCGAAAACTGACACGTCTGTCGAAGCATTTTGTGTCAATCTCAAGATTTGCTATTACCAATTATCAGTTTCTCACCAATGACAGTTTGGTATTGCCAAACAATCTTGCAGAATTAAGAATGAATGCTAATTCAGATGTTACATGAATCAATGCTGCTGCTAGTGGTGAAAGGTAACCAAACATTGCCAATCCTACTCCAATTGAATCTACGATAACTGTTCCCCAGAAATTAAACATGATAACATTCAGAACTTGTTTACTGATGCGCAATGCTTCTACAATTTTCAAAAGGTTATTTGTTGTGAGTGCCATATCTGCGCTTTCCAATGCTATTTCTGTTCCTCCTCCCATTGCAATGCCTACGGATGCTTCCACTAATGCAGGCGCATCATTTATTCCATCACCTATCATTGCAACTTTCTTTCCTAATGAGTTTAGTTCTTTAATCTTTTCTAATTTCTGATGTGGAAGCATTTCTCCTATCACTTCGTCCACCTGAAGTTTTTCGCCTATTGTCTTTGCTGTTGCATTGGCATCTCCCGAAAGGAGAATTACTCTGCAACCAAATGTTTTTATTTCCTTTACTGCCTGTATTGCTTCATTTCTCAACTTATCTGCAATGCTTACTGCTCCTACAATTTTATTTGAACTGCTAATGAGTATGGTTGTTTCTCCTTTGTCTTTTCTTTCGTTCACATGATTTGCTACCTCGATGTCAATAGTAATAGATTTCTGTTTCATGAGGGCTTGATTGCCGACTAAAATTTCATTCTGATTTGTTTGTTTGCAAACCATTCCAAGTCCGGGTGAATAATTTATTTCTGTATAAGATTCATATTGCAGCTTTTGTTCTTTTGCTTTTCGCATGATGGCTTCTGCAAGCGGATGTTCGGAATGTTGTTCAGCACAAGCGGCTAATTGGAGCACTTCATCTTTACTGACACCATTAAAATTTTTTATTTCCATTACTTCGGGATTACCGAAGGTTAGCGTTCCTGTTTTATCAAAAACAATAGTGTCAACTTTACTAAGTTGTTCAAGATAGATTCCACCTTTAACAATGATGCCTTCTTTAGCAGTTCTTCCGATGCCTGCTAAAACTGCTAGTGGTGTACCAGCTGCCACTCCGCAAGCACCTGCAACAATCAATGCAGCAATTGCTGAAACAACATCGTGTGTAATTAAATAAGTGAGGATGGCTCCGCCACCTGCAAGATATACAAGGCGACCAGCAAGTTTATCAGCTACTCTTTGAATAGGTGCTTTTGATTTTTCTGCCTGTTCAATGATGTCAATTATTTTACCGAACATGGTATCTCTACCGATGCGGCTTGCTTTTACTTCTAATACACCATTCTGATTAATAGTGCCTGCAAAAACTTTACTTGCTTCTGTTTTTTCTACGGGCAATGATTCGCCTGTAATTGAAGATTCATCAACAAAAGAATTTCCTTTCAGAACCTGACCGTCAACAGGAATTTTTGCACCCGGTTTGACGATGATAATTTCATCGGGAGCAAGTTCTGCGATTTGAATATCCACTTCCTTATCCCCACGCCTGATGGTTGCCTGATTTGGAAGAAGCTCAATTAATTTTTCTATTACTCTGCGACCTCGTGAAACGGTAAGATGCTCAAGAAGCTCGGCAAACTGAACGAAGAAAGTAATGATTGCACCTGTAAAATATTGTTGTATGAATAAAGTAGCAATGACAGCGATTGACATAGAAAGTTCCATCGTCATGCGCTTGCTTCTGATATTATCAAACGCTTCTTTATACATTGGGTAGCCGCCAATAATAGTTATTGTGAGTGCAATAAAATCAAATGATGCAATGCTTTTCCATACACCAAGCCAGCTTAACACCAATGCCACTGCCATAATAGCAAGCCGTATTAACTCAAATTTAATATTGTGCGTGGCTTCATGCTCGTCATCGTTGATATTGTTATTAACAGTTGCTTTAATGGTATTTTTTTGTTCACTCATTTTATTTATTTTGCTAAAAAGTTAATTTTATGATTCGTCAGTTTATAACTGCACGAAAATTTGATATAGGTACAAAGTTATTTTCTTGCCACGTATTTAGTTAGTATCAATTATTCTGATGCTGGTACTTTTTATAAATCATTTCCCTAAAAACAGAAGGAGTTGTATTAACCGTTTTCTTAAAAAAGCGAGTAAAATAGGAAGGGTCTTCAAAACCCAGATTAAAGGCTATCTGACTAATATCTAATGCAGAGTGGTAGAGTAACCGCTTTGCTTCGAGCATAACTCTCTGTGAAATAACTTCACCAGCACTTTTACCCAATATCTGTTTTGTAAGCATGTTTAGGTAGTTTGCCGATATATTTAATTCTCCAGCATAAAAATTTACGCTTTTTTGTGCGAGATAATGCTTATTCACAAGTCTCATAAATTCTCGAAGTTTAATTTCTTTCTGATTAAAGATGTCGGGTTTGTTGGTTTTATTTACCAATCGACCAATTAAACCCGATAAGACAACCAAATGGCCTCTAATAATTTTGAGTGAATAATTATCGTTCTGATTAGCTTCTTTTTCCAGTTTCAGAAATACTTCCAATATTTCTTCAGTTTGCTTGTTATCAAGGTCTATATAGTTTTTTTTGAACAATGACATGGACGAAAGAAAGTCATTACTTGAAAGAATGTCGTAATGCAAAACGCTTTCGGAAAACTGCACCAGTGAAATGTTTGTATCGGAATCGAGTTTCCAGAAATGTACTTGCGAAGGATTAATTATAAAAAGCCGGTTTGGTAAAACTTCAATTTCTTCAAAATCGACTACATGAATGCCACTACCATTGCGAATAAGACATATCATATAAAAACTATGCTTATGCGGAAAATTACTTTCCAATTGGCTATCGTTTTTAAATACAGCATTCTTCACGATGATGTCTTTCCCTTCAGAAAGATTTGTATGGCCTATATGTAATTCGGGAATTTTCATTTCAAATTATAAGGATGGTATTTGATATATCTAACCCAAGTATAAAATATTTTTTCTGTTTTAATTGTTAATAAATAGCTTAGTATATAGGCTTAACCATTGCACCTGCTTATATTTATTGCTCTTTTGATTCCATTTAATAGCTTTTTAATTATTTCTTCAAAACTGAAAGAATGGTTTCGTTCAGTTCAAAGCGGTTTGTTTGATTGTTCATTGTTTGAAGCATTGTATCATCAGTGAATTTAGTGCAGACGGCAAAATGTAATATTGGCTCGGTAAGAACATATTTGCGCACGCTTGCAAGTGTTAGCGTGTGAACAGCTTTGTTGCCTGCCAAACTAAAATAGTAGTAGGTTATTGGAACTTCCTTTGACCTGCGGTGTGGCCCAGATGTACTATAAACTGACTTTGTGGTTTTATAAGTGTAAATATATAGGCTAGAAGTATCGGCAACAAGACACGGGGTGCGGTTTATAAAACGATAGTTTTCACCATTGGTTAGATGAATAGCGAAAATGCTGTCTTTGTGAAAAACGGTTTCCTTATCCTGCTCGATACTGATAATATCAGGCGAAATAAAAAACTGCTTCAGTTTTATCTTATCTCCTTCGTGTTGCTTATCGGTTGGACGTGTGAGTTTATCGTTTTGAAAGTCGGAAAATGTCAGGTATAAACCTTCGACTTCGCTGTTTTTGATTTCCTTTTCATGTTGTGCGAAAAGTTGAACTATAAAGCAAAGCATAAATGCTATTGCCGCAATTTTTAAAGTTGTTTTCATTGTTCCAATTATTAAAAATTAAAACCATCTGCCCACTTTTTTACAGTATTCAACATAGACTTTGCCGTGCCTTTTGGCCAAATATTCTTCTTCAAGGCGAATTTGTATCTGAAATATCCAGGTTGATGCTACTAATACAAGCAAAGAAATTGCATTAGGAAGAATAAGGAATATTCCAGCAAGGGTAATGAGCATACCTAAGAATACCGGATTTCGGGAAACGGAAAACAGTCCTTTGGTCTTGAGTTCAGTTTTTGTAGAAAGGTCAATGCCTACCCGCCATGAGTTGCTCATTTGTACCTGTGCTATTACAATCCAGATCAATGCAAGATGAATGAGTATAAATCCTGCGTATTTAAAAATCGATATTTCGAGCCATTTAACAGGTATAAGGTATTGGTATACATGAGGGAAAAGATTAATCAATACTATAAAAAATACAAGGAAGTTGATTAAGGTTAGTACTTTTCTTATGTAATTTTGCAATGAATCGGTATTATCGAATACATAAGCATTGATACCCGTTTTGCGTTTTACCCTCACTGTAGGGAATATAAACACGACAAGGAAATACAACACAAGAAACGCTACGATATATATTTTTTCGACCATAGTTATAAATTTAAAATATTTAAGCTGCACTTCGGGGTGCAAACATGATTACAGCCATTCCAAACAGAGCAATGGCGCCGCCAATCACATCAAATTTATCCGGAACAAAACCATCAACTTTCCAACCCCATAGAATGGCCAGCACAATGAAAATACCTCCGTATGCGGCGTAAACCCGTCCGAAATTTGCCGATTGCCAGGTGGCAACCACACCATAGAGTCCCAAAACAATCAGGCCTATTACACCTATCCAAAAGGGTTTGTCTTCTTTGAGCCAAAGCCAAACCAGATAACCGCCGCCAATTTCGCAAAGACCAGCCAGAATGAATATTGTTATTGATTTTACTACCGGCATATTCTTGATTTTTTGTTTTAAATTATTTGTTAATCTATTTTTTCAATATCCTGATAGCATTGAACACAGCGATCAAAGCTACTCCCATGTCGCCAAATACCGCTTCCCACATGGTAGCAACACCAAATACGCCTAGAACAATGAAAGCCAACTTTATACCCATTGCAAAATAGATATTCTGCCATACAATGTTTCTTGTTGTTTTAGCAACGTCAATGGCCAGAGCAACTTTCGAAGGTGAATCGGTCATCAGCACTACATCGGCAGTTTCGATTGCAGCATCGGAGCCAAGCGCTCCCATTGCGATTCCAATATCGGCACGGGCAATTACTGGGGCATCATTTATCCCATCGCCAACAAAAGCTACCTTGCCCCCTTTGTTTTCAGACATCAAGGTTTCGATATGTTTTACCTTATCTTCGGGCAACAGTTCGTAGAAGTATTTGTCGATATTTAATTTTTTGGCAAAGGCTGCTGCTGCAAATTGGTTATCGCCGGTAAGCATTACCGTTTGAATATTCTTTGCTTTTAATTTTTCTATTGCTTCAATGGCATCATCTTTCAGAGTGTCCGATATAATTATATATCCCATGTAGACCATATCAATAGCTACATGCACCACTGTTCCTTCCACATTACATACCGGGTGTTCAATGTTTTCTTTATGAAGTAATTTATCATTACCTGCAAGAACGGTTTTTTCGTCAATTACGGCTTTAATGCCATGCCCCGAAATTTCTTCCACTTGTTTGATTCTGGCATGATCTATTTCTTTCGCATAAGCATCTGAAATTGATTTGGCCACCGGGTGGTTCGAATTGGTTTCTGCATACGCGGCATATTCCAGTATTTCTTCTTTTGTATAACCATTGGATGTAACAACCTCTGAAACCTTAAACTCACCCTTGGTGAGTGTGCCTGTCTTATCAAATACCACAGTTTTTACTTGCGTTAACGCATCCAGGAAATTGGAGCCTTTTACCAAAATTCCTTTACGCGAAGCGCTACCGATGCCACCGAAATAACCTAACGGGATGCTTATAACCAATGCACAGGGACAGGAAATTACCAATACAACCAGCGCACGGTAAATCCAGTCGCTGAAAGTAGCGCCGCTAATAAACAAAGGTGGTAGCACAGCCAGCATGAGCGCGCCAAAGACTACAACAGGGGTATAATACTTTGCAAAAGTGGTGATGAACTTTTCGGTTTCTGCTTTTTTTGATGATGCGTTTTCGACCAATTCAAGAATCTTCGAAACGGAAGATTCACTGAATATTTTGGTAACCTTGATTGTCAACACTCCGGTTTGGTTGATAGTACCGGACAAAGCAATATCTTTTTCTTTCAGTTTTCGCGGAACGCTTTCACCTGTTAAGGCTGAAGTATCGACAAATGAATCCCCATCAATTACTTCTCCATCAAGAGGGATTTTCTCCCCGGCTTTTACGATAATCGTATCGCCTATCTTGATGCTTTCCGGTGAAACCCTGGTTGATTCTCCATCTACCACTAAATTTGCATATTCCGGTTTTATTTCGAGCAATGCTTTGATTGATTTCCGGGAACGGTTAACTGCAATATCCTGAAACAATTCGCCTACCACATAAAACAGCATTACCGCCACTGCTTCGGGCATTTGATCAATTGCGAAAGCTCCAAGTGTAGCAATAGTCATTAAGAACTGTTCGTCAAAAAACTGACCCCTGATGATATTTTTTACAGCCGATGAAATAACTTTCCAACCCACAATCAGATAACCGGTTCCGAATACCAGATACTCGCCAATATGCAAAGGTGTGTTGTGAATTTCTTTTTCGAACACCATTCCTGCAATCAAAAGAAGAAGTCCGGAAACTGCTTTAATAATGGTCCATTTGTTTTCTGCAAGTTCGCTTGTCGAAACTATAGTTTTCTCTTTATCAACGTCTTCTACTATAACTTCCGGTTCTATCTCTTTAATACGGGCTTTAACCTTTTCAAGATTATCCGTGTCAATGGTCATGGTTGAATTTGCAAAATTCACAGTTACAAATTTTACTTCACCCAGCTTTGTCAGATTGTCTTCAATCTTTGAAGCACACGAAGCACAATCCATATTTTTTAACTTATATTTTTTCATGTTCCCCGATTTATATATTGTAGTAATTGTTTCCAACTTAAATTTTCATTTAAGCAATATATTTTTAAATAGGGGATTAGAATTATGTTTCGTGCAAACAACTAAAACCAAAAAAGTTCCATGTAGAAATGAAATCCTAAATCCCCTATTGTTTAGATTATAATTTTATTCATTTTCTTATAAGCTATTACGGCTTGGTTATTATATTTCCTTTAATTGTAATGGTTACCAGTGAGTTTTTAGCATTGGAGCTCACCGTAATAGTTTTAGAAAAAACACCTAATCTGTTTGTATCATATTTAACTTTGATAACGCCTGTTTTTTCAGGGGGAATAGGCGCATTAGGCCATTCTGGAACAGTACACCCACAGGATGTTTTCACATCATTTAAAATTAAAGGTCCTTTTCCTTTATTAGTAAACTTAAACTCGCAATTTCCATCGCTTCCTTGTACAATTGTTCCGTAATCATGCACGGTTTTCTCAAATACTATAGAATCATTTTTTAAATTTTGCTTCTCCTGGGCAAATAAACCTAAACAAACTATATTAAGAAGAAAAAAGAGAATTACTGACTTTTTCATACTATCAATTTTAAATTTATTAATTATTTTTTATTCCATTTTTAATTAAGGGGGTATCTAAAATTTTGCACCAGATAAACAAATCAAACCCCAATTTATACATGAAAAAGAAATAGTGCGCAATTTTAAATACCCCAGGTCTTAAGTAATGTTATACTATCAGATTCTATTTGCCTCTTTTTATTTGCCATCCAAAATCACCGGAGATTTTCCGTCGGTGATGATAATTTTAGCATTTGGCGACCGGACTAAATCCCGGGTTATCTCCAGCGCTTTGAATTGAATCAACTTGTCGGTTAGGGAAGAATTCAGCATGTCTTGTGATTTTTTGATGGCTTCTGATTCTATAACCAGGCGTTCAGATTCTTTCTTTTGCTTCTCAACTATAAAATCAAGTGCAATACGCTGTTTCGAAACTTCCAGTTCGGCTTCCTTTTTCTCTTTTTCAATCTGGTAATTAAGATTTTTTCTTTGTATCTCCAAATCTATTTCAGTCTTTTTAGAAACCTGTTCGGCTGTTAATTTTGACTGGATTGATTTGGTTACTTCGTCTGGCAGATCAATGTCTTTCATAAGAACTAAATCCACAAAGAAACCATACTGGCCAATAGTAGAAATGAGTTTTTCTTTAATGGAATTTTCTATCTCTACCCGCTGGGTAATGAGTTCGATTGCTTTGTGGTTAAGCCCCTCCTGGCGCAAGGCAGTGATTAAATTGTTAATGATAAGGGTGTTTTGATAATAACCATCGAACCTCTTATAAATGCTTTGCACCGAATCCGGTATTAAATGATAAAGCAGGGTAATTTCAGAAGTGACTTCTATTCCTTCGATGCTATGAAAACCAAGTTTCTTGGAATATTCCGTTACGCGGGTATCAAAACGCTCTATTCTGGTTCCAATAATCCCTCGGGCATGAGCGCCGGGCATCAGGATACCGGGTTGTATTTTTCCATATTTCACCTTTAATGCTACTTCGCCAGGGCGGATAATGGCACAACTACTTAACAGGGCAGCTACTGCCACTATCAAATAAATAAATTTTAAATTTTTCATAATCTTAATTTTGAATTTATAAAAAGAAAATCTGTAATTCTTCATGAATTTTTTAAATCTAAATATTTCACTGTTTCACTGGTTGAAAGAGGTTTGGTTACGTTTCCTGTACGCAAGAAGAAAACAGTTTGATTATTTTCCTCAAAGTAAACAGGCCGTTTAGAGGGAATAATCGATAAGGAACAGATTTCCTTATCCCTGATTCTATGAAATGACACGTGTATTTTACTGCAAATGTCTTTTCCAAATTCGTTTGATACGATTAGCATTAACCGTTGTTCAAAGCCATCTTTAGATTCCTTTTTTAAAGACCAATAATCGTTCTCAAGGCCTAAAATTCCACCGTCATCATCAACTCCAATAATTAAAGTACCTCCATTACTGTTTAAAAATCCGGCAATTGATTTTAATATTGCACTCTCTAGATTCTTATCTGTTTTTATCTGGCGATAGTCATGCCTAAGTGATGATTTGAATTCTACTTTAGCATTTTCACCTTTTTCGATTAGTGTTAAAACATCCGAGGTAGTAAGCTCCTTTTTTGGTTTTCTTTTCTTATACCAATAAAGCATTGTACCTGCAACTACACCAATTACAGAAATAACCACATTCAGGAGTAGAATATCAATATCCCTGGGTGGTAAGAGTACTTTGTAAATGCCGGATAAATTTTGTTGAAGCGAAATTTGATGATCAGAGAACTCGTATTGGTAAAGTGCAAGCAAAAGTGGTGAGACAATAAGAAGAAATAGTCCGCCTCCTACTGCTTGCCAAACAAATAAATTATTGAAATATCGTTTCATGATGAAAATATTATTTGATAAAAAAGGTAGAAACTGGTGGGGATTTTATATTCCCCACCAATCCTAATTAAACCATTAAACACTGGCAACGCGGCAATAGGGACACCACTTTCCCTGCTTAATATTGTCGGGTGTTGATTGAAACTGATGTCCGTTCCGGCATTGCCAAAGCATTTTTGTTTTACAATTCCCATACATAGCAGAGAGGCATTTTCCCTCATTCTCTTTAGCTAATATATGCATGGCATCCATCCCAAAAGCTTGGTTGCCCGCACAAACAGGGCACCAACTATTCCTGACTTTAATGCTAAAAGGTGTTGCAAGCCATTGATGGCCACAATTGCATTGCCAGAGAAGTTTCACCTTACTATTGGTGTAAGAAGGTGATAAACACTTTCCTCCTTTGGCAATTGCTATTTCGCGCATTTCAAGAATACCTTCCATGGCTTCTAAACCTTTTCGTCCAGTACGATTCCTTCACCCGTTTTTACACGATATGCTTTCTCTACATTGGAAATATAAATAAGGCCATCGCCGTGATTACCCGTCCGGCCATGTTTCGATATGATCTTAACTATTTTATCTACATCGTTCTTATTGCACACAATTTCAATTTTAGCGACCTTGCTTTCGGTAATTGAAAAGCGGGTTGAAACTGTAGCGTCTGCACTTTCAAGGTTGCCGGTGCCTTCAGCCATTGAAACGGTTAAATTTGGGAAACCGGCTTCGAGTAAGTTCTGAAATATATCGTTTACCTTGAAAGGCTTTACAAATGCTTTTATTGCTTTCATGTTAAATTATTTTTTTTGTTATTCATACTAGTACTGAATTGATTGGCATTTATTTTATTCGGTTTATTCTTCGCCGGTCTCACTTTTTTTCATTTCCGATAGCAGGTAATAGGCATTGTTCATAGCCACCAACGAACCTTTCTTCAATGGTGAAAGCAGTTTTATTTCGACAGAACCGTCTTCCTGCTGTCCGGTGATAATTTCTAGCGGGCTGAATTTCCAGTTGTCACCTTCTTGTTCTGAAATAAAAATAAATGATTTTCCATCTTCATTTACAATAGCGCCTTCAGGCAATGCATATACATAATCATTCCCCGTGGAAATTCTGCCGGTAATATACATTCCGGAAATTAACAAGCCTCTTTTGTTCTCAATTTCGGCATGGACATGCACTGCTTTTGGGTTTTGTTCAAAAGATTTACCCACTGCAAAAATGGTGGCCGACAAAATTTCTCCGGAGAGGGATTCAATTGTGAATGCGACCTTCTGTCCTTCTTTAACCTTGTAAACGTCTTTTTCATAAACCATTAAATCTGCATGGATATGATCGTTGTTTAGCACTTCAAACATTTGTTTCTGAGGATCTACATATTGTCCGATTTTTACATCAACTTTTTCAATGAAGCCGTTAATAGGGCTAACCACCGGCACTTTTTCATAAATAGTACCCTGGCTGATTTTTTGAGGGTCGAGTTTAAGCAATTTCAGTTGAGCTTCAAGGTTTTTCACTTCACCCGAAAGAGAATAAAAATCGGATTGAATTTTTTGAAAATCTTTACCAGACCCTACTTGTCCTTCGTATAACGTTTTCTGTCTTTGAAAGTCTTTTTCAGCATATTGCAGTTGGTTCCACGAATTCAGATACCGGGTCTGTAAATTCAGCAAATCAGGATGGCTCAAATAAGCAAGTATCTGTCCCTGTTTAACCTCTTTACCTTCAAAAACTTCAATTGAAGTAACATTTGCACCGATAATTGCCGTAACCGAGGCTTCATTCTGAGGCAGTACCTCAAGTTGGCCGTTGGCCACAACAACACTTGAGAAGTTTTGTTTTGACAGCGTATCTACTTTAACCCCAATGGCGGTAAACTGTTGGCCAGTCAAAAACGCACTGGTTGGACCACCTTCAGGAATATTTTCTGCGGGTACTTCTTTGTCGGCAATTACTGCCGGTTTTTGGTTGCAGGCTGCAAAGGCAAGTACAAAAATCCCTGCTATAATGGCTATTTTCATATTCATCGCTGTTTTATTTACTATTTCTAATTTCATGTATTTTTATTTTGAGGAGTTTATAAAATAATCAACTTTAAACCTGGAATCAAGGTAGTTTCCATAGGCGTTCCAGTAATCGAATTCAATTTGTATAGCATCCTTCACATTTTGCAGGAAACTGATATAATCAATCGCCCCTTCGCGATAAGATACAATTGCCCCATTTCTCTGTTCTTTTGCAACTGGTAATGCCACATCACGGTAATATTCCCAGGTAGTTAGCCATTTTTGATATTCATCGTAAAGAATTCTATATCCTGCCCTTACTTCCAATGTTTTTTGAGAATAATTTTCCCTTGCAATGTTGCCTTCCAGCTTAGCCGATTGGGTCTTACCTAATTGGGAATTGAAAATAAGCGGAATGCTTAACCCAAACTGATATTTATAAAAGCCAGATTGGGTTCCAATCTTCTGGCTGCCATATTCGGCAGTGAATTTGGGCAGGTAACCAGATTTTACCAGTTTAACCCGGGCATCGGCCAATTGTACCCTTTGTTCGTAAAGTTGTAATTCTGGATGCCGATAAATCGAATCTAAAGGTAGATACTGCAAAATGCTGATTTCCTTCGTAGAATTATCATCAACTGTAAAAACGGTATCGCTTACAAACCAAAGATTTAACCTTTGCAGAGAAATTAAATAGTCTCTTTTTGATTTCTCTTTTTGAATAGTGATTTGCTTAGCCTGGTTTGATGCCGACAGGTACTCAAGCTTTGAAGTAGCCTGGGTTTCATAGCGCATTCTTGCAGCCCGTTCAAAATCTTTGAAAATTGAATCAAGTTGCAGGTACAACTGGTAAGTTTTTTTTGAGCTGTACGTGTTTCCCCAGGCAACACTTACTTCACGGGCAACTTCCAATTCTGTCAGGTTAAGGGCAGTTTGAGAAATTGCCAACAATTTGTTTTGAACCCTCGATTTAGCGCCAATACTTAAAATATCAAAGCCCTGTCTGACATCAATGGTTGTATATATTCCGTTATTCGAATTACCAAGTTCTTCGGCGCCGGTTGAAAATTCGGTATTACCTAAATCCCAGGCTGTTTTTTTTAGAACTTGCTGATTCTTAACATCAAGTTGCGCAGCTTTTATCAACGGAAAATTATTTTTCGCCCTGCTGATTGCGTTATTAAGCGACATTTGAGTTAAGGAATCCTTTTCCTGGGCCTGTGTTGTTGAAGAAATGAGAGATAAGCCCATACTTAAAAACAAGAAAACAATCAACGTTGTGTTTGTTGTGATCATCATACGGCGTGCTCTTCTTCTTTCAGCTAATGATTCAACCAAGGCATACAAAACTGGAATTACAACCAATGTGAGGAACGTAGCGCTAAATAACCCACCGATTACCACAGTAGCAAGAGGACGTTGCACTTCTGCCCCGGCTGAACCTGAAATAGCCATTGGTAAAAATCCTAACATGGCTGCAGTGGCAGTGAGAAGGATCGGTCTCAATCTTTCTTGTGTCCCGATGGAAATCCGCTCCATGATATCGGTGACACCCTCAATTTTAAGCGAATTAAAGCGACTTATGAGGACTAACCCGTTTAAAACTGCAACTCCAAAGAGTACGATAAACCCAACCCCGGCAGATATGCTGAAAGGCATGCCCCGAATCCATAAGAAATATACGCCTCCAATTGCAGCTAACGGTACAGCCATATATATCATAACCGTTTGCGGGAATGAGTGCAAGGCAAAGTATAAAAGGATAAAAATCAGCGCCAATGCTATCGGCAAAACAATTGACAAACGGGTTTTCGCCCGCTGCAGGTTTTCAAATTCACCTCCGTAAGTGATGTAATAACCAGCTGGTAAATTGAGCTGTTTATCAAGCTTCTGTTGAATTTCATTCACAACTGATTCAACATCCCTTCCCCTTACATTTACTCCTACATAAATTCTCCTGAAAGTCCCTTCCCTTGAAATTTGCATTGCCCCGGGTTGAAAATTTATCTCGGCTACCTCTTTGATAGGCACTTGTTTACCGTTAGGCAAATCGACATATAAGTTGCGTAAATCTTCAATGCTTTTACGGTGCTGTTCATCAAGCCGGATAACCATATCAAAACGTTTTTCTCCTTCGAAGATTACCCCTGCACTGCTACCTGCAAAAGCTGCGCTGACATACCTGTTAAGTTTACTGATATCCAGTCCGTACTGCGCTATTTTTTTTCGGTCATATTGTACGGTCATTTGTGGTAAACCGGCAGTCCTTTCAAGGGTTACATCTTCTGCGCCAGGCACCTTGCTTATTATTTCCAGCATTTTCTCTCCCTTTTGCGAGAGTACATCCAAATCTTCACCAAATAACTTCACCGCAACATCCTCCCTTACTCCTGTTAAAAGTTCATTGAAACGCAACTCAACAGGTTGACTAAATGTAAAATTAAGGCCAGGAAGTTGCGACAGTTTTTCTCGAATTTTTTCGATCAACTCTTCCTTTGTTTTGGCAGATACCCATTTGTTTAAGTCCTTTTCGAGGATGATAAAGCTATCGGTATAATCAAATCCCATAGGGTCGGTGGGTATATCGGCAACGCCAATTCGGGCACAAACCGTTTTAACTTCCGGAAAGTTTGCCATAATTATGTTTTCAACTTCCAATTCCCGTTTTACTGTTTCCGACAACGAACTTCCGGGTCGGAGAAAAGCCTGCATAGCAATATCCCCTTCATTAAGGCTTGGGATAAATTCACCTCCCATGCGGGTAAAAACAAAAACAGCGCTTCCTAATAATAGCAAAGCGATGAAAAGGACAGATATTTTACGTTTAAGTGCGAGAAAAAGAACCGGTTTGTATGCGGCATAAATTGCATTTAAAAATCTATTGCTGATTCTTTCAAGTAAATTCTCGAAACGTGCAAACCAACTGTTTTTGTTCTTCGTTGGTTTCATTACTACGGAAGATATCATAGGAACATAGGTGAGACAGAGCAGTATGGCTCCGATAACGGCAAAACCGAACGTGAATGCCATCGGGCGGAACATTTTCCCTTCAACGCCTGTAAGAAAAAGTATAGGGGCAAAAACGATCAGGATAATTAACTGGCCAAAAAATGCAGAATTCATCATGGTACTGGAGGCATGATAAGTAAGCTCATCCATTTGGTTTTGATCAAATTTACTTTTCCCGGCCTTTATCCTTTTCTCAATTTCATGGACAGTCCCTTCAACTATGATTACCGCCCCATCTACTATGATTCCAAAGTCAATTGCCCCAAGGCTCATCAGGTTTGCCCACACGTCGAAAACCTTCATTAAAATAAATGCAAACAAAAGGGAAAGGGGGATAACAGATGCAGTAACCAACCCGCCGCGTAAACTTCCCAATAAAATAACCAGAACAAATATGACGATGAGCGCCCCTTCCATCAGATTCCGGCTAACAGTACTGGTTGTACGTTCAATTAAATCGGAACGGTCGAGAAAAGGGGCTATTTCCAGTCCTTTAGGTAAAGTCTTTTGCACTTCGGCAATCCTTGTTTTTACACTTTGTATGACTTCGTTCGAATTTTCACCTTTTAGCATCAAAATCATACCCCCAACTGCTTCATGCCCTTCCTGCGTGAAAGCTCCATAACGAACCTGGCTGCCAAAATGAACTTTTTCGGCTACATCACTAATCAAAATGGGTATCCCATTGTCGTTTTTTATAACGATATTCTTTATATCATCCAATGTTCGGGCCAGACCTTCGCCCCTGATAAAATTGGCCATGTGGCTCTTTTCAATATAAGCTCCGCCAGTATTGACATTGTTGTTTTCTAAAGCTTCAAAGACCTCGGTAATTGAAACATTCATGGCATTCAATTTATCGGGGTTCAGGGCAATCTCATATTGCTTAATATTTCCCCCGAAAGAGTTTACTTCTACAACACCCGGAATTAAAGCCATTTGGCGTTTTACAATCCAGTCCTGAATGGTACGCAATTCCATTGGAGTATATGTGGTGTCATAACCTTGTTTAGGTTTTATCGTGTATTGGAAGATCTCCCCCAAACCAGTTGTAATTGGCCCCATAAATGGTTCGCCAAATTGACTTGGGATTTGGTCTTTTACTGCATTGAGTTTCTCCTGTACGACCTGCCTTGGCAGATAAGTGCCCATATCATCTTTAAACACAATGGTAACTACCGATAAACCAAAGCGGGACACTGACCGCAATTCGATTACTCCCGGTAAATTTGCCATAGCCAGCTCTACCGGATAGGTAACAAATTGTTCGATATCTACCGTGGATAAATTCTGGGAAATTGTAATCACCTGCACCTGATTGTTGGTAATATCCGGAACCGAATCGAGATTAATTGTTTTTAAAGAATAAATTCCAGCTCCTATCAGGGCAAAAAGGATCAGGCTTACAATAAATTTATTCTTTATAGAATAAGCTATTATTTTATCTATCATAGTATATTATTTAAATTTATTTTACATGCACAGTTAAGAAGTGATGAATCCTGGCAATAATCCCTAAAACAAGGACCGAACAGGCCAGAATAATGAAAAACCATTTTATTACTTGTATCAGTTGGATTTTCTTTCTTCTCTTTTTCACAAACTTTAATTTACCTTCTTGCCTCATAATATTGATTGAATGTTTTTTTGTTTTTGAAATAAACGACCTGAGGTTTACCCCTGGTTTTTAATCCAATCAAAGCATCGGCCTTACAAATTGTATCACCCGAAAATGAATCGGGAATAAATGCATCCTGTCGAAAGTGTTTAGTAAGATGGTTATAGCAGTCTTGGCTACAGAAGTAGTAAGTTTTACCTTGATAACTTTCTTTTGAGCTTTCGTGAATTTGTAAATTGTTCCCATTCATGCAAACTAAGTCGAGTGGAATTTCCTTGCCGTATAAGGCATATTGCCGGTAGGCATATTTGGTATCGCACCAATAAGTATAAAATGTTAAAATCGAAATTATTAGTGCTACAAGTATGCTAAAACTTATCAGCATTGTCCGGTTGAATTTTTTATCTTCAATAATCTGCCTATCCTGCAATTCCTTCTTTGTTAGTTTCCTTTTATTCATTTGATTAGAATATAAAGCATTAACAAAATCCTGACATTTCTATCAGGGAAAATAAAATAGTAAGAAGAAATTAAGCTAAGGCAGGAGGACCCCTTAAGGATAGTTCAGTAGAAAAATATTGTTTGAGTAGAACAATATTTTGGATAAAAAAAGTGTTTGGTTCTACCTTGTTATTGACTTGTTCTGTGCCAAAAACCGAAACAAAAAACAAATTGAAGTTTGACTCTGTCTTCGTATCAAAAGTTTTAGTGTCAAACTTTTCTGTAACGATATTATTAAAAGCGTGACAATGCGTGACGGCTTTATCAGAAGATTCACCCGAAGTTTGGGTTGTGCCAAAATCACTGTAATTGTGGTCGCTGTATGAATCGGAATGATGATGATGAGGGATTATAGAATGAAGTAATATTACCAGCCCAGCCAATAATATTAATACAATTCTTATATTTTTCCTTTCACTATTCATAAAAACCTAATTTACAACTAAAATAACAACGCCAAAGATAGAAAAAAGTTGATGCAACTGAGTTGCAAAGTTGTTAAATACAGTTAACACAGATGCCTTTAACAACCATATTAATGGTTTCGAGGGTAAAATGAACTGGGAGATTTACTGATGGAACTGGGATGTCGTTCAGGCAAAATGTTTGTTTGCATCTTATGCAAAAAAAATGAACATGAAGGTCTTCAGGGTGGCACTGACAAGTTTCCTTACATAACGCATATTTCACCGAACCAGTGCCATCGTCGATGCTATGGATTAGTTTATTTTCTTCGAAAGTTTTGAGTGTCCGGTACAAGGTAACTTTGTCCGCTTTTTCAAATTTTTGTTCCAAATCAGCTAAACTGATTGCAGTCTTCTGTTCGCTTAAAACCTTCAAAACCAATTCACGCATGGCTGTTGGTTTGATGTTTCGGATCTCAAGTTTTTTATCTGAATTATTGTTCATTGCAATTCTTTTAATGACCTTGAAAAAACATTTTCAATGCAATTATCATCAGAAGAATACTGAACATTTTTCTTATTGTATTCTCAGGGAGATTGATTGCAATTTTTGAAGTAAAATAGCTGCCAATCATAAAAGCAACGGCAAGTATTAGTGCATATTTTATATTTACCTGACCTGCTTTGTAATAATTGAAAGCAGCAAACAATCCTATTGGGGGTAGCATGACTGCCAGACTTGTTCCAATTGCTTCATGCTGGCTAAGACCAACAAAATAGATCAGTGAAGGGATCAGAATCACTCCACCACTTAATCCCAGTATTCCGCCAACCGCTCCGGACAAGAGACCTATCAGCAACAGTATCAGTAAAGTATAAACATTCATCTTTCTATGTAATTATAAGGTGAAGATCAGAGATGAAGGGTACATGATTTTTTTTTGCAATTTAAGCAAAAAGCCGTTTCAAAGTAAAATGAAACGGCTTTCGGTTTTATTATTCCATCAATCTATTTTCCGGCAGCCAATTCATCCATCATTTGTTTGAATAACTTAAACAGATTAGATGCCTGATTATACAATTCTTCATTCGATTTAACAGCTTCCAGCATTATTTCCATGTTCATTGTTGAAAGAACCGTTTTGTCACCAGCTTCATACACCGATAACGTACAGGGCATGAATGTTGAAAACTCAGGATTCGTTGTGAGCATCATTGATGCTGTTTTTGCCTGACAAATGTTGTAAACAAACACTTTCCGTTGAATTGGAAAGCCTTTTGATTCAACGATATCGTGATAAATGTAGGTTTGAAGTAGGGTTAGGCTATATTTATTGCATGCAGCTTCAACCTGACCGGCAACTTGTTCGGCAGTGAGCTTGCTTTCTGTTTGGTGCAACACCATTTCTATCATTTTTTCGCTTTGCATGATTTCCTGTTTTTAGAAGGTTACTGTTTTATCGGCCCAAACCACCAATTCCACACAATCAACCATGGTTGAGATTGGGCAAGCTTCGGTGCTGTCCAGATGCCTAGATTTTAAACAAGTGCCACAGGCCAGAATTTCACCATCTATTTCAATGAATTTCTTCAATTGTTCGTCAACGTTGTACTTTTCATGGGTTAAGCCTTCGCATTCAACGGCTTCGCCCATTAAAAAGAGTTTTACTTCATGTCCGGTTTTTTTTGCTGTTACGGCAAAGCGAAAAGCATTCCATGCTTTTTCAAACTCTTTGGTTTCAAGGATAATTCCAATTTTCATTCCTATACTTTTAAAATGTTAATACGATTTTGTTTTTACGGATCAGTGCGTACAGGTCGGCCAACGAAGAAAACGTGCAAACCTGTGGTTGTTTATTGTTCCGACTTCTCAGGCAAGTTCCACAGCCCAAAATACTGCCACCGTTATCCAGAAACTTATCGGCTTGCTCTTTCAAATCAGTATTTGTTTTTACCATACTATCCAATTCGACACCTTTCCCGAGTAAAAATATCTTCACGGTATCGCCCTGATTTTTAGAATAGTTTGCCAGGCGCAAAGCATTCCAAACGGTTTCTGTGTCGTTCGAATAAATGACCATTCCGATGGAAGTTTGGGAACCTGAATTCGAGGTAGGAGATTTGGCGAAAGTTCCACTAGTGAACACACAGGCCATGAACATCAATAGAATAAAATGTTTCTTCATAGATTGTTGATTTAGATTATTATGTGAGTTTTTTTATAGCATTGACAATCACTTCGATGGCAAAATCAATTTCTTCCTTCGTCGTATGTTTTCCGGTTGAAATCCGCACTGTTGCAGCCGCAGTTCGGAAATCAAGTTTCATCGCCTGAAGCACAGACGAAATGGTTGTTTCTCCTGAATGACAGGCCGAACCAGTAGAAATCAAAACGTCGTTGCTGATGAATGAAGCCAAAGCGTGTGCACTGATATTTTCGAAAGCCACACTCAGCGTATTGGGCAAGCAGTTTTCCAAATTACAGTTTACATGAACTTGATTGCCAATTAGAGACACTAACCCATTGAGCAGCCTATCGCGCGAGACCTGTATATTTTGCTGATTCTGTTTGAAATCGCGCAGCGCTACTTCACAGGCTTTCCCAAGTCCAACGGTGTGTATCACATTTTCTGTTCCGGGACGGATGCCTTTTTCCTGTCCGGCGCCGTGCATCAGATTTTCAATCTGAGTTCCTTTCCGAATATATAGTGCGCCGATACCTTTGGGTGCATACAATTTGTGTCCGGCAATGGTCAGCAGATCAACACCAAGCTTATTAACGTCAGTTTCAATTTTCCCGACTGACTGGGACGCATCAGTATGAAAAACTATATTTTGCTTCCGGGCAATAGACCCGATTTCCTGAATCGGCTGAATTGTTCCAACCTCATTGTTGGCGTGCATGATGGTGATCAGTATCGTATCTTTTCTGATCGCGTTTTCAACATCTTTGGGATCAACCCTTCCATATTGATCAACCGAAAGATATGTGATCTCAAAACCTTGTGAACTCAGGTATTTGCAAACTTCAGTTACTGCAGGGTGTTCGATTTCTGAAGTAATAATGTGCCGTCCTTTATTGCTGTTTGCCATTGCATTTCCGTTAATGGCCAGGTTGTTCGATTCGGTGGCGCAGCTGGTAAAGATGATTTCTTCCGGCTTGCAGTTGATCAACTCTGCAACCTGCGCCCGTGCTTTTTCAACGGCTTCTTTATTGCTTCGCCCGAGTGAATAAGAACTTGAAGGATTTCCGTAGAAGGATTCAATATACGGGATCATTTCTTTCGCGACCTCAGGATCAACCGGAGTGGTGGCGTTATAGTCGAGGTAAATTGGTTTTTCCATGATTAAAGTTTTACGGGAATGCCGATTAACTTTCCACCTGTCTGGAGCAGATTTTTGTACAATGCTTTTTTAAAGCCGAAGGGACTTAACCACCACTTTTCGAAAAGTACTTTCCCGATGTGCCATTTTCTGCCAATCTGTTTTAAATGAACCTGTGGATGTGGTTCACCGAAAAAATCTCCATAAGCAAATCCTGCCATATCCTCTCCGGCTTCGAGCATACAATAGCCATCAGCACAAAATTTTTCACCCGCTTTTTCACCTTGAATTTCCCTGACAATGTTTTTTGCCACAACTTCAGCCTGCAAATGGGCAAAAACTCCGGCTTTGGGCAGCATCATTGGCTTATCAGGAAACCACCTGCCGGGCAATGGTATCAATGCAATATCGCCAATAGCAAAAACATTTTCATACTTTGTTTGAAGCGTTGCGGGATTTACATCTACCCAACCGTTTGCATTCGCCAAATCTGACGTGCGAATAACCTCCGGAGCCTGATGGGGTGGAATAACGATAAGCAAATCATATTCATAAGTATCTTTTCCATTGAAAAACAGTTGTTTTGATTTTGTGTCAACAGAATTCAGGTTCATAGACGGATGAAGGCGAATTCCTTTCTTGTCGAGCATACCTTTGACTGCATTCCCAAGTTCCGGTCCGGCAACGGGCAAAGGTTGGGGTTCAGGAGTAAAAAGGCTGATTTCAACTTTCTCCCGAATTCCTTTTGACTTAAGAAAATCTTCAACAAGCATTGCACCTTCATGCGGTGCTCCAGGGCATTTGTAAGGCATCGATGAAATTACTACAGCAACCTTTCCGCCTGAAAAGTTGGTCAGCGTTTCATGTAATTTAGCTGCACCTTCCATGGTATAAAAGGTGTGAATGCTATCATCCCAACCCTGAATTTTTTCAGGGGCCAAATCGGCGCCAAGCGCTATCACAAGAAAATCATAACGATATTCTTTTTCGCCCGCCTTTACTTTCTGTTCATCCGGAATAATTTCACTAACAATGGCATTTACTATTTCAATATTCTTCTTCAGGAGTGATTTGAGCGGTACTGTTATTTGACGTTTGTTGCGGTCGCCGTTCATCAGCCATAAATACGAAGGTGCGAACGTGTGTTCCTTGTTCTTTTCGATTAGGATAATTTTGTGCTCCCCGCCTAAATTGCCACTAAGTTCATTCGCGGTTACTATTCCGCCAATGCCGCCGCCTAAAATTAGTATTGTTTTCATAAGTATATTTTTACACTACATAGTTCACATAGAAAAAATATTAACTATGAGTTCTATGTGCCTATGTGGTTATTTCATGTCTTTAATTGCTTTCCAATTGTTTCACTTTCCATTCCGGATATCCTTCATCTAGCCTTCGAATGTTATATCCCAGTTCGCTCAGGGTTTTCACAGCTTCATCTGCCAGCACACAAAATGGGCCACGACAATAGGCAATGATTTCTTTGTCTTTGGAAATGTCTTTCAGTTGAGCCATAAGTTCATTCATCGGGATTGAAATTGCACCGGTGATGTGTCCAAACTCAAATTCGATTGAAGGCCTTACATCCATTAGCAAAACATTTTCATTACTAATCATACTTTCCAGTTCGCTAAGACTTACAGCATTGTTTGATTTATTGTCTTCCCGCTGACGGTTCATTATCTTTTCTAACTCAGCTATTTCCTGAACAGCGTATTTTATCACATGCTGATAAACGGATAAAAATTCATCGTTGACCAATGAATAATAAACGTACTGCTTTTCTTTTCTTGACTTTACGATGTTGTTGTTCTTCAGTACTTGAAGATGTTGTGAGGCATTGGCAAAGTTTAGATTGGTAGTTTGTACAATTCCTTCCACGCTTTTTTCACCTTGCGAAAGCATTTCAATAATCTCTAGTCTAAAAGGATTTGACAAGGCCTTAAATAACTTTGAAAGCCCATCGTACATAGCATCTTTAAAATCACGTCCTTTCATATTCTATTCATTTAGTATACAAAGCTAAAAAAACAATTCAATTATTCAATAGATTTATTGAATAATTGAATTGCAATGTATCTTGTCCGTCGTTTGTTTATCTTATAGTTTCACTTAATCGGAAAATTTCAGGTAGTTGTATCAATTGACCTCCCAAAACAGAGGTTTTGGTTTCAACAATTTCTATTTGCTTGAACAGGTGGGCAAGTAACACTACCATAAGAACAGAAAACACAACAATCGCCTTCAAGAGGTTTCAAAATATTTTTACAGTTTTCACATTCGTAAAAGAACTGGCACGAATCTTCAGGCATCGTTTTTTCTTTTGAAAAGCCGCAGATAGGACAGGTAATGGTTGATTTTAAATTAAGTTCTTGTTGCATATTTATTATTTTGTAGCCCAAAAGGATTCAATGTCCTAAAAACGAATAACTTTTTTCACCAGAGTCCGGTTTTGATATATAATACTAATGGTGTAGATTCCTGTTTTTAAATTGTTTGTATTTAGAGTAGTAGGAAACCCTGAAACTTTCTCCTGAAGGCAAAGCTGTCCCAAATCGCTTCTAATTTCAATTATTACAGGACCTCTGTCAACTACCGAAGCTTCAACCGTTAAACGATTAGTAAAAGGGGTCGGATAAATCCGAATTAGAGGATCATCAATCACAGTATTCAGTCCTGTTGGAAGTCCTGTTACCAGAAATTGCCCCATCATCCCGTCATCTTCGTGTGATAACATGTGACAATGAAACATGTATGGTATTTTCGGATCTGAAAAATCATCGAATTTCATAATTAACCTTACAGACTGCATGGCGGGTACCAAAACAACATCTTTACGACCTTGTCTTGAACGATCCGGTTGAATGCCACCAATGTCGGTGATGAAAAACTGAAGCCCATGAATATGAAAAGGGTGAGCGATGGCCGTCTGATTGGTTATCTGCCAGATTTCGGTGGCTCCCATTTTCGCCGAAAAGTCGATACGATCCATAGAAAATGATTGTCCATTGATCAGAAACGGGCCACTTAGGTTCCCCATTCCCATGCTGCTTGTTGATAGATTAATAATTTGTGTTACAGATAATTTTGACGGATCGGGCTTTTGATAGGGAACTAATTTTGAAGGAATTGTTGTAACCGCTTGAATGGTTTGGTCTGAAACCGATAACCGGATTAATTTAAAATCTTTACCATTCAGTATATTAGCCGAATATCCGTCAATATTTCCCATACCCATACTTCCTGGAACTGCGGCGCCATAAATACCATTTGGCAACTCGGAACCAAAAGAAAACAGGTCCAGATTTTGATCTTTCAATCCTGAAAGGTTGACCAGCAGCTCTGCCCTTTCTCCAGGAGCCAACATTAATCGGGTTAGAGCGAGTGGGGCATCCAGCAGGCCACCATCAGAAGCGATTTGATAAAACACTTGATTTCCCTGAAGACCGATATTATAGACACGATTTGTTGAGCCGTTCAATACCCTCAAACGGATAATTTGAGCAGGCACTTCTAAAATCGGGTTGATAGTGCCGTTAATAAGAATGGTATGGTCGTCGGGAGAATTGACAACAAACTGACGGTTTGAATCAAATGCTCTGGATTGAACAACCACCGGAAAATCATCTATTCCATAATTCCGCGGCAAATTAAGAGCCGATTCTTGATTATCTCTTACAATAATCATCCCGGCAACTCCTTTGGTTACCTGTTCCGCTGTTTTTCCATGAAGATGGGGGTGATACCAATATGTTGCAGCCTGATCTAAAACTTTTATATGGGGCGACCAGATTGTATGTGCCTGAATTACATTATGCGGACTTCCATCTAATCTGGCTGGTACATGTAACCCGTGCCAGTGCATGGTTGTTGACTCATCGAGGCCGTTAAATACTGAAAATTGTACCGAATCACCTCGGTTTAGGATAACTGTCGGCCCCAAATAGTTGCCGTTTACACCCATTGTGGCGGTCTCACCTCCTGCCAGAAACTGCATTGAACCATTTTGCACATGCAGATTAACTTTGTTTCCATCAAGAATTGGAGGGATGAATAATGGATTCTGATTGTAAGCTGAGAAAAAGATTACAATCAATACCAAAGTCGCAATGCTGTGTTTCATGGTTCTTTTTTACATTGTAACAAGTTGATGAATGAAAAGTTAATTGCCCAGAACGTAAAGAAATAGATACTTTATCATATCCTTCTTGCCTGATTAATCCTGGCGTAACTTCCTTTCAAATATCTTGCAGACACTAATTACTTGGAGAATTTTATTTTTTGTTTTTATTCACAATTCTAACTACCAGCCAAATAAAAACGACAAGTACGAAAAGACCAAAAATCCAGCCATATCCATTTCCCATTCCCCAAACATTATTCATTCCGTCCATCATAATATTACTTTTTAAGTATCAATTTCAATCAAATAAGAAAGTTACCCGACTGAACTACAGTGATGCAATAGCCCGTTCGAGTTTTTGTTTTATTTCTCCGGCAATTTCAGTAAGGGCTGGGTTTTCAATGGCCATCATTGAGGCAATCGGATCGACTGCTGAAACTTCAATTTCATTGTCTCCAAATTCCTGTACGATGACGCTGCATGGGAGCATGGTTCCAACCTTGTCTTCCATTTGCAATGCTTTGTAGGCATAAGCCGGATTGCAGGCCCCCAAAATTTTGTATTTTCTGAAATCAACATTCAGTTTTTCTTTTAGTTTTTCCTGAATATTAATTTCGGTAAGTACTCCGAAGCCTTCTTTTTTCAACGATTCGGTTACCAGCTGTACTGCCTGATCGAAATCCGTATTTATTTTTTTGCTGATGTAATACCTCATGATTTACAATTTTAATTTATTTTCAAGAACTTAGATCTCATAGATTGATTTTCTATTTCATTTTATGATCCATTCCTTCCATTTTATTCATACCCTTCATTCCTTTCATATCCATCTTTCCACCCATATTTTTATGCATCATTTGCATCATTTCCGGATTTTCCATCATGCTTTTACACATTGTGGACATCATAGCGGTATCATTTTTACATGTTTCCATCATACCGGTCATCATACCTTTCATCATAGCAGGATTTTCTTTCATCATTTTCATCATTGTTCCATGATCTTCCATCATCATCATGGTCATCTTTTCATTTCCTTTCATCATCATTTTACTGTTTTCACTATTCATCATAGTCTCCATCATTTCTTTTGACAGATTACTATCGGTAGCAATTGTTTCCATGATGGCCTTTTTTGTATTCTGATCTGCAAGAATTTTGGGAACATCAGTTTTGGACTGACACGATGCAAACAAAGCAACTAAAGCAATAAACAAGGCGATTTTTTGTAATGTTTTCATGATTTAAATTTTTAAAAGTGAATAAAATTTCAATTTACAAAATTGTTGATCTCTAGTCTTTAAAATGTTATACAATTCTGGAATATATTTGTATAATTCTCACATTTTCATATATTTAGCTAGGCCTACCTTTCGTTCTGAACCTTTCGTGAGTACTATAGCTTAGGCTTAGTCTTGACTGTATGTTGATGCTCGGCTTTTACTTCAGGTTTAATCTTAGATTTGGCATCAGAGTGATGTTTAGCATTGTCTTTTGGTCGATGCATGGCACCGATTTCAAGCTTTGGCTCAGCCTTCACGTCAATCTTTGATTCGGGTTTAGCTTCCGATTTGGGTTCGTCTTTGACTTTAGGTTCGCTTTTAGTTTTTGAATGAGTTTCAGCTTTTGTTTCCGGTTTCGGATTTTCTTGCTCCGTTTTCTCCATTTCCATTACTGCCCGAACGTCCTCACGTCCCAGTTCTTCGTAAAATTCATGAACGCGCCTTACAATTTCAGGACTTACCGAAGAAGGAATTTTGGCATCTTCTTCTGAGATGTTTCCCCCTTTAGTTTCAGTTTCGTCTTTAACTTCTGGCTGAGGTTGAGTTTTAGCTTCAGGATTAGATTGATCATTTGCTTCAGACATTGGCTCGTCTTTGGTTTCAGAATCATCTTCTGATTCAGCCATGGATTCGTTTTTGCCTACTGACAGCGGTTCAGCATTTGTTTCAGGTTTGGACTCATCTTTAGTTTCAGTCTTATTGTCGTCTTTGGTTTCTGTTCGAGGTTCAGCTTTGGAATCCGATTTAGGTTCGTCTTTGAGTCGCAACATGCCAGCGTTGATGGCCACAATCACCGTGCTGACGGACATGAGCGCCGCACCAATGGCAGGAGTGAGCAGTATGTGCCAGGTATAAAGTACTCCGGCGGCCAGGGGCAAGGCCACAATATTATAACCTGTTGCCCAGATTAGATTTTGAATCATTTTGCGATGTGTAGCTTTCCCAAACAGAATCAGGTTTACTATATCCTTTGGATTACTATTTACCAGAACAATACCTGCTGTTTCTGCTGCAATATCACTTCCTGAACCTACAGCAATGCCCACATCGGCCTGAGCCAGTGCCGGAGCATCATTTACACCATCACCTGTCATGGCTACAAATTCACCCTTACTTTGAAGTTCTTTTATCTTTTCTAATTTCTGATCGGGCAATACTTCGGCAATAAAACTATTCAATCCCAATTTGTCGCTGACACTTTTTGCAACTTTACTGTTATCGCCGGTAAGCAGTATTGATTTAATATGGTTTTCTTTTAAAGTCTTGATCGCTTCGGCCGATTCCGGTCGTATCTCATCAGATAATGCAATGTAACCTGTCAGTTCATTATTGATGATAACAAATACAACCGTTTCAGTATCATCGGCTTTAAAGTCATCGGGAACAGCAATCTTATTTTCTTTCAAATAGCCTGGGCTAACAACCAGTACCTTTTTACCATCCACAGTGGCCTCAATTCCTTTTCCCGTGATGGCTTTAAAATTTTCTACAGAAGGAACATCGACAGATAAGTCTTTTGCTTTTAGAAGAATACCGGTTGCAATGGGATGCTCTGATTCTTGTTCCAATGCTGATGCTATGCGAATAATATCATCTTCAGTAAGTTTGCTTTTCAGGGAAACGATTTTTGAGACTTCAAATTTCCCAACAGTGAGAGTACCCGTTTTATCAAATACGATTGTCGTGATTTTTCTGGAATTTTCAAATGCTGATCTGTTTTTGATCAGCAATCCGTTTTTTGCCGATATTGCTGTTGATTTTGCAACGACTAAAGGTACTGCCAATCCTAAAGCATGAGGACAGCAAATAACAATTACCGTAACCATTCTTTCCATCGCAAAGGCTAACGTTTCACCTGTTAAAAACCAAAATAGAAATGTACCGATACCTGCAACAAGTGCAATAACGGTTAACCATTTTGCGGCCGTGTCGGCCAGTAACTGGGTTTTAGATTTTGATTTTTGTGCATCGTCAACCAGCTTTACCAGTTGTGAAATATAGGAATCATTAGAGGCATGAGAAACGGTCACTTTAATCGATCCATTCCCATTAATTGAACCCGCAATTACTTTTTGACCTTTTATTTTCTGAACGGGCTTTGATTCTCCAGTAAGCATGGATTCATTCATGTAGCTTTCCCCTTCCAGGATTATTCCATCGGCTGCAACTTTTTCACCTGGTTTGACAAGTATGATATCGTTCTCTTTCAGCGTATCAGTCTTTACATCATGCACCATTTCAGGCATAACCATGTGGGCATCGGCTGGCATCAACTGTACCAGTAACTCTAATTCTTTTGATGCCCCGGCAATTGATTTCATTTCGATCCAATGTCCCAAAAGCATGATCAGGATTAGTGTTGCCAGTTCCCAGAAAAAATCCATACCCTCCAGACCAAAAACTACGGCAACGCTGTAGATATAAGCTGCGGTTATGGCAAAGCCAATTAAAAACATCATGCCGGGATTCTTTGTTTTTATTTCAATAACTAATCCTTTAAAAAAGGGCCAGCCACCGTAAAAAAACACCACTGACGATAAGGCAAGTAAAATATATTTAGAGCCTGTAAACTGCCAATCTACACCCATAAATTTCTGTATCATAGCTGATAACAGCATAATGGGAACAGTCAGGATAAGCACCAGGTAAAACCGCTTTTTAAAATCAGCAATCATCATGGTATGATGATTATGCCCTTCCATTCCCATGGATGGGTTGTCTTCGTGTTTCATGGAGCCTTGGTCCATTTTTGAATGATCCATTGTTGCCATTTTTGCAGGCGCTTCGGTTTTTTGCGAATGTTCCATTTTTGTATTTTGAATTATAATTCGTCTATGACTTCACCACAAGTTGGGATATTACTTGCCCAATTACTTTATTTTTTCACTATCAGGGTCATTCCGCACTTTGGGCATTTGCCGGGTTTATCCGATCTTACCTCAGGATGCATTGAGCAGGTGTAGATTATCCCTGCTTCCTTTTTTTCGCTTGTTGTATTTTTCATTCGATGATTTATTTATGATTTATAAAATTTGCTATTAATAAATTGATTAATAGCATCATCCGTAAACTTACAGATCACATATCAAAACAAAAAAATCCATAGCAGAAAAGATTGCATAACCTTTCAAACTATAAAACCAAGTGGATTTACATCAAATCAGGAAGACACAAATCTTGGGCAAGCTTACAGCGTGTACTAGAAAATTGTCTGGCGGACTGACACTTGTGCTTATAAGATTTATAGAAGTGAGGGAATGAATTTCAATACTTACAGATATGATAAAAACCAGCAAGATATTTTGGGTAAGCGCAGTAAATTCGGTAAACGAAGGAGCATAATTGTGATCGACTGCAAGAGCAGAAACCTTATCGTCGCAACAATGTTTTTTGAGATGAATGCCCAGAGAAGAACATGCATCAACTATACCTTCCATACCACATGAAGCCAGTTCACCCGAAACTGATGCTTTGGTAGCTGCAAATTCACCTCCACAGTAGTGTGTGGCAATTGTGAAATGCATGCCCGAAAGCAGGATAAGAAAAGCGAATGATATGGATACTAGTTTTTTCACCTGTAAGCAAAGGTGATTCCTTTAATTCCATGAATCATTACACATTTCTGGAATAGATTTACATCATTCACACATTTTAAGAACTATAGCTATTAATGGCGAATATGCTATTCCTAATATAAACAGCATTCAGGAAGTTGTTTGTAAACCGATACTGATACGTTGATTTTTTTAGCTTAAGACCGACCATAAAACAAACTGATCCGATGATTTTAAATCATCGGATCAGTCACACATTACAAGCTTTATTTATTATTTGTGCTCATATTTCATTTGTTTCTTTGGAGCTTTGAGTACTGAGCGGTCATATTTACAACATGCCGGAAGTTCTTTATAGGCTTCGTCAGTAGCTTTAATCACTTCAGTGTCGTGACCCACTTTAGCAATTGCTTCCTGTACATTTTGTAAACTGGTTTTAGCTTCATCAATTGTAACATCAATTTCCTTGGTTTCCTTGTTCCAATCTGCTTTTGAAACACCCTCCAATGATAAAGCTGCCATTTCGATGCGTTTTTCACACATTTCACATTTACCATTCACCAAAAACTTTTCTGTCTTGCTTTTTGCAAAAAGACTTCCGGCACCCGTCGTCATCAGGATAGCCAGCATAATTACTTTTGTTTTCATTTTTTTTAATTTTTAAAGTTAAACTTTCATTTATTCCGAAGTCATCAAATCAGCTTTATAACCTGCCTCTTTCAATGTTTCAATAATCACTTCAGGATCAAGCCCGGAAGTTTCAACGGTCAATACTTTCATGGGGTTGGAGGTATCTACATTCCATTTGCCAATACCTTTTATCTCATTCAGGTGAGGAGTTACAGTGGCAATACATCCGCCACAATTTACATTGGTTTTAAACTTTAACGTTTCCATATCTAATTGTATTAAATGATTAATATTCAAGCTTTTTGAATTTCAGTCGCAAACTGTTGCTTACTACCGATACCGAACTTAGCGCCATTGCTGCTCCGGCAATCATGGGGTTGAGCATGAAGCCCCAGATTGGGAATAATATTCCGGCAGCAACGGGAATACCGATCAGGTTATAAATAAAAGCCCAGAACAGGTTCTGATGGATTGTTTGAACTGTCAGTTTTGATAGCCGGATTGCTTTTGAAATGAGCTGAAGGTCAGAGGAAATGATTGTCATTTTGGCTACATCCATCGCAATATCAGAGCCTTTTCCCATTGCAATGCTCACATCGGCCTGAGCCAATGCGTGTGAATCGTTAATACCATCGCCAACCATTGCCACCACTTTCCCATGATTTTGCAGCTCTTTTATGAAATCAGCTTTGTCTGAAGGCATCACTTCAGCTTTAAAGTTTTTCAAACCGACTTTTTGTGCTACTGCTTTTGCCGTTTGCACATTGTCGCCGGTAAGCATATAAACTTCAATGCCCTGTTTTTGCAGGTCTGCAATGGCTTTTGCTGATGTCTCTTTAATTTTGTCGGCGATAGCAATCACTGCAAGTAATTCCTTGTCACGGGCAAAGCATATCACTGTTTTTGCATCATTCTGCCATATTTTAATTTGTGCAGAACTGCTTTCCTGAATATTTACCTGATAGTCGGCCAGCAATTTTTGATTGCCCACCAGATAGATATGATCGCTTTGACTGGCTACAACTCCTTTTCCGGTAATACTTTCGAATTTATCAAGGGCAATCCGTTTGCCTGAATCAACTTTTAATGAAGCAGAGACAGCTTCAGCCAACGGATGTTCCGATTGCGATTCGATAGCAGATAGAATTTGCTCGAGTTGAGCTTTTTCATCATCCGGAATATTCCAGGTAATATCGGTTACAGCCGGTTTGCCTTCGGTTATAGTTCCGGTTTTATCAAGAACGATGGTGTTCACTTTATGCGCCAACTCCAAACTTTCGGCATCTTTAATCAGGATTCCGTTTTCAGCGCCTTTACCCATGCCAACCATAATGGCTGTTGGAGTTGCAAGTCCAAGTGCGCACGGGCAAGCAATAACCAGTACCGAAACCATTGCCAATAATGCTTGTGTAATGGCATTCTCTCCGCCCAAAATCATCCAAATGGCAAAGCTTATTACTGAAATTGCTATCACCACCGGAACAAATATTCCGGCGATTTTATCGACTAATTTTTGTACCGGAGGTTTGCTTCCTTGTGCTTGCTGTACCATTTTAATGATCTGGGCAAGAATGGTTTCGCCACCCACTTTCTGTGCTACGAAAACAAAGCTTCCTTTCTGGTTGATGGTTCCGGCAAAAACTTTTCCGCCCTTTTCTTTTTCCACCGGAAGAGATTCGCCGGTAATGGTACTTTCATCAATAAATGATGAACCTGAAATGATTTCGCCGTCCACCGGAATTTTATCTCCGGGTTTAATCAGGAGTTTATCGCCAATAATAACCTGCGAAATTGGTACTTCCACTTCCTGACCATTTTCTTGAATCAGATTGACCGTATTAGGTTGTAATCCAATCAGCTTTTTAATGGCCGAAGAAGTGTTTGATTTTGCCCGTTCTTCAAGCACTTTACCTAAAAGAATGAATGCGATGACAACCGCAGAAGCTTCGAAATAGACATGTGCATGTTGGCCTCGATTGTGCCAGAATTCAAGAAAAAATGTAGTGAATACACTGAACAAATAGGCGATACCGGTGCTTAAAGCGACCAGCGTATCCATGTTTGCTTTGCCATGTTTTGCCTGATTAAACGCATTGACGAAAAAGCTCCGGCCAAACCAGCCAATTACCGGTGTTGCCAGCGTTAGCATGATCCAGTTGGCATACGGAATATCCATCAGGAACATGGCAATTATCACGACCGGCAATGCCAGAATAGTTGCCCAAATCGTATTTATTTTTAGCTTTTCGTAATGGATGTGCTGCATTTCTTCTTGATGGCTGAGGCCTTCTTCTTCAATCAGCAGATCATAACCAATCGATTGAACAGCAGCTTTAAAATCACCGATGAAAGCTTCTTCGGGCGCATATTCTACCCAAGCAGAAGAATTCGCATAGTTGACTGAAGCATCGAATACTCCTTTCTGTGCTTTAAGCATACTTTCGACACTGATAGCACATGACGCGCAGCTTAATCCAGTAACCGGGAAGTTTTTTTTAACTGAAGTTTCCATGTCTTTATTTTTTCATCAAAGATAAAGGCCGGAAACCGGACACTTGTTACGATATTCCAGTAACTATTTATAAGATTTTCAGGTTTTACATCCTCATGGAATGATATTCAATAAGTCCGGATAAATCCGTAAATACACTTCAAAGGCCATCGGGTTCTTACCATAAAGGCTGTTCAATTTTTCATCTGCTTTGTAGAAAGTGAACTGGCCCCCACCGGCCAAACGTGTCTGACCCAAGTTTAATAAATCGTAATTAAGCCCAACCGTAAAAGCGTTAACCGCAAATAAGGCATCTTGTCCGTAAATTTCTTTGTCGAGTACCAATTCATCAACCGATTTTTGCACCCATTCGTACCGACCATGAAATAACAGTTTATTTTTTCGCCACGAACCTTCTATCAGGAAAGCATTCTCAGCATCAATCCCTTTTGTTTTATTTACACCCCAAACGGCAGTGGCATCGAATGTTCCATTGTTCATTAACGGGAAACTATAAATAACCGATGTGGTAGTACGCTGAATATTATTTTCGGGATGCAAACCTTCTGGACTTTTGATAAAACCATGCGAAATCTGAGAGGCCCAGTTTGGTGTAGGATTATAGGAGAACCTTCCGCTCCATGAATCGAACAGTGGCTTATCAAATCCATATCTGAATTCATCGGGTTCCCGTCCGGTAAAAGTTGATCCTTCCATTTTGAAATCCCCGAATCTGACGCCTAAAGTGGCCACACCAAAAGTGATATGCGTTGCATCTATCCAATGGTGTGAAATAGGTGCATCGGGATTATCCAATGCCGACGGACGGTGCATAAAAGCTACGGGTCCCAAAGCTGGTTCGCCGGGATAACCAGCATAAATAAAAACATCCGTTTCTTTTGTGACTGCCAACGAATAGCTTACCGATAATTCTGCAAACAAATCGTGCGGATGTTGCCTATCCACCAAAGGTTTTCCCTGATAAGCTTCGCCGCTCTGAAACAATAGTGGATAACCGCCGCCACCTTCTGTTATGGGATCAAAAGAAAACATGGTGCTGAAATGAAACAACCCATTTTTGCCAACCGGCTTTTGTCCCATAAACATGAGCCAGTTGGGGGCATCTAATTGATCACTGCCTCTCGAACCTTTGTTCGAGAAATCCTGACTGTTGTATCGCAGAAAGAGGTTACCGTGCAGCATATAGCTCCATTTTGGCGCATGAAACATATAACCGTACAAGGGGGATGTGTCAGGTAGCCAAGCTGTTCCTGATCCATGTCGAGCCATAGGAAGATTTAAAGAGAATGGATCGCTCATCATTGGCATACCCTCCATGTTCATTTGTTCATGGTCCATACCTTTCATCTGCATAGTATCGGCCATTTGTTTTTTTGATTTGTCGAGATTCTGCATGTGGTGCTCATGCTGTGCTTTTGAACCTTGAGCCAATAAACAAGCTATTACAATGAAAAAGGTAATTTTCTTCATGAAAAAGAATTTAACTGTTTAAAACTCAAAGGTACAGAACGCTTATCGTGTGGGTATTACACAATTATCTGAATAGTTTATACAATTGTCATATTTTTCAGACCTCGTCCAATGATTTTCGCTTATTTTCTTTTACCTGCTTGAAGTGGCTTGGGGTTAATCCTGTCACCTTTTTAAACTGGTTCGATAAATAAGCCACATTGCTGTATCCCATTTGGTAGGCAATTTCACTAAGGGTAAGTTCGTCATATACGAGCAATTCTTTCACCCGTTCAATTTTCTGGAGGATGACATATTTTTCAATGGTAGTCCCTTCTACTTCCGAAAACAAGCTGCTTAAATAGGCGTAGTCACGGTTCAGGTGCGATTCGATGTATTCTGAATAGTTCACTTTCAGATCTTCATTGTTGTGGTGAACAGATTGTATCACGAGGTTTTTGATTTTTTCGATGATACGACTTTTGGTATCATCAATCAGATCAAAACCGTAACCTATCAGCGATTTTCTTAGCTTTTCCAAATCATCATCTGAAATTGGATTTGTTGTTTCAACATTGCCCAATGAAATACGGATTGGGATATAGCCCAGACTTTCGAATACCTGTTGTACCACCATGATACAACGGTTACAAACCATATTTTTAACAAAATAGAGCATACTTAAATCTTTTAATGTTAATCGCGTGACCGCAACTGCTATAGCTCTCCATTTGCATTCTCAAAAGTTCCACAGAAGATCAAAAGAAAAACGAACACGATTCCAAAATGTTCTATTGCGCTTTCAAAATAGGACTTTTTTATCGGTACAAAAATACCAGTCTGCCAGAACCGCTACTTTTTTTACCATCCTTGGTTGTTGCATTAATCCGGTAGATATACACGCCAGGCTTCATGTTAACCTGTCGCTCTGCAGGAATCCACTCCAAAGGCAAACTTTCAATACCCTGCGAACCAATTTTTGCCTTAATTAAATCTATACGGGAACCTGTCGATTGAAAGACTTCAAGTTCTACATCAAAAGTTTTATCGGGTTGATTGTGTGTAAAAACGAATCGCGTTTCTCCCTGCATCGGATTGGGGTAATTGGATATAGTTTCAATCCTGAAATCATCTTTCACAACAAACCGGATTTCTTTTTCGGAGGAATTATTAAAAACATCCCAAACCTTAACTTTCAATACATGTTCACCTTCCGACAGTCCGGTCAACGGAAAGACAATTTTACCACTGGTATAGCTGTTCATATCTGACTGGAAAAAATCGTTTAAAGTCATCGCGTTGGAATTGTCTTCGTCCAGAACAGCAGTGATATCATGTCCAATTCCAATGCCAGAAGTATTTATACCATTATCATCGCTTATATTAGCCAGTAGTACCGAACTGGCACTCACTGTTCCGCCGTCCTTAAATGATTCAGAGTTCATGTACAAATCAATTTCGGGACCTTTAGTATCAGAAATTGAGGAACCAGTGGAACCGCCAAGATAAAAATTATCGAAATATCCACTAGCATCGACCGACTCATTGTAAGCGTAATACAAAATTTTTCCTTTACCCACTTTATACGAAATTTCTTTTGGCACGAAAAATGAAAATTCGAATTCACCGTTTTTAACGCTTGCTAACCCTTTATAAATAATGTTATTCTGAATGGTAAAATTCGTGGTTTCTTGTCCGGCATTCCCCAGTGTTTTGAGCTGCATTTCTTTGTCGTAAACGGTAGGTATAATTTCACCATTAAAGGTTGTAAGTTTTACTCCCTGACTATTAGCTACATATCCTTTAACTGTTACTACAGAAAGTGTATTAATCGTATCAGTTTCTATTTTAGCATCGTTGCCATTAATACTGGTAGTAATAACCTGATTATTTGGATTTGCCAACCTTAGAGCCGGATCAGCAAGCAGAGTAAAGTTTAACTGATTGGTACCTGTATTTGCGGCTGCTTTTGCCAAGCGCATTACATCGCCCAGGCGCAGGTTATTACCCTGTTGATCTTTTTCAAAAACGTATTTAAAAAATTTGCTGTTCAGAACAAAATTAGCCCCGGAATAGACCAGCCTTGTTGTTGAAAATAGTCCAACTCCTGCACCTATAGGGTTAAACAGCACATATTCTCCAGCTGATGTTTCATTGTCGTCAAAGCGGCTAAATTCACAGGTCGCTGTAACAACTACTGCCAGACGATTGTAATTGTTCCAGGAATTGATTCCCGCAATATCAATAACGCTCTCGTCGGCCAGACCTTTTGCATTGCCGTGGCCAGTATAATTCAGAATCAAAGTTCCTCGTTTCACCCGATTATTAATGGCTGCATTCACGTCAGGATACTTCTCACCACCGGCAGTCATAACTCGCCTGTAAGTATCCAGGTAGATTCTTTCAGTAAAGAAAGCCGGGTAATTTTTGTTCACATAACGAGCTAGACTTTCTGCCTGATCTGTATGAACTGTTGTATATCCGTCAGCAACATTTCCATCGTCAGCTATAAAAGTTACTATATTACGCCAGTTTCCCATTGATTCTTTCTTGCTGTAATTTTTTATTTTATCCACCACAATTTCCGCTTCTTCAACAGTTCGGGCCGGAATCCGGCCTATTCCCAAATCAACAGTTCCATATGAACCACCTTCTCGCTCATCCAGAAAAACAAAAAAATCATCGGTTACAAAAGATTCGGTGGGGGAAAGTGAATTATCAGATTGAAAGGTTGGCAACAGGTTGTAATTCTTCCCCAGTATATTTCGGTTATCAAAGCTTCCGTCGCCCATCAGCAAAATGTATTTCAAAGTGCTTTTGCCATTTTGTTTGCCGCGATCATAACACATTCTGAAATAATTTCTGAAGGCAGCAGGATCGGGTAACCCTCCTGAAAACTCATTATAAATTACTTCAGGAGTAACAACCTGAACGGTCATCTGATCTGAAGAGCGATGAAAATCAGCTAAGTCATTTGCCACTTTCAGCAGGGCCGGATTGGAAACAATAATCATTTCAGACAATTCGGCAGCGTGTAAATTCTGATTGGCAACCGTACCAACCAATTCGGCTGAAGGGATCGTTCCACCCGGGTTAAAAGCCACATATTCGCGGGTCAGTCCCGAGTTGGATTTAAATTTTAATTGACCATCGGCATAGGTTGCCGGTACTTCAAAAGTATTCGCCTGATCAGTCACATCAAAAAGACGTGACGATGCCACAGCATTGGCCAAAACAAATTCCGAAATCGGAATCTGTCCGTCAACTCCTTTACCTCTAAATGAATATACATCAGCATTCATGCTCAGGGAACTTTGATAATTCACCGAAATATAATCGAGCCAGGCCTCAGATGAACTATTACCACCTTGGTAGGTCAGTTTTATCTGAATGTTTTTGGAGGGCAAATTTTCGTTATATACCCCATTGCCATCATCGGCATACCAATTGGTCGGATCGGTTGTGTTAATTGATTGAAAAGGAATACTTTTAAGTGATTTTCCATTCAATGAAACTGCCATTGTACTTGTTCCTGAAGATCTTGATACCGCTGAAACTAAAATACTGGCCGGTTGGTTAAGTTCCGGATTTTCGAGCGCAAAACTCGCTGTTTGAGAACTTCCGGGATTAAAACGTTCACCAAACCATCGGCTTCCCGATGACATCAGGTTTACTGATTCCTTCTCGTAATAATCGTATTTGAGAAATGAAGTCACCTTTTTCCCAGCCGTACCAGTTAGTCCAGCAGCTTTTTCTATGCTGCGTGTGTTCCCCTGATCACTAAGAAAAAAGTAAGTTTCGGTAGAATAATAATTTTGCTGGTGGGAAAACATACCAGTTTCAAGGTTTTGGCTGAACGATACATTCCCTGTGGAATAGAAGAACAAGCAATCTTTGCCCGCGTTATCCTTTCCCTTCCATACCGGGTAAGTAGCTAAATCATCAAAACGAAGATCGTTATTCATAAAAGGAAGCATATAGCCACCGGTCCCATATAAAACAACCTGATCAGGATTGGTAAGGCCCCATTGTTTAATTTGGTCGTAGGTTACTTTATAAATACCACGATCCTTTGTTTTAATTTTTATCCATTTGCCTGAACCAAGTATCGAGGTCGCTTTCCAGGGATACGCTACATTCACTGATTTTAGCTTGTTCTGGTTCTCGGTAATGGAAATAGTAAAACTGACAAGTTTTTCTACTTTGTTGTTTTTTCTGATAAAGGGGAAAACCGTAAGTCGAAGGAACGATTTTCCGGCAGAAACACCCATGTCTGATTTAAATGTTACCTCTTCATTCTGAATAGTTTCCAATGCCGGAATAGAATCGTTTATAGGTTCAAAAATCGCGTCCACGATTACAACATCAGCGGATGCGACATTCAGTTCAAAACTTTCGAACCAGTAGGGAAGGCCTGTCCGATCAATAGAAATACTGCCCTCAAAATTAAGCAGGGATATGTCTTTCGTCTCAAATTTGATAGAATCAGGTTTATCTGACCAAATTATTTTACGATGAAAATCACTGGCTACAGAGGTGGCAGCAAAAAAAAACAAGTAACTAAAGAGTGCGATTCTTGTCATTCAATAAATATATTTTGACAATATAACTTTCCGTTTGTTGGGATCGAATGGTAAGCACCAAACTAACAGAACTTATATTTCATCGTATTAAATTATCAATACTATCTCCTGGTCAGATTTTATTAATTCTGAATCCATATATTTGATTACACCACAAAATAGATTGATTTCAGAAATTACAGACTAACCGGAAAAAGGCTATGAGTTAAAGTGAATTTCCATTTATAAGCAGAATTTTTTCAAGAGGTGATTTCTTAGAAACTATTCTTTTCAAAATTCTTCTTCTTTTATCAATTGACAAAAGAAGAAGAATTAAGACTTCACATTTGCACCAAGAGACTATGAATTGATACCAGTATTATCGGTGTTCATATTTCATTGGTTTCTTGGGAATCTTGAGTACTGCTGAACGGTCATATTTGCAACACGCCGGAAGCTCATTGTAGGCTTCTTCAGTTGCTTTCACGGCTTCTGTGTCGTGACCAACTTTGGCAATTGCTTCCTGCACATTTTGCAAACTGGTTTTGGCATCATTGAGTGTTACTTCAATTTCCTTGGTTTCTTTGTTCCAGTCAGCTTTTGAAACACCCTCCAATGATAAAGCCGCCATTTCAATGCGTTTTTCACACATTTCACATTTACCATTCACCAAAAACTTTTCTGATTTGATTTTTGCAAATCCGGATAGTGTTCCCAATAGGATCACCACTACTACACTTAAAACTTTTGTTTTCATACTAATTAATTTAAAGATTAAACTACCTGTTATTTATTGTCACAGCATGCCCCCGACTTTTCAGCCTTCTTGTAAACACTTTCAGTTGCGCCATGATGATTATTCTTTTTTTTGTTCTCATCCCGTTTGTATTGACAACAACCGGGAAGTTTATTGTAACCTGATTCACTCGCACTAAACAGCTCAGTATCATGACCTGCCATTGCAATTGAAGTTTGGATCTTTTGCATGGTTGTTTTTTTGTCATCATAACTTACTGTCAGGCTTTTGCTCGATTTGTCCCATTGGGCAGAGGTGACACCATCCAAAGATTTTACCGCCATTTCAATACGGTTTTCACACATATCGCATTGCCCTTTTACCTTGATCTTTTCAAGTTTAGTTACTGCCTGAACACTTAACCCAACAAGCAGGGAAATCACTATTGTACTAATTAATTTGATTTTCATTTTCAGGTTCAAAATTTGTATTATTTAAAATGATTAAAATTTTCTTCAGATTCAAAATAGCTTACTTTCCCGTTCGATTTTTTGTCCAGAACAATGAAGGCTTTTGTTTTTTTTACGCGTTGGTGCGAGTACTTATCAACAGCAAACTGGGAATCCTGATAATTAAGCTTCAGTTTATCTGCACACATGGGACAACAGACATAATAGGTTTCACCATCAATTATTACAGGAGTTGCTGGCCCCGTTTTCAGTTCATTACGAAACATACATATTTGTTGGCCTGATACTTCTTTGTTTTCGAATTTTGCCAACATATTACTTTTGATAATATCATATCGAAAATAACTATTGAAGGCAATCCATCCTGTAAAAGCAAAGAACATTATTCCGCTTAAAAGGAATATTAGGTCAACCACTCGATCCTTTTTAATTTTTCGCCTTTGCGCTTCTGTTAATTTTTTCATAACTTATTCTTATTTACCCTATCCAATATATTATAACCTAACAGTAATGCAGTTAATAATCTATATGGGCTTTCTTTCTCTTTTGTTATATAAGGAATCACTATGGATAATTAATTTTCAATTTCGGTTATCGGAATGGCTCTAAATCATTTATCTCCTCTGTACCAATGCGAGTCAAGGTTTTGCAAAATCGGTTGTAAAAAATCAAAAATGAACTTCTGGAAACCCTATTTTTTTATCGGCTTTACAATCTGGCCGAAATAATTCTCTTAATTCTTGTTCGATAAGTATTCTTCCTTGTTGTTTTAAAAATGGAGTATAGTGAGCATAAATTGTCAATTTCCCATTACAATTTTTTATCCAACAGTCTTTTTTGTCATGATTTTCAATTCTCGTTCTCAATTTTAAGCTTTCGCCAAAATCTAATATAAAATATTCAGTATCCACTTTACAAACTATAGCATATACACCTGATCTGTCTTTGATCTCATCAATTGATGTGAAAGGTCCGGTAAATGAATATTCTCCTAATTTGATTGACATGTCTTTAATTTTTTATCTGAAGTTTTATTGTAAGCTATCCTGCAATGCATTTAAATAATCAACAAGTGTTTTTTTGCTCTCCTTCGATAAACGGGCATCCCGATGGATTAATGTATAGGAGGAAAGTGGCATTTCGTCTTTTTCAATCTGGTTTGCCATCGAACTCAATTTACTTTTTTGTTTCCTTACTGAATAAGACCCAAATTCGCTGAAATTTAACTCGGCCTTACCCTTTTTAATGTGATGCTCTAACAACCAACCGATTGGCTGTACTCTGCTGTACCAGGGATAGTCGGTATTATTACTATGGCAGTCGTAGCAAGAAGTACGCATGATATGCCTGATATTTTCAGGAACTCTATTTGTTGTTATAAAGTCAGAAGGGGAAACCTCCTTATCCTGGTTAGTCCTGGAGGGTATAAACTGAATACCCACCAAAACAACCAAAACTGCTAAACCTATACGTTTTAGCGATTTCATTTAACTGTAATTTCTACAAGTACTCTGCCACATTTCTTATTTTCACCACCGAAAAAGGGGTTCTTAACCTTATCTGTTGCACTTAACCATTTGCCTCCTTTGTTGTTATTGTACATCGAGCAAAATAACTGATATAAGGTGCGATCAGCCCCGGTAATAACGATCAAGTCTTTGAGGTCTCCTCCCAAAAGCTCAAAGTGTTCCCTCTGATGGTCAATTTTATCAGCATTTTCCGAAATATGTTCCGCATTTTCTTTGGCATCATCCAATATATCCTTCAATTCTTTTTGTTTTGATGCAGCCTGACTTGAAAGGTCAAATTTTCCAAGGGCATCGAACAACGTTTTTCCTGAACTGGCGGCTTTTTTGCTGTTATCGTCAACCAATGCATCTTTTAAAGACAGGTAATTATCAAGAATAGAAGTTACCAATAAAGAGTGATTAACCTTAATTGATGGTATAACACGAGGTTCTTCTTTCACTTTTGGTGCCATATTGGAATGGCTGCTTCCGGAATTCCCCATGCTTGAATGGTCGTGTTGGGCGCTTGCCCCCCAGCTTACTAAAGCCAGAAAAAGCATAAATACAGTTGTTTTCATTGTTTTACATTTAAAGATTTAAAAACCGAGATTTCTGTTTTGTAAATACTTTACTACCTCGCTAGTAGTAAGCGGATTAGTCACATTTCCTGTTCGTAAGAAGAAGATGGTTCTATTTTCTTCGTTAAAGAACACAGGGTGGTGAGAAGGCTCTACATAGAGCGTGCATATTTCTTTTGCATTTATTTCATGGAAGGCAATGTGGATTTTTGTACAAATATCCTTGCCAAAAGCATTTGATATGATCAGAATTAATCTTTGTTGGAAGCCATCTTTATCCTTTCTTTTCAACGACCAGTAATCGTTTTCAAGTCCCAGAATTTCACCGCTGTCGTTCACCCCAATAATTAAGGTTCCTCCCTTTGCATTAAGGAATCCTCCTATTGATTTTAAAATTACATCTTCCAGATTCTTATCTGTTTTGATCTGTCGGTAATCGTGCCGCAATGATGATTTAAACTCGACAAACTGGCTTTCACCGCTGGCGATTAAACTTGGAATACTTTGCCTTAACAATTGTTTCTTTCCGTATAGCAAATATTCCCTCTTTTTAATGGATTTATAATATAAGCCAGAGCCAAGGCCGATAGCTGCACCCAGTATTGAGAAAGCGACAGACATGGGCATCATGTGCAAACTGAAAGAGTGTTTGAAATTTTCCAGAAAAACATTGAATAAATCAATCAGGTTGTATTCGTTTGTATTCAATTGAAACCAATAGATAACCATGCTGATCGGGTGTATAAGAAAATATCCGGTTAACAATCCGACCAAGGTGTGAATAATCAGTTCTTTATTCTTTTTCATGCTGAAATTTGTTTTTGTTGAAGACATAATTGACGTGTAACTCTGGTATTATTGATGTTAAATCAATATATAACCATAGTGATGGGATGCAACACGAAATATCCCAGCAAATTTCCATCTGCAGTATGGATAAATACAGAACTTTCTGATATCCGACGAACTGATATGCTTTTTTTGCATCCATTGATTCGCGTTTTAAAAACACATAACATCATGACTGCCTTTTTATTAATCCGATGGCCAAACAGCCATCGGATTAAAGGATGAAAAGTAAAATAAACTATTTCCGATACAAACAGCACTCCGGAAGAGCTTTGTAAGCAGCATCCGTTGCTTTGTATTTTTCGGTATCATGACCAGCTTTGGCTATAGCTTTTTGAATGTCATTGATGTTGGTTTTCGAACCGTCAAACTGAACATGAAGCATTTTTGTTTCTGTATTCCAGTCGGCAGAACTTACTCCTGAAACGGATTTTGCCGCTGTTTCGATCCGCGCTTTGCATTGGTCGCAATTACCTGAAACTTTGATCGTTTGATGCTCCATTTTAGCCGTTCCCATATCCATTCCTGACATGTCGTTGCTATCTGCCGGTTTCGCGTTCACAGGAGCGCTACCACTCGAATTGTCATCTCCAGGCATTACCATTCCTGGCATTGAAGTTGCTTTTTTGCCTCCAGATGGATTCATCATGCTGGGTTTGCCTTCCAATTGGGCTGCGGCATCCACGCTGAACGCACTTTGGGTCACGATTTCTTCGCCATCCATCAGACCGTCCAAAACGACATAGCTGTTACCCAGTTGCGGCCCCAATTCAATTTCGCGAATTTTGAAAACAGGCTCTTCGCTATTGGGTTCTTTCACATACACAATCGATCGTTTTCCTGTCCAAAGCACAGCCGAACGCGGAATAACCAGCTTGTCCTTGAATTCTTTCAGATTCGCTTTTACCAGTCCTGTGGCAAACATCTCTGGTTTTAGTTTTGCACCGGGGTTGCTGATTTCAACGCGTACTTTAGCCACACGGTTTACAGGATCAATCACCGGATCAATAAACATGATGGAACCGGAAAAGCTTGCACCTGGCAACGCCTGAATGGTGAAATCTATTTTGTCTCCTTTTTTTAGAAACGGCAGATCGCTTTCATAGCCATCAAACAATATCCAAACTCGTGAAAGATCAGAAACTTCGTAAAGCACCGAACCCTGACTAACATAGTCGCCGTTGTTGACGCGCCTTGCAGTAACAATACCGTTTGTGTTTGACACCACATCCACATTGGTTTGTATGTTTCCTGAATTTTCGATGCCAGAGATTTGTGAGTCAGAAAGTTTCCACTGGCGGAGTTTTTCTTTGGCCGCTTCGTAAATTTCGGGCTGTGCCTTTTTTGTTTTGGCTGCTTCGAGCAATTCCTGTTGGGCAGTTACCAGTTCCGGCGAATAAATGAGCGCCAGTTTTTGTCCCTTGGCTACAGGCTCTCCAGTAAAATTGACCAACAGCTTTTCAACCCTTCCGGAGATGTGTGCCACCTGATTTTGCAGCAAACGCTCGTCAGCTTGAACTTTTCCGTAAAGCCGTACTTCTTTTTCAGGATTCTGTCGAGAAACAACTGAGGTTAACACATTAGCAAGCTGCGCAGCTTCCTTGGTGAGATGAACCGCTGCGGGATCCATATTTGCAGTACTGCTCTGCGTGAGTGGAATCAAATCCATCGCACAAATCGGGCATTTCCCAGGTTTATCCATGCGTATCTGTGGGTGCATGGCACAAGTCCAGACCTCACCTTTCGCTGCTTCCACAGCGTGGTCGTGTTTTTCTTCTTTGGCCGGAGATGAATGAAAGAATATCCAACCAAGCAAAATACCTCCAATCAGAATGAGGCTAAAGCGGACGTATTTATTACTAAATATTTTCATCGTATTTGAATTTTTGTGTTACTGAATTTTCGTAAATGCCATTAATCGTTTGAGCCATGCAACAGACGTATTATAGTCAGCTACTGCTTCAATCTGCCGGTACTCGTAATCAAGCGTTTGCTGCCTGACACGCAAAATATCGGTGAGGGAAGAGCCTGAAGAGGCGAAACTTTTAAACATGATGTCGAGGGATTTGGATGCCAACTGATATTGATCGGCATACAGTTTTGTTCTGCGCTGTGCATCCTGGTACAATTGCAATGCCTGATAATACTCGGTCTGTAACGAATTCGCAGAGGCCTTGTAATTTTGGGTATTCGCTGTTTTCAAAAAGTCGACTTCATCGCGCATGGCCTTATACTTTTTACGGTAAATAGGCAAAGTGACCTTCACCTCAGGCATAATCATGTCTTTCCCGTTCATCGGTGAGGTTGACATTTCACTTTTATTGATCAACGAATAATTCAATCCAACCCCAACCATCGGGTAACTCATCTTGGTAACCATTTGCTTGCGTGCTTCGAGCGATTGCTGTTCGAACTGAAGCATACCCAGCATCGGATTATTTTTCAGGATACTATCGGATACAGCGATTAGGGAAGGCTCAAAATTTTCAGACTTCATGGTATCCGGGACACTGACAGTTGTAGTTTGTTGCCTGTTCAGGTAACTGTTGAATTGAGCAGAAATGGTAATTAACTGGTTTTTTAACAGATTAATGTTGTTCTGAAGGTCGCCAATCTCAATCTGAATCCGATACACATCCGAAAGTCCAGAACCACCTGAGGAGGAACCCATTGAGCTACCGCCCATTGGAGAAGCCGCCTGGCTTAAAGTTGATCCGGCAGAACTGCCCGAACCTCCTCCCATGGTATTCATTCCTGAAGATCCGGAAGAAGAACTTTTGCCGGAAGCCTGAGTTGTTGGACCAGAAGGCGCCGGACTGTTCCCTGAAGGACCAGCTTTAAACCTGACCACGGCCAGCCGTTCAATCGTGCGAAGCAGATCAATGTTTTTTTCCGAAACGCGGATGTTCTGTTTGACCTTGTTCAATTCGTACCAAGTGCGCTGCACATCATAGAATACCTGCAATTTGGCATCACGAAACGTTTCCAATTTGGCTTTTGCCATCAGGCTCATTTCATCTTTTGCAAACTTGAGAACCCCAAACCAAGGGAACATTTGCATCAGTGTGATATCAGCCAATTGGTTCCCTCCAACCAGTTCCATTGGTTTGAGGAAAACTCCGAGACTGGCCTCCGGATCGGGTAAACTCCCCACCTGAGGCACTTTCTGCAAAGCAGCTTCATATTCAGCATACCGCTGAAGTACAGTTGGGTTATTTTTAGCTGCAATTTCAAGATAATTGAATAAAGAATCTGTCTTTTCCTGACCATTTCCAATAACCCAACTACCAAGAGCAAGCAACAAGAATAGTATTTTTTTATATGCCTGATTTTTCATCATTATCTTGATTATTAAGGTTATCAATTGCTAATTTATTGTGCTTTGTTACGGCTCCTTCTCTCCACATGGCCTGAAACATCGGGACAACGAAGACGGTCATGACCTGAATAACCATACCTCCAAACATGGGTATGGCCATCGGAATCATGATGTCGGAACCCTTTCCGTTCGATGATAAAACGGGTAGCAAAGCAATGACGGCTACGGCTGTGGTCATCATGGCAGGACGTACACGTTTTAATCCGGCAGAAACAACAGCTTCACGAACCTCGTGAACAGTTGCCGGATGACGGGCTTCAAATACCTGATGAATATAGGTTCCCATAATTACCCCATCGTTTGTGGCAATTCCGAACAAGGCGATGAACCCGACCCAGACCGCGACGCTCAAATTAATCGTATGCATCTGAAACATATCCCGGAGATTGATCCCCTCAATCGAAAAATTAAGGAACCAGTCCTGCCCATACAACCAAAGCATAATAAAACCTCCGGCAAAAGCCACGAAAACTCCTGAAAAGTGAATGAGCGAAGCCGTTACCGTACGGAATTGGAAATAGAGCAACAACAATATCAGGAGCAAACTTATTGGTATTACAATTGCCAATCGCTTGGTTGCCCTCATCTGATGTTCGTAATTTCCTGCAAATTTATACGATACACCAGCAGGCAGAACCAGAGCGCCAGAGCTCAGTTTTTCCTGCAATATTTTAGTCGCCTGATCCACCACATCAACTTCAGCTATGCCTTCGTTTTTATCGAAAATGACATATCCATTCAGGAATGTATTTTCACTTCGGATCATTTGTGCGCCACGGGTATAATCGATATCGGCAATTTCACTCAACGGAATCTGGACACCATTCATAGCCGGAATCAGTATGCGTTTGATGTCGTCAGGGTTATCGCGTAATTCGCGGGCATAGCGCACACGAATTGGGAACCGTTCACGGCCTTCAACCGATGACGAAAGCGCCATTCCGCCGACAGCCACCGAAAGGATTTCCTGAACATCGCTGACGCTCATGCCATAGCGGGCCATGGCTTCACGGTTCAGCTTGATTTCGAGGTAAGGAGCGCCAACGGCACGGTCGTAAAACACGGCTGAAGCTTTAATGGATGGCACCTCTTTCAAAGCCGTTTCCAGCAACATTCCTCCCTTTTCGATGGCATCCAGATCGGGACCAAATACTTTTAATCCCATTGGGGCACGCATCCCTGTTGAAAGCATCACCAGGCGGGCTTCGATAGGTTGCAATTTTGGTGCAGAAGTTAAGCCCGGAATGTTGGTCACTTTCACGATTTCATTCCAGATATCATTTGGCCTTTTGATTTCAGGTCGCCATTGCCTGAAATACTCTCCATTTTCCGCAGGGATTAGGCTGTCGACAGGAATGGCCTTAAACCCGTCCTTTTTTAAATTATATTTTGATCCACTTTTAAGGATAAAACTCCCATCGCGGTCAACTTTAAACTGCATGCGTTGGCCGTCTTCATTGAGAATATATTCCGAACGGTAACTGATCGTATTTTCGAACATCTGAACCGGCGCCGGATCGAGCGCTGAATTTACGCGGCCCCATTTACCCACTGCAATTTGAACTTCAGGAATGACCGATAGCCGTTTGTCAAGTGTTTCGATGTATTCGAGGTTCTTCTGAATACTGGAATGCGGCATGCTGGTGGGCATCAACAGGAATGAGCCTTCGTTTAAAGAAGGCATAAACTCTTTGCCCGTACCTGGAAATGTTTCAGCAGAAGACTTCCAAAAAGAAGTTTGCCTGAAATCTTTCCAGCCAATTGTTTCCATTCCTGAAGCAACAGGGCTGAATGTTTTATCAAATCCCTGCCAAGCCAGCAAACCAAACAGCAAAGTAACTGCAGGTATAATGAGGAATTTCCATTTGTGTTCCAAAGCCCATCGCATGATACCTTCATAAAAATGTACCATCGACATCAGGGCTGCAAGAATAACTGTAATAATACCAGCCACAAAAATGAAGTTTGAAAATGTGCTGTTGTGGGCGCCTAACGGAAGCCATTCAATGGTGAGGTACCATGAAGCCACAAGCACGGTGATGGCAATGTTGATGTAGTTGGGGAATTCTTTCCGTTGATCGGACCAGCGGTTATCAAGCAAATTATTAATTCCTACGGCTATTAAAGCCAATGCAGGCCACACGTGCCAGATAATGACAAACAGGACACCGGCAATCATCAAGCAACCGTTCCAGATTCGGCGAATCTTTTTGGTATCAAAACGAATATTGAAGAAGATATGCGTTAAGGTTGGCAAAACAATAATCCCGAGCAGAAATGCTGAAATCAGCGAAAAGGTTTTGGTGAATGCCAATGGGTGAAATAGTTTTCCTTCGGCAGCCTGCATGGCAAAAACGGGAAGGAAACTAACGATGGTGGTGGCAATGGAGGTAACTACCGCATCGCGCACTTCGGTGGTTGCATCGTAAATAACCGACATCAGTTTTTTCCCACGGATTCCGTGGTTCTCGGGCATCTCCAGATGCCGCAAAATATTCTCAACATCCACAATCCCAATATCGACCATTACACCAATGGCAATAGCTATACCCGAAAGGGCCACAATATTGGCATCGATGCCGAAAGCCCGCATAAGGATGAAAGTCATCAATACGCCAATTGGCAGCAGTCCGGCTACAATAAGTGAGGCTCGTAAATTCATTACCAGAACAATGATGACAATAATACTGATCAGGATTTCGTGCGAAAGGGCCGATTCGAGGGTCCCGATGGTTTCCATGATCAAGCCGGTACGGTCGTAAAACGGTACGATGGTAACTTTGGAGACACTTCCATCGGGCAAAGTTTTTTGGGGCAACCCGGCTTCCAATTCCTTGATCTTATTTTTGACATTACCAATAACATCCATCGGGTTTGAGCCGTAACGTGCCACTATCACGGCGCCAACCGCTTCTGATCCGGCTTTGTCCAATCCCCCGCGACGGGTAGCAGGTCCAAATACAACATGGGCAACATCCTTAATGCGCACCGGAACGTTATTTCGGACAGCAACAACTGAGACTTCTAAGTCTTCCAGGTTTTTTACATATCCTAAACCACGGATAATGTATTCTACATTATTCAGTTCAATGGTTTCGGCGCCGATGTCGAGGTTACTTTTGCGTACGGCATTCATTACATCCATGGCCGAAACATTGAACGCTTTCAGCGCTTCAGGGTTTAAGTCAATCTGGTATTCCTTGATGAAACCGCCCACCGATGCTACTTCTGAAACCCCTTCAGCGGTGGCAAGTCCATATTTGACGTAGAAATCCTGAACAGTCCGAAGTTCGCTTGGGTTCCATCCTCCATTTGGTTTGCCGGTTTTTGGATCGCGACCTTCGAGGGTGTACCAGTAAATTTGCCCTAATGCAGTGGCATCCGGTCCAAGTGCTGGTTGTACCCCCGCAGGCAATGTGCCGGTTGGCAGTGAATTGAGTTTTTCAAGAATCCGTGAACGGCTCCAGTAAAATTCTACATCATCTTTAAAAATGATGTAAATGAATGACATCCCAAACATTGAAGTGCTACGAATGGTTTGTACGCCTGGAATACCAAGCAAAGCAGTAGTTAGCGGGTAACTTATCTGATCCTGAATGTCTTTGGGCGAACGTCCCATCCATTCGGTAGCTACAATCTGCTGATTCTCCCCAATATCGGGGATCGCATCCACCGCAATCGGATCGCGGGGAAAATAATCAGGTTTCCAGTTGAACGGCATATATACCATTCCCAGGACCACAAAAGCGATCAGGAACATAAAGGTAATGAGCCGGTTTTCGAGAAAATACTTGACGAGTCGATTAAACATGAATTTTTATTTTTAGTAATACTTATAGTTAAAAAATGCTTGACATCATTAATATCATTAAGGCTGTCATGGCCACCCCTCCGCCTATCCATCCAATAGTGTTCAGCGTTGTTCTAGGAGTTTTCTTGTGTTGCAATTGTACAAAGTGATCCGGATTACTTTTAAAAACAGATAAACATTGCTCAGTGTCAAAATAATAGGTGTTTTTCTGATACTCATAAGTTAAAGAATCTTTTTCTCCAACTTGTTTTCCGCATACCGGATCGAGTTTCGTACCTGAACTATTCAAATTGTGATCCTCGTGCATAGAGGCTGACATGTGGCCTGGCATCATCATCATACATGATGAAAATAAAGTACCAATTGCGAAAACTAAAATAACAATGGAAATCTTTTTCATTATGATCGGATTTTTAAAGTTTAATGGTGACCTCCTGAGTGGCCGCCAGAGCTGCCACCTGAATTAATAGGATTGTGAGAATTGCCTGAATTCTTGAGCCTCAAGTCTTTCATATCAAATGCTTCCATTTTCATACCACATTTAGGGCATTTGCCCGGATTCATTTCAATTACCTCAGAATGCATCGGGCAACTGTAATATACTGATTTTGGCTTGGCTTGAGTCGTTGCGTGCCTGCTACTACTGCACGAACTGAATAAAAAACTCACTAAAACAGCCATTAATAGAGCGATTCTAAATTTATACATTTTTTTATTGTTAATACATTAATATTATATTTCTAATTAATGATCATTGAACAGCGAATTTTCCCTTGATATTAATATCCTTGTTCAATAATTGATAGAAATAAGTGCTTTGTTCCATGTTTCTTCGTTCAATTACCACTTCGATCTCCATGTTATTTTCCTTTTTTAGAATTATCCTGCCATAGATATCAAAAATCAACAAAGTGTATTTTTCACCATTAAAATCCTGATGAATTTTTAGTGTGCCCTGTCATTAAACGGGTTTGGATAAACTGTGGCGAATTTCTGATTTTTAGAGACTTCATTAATACCTGTAGTGAAAGATGTTAATTTTGCCGCATACTCAACAGTTTGATAATTACTATTCTGGCTCAAAACACCTTTTGATATTTGAAGTACCGGGAAACCCAGTTCACTGGTGTACCAGTTGTAATAATAATTGCCTTCTATTTTGCTTTTCAATGTGGCTGAGCCGTCGCTATAAATACTGTCATATACAGTTTCAGAAGTAAAAATGCGAATTGTACTTACAGTTCCCGCCGGGGTTTTTATCATGCCCCAGGCATCGGCCTTTGAGTAACCAGTCACATGCAATACTTTTTGAGTGTATCCTGAAGAATAATAGATCAGGCGAGACTCATTTTTAATTGAATCCCCAAATCTCAAAACAGGGAAAACAGGTCTTGGAATCGAGTATTTTGATATTCCTTGAACGTCAGAACCATAGTAAAACAATCCATCTTCGTTTCTTATATAAAAATCATGTTTACAAGTTTCGATATCGGTGTGTGTAACATGTGAATGCACTTTAGTACAAGCCTTGTTGATCGCCAAAACAGCCAATGGAAATTTCGAGTAATTAGTTGTAGTGGTCGCACTAACCCATTTTAACGTATCAGATTCTTTCCCACTCAAGGAGCTAAAATCCCAAAAAACGTTTTCACCTTTTTCTCCAGGCAATATGTTGATTGACTGAATACTATCGACCATTATGCTTATTTGGGCATCTCCGGTTTTAGGTAAATCGTTGTTATTTAAAACAATTTGGGCATTCAGCAATTGGGTGAAAAGTAATAAGGGCAACATGTAAAATATCGATATCCGTTTCTTCATGTAAGAATTTCGTTTTATAAAAATGTAATTATTCGCGTTGAATAACTTTATTCGAAGTATGCTATAACAGCCCCAACATGTGTTAATAGAATTTTCATAGTGACTTTTTGCATTTAAGAAACAAGGGGACTTTTTTAAAGTCCACCTTGTTCAACATTGAAAAAGAAACCCTATTACACTAATTAACCAAAAGACTATTTTGTGCCTAATTCAGATCGTTTTAATGACAACCTTCCGAGTGAGAACCATTTCCTGATTGATGCGATGAATGGCTGTCTGACTGATAAGATGTGCCTCCACTATGAGCTAAATGAGATACTCCCATACAGCTTGTAAAAGCAAAAAGCACAGAAACAACTAATACTAGTCTTGCAATTTTATTTTTCATAATCATTTTCTGATTTGAAATTTTTCTTGCAGAGTAAAGTCAATTTACATTGAAATACTCCAATTATTTAATTCCCTGACTTTCCAAAAAATGATTGATTTTGTATTGTTTATGGAATTTGTCGTATTTATTGAGCGATGTAGTCGATTTGAAATGCTCATCAATGGCATCGTGCAATATGTGGTTGTCCGGAAATGAAGCTTTCAAGTTCAAAGGTGTTAACTCCAAAATTCCGTTATCCCCACCTTTACTGAAATAGTAGGTGGTAATGGTTTTTGTTCCTCCGCGATAACCAGTACCTTTGACTGTTTGTTTGGTGTAAATCCATAGTATGCCTTTGTCAGCAACCGGATAATGCTCGTTATCCTGAAAACGTACTATTTTATCGTCGCAAAGTTGATAACCCCATATTTCATTCTTTTTGAGGTTATAGGGCTTACTTTCATGGACCACAGTTATAAAATCCTTGCCAAGAAATTCGTTGAGCCTGATCTTATGTTTTTCGGTGGCGCAATCAATACCATATTCCATTTTTCCAGACGTGAAGTCGGCAAACGATCTAAAAACGCCACTCTTTTGTGCAAACAATGAACCTGCGCTGATGATAGCAATTCCAGCTATCATTGTAGCTATTTTTACTATTTTTTTCATTTTATTGTCTTTTAAAATTTACAAACTCTATCTAAAAATGATTAGAAACAAATGATTATTCATTTGTCAATCCCTGTTTTGAATTTTGTATGAATATCATTAAGCAATGAATGGTTATCCTTGAAAGTGTTTTTCAAATTTATTGTTGTTAATTCAAAAATACCTCTAACTCCACCTCCATCTCAGCTAAAAAATAGGTCGTAATTTTTTGGCCTCCTTCACAATGAGAAGCTGACTCGACTTCTTGTTTAGTATATATCCAAAGTGCTCCGGTATTAGCAGGCTGATAATATTCGTTATCCTGAAGGTGTACTATTTTTTCATCACAAAGTTGAAAGGTCCATGTTTCAGAAAATTTAGAGCAATTGGATAAACTATCCTGAATTGTAATCATAAAATATTGACCTTGAAAATCGTTGAGTTTTATTTCATTCTTTTCGGTATTGTAATCTCTATAATATTCCAATTTGCTAGACATATAGTCCTCAGATAGTTTAAAATTCCTATTTATTTGTGCATATAATGAACTTGCATTAATAACAGCTTTCTCAGCTATCATCACCATTTTTCTTAATGCGTCTTTCATTTTGATGTCAATTTAAATACACAATCAAAAAATGATCAGAAACAGATGATTATTCTATCTTTTCAATAGCCTTATCTGTACCTCATAACGATTCCGTTGGGCTTTTTACCAACCGTAATCTTCATCGTCTCTTTGAGATTTGGAATATCAACGACCGAAACTGTTCCTTCGGCCTGATTGGTTACATAACCAACAGTGCCTTCTTTATTAAACGCAATGGCATGTGCGCCACTTCCAACTGTAACTTCACCCTTATGGATATAATCGTCATAACTTTTTCCAATCATATGGACTCCAGGATTGTTCGTTTCCCACATATGAATCTTGCTGCCATTCGGATCAGAAACCCACATCTGATTCATCATTGTATTACTAGCGACCATGCCGGGCATAAATCCAAGATCCAGCGTATCTGTCATCATGTTAGTCACACCATCTATCATGCTGATGCTTTGTCCGTCTTCGTTATCCACATTCATCATTCCATCCATCCCAGGCCAGGCGCCAACTGGATTTGTCCCAACTTCTGTAGTTTCAACCACTTTTTTGCTAACGGCATCGATAATAGTTACCGTATTCGACATGCCATTGGCAACAAATGCCTTCTTGCCATCGTCAGAAAAAGTAACCTCGGCAGGCATCTGGCCTACAGGAATGGTATATAAAAGTGAGTAGGACGTGGCATCAAATACCTTGATTTTACCTTCAGGCATCATGATGGCTGTCCATAATTCTTTACCATCAGGAGAGAAAATAGCATTGTGCACCATTTCTTCGAGTGCAATTTCCTTTATCAAATCTCCTGTGACTGCATCTAATACCAGAATCCTTCCAGGCATTACCGCAGTGGTAGCGCTTCCACTATGATGCTGACTGTGAGCATCCGTCGCGCTTCCGGCAGAAGAAGCCTGCATCATATCATGTCCTTCACTGAAATCCATGCCTGGCGCAGCAATTACTAATTTGCTCTTATCAGGCGAAATGTAAATATGATGCGGCCACATGTTAGTCATACCCATTTCCATCTGACCATCACCCATACTACTTTGGAGTTTGGTAAGATCAATAGTGGCATCAACCTTGTTTGTGGTAATGTTGATTATCGAAATGGTATTACTTTCACCGTTAACCACATAAGCCGCATCAAAATTTACCAGAGCATTGTCCGTTGATGTTGCATCTTTCGAGCAACCTGTATACATGATAGCACTTCCTAAAAGGACGGCTACCGCTAATTTTAATTTCTTCATAATGTTATTATTTATTTAATCATAAGTATCAATGAATAGCCATGACCAAATTCAAATCCCTCTATCTGAAGTTGGTTGAACCATGGCTATTACATTGAAATATAAGAATCGAAAGGTTATTTCTTCCTTTCGTACTTGCAGCAAGCGTTGAGTTTTGCGTACACCTTATCGTCAGCTTTATACTTTTCTGTATCATAGCCGACTGCGGCAATTTTCTTTTGAATGTCGTCGCTTTTAACTTTTGATGGATCGTACACCAAGGTGAGTAGCTTAGTGGTTTTGTCCCAGTTTGCCTTGCCTACACCATCAACCTTTGCGGCTTTTTCAATGGTGGCCTGACAGGTTTTGCATTCGCCCAAAACTTTTATGGTCTCAGTTTTTGTAGAGGCCATATTCATTTTAGCGTCCATTTTGGTTTTGGACATGTCCATTTGGGAATGATCGTGCATTTGGGCATATGAGTTTGAGCCCAGAACTACTGCCAATAAGGCAATTATAATGATTTTTACAGTTTTCATTTGATTTAAATTTGATGTTAATGTATTGAAAATGTATTAAGTATCAAGATGCAGGCATCAGGATACAAGACAATAATCATCCTTCAGCAAAAGAGATTGAATAATCTTAATAGCTGAAAAATAATATTACATAAACATCAAATACGGAAAACACAGATTTTGGGCAAGCTTACAGCACTCGCAAGTATGGATTCAGGCGGACTGGCGTTTGCGTTATTCTGAAATAAAGAAGTAAGAGAATAAAATGATATGTTTTCAGGTAAAGTAAAAACCTGCAAAACTGGTTGTGCAATTGTTTTAAATTCGGAAAACGTGGGTGAATAGTTGTGATCGACCTCGTAAATTGAAATCGTATTGTTGCAGCAGTGTTTGTCGAGATGACTACCCGGCTGAGTACATTCATCAGTTGTTTTGTCTTCCATACCACATGAAGCAACGCCACCCCAAACGGACACCTTTGACGCTGCGAGTTCTCCACCGCAATAATGCGCAGACACGGTGAGTTGTGTCCCCGAAATCAGGATGAGCAAAGCGATTAATATGGAGAAACCTCTTTTCATTTGGTTATATCAACGCAAATAACTGAAAAATGTTATCCAAAGGTATAATTATTTTAATCCGTTGGATCACCATCCCATCGAGATTAGGAAATATTAACAAAACACATATAATATTTTCGATGGAGTATTTACCTTGATTGATTGAATATCCCTGATTAAGGCTAATGCAATCTTTTTATTTATATATAATTTCAAATATACCCTATATTTTGATATATTATTCCTAAATATTTGTATTTAGTTATACTAACACCCATCTATTTATTTATTTAGTGTATTAATTTATGCTTAAATATTAAATATACCCCATATTTATTTATTTGGTCGTTTGAAATAACACATACTTTCGAACAGGTATATTAAACTGAAAATGGGTGCAGCCTCAAAAGGTGATTGCTTAATAAACAATCCCAAAGTTCAACCATTACAAATTGAAATTTTAAAGCAGATAGAAAAATCAAACCTAAAAATTAAGTATCATGAAAAAGAAATTTATTTTCAATGACAAAATTCGTATTACACGATTAGAAAAACTATCGAAGCTGGTATTATTAGCCATAATTGCTTTGTTTATGACTACCAATACCGCCAAAGCAACAGGCTCAACTATCATCTGGATTCCTTCGGTTGACTTTCAGGCTTATAAAACGATGCACCTTGGAATTGATAATTATATTCGTACTTCTAAAGATAATGGAGTTCGTGGGGCAGGAATCTATGATTTTGGTTTGACCGTTGGTGCTTTGCAGATCAAAAAATTTCAGATTGAAGTTGGAGTTGATTATTTGACAATGGGTGATAATGTTTATGACGACCATCCATTGTATTTTAATGCTAAAGGTGGATTCGCAGAAGGATCACTTTTTAAAAATTCTCCGGCAATTGCAATTGGAGGTTACAGCTTCGGAACAAAGAACAATTTAACCAATTATAATATTGCCTATGGTGAAATTGGTAAAAATATATCAGTTCTAGGTCGGTTTTCATTGGGTTACTATGTTGGAAATGAAAAACTTCTTCTTGATAGCAAGGGAGCTAAAGCAAATTCAGGAATATTGGCCTCATGGGATCGGCCAATGAAAGAAATATCTGACAAACTATGGTTTGCAGTTGATTATCAAGGTGGCAACAATTATCTTGGGGCATTAAACCTTGGCTTCTCCTGGAACTTCTCATCAAATGTGTCGGTCATCTTTGGATATGACATTTACAACGATAGCAAAACTCTATACAATTCAACTAATACAAATAAAAACACCTTCACCACTCAGTTAGATATTAATTTTTAGATAGTTTTTTAAATTCCTTTCTGATTTATTGTGGCCTGGTTGGATAACCGAACCAGATTGACAAGTCATTATAGATTAGGTCGTTTCCAATCGGGGTTTCATGGAAGTTTAACCCAATTGTTGGACTTGGGGAAATTAATATTCTGATATCACACTATTTTGCTGTTTTATTTTTAACAAAAGTAATAACTGGCAATTTATAAATTATCCTTCTGGTTCTGGCTGTAGTTTTCGTTATTTCAAGCCTGATAAGTTTTTGCATTGTATTTCTGGGTTCAGTACAGTCAAGAAACAAAAACAAATTGTCGTAAATAAACAACATTAGTATTCTTTACATATTTTCCAAGCTGATTTGTTCATGCTGCCGAAACATCTATTAAGAGTTTTAAATCGGCTAATAAATGGTTCGAGTTTTGTACCATAGGGGTCACAAAAATTTTATTAATCCTTCAAAATCAGTGATTTGAAGGATTTTTTTGTTTAATAATTCATTGTTGGCCCGCAAAATATTTTAAAGAGAGTATTCCAGTTTTATCCTGATTTTTGCGATATAACCAGGTTGTATTTAGCTCTAAATTAGATATCCTCAATGTTGAATTCCCCTTTTTATAATTCCCCGGGATTCCAAGCCTGAATGAATTCCGCTTGTTTAGATAGTTTCATAATTATAATAATACTCTTAGTCTTTGGTTAAATCAGTTCAACCTGGTATCTAAGTTTTCTTAAGCATAAATTTGGTTCTAACTTTTCTTCGGACTTCCGTTCATAATCTGACTATTCCTTTGCAATTATTTTAGAGCGCTTTATGACGCTGATTTGATACAAAAAGCTATTTTTGAGCAAGTATGATCTAACCGAAAAACACCTAGTTTAGCTAGTAATGAAAAAGAGTATTAAAAGCCTGGTTGTAATTCTCTCTTGTCTCCTTGTTTTTTCTCATCAAATCCTGTATGGATATGATTTATATTTCAGCCACATAACTGCTGAAGATGGATTGTCGAGTAATATCGTACAATGTCTTAAAAAAGATTCACGTGGTTATTTGTGGGTTGGTTGTAACAATGCGCTAAACCGTTATGATGGGTATAAAATTGTAAAATATGTTCACAACCAAAATGACACGAGTAGTATCACGAGGGGAGGTATTAATAATATTCTTGAAGACCACGAGGGCTGTCTTTGGATTGCAACAAAAAGCGGTGTTTGTACCTTCGATTATAAAACTGAAAAATTTGAGAAGATTTATGATGTTGAAGATGAGGACATCGCAGCCCGATCCTTTCTGCTGACAAAAAAAAATGAATTGATTCTGGTTACATCTTCGGGATTGTGTTTATTCAATAGGCAAACCAGAAAATTTGTTAATTTATTTCGACAGGAACTCAATCAGGGATCCTCATCCATCGTTGAAGATTCTTATGGTAATCTGGTAATCGGATCGTGGGGGCAGGGATTAACAGTCTTTAATCTGGAAAGCAAGGAATATTTAAACAAACGTCTGCCTTCAGAATCTGATGTTAATTTGTCTAATAGCGTCGAGACAATGTTATTCGACCAGAAAGGGACTTTATGGATTGGCACACGCAATGGTTTCTATTTTGGAAAGGCCGTACCCAAGCCATCAGGGATTGATTACGAAATCAGCCTGGCCACTGATACTTACAACAAAAAACTGACAATAAGCGACAATAAAATTCATTCCCTGGCTTTGGACGACGTTGGCAATCTGTGGATAGGTACCGAGAATGGCCTGAATATTTACAATCCTAATACTAAAACGTTACGGATTATTCATTCTTTGCGAGATGATAAAAACGGATTAAACAACAACAACATTACCTCCATGTATCAAGAGCCGGGCATCGGAATATGGTTGGGAACCTACCAGGGCGGCGTCAATTTTTATTCAGGAGGGAATTTTCCCATTACTGATAAATTCCCGTTTATTACAAAAAACGATAACAGGTTGATTCAGTATGTAAAATCGGTTTATGAAGACAACGACAAAAAAATCTGGATTGGTACGGATTATGGTTTATTTCGATTTTCAAAGAATTTCCAGCTTGAGAGGACCTTTAAAAATACAAATGATCCAAATTCTCTTTCAATAGGTGGAATTACCGCAATCTTTCACGACAGGTTGGGTGGTTTTTGGGTTGGAACCTGGGGAGGGGGAGTGAATAAGCTTGACAGGAGTACTGAAACATTCAAAAATTTCTCCAGACAAGACGGAATCAATACTACCGATACTATTCATAGCGGTGATTGTAATATTATCGCATTTGCAGAAGACCGTGACAATAACCTCTGGATAGCCACCAAATTCAGGATCATCGACCGGTATAACCGAAAATACAATTCCTTTCACCATTTCGATATTGCCCAGCAAATTGGTCGTCCCAACATGGAAATTAATTCGATGTGTAAGGACGATGAAGACAATTTGTGGATTGGGGCAATTGGGGCCGGATTGATTAAATTCGATACCAAAACACTTCGTGCAGAACTTTTTGAACCACCACAAACTAAAGGCATCGACGGTCAAAATAAATTGTCCATCGTCAATGTATATTCGGTATATTTTGTCAACCGAAATCAAATCTGGCTGGGTACCGGAACAGGCCTCTGTCAGTTTAATCCGGAGACACGAAAATTTACCAATTATGGTACAAACCAGGGGCTTAATTCTGAAACTGTGCTTGGTGTAACTGCTGATTCTGAAAATCATCTGTGGGTATCAACGTTGAAAGGAATTTCGAAATTTGATCCGAAGTCAGGTTTCTTTTCCAATTTCGACGCGGTAGATGGAGTGATTTCAAACGCGGAAGTTGCATACCGCGGGAACAGCGGATTGTTGTATTTTGCGGGGGTAAATGGCATCATTGCCTTTAATCCGGATTCAATCTGGAAAAATGAAAAAGTTCCTTCGGTTGTATTTACTGATTTCAAGCTCTTCGATAAATCTGTGCTTTTCAACCGAAAATTAATGCCCTACCATGTAAATGAAACCAGCCAGATTACCCTAAATTACATGCAGAATTCGATCTCGATCGAATTTGCAGCCTTAAATTTTATACAGCCTCAAAAGAATCTATACAGTTGTATGCTAGAAGGTTTCGATGCCGACTGGAATTATCTTGGCTCAAAAAATGAAACTAAATACACCAATCTGGATCCAGGCACCTATTTTTTTAAGGTTAAAGCAGCCAATAATAGCGGTGTTTGGAATGACTCGGAACGGGTTTTAAAAATAGTAATTCGTCCGCCCTGGTGGAAAACTTTTTTATTCAGGATTTCAGTAGTTGCATTAATCATTAGCCTCACTGTGATTATCATTCGAATGCGAACCCTGCAACTCATTCACCAGCGGGAGGAATTGATCATCAAGGTTAAGGAAAGAACGAGTGAAATTGAGAAACAAAAACTTGAACTCAGTATGCAAGCTGATGAGTTGCTGAAAACCAATTCATTGCTCGTTGTTAACCAGAATAAAATTGAATCGCAAAAGGAAGCAATAACACTTCAGAAGAATAAGCTTGAGGAAAAAAACCAGATATTGGAACAGCAAAAAGAGCAAATTATTTTACAAAAGCTGGAAACCGAAAAGATGGCATCTCAGCTCCATGAGGTCGATCTAAAAAAAATTAAATTCCTGACCAATATATCTCATGAATTCAGGACTCCACTGTCGCTCATATTTAGTCCTTTGGAAAAATCGTTGAGAGAATTTGGTCACATTGATAAAGAAAAGCTGCACAGCAGGCTAAAAATCATGTATCGGAACACGCTCCGTCTGCTTCGTCTGATCAACGAATTTCTTGATATATCGAAGATTGAGGCCGGATTAATGAAATTGAGCGTCGGGAAAGGTAACCTTAGTAATTATTTGGCCGGGATCATTGAGACGTACAGGTATTTATCGGAACAAAAAAATATCACATTCAGTTTTCGCAGTGAAATGGAAAATGTTATCTGCTTTTTTGACGCCGATAAGATTGAAAAAATCATCAATAATCTGCTCTCTAATGCATTTAAGTTTACCCCAATTGGCGGTGAAATAAGTGTGGATTTAATGGTTTTGGTTACAGATGATGGAGAAATTGATCAGATTCAGATTTGGGTGAACGACAACGGCGTTGGCATTGATCAAGCCTATCAGCATCAGATTTTCGAGCGTTTTTTCCAGATCGACAACAAGGAAGAACAGATTTCGGGAACCGGAATTGGTCTGGCTCTGACGCAGGAATTAATTGGCATATACAGAGGAACGATCTCGCTTGAAAGCAAACCAGGTAAAGGGAGTAAATTTATTGTTACTCTGCCTTGCAGCTCGAAGCATTTTAAAGCCAACGAGATAACGAGTGAATTAATTTCCAGATTTCATCAAAGTCCTGAATGGCAATTTCCTGCAGAATTAGGTAATTCCGTATTGCCGGCATCAACTGAAAAGAAATTCAACAATAAGAAACCGACTGTTTTGCTGGTTGAAGACAATGATGACATTATTCAATTCCTTCAGGAACAATTCACTGAAGAATTCAACTTTTTATTTGCCACTGATGGATTCAAAGGTTATGAAAAAGCAATATTATATCTTCCAAAGGCAATTATTCTGGATGTCATGATGCCCAGGATGAATGGTTATCAACTTTGTGAAAAACTGAAGAATGACGAGCGAACCTGCCATATTCCTGTTATTTTTCTAACTGCTTTGGCCGAAAAAGCAGAACAGATTGAAGGTCTGGAATATGGTGCCGATGACTATATTACAAAGCCCTTTGATATTGATTTACTAAAAATTAAAGTAAATAACCTGATAGAAACCAGAAGGAAATTGAAATTGCTCTATCAGAAAAGAATTGAACACAGTTCATTCGGTGTATTGCCAGAGTCAGCCGACGAAAAACTGCTTCAGAAAATAATGGATATTGTTGACCGGGAAATAGCCAATTCGGGCTTTGGAGTTGAGGAGCTAAGCAAAATGGTTGGTTTAAGCCGGACTCATCTGTACCGTAAAATTCAGGAAATAACGAACCAAAGCCCTGTTGAATTCATCCGGAATTTACGATTGGGAAAGGCCGCTATGCTGCTCAGGCAGAATAAATACTATGTGTCCGAAGTTGCTTATATGGCAGGATTTACCGAGATTTCATATTTCCGTAAGATATTTAAAGACTTCTATGGATATACTCCAAGTGATTATGCTAAAGGAGCAATGTCAGCGATAAATAAGGACGAAATCCGAGTTGATCCGCAGGAAGTGGAATAGGGGTAAAAACAGCCAAACAGAAAATTCATTTTTAGTATTTGATAACTATCGATTGTGTCAATAAAATAATGACTATCCTCCGGAATCCGATGAATTTACTATTAGGTGTATTCTGATTCCGGAGGAATAAAACCTTTGCCTGAATTGAAGGATCTATTTCATAGCGTAAAAATAAGCCAGTCTGAAAACTATCTTTTAAGAAATTTTTGTTGGTATTTACCACTTTTATAAGTTGCTTCAAGAATGTATATTCCTGAAGGTATTCGACTTACATCAATAGGAGCGTTCCTGTTTTCAGTTCTTTGCGAAATAAGTGTCAGTCCCGACAAGGTAATAATCCTGATGTTACTGATGGGCTTAATGTATAGAAAATTGTCTACAGGATTTGGCCACAAAATCTCATTTTCTGGAGAACTGTTTTTATCAATCAATCCCGTTGTTGATTGAACCGAATCAATCAGTGTTAACGTTCCAAATTCGTTGGTGAACCTGTAAAATGGATATTTACCACTGTAATCGTTATGGTTTGGAATAGTGCCAATCATATTTTCTCGCCTTCCATTATCATCATCACAATATGCAATGGCAAATCCCATTACTTTATTTGCTGTCAGCGTAACAGGTGAATTGACTGTACTGCTTGTACTGTAGTTTTTATCGAAAATTTTGAATTCAAGTTCCCAGGTATATTTACTTCCGCTTTTCGATAATTTCACTTTCACATGGTCGTCAAAATCAAGTGCCTTTCCCGTATTGCAATCGTTTCCAAGGTCAATTACATGATTGATCGCATTGGGTGAGTCAAAGTTTAGAATGCTGCCATTGGTATAATTGGCTTTATCGCGCGCCACGGCTGCAATATGGTAAGCAAAAGCGTTAAATGCATCAGTGCTGCACTCATGCCCTTCTGGCTTATGATCCTCATCAATGAAGAACTCGGTACAATCATCCTCCCAGTAATTGTCGCTCGGATTTACCCGGTTATCAATCAGTTTATCATCTGTAATTTCCATCAGGACATAAAGTCTGGATGACGTCCAGACTATTTTATAACGGCCGTAAAAATCGGAAGAATCGGGCAAGGTTTTCCCGTCAAAGGGTTGGTTAATGGATGCCCACTGCGCACCTCTCCAGCAGAGTTCATCGCCAATACCATCAATTACCGGCGCAGTAGCGGTCCGGTACGATTTATAATCAAAAGAAAATGCTCCGGATGAACTTAATAAAAAAAGTAGAATTGCGATAGCTGCAATTTTTAAAGAACGGAAATTAAAACTGGTTTTTGAATTTTTCATTTAAGCGGGTTTTTACAAGTTAAAATAATGTGATTACAATATGTAAATGTATTTGTTTCGAGCTTTAAATACGACGCATGGAGTTTTTGTATGGTTCCTAAATTGGGAAAAATCTAAATTTTAGATTTGACTTAATGTGTTTTGTATCAGCTTAATATGTCTTTGTTTTGTTTCATTTGAACACGATAGTGTAACAAATGGACTCCGTCAAAATGGAACATATACGGTCGTCTTTTGATTCAAAACAATACGCTCATTGGCCTGTAAAGAGTCTAGTTTTGTTTGCATAGCATAAATTACGGTTTAGACTATATCACAATCATAAATTAAACTATCAATCTAACTATGAGAGAAATTTCAAGACTCATTGCCACTATCTTTATTATGGTATTGGTTTTTCATTCCGGATATGCAAAGGAATCTTCCTCTATGGCCGGGAATAGAGGCGATTTTTCAGTTCAACAGAAGCCCGTTTCAGGTGTTGTTAGTGATAATAATACTCAGCAACCACTAATCGGGGTAACTGTTGCTGTTCAGGGGACCACCACTGGGGTTGTTACCGACCTGGATGGCAAGTTTTCTCTTGTTGTTCCTGATTCAAATGCCAAACTCATTTTTTCATATATGGGGTATGAAACCCAGGTTGTTGCCCTTGATGGTAAGACCAGCTTTGATATCCGGATGAAGGAAGATGTAAAAAGCATTGATGAAGTGGTTGTCGTTGGTTACGGCATTCAGAAGAAGAAGGATGTTACCGGATCCATTGCCCAGGTAAAATCGGACGAAATCCAAAACACCGCAACTTCTCAAATCGCTACAGCACTTCAGGGTAAGGTTTCCGGAGTATATATCATGAACAACAGCGGTAAAGCAGGCGCTGGGGTTGACATCCGGATTAGGGGGATCACCTCATTAAATGACGTTTCGCCATTGTGGATTATCGATGGTGTTCCCGGCGATCAAAATATGGTAAATATGAACGATATCGAAACCATCGATGTAATCAAAGATGGAACTGCCGCTGCAATTTATGGCGTTAAGGCTGCTGCTGGTGTTGTTCTGGTAACAACAAAAAGAGGTGTTGGCCAGAAAAAGTCCAAGATCAGTTTCAATGCTTATACTGGCGTGAGTAATCCCTGGCGTTTACCCGAAATGGTCAATTCCGACGAGTACATTACCCTGAAAAATGAGCAATGGTCGAGTAAGGCTATTCCTGTTGGGTTCAGCCTTGACTCGCTTGGCCGTTACCCAACCACCGACTGGATGAAGGAAATGTTCAGAACAGGCAAGACACAGAATTACGACCTGAATATTTCCGGATCGAATGAAACAACGAATTACTATCTGGGAGGTACTTATTATAAAGAAGATCCTTCTTTCGTTGATAATTATCTTGAACGATATTCCATTCGGATAAATTCAGATTATAAAATCACACCCTGGCTTAAAATAGGCGAGTCGCTTGGGTTGCTTTATTCAAAGCTGAACGGAGTGGCCGACGAGGGTCGTTACCTCGATGGAATTATGCGTACTCCGCCAATGATGCCTGTTTACGATGAAAATAACCTGCCGGGAGGTTTTGGTTTTGTTGATTACCGCAAACTGGGCGATTTCGATGGCGGTAATCCTATGGCCGATCAACTGACGAGCAAAGGCTTGGATTACACCCAGAAAGTGAGCGGGAATACTTATGCTACTGTGACTATTATACCAGGACTGACCGTAACAAGTACCTTTTCAGGAGACATGAGTTTCTCTAATAGCAAGAATGTTACCCTGCCCTATAAATTATCAGACCGAAAAAACTTTTCGACCACCAACATCAGTTTGGGCTTCGGAAAAGGCTGGAGCATGCTTGGCAACGTGTATGCCAATTATGTGAAGGATTTCGGGCTGCACAATATTAACCTTACAGTGGGCTATGAAGCCAGCAAGTGGGGTGGAAATAATCTCTTCGGAAGCGGCACCAATGCTAAGTTTGGACTGGAAGTTCTCGACCAGACCGATGTGGAAGGTCGCACCACAGGCGGAGGTGAAAGTCTGGGCCGTTCGCTTTCGCAGTTTGGTCGTTTAACCTATCAATATGCAGGCAAATATGTCTTCCAGGCTGTTGTACGTCGCGATGGCAGCGACAAATTTGGCACGAACAATCGATTTGGTACCTTCCCTTCTGTATCATTTGCATGGAAATTATCGGAAGAAGAATTCATTAAAAATATCCCGGCAATTTCTTTTCTGAAAGTCCGGGGTGGATATGGAATTAATGGTAACGATAACATCGGTCAGTTCAGATATGCTTCCTATATGGTAAGCGGAAATGCCTATCCTTACGGAACTTTTGGCACTGTGAAGCAAAATGCTAGCATCAGGGTTTCTTCCAACTTTTTCAATCCCGACATCCTTTGGGAACGATCAAAACAGCTCGATTTTGGTCTGGAACTGGGATTGTTTAAAAATGCCTTGTTCATCAATGCCGAACTCTACAAGAAATCTTCCGACCAGATGTTGTTTTACAAAGGTCTTCCTTATAGCTCCGGAAGAGGCAACCAATACGATGATAATCCCTCGCAGGTGATCAATGCAGGATTAATTACCAACAACGGGCTCGATTTTTCGATCACTTACAAAGGTCAGATCAGCGATTTGAAATATTCAGTGAGCGCAAATGTCTCTACATTCCATTATACTGTCGATGAACTAACGGATAACAATCCATTAATGACCAGCCCGGTATTGGCGGATCAGGTACAGGTTTCGCGCACTACTGTTGGTGAATCGGGTGGTTATTTTTATGGATACCAAATTGATGGAATCTTCCAGACTCCTGAACAGGTCGATCAGTACAACGAAATGGCACGTCAGCGTGCCAAAGAGCTCGATCCGGGTATAAGTGATGCAAAGCTGGCGCTCATTTATTTTAATAGTCCGAAAACAGCTCCCGGCGATTTAATTTATAAGGACATTAATAATGACGGCACAATCACACAGGCTGATCGTGGAAAAATTGGAAGTCCGTGGCCAAAGGCAACTTATGGGTTCCAGGTATCGGCCAGTTACAAATGGCTCGATTTACTCATTACAACTTCCGGAATTTATAAACGCGATGTATTTAATGCCGGAAAAGTACGGACTCACCAGTTTGCCAGTTACGATTATTCTACAACGGTTGATGCACTCACCCGCTGGACTCCTGACAATCATTCAACCACCAATTACCGCATTTTTGGCGACGACCCAAATAAAAACATGTCAAACCCTTCAAGCTGGTATATCGAAGATGGTTCTTTCTTCAGGGTTAAAAACATCGAGCTTGGATTTACCGTGCCTAAAATCTGGACAAATACAATTGGTATCGATAAGTTAAGATTATATGTTTCCGGCCAGAACATTTTCACATTTACCAAATACTCTGGTTTCGATCCTGAATTTGGTATTGGAAGTGCAACAAGTGCAGGGGTTGATCGTGGTTCGTACCCACAATCCAAAGTATTCCTGATGGGAGTTCAGTTGGATATTTAATAGCCATTTGCCACGAAAAATTCAACATAAAACGATAAAATATTATGAATACAAGTTTCAAAGTTATATTTTTTGCATTGGCACTACTGGCGCTGAATGCATGCAAAAATGATTTTTTGGAGATAAACGATCCAAACAATCCGACTGAGGCAACATTTTATACTTCTGTAAACAATGCCCAATTAGCTGTAAATGGTGTTTACGGAGAATTTCATGATGAGACTTTATACTTCGGTGAGATCTTTTACATTTTGATGTATTCAACCGGAGAAGCTGAGTATGTGCATCCTGAATCCCGCTATACCGATTTCAATACTTACAATTACGGACCTACAAATTCGCTGATTGGTGGCTACTACAAGGGCTGGTACCGGATGGTTGGAAGAGCCAACAATGTGATCAACGGGTTGAATAAAATGATCGAAAGCGGCAGTTTTAATGATGTGGAACTAGACAACATTAAAGCCATGAAGGGGCAATGTTACTTTTTGCGCGGTTTGGCCTATTCTTATCTGGTGCGTTCGTTTGGACAATTAATGCCAACCCATCCGGCTTATGATCCAAATTTGCCGGGAATCATCCTGGCCGATACGGTAATTACTTCGAGGGAGCAAATGTATAAAGACCGGAGTTCTTGCGGAGAAGTTTATGATGCAATTATCAAAGACTTTAAAATGGCTGAAAACTTACTTCCGGCTTCATGGCCTGAAACCGAGGCTGGCAAGGCAACTAAGGGATCGGCTCAGGCATATTTGGGTGAAACCTACATGTATCTCAAAGACTGGGATAATGCAAAGAAATCGTTTGAAAAAATCCTGAACAACAATCAATATCAACTGATGCAGAATTTTGCTAACAATTTTGATTATGAGCACATCAACAACTCCGAATCACTATTTGAAGTTGGATTTAATAATCAGACTATCAGTTATGTGGGCACCTACGCATACCGTTTACTGGCCTTGCAGTCGTGGGGTACCACCCAGGTTCGTACATCAACTATTGATAAGTTTAGTTCTGCTGTAGTGATTAACAACCAGACGCTGGCCAATGCATTAGCCGCCAAAGCAACCGTAGTAGGTTCATTATATAAAGGCTATGTTGATGAGTTAATCAAGATAAGTACACCTTTGGTAGGACAATCGTTTGAAAGTAAGACTGCATTTTTGGAAGCAATCAAAAATCTTACTTCCATTCCATTCTACAAAGCTGACGGAGTCACCTTTGAAAAGGGAGTATCTCATTTTTTGAATGCTGTTTCACCCAAAGATCCCCGTTTAACTGCTACAGTTTATACTCCAAAAACTGACTACCTCGTTGTTTATAACCCAACTTCAAAAACATGGGAGAAAAAGCTTTTTGATTTCAGTAATTACGGAATCAAAAAATATATTCCCGATAGTATCGAAGTAGAAGGCGCCAAGGCAGCTGGAATGGGTAATGATGGGCATATGAGCATGAACTTCAGAATTATGCGCCTTGACGATGTTTACCTTTATTATGCCGAGGTAATGGCTCAGCTTGGCGATGATGCGAAAGCCAAAGAGTACCTGAATAAAATTGTCAGAAGGGCGAATGGATTACCGGTCAATACGCCATCATCGGTTGATGTATCTCCGTCAGATGTCATGTCTGAAATCAGAAATCAAACTTTTTTGGAAACATGCCTTGAAGGGAAAATCTGGTTTCATTATCGTCGGTGGAATATTGCAGCACAGGAATGGGCTAAATATGGCTACAAAGAAAATAAGAATGAATGTCTCCCAATTCCTCAGGGTGAATTCGATTCAAATCCCGGATTAAAGATTCAGAATAAGGGGTATAACTAAATTTTGCATTAACATCCTGTAGGCTTAGCCAGATTTTAAAAGTCTGGCCAAGCCTTCACTAAAGCTATTCCCGCCCATTTAATTATGTGTAGTTAAATCGAACGAACTAAAGACTAAATAATTTTCCATTTTATTAACTTAATAATTTAAATCTATGAAAATTAAAAATTTACTTTTTTCCTCACTTCTGATAGCAGCTGGATCAATAGCTACTGCTCAGGAAACGGAGTTTACAACCTCCGGTAGTTGTGCGAGCTATATTACCTGGAATAATGCGAAATCGCATCAGGCCGACTCTGTTTATTTGGTCAATAAAACGAATGCTGCAATCGTAATCGATGGGGTTGCAGAGGATGCCTGGTCAAAGGCAACTCCGGCAGTAATAAAAAAAATTGCCCACGAAAAGAAAGCCGGAGAAGTTTTGGATTTGAGTGGTTACCCACAATCTGAATCTGATTTAAAGGCAACTTACAAAGCGTTGTGGACAGAAACCGGGATGTACATGTTCATTGAAGTGAACGATGATTTGGTGCGATATCAAAATCCTGAATACCAGTGGGAAAATGACGGCATTGAATTCTATTTTGCCAAAGCAGTCGGGGAAGGAAAAATTCAGGTAATTATTCCTGCCATGGTAGGTACAGCCCACCCGGATAAACCTGCAGCCAAAGATTTTGAATCAGGTTCTGCAGTTGGTTCTGATCCTGCTTATAAAGTTTTTGGATTTGATGCTGATAACTGGGATGAATCAACATTTAAATGGGCCATCAAAAAAACAGCTACAGGCTATACCATGGAAGTTTATATGGATAAAGACATTGTTACCAATGGAAACAGTGCAACAAACTTTGGAGCTGATAAAATGTTTGCAGGGGACATCAATGTCGATGAAGCTGATGAAAAACAAAACACGAACACACCTGCACTATATGTACGCGAAGGCTCTTTAGCTCTATTAGGTAACTCAAATCAAGAATACGCCAGTTCGAACTATTATGGTTGGTTTAAAATGGTTGATAATTCAGTTCCGGGCGAACTGGAATTTACCACTACGGGTTCTGCTGCCAGTTATCTGACCTGGAACAATGCAAAATCGCACCAGGCCGATTCTATTTATACCATTAAAAAGACCACGGCATCAATTGTTCTGGATGGAACAGCTGAAGGCGCTTGGGACAATGCTGTGCCTGCAGTAATTAAAAAAATTGCCCATGAAAAGAAAGCCGGGGAAGTTCTGGATTTAAGTGCTTATCCACAATCAGAAACTGATTTAAAAGCAACGTACAAAGCTTTATGGACTGATACCGGAGTATATATGTTTGTTGAGGTAAAAGACGATATGGTACGCTATCAAAATCCTGAATATCAATGGGAAAATGACGGAATTGAATTCTATTTTGCCAAAGCAGTCGGTGAAGGTAAAATTCAGGTAATTATTCCTGCCATGGTAGGTACAGCACACCCCGATAAACCTGCCGCCAAAGATTTTGAGACTGGTTCTGATGTTGGTTCAAACCCAGCTTATAAAGTATTTGGCTTTGACGCGAACAACTGGGATGAAAGTACGTTCAAATGGGCCATCAAAAAAACTGATGTGGGTTACAACATGGAAGTGTACATGGATAAAGACATTGTTACCAATGGAAACAGTGCTACAAACTATGGTGACGGCAAAATGTTTGCAGGTGATGTTAATGTTGATGAAGCTGATGAAAAACAGAATTCCAATACACCTGCATTATATGTTCGTGAAGGTAGTCTGGCTATGTTAGGAAATTCAAATCAGGAATATGCCAGCTCTAATTATTATGGCTGGTTTAAAATGGTTGATGATAACCCGGTATCGGAATTGGAATTTACCACAACAGGTTCTGCTGCAAGTTATATTACCTGGAACAATGCAAAATCTCATCAGGCTGACTCGGTTTACAGCGTAGAAAAAACCGGTGCACAAATTGCAATTGACGGTGTGGCAGAAGGTGCCTGGAATGAAGCAACTTCGGTAGTAATCAAAAAAATTGCCCACGAAAAGAAAGCCGGAGAAGTTTTGGACTTGAGTGCTTATCCTCAATCTGAATCTGATTTATACGCAACCTATAAAGCTTTGTGGACTGAAACCGGAATGTATATGTTTATCGATGTGAAGGATGATTTGGTGCGTTATCAGAATCCTGAATATCAGTGGGAAAACGACGGTATCGAGTTCTATTTTGCCAAAGCGGTCGGTGAAGGTAAAATTCAGGTGATCATTCCAGCTATGGTTGGTACAACTCATCCTGACAAACCAGCAGCCAAAGATTTTGAATCGGGTTCAGATGTTGGTTCAGATCCGGCTTATAAGGTATTTGGTTTCGATGCAAACAATTGGGATGAAAGTACTTTCAAATGGGCCATTAAAAAGACAGCAACCGGCTACGCCATGGAAGTTTATATGGATAAAGACATTGTTACCAATGGGAACAGTGCTACCAACTTTAGTCTGGGCAAAATGTTTGCCGGTGATATCAATGTTGATGAAGCTGATGAAAAACAGAATACCAATACGCCAGCATTGTATGTTCGTGAAGGTAGTTTGGCTATGTTAGGAAACTCAAATCAGGAATATGCCAGCTCGAATTATTATGGTTGGTTTAAACTGGTCGATGATGTGGCTACAGGTGTAAATCCGCTTTCGACGAATGAATTTAACGTATTCTACAGTTCTGCTGCCAAACAAATTGTAATCAGAGATAATGATGTTGTTTCGGCCACCTTGTACAATATTTCTGGTCAGGCTATGTCAACGAGACTTGTTGATGGCAAGATGTCAGTAGCTAATCTGAAAGCTGGTATTTATATCATTTCAGGGAAGGATTCAAACGGAAATAGGATTGGAGCTAAAAAAGTAGCTATCTATTAATATGAATAAAGGAAGGGGCTTCTGCTCCTTCCTTTAATTTATTTTATGACTTCATGTTCATCTGATTTTTTTGAGATCAACTAAGATAAGTTTATAATGAGTATATGTTAGTTATTAATTAAAGTTAGTTCGGATTGTAGGGAGTAGAAATACCTCCCTGCAATTTGTAAAGAGTTTTGTGAATTTAAGTTAGTTTGATTTTAGTTAGTAGTTCAGGGGGCAGAAATGCCCCCTTTTCAAAAAAAACTTGAAAAAGTTCATCGGAAATAATTCATTTTATATTCATGCAAAAAATATTCAGTAAGCTTAAAGAAAGTAAATATCATTCCGGCAAAGCTGCATTTATTCTTCTATCCGTTTTGGCAACCATTTGGTTTTTAATCAGGGTAATACCCAAACCATCACGGGCAACTCATCCTTGCATGAAAACAGCAGCACCTTTCATGTCAGCTTTGGTCATTTACCTTCTTTCAGTTTGGGGAGGAGGGGCAGCATTTTTAAGTTTTAAAAGAAATTGGGTGATGGCAAACTACAAGGCAGCACTAGGCTTTTTTGTACTCACGATTGCTGCCACCTTCCTGTTTGTTGGACATAACAGCCAGAATTCGTTACCGGTAAATAAGGGTTCTGTAGTTGCAACTGATCCATCAAATAGTCCTGAAGGAACAGCAATAGGTTATTATCCTGGTCGGGTAGTTTGGGTTTATAATCCGGATGCCACCAACGAAAACTGTAAAAATGTTAAAGGAGATTACTGGTTTCAAAATACAGATCAAGAAGTCGTTCAGAAAATGATGGACGATGCAATCCTGAGCCTGACTGATTCAAAAAATGTTAAAGAAGGCTGGGATAAATTATTCAGGAATTTCAATGTTCGCCATGGAAAAGGGAAAACAGGATATGTATCCGGAGAAAAGATTGTTGTTAAAATTAATACCACCAATACTTCCGAAACCCAATATGAATACGGACCGCGTATGGATGCTACCCCCGAGGTTTTATTTGTCCTTTTAAAACAATTGATCGAGGATGTCGGTGTAAAACAGGAAGACATTGTAGCAGGTGACCCGTACCGACTTTTTGCAAATCCTTTATGGGATCTGTGCCATGCCTCGTTTCCTAATGTTCATTACATTGACGGTCAGGGTAAAAATGGACGGGAACAGACAAAAGTTTCTACCGTTGAGGCATTGTCGTTCAGTGACCGGAAATACAAATCAAGACTTCCGGCAGACTATATGGATGCAGCCTATCTGATTAATATGCCATGCCTGAAATCGCATGGTTCCGCAGGAATCTCAGTGGCGGCAAAAAATCATCAGGGCTCTGTTCTTGCCAAGGACCAAAGTGCAAATTCGCAAAGTGCCAGCCACCTTCATTACGACTTTCCTGATTCCGATCACAACGCCATGAACCGCTACCGGCATTTGGTCGATTACATGGGGCATGAAAAACTGGGGGGAAACACGGTTCTTTTTATTGTAGATGCAATCTGGTCGGGTACCGATTGGAATGGTGCTGTCGAAAAATGGGGAATGAAGCCTTTTAATAACGATTTTACATCGTCTCTTTTTGTTTCGCAGGATGGTGTTGCGGTAGAGTCGGTCTGTTATGATTTTCTGTTTGCTGAATATTCGTCGTTAACCCATTATAATGCATACAAAGCCAAAAGCGATTTTCCACTTTGGCCTGCAGCCCGGGATTATATCAAACAGGCAGCCTCCTCGGTTTATTGGCCTGATAATATCAAATACGATCCGGAAGGCGACGGAACTGTGATTGGAAGTCTTGGCGTTTATGAGCACTGGAACGATGAAACAAACAAACAATACTCCGATAATCTGACCGGAAATTCAGGCGGAATTCATTTAGTTTCGGTCCCGGCTAACCTGGTCGCCAGCGAAACGGTGAAATACGATCCGTTACCCTTACATTTCGAAAGCAGCTCGGTTGAACTTTTAAATGAAAGCAATGTACGGGTATATCCAAATCCATTTATCGAAGACCTGACCGTGGAATTACCGGTTGAAATTAAGACGAAGGTTTCGGCTGAAATCTTCGACCGTTCGTCCAGACTGGTTTATTCTAAACTCTTAAATCCTGATAAGATGCTTAAATTGAGTGAATTGTCCAGTCTGCCCAAAGGTCTTTACATTCTAAAAATTAAGGCAGATCATAAAATATACACTTCTTCAATTTGTAATTAGTGTTTTGTGTTTTAATCAGCCTGCCTGATAAGTTATTTTCCAAAATATTATTCATTATGAAAGCTAAACTACTATTACCAATCATTTTAATTTCAATTACAGCCATATTCGTTCAGGCGCAGGATCCGTGCATCAAACGTACCTGGAAAGAATCCTATAAAACGTCATGGTTATTAAACGATGGTGGCAATCAGGCTAAACACATCATGCATTGGATGGAATACCTGGCGGTAAGGCCGGATGGAATGACAGCTACAGTAACTGGATGGGATGAAGGTGGCTCCAATGTGACCGTGTTTAAAACCGACGGAAACATCCAAAGTATACCTGCTGGTTCAGGGACCGGTGGTTGGGGGCGAAATTCAATGATTGGTGTTGCTTTGGATAATCAATACACCTACCAATTGCTTTCACAAAATGCGTGCGACGGGGCAAACAGTGCAAACAATACAAATGGACTACCGCAGTACCCTTCGCAATGTGGTGATGCCTATACCTGGAAGACAGTTCGCCGTTACAATATCTCAAACGGAGGACCCGCTGCTTTCCCCAAAGGATATGGGTACATGGGCGACATGTTAATTGTACACTCAGGACCAGGCGATTTAAAGGGAATTGCGCTCCTGAAAAATGAATTGTTTGTAGCCGACGAATCCGGCGATTCGGTGAAAGTCTATAATAAAATTACCATGGATTCGAAACCCCTCCGGAAATTTAAGTTTGTCGGGGGTATTGGCCAGCTTTCGCCGGATAGCAAAGGCGGAATGTGGATGCTCCAGGCCAATGCAAAACAAATTATCAGGTTCGATATTGTTACCGGAAATCTGCTGAGCCAGAAAATTACTTTTCCTGAGGATGTGGTTCCATCTGCCTTTTTTGTTGACACGATTGCCAACCGGATTTTAGTTGCCGATAATGGTATAAATCAAAATATCAGAATATATACAGATTTTACAGAGTCGCCTTCCTTTACGTCAACATTCGGAAATCAGTACGGATTATTTTCAGGTGTTTCAGGAAAATATGAACCAATGAAACTCTTCGACATTAAGGGAGTTGGTGCCGATGCTCAGGGAAACATCTATGTGGCCAATTCTGCTCCCGGTGGTGGCGCAATTCTACAGGCCTATAAGTCTGATGGCACATTGATCTGGGATAAAAAGGGACTGGTTTTCACTGCTACGGCCTGTGCTGACCCGTTGCACATTGAGGATGTTTATACCTTCGATAAACGCGTTAAAATGGATTATTCGAAAACTGTTGCAGGCAGCGAATGGTCTTTTGAAGCTTATACTTTAAACCGATTTAAGTATCCCGATGATCCGCGAATACACGGAGGCTTTTTTACATCAGGCTGGATCAAATACATCAATGGTCAGAAATTTCTGTTTGCTACCGATATGTATGCCGGGATTCTGGCAGGGTTCCGCTTTTCTCCTGAAACTGATGGCGAAATTGCTATTCCTTGTTTATTGATGAATGTTGGCGGTTATAATGCAAATTCAACTTATCCGAAGAAGTTTGATTCGGAAAGGGATTACATCTGGATGGATAAAAACGGCGATGGCTCAATTCAGTCCGATGAATTTTCGACACGGGATGGTCTCGACAATCCTTATTCAATGTCGGTTTGGGTCGATACCGAGGGAAATATCTGGAAAGGCATCCGGCGAGAAGGCGTAAGGCTGATTCCATTGAAAGAAGTGAACAGTAAAGGCATCCCAATTTATGATTTTGCTGATTCTAAACGACTTGATATTGCAAATGGTACAGAAGGTGTTGATGGTGTAAAACGGCTGGTTTATGATCGTGAAAACGATGAACTTTACCTGGCAGGATTTAGCAATCAGCATCCGGACAGAAAACTAAACGGCGATGGAGTAGACACCTGGTGGAGCATGGGCTCAACTGTTTGCATGTACAAAAACGTGCTGAGTACCCTGAAAAATAATCCATCGGTAAATTTCAACGCTATTAAACCCAGCTGGCGCATTTTTATTCCTTTTGCTGCCGATGGAGACGAAGGTTCTGAAAATTCAGCAAAGTCCTTTAATGTTGAGGGAGATTATATGTTCATTGCCCTGGCCCGAAATGGTAACATTAATATTTATAAACGGAGCAATGGCGAATACCTGGGTCAAATTCAGCCAGGTCCCGAAGTGAACAAGGAAAGTGGATGGACTGATATTGATTATTCGGTCAATATCACCAAAACTCCATCGGAATACCTGATTTTCAATGAAGAGAATGCTTTTGCAAAAGTGATTATGTATCGTGTGAAAAGCTTCGAAACCAACGATCAGTTATTTGCGGATTTGGTTCCGTCAGATTTTGAAATATTGAATGCCAATAATGAAGTTATTACCGATTTGGTGCAACAGCAACCCGTTCGGTTTCGTGTCAAAGTCACCAATCAGGGGCCCGGCCTTGTTCCGTCAGGAAAAACATTTGCAGATGGAAAAAGCTTTAAAGTCAATTTTGCAGTGAAAAATCTCGCAACCGGAGTTTCAAAGACTTTGGCAGCAGATACCTGTACGCTTGAACTGGCTTCAGGGAAATCATTACAGTTGGTAAGTTATAGTAAAACCAAGCCTTTTGAATGGATTGTTGAAAAGGGAAAATTCAGCATTAACACCCAGGTAAATCCAATGTTAGGCTCAAATATAACCGAGTGCGACCGGACTAATAATTCACTGGTTTTTATCACCAACACGTATGATACGCTTCACATTGAAACCAACCCAGGCAGTAAATCAACTAATATAGGTGGAAGTGTCATATTTTCATGTGAAGTTCTTGGTAAAGGGCCGATAACATATAAGTGGTACATCAATGAAATTGAACAAACAAATTCATCACAGAATCAGTTGTCTCTTTCAGATGTATCGATGGACCTCAATAATGCAAAAATCAAAGTTGTTGCGAGCAATAGTCTCGGCAGCATCACAAGTTCTGAAGCTGTTTTGACGGTTATCGATCCTTATGGCGCAACCAGGCCGGGTTTTTTGCTTAAGCAAAGCTGGTTCAATATCAATGGAACCACACTGGACGATCTGCAAAATATTGCTCAGTTCCCCGGAAATCCGGATTCCATAAGTTTTATTAGCAAGTTTGAAATTCCGTCGAATGTTTTTGATAATTACGGTGTTAAAGTTTCGGGGTGGCTCATTGCACCAGAAACCGGAGAGTATATTTTTTATTTTGCCAGTGACGATAATGGAGAATTGAAGCTAAGTTCCGATTCGCTGCCCAAAAACCTTGGGATTAACCCGATTGCCTTTGTTCCCGAATGGACAGATCCGCGACAGTATGGTAAGTTTTCGGAACAGACATCTGCTCCCGTTTATCTTGAAGCCGGTAACAAATACTATGTAGAGGCGATGTTTAAAGAAGGAGCTGGTGGTGATAATTTATCAGTAGCCTGGAAATTACCAAATGGAAATACCGAAACCCCAATTCCATCATCAAGACTCGCTTTTTATACCAAAAATCCGCCGGTTTCGGTTGATGCCCTGAAGGAAGTTACCAAGGATTTTCTGGTTTATCCATCACCTGCCCGAGATTTTATCTGGGTAAAAACTTCATCTATCGATGGTCTGTGTGAATTATCGGTTACTGACATTTTGGGAAACGCCGTTAAGGCTGAACGTTTGAATATTAGCAGAAATCAGGCTTTGAAAATCGATGTTGCTGATTTAAAGTCAGGAGTTTACTTCTTAACTGTGCGTAATCGGAAACAATCATCAAATTCAAAATTTCTTATCAATCGATAGTATAAGTCTGGTAATTAATAAATATCTAACATAAAATATAGCATGAAAAAACTTGTTCTAATGGCCATTTTATTTGCCGGCCTCTCGGTAAGCGCACAGAAAACACCAAATTTAGTTCCCACTCCTCCAATGGGATGGAACAGCTGGAATAAATTCGGTTGCGATGTAAGCGAAAAACTAATAAAGGAAGTTGCCGATGCATTTGTTGTCAATGGATTCCAGGATGCTGGTTATGAATACATTGTGATTGACGATTGCTGGCAGATTGACCGTGATTCGAATGGAAGGATTGTAGTTGATCCAAAGCGGTTTCCTTCAGGTATAAAAGCGTTGGCCGATTATGTCCATTCCAAAGGGTTGAAATTTGGAATCTATTCCTGTGCCGGTAGAAAAACCTGTCAGGAACGGCCGGGAAGCAATGGCTATGAGATAATCGATGCCAACACCTATGCTGAGTGGGGCGTCGATTATTTGAAATACGACTGGTGTTTTTCTGAAGGAATTGACCCGGTAAAAGCCTATACTGATATGAGCAATGCACTGGCAAAAAGTGGCAGGCCAATCGTTTTCAGCATGTGTGAATGGGGAAGCAGCCGTCCGTTCACATGGGCACAAAATGTAGGTCATCTTTGGAGAACCACCGGCGACATTCAGGATTGCTGGGATTGCAAGCGCGATTGGGGTGGTATGGGTTGGACTACAATTCTCGATATGCAGGTTGGTCTTGAAAAATATGCCGGGCCTGGTCATTGGAACGATCCCGACATGCTCGAAGTTGGTAATGGTCACATGAAATACCACGAGTACATTGCACATTTTAGTTTTTGGAGTCTTTTGGCAGCTCCGTTAATGGCAGGAAATGACATACGAAACATGAACGATTCAATCAGAAATATACTGCTGAATCAGGACGCAATAGCTGTCAATCAGGATAAGGATGGCATTCAGGGCCAGAAAGTATATGATGACGGAGATTTCGAAATCTGGAGTAAGCCGCTGCAAAATGGCGATGTTGCAGTCATTTTTTTTAACAGGAATGAAAAGAAAAATGAGTTTCCGGCACTGTGGAAAAAAGCAGGAATCAGGGAAGACAGAAAAGTTTTTGACATCTGGAAACATCAGGATATCGGAACAACAAAAAAAATGGAAACGGTTTCTATTGAAGGACATTCAGTACTTTTCTTTCGTCTACGAAAATAGGAGAGAACTGATTTATTGATATAATGCCGTAATAAATCATACCGTAAATAGATAATAAAGGTCTGTTATCCAATTGAATAAATAATATACTATTCAGGCAGACTTCAAGAAAACCTAACCATGCAGCTAAGCAGAACACCGATGAAGCAATTATTAGTCCAATTTGCAGCAATCCTGATAATTGCTTTCCTGATTTTATTAATCATTCTATTAGTGTTTACAATTTGATTAATCATTTTTAAAGAAACAAGAGGGTAAAAAAATAAAATAGTTCCTGGTATATCGATGGTATGTAATAAATTTATAATCAAGGATTAAAAATCAGGAGTATTCAGGTACAAATAAATATGGAAAAAGAAAAGGATGGATACAAACACAAATGAGCGCAGAAATTTTTTAAAGAATCTCGGACTTGGAGCCGCAATATGGTCGATTCCGATTAGTGGCAAAGCTGCATGGTCTTCCATGGATGATCAACCCAATAAATCGGAAACAGTGCATTTCAGGAATGGCTTTGATTTTGAATTCAAATTTACAGGAGAATATTTTCTGGGCCTTGGCGAGATTAAAGCCAACGGAACACCCCTTCGGAACAGTCAACTTCCAATGTTCGCTCAGGTTTCGACGCCTGAAGCTATCGAACTGGTGAATTATAAACTAATTGATAAGGTAGTTACCAGCGATGAGATAGCATTGAGTTTTTCAGTCAGAACACAACTGGGTGACACAATGGAGTGGATGCTTCACACCGTTCGCAACCGTAGAAATATGTCGGATTGGACCAAAGAACCCGAACAGGCACCCGGTACCAGAATAATGATGAAAATAAAACCAGTTGAAAGGAAGATTGGTTCAGTCCTTGTCAGTGGTTTTAGTTATCAGTATCTTTTTTCGAGCGATAATCTTGAAATCTACAAAATAACCGATCGTTCATCATGGGAAATCGGAGGTTCTGCTATTGGCAACGAGTTCTGGATGCGGAACGGTGTTGTTGAATCCATCAGAAAGTTTGCAGACTCCAACGAATTTTATTCAACCGAATGGTATTTGCCCGGAGCAGCCAATCCAAATGTATTCCAATTTCATCCTTTGCAAACCCATCTTCAGGGTTTCACTTTTACCACTTCCGAATTGGGGACATTAATCACCTTCCCCAACCGGGTTTCGCACATTCGTTCACTTTTTGAGAAATGGAGAGGGGACGATCAGATAGTCCATTTTCATGAACATTGCAACGATCTGGCAAAGATTCTCGAAACCTCTCCGGTCGAGGTCTTTTTTATTCCCGGAAAACTCGACAAGGTCGGAGCTGCCAATCTTTACCACCAGGTCAGGGAAATGGTTCACGAGGAACTTCATAGTCAGATTGATATGAAAAGAGAGCGTATTTCAACTTATGGTGTAATTGAAGAATGGACTGATCCTGATTTTGATTATTATACCCAAAAGGGACTACCCAAACTGCTTGATGCTGGCGTAAAGACAATATTTATCACTAATCAGTGCCAGAATGATATGAATGTTTGGGGACTTTCAAACATGTGTTGTAATGTTGATTTTAAAATTGCAGGTTCGGTTGGTGAAGATAAACTTAAAAAGTTTTGCCAAACAGCAAAAGCTGGTGGTGCAAAAGTCGAAATGTGGGGAAATACGGCCATTTCAAGTACAACTGAGCGGTTTATGCATCAGGAAGGAAAACCAAAGGGAATACAGTTTCTTCCTTACAAAGGATCGATTATGGAGGTTATCCGAAAATCAAAGTCACCTTTTGTCCGGAATGCTTCCAATGCCATTGAAGCCGACCATTATACCCCGCGTTTTTGTGCACTGAACCTTCGGGACGAGGATATTCGCAGGTATTGGATGAAGCAGTGGAAACATTTTCACGATGACATTGGAATTGAGGGTATTTTTCTGGATAGTTCATTCAACATGTCGAGCGATAAATTTCACCATGCACAGTACGATGGCAGTAAAGACTGGCATGGCGCTACTCTCGACCAAAAAGAATTGCTTGGCAAATTCAGGCCCATAAACGAACCACCCAAACTTATACATACGCAATATCATGCCCATCTGAGCTGGGTCGTCGAAATGCAAAAAATGGGTTATCAGTATTGTGCCGAAGATATGGGCGTATTTGGGATTAACCGTACCGGACCTCATGTATTGGACCGGATCAGGAGTCTGCCCATTTGGGCCGATTCCTATTGCGATTTTAACGAAAAAGCAGTTAAAAAGGCAGGTTACGAACCCCTGGAAATCTTCTTTAAAGGTTTAGCTTACCGCTTGATGTGGAAACTATATTGGAATTTAGAAGCTGATCGGTTGGATTTAGGAATTGAAGAATCAGCCGCGTTTGAGTTAATCCGGGTTTTCAACCGGGTTGCCGGTTATATGTACGACAGAGAGATTTTGCCCGGCGAAAGGGGCGTTGTTTATACCAAAGGAAATACTTCTGTTTTGTGGGCCTTCGAAAATTTTGAATATTCGAAACACAGAATAAAATCTGTTACCAATGTTTTAAATAACACCTCGCTAATGTTGAATGAAAATGGTAGTTTCAATGTTTCCAAATTAACGGTTTACCAGATTAGCTATGCCTGAATCGACCAAAAATAAAATTATACCTAAAGTAATGCTCACGTTTAACCTTAAACTAACGATTCTTATCCTGTTTTGCCTATTCCTGATTCAGGAACTTCCTGCGCAAATGCGCGCTCCTGAGGAATGGCTGAATTATGAGAAAGTGATGAATGTAAAAACCAATCAGCGTTTTTACGCTTACGATGTGTATTGTATCCGGTCATCGGCACCGGCCAACCTTTTCTGGCCGGGCGAGAAGTCAAAGTTCACCTTTCAACTGGTCAACAATACCAATGAAGCGATTTCGGCAGATGCCAGAGTCGAGCTTATTCAGTATGCCGCAAAAGGAATTCCTAACGATATTTGGTTGCCTGAAATGGTTAAGGTGGCCGATATTCAAACCATTCCGTTGAATGTCAATATTTCGGCCAACGGGTTTGCCGATTTCGACATTGAACCCAATCTTCCTGAAATTTTTGGCGGCTATGCCATCGTTTTCGACCTGGGTAAATTTGGGCGGAGAGTAGCAACCAGCGTTGTTCGCACCTTCAAGCCAAATCCCCTGGCTATTCAATACCCGAAACAAGCCCTCGACGATATTGGTGCCGATTTCCTGAGCAGGATAGGCGTTCAGGCTATCCGAATGGGTATTTCGTATATTCCCACCACCAGTCGCGACTACATATCGGAAATGGAAAAGCTGAATAAAAAACTGAAAGAATACAAGGATAAAAATATTACTGTTTTGCTGATGTTTATGGAAGGACCAGCCTTGATTCCACTGGGAAATCCGCGTTCGTTTCTCGACGAAAACAATGTATTCCTGAAAACCAAACAGGATTATGTTTGGCTTCCTGAGCTTGATGCTGATTTTCAAAAGTTCGTAAAAAATATATGTGTTTCAAATGGATGGCCAAAAGGTTGTGTTACCGGCGTCCATCTTTGGAATGAGCCTTGGGAAGGAATTTCCATTTCGGGATGGCAATCAGATATGTTGCGCTACCGTGAACTTTATACTGCCATGGCCAAGGGTGTTTTGGAAGCCCGCAAAGAAGGTGCCGACGTGTTAATTGGTGGTTGCGACTCGAACTCGAACGCATGGGACAAGCTTTTTTCTGACGGTAAAATGGACTTTCTGCCCATCTTCGACTTCCTTTCCATTCATTACCAGGGAATGGAATCGCCTTGCCTTTATCCGCAGTGGAATAACCGCAAGGACCACAAAGGTCGGGTGCTGATCTGGGATACCGAAAGCTGGGTAGGCAATACCGACGACCGCATTGCAACTGTGGTCGCCACCAACCGATCGGCCGGATATGACCGCTCGATGGGAATTTACGGCGGATACATGATTTCTCGGCCACACACCGGTGAAGGAATCCGACAGACCATTCGTACTACCGAAGGAACAAAAGAAATAGAGGCAGTTCCATCAGTTTGGTCGCCGGCAGCAGCCATGGGAGCTGTTCAGCATTTGATTGGCGAACGCGATTTCAAGGAACTGCTATTCAAAAACGGGCTTCCATGGGTGATGATTTTCGATGGCTACGAAAATAATCCTGACGACGGAACAATCATGGTTTGCGGAGATATCGGCGAAGCGTTTGGCGCCGAAAATGTACTTTTCCGCGGCGTGCGCGGAACACAGGAAGCCAATGAAAAAGCACAGATCAGGGAAAAAATAAGTCAGTTGCCGAAAGATTCTCCTGAACTTAAAAAACTTCAGCAACAACTTTCAGAATACAGGGCACTGACCGGAGGCAAAATGACCATCAAGGCCGATCCGTCGTTTTTTCTGTTCGATTTTTACGGAAACCAAATTAAGGCCAAAGGAGGAAAAATCGAGATTCCGCTTTCTTTTCAGGGTTATTTCCTGCGCACCGACGGGTCAAAAGGATCGTTTGCCCGCTTGACTTATGCACTGAAACAAGGCTTTATAGAAGGCTACGAACCGGTTGAAATCGTTGCCAAAGACATGCTCAGCCGGATTGAAGAAAAACCGGTAATGCAATTACAGATCACCAACATAATGAACAGAACCATAAGCGGGAACATCCAAATAAAACTGGGTAGCCTGGTTGTTAAAATACCTGAAAAGTTAAAACTGAAAGGCAACGAAACACGGACCATTCCGGTTCAGATAATCGCTGGAAATAGTACCGCCGACAATGTGTATCCGCTGGAAGTGACCTTTGATGCAGGAAAAGACGGCAAAGCATTCCATCAGGAAACGATGCATGTGAATGTGATTTCGAAGCTGACGCCAACCATCGATGGCAAACTTGATGAATGGGGTAAATCGGTGCCGCAAAGTGTTTCCGCCGGAAAAACAAGTCTTTCGGTGACTGAAGCCGCGTGGTATCCGTTTAAAAATTTCGACAAAAAGGCTGCAGGCCTGGCGAACGGCTATCTGGCATACGACGATCAGTACTTCTACTTTGCCGCTAAGGTGGCCGACAATACACCGCATCCCGGAACTTACCGTTTCGAAACGCGCAACGATGATGAATTCTTCTATCCCGATCTGGCCTATAAACCTGACGCTAATCTTTCCTTCCGGAAAAAAGACGGCAAACGCGATGCCGGAGAAAATGACCAGTGGGCTTTGCAAAATCCCATAGGAAAAGGCCGTTTGATGAGCTATTGGGAACCTGATGATAACAACATTAGCTGTGGCATCGACCTGAGCCTACCAACCGACAAAACCACCCAGGTGGCTTTTTACCTGCCAAGCTTCGACACCTGGCGGACCGAAGTTGAATTCTGGGATTTGAATACCGGTGCGCTGATTACTTCTAAAACCTGCGACAAACTTTGGGATGGCTGCTACTTGGTTTACGAGCTTTCAGGAAACGTAAGAGTTACCCTGAAAGGAAACTGGTGGTACAATGTGAAGCTTGCCGGGGTTTTCTTCGACAAAACCACAAACGAAGCCAATGGCAAAACCGCTGTTTTCCCGGCGAAAGTTGATTTCGACACCAAAGGAAACTGGAAAGGGGTTTATGGAAAAGATGGATATTGGGTATTTGGGACTGATCCAAAATTCCCTTCAGGAATTATTGCCAAAGCCACCGATAATGAAGTTTTGATTCCATTGAAATGGCCCGAAGGCGTTCGTCATTTTTCTTATCGCAAAGACCCGGTTTTACCCGATAACAGCGCCGGAATGGGCTTTGCCACCGACAATGTGCAGATTGCATTCAATGTCATTCCGTTGGGAGAAGATGGTTATGCCTCGACTCCCAAAGGAACCATGCCCAAATATGTGGGTTACAAATGCACTGATTACGAATACGCGCTCAATCAGGTTGATCCGAAATACGGTGGTGGTAACGAAATCTGGCGCTTGCTGGTTCCCGGTATGCCTGAAAAACATTTTTATCCCCGACAACCCAAATCGCCTTTCGATGGTCCGGTGAAAAACGGGAAATTAGTCATTACCCACGAAGGAAGCACCCGCATTACCGAATGCGCCATTCCGTGGAGCGAATTGCCCGATGTGAAAAAAGCCCTGGATGCCGGAAAAACAATCAAATTTTCGTTCCGTGTAAACGACAACGGCAACATGGGAAGCTGCATGGAACTGGCTCGCGAACGTAGTGTGTCGAAACGCAATTCACGTGCATTTCATGCCTCGTGGAAAGAGCACTGGGCGAATGAAGTTGAATTCTCGTTTGAGAAATAAGCGATCAAGGAATGATTATTAAGGCAAAGACAATTCTTTTTTTTATTCTGGGATTTTATTTGAGTTCACCAGTCAAAGCCTTCGTGCAGGATTCTCCTTGGCATGAACTGTCAATCGACGAAAAAACACCATCCAAAGCCGTTTATTTTGACTGGATAAACCGAAACTGGTACGGTTCAAATCAGCATAAAATTGAAGCCAATCTCCGTTTTTTCAAATGGCTGCACGATGAATATGGGATGCAGCTTGATATTTACCTGATGGATGCCGGCGATATCGACCAGGGGCCCAACTGTGCAAATTCACACGGATTGCCAGCATACGGATCGCTGGAAACGGAATGGTTTAAAAAGCGGTTCCCGGATGGATTTGCCCCGATTGTTGAGTTGGCCAAGTCGTTCAATTGCCGACTGGGGATTTGGCTCGGGCCTGATGGATACGGCACTTCTGCGGAAGAAGCCGGAAAACGTAAGGAAATGCTGGTTAAATTCTGCAAGGAATACAATTTCGCACTGTTCAAATTCGATGCCTGTTGTTCCGACCTTAGCCCGGAGAACCAGCAATATTTTATCGAAACCATGAAGGAATGCCGCGATTATTCTCCTGATTTAATTGTGCTTAATCACCGGATTACTCTTAACGAAGAAGCGCGCAAACACACCACCACTTTTTTGTGGGAAGGACGCGAAACTTATGTGGATGTAAATATTGCAAATGACATGCCCGCTCCGCATCACAGGGCAGCGAATATGACCCGTGGCTTGCCACCCGATTTAAACCGGTTGACAGAAGATCACGGTGTTTGCTTCTCTTCGGCTTTGGATGCGTGGGACGATGATTTGATTTTGCAGGCATTCAACCGAAACCTTATTTTATCGCCTGAAATTTATGGAAATCCGGCTTTGCTAAATGATGAAGACCTGGCACGACTTGCCCGAATTTACAACATTCACAGGCTTTACAACGATATTCTGGTCAACGGAGTTCAACTTCCGGAAGAAACTTATGGGAAATTTGCCGTTTCGCGCGGAGACGATGAAACCCGGCTTATAACCCTGCGAAACCTTTCATGGCTACCTGTTCAGTTTCCGGTCAAACTTGACGAATCAATAGGATTAGGTGAGCAGGGTGATGTAGAAATTTTACAGTACCATCCAACCGAAAATTTTTTGGGTAAATTTAAATCAGGGCAAACAATCAATGTAACCGTGCAACCTTTTCGCGCCTGTCTCATAAAAGTCTCAACCAAAACCGATAAAGAAATTATTCTGAAAGGTGCTAATTATCAGGTTAAAAAATACCTGTCTGGTCAGCCGGTGGTATTCGAACTATTGGGGACTGCCGGAGAAACGGTGAGGTTTTCAATCTCGGGTAACGACCGGTCTTTCCGAAAGGCAACACTTAACGGCAAAACATTGACAGCGGCTCTAAAAGGAGGGCAGATATCCTTTACCTTCTCTGGTAAAAGCAAAAATGTGCAACCCATTAAAAAACTTGGTTATATGCAGCTATCGCAAGTTCCTGAAAATTCAGAAAAAATGATGGAAACCTGCTCGTTTGCTGCCGATAATAACGCACTTGAAGTCCGCGAGCTTCTAAAATCGGGAGCTACCAGCAACCCGTTGGTTCAGTCTTGTCGTGATGCTTTTTTCAACGACACCATTTTTACCGGGTTGGGGGTTTGGGACCGTTTTGCTTTTGATGGCGATATTTCCACCTCGTTTAAAGTTCGCTGTTACGATTATATGAATATGAAGGAAAACAATGGTGCTTTTCGGCTCGACATGGGCGAACCACTTAAACTTGATAAGCTTTTATTGAAGGGAGTTCCTGAAGATTTTTATCCCGAAAGAATTGAAATATCAAATGACTTATCAAGATGGGAATCAGTCAGGTATAGCAGGGAGGAATCTCTGGTTACGGTATTCCCGCCAACTGACACCCCTTTTCGGTACCTTCGGATATCGGAATCACCGGTTAAGGTAGCCGAAATTGAAGGATATTTTAACGGAACCATTGTTTCACGCAAAAATTGGCGTGCCTCCAATCTTTTTATCCATACAGACAGTGATTCCGTTAAACTTTGCTGGAATTGGAAAGGTGAAATTTCAGGAATTCGGAAAAATGCCCGGCTCTCTGTCACGGTGCCTGCAACTTGCCCGGAAGGCAGTCTGTTTGCCTATTTGATTGCCGATGGCGAAATAATAACCGCCAACGACCGTGCCCCATCTTTTCGATACAATAACTGGGAACATTTCAGCATTCCCAATAAAAACTACACCTTCTATATCCCAATACCCGTGCACCTGGAAGGTAAAAAGATTGAGGTAATGCTTATGTCAACTGTTGGTGATATTGGAGATATAAAACCTGAAGTGTGGGTTTCAAATCCTGATTTATTTGAAAAGGCGGAACTAGTACTTGAATAATATAAACGTATCTTAAGCATGAAAAACAGAAAAATTATCAGCTCACCAGGTTCTCTTTTTTTAGGCATAACGGTACTCCTTTTATTATCTGCAACAGAGCCCGCGGTAAGTAAAAGCGTAATCGTACTTACTCCTGAAAGTGGTTTAATGACGGAGGCAATCAACGCGGCGGTGGATCAATGCTCTGCCAATGGCGGAGGCATCGTAAGGTTTTCCCGGGGAACCTATCTGTCCGGCACAATAGAATTAAAGAGCAATGTGACGATTTTTTTCGATAAAGGGGCAATCTTGCAGGGAAGCGACAAATACTCCGATTACCGGAACGATGCTTTCATTTTCGGAAAAGAACTCTCAAATATTTCTATACAGGGCGAAGGTGTTATTGATGGCGTCGATTGCTATAACCCAAAGGGTGAGGAAGGATTTCGGGGACCGCATTGCATCCGGCTAATCAATTGCAGGAATATTCAGATCAAGGCAATCACAATCAAAAATTCGGCAAACTGGGCTATCAACTGTCGTTACTGTTCCGGTGCTGTGGTTGAAAATGTTTCGATACGTGGAGGTCACGATGGACTTCATACCCGTTTCTGCGATAACTTTACCGTTAAAGGCTGTGACTTTCGAACCGGCGATGATGCTTTTGCCGGAAACGACAACCGCGATTTCGTAATAACCGATTGCAAGGTAAATACTTCATGCAACGGGTTCCGAATGGGTTGCCTCAATTTTACCGTAAAACGCTGTCAGATTTGGGGTCCCGGAGAGTCAGTTCATAAAATACAGAAACGAAATAACATGCTTGCTGCTTTCTTACACTTTTCACCAAAAGATGAAAATCCGAAATTGCAAAGCGGAAACTGGCTGATTGAAGATGTAACGGTTGAAAATGTCGATCAGTTTTATGTGTATAATTTCAAAGATGGATTATGGCAAACCGGACAACCCGTGACAAATGTCCAGTTCAAAAATGTAAAGGCAACAGGGGTACTGGGGGCTTTCAATATCATTGGTGATCTTGATTTAAAATTTAACCTGAAGCTCGAAAATTCATCGTTTGCCTTCCGCGAAGGTGTTGATTACAAAGGCGAAACCTTCGAAGGCGCCAAACTTTTGTCGCCTGCATTGTTTAATGCGTCAAGTTTTGGTCTGATTGAACTACGTAAAGTAACCCTTACGAAGCAGGGAAGCACTCCGTTGATGAATTGTAATTCAGGGAACTCAATGGTTCTTGACCAGATTTATTTTATTTCAGACAATTCTTCAGAATCCTATCTGTTCGACAAAATCAAAAATACAAAACTCACAAAAATTAAATTTTCACAACCAGAACCAAAATAACGATAGCGATGAAACTGCAAATTTTAACCCTTATCCTGGCTTCTGCAATCTTTTCAGGATGTCAAAAAAATCAACCTGCATCCGAGTCACTTACCAGCTATGTAAACCCATTTATCGGTACTTCCGGTCATGGGCATACTTTTCCCGGGGCCACAGTTCCGTTTGGGATGGTGCAATTGAGTCCTGATACTTACAACGAAGGCTGGGACTGGTGTTCAGGCTATCATTATTCCGATAGTTCAATAATGGGTTTCAGTCATACCCATTTGAGCGGAACCGGTCGCGGTGAATTGCTGGATGTGCTAATGATGCCAACAACCGGCGCGGTTCGGTTTGAACCGGGAACACGCGAAAACCCGGATGGCGGTTATCGCTCACGCTTTTCACACCAATCGGAAATTGCCAAACCCGGATATTATTCGGTGATGCTCGATGATTATCAGATTAAGGCTGAACTGACTGCTGCCAAAAGGGCAGGTTTTCACCGATATTCGTTCGGAAAGGATGAAAAAGCGAACTTAATCATCGATATGGCACACAGTTTTAAAACTGATTCTATCCTGAATGGAACGATACAGATTGTGAATGATACCTTGATTGTAGGTTCGCATCGCTCAAAAGGCTGGGGCGAAGGAAATGAAAAATACTTTGCTGAACATTCTGTATTTTTTGCTGCACGACTTTCGCAGCCCATCAAAAGCGCATCGTTTTATGCTGATGGAAAGGTGATTGAAGACGTGAAGGAAATTCAAGGTACACATGTTAAAACCAGTCTGATTTTTGATACATCAAAGAATAAACAGCTCCTGATTAAAGTCGGAATTTCAGGAGTTGATGTGGAGGGCGCACTAAAAAATATGGATGCTGAAATTCCCGACTGGAACTTCGAAAAAGTGGTAAAAGCGGCCGACAACAACTGGAACGAAATTCTGAAAACTTTTCAGGTAAACGATCCGAATCAGGCTAACAAAGAAACTTTTTACACTGCGGTTTATCATTCTTGCTTGGCGCCTTTTACTGCAAGCGATGTTGATGGACGATACATGGGGTTCGACCATCAGGCAAAACAAAGCAGTGGATTTACTATGATGACAGGCTTGTCGCTCTGGGATACTTTTCGCGCTGCAAACCCATTGTATACCATAGTCTCGGCCGACAATGTTCCCAATATCATCAATTCGATGCTGGTTCAGTACGAACAATATGGGTTGCTACCAATCTGGCCTTTGTGTAACAGCGAAACCAACTGCATGATTGGTTACCATTCCATTCCGGTAATTGTTGACGCTTACCTGAAAGGGATTAGTGGTTTCGATCCTGAAAAAGCATTCAAAGCCATGAAAAAGAGCGCCATGCAGGATGATTTTGACGTTCAGTACCTAAAAGAATACAATTATATTCCACGTGATCTTGCACCGACCATATCGGTAGCCCGAACCCTGGAATATGCTTTCGATGATTGGTGTATAGCCCAAATGGCACTGAAAATGGGCAAAACCGATGATTACAACTATTTCTCGAGACGTGGCAAAGCGTTTGAAAATCTGTTCGACACAAGCATTGGTTTTATGCGTGGCAAAGATTCCAAAGGAGAATTCAGGAAAGATTTTGATCCGTACAACGCGGTAAATGCAAATAGCGATTTCATTGAAGGAAACTCTTGGCAATATACCTGGTTTGTGCCTCAGGATATTAATGCACTGATCAAAGGAATGGGTGGAAAGGCTGGATATGTAAGCAAACTGGACACCCTGTTTTCGGTGAGTTCGAAACTGGACAATGATACGCCAATGGACGTGAGCGGCTTAATTGGTCAATATGCTCATGGTAATGAGCCAAGCCATCATGTGGCCTATCTTTTCAATTTTGGCGATGCACCCTGGAAAACCCAGGAAAGGGTTCACCAGATCATGACGACCTTATATTCAAACCAGCCTGATGGGTTGTGTGGAAACGAGGACATGGGACAAATGTCTGCCTGGTATGTGTTCAGCGCCTGTGGCTTTTATCCGGTGAACCCCGCTGATGGACGTTATGTTTTCGGAACACCGCAATTTGCTGAACTGGTGATCAATCTTCCGAATAAAAAGACCTTCATGGTAAAGGCGAAAGACCTTTCCGGAGAAAATATTTATATCGAAAAAGTGACGCTAAAAGGACAGAATTACACGAAAGGCTACGTTACCCATCAGCAATTGCTGGAAGGAGGAACACTCGAATTTACTATGGGTAATAAGCCGGGAATGGTGTTTTCGATGGAGTAAAAAATGTTTCATTTTCAAAAATAGTATAACGGTAAGCAAGCATCAATACCCGATTGTAATTCCAATTCACATTGTTGATTTGGAATTATTAAAGTAAAAGAAATCAAAACCTTTCTCAAACTGGGCCTAGAAGTATAGTACTCTTCTGAGTATAATATAAAGCTGAAATTTTAATTGGGCTATGGTAAACTTTTATTGAAATCAAATATTAGTTGCAAAACTTCCCGAAAAATACTTGTATCGCACACAATATTCTAATTTAAGCATAAATTGGAAAGTTGTTATGCTGCAAATAGTGAACCCAAAAGTTTCAAATCTTCCGGCAAATGGTTCGAGTTTTGTATCATAGGGGTCACTGAGATAAGATTAAATCTCTGTAAATTAAATATTTACAGAGATTTTTTTTATATGGGCATATTAGTCAAAAATGGTTGGTGAAAAGCTCTAAAAGGCTAATCAACATTGATAATACAGAAAGTTTGATGAACTTGGTTTCATCAAACTTTTTATGTTTATGAAAAAATCAAAAAAAACGTTG